>Ga0129310_1000001_pt1 | contig 755396 bp, 718 predicted proteins | sample Go1ome_2_FD_94433 | JGI IMG/M metagenome (GOLD analysis project Ga0129310, IMG submission 94433) | Western lowland gorrila individual fecal microbial communities from Wisconsin, USA - Go1022A metagenome | ecosystem: Host-associated > Mammals > Digestive system > Large intestine > Fecal...
AATAAAAGAAAAGTTAGGATGGATGAGTCCTGTTCAATACAGGCTCCATCTTCTAGCTGCATAAAGAAAAACGAGACGACCGAAGTCGTCTCGCAAAAGTCTAACTTTGAGGGGTCACCTCACTTGCTCAAAAAATTGGAGTTCCTTTTTTGTACTGATAGACCGACTGGCGTGACCGAGCCGTTAGGCGAGGTGAGCCAGCCGGTCTGTAGCACCGAAGGTGCGGCATACCGAGTTATCCTTAACAGAATAAATCCCGGACATGTGTTACTTCTTCATCGGTTGCCTTTGCGGCAGGTACATAATACTGTTTTTCTCTTGCAAGCTTATAGATTTCTTCCTGTGACATTTCTGCCGCATTCCGGAACTGTTTCAGAGTCTGCTTCAGTTCCTGATTTTCTGTCTGCGGGATCATATCCGCGTATTTCTTTAATTCTGAATTGATACCTTCTAAGGTATCTGCTACCATAGTTTTTTCTTCCATGAGAATCCCTCCGCTTTTACTGTAAAAATTTCATGAGTGTCTGTTTGTTATCCATAGATGATGTAACGGCATCTTCGAAAAAGGATTTGATCTGCGGATCCGTTGCTTCGTCTGCATAGGCCTGCATTTTGCAATGACTGGTTTCATAGCCGCCGATCAGGTGACGCAGGTTCTGTAATTCAAGTTCCGATAAATTGCTCATAGTGATAATCTCCTCTCTGAATTTCAGTAAATAGTCTGTACAGAAGGAGAAAAAATATGCATGTGGGCAGGAAAAAATAAAAGAAAATAAAAAAGCAGAAAATTATAATTTTAAGCAGAAAATCACAAGGTAGAAAAAGGAAAATTTGTTATATTGAATACAAGAGATCACAGGTAGAAAGACGGAACGGAAAAGAACAGAATTGAAAAACGATAAAGAAAACAATTAAAACAATAATCAAAACAACAAAGAAAAGGAGAAGAGAGTATGACAAGAGAAGAAGCGAAAAAACTTGTAAAGCAGATGACTCTGGAGGAGAAGGCGGGTCTGTGCTCCGGTAAGGATTTCTGGAGATTGAAGTCTGTAGAACGGCTGGGAATTCCGGAGGTCATGGTATGTGACGGACCGAACGGATTACGGAAGCAGTCAGAAAAAGAGGGATCTAATATTAATGACAGTATAGAGGCTGTTTGCTTCCCTGGCTCCTGCGCGGAAGCTGCATCGTTTGACCGTGATACCATGTTCCGGGCCGGAGCCGCCATGGGAAATGCGTGTCAGGCAGAGAATATCAGTATTTTATTGGGACCGGGAACCAATATCAAACGCAGTCCGATCTGCGGCCGGAACTTTGAATACTATTCAGAGGATCCGTATCTGGCAAGCCAGATCGCGGCTGCTCATATTAAGGGTGTCCAGAGTAAGAACGTCGGTGCCTGCATTAAACATTTTGCAGCAAATAATCAGGAAACCAGAAGAATGAGTATCAGTTCCGAGGTGGACGAGCGGACATTACGTGAAATCTATCTGGCTGCATTTGAAGATGCAGTGAAGGAGGCTAAGCCATGGGCGGTTATGTGCTCGTATAATCAGGTGAATGGTACCTTTGCTTCCGAGAACCGCTGGCTGCTCCATGATGTCTTAAAGGAAGAATGGGGCTATGATGGCCTGGTCGTAACGGACTGGGGTGCAGTCAATGACCGGGTGAAGGGTCTGATGGCAGGTCTCGATCTGGAGATGCCGGGAAGCGGCGGAGAGAATGACCGGAAGATCGTTGCAGCAGTACAGTCAGGGGAAGTTCCGGAAGAGGTTCTGGATGAAACCTGTGAGCGGATCGTGAGCCGGATCATGACATATGTAGAGAACCGGGATCAGGATGCGGTCTGGGATAAGAAGGCAGATCATGCACTGGCGGTGGAGGCTGCAAAGGAATGTATGGTATTGTTAAAGAATGAGGATCACATCCTTCCTTTGTCAGAAGAGGATGAGATCGCATTTATCGGAAAGTTTGCAGAGAAGCCGAGATATCAGGGCGGTGGAAGCTCACATGTCAATGCAAAGAACTGGTCTTCCGCACTGGAAGAGGTAAAGACCATGGAGAATGTTACCTATGTGTCCGGGTTTGATACAACCGATTCCGATAGCGAAGAGGCAAAGCGGCTGGAGAAGCAGCGTTACAATGATGCGATCGCAGCTGCCAGAAAGGCAAAGACAGCGGTTATATTTGCAGGGTTACCGGATACCTATGAATCCGAGGGCTTTGACCGGAACCATATGCAGCTTCCGGAATGTCAGAATCGTCTGATCCGGGCAGTGGCGGAGGTACAGCCGAATACGATCGTGGTATTACACAACGGTTCACCGGTTGAGATGCCATGGATAACCGATGTAAAGGCAGTTCTGGAAACCTATCTGGGTGGTGAAGGTGTCGGTAAAGCAACGGTAGATGTTCTCTTTGGCAGAAGTAATCCATCCGGAAAGCTGCCGGAGACATTTCCACTTAAATTATCAGATAATCCGTCATACCTGAACTTTCCGGGAGACGGACGGAAGGTAGAGTATCGGGAAGGGATTTTTGTCGGTTATCGATATTATGATAAAAAAGAAATGGATGTACTGTTCCCATTCGGACACGGTCTCAGTTATACCGAGTTTGCATACTCCAATCTAAAAATAGATAAGGAGCGGTTTACAGACGAAGAAAGCTGTACGGTATCTGTTACGATCACGAATACCGGAGACCGGTTTGGAAAAGAGGCGGTGCAGCTTTATGTACAGGATGTGGAGAGTACGGTACAGCGTCCGGTTAAGGAACTGAAAGGATTTGAGAAGATTGCACTGAATCCGGGTGAGAGTAAGACGGTGACATTTGAGCTGGGCAAACGAGCATGGGCATATTATGACGTAGAAGGTCATGACTGGTATACCGAGGAAGGTGATTTCCGTATCCTGATCGGTGCATCCTCCAGAGATATCCGCCTGAGTGAGACGGTTCATGTAACTCCTGTAAAAGCAGTGCCGAGAACCTATACTATGAGTGCATGTATCGGAGACTTGTTGAAATGTCCGGAGATTCACGAAGACATGATGAGATTGAAAGAAATCTGTGACAGTATGTTTAACTCAGAGGAGAATGACAGCCTTGGTGAGAGTACAAAGGCTATGATGGAGGCGCAGACCAGAGAAATGCCGTTAAAGAGCATCCCAAGTATGTCGGACGGTAAGGTTACACTGGCAGAGCTGGAGGCAATGTTATCCAAGGTGAATCATGGGAAATAGAGGAAATGAAGTTCCGGCTTCTGTAAATTAAGAAGTGCGGAAGTGAGAAACAGACGGAAAGTTAAGTATAAAAGAACGTGTGAATAACAGAAAACGGATATTCAGATGGATGGGGACGCATCCGATGAATATCCGTTTTCTGATTTCCGGGAGAGAATACACCCCGGATTTCGATTGATGACAAATTATAATAAATGGTCGATCGGCAGGTAGACCGGAAGACCGTTCTGGTACTTCAAATCCGGTTCTCCCTGAATCAGAGGGAGCATATAGTCGATCAGCTCCGGTGTTACATCGTTGCCTGCCTCATTGATCCATGCACGCGGAATTGACTTCGCCTGATTGGCAATATTGTCCACAGAGGAAAAATGTACATTGACGCAGTATGGATTCTGACTGGTCCGGTGCATGGTCAGCATGCAGAGACTTTCTCCGGTCTCAGCACCTTCCACAGCCTTACGGCCCAGAGAGAAGGACTCATTTAAGTCCGTCAGGGATGCAGTATGAGAGGCACAGCGCTGCAGAACATTTAATTCGATGGAACGTACCTTTACGCCAAGGGCATCTTTGATCATATATTCCAAGGCTTTTCCGGTACCGCTTAACTGGCTGTGACCAAAGGTATCGGCAGCAGCGGTAGTTGCACTGATATAATTTCCGTCTTCGTCCCGGATGCCCTCGGAAACTGCAACGATGACGTTGTTATGATTCCGCATGACCGTGCGGACATCTTCCAGAAACTGTTCTTTGGAGAACGGAACCTCCGGGAGGTAGATCAGATGCGGTGCAATGTTATAATTATTCCGGGCAAGTGCGGAAGCGGCAGTCAGCCATCCGGCATCCCGGCCCATGATTTCTACGATCGTAACACTCTTAACGGCATAGATGAAGGTGTCATGTGCAATCTCCAGCAAAGAAGATGCTACGAATTTGGCGGCGGAGCCATAACCCGGTGTGTGGTCTGTCACGCACAGGTCATTATCGATAGTCTTCGGAATGCCGATGATGGATACCGTGCTTCCGATACGTTTTCCGTAGTGCCCGAGCTTCATAACCGTATCCATGGAATCGTTGCCACCGATATAGAAGAATGCCTGAATATTCTTTTCTTCAAAGAAACGGAAAATCTTACGGTAAGGCTCCTCATCATCCTTATAATCCGGCAGCTTGTACCGGCAGGAACCCAGATACATGGCCGGAGAGGTTTTCAGGGTCTCGATAAAATGCGGACGCTCCCTGCTGATCTGTGTCAGATTCATAATCTTATTGTTTAAGATTCCCAGAATACCATTGACAGAACCGTAAAGGGTGTCAAATTTCTCACTGCAGAACATTCCCTGCAGAACCCCGGCCAGACTGGCATTAATAGCGGCAGTAGGACCGCCGGACTGTGCAACTATACAATTTTTCTCAGATTGATTCCCCATAGTGACTCTCCTCTTGTTTGTTCATACACTCAAGTATATACGATTTTTGAAAAAGTGCAAATGGAAAAATATCCGGTTTGCACTTTGGGATAAAATGCGCTAAAGTGGGAATGACTGGTAAGAAGGAGAAAGAACATATGGAATTGGTATTTCATAAAACAACAATCGATGATGTTGAAGAATTAAGCAATGTATTGAAGCAGAATCAGTATCAGGGGTGTGAATGGAGCATACCGAATCTGGTGCTGTGGGCAGAGTATTATCATATGGAATATGCAACGGTCGATCATGCACTGATCATAAAGCACAGCAAGGAGGACGGAAAAATCCGGCTTACATTTCCGGTTGGACTGGCAACGGAGGAAGCAGAGCGGGAGATACTGGAGCTGGAGATCCGCTATTTCCGGCTGATCGGACAGGAACCACGGTTAGAGCAGATCGATCCGGTCATGTGGGAGAAGCTGGAACGCTGGTACCCGGGACAGTTCCGGATCGAATGGATGCGGGATAACGCGGACTATATCTATGAACGGGACAGACTGGTAAGCCTGGCCGGAAAGAAGCTGCACGGAAAGCGAAACCATATTAAGAGATTTCAGGATCAGAATCCGGGCTGGAGCTATGAAAGCCTCCGGGACGATAATATTGAAGCCTGTATAGACATGGCGAGGGAATGGTGCAGACGAAATTGCTGTATAGAGGATGATGAAAAAGAAGAGGAATTTCATCTGGTCATCAAGGCTCTGAAGAATTATAAGGCATTGCATATGAAGGGCGGACTGTTAAGAAATGAGACCGGTGTGGTAGCATTCACACTGGGAAGTCCGATCAGTCCGGATACTTTCGATGTATGCTTTGAAAAGGCATTTAGTGAGATTCAGGGAGCATATCCGATGATCAATCGACAGTTTGCCGAGCATGAGCTTCAGGAATACCGGTATGTCAACCGGGAAGAAGATCTGGGTGTCCCGGGACTGCGGAAAGCGAAGCTGTCTTATTATCCGGATATCCTGTTGGAAAAGGGTATCGTCAGCCTGCGTGAATTTTAGTTGCAAAACCTAATTTTTCCATGCGTTCCCTTGCATTTTATAATAGAAAGAGTTAAACTGAATATAAATTCGTCTGTTATCAAAGGGACGGTTTGGAGGAAGACAAGATGAAGTTTTTTATTGATACAGCAGAAGTAGAAGAGATTCGTTCCGCCAATGATATGGGAATTATATGTGGAGTTACGACAAATCCATCCCTGATCGCAAAGTCAGGAAGAGATTTCAGTGCAGTGATCCAGGAGATTGCGTCCATTGTGGACGGACCGATCAGCGGAGAGGTAAAAGCGACTTCTACAACTGCAGATGAAATGATATTAGAAGGACGGGCAATCGCAGCCATTCATCCGAATATGGTAGTGAAGGTGCCGATGACGGAGGAAGGCCTGAAAGCATGTAAGGTATTATCATCCGAGGGTATTAAAGTCAACATGACATTGATTTTTTCTGCCAATCAGGCATTACTGGCGGCCAGAGCGGGTGCATCTTATGTATCACCGTTTATCGGAAGAATTGATGATATCAGCATGTCCGGTATGGATCTGATCCGGAATATTGCAGAGATACTGAGCTATACAGATCTGCAGACCGAGATTATTGCGGCAAGTGTGAGAAATCCGGTGCATGTGACAGAGTGCGCATTGGCAGGAGCCGATATTGCAACTGTTCCGTATAAGGTGTTGATTCAGATGATCCATCACCCATTGACAGACGCCGGAATCGAGAAATTCAGAAAAGATTATCTTGCTGCAATCGGTGAAAATCAGTAGGCGGAGTGCAGATATGAGTTTATCAAAAAAGATCATAGATTTATCTGAGAAGATGCGGCCGGTACTGGTTAAGGTTGTACCGATGAAGCTTCTTCGATATATGAAGGATAAGGTTCAGGAGCGGGAGCTGAAGCGAATGCAGAATCGCAGACGGAAACCGTATGAGCCGGGACATTATGAGCCGGGAATCAATCTGATCGGATGTATCCGGGCAGAGATTGGATTAGGACAGAGCTGTCGGTTATTGGCAGATGAACTGGAACATACAGGGATATCATATATGATCCGGGACTTCCTGTTGGATGGAAAGCTACGGGCAGAGGAACACAGCTGGGATCATAGGATTGAGGAACAGCCACGGTATGGGATCAATCTGCTTCATATTGAGCCACTGGATCTGATCATGGCATATATGAAAGAAGAACCGGAGTTATGGGATTACCGGTATAATATAGCATTCTGGTTATGGGAGCTGGAGGAGTTTCCACAGGACTGGATGAAGAGTCTGGATCTGGTGGATGAAATCTGGACACCGTCAGAGTTTACCAGTTCCTGCATCCGTAAGGTGACGGACAAGCCGGTCATTACGATTCCGTATTGCGTAACGGCACCGACAGAACCACAGTATAACAGAGCCTATTTCAAATTGCCGGAAGACAGATTTCTATTTCTGGTTATGTATGATACAAACAGTACCATGGACCGCAAGAATCCGGTCGGGGCACTGAAAGCATTCTGTCAGGCATTTTCACCGAAGGATCAGTCTGTCGGACTGGTGCTTAAGATGAATAATCCGAGAAAAGAAGATCTGGATGTTTTGAAAGATCAGCTAAAGGAATATTCCAATATTTACTATATAACCGAGGTTATGGATAAGGTTGTGGTAAACAGCCTGATCCGGGAAGCGGATGTATTCGTATCCCTTCACCGGGCGGAAGGATTTGGGCTGGTTATGGCAGAAGCAATGTTAAACGGTACACCATGTATTGCCACAGACTGGTCGTCCAATACAGAATTTATGAATTCGGATGTAGCATGTATGGTGGATTATACATTTACCACACTGGAAAAGAGCAGTCCGCCATATGAAAAGGGAGCACGCTGGGCCGATGCAAATATCGATACAGCAGCCGCTTATATGAAGAAGCTGAAAGAGAATCCGGAGTATTACCGGAGACTTGCGGAGAATGGAAAGGCTTATATTGAAGAGAAGCTTGGCATGGAACAGGCGGTTCGTGCGATTAAGCAGCGGATCGGCGAGATTGAGCATGATTTCACATGATGGATACATAAGCAGCAGGGATGACAGCTGTCAGACTGATGCGGGTATGCAGACATCTGGAAATAAAAAAGAACAAGGTATGAGAGAAGGAGGAATAAGATGAGAAGAAGAATTTTGGCTGGAGTTTTAGCAGCGGCTCTTATGTTGACAACACCGGGTGCTACCAGTTCAGCATTCGCTCAGAATGTCACGGAGAGCACAACCGAAGTGACAACCGAAGTATCAACCGAAGATACTGAAACAACCGAGACAACCGAAGCAACCGAGGATACTACCGAGGATACCACGGATGAATCATCTACAGCCGGCATTGATATGCTGTATGAGTTTGATGATACAACCGAAACAACCGTAGAAGATTTTACGGAAGACACGACCGAAGTATCTGCAGAAGGAGTGACAGAGGAGATAGAGCCTGTCATTGAGGATGGAGTTTATACATATAATTCCGTAGATTTAGGCGATGGACTGACCTATGAATCTGCAGTCGCACCTTCCTATACAGATGATGCATATCAGGTATCCCTGTTGGACGAAGAGAGCGCAGATACTTATGCAGCAACTGCACTGGAGAGCAAGTGGACATCTCCATACAGAACGAGTGTAAAGAACCAGGATCCATATGGTACCTGCTGGTCGTTTGCAACGATGGCAGCTTCTGAGTCCAGCTTATGGAAAGAGGGATTGTCCACCAGCAAGTGTAATTTATCTGAGCTGCACTTGGCATATTTCATGTCACATAGTGTGACAGATCCGCTTGGCGGAACCAAGGGCGACAGCTTCGTACATTCCGGCAGCTGGCTGGAGGGTGGTAACTCACAGCTGGCAGGCTTAAAGCTGGCAACCTGGGCAGGACCTGTAGCTGAGAGCACACTCGCTTATTCAAGAGCAAGTGAGAATATGTCAGTCAGCAATTCTCTGGCATATAAGAGTATTTTCCATCTGGAAAATACATCATGGATTCCAATGCAGAATCAGGCTTCCGTAAAAACATTGCTAAAAAAGTATGGTGCATGTGCGGCCAGCTACTATCATGATAACTACTATTACAATAGTTCTACAGGCGCTTATTATAAGCCATACGGTACTTCATCGAACCATGAGATCACCATCGTAGGCTGGGATGATAATTACAGCAAGAATAATTTCGGATACTATAAGCCGAGCTCTAACGGTGCATGGCTGGTTAAGAACAGCTGGGGAACCGGTTGGGGTAACAGTGGTTACTTCTGGATTTCCTATGAAGACTCTGTATTAAAGAGCATGACTGCCAAGTTCTTTGATTATGCAAAGGCTTCTACTTACAACAGAAACTATCAGTACGATGGCGCTACCTCCGGTGGCGGTGCTACATTTGGCAACAGCACGATATATGCGGCAAATGTATTTACATCAAAGAGCACAGAAGACCTGAAGGCAGTCGGTTATGGTGTAGTAGATTCTAATTACAAGGTAACGATTAAGGTATATAAGAATGCTAAGAGTGGACCGACATCCGGAACGTTAGTAACATCAAAAACGATTAATAAACCGTCAGCCGGATTCCACACAGCAGTATTGCCGAAAGCAGTAGAACTGACCAAGGGAACCAAGTTCTCAATCGTAGTCATTTATCAGGCAACGAGTGGAAAAGCGGTTGCTATGGCAGACGGTAAATCTACAAGAACCAACTGGTTTACTGCAACCAATGTAGCATCTGCAGGTCAGAGCTATGCTAAGTCAGGCGGTTCAACCAGTAAGTGGCAGGATGTAAGTAAACTGGGTTATAACTTCTGCATCAAGGGCTTTACCAAGACAAAGAAGTATACAAATACCGAAGCATATGTAGCCCGGATCTATACCAAGGCATTGGGACGTAATCCGGAAGCAGCCGGATTAAAGTACTGGACCAGTGAAATCAATAACAAGAAGAGAACACCGGTTGCAGTGGCAGAAGCGTTCTTCTTTACACCGGAGTTCACTAACAAGAAATTAAATAATACTAATTTTGTAAAGGTATTATATCGTACATTTATGGGACGTGAAGCGGATTCGGCAGGATTGAAATACTGGGTAAATCGTCTGAATAAGGGCGAGAGCCGTAAGAGTGTTTTACGGGCATTTGCGGGCTGTCCGGAGTTCCAGAAGATTGTAAAGAGCTTTGGCTTGTGATCAAATGAAATTGATTTCGTATTTATTAAAATAAGTGATATGCAGCGTGAAGGTTTTTTCCTTCACGCTGTTGTTATTTCAGGGGGATTCATGTAGAATAAATAACAGGATATTGATAACAGATACAGGGTTACAGGAGGAGGAAACAATGAAAGTAAAAACAATCAAAACGAGACTGCTGGCATGGCTTCTGGCAATTGCAGTCTTAGTTTCCGGGAGTATTGTGCTGACTTCCGGAGAGCAGGTGTATGCAGAGACATTAACACCGGTTCAGGCACATGGACAGCTATCTGTAAGTGGAACACAGATCGTGGATCAGAAAGGACAGGCATTCCAGCTGCGAGGGGTGAGTACGCACGGAATCAACTGGGATGTAGGAAGACCGTATGTGAATCAGGCGGCTTTCCAGACACTTCGGGATGACTGGGGAGCGAATGCAATCCGTCTGGCCATGTATACTGCCGAATATAACGGCTATTGTACCGGAGGCAACCAGGCAGAATTAAAGGGACTTCTCCAGACCGGAGTGGATGCGGCAAAGAATCTCGGCATGTATGCGATCATTGACTGGCATGTCTTAAACGATCAGAATCCGTTGACGTATCTGGAACAGGCGAAGGGGTTCTGGAGTGAAACCTCTGCCACCTATAAGGATTATAACAATGTATTGTATGAGATCTGTAATGAGCCGAACAACTGCAGCTGGGATGATATTAAGAATTATGCCAATCAGATCATTCCGATCATCCGGGCAAATGATCCGGATGCCATTATCATTGTAGGAACTCCAACCTGGTCACAGCTTGGTATGTGGGGACACACGAATGAAGTGGCAGATTCTCCGTTAACCGGATATAACAATCTGGTATACACACTGCATTTTTATTGCGCAGAGGCATCACACACACAGTATCTGCCGGCAAAGGTAGATTATGCAGTATCCAAAGGACTTCCGATTCTGGTATCAGAGTTCGGATTATCTGCGGCAAGCGGTGATGGAGCCATCGATACCAATCAGGCAGATGTGTGGCTGAATAAGCTGGATGGCTATAAGATCGGATATTTTGCATGGAGTTTAAGTAATAAGGCAGAAAGCTCTGCCCTGATCTCATCCGGCTGCGGCAAGACTTCCGGATGGAGTGAAGGAGAACTGACCGATGCCGGACGCTATATCCGCAGCCGGTATCAGGCAAGACGGGAAGTGATCGAAGTAAAGCCGGTGGATGAAAAGCAGGTAGATGCATTTGTAACCAGACTGTATAAGTTGGTGCTGGGACGGAAACCGGAGAGCTCCGGCAAGGCATACTGGAAAGCAGAGCTGTGTAATCGGAGAAAGACCGGTGCCGAGGTCGGCTATGGATTCGTATTCAGTCCGGAATACACGGCAAAAAAGACATCGGATAAGGATTTCGTAGAGATGCTCTACAAAGTATATATGAATCGGAATTCAGATGCAGAGGGATTAAAATACTGGACCGGATTACTGCAGCAGGGCGTATCCAGAGAATATGTATTTAAGGGGTTTGTTGATTCTAAGGAATATCTTCAGATCTGTGATTCCTATGGCATAGAGCGTGGTACGATCAATCTGAAGCAGGCAAGAGATAAGAATGTCAATCTGACCAAGTATGTAAACCGTTTATATCAGACCTCACTCGGACGGGGCGGAGAGCCGGATGGCCTGAACTACTGGTGTGGTGCAATTCAGGGGAAGACCACAACTCCGGTAAAGGCAGCGGAATGCTTTATCTGTTCTCCGGAATTTGAGAAAAAACATCTAAGCAACACCGAGTATGTCAAGGTGCTTTACCGTACCTTTATGGGAAGAGAGTATGATAAGGCTGGATTAAATTACTGGGTAAACAGATTGAATAGCGGAGAAAGCCGGAAATCAGTTCTGAAGTCCTTTGCAGGCTGTCCGGAATTTCAGAAAATTATCCGTGGCTTTGGTTTATAAATGCTTTAGTTGTATTTCTGAAATATCTAAGGTATAATAATGGCGATTATGCGATAGAACACGAAAGGCAGATAATATGAAAGCAATAAAAGAATTATATGCATACAGAGAGATGATAGTAGGACTGGTACGAAGAGATCTGCGAGGCAGATATAAAGGTTCTGTACTTGGATTCCTGTGGACGTTTGTAAATCCACTGCTGCAGTTGGTTGTATATACGATGGTATTCTCGGTTATTATGAAGAACGGAATTGAGAAATACTACATCTATCTGTTTGTAGGACTGGTGCCGTGGATTTTTTTCAGTACTTCTGTAACCGGTGGCGCCAATAGTATCTTAAGTTCCAAGGATATGGTAAAAAAGATTTATTTTCCGCGGGAGGTTCTTCCGATTTCTGTGGTGACCAGCGGATTTATTAATATGCTGTTTTGCTTTATTGTCATCTTTGCGGCATTATTTATATCCGGAATCGGTATAAATCCGGTTGCGTTGCTGTTTCTTCCGATCATTATGATCGTGGAATATTTTCTTGCACTTGGATTCGCACTGCTGTCTTCTGCATTAACGGTTTATTTCCGGGATCTGGAATATATCCTGGGGATCATTACGATGGCGTGGATGTATCTGACACCGGTTATGTATCCGGAAACTATGGTACCGGAGAATCTGCTGTGGATTCTAAAGGTAAACCCGATGACATCTGTGATCATGGCATACCGGGATATTTTATACTATAAGCAGATTCCGCAGCTGGAAACATTGTTACAGGCACTGATCGTGGGAATCGTATTCTGTATACTGGGACATTTTGTATTCTGCAAACTGCAGAAGGGCTTCGTGGAGGAAATGTAATGAAAGACAGTCAAAATGCAATTGAAGTTGAAAATATTACAAAAAAGTTCAAGGTTTATTTCGATAAGGGAAACCAGTTGAAGGAGAAAATACTGTTTCATAACCGGAATCGTTATGAGGAGCACTGGGTATTAAAAGGTATCTCCTTTCAGGTGAAAAAAGGAGAGGCAATCGGTCTGGTCGGTCATAACGGCTGTGGTAAGAGTACCACATTGAAGCTGTTATCCAAGATCATCTATCCGGATTCCGGCAGTATCGAGATGGCAGGCCGGGTATCCAGTCTGATCGAGCTGGGGGCGGGCTTTCATCCGGATATGAGCGGCCGGGAGAATATTTATACTAATGCAGCTATTTTCGGACTGACGAAGAAAGAAATCGATGCCAGACTGGATGATATCATTGCCTTCTCAGAGCTGGAAGAGTTCATTGATAATCCGGTCCGGACATATTCATCCGGTATGTATATGCGGCTGGCATTTTCGGTTGCGATCAATGTAGATGCAGAGATTCTTCTGATCGACGAGATCCTGGCGGTCGGTGATGCGAATTTCCAGGCGAAGTGTTTTAACCGGCTGCGGGAGATCAAGGCACAGGGAACAACGATTGTGATCGTATCGCATTCCCTATCACAGATTGAGCAGATCTGTGACCGGTCCATCTGGATCCATGACGGCGAGATCCGTAAGGAGGGCAGACCGCGTGATGTCCATGCAGAGTATCTGGGATATATGGGCGAGGTACGTCAGCAGATCGCAGATAAAGAGAAGGAGCGGTTAAAGGAGAAAGAACGTCAGAAGGAAAAGGAACGCGAGAAACAGAAGCAGAAGGAAGCTCAGAAGAAGAAAGAGAGTATGACACTCGGAGTCGGACACGAGGAAGTGATCGCAACCGAACGGAATGAGAAGCGCTGGGGCAATGGTAAGGTTGTAATCAAGGAGGTCGGTATGTATCAGGCCGGTGATACCTCCAGAATGCGGACAATCTTTAAGACCGGAGAGGATGTAGAGGTGGTTGTTCGGTATGAAGTCAAGGAGCCGATCAAGGATGCTGTGTTTGGCATGGCAATCTATGACAGTCAGGGCCTTCATTGCTATGGTACGAATACCAAGATCGATCGTCTGGATGATTTTGACGTAACGAAATCCGGCGAGGTACATCTCCTGATGCCGAAGTTTGATCTGCTTCCGGAGGTATATGTACTGGATGTGTCGATCGAGTGTGAGACAGCATTACCGGTCGATTATTACCGACAGGCATACCGGTTTGAGATGACGAATGTCATAGAAGAAGTAGGACGGTTCCGGTTAGAGCATTCCTGGGAGATAAAGGAGGCAGAGTAAGGATGAAAATAGTGATTACCACTGTACAGATTCCGTTTGTACAGGGCGGAGCCGAGCTCCATGCCAGAAATCTTAAAAATGCCCTGATCGAGGCCGGACATGAAGTAGATATTGTAACGATGCCGTTTATGGGACATCCGATCGATGTAATCGAGGATTATATTGTGGCATCACGGTTAATGAATGTGCGGGATTCCTGGGTAGCAGGACATACGGATTTCTGTATCGGATTAAAGTTTCCGGCATATTATATGCCGCATCCGAACAAGGTGGTATGGGCACTGCATCAGCACCGGGAGGCATATGAGTTATTTGACACCGATTACAGTAATATGAAGGATGATGAGAAGGGGAATGCAGTCCGAAGAAGCATTTATAATGCGGATCGGCAGTATCTGTCAGAGGCAAAGCATATTTTTGCAAATTCGGAGAATGTAGCAGGACGGATGCTTTATTATACAGGACTTGCATCTACACCGTTATATCATCCATGTCCGGATATGGAGAAGTTCTATCATGAGGAATATGGAGATTATATTCTGATGCCGAGCCGGATCAATGTTACCAAGCGTCAGATGCTGGCACTGGATGCCTTGATGCTGACGAAACATCCGGTAAAGCTTTGCATTGTCGGTAAGACAGATAATGAGAAGAAAAAGCGGGAGTTTCTGGAGCATATCCGGGAGTGTGGTCTGGAGGATCGGGTGACCTATCTGGATTTTGTATCACAGGAGAAGAAGCTTGAGTTATATGCACGGGCAAAGGCAGTTCTGTTTATTCCTTTTGATGAGGATTACGGATATATTACGCTGGAGGGAATGGCGGCATCCAAGCCGGTGATCACATGTAAGGACAGCGGCGGACCTCTGGAGTTCATAGAGGATGGTGTGAACGGAATCGTTTCCGAGCCGACAGCGGAAGAACTGGCCGGACATCTGGACGAGCTGTGGATGTCAAAGAGTATGGCAGCGGAATATGGAGCTGCCGCCCAAAAGAAACTCCGGGAGATGGATATTACCTGGGCACATGTAGTGGAGGAACTGATGAAATATGCATAATACAATGAAAAAAGTAGAAAACATAGAAAAAGAACTGGAGCAGCCGGTGGATAAACAGGCATTTCATCATGAACAGATACAGGGAGTTGCAGACGGACAGAAGCTGGCAGACGCTCTGCTCAGACGCTCTGCCATGGATGAGATGAAGCAGAAACGGGAGAATAATTATCTGGAGAAGATCCTTCAGGAAAGCGAAGCTATCCGTGGAAGTGTGGCGGCAAATAATCAGTTTTATATGGTGAATTACTACCGGGAGCTGGAAGGAAATAAGATCACGGTATTTTTCAAGAAGGCGATCCGCAAGGTTCTGTATTTCTTATTGCAGCCGGTGATCGATGAGCAGAACCGGTTTAATGCATCCGTGACACAGTCATTAAACGGAATCTTTGCACTGGTAGAGAAGCAGACGGCAGTGATCTCGGAGCAGAAGCAGGAGATCAACCGGCTGACCAGACGCTGCGCAGAGGCAGAAGACCGCTTAGACGGAATGGAAAAGGAGTTGGATGTATGAAAATAGCAGTGATCGGACCGAGTCCTGTTCCATTTACCATTGGTGGAATCGAGAACCTGATGTGGGGGTTGTGTGAGACCATCAATCAGACAACCGAGCATCAGTGTGAGCTGATCAAGCTCCCATCCAGAGAGCTTAATTTCTGGGATTTGATCGAGACTTATTATTCCTTTTATAAATTAGATGTCAGTCAGTTTGACGTAGTGATCTATTGTAAATATCCGGCATGGATGGTTCGTCATCCGCGAGGAATCTGTTATATGGCACATTGCCTGCGCGGACTCTATGATACGTATCAGCATACCCCACGTCCGACAGAGGTGCCGCGCGAGAACCCGGATGTGAATCGGATCCTTGATTATATGGATACCTATTACCGGCCGGAGTCTTTGGATACATTTTTTGATATGTTGTTTGAATTGAAAGACAAGAGAACCGTTCCGCAGAGCTATTATGCCTTTCCGGGTCCGTTGATCCGGAAGATCATCTGGTATCTGGATCGCTGGGGCTTAAGCCAGACGAAGACGGAGCGGTATTACAGTATTTCGGAAACGGTTAAGAACCGGACGGATTATTTTCCTCCGGATACGGAAGTCGGTGTGGTATATCCGCCGTCAACTCTGCAGAATTATTCGGCGGGAGACTATCGGTATATCTTTATGGTCAGCCGGCTGGACGGACCGAAGAGAATCGATATGCTGATCCGCGCCATGCAGTATGTGAAGTCGGAGATCCCGTTATATATTGCGGGCACCGGTCCGGAGCGGGAGCGGCTGGAGAAACTTGCTGCCGGGGATGCACGGATTCATTTTCTGGGCTATGTGAAGGATGAAGAGGTAGAAGAATATTACCGGAACAGTCTGGTAGTTCCGTATTTTCCATATGATGAGGATTACGGATATATTACAATTGAAGCTATGCTGCATCGGAAGCCGGTGATCACGACCGTGGATGCAGGTGGTCCAAAGGAGTTTGTCAGAAACGGCGAGACCGGATATGTGACAGCGTTTGAGGAGCATGCGATCGCAGAGAAGATTGATTACTTTGCACAGCATCCGGAGGAAGCCGGACGGATGGGTGAGAATGCCTATCAGACCGTTCAGGCGATTACCTGGCAGAGTGTTGTGGACGGTATTTTAAGAGATCTTCCAAAGGAGAAGCCGGAACGGACAAAGAACCGGAAGAAGTTAACGGTAACCAGTACGTTCCAAATCGCACCACCACAGGGAGGCGGACAGGCCAGAATTTACAACCTCTATAAAAATGTTGCAAAGGAATATGATGTGGAGATCGTATCCTTTACGAATCACCGCCTGCCGGGCTTTGATGGCGAGATCACACGGGGTGTACGGGAAATCCGGATACCGGAGAGCCGGGAACATGCACAGCAGGAGGCAGCATTGTCAAAGGAAGCCGGATTAACGGTAACGGATATTGCGATGATCCGATATTCCGGTCTGACAGCGGAATATGGGGAAGCGTTGAAGAAATCCATAGAGAGCAGTGATTGTATAGTGATTTCCCACCCGTATCTGTATCCGGAAGCGAAGAAATATATGGGAGAACACCCATTCATTTATGAGGCGCATAATGTAGAATATCTGCTGAAACAGAGTATGTTAAAGGACAGTTCGGTGAAGGAGCAGTTACTGCAGGAGGTATTTGATACCGAGAAGGAATGCTGCGAAAAGAGCCGGTTCATTATGGCGTGCTCCGAAGAGGATAAGCAGAAGCTGTGTGAGCTTTATCAGGTGGCAGAAGAGAAGGTCATAGTAGTACCGAATGGCGTGGATACGCAGCAGATGCATTGCGTCAGTCCGGAGGAGCGTCTGCAGAATAAGGTACAGCTGGATCAGGCAGATACACCAATCTTAAACGGACAGAAGATCGGTCTTTTTATGGGAAGCTGGCATAAGCCGAATCTGGATGCCTGTGAGGAGATTTTTCAGATTGCAAAGGCATGTCCGGAGACCGTATTTCTGCTGATGGGCAGTCAGTGCCGGTATTTTGTGATCCACAATGATGAATATGAGATTCCGAAGAATGTCGGGTTGCTTGGACTGGTCAGTGAGGAAGAGAAGAAGCAGATTTTTGGTCTGGTGGATTTCGCACTGAATCCGATGGTGGCCGGTTCCGGAACGAATTTAAAGATCTTTGATTATATGTCAGCCGGGATCCCGGTAATTACCACTCCGCTTGGAGCTAGAGGCATTCCGGATCCGGAAGGACTGCTGATCCATGAGCTGAGTGACTTTCCGGAGGTGATCCGGAGCTTTGACCTGAAGGAACAGGACGCGAATATAAAGGCGGCCAGAGGTGTTGCGGAGAAGGAATTTGACTGGAGTGTTATTGCGGAGAAATTAAACAGGCGGATGGAGGAGCTGTAGGTGATAGTAGTTGGCTTGCTATTAGTCGGACTCGGACCGGCATGGTATGTGGTGGCCGGTCTGGAAAAGCAGATAAATATAGTGAAATCAGTGGTGCTGACGGTGATTGCTTATCTGGCCTCACACATTGTGTTAAGCGGATTGTTATTCTGGATCGATCAGTATTCCATAAAGCGGACGCTGCTTACCTGTGCCTGTGCATGGGGAGCAGGTCTGATTGTTATGCTGATCAGAAAGAAACGGCCGCAGCTGACCTGGGAAATCCGGCAGTACTGGCTGCCTTGTCTGATCGCAGTTCTGATGCTTCCGTTTGTATTCCGTGGATTTGAATTCTATGGGATGGGACAGGATGAGGGTGTTTACCAGACACAGGCAATCTGTTTTATAAACGGAATGACGGAGCGGCAGTATGATTTCCCGGAATATTATTCTATGGGAACCCCGGGCGATCAGGAGCTGTATGAGGCAGCAATTGCAGAGACCAATCTTGTCGGGTTTTATCGGATCTATAATGCTGATGGGGAGTACTGCTTCGGACAGTCGGGGGAGCAGGCATTCAGTGAACGATCCGGTGTGTTCCACGGTATACCGACCTACGTAGCATTGCTGGCACTCTGGGGAAAACTGTTTGGTATCCGACATATGAGCGGAATCAACATTGTGATCCTGATCTGCTGTGTTTTCATGCTGCATGAAGTGTGTATGCGCTTGAAGATGAAACGTTCCGGAGAAGCGGTTGCAATGCTGGTATTTGCGTGCTCACCGCTCATTATCTGGATCACGAAATCTTCTCTGACAGAGATCGGTATGACTCTGAACTGGCTGGTGTTCCTGTATCTGATTCTCGGCGAGGACAAGCGGGAACGGGTGCTTTCAGCACTCTGTATCTGGGTCTATGCGTTTTATCATGTATCTGTCTATGTGTTCATGCCATTTTATGTTTTACTCTATCTGGCATTATATCTGTATACGAAGGACCGGGTGAATATAAAAGCCATGCTTCTGGCTGTTGCCGGCTATCTGACCGGCTACTGGATGAGTCTGATGATCGCTGCCCGTTATCTGGATAAAAACTATGTGTGGATATATCGTGCGGGCATTAACGGACAGAACGTCCCGTACGTGATCACGGCTGTCTGCGCACTGGTGCTGCTGGCCGGAGTTGTTCTGCTCCGTAGCAGGAAGCAGCTCTCGTTTCCGGTGCATATGAGCCGGAAGGCAGCCGGTATCTGGATCCGAATCGGAATGGTTCTGTTGATTCTGATTCAGATATACCGGAGCTGGAAGAAGGGTCTGCAGTGGCAGCAGCTTGGCGGAGTTACCATGATCACCTTTCTGATCGTGAGCGGGATTCTGGTGCCGCTTCTGGTATACGGCAGTGTCCTGTTCTCGACCGGACAGTGGCTGGAGAACTGGAAAAAGACTGTATTGCTCGGATGCTTTTTCTACTGCGTGCTGGTCTTTTCGGCAATTTTCCTGCCGGGGATCGCATATTGCTATTACTATGCCCGGTATCTGACCATGTATGTACCACTTCTGGCAATCATGGGAGGTCTGCTGTTGCAGCAGTGGAGTCTGTGGAAGGCAGCAGTGGTGACACTGGCCGGTGTCCTGTGGATGCTTCCGTATAATATCACGTTGCTCAAATATCAGGATGATACCCGTGTGGAATGGGACACGTTAGAGCAGGTCGCAGGAGAGATCCGGGCAGGCGATAATGTGATCATAGATGTAGAGCTGTTCGGCTATTATTATTTCCCAATCAAGGCAATGACCGGTGCGAATATCTATCCGGTACTGGGTGACTTCGAGGAAGAGAGCCGGCGGTTCTATACCGGAGAGAATCAGGTCTGGTATCTGACGGTGCATGGCGCAGAGCGGGCGGAGAATGCCTATGCCTGTAAGCTCTCGGTAGTGAATCGGAGAAGTGAGGATTACAATGTGCCGTACAGTGACTGGCAGAATCCGTTGCATGACCGCTATCTGCAGCTGCCGCGACAGTTCCGGGTCACAGAGGAAACGGTGCTATTGTATCAGTATCAGCCGTGATATAGCAGGAAGGTATTGATAAATCAAAAAATAGATGTCATAATAATTTAAATAAAATGTAATATTTGAGTAAAAATAGTGGGAAGGATAGAAAAATGAAATTAATAATTCAGATACCATGTTATAACGAGGCGGAAACTCTGAAGATTGCTCTGGATGCACTGCCGAAGCAGATTGACGGTGTGGATACCATTGAATACCTGATCATCAATGACGGCAGTCAGGATAATACCGTAGAGGTAGCGAAGGAATGGGGCGTCCAGCATATTGTTAATTTTAAACAAAACCGTGGTCTGGCAAAGGGATTCATGGCCGGTCTGGATATGTGCTTACGAAATGGTGCGGATATCATTGTAAATACCGATGCAGATAATCAGTATTGCGGAGATGATATTGAGAAGCTGATCGCACCGATCCTGGAGGGAAAGGCGGATATCGTCATCGGAGAAAGACCGATCGATCAGACAGCGCATTTCTCATGGTTAAAGAAGAAGCTGCAGCATTTCGGCAGCTGGGTTGTCCGGAAAGCATCTAATACAGATATTCCGGATGCTCCGAGTGGATTCCGTGCATATAGCAGAGAGGCAGCCATGCAGATGAATGTTGTCAATGAATATACATATACATTGGAACAGATCGTACAGGCCGGACGGACCAAGATCGCTATTACTTCCGTACCGATCCGTACGAATGATGAACTGCGGCCGTCCCGTCTGTTCAGCAGTATGTTTGGATATGTGAAGAAGTCCATGCTGACGATCATTCGTGCCTATCTGATGTATAAGCCGATGCGGTTTTTCATCGGACTTGGATTTATACCGTTCCTGATCGGTCTTACGATCGGTATCCGGTTCATCGTGCTCTTATGTATGGGAGGCGGACAGGGGAATATTCAGTCCCTGATCCTTTGCAGCATGCTGATCCTGATCGGTGTTATGATCTGGGTAGTGGGATTGCTGGCAGATGTTATGGCAGCGAACCGGAAGATTCTGCAGGAGATTCAGCAGAAGGTCCGGGAAATGGATTATGAGGATAAGTAGGATGAAAAAGATAGTGTTGATAGGACCGGTATATCCGTATAAGGGCGGAATCGCACATTATACGGGATTGATGTGCCGGGCGTTTATGGAGAAATATGACGTAAGTATGATCTCCTATAAGATGCAGTATCCGAAGATTTTATTTCATAAAGAGCAACGGGACTATACGAATGATACGTTTAAGATTGAGGGGACAGATTACCTGATCCATACGGCGGACATTCTGAACTGTATCCGTTCCGGGAAGAAGATACGGAGCCTGAATCCGGATCTGGTGATCATACAGTGGTGGCATCCGTATTTTGCACCCTGCTACTGGCTGCTGTGCCGGCAGCTGAAGAAGCAGAAGGTTTTATTCGTATGCCATAATGTGTTTCCGCATGAGCGGTTTCCGCTGGATCGTTTTCTGACAAAAAAGGTTATGAAGCAGGGAGATTACTTTATCGTGCATTCCGGTCAGGATAAAGAGGATCTGCTGTCGATTAAGCCGGATGCCAGATGTGCGAAGGCGGTGCATCCGACCTATAATGCGTTCAAGCTGCAGGATCTGACGAAGGAACAGGGACGGGAACTGTTAAAGTTAAACGGAGATCAGCCGGTGTTGTTGTTCTTCGGATTTGTCCGGGAATATAAGGGCTTGAAGTATCTGCTTCAGGCAATGCCGGAGGTCAGAAAGCAACTGCCGGATGCTAAACTTTTAGTGGTTGGTGACTTTGACGGTGATAAGGAGCAATATGAGAATCTGATCCGGGAAGTACAGATCGAGGATGCGGTAGAGATTCATGATGGATATATTCCGGATAAGGAGGTAGAGAAGTTCTTTGCCGCCTCCGATTTGGTCGTGCTTCCGTATATCTCTGCGACACAGAGCGGAATTGTACAGATCGCATATGGATTCGATAAGCCGGTGATCGCCACGAATGTCGGCGGACTGCCGGAGGTTGTATTGGATGGAAAGACCGGATATATTGTAGAGCCGGAGGATGCAAAGGAACTATCTGAGGGGATCGTTCGGTTCTTTACGGAGCATAAGGATGAGGCATTCCGGGAAGGCATTCGGGAAGAGGCAGACAGATATTCCTGGGAGCGGATGGTTGAGACAATAGAGGAATTAGTAGAAAATGATTAGTGAATATATGTTATTTGGATTGGTTCTGCCGGTTGTGATCCTATGGGGCATCCGAAAGGAGAACCGGATGGAGGAAGCACAGCTGTTAGACAAAAAGGATACGTCGGTGTTACGCGGTATCTCGGCCTTTTTTGTGATCGCGGCGCATTATACCGGCTGGGTGGAGAAGCTTACCGGCGGAACGAATGCGATATTTAAGGGGGTAATCGGACAACTGGGTGGAATCGGTGTTCTGATATTTTTCTTTGTATCGGGCTACGGATTATATGAATCTTATGGAAACCGGAAGGTGGATTACCGGTATCTGCTCAAGCGGCTGCGGGGCGTATATCTGCCATATGTGCTGATGAAGCTTGTGCTGCTGCTGATTAAGTATCTGTGTCATTATGATGAGATTCACATCTGGAAACGGCTGCTTGGAATTCTGCTGGTGGAGGACTGGTTCATTCATGTAATTGTGATCCAGTATCTGGTGTTCTATGTGGCGAAAAAAATAGCTGACCGTTATGTAGTGCTGATCAGCATTCTTGCCGATATTGGACTGACGGTTATATATGTGTTGCAGGAGAAGCCGATCGGATGGTTTAATGCCCTCTGGCTGTTTACCTTTGGCGTGGTAGTTTCACAGTTGCAGCCACAGCTGGTGAACATGATCAGGAAGCGGAAATGGCTGATGATGGCAGGTACGTTTCTTTTATTTGTGATATTAGGCGGATTGTTTGCAATCAATAAGGGAGCTGCTTATGCAAACGTCCTGAAGCCATTGGCCGGCATTTTTCTGTGTCTGTTCCTGTGCATCGTCATGCGGATGGTACGGGTCGGAAACGGTGTTACTCACTGGGCAGGAAAGCGTTCTATGCATCTCTATATTGTGCATATCTTTATGTGGAATATTCTGGCAGTGATCCATGATCCAATCTTCAGATTGTGGCTGGCAATGGCGGCTACGGTTGTCGGGACTGAGCTGATCTACAGAGGGACGACCTTTATTTGCAACAGAATCATTAAAGATGAGGTATTGAAAAGTGAGAAACGATAGTCTGGTAAGTATCATTGTACCAATCTATAATTCAAAGGAATATATTCGGGCAGCAGTGGACAGTATACTGAATCAGACATATGAGAATCTGGAAGTTATACTGGTGGATGATGGCAGTACCGATGGTTCGGAGAGTATCTGTGATGCGTATCGGGAAAAGGACAGCAGAGTCGTAGTGATCCACCAGAAGAATCAGGGACAGGCAGCAGCCAGAAATGCGGCATACCGGATTGCCGGAGGCGAATACATCGTATATGCCGACAGTGACGATCTGATGCACCGGGAGCAGATCCGGTATCTGCTGCAGATTCAGAAAGCTACCGGTGTGGACATTGTACATGTTGAGAATAAGAAGTTCTGGGATGCCGGCAGGATCACCGATGAGCTGGAAGCAGGCGTGGGTGAACCGGACTATACCATATATACGGCGGAGCAGGCGCTGGAGCTGCTCTGTTATCAGAAGAAGTTCAGCTTCGGGCCATGCTGCAAGCTGATCAGACGGGAACTGCTTGCAGATCTGGAATTCCCGGTCAATATGGGCTATGAGGATGCAGCAATTATGTACAAGCTGTATGGAAAGGCGGAGAGGCTGGCATATTCCGGGACCGTGCTTTACTGGTATCGGCAGCATACGGCATCGACCATGCATACCGGCTTCAGTGACAAGAAGATCGACCGGATCCGGATCATGGCGGAGTTCAGAGATTATCTGAACCGGGAGTATCCGGCACTGGCATCGGCTGGTGAGACACGGTATTGTCTGGCACAGTTGCAGCTGCTGATGGAGCTTCCGTTCGGGAAGGAATACAGGGATATTAAGAAACAGGCATACCGAAATATCAAAGACTCCAGAAAAACGGTACTGGCGAATAAGCAGGCACCGGCGAGAATCCGGGGAATGGCAGCTTCCAGTTATCTGGGACCGGATATTTTAATGCTGCTTGGTAGGCTTTATATGGTAGTGACCAGACGATAACAGGCAGGAATGCTGAATACAGAAGGAGAACAGTTACTGTGGACGATAAGAAAAAGAGAATTGATTTCGTGTTATTATGGGTCGATGGAAATGATCCGGAATGGCAGAAACGGAAGCAGGCATATTCACCGGATAAGGGACAGGATAACAGTGTCAACCGCTACCGGGAGTGGGAGAATCTGAAATACTGGTTCCGGGGGGTGGAGAAGTATGCACCTTGGGTCGGAACGATTCATTTTGTGACCTGTGGTCAATGCCCGGAATGGTTAAATACAGAGCATCCGAAGCTTCATCTGGTGGATCATACGGATTTTATCCCGGCAGACTGTCTGCCGACCTTCAGTTCCAGAGCGATTGACCTGAACCTGCATAGAATCAAGGAGCTGTCGGAGCATTTCGTGTATTTCAATGACGATATGTTTCTGACCGATGTTGTGGAGCCGGAGGACTTCTTCCGAGATGGCCTGCCGTGTGATATCTGGAATGAACGACCAATCTGCTTTGACAGTGGTCGTAGTACATTTGACCATACACAGGTGAATAATTTTCACCTGATCGACCGCCATTTTGCAAGAAAGCAGGTGCTGAAGCAGAACCGGGGAAAAATCGTAACACTGAAATACGGGGTTCTGGGAATCTATAATCTGTTTGCATCGAGTGTACCGTTCCGGCATTTCTTCGGATTATACGGACATCATCTGCCAATGGGATATTTGAAACAGCACTGGAGAGAGGTGTGGGAAGCAGAGCCGGAGGTCATGAATGAAACGATTCATCATAAGTTCCGGAGCATGACGGATGTCAATCAGTTTGTATTCCGCTACTGGGCTCTGATGAAGGGAGAGTTTGCTCCGCTGAATATGAACCGGGTCGGTAAGAATTTCTCGGTCGGAGAGGATAATCGAGCCCTGTATCAGGCGATTGAACAGCAGAAATATAAGACCATCTGTATCAATGACACCTGCACACAGGAGCAGTATGAGAAGGCAAAGCCGGAGGTTATCCGGGCATTTGAACAGATATTGCCGGAGAAATCGCAGTTTGAGAAATAGAAAAGAGGAAACACATGAGCAGTGTCAAAAAGAATTATATCTATAATGTTATATATCAGTTGTTGACATTTGCCAGTGTTCTGCTGATAACACCGTATATTACGAGAACACTGGGAGCCTATAATACAGGCGTTTATTCCTATACGTATTCCGCAGCCAATTATTTCTGGCTGTTTGCAATGCTGGGTGTGAATAATTACGGGAACCGGAGTATTGCACAGGCCAGAGCCATGGATGAAGGAACCGGCGGGAATGAGCAGGTGAGCCGGACCTTTTTTAACATCTATGCCCTGCAGCTGCTGACTGCGGTCGTATCTGCCGGAGCGTATATCACATATGTTCTGGCATTTTCTGTAGATAACCGGGAGATTGCTCTGCTGCAGTTCCTATATGTTGTGGCAGCCGTGGTTGATATCAACTGGTTTTTCTTCGGAATGGAGCAGTTTAAGATCACGGTCACCAGAAATATTGTGATCAAGCTGCTCAGTATGCTGGCAATCTTTCTGCTCGTGAAGAAGCAGGAGGATCTGTGGATCTATACGACGATCATGGCAGGTTCTATTCTGTTGAGTAATCTGATCCTGCTTCCGTACCTAAGACGGTTCGTGAAGTTTGTAAAGCCGACCTGGAAGGAGATCGGCAGACATGTGAAGCCGAATCTGATCCTGTTTGTTCCGGTTGTGGCGATCAGTATTTATAATATTATGGATAAGCTGATGATCGGCCGGATTTTAGGAGATAAAAAAGAGGTATCCTATTATGATAATGCGGAAAAGGTCATGCAGGTACCGACCGCGTTTATTAATGCACTGGGAACCGTCATGCTGCCGAAGATGTCCGGGCTGGTACAGAAAAATGATAAGGCTAAGTGTCTGGAGTACATTGAGAAGTCCATGCAGCTGGCATTGATGATCTCGTTTGCTACCTCCTTTGGACTGGCGGCGATTGCAGATAATTTTGCACCGGTATTTTATGGAGCCGAGTTTATACCATGTGCAGCCCTGATCATGTGGCTGGCACCGATCGGTGTGATCAAATCCTGGGCGAACGTCATAAGGACCCAGTATCTGATCCCGAACGGAAAAGATTCCATTTATGTGGTTTCGGTTATCTTAGGAGCAGTAGTTAACCTGATCGCCAACCTGCTTCTGATCGTGAGGATCGGTACGATCGGTGCTGTGATCGGAACGATTCTGGCGGAGGCTGCGGTTATGCTCTATCAGACGATCATGTCCAGAAAAGAGCTGGAGTTCGGTAAATATCTGAAACGGAACATTGCCTATGGCGGAATCGGTCTGGTGATGTTTCTGGTAGTGCGGCTGATCGGGGCAACCGATGAACCGTCCGTGACGTTGCTGCTGATCCAGATGGGAGTCGGGATCCTGATCTATGGGGGATTGAGCGCAGGTTATCTGTGCCTGACGAAGGATCCGTTCCTGAATGATGTGAGAAATCGCCTTAATAAGATATTAAAGAAAAAGAAATAACCCTGAAAATAACAGGAAACAGAAAATAACAGGAAACAGAAAATAGCAGAGAGAGGATAAAGTATGAGTCGGATCGCAAATTGGATAAAGAAATATAACTGTCAGCTTCTGGCATTTCTATGTGCTCTGATACCAAGGCTGATATTGAATTGCTTTGCATTGCCGCTGCGTACGCAGTCGGATGAGCTGGGAACGCTGGCAGGAGGCGCATTCTTAGGTGGAAAGGACTGGAGCGGGATCGTATCGCAGGCGGGATATTACGGGTTTGGATTCACGGCACTGTTTGCTCCGTTATTCCGCCTGTCAGATGATCCGATTCTGATTTACCGGCTGATTCTGGTTGTGGAATCGGTGATGCAGGCATCCATTGCACTGATGGCATTTTATCTGATGAAGCGGTATTTTAAAATCGAACATAAATGGTTTCTGACTGTAGCATCGGTGGCATGTTCCTACATGGTCGTGACCAGAACCATGATCGTATATAATGAGCATGCATTGATCTTCTGTTCCTGGCTGATCTGTGTCCTGCTGTTCCGGCTTCTGGAGCATCAGAATGATTCTAAAAAGAAGGCCGTTGACACGGTACTGTTGATGGCATTGCTTTCGTATACATTATTGCTTCATACCAGATCCTGGATGTACTGGATCGTACTTGCGATTTTTTATGTGGCTTATTTTATCCGGAATCGGAGAAGCTTTCTTGCAATCCTTCCGGGAATTATTACTGCGGTGATCGGTGTCGGTGGCGGGAAGCTTCTGATCCACCGGATGCAGGGGAAAATCTGGCTGGCGGACGGTAACGGCGGCCTGCGTAACAGCAGTGTATCTCTGTCTCTTTCCGATACGATCGTAAATGCGACCTCCTGGCATACATGGGTCAATATTATCTTTGGCCAGCTGAATACGGTATCCGTGATCTCCGGCGGTATGCTGATCGTGGCGGTACTGCTGATGATCCGGTGTATCATTGGCTGGATGAAACGGGGAGACCGGTTCCATTGTGTGAAGGTAGACCGGGAGGAAATCCTGTATGAAGATCATTATGCAATCATATTTATATATTTCGGACTCTGTACGGCACTGACGATCGGGGCACAGTCTCTGATCTGGTTATCGTGGACCACGCAAGCGATGAATCTTGGATTTGCAAGTAACGGATATGGTCTGAAAGCAGTTACCTATGTACGATATATGGGACCGTATCTGGGACCTGTCCTGATGGCAACGCTTTGCTATCTGTATCAGGGGCAGGATCAGATACAGAAGATTTATAAGCAGGCTATATTCTGGATCGCAGGACTGCAGGCGTTCTGGATCACCTGTATTCTGCCGTTTGTCTATACGAATAGTAATGTCATAGAGACCTACCTGCCGTTTTCCTTACAGACCAGACGTGCAGTGGATGTCGGAAGAATGGTGTTCCTTCCGGCAACGGGAATCCTGTTGATCGTCGTGATTTTAAATCAGATATGGTTAAAGAAAAAAAAGTGGAAGCCGATGCTGCTCACACTTGCGATTCTTCTGACTTATCAGTATTGTTATAATGCAGTGGCTTATGATATTAATACACAGAGCATAAATAACAAAGAGATAGATGCAACCTACAATATGTTCTGTCAGCTGAAGGAAAGCGGGAATATGCCGGAGGAAATCTATGTGGTTGATACACGGGACAAGACCGATCACCAGAGCTATTATCAGGCACAGTATTATCTTCAGGGAGTCAGGATCATTGCCGGATATCCACCGGAGGATGCAGAGGAAGCAATGATATGCTTAAACAGTAATATGTGTCCGGTAGAGCTGATGCAGGATGATTCCTACCGGTGCGTGAAGCTGGATAGAAATGAATATGTCTGGATAAAAGGAACAAGTCTGATACAGACCTGTGAGGCTATGGGGTATGTGCCGGAGATACCGAATGTCTATATTGCGACCGGAAAAGTGACTTCTTTCTCAGATCATTACGAGAATGGTAAAATGCTGCAGACCGGATGGTATGAACAGGAGGACTGGGGTGTCTGGTCAGGAAAACAGACTGCAGATCTGTTCTTTATTCTGCAGGAGGAACAGCAGAAGGGCTGTACTATGAATCTCAGAATGTACTGCTATGACAGTATGAAGACGGTGACGGTATTTATTAACGGAGAATATGTGGCAACTCTGCCGGTAGATAACCGGACAGATAATTATACGATCCGGATCCCGAAGCGTCTGGCGGAGCAGGAACGGATCTACATGACCTTCCAGATCAATGAAGAACTGCATTCACCGCTGGAACTCGGACAGTCGGAGGATACGAGAACACTTGGAATTGCACTTTACAGTATTCAGATAAAAGAGTAGGCGGAATGAAGAATTGTAAAAAATGGTAATCATCATGTATTTATAACGACTTGTTTTTTGTCAGTAGATATAGTATAATGTATCTGTAAATTAGATTAAAACGAACGCTGGAGAGAAATGATGAAAGCTGTAGTTACAGGTGGCGCGGGATTTATCGGTGGTAATTTCGTGCATTATATGATGAAAAAACATCCGGAATATGAGATTATCTGTGTGGATTGTCTGACATATGCGGGAAATATGGAAACATTGGAACCGGTCAGAGAGAATCCGCATTTCCATTTTGAAAAAGTTGATATTACAAACAGAGAAGAAATCTATCGGATTTTTGAGGAATACGAGCCGGATATGGTTGTGAATTTTGCGGCAGAAAGCCATGTGGATCGTTCAATTGAGAATCCGGAGATTTTTTTGCGTACTAATGTACTGGGAACACAGGTGCTGCTGGATGCCTGTCGGAAATACGGAGTTCTGAGATATCATCAGGTATCGACCGATGAGGTATATGGGGATCTGCCGTTAGACCGGCCGGATCTGTTCTTTACAGAGGAGACACCGATCCATACTTCCAGTCCGTACTCTGCCTCCAAGGCAGGTGCAGATCTGCTGGTACAGGCATATGGAAGAACTTATCAGCTTCCGGTTACGATATCCAGGTGCTCCAATAATTACGGACCGTACCACTTCCCGGAGAAGCTGATTCCGTTAATGATCATCAATGCGTTACATGATAGGGAGCTTCCGGTATACGGAACCGGTATTAATGTCCGTGACTGGTTATATGTTGAGGATCATTGCAAGGCAATCGACCTGATCCTGCATAACGGAACAGTTGGAGAAGTTTATAATGTAGGTGGACATAATGAGATGACGAATCTGGATATTGTAAAGCTGATCTTAAAACGGCTCGGTAAGCCGGAGAGTCTGATCACATTTGTAAAAGACCGTGCCGGTCATGATATGCGCTATGCGATCGATCCGACAAAGATTCATAAGGAGCTGGGCTGGTATCCGGAGACGATGTTTGCTACCGGTATTGAGAAGACGATTGAATGGTATCTGGCCCATGAAGACTGGTGGCAGAATATTATCAGTGGTGAATACCAGGAATATTATAAGAAGATGTATGAGAACAGATAGGATTTAGTTGTGGAAACGTCAAAGGGAAAGCAGACTGCGAAGCGGATCGGAGGAGATCTTCTGTATTCGATTGCAGGAGTTGCATTTTTTAATATTATATTACAGTTTATAATCTATCCATATGTCAGTGCAAAGATTGGCAGCGCACAGTTTGGGGATATGCTGTTCTTGCTTGCAGTGGTAAATATCATTGCACCATCTTTCGGTAATGCAGTGAATAATACCAGAATGGTATTACCGGAGCGGGAGAAGACAGAGAATGGGGATTATATGTTGATATTATCCTGCTTTACAACCGTGACAGCGATAGTCTGTCTGGTGATCAGTCTGATCCGTGGCCTGTCAGTAATAGGTGGAGTCCTGTTGTTTGCAGTGTCTGTACTGACCATGATACGTATTTATGCAAATGTAGAGTTTAGATTAGATTTGAAGTTTAAGAAACAGTTAGTGTTCTACATTTTGCTTGGAGTTGGGTATTTGATGGGAGCTATTCCATTTTTGATAACTGGAAGATGGGAATGGATATTTGTAGTTGGCGAACTGTTAGCTGTAATATATGTTATAATTAGTGGCAGAATTTTCCGGAAATGTAAGAAGATATCTGGACGACGTGGAGAAATTGCAAGAAATGCAACTACATTAGCAGGTTCTTATTTACTGACGAATTTGATGTTGATGTTGGATCGGTTTGTTTTACTATATTTTGTGGATAGTAGCGCAGTTTCGGAATATTATGTGTTATCACTACTTGGTAAGACAGTTGCAATTATTGGTATTCCGTTGAATAATATTATTATTGGCTACCTGACAAAGGAAAATAGAAAAATGGATCATTCATTTTATTTGAAAGCTTTATGGGGATTGCTGAGTCTTGCGGTTTTATTTACGTTGGTCTGCGGTGGATTAACACCGGTTTATATCCGGCTGATGTACCCGGCCTTATTTGATGAAATGAAAGATATCATAGTGCTTGCATTTATTGTAAGCCTGGCACAGATTTTATATTTTGTAACAAATATATTGCTGGTGATCATTTTGACTTTTGTAAAGGCAAAGTGGCAGCTGATCATTCAGATTGTATATGCAACAGTATTTATTGCATCTGCGATTGGTATGACTCTGATGTGGGAGATCCGCGGGTTTGCATATGCGGCAGTGATTTCGAGCGGCATTTACTTCCTGATGACACTGATCGTAGGAAGCAGGCATATTCATAGAGAGGAGGAACTTTAATTATGAAGGGAATTATTTTGGCCGGAGGCTCAGGAACACGGTTATATCCGATTACAAAGACGGTATCCAAGCAACTGCTTCCGGTGTATGATAAACCGATGATCTATTATCCGTTGTCAACACTGATGCTGGCGGGCATCCGGGATATTCTGATCATCTCTACGGAACGGGATCTTCCGGCATTCCGGGAGCTGCTGGGAGATGGTAAGAATCTGGGCATCTCATTATCCTATGCGGTACAGGAGAAGCCAAGAGGACTTGCAGAGGCATTTCTGATCGGAGAATCTTTTATCGGAAAAGAGAAGGTGGCATTGATCCTCGGTGATAATATCTTTTATGCAAGAGGATTTTCGGATGTTTTAAGGGAAGCGGCAGATTTTGAAACCGGTGCAACGGTGTTTGGATATCCGGTGAAGCACCCAAAGCAGTTTGGAATCGTAGAGTTTGATGAACAGGGTCAGGTGCTGTCGATTGAGGAGAAACCGGAGAAGCCGAAGTCCAATTATGCAGTACCGGGGCTTTACTTCTATGATAATCAGGTAGTTGAGATTGCAAAACAAGTGAAGCCGTCCGAGCGGGGAGAACTGGAGATCACATCTGTAAATAATGCTTATTTAAAGCAGGGCAGCCTGCATGTCCGGAAGCTGGGACGAGGTGTAGCATGGCTCGATACCGGAACCGGCGATGGATTGCTGGAGGCGGCAGACTTCGTGTCTATTATCCAGAAACGGCAGGGATGTTATATTTCCTGCATTGAGGAGATTGCATACCGCAAGGGATATATCACAAAGGAAGAGCTGGAGGATCTGGCACAGCCGTTACTTAAGAGTGATTATGGAAAATATCTGATGAGTATTGTGAGTGAAAATTTATTGGATTAGTGTTATAGTAGTAGGAAGATTTAATATGAAACAGATATGTAATCTTATGCAGTCCTGGTCAATGGATGACCAAGGACTGCATTCCATGAATGAAATATTGGATTGGGTGGAGGAACGAAATCGTACGGTTCAGGTTCGAATCGATAAAACGATTTTAGAACCCGATGGGTTCTGGTACTATTCTGAAGAAACTGGGAAAATTCAGAATCGAAATCAGAGCTTTTTTTCTATTTCCGGATTTCAGGAAATGGCAGAGGAGAAAATATGTCTGCAGCAGCCAATTATTCTGCAGAATGAGATAGGGTATCTGGGGATTTTGTGTAAGCAGATCCATGGAGTCCTGCATCTTCTGATGCAGGCTAAGATAGAACCGGGAAATATCAATAAGATACAGATATCACCGACGATACAGGCAACTAAGAGTAACTTTACTCAAAAACATGGTGGGAATAAACCGCCGTACCTGGACTATTTTATTCATGCAGAGAAATATCATATTATCTACGATCAGATACAGTCGGAACAATCGTCCAGATTTTATAAGAAGCGCAATCGTAATATTATGATTGAAGTAGGACCGGATACAGAGATAGAAGTGCTTCCAAGTCATAAGTGGATGACCTTAGGGCAGATAAAGACTCTGATGAATATAGAAAATCTGGTAAACATGGATACCAGAACCGTACTGTCCGGGATTCCGTTTACGACAGGGGATTTCAACGAACAGGAAAAGAAAGCGATTCGCAGCTGTTTTAGGGACTTAGCACTTTATGAATCTATGTACGGAGTACGGCAGGAGAATCAGCTTCCGAAGATATACCGTTATATGAATGATTATAAGATGTTTGATGAACGGGAACGGACATTGATTCCGTTAAAAGCTTTACAGGACTGGGATTTTACGGAAGAAGAGATTGTCTGCCGATACCCATATGATTTTAAAGTGGTATTCTGTGATATTGAGATGGAAGGCCGGGAAGTGAAGCAGTGGACACAGCCGTTATTTGAAGCGACCGGCATTGCAATGTTCGGACTTTTTATGAGCCGTGGGGAACGCAGGGAGTTTCTGGTGCATGCCAAGCCGGAGGTAGGATGCTTTGATCTGATAGAGCTTGGCCCGACAGTTCAGGCTGAGCCGACCAGAATCAATCAGATAGAAAATGATGTTGAGCGCATCTTCCGGCAGAAGCTGGAGCAAAAGCAGGGAATTTTAAAGGATGTTCTGCTGTCAGAAGAAGGCGGAAGGTTCTATCATGAACAGAATCGGAATGTTATTATTGAAATAGACCGGGATGAGTTGGACGATCTTCCACCGGGATATTTCTGGGTGGATTTTTACACATTAAATCAGTTGATCCAGATTAACAACTGTCTGAATATACAGCTTAGAAATCTGTTGTCACTGTTAGATCGTTAAAGGAGGCAGTCATTATGATTCGAATTGGCGTATTAGGGTGTGCGGAAATCGCATTCCGCAGATTTTTACCGGAATTAGTGAAAAATCAGGATTTTTCCTGCGTAGCGATCGCAGAGGAATATGATAAAACGAAGCTACAGGCATTTCAGGATACGTTTGGAATTGAACCAAGAGATAGCTTTGAAGATATTATTCAGGATCCGGAGATCGATGCAGTCTATATTCCGCTTCCACCTGCATTCCATTATATGTATGCTAAGCAGGCATTAGAGGCAGGCAAGCATGTCTTTGTTGAAAAACCATCTACTACGAATTATAATAATACAAAAGAATTGGCAGAACTGGCGCAGAGCCGGGATCTGGTGCTTCAGGAAAATTATATGTTTCAGTATCATTCGCAGATCGCTGAAATCCGGAAGATGCTGGCTGATGGTAAGATTGGAGATATCCGTCTGATCCGGACCAGTTTTGGATTCCCGTTACGACAGGCGAATGATTTCCGCTATTCCAAGGCATTGGGAGGCGGTGCACTGCTGGATGCAGGAGGCTATGTAACGAAGCTGGCCACCCTGCTTCTGGGTGAAACCATAGAAGTCCGCATGGCGATGTTAAATAATATGGATGGCTATGATGTGGATATGTATGGAGCGGTTACGTTTGAGAATGCTGCAGGACTGACCTGTCAGGCATCATTCAGTATGGATAACTTTTACCAGTGCAGCCTGGAAGTGATCGGTAATAAGGGCCGGCTTTATACCAACCGGGTATATACGGCACCGCCGGCACTGGAGCCGGATGTTCTGATTGAGACCGCAGATGGGTCGGAACATATTAAGTTATCAGCCGATTCACATTTTGCACATTCTATTGAACAGTTTGCGAAAGCAGTCGAGGATGAAACAGTCAGGAAGAAAATGGCAAGGGATCTGGTGCTTCAGGCAAAGCTTGTACAGGAGATACGGGAATTGGGAAGCAGACAGTAGATTGATTTAAGAATAGAAGGAGAGAGCGGAGAAATGATTAAATTTACTAAATCGTCAGTTACGGAATTAGAAGAACAATATGTTAAAGATGCATTATACAATGGACTGTTATCCGGTGATGGAAAATATACAACAAGGGTATATGAATTCTTTAAGGAAAAGATGGGTATTGAAAATATGCTGCTGACAACGTCTGGAACTACAGCATTGGAGATGTCGGCAATATTGATTGATCTGAAACCGGGTGACGAGATTATAGTTCCATCCTTTACCTTTTCATCGACCGTGAATGCATTTTTATTAAGAGGGGCAAAACCAATATTCTGCGATATCAGAAAAGATACAATGAATATTGATGAATCATTAATAGAAGGGTTGATCACAGATAATACAAGGGCAATTTATTGTGTTGACTACGCAGGTGTTCCTTGTGAAATGGATGTAATTAATGATATAGCAGATAGACATGGCCTTTTTGTAATTGAGGATGCAGCACAGGCAGTGGGATCAACTTATAAGGGAAAGTATGCAGGAACACTGTCTGAGTTTGGGTGCTATAGTTTTCATGAAACAAAAAATTATGTTATGGGTGAAGGCGGTGCCATTGTAATTAATCAGGAAAAATATATGGAGCGGGCGGAGATTATCCGTGAAAAAGGAACAAACCGCAGAAATGTTCTAAGAGGATTGGTAGATAAATATACATGGCATGATATTGGTTCTTCATTCCTGCCATCTGATGTATTAGCTGCTATACTGGCGGCACAGTTAGAGCGTTATGATGAAATTATGGAAAAGAGACTGACGGTTTGGAATACTTATCAGGAAATACTGAAACCATATGAGACAACCGGGCATTTAGTTGCACCGACGATTCCGGACGAGGTTCAGCATAATGGTCATATGTATAATATTATTCTTCCATCAGAGGAAATACGTACGCAGTTGATTGCAAAATTAAAAGAAAAAGGAATTATTGCATATATTTGTTATGTGCCGTTACATTCATCGCCAATGGGAATTAAATTGGGATATAAAGCAGAGGATGTTCCGGTGACAGAGGATTATGGAAAACGTGTATTGAGACTGCCTTTATATGCAGACATGACAAAAGAGGATGCAATTTTTGTGGCAGAATCTGTAAAAGAAATTCTTGGATAGGAATGGAGGATTGGAGATGCTGCTGAGTTTTGTGATAGCTTGTTATAAAAGTGAGAATACGATTGAGAATGTTGTTGAGGAAATCGAGAACGTCGTAAAGCAGAAAGATGGGTGTGCATATGAGATAGTATTAGTTAATGATGCATCTCCGGATGGAGTAATAAAGAAATTAACATTGCTCGCAGATAAAAATTCCAATGTAAAGGTAATAGATTTAGCTAAGAATGTTGGAAAGGCAAATGCAATACTGGCAGGACTGGCCAATATAAAGGGAGACCTGGTTGTTTTCATGGATGATGACGGGCAGTGTCCGGTGGATCAGTTATGGAAACTTGTAGACGCTGTTGAAAATGGTTATGATTTGGCATATGCTGCTTATCCACATAAAAAACAGAGTTTTATTAAGAATCTTGGAAGTAAGGTGAATACCAGAGTATCCAGCTGGCTATTGGAGCAACCAAAGGAAATAATCTCTTCTAATTTTAGTGTTCGCAGGCGTTTTGTGTGTGATGAGATGATAAAATATGGTGGGCCATTTTCAAATCTCAGAGTGCTGACATTACAGATTACGCAGAATATTGTAATGATTCCAATGGAGGAACGCGAGCGTCAGTATGGGAAAACAGGATATACATTTATAAAGCTTGTCAGATTGATGCTGAATGGTTGTATTTCATTTTCAATAAAGCCCTTACGTATGGCATTTTTGTCAGGAATGATTTTTATATTAGCCGGAATTGCAGGTGGAATATTCGGACTGGTTAAGATGTCACATTCGACTCCGGGATATGAACTTCTGATAACGATTGGCATAATCGGTATAATCGGAGGAATTCTGATGATTCAACAGGGCTTATTGGGAGAATATTTGGGAAGAATAAATGTAACTGTAAATAACAGACCACAATATGTTGTTAGGAAAAAAATTAATATTGATGAACAGAAATAGAAAGATGAGGAAAACAACATGCGAAAGGTAAAAGTACTTTTATTGGGCGTAGGTGGCAATGTGAGCCAGGGAATTTTAAAAACCCTTAGAAGAAATAAAATGGAAGACGTAGATATAGAGATTATCGGAGCGTGCATTGCCTCTGATTCTTTAGGATTATATATGTGTGATAAGGGTTATATCTGTCCATATGCAGATTCGGAGGAATTTATGCCATGGTTAACCCAAATCTGTAATACAGAAAAGATAGATTTAATATTAACCGGTGTGGAAGAGAATATTTATAAAATAGAGAAATGCAGAAAAGAATTAGAAGATCATACAGATGCAGTTTTTATTTCTTGCAATATGGAACAACTACAGATAGGCGGAGATAAGTATAAGACTTGTGAGTGGTTAAGAAAGAACGGTTGCAATTATCCGGATTACTGCCTGCCGGAGGATACGGAAGCGGTAGAGCAGTTGATTAATAATTATGGATTTCCTCTGATAGCAAAGCCAAGAATAGGAAAAGGCTCTGCAGGGGTAAAAACCGTTCATACGATTGAAGAAATAAGGGATATATTAAATCAGGATTATGTCCTTGAGGAATGTGTCGGAACCAAAGAGGATGAGTATACGGTAGGATGCTACTGTGACAAGACAGGAGCATTAAGGGATATTATTATATTACACCGTAAATTAAGAAACGGTGCAACAGCATGGGCTAAAGTAGTAGAAAATGAAAATATTCGAAAAGAAGCAATCAGAATATGTGAAGCGTTTAATCCGAAAGGACCGTTAAATATCCAGATGAGAATCAGCGATAAAGGCCGGCCTGTATGCTTTGAATTAAATGTCCGGTTTTCAGGCACGACTGCAATCCGGGACTATTTTGGATTTAAGGATGTAAAGGCTCAGATAAAAGAGTATATATTGGAACAGGATATCGAAGATTGTTTTAATATAGGTGCGGGAGAAGTATATAGATATACGGAGGAGTTATATTTACCAGCCGGTATTACAGAGAAGATGGAACAGGATAAGAAGATAGAAGATATTAATTGTGATAAGGGCATGTGGAGTATTTAAGATGAAGCTATGTTTTTTTTCAGATATTCACGGAAATGATATAGCATATCAGGCATTTCTGAAGTCAGTTGAAAATAAAGCAATTGACTTAATGATCTGTGCAGGTGATGTGTGTGGATATTATTATGAATCAGATAAAATATTAACATCCATAAGAAAGATTCCGGGAATGATTTATATACTGGGGAACCATGATAAAATGGTATTGGATATTCTGGATGGCAAGAAAAATGAAAAAGATATGATTCAAAGATATGGCAATAGCTACCTGGATACGGCTCATATGTTGTCTGACGATAATGTTGCCTTTTTAAGAAGCGTACCATTGATGTATATGCTGGAGGCGGATGACCTGAAAATTGGATTTTATCATGGTGGGCCTGCAGATCCATTAAATATGAGAATTTATCCGGATACGGATATACAGGACTCGCCGGAATATCAACAGTATCAGTATATCTTTTGTGGACATACCCACCATAAAATGCTTCGGAAAAAGGGGAAATGTACAATTGTGAATCCGGGTTCTGTTGGACAGCAAAGGGACGGAAAGGGAACATCATATGCTATCTTTGATACAAAGGAAAGAAAATTAGATATATGTACCTTTGCATATGATGTACAGGCACTTATTAATAAGGTTGAACAAAAGGAAACTAATGCAGAGATGAAAGAAAAATTGATTGAAGTTTTACTGCGGAAAAGATAAAGCAAAGAAATCTGGGACAGAAATGGAGAGTAGTAGATGAGAGTTTCTGATTATTATGCGCAATATTTGAAAAATAGTGGTGTGAATTATGTGTTTGGATTACAGGGAAGCGGCACTACAGTGCAAATGTTTGACTCTATAGCACAATGTGATGGAATTGATTATGTATGTACCTTACATGAGGAGGCAGCAGGTATGGCAGCATGCGCATATGCCCAGGTTACGAATGGCTTAGGTGCATGTATTGCAACTTCCGGCCCGGGAGCTACAAACTTATATACAAGCATTGCAGGGGCATTTTACAATTCAATTCCGGTAATATTTATTGTGGGTCAGGCACAGTCTAAGTGGCTGAGGTATAGTGATGAATTGCGTCATTTTGGATATCATGAAAATAATATTGATATTTTTAAGCCGATTACAAAATATGTTGTCGAATTGACAACTCCGGAGATGACGTGTTATGAGATTGAAAAAGCAGTTTATTATGCGATGGAAGGACGACCTGGTCCGGTTGTAATATCATTGGTAGATGATGTCACATGGCTGCAAATCGAACCGGAAAAAATGTGCCACTTTAAAAGACCATTATCTGATAATAAAACAGTTAATAATATTGGAGAAATTTTAGAACAAATCAAACAGGCAGAACGTCCAATATTGATGCTGGGAAACGGTATACGATGTGCAGGTGCAGAGAAGGAAGCAAAAGAGTTAATTGAATTGCTGAAATGGCCGGTTGCATTAACATATGCAATGCGTGACTTTCTGCCGGATGACAGAAGTGAAAATATAGGAAGTTTTGGTAATCAAGGATCAAGGGGCGGAAATTTTGCCGTCCAAAATGCAGATTTTATTCTGGCAATAGGGGTTCGGTTTGATCCATATGAGACAGGATCACCGGCTTCTAATTTTGCAAGAGGGGCCAAGATAGTATCTGTAGATATTGATCAGGCAGAATTAGGGAAATATGATAAGTATGGAATTTGCTGTGATTGGGCAATCCAGTGTGATGCAAAGGAATTTCTGAAAGAATTTAACCCGATGATATCAGGAATGCAATTATCATCTTTGGATAATTGGTTTAACAGGATAGCAGAATGGAAGAAGAAATATCCATTATGTCTGCCAGAGTATTATCAAGAGTCAACTTTAAATCCATATGTTTTTGTTGAGATATTGTCAGAGGAATTACAGGCAGGGGATACCATTGTAACAGATACAAGTACACCTAGAAATTTTATGTATCAGGCATTTAAATTTAAAGAAAAACAAAGAATGGTAACGTGGCTGAATTTTGCGTGCCTTGGTTATGGATTGCCTGGGGCAATCGGAGCCAGTTATTCTGGACGGGGAAGAGTATTTGGAATCATGGGAGACGGAGGCCTGCAATTTAATATTCAGGAATTGTCTACAATAATGTTTAATAAATTAAATATAAAAATTATTGTTTTTGATAATGGGGGTTTTTCGACTATTTATCGTTCTCAAAAACAATTTTTAGAGGGAAGATACTACGGTTCCGATAGAGAACATGGTCTTCCGATTCCGGATTGTGAAAAGATTGCAAAGGCGTATGGATTTCCGATTATTAGGATTACATCAAATGATGATATCAGAAAAGGAATACAGGAAATGTTGAAAATTGAAGGACCTGTTTTCTGTATAGTAACACTGTCAATCAAACATGGTCCTAAGCCGGTTAGGAAGGGAAAGGATCCGATTGAAGATGCAACTCCAAAGCTTGACTATGAAGAATTGGAAAAAGAGATGATAATTCCGCCGTTAAAACGAATGGAGGCGTAGTAAATATGAATATTCTGGTTACAGGTGCTACGGGCTTTATAGGCAGTAAATTCATTAAATATCTAAATGAACAGAAAAAAGAGGATGTTAATGTGATTTTACTGACATCCAGAGAAATAGAAGGGTTTCCGTGCATTTTACATCACGATTACACGTTTTCTGTGCGTGATTTTTGGGATAGGGGTGTGCAGCATATAGATGCAGTTATACATATAGGCGCATTTGTCAGTAATAACCCGAAGGAAAGAGATAGTGCTGTCAAGCATTTTAAAACAATATTAAATACCGAGTATTTGTTAAATAATCTGCCGAATATACCTGATAAAATCGTATATTTATCAACAGTGGCTGTGTACGGTTTTGGCTTTTCGGATGTTTATACAGGTGATGACAAGGTCTATAGTGAGCAGTCTTCGATACAAACAAACAGCAATTATGCACGTGCAAAATATTACTGTGAACAACTGGTCAAAGAATACGGGGAACGATATAACTGTAAAATAAGCATTTTACGCATAGGTAATATATATGGATGGAATTCGGTTAATTTTCTGGGATATATGTTAAAAGCTGCGGTTATGGGAAAAGAGTTTCACATGTATGCACATCCGCAATGTATATGGAATTATGTTTTTGTAAATGATGTTATAAAATGGATATATGCAGCATTAATAAAAGAAAGTTTGCCTGAAGTGATTAATCTGACTTCAAGTGCTAATTATACATCTTTACAGATATGTGATCTGATGAAACTTAATTTTAAGGATTTCAATTGCATTATTGAAAATCCGGAAATATATTATGGAGCAGACCGCCGGTTTAACAGTGATGTAAGGGAACATTATTTGGGAGAAGAAACATATAACTTAAATGATGGAATTCAGGAGATAAAAAGGAACGCAAAGGATGTTAGAGATTCAAGATAAAAAAAATAAAAAAATAAATTTTATTTTGTTGTATACATTGTTTTTTGCTTTATTATTCATATTAACCACAATGGCATACTGGTTATATGGTAAGTCTTTCTTATGGACATCGGACGGAATGTCCCAACATTATCCGAATGTTCTATATACCAGGGAATGGTTGATCAATATCGTGCGAGAGCTAATGAATACAGGAAAAGTTAAGATTCCGATGTGGGATATGACGATTGGACTTGGACAGGATGTATTTAACAGTGTTGCCTTTCGACCACTTTATTTCTTGTATGCAATTTTTCGTGAAAAACAAATAGAACCATATTTAATTATTCGGGTAATAATAAGTTTATATTTATGCGGAATAAGTTTTTTCATATATGCTCGTAATTTTCAGCATACACAGATATCAATCCTATTGGGAAGTTTGGTTTATGTATTTTGTGGATTTAATTATTATTTTGCAGAACGACACACTTTCTTCCTTGAAATGATGATATATTTACCATTAATGTGTTTAGGGACGGATAGAATATTAAGTCAAAATAAACCGGCTTTATTTATAGCTGTCACAGCTATTTGCGGAATCAGTAATTTTTATTTCCTGTTTATGCTAGTGGTGCCTTGTTTTATTTATGCTTGCATACGTTACTCGGATTTGCGGGAAAATAGATCCTGGAAAGATTTCCTGAAAGAAGTTTTATATTTCGGGGGATTATTTGCTTTTGGAATAGGGCTTTCGGCATTTTCGTTTGTACCATCTTTATATAGGTTTTTTTCAAGCAGCCGGGGAAGTAGTCAGGCAGTGAAAAGTTATATCCATTATGGATTAAAATATTATCTGGATTTAATAACGTCCGTGATGAGTTCTAGAGAAATAGGAATCTATGGATTCCTTGGATTTTCCGGTGTTGCATTTATTTGTATTGTTTATCTGCTTTTAAATAAAAAAAAGAACAGCTATAAAGGGCTGAAAATAGGACTTCTAGTAGCTGTGATAATTTTCTGTATACCTATTTGTGCAATGGTATTTAGTGGATTTGCAGGAAAAACAAATAGATGGAGTTATGCAGTTGTTTTAGTTGTAGCATTAATCGTTTCAGTAGTATTTGATGATTTAATGCAGAACTTCAAAAAATATTCATTGAAAATAGGGGCAGGAATAGGAATTTATTCGCTGATCTATGTTTGCATCAAGCTTCTGACAGGTGAAAAGATAGAAGCCAGTATAGTGTTGGTATGGCTTTACTTCTTTATTTTGCTTTATATAGGAAGAGCTGCAGATATAGGAAAGCGGGTAGCAATCATAGCTTTATGTATATTGTTCAGTATGGATACAGCTTTGATTGCGTGGTCCTTGTATTCACCTGATGGCGAGGATTATATATCAGAATTTGTAGATGCAGGAAAAATTAATGAGGAAAGGAATAATACATCTATTGCGGCAATGGAATTGACAGATGATGAAAGTGTGTATCGCATAGATGTGTTATATCCGAGTATTTCAGAAAAACTCCGGTATCGGAATTATGGATTACGGTCAGGATATAATGGACTATCCTCATTCTTTAGTTTTTCAGATAAGAGAATTATAGAATATGAAAACGAGCTTGCAGTATCACAACAATATCTTCAGTTTTTATTACTGGATCTTGACCAGAGAAGTGTATTAAATACTTTGGCGGCAGTTAAGTATGTAACAGTTCCGGAATCCTGCTTAAGTAAGGTACCTTATGGATATCAGAGGATTGCTGAAATGGAGAAAACCTATGTGAATGGAGAAACAGAAAATATCTATTTATATGAGAATAAGAACGCATTGCCACTTATGTATTTATATGATTCCTATATTGATACAGAAGAATATAATACACTTGCTCCGAACGAGAAAGAGCAGGCCATGCTACAGGGAGTCGTTTTAAAAGCACCGATACAGGGGTATAATAATACAAATATAAAATTTAATTATAATGCTGTATATGATGAAGAAATGCTTCTGGAGTATATAAAAAATAATATGGATCCGGATGAAATAGAAATTATTGATAATGCTATTGTTGTGAAGAAAAGAGGAGCAAGTGTTAAAATTCCGGTGAAAATAAAGAAGGGATGTGAGCTATATGCATCCTTTGAGGGATTGCTATATCAGCCATTTACATATAGTGAGCAGAAGGCATATGAATTAGGGCAGCAGTATACACGTTATGAAAACATGGATTATGTTAGAAATAATATGTTTAGCAATAAGCAGGAAACGGCATATATTAATATAAGCTCTGACAAAACGAAAACAACAATACCATTATTGTCAATGGAACATCAGTATTATAGTGGTGCAAAGGATAAGTTGGCAAACTTGGGATATATGTCAGAAGATACAACATATGTACAATTTCAGTTTACAAGTATTGGAACTTATACTTTTGATGAATTTAGCATAATTTCTCAGCCCATGGATCAGTATGTAAGCCGGGTAGCAAAGCTGGCAGAAGATCCGGTAGAGGATATTACGATTGATTGTAACACCGTGACAGCACACACTACATTATCAAAGGACAAGATCCTTTGTATTGCGATTCCGTACAGCGATGGATGGAGTGCAAAGATAAATGGGGAACCGGTCGAGGTATTGGAAGGAAATGGAATGTATATGGCAATTCCATTAAAAACGGGTTATAATAATATTGAACTGAATTATGAGACACCCGGAATACGGCTCGGCATTGCGATATCTACGTTGGCGGTCGGCGTTTTGATTTTGATACTAGGAATACCGTCATGGTGGAAAACAATTCAAAAGATTAGAAGAAAGCGGTATCACTGATATGAGGTAAGGCATGAATAAAGAAAAGCTGCAAAGTAAATTAAGAAATTGGATAGGACATCTGGAACGTCCGCGGAATTATTATGTGTCATATACGATTTTGTTTGCAATTTTCTTTGCAGGAGCGGAGTTTGCTTTTCTGTATTTCGGAAAGTCTTTTTTATGGGCCGCCGATGGATTGTCACAGCATTATCCAAGTTTATTGTATACCAGAAGGTGGATTCGAGAGATAGCGAGAAGTATTCTGGTAGATCATACTTTCAGTTTTCCGATGTGGGATATGTCAATTGGATTTGGGCAGGATTTCCAGGATGCATTTTCCTTCCGGCCGATTAATTTCTTATTTGCATTGGTGCCGGAAAGCGGGATTGAAGTGTTCCTGCTGATCCGGGTGATCTTTTATTTATATTTGTGTGGTCTGTGCTTTTCATTGCTGATACGTAGATTCCGCTGGGATGGTTATGCCGGACTTGTAGGCAGTATGGTATATACGTTCTGCGGTTATAGTCTGTACTATGCATGCAGACATACATTCTTTATGGAACTAATGTGCTATCTGCCATTACTCTTTCTGGGAATTGAACATATTTTGGAGGAAAAGAAGCCGTGGTTATTTCTTGCGGTTGTGGCACTTTGTGGAATGAGTAGTTTTACATTTCTTTATATGATAATTCTGCCGGCAGTAGTCTATGCCTGTATCCGGTACTTTCATATGGACAGGCAGAGAAACGTCCGGGATTTTGCAGGGTGTTTTCTGTATACGGCATTGATTTTCATATGGGGAGTTGGAATTGCTGCGATTTGTTTTGTCCCGGGAATTATAAGGCTTTTTAATAGTGCCAGAGTGTCGGGAGCATCGTTTGGAAGCTATTTGCATTTTGATTGGAACTATTATTATCAATTGTTAACCGGGTTCCTGACGACGAATAAAATCGGATTACATGGCTTTCTTGGTTTTTCCGGAATAGCGGTATTATGTATTTGTCTGCTGTTTATGCGGAAGGACAGGCAGGCAAGGCAGATGAAAATCGGTATTTTAGCTGGAGTACCGGTATTCTGTATACCGATAATGGTCTTATTGTTTAACGGCTTTATGGGAAAAACGAATCGTTGGACCTTTATATTTGCCATGATGGTAGCACTGACAGTGGCTGCGATGCTTCCGCGATTGTTTACAATGCAGGCGGGAGAGCAGAAACAATTACGGATAGCTGTGATCGTTTTTTCTGTTTTTGAGATCGGATTATATCTGTTTGCAGGTAAGAAGATGGAATATTCCTATCTGCTGCTGATGGTAATGGCACTGATTGTACTTGCAGGCGGACAGACGATATCCGGACATCCATATAGAATCCGGGCGACAGTTCTGGGGCTTGTATTTCTAGATATATCGCTTCTGGCATGGTCGCTGTATGCACCGTCAGGACAGAATTACATCGGTGAGTTTGTGGATGCCGGAAGTGTAGAAGCAGAAACGGATAATTCTTCTATCGTGATGATGGAGAATAATTCGGATACCAGTGTATTTCGTTTGGATGTTATATTTCCAAGCTATGCGATGAAGTATCGATATAAGAATTATGGTTTACGCTCCGATTATAACGGAATAAGCTCTTATTTCAGCTTTACCGGTGAGCGGGTGGTCGATTATTCCAGTGAACTGGGCAATTCGCAGCAGAGTATTCCGTTTCAGATTCTGGATTTCGATCAGCGCACCGTGTTAAATGAGCTGGCAGGGGTGAAGTATGTGACGGTAGCAGAGTCTCAGGTGGCACAGGTACCGTATGGATATATTGGAGAGCAGCGACAGCTGAAGACCTATCTGGATGGAACAGAAGATAATGTATTTCTGTATGTCAATCAGTATTATCTTCCAATCATGTATACGTATGATTCGTATATTACCAGAGATGTATATGATAAGCTGGAAGTAAACATGAAGGAGCAGGCAATGCTTCAGGGGATTGTACTGAATGAGACCTTAGATGGTTATCCGCAGACAGAACTTGAGTACACCGGTAAAACAGTTGAAACAAAGGAAGAATTGCTTGAGCAGATTAAGGAGAATATAGATCCGGAGTGGATTGAAGTAACAGAGAATGGCTTGATCGTAAAGAAGGATAATTCATCCGTATGGGTTTCCTGTCGCGGATGGAGAAAATCAGAGACGTATCTTTTATGGAAAAATATTCATTATTCGAATTTAACGTCCCGGGAAGAACGGACTTATGGACTGAATGAAAATAGCTCCAGATATCAGAAAGCGAAATATAATGGGAATCATTTTCTGCAAAATACGAATCGCACCAGTAACATTATTGTATCTGTACCGGGAGTGGAGAAACGGTGCGAGTTATTATCAGATGCCCATCAGTATTACAGAGGAGCTAAGGATTTGCTGGTAAATCTCGGTTATTCGGAGCAGGCAAAGGATGGGATCACGATCCAGTTTACACAGGCAGGATTTTATTCGTTCGATGATATGGAAGTGATCTGTCAGCCGATGTATCAGTATGTGGACCGTGTGAGTGCACTGGCAGCAGATCCGGTAGAGGATATTACAATCGATGGTAATGTGGTAACTGCACATACAGAGCCATCCGGAGATCGGATCCTCTGCATTGCGCTGCCGTATAGTATTGGATGGAGTGCCACAATAAACGGAGAGCCGGTGGAGATTCTGGAAGGAAACCGGATGTACATGGCAATTCCGATCAAAGCAGGATATAACGAGATAGAGCTGCGGTATGAGACACCGGGAATACGGATTGGGGCAATCGTATCACTTATATCGATTCTTTTACTGGTGATTATGATACCAATCTGTAGAAAGCGGAATGTACGTAGAAAGATGCGATAGTATGCATGGTCTTTTGCGGTTGCTATTTTATCCAGTAATTCTACTATTTCATCTGTGGTATATTCTTTCTTCTCGCCCTGTGTGAAAAGGTGGGATAAAAACTACACTTGCGTTATATTTCAAAAGAAGGTATTATAAACGTAATTGGCGTAATGGAGCAAGATTTATTCCGTGAACGGCATATTTGAGACAGGAGGAAATGAAAATGTATAGTTTTGACGAGATCACAAAGGTAGATCCTGAGATTGCAGCCGCGATTCAGGATGAGATTGGAAGACAGAACAGTCATATCGAGCTGATTGCTTCAGAGAACTTCGTAAGTAAGGCTGTTATGGCGGCAATGGGAAGCCCGTTAACAAATAAATATGCAGAAGGCTATCCGGGGAAGCGGTATTATGGCGGATGCGAGTATGTAGATGTAGTTGAGAATCTTGCAATTGAACGTGCAAAGCAGGTATTTGGCTGTGAGTATGTGAATGTACAGCCACATTCCGGTGCACAGGCGAATATGGCAGCATTCTTTGCAATCATGGAGCCGGGAGATACCTTTATGGGTATGAATCTGGCACATGGCGGACATCTGACACACGGAAGCCCGGTAAATATGTCCGGAAAATATTTCAATGTTGTACCTTACGGTGTAAATGATGAAGGCTTTATCGATTATGACGAGGTTCTCCGCATTGCGAAGGAATGCAAGCCGAAGTTAATCGTAGCAGGTGCCAGTGCGTATGCCAGAGCCATTGACTTCAAGCGGTTCCGTGAAATCGCAGATGAAGTGGGTGCATATCTGATGGTTGATATGGCACATATTGCCGGTCTGGTAGCTGCCGGTCTGCATATGAGCCCAATCCCATATGCACATGTAACCACCACAACAACTCATAAGACATTGCGTGGACCGCGTGGTGGTATGATCTTATCAAGCAATGAAGTAAATGAGAAATTCAATTTCAATAAGGCTGTATTCCCTGGAATCCAGGGTGGTCCTCTGATGCATGTGATTGCAGCAAAGGCTGTTTGCCTGAAGGAATGTCTGACACCGGAATATAAGGAATATCAGAAGCAGATCATTAAGAATGCAGCAACTCTCTGCAAGGCACTGCAGGAGCGCGGTTTCAAGATCGTATCCGATGGTACTGACAATCACCTGATGCTGGTAGATTTACAGAATCTCGGAAAGACCGGTAAAGAGGTTGAGAAGCTGTTGGATTCCGTAAATATCACCTGTAACAAGAATACAGTACCGAACGATCCGAAGTCACCATTTGTAACTTCCGGTATCCGTCTTGGTACACCGGCCATTACATCCAGAGGTGTTGTAGAGTCTGATATGATCATGATCGCAGATGCGATCAAGGCAGCAGTGATTGATTCTGACAATGAGAAGGCAATTGCACTGGTAAAGGATATTACAGACCGTTATCCATTATATTAATTCATATATGAACTTATAAGTTAAAAGGCAGACGGAATCGTCATCTGTTCGTTGTTTTCCACCGGTTATAGGGAAAGCAACGGGCAGGTGGCGTTTTTTTATAAAAACATATTGACAAGTATCCTTGTCAATGATATACTTCAAACATCATAAATGACAAGAATAGTTGTCATAATGAAAATAAAACTTGTCAATAACGGAGGTGGTTTCATGCCGCTATATAATCACTTGAAGGAATATCGTGCACGTCTGGGAGTGAATCAGCAACAAATGGGGATGTTATGTGGGACATCCAGACAGACAATCAGTCAGATTGAACGAGGAGATTATTCACCGTCTGTAAGTCTTGCATTAAAGATTGCAAAAGTATGCGATGCAAAGGTTGAAGATATATTTGAATATGAGGAGGATGAATCATGAAGGATGAATTGATAAAAAAAGAAAAGGAATTGCAGGAACAGAAAAAGATAGAGCAGAAGAAAGAGAAAAAAAGCATTCAGATATTTGTTATTGTACTGATAATTGGATTGATAGCAGGTATAGGAGCCGGAATGTTTGCGAGAAATATGAAGGATGTAATCTCCAATCTGGGAGTGATTATATCACAGAACCGTGATTTGCTCAGCATAATAGTTTCATCGGTTATGCTTCTTATGAATATGGGTATGGCAATCATCTGCTTCATACAGTGCCGGATGTTGAAACGGCAGGTGGCCGACTGGAGAGTAGAAGGTGAAAATGAAGAAGAACTGGATCTGCTGGAATATCGTATGAATATTCCGATCATTATAACTTCAATCGGGATGGTCATAAATTTCTTTTTGATTGCAATGAACTGGAGACTGGGAATCAGCGAAGAAGAATTAACACCAATTGCAAATATGATGACCGGCTTGGGAAATGCAATTTTTTGTTTAAGCTTTGTGATTGAAATGGCAGTACAGAATCGTATATTGAAGTTAGAAAAAGAGTTAAATCCGGAGAAAAAGGGAAGTATCTTTAATATCAATTTTCAGAAAGAATGGCTGGGAAGCTGTGATGAGGCGGAAAGGCTGGTCGAATATAAATCCGGATTTCGGGCATATATGATTGGACAATATGTCTGCATAGGATTGTGGTTGTTTTGCATTATCGGGCAGTTGACATTTGACATAGGGATTATGCCGATTATTTGTTTGACGATTGTCTGGTTGACGCTGGTATGTACATTTCTGTTTGAACATCTGAGATTGGAGAAGCTGAGTCGGGGACTTTAATTTATCACTGGATCAGAGAGTGTGAAATATTCAGAGATGAACAAGGATACAGAATAAGGAGGAATAGGATTATGAAGACGGGAAAAAGGATTGGCTGGATCACATTAGGGCTGACGCCGATAGCTGCAGGATTTTGCTGGCAAATACTGGTTAGTGTAGTAGGTGTAGTTATATATATGTTTTATGGTAGCTATAAGGCCGCAGAGACAGGAACAGCGGTTGTAGATTATGACCAGTTGATAGCAGGATTTCTGGATGGAAATGGCAGCGCATATGGCCTTATGATGGCAACAATCAATATTGGATACTTGCTGATCTTTGGACTTTGGTATGGGCTGATGTTTGTAAGAAAGCAGCAGGACAGGGGCAGATGGAAACAGGTGTTAAAGCCTGTGCGGATTAGTGGACTGTTAGTATGTGGCCTCGGTGTCCAGTTGTTTTTATCTATGGCATTAACTGTGATTTTCTCATTTGCTCCGGCACTTGGAGAGCAGTATAAATTAGTGTCGGATGCATTGAGCAGCAATTCGGTATTCATGATCCTGTGTGTATGCATTCTGGCACCGATAGGGGAAGAGCTGATCTTTCGGGGATTGACAATGCGGATCATGGAGAAAGCAATCCCATGGCAGGCGGCGATGATTATACAGGCAATTCTGTTTGGAATATACCACATGAATCTGATACAGGGCATTTATGCCGCATTGTTGGGACTGATATTTGGTTATGTGGCACACCGATATGGATCAGTGATTCCGGGGATGTTGCTGCATATGGCGGTAAACTCATTCAGCTATGGAATGCAATATCTGTTGCCGGAAGAGGTGGAAGAAAGTATTCTATGGCAGGTGGTGCTTTGTGTGGTCGGACTGGGGATGATCATAGCAGCACTCCGGATGTATCTGAAAGATGTAAAAAGTCAAAATTGACCTGTTATCAGGTCATTATCTTCTCTTTTTGTGCTATACACTTTTTGCTATAATCAGAATGATTCCAGAGATAGAAGTTACAATATGAAGCAAAAAATTACAAGAATCTTCGGATGAAAAAGAATAGTATAGAAAAGCAAAATGAGGAGGTAAAGGGCATGGCTAACGTACAGGAAAAGAAAATGACAGAAAAGAAGTCCGGGATGAAGGATCTGACAGTTGGAAAACCATTCCGTTGTATTATGGAGTTCTGGCTTCCGGTCTTTCTGGGAACGTTGTTTCAGCAGTTTTATAATATGGTAGACACGATGATCGTCGGGAAATATCTGGGATTGAATCAGCTGGCGGGTGTCGGTGTTACCGGCTCTTTGTCCTTCCTGGTAATCGGATTCTGTATCGGAATCTGCAGTGGATTTGCAATCCCGGTAGCACAGGCATTCGGAGCAAAGGATGAGAAGGGATTGCGCCGATATGTGACAAACAGTGTATGGTACTGTATTGTATTGTCGGTAATCCTGACTATTGCTACGGTGATTTTATGCCGGAAGATGCTGGTCTGGATGAATACACCGGAGGAAGCTTTTGAGTATGCTTACTGGTATATTGTTATTATATTTGGAGGGATTCCGTTTACCGTTCTTTATAATATGGTATCCGGTGTTTTCAGAGCTCTGGGTGACAGTAAGTCGCCGGTTGTATTCCTGATCATTTCTTCGGTATTAAATATAGGATTAGATTTCCTGTTTATTCCCGGCATCGGTATGGGAGTTGAAGGTGCGGCGATTGCAACCATTATTGCACAGGCTGTATCCGGAATTGTCAGCTTGATTTATATGATTCGGAAATTCACTATCTTAAAGACAGAGAAAGAGGACTGGAAACCATCCGCAGCATATCTGAAGACATTAACAATCGTCGGGATTCCGATGGGATTGCAGTATTCCATTACCGCAATCGGCTCCATTGTCCTTCAGACCGCGGTAAACTCATTCGGAGAGATTGCGGTAGCCGGTGTTGCTGCAGCCAATAAGGTGTATGCCCTGATTTCCTGTCCACTGGAGGCAATGGGAAATACCATGGCAACCTATGCAGGACAGAATATGGGAGCAAATCGTCTGGACCGGATCAGCAAGGGTCTTTATCAGGCAACGTTGGCATGTATTATATTATCGGTTGTGACATTTGGACTGGTCGTATTGTTTGGCAATCAGATGTCTATGCTGTTTATTGATAAGGATGAGCTTGAGGCACTGGCATTTGCTTATAAATATACATTGATCTCAACGGCCGGATTTCCATTGCTTACGTTTGTGCTGACTGTCCGGTTCACGATTCAGGGAATGGGCTTTTCCGCATTTGCCATGACGGCCGGTGTGCTGGAAATGGTGGCACGGTGCTTTGCAGCACTGATCCTGCCGGAGCATTTTGGCTTTACCAGTGTATGTCTGGCAAATGCTTGTGCGTGGATCGCAGCAGATCTGTTCCTGATTCCGGCGTTCTTTTATTGTAAGAGAAAGTTGGAAAGAAAAAATCTGTTTCCTATTGATTCTGCATATGGGAAAAGGGTATACTAGGACTGTGCTGTAAAGCAGGCAGCAAGTGACAAAAGCAGAATTCAGAAGGAGGACATCAGGATGAGTAATACAGTTACGATTTCAGATAGTATATTATATGTTGGTGTGGCAGATACAGACATTGATCTGTTTGAAAGTCAGTATCCGGTACCGCAGGGCGTGACATATAATTCATATGTGGTTGCCGATAAAAAGGTTGCAGTTATGGATACGGTAGATGCCAGAAAGACAGAAGAATGGCTTCAGAATCTGGAGCAGGTGCTGAATGGAAGAACACCCGATTATCTGGTGATCTCACATCTGGAGCCGGATCATTCCGGCAGTATTGAGGCAATCGCAAAGAAATATCCGGAGATGAAGCTGGTAGGAAATGCGAAGATTTTTGCTATGCTTCCACAGTTTATCACCATGGATGTGACGGAGCGTCAGGTAGTAGTGACAGAGCAGGATACCTTGAATCTGGGCAGCCATATTCTTCACTTTGTATTTGCACCGATGGTACACTGGCCGGAGGTTATGGTAGAGTATGAGGAGACAGAGAAGGTGCTGTTTTCCGCAGATGCATTCGGACGGTTCGGTGATTCGGATGCCGGGACCGACTGGGATGACGAAGCAAGAAGATATTACATAAATATTGTTGGCAAATATGGTGGACCGGTTACCACATTATTAAAGAAGGCGGCAGGCCTGGATATCCGGACGATTTGTCCGTTACATGGTTCGGTTCTGACCGGTGATTTATCACATTACATAGAGAAATATCAGACATGGGCATCCTATCAGCCGGAGGAGAAAGGCATTCTGATTGCATATGCGTCTATTCATGGTAATACAGAGATCGCAGCGAAAAAGATGGCTTCCATTCTGGAGGAAAAGGGTGCGGAGAATGTAGTCCTTTATGATCTGGCACGGGCAGATGTGGCGACCGTTGTAGCAGATGCGTTCCGTTATGATAGAATGATTCTGGCAGCCGCCAGCTATGATGCGGGAGTATTTCCTTGTATGGAGACGTTCTTAAATCATTTGAAAGCAAAGGTATATCAGAAACGGACCGTGGGACTGATCGAGAACGGTTCCTGGGCACCGTCTGCAGGCAGAGTGATGAAGAAAGCTCTGGAGGAATGCAAAGAGATTGAAATCGTAGAACCGATAGTTACGATCAAATCTACTTTAAAAACAGAAAATCTGCCGCAGCTTTCCGCATTGGCAGATGCAATTCTGAATAAATAATGATTGGAAACGAGAGGGACGATATCAGCCACAGAAGGTTGAATTGAAGTTACGTCCCAGTGGTTCTCCTGACTGAATACAGGTCAACAGCTCAGAGACCAATGCAAGAGCAACCGGTTTAGCTTCGTCATATTTCATGCGGAGAATCCGGTTGCTTTCTTTATATTCCGGCTGTGGATCCGGAGTAATGATCATACCTGCGATATTGTTATACTTTCCGAGCAGCCGTAAAACGAAGAGTAAAAACCGCTTGAGCGGATGATTGTTCCGCATCCGGAGGGCATCGTTCAAAAACTTCATGGCGTAGACCGCATTGCGGATCTGTTTACCGGTTGTTTTACCGTAGAACTGTCTTACAATCATAGCATTCTCCGGGTTGATCTTAATGGAACCTGTCACCAGATAATTCGGTGGCAGATGATCCTCTTCAACGATCAGATACCGTTCAAAGGCTCCCTCGATCGCACAATGATTCTTGTGCTCATATCTTACGAGACTTTCGATATAAGGATGGCAGACCAGATCCAGTGCATAGTGGCAGGCAACACCGGTAATATAAGCAATCGATGCACCGCGGTTCCTTCTGCTACGAATCGTGCGAAGGGCCGCCTGAAAAAACTTACGTCCCTTCCAGTCATGAATCTGATAACCAAGGGTATTTACATAATTATGGTAAAAGGGATGGTAAAAAAATAAAATATCCGGTCCCTGAAGCCCCAGTTCAAAGAGTTCCCGATATCGAAGTGCATATGTGCGTGCCGGTTCCGGCAGAGACATACATAATTCTTTTCCAAATCGATAATGTGCATAAAGTGATGGCATACTATATCCTTTCTATAAGCCGACTCCTCAATTGAAACACCCCTATTCTATATGAAACAAATTAAAATGTCAAATCGCATATCCACTTTGCAGTCCCCTCATTTTATGCTAGACTGAAAAGCAAAAGAAATAAAACATATGGGAATAAAGTAAAAGAGTGACAGGTATAAGAAAAGGAGAAGATAACAGCCATGAAGATTGCACATATTTCAGATCTGCATATCGGCAAGTATCTAAAAGGCTATAGTCTTGCAGAGGATCAGCGTTATATTCTGAAACAAATTGTAGAAGTGATGAAAGAGGAGGCACCGGATGTATTGCTGATTGCCGGTGATGTTTATGATAAATCTGCACCGTCCGGAGAGGCATTTTCGTTATTTGATGACTTTTTGACAGATTTGGATGAGTTGTCGGGAACAATGACGGTACTGATCATTGCAGGAAATCATGATTCACCGGAGCGGCTGGACTTTGCTTCCGGCTTTTTGGAACGCCATCACATATATATATCAACCATGCCGCCGCAGACGCAGGATGAGTTTCTGAAAAAAATCAGTTTGGAGGACGAATATGGGCCTGTAAATTTTTACCTGCTTCCGTTTACAAAGCCGGGTGATCTGCGGGGAAGGTTATTGCAGGATGGCGAGGAGATCCGAACCTATCAGGAGGCAGTTCAGTTTCTGCTGGATCGGGAATCTTTAGATCGGACACAGAGAAATGTAATCGTCTCCCATCAGTTCTATCAGGGAAGCGGAAGCAAGACAGAGGTATGTGATTCCGAGCTTGCACGGCTGCAGGTTGGCGGCCTGGAGGTTATTGACAGTGGAATCCTGCAGCAGTTTGATTATGCGGCACTGGGGCATATTCATGGTGCACAGCAGGTGGGAAAGCCGTGGATCCGTTATTCCGGGACGCCACTGAAATATTCGGTCAGTGAATGCAATCATAAAAAGGGGATTACGATAGTGACATTGGCAGATAAGAATACCGGCCCTGAAATTCGTCAGGTTCCGCTAATCCCCCTGCGGAATGTACAGAAGGTGACGGGGACAATAGAGGAGATCATTCACATGGCGGTGCAGGAGGAAGGTAATCTGGCTGAGGATTATGTCAGTGTTGCATTGACGGATGATGCGGAGATTTACCGGCCGAAGGAGCAGCTGGAGAAATATCTGCATCACCTACTGGAGTTAGAACTGGACTGTATGCGGATGAAACTGGAAACAGAGGAAGCAGAGGATGAGAAAATCCGGGAGCTGGTACCACAGGAAGCGTTTGCAGTATTTTTTGAGAAGATGACGGGCAGACCGATGCATGAGGAGGAACGGGCAGTGTTTGACCGTATCTGTCTGGAGGCAGCAAAGGAGGTGCAGGAATGAAAATCAATCGGCTTATATTATCGGCATTTGGTTCCTTTTCCGACGAGGAAATCATTGATTTTCGCGGAGTACAGGGAGAGCTGTTTCTGATTTCCGGAGATACCGGTGCAGGCAAAACAACGATTCTGGATGCAATCAGTTATGCATTGTTTGAGGAAACCAGCGGCAGAGTCCGGGATGGCGGCATGATGCGGAGCCAGTATGCGGATGCGTATACACCGACCTATGTAAAGCTGGAGTTTGAATATCGGGGAGAGGCCTATGTCGTCAAGCGAAATCCTACTTATAAGCGGCAGAGCAGGCGGCGGAATCAGGATGGGAAATATGCATTGACAGAGGAGAAGGCGGGTGTGGAACTGCAGCTGCCGGACGGCACTATGTATCGCGGGAAAAAGCAGGAGATCAACCGTAAGATCATAGAAATAATCGGAATCACAGCCAAGCAGTTTTCGTCCATCGTAATGATCGCACAGGGAAAATTTACGCAGCTGCTATTTGCATCATCAAAGGAACGAAAGGAGATTTTCAAGGAGCTTTTTGATACAGAGATTTATGCAAGAATCCAGGATCAATTGCAGGAGCAGGCGAAGATTTCCACAGAAAAGCTGAAGGAATATAGCATGCACTATCAGGCTTATATGCGGGGCATTCTGTTGCCGGATGGATATGAAAGAGTATCGGAGTGGGAGTCCGTTCTGCAGTATGAGACCATGGATCGTACGGAGCTGGTTGAGAAAATGCTGGAAGAAATCTGTCAGCAATCCGGACAGCAGGCAAAGAAAGACAGAGAAGTACAGGAGGCCGCAAAGGAGCAGGTTGCACAGATGAAGGTGAAGCTGTCTCAGGCAGAGCAGGAGCTGAAATGGATCACACAGAGGGATGCTCTGCAGGAACAGCTGAAGCAGCTGGAGCTTCAAAGGGCGCAGGAGAATGAGAAATTAGTACGTATTCAAACAGCGGAGAAAGCCGGTCAGGTAGAACCGGATTATCATGCGTGGAAAATGAAACAGCAGGAACAGCTGCAATGTATAAAAGAACTGGAGGAGACAGGACAGTTACTGGCGCAGCGGACACAGGCAAAAGACCGTCTGGTGCCGGCTGTGAACCGGTTAAAAGCTGAAGGCGCCGAAGTGGCAGAAGGCTTGACACCGGAGATTCGGCAGTTGGAGGAGAATCTACAGCAATATGAGCAACTTCAGGTGTTGCAGACAGAGCTTCAGAAGGATAGCCGAATCATGCAGGAACTGCAGCAACGGCAGGAACAGATAGTGGAACGGCAGGTGGAAACCGCTGCTCGGATTCAGCAATTGAAGGAACAGCAGCAGGAGCTTTCCATTCTGGCGAATGGGTATGAGGCCGCAGATCAGATGGAGCAGACAGCCGGGCAGCGGCTGGATAAGATCCGGAGACTTCAGGAGCTGTGGCAGAGCCGGGAGGAAGAAGCTACAAGGGAATCAGCATATCAGACAAAGCTGGCAGCGGCAGAAGCGGAGAAAGTCAAGGCAGGTGCGTGCTATGAGCATGCAATGGAGCAATATATAGGAAATCAGGCTGGTATTTTGGCAAAACAGTTAAAGCCGGCCTGTCCATGCCCGGTATGTGGATCGGTAGAACATCCGCATCCGGCAGCAGAGTTAATGGAAAGTATCTCGAAAGAGCAGTTGGAGAGCTTTCAGCAGGCAAGGGAAGCCGCCGAGAAGAGCTATCAGCAGTGTGCCGAGGAGATCCATGCATGGCAACAGACACTGAAACTGAAGGATCAGCAGCTTCAGAAGGATGGAGAAGAACTCGGACTGACAGACTGGCTGGATAAAGCGGATGCCGGAAGGATTTTAGAAGCAACTGAGAAACAGGCGGAACAGGAGTTAAGTGCCCGGAGAGAAGCCAGACAACAGACAGAGAATGCAGGAAAACAGCTGGTGCGCGTTAACAGAGAGCTGCCGGAGCTGGAACAGCAGGTACAGGAATATGAGCAGCAGGGAAAGAAGCTTGAGACAGAGTGTCAGATCGTACATGACCGGATCATACAGCAGGAGGCACAGATAGCCGGAATGAGAAAGGCACTCGTATTTGAGAATATGAAGCAGGCGGAACAGGAGCTGACCAGGAAAAAGCAGGAGTTAAAGACATGGACAGAGAAGATAACCGCCGGAGAGGAGAGTTTGCAAAAGCTGCAGACGGAAATCAACCGTTTTCTTGGGATTCTGGAGGCCAAACGTACAGAGCAAAAACGGCTGGAAGCAGAGACGGAGCAGAGAAGGCTGCAGTATGAGCAACGACGGCTGGAGGCAGGGTTTGAGACAGAGGAGGCATTCTTAAAAGGCTGTATGGAACACAGAGTGTTGGAGCAACTACGGGAGGAATACAACCGCTATGAGCAGCACTGCAAGGATATTCAGAAGGAGTACGAGATTGCTGTCCGGGAGGTTGGAGAGAAACCGTCATATGAGCTGGACGGTATGAGAGAAGCATTGAAGACTGCAGAGGAACAGGAACAACTCGCAGAGGTTGCATATCAGAAGAGTGCGAATCGGCTGAGTACGAATGAAACCCAGGTTCGACAGCTGCGGAAGCTGCAGGAACAGTATCGGAAGGAAGAGAGCGAGTTCCGTATTTACGAAACCTTAAGTAAGACTGCAAACGGACGCTTAAATCAGAGCGTGAAGCTGGACTTTCAGACCTATATTCAGCGGTATTATTTCAATGAAATGATTCGGGCGGCGAATGAGCGGCTTGTGGAGATGACCGGAGGAAGACTATATCTGCAGTGCCGGGAGCTGAAAAATCTTCAGACACAGGGAGAGGCAGGACTGGATCTGGATATCTACAGTGCAGAGTTAAATCAGGTGCGGGATGTCAAGACCTTATCCGGCGGCGAGTCTTTTCAGGCGGCATTGGCTATGGCATTCGGAATGGCAGATATCATTGAGAAGCGGGTAGGACGTATCCAGATGGGAATGCTGTTTATTGATGAAGGTTTTGGTTCTCTGGATGATGATGCCAGACAACTGGCGATCGAGAAGCTGCGAAGCATGACGGGAAAGAATCAGACGGTCGGCATTATTTCGCATGTAGCGGAGCTTCGGGATGAAGTAGAGCATCTGTTATATGTAAAGAAGGACAGCCATGGCAGTCATGCACATTGGTTTCAATAATCAAAAGCCGGGAATCCATAGGCAGCGGATTCCCGGCAAACTAAAAGGAAAGGATACAGCAATGTTATTCGGATAAAATGCTGTCTGTGGTATAGATGAAGGTTACTTTTCCATCCATATTGTCGGCTACGCCGGAGAATGTACCATAGTCAGCAGATAAATTCTTTAATGCCTTGAAACGATCTAAATAACCGGAGAGGTCACCGTTGATCGCCTCACTTAATTTCTGGATACCTGTCTCATTAAATTCATTCATACCATCATTTAACTGGGAAGCACCATCCTTTAACTGGGCTACACCGGAGGTAAGGGTCTTACCGCCATTCCGGAGAGCCGTAGCACCGGTTACCAGCTGGCTGGTGCCGTCTGCCAGCTGCTTTGCACCACCGGATACCTGACTGGTTCCGGCAGCTACCTGATTGGCGCCGTCGGATAACTGCTTTACTCCGGCAGAAGCCTGTTGTGCACCACTGTAAAGAGCGGCTGCACCGGTATTTAATTTCTCACTGCCTGCAGCTAACTGACCGAGTCCGTTTTGAAGAGAAACAGCACCGGTATGCACCTGATCAATACCGTCGGATAAATCGCTGACACCATCGGAAAGCTTTGTATTGCCTGCCTGAAGAGCAACGATACCCTTCTTGATGGTCTTGGCATCTTCTGCTTCCGGTACGGTAGTCATGGAAGCGTATACGGATTTCTGATACTGTACACTGGCGTATAAGTTAGAGAAGGTTACCCAGTCTGCTTCTGTCTTATCACCGGAAGCAGGAGCACCGGTTGCATAATCCGGATGAACGGTCAGGATCTTGGCGATTTCTGTCTCTTCATACTGGATAGATGTCTGTAATGCAGCGGCAGCGGTATCAATGCCGTCGGATAATTCGGACAGGCCGCCTGCAGTCTGAGTCAGACCTGTACTGACCTTGCCGACACCATCGACTAACTGGCCGCTTCCGGCAGCCAGCTGATCGGCACCGGTCTTGGCACTCTTCATATTCGTATTCAAGGAATCCAGCCCGGCAGATAATTCTCCGGCACCGCTGACTAAGGAATCGGCACCGGTAGAAAGAGCAGAGGCTCCATCGGCCAGAGAAGCCGCACCTGCATTTACCTGATCGGCACCGGAGGTTAAGGAAGCCGCACCTGTATTTAAGGTAGTAGCACCGTTTGCCAGCTGATCAATACCATCGGTTAAGGAACCGGTTCCGTCTGACAGCTCATTAATGCCATCATACAGTGATTTGGTTCCGTCACATAATTCTTCGGATGCATCAGAAAGCTGCTTAATAGAATCCTTCAGATCATCTACAGTACTGTCTGTATCAATATCCAGCTCGCTGAAGATTTCACTGGAAGCAACGGTAACGGAGGTTTCCATTTCGAAGTCGGTTACGTCTGCTTCAATCTCGAAGTAATCCGGGATATCAACATCCGCATCATCCTTCAGATTCAGGCTTTCCTTTAAGCCGGGGAACGCAACACCCATGACCATGACCTTGCTGCCATCGGAGAGGACTTTACCGTTGGATAATTCAATGTTGGTGAATTTATCACTGTCCAGAGAGGTTACCGTGGACAGAAGATAAGGTACATATAAGTCTTCCTTGGAATCCCCGACGATCGTGCTGCGTTTCTCATTATTTGTATAATCATAACGGATCTTTACATGACCGCTCTTGCCGGCAAGCTCTTCCGGCGAGATTTCCTTGCCGTCCAGAGTGTAGGTAACCTTCATGGTAACAGGCACCTGCTTATCTGTGGTACCGCGATAGTAGATATCGGAACCCTGGGCATCCCATAAGACAGAGTCGCCGTCGGCTGTATAGGCCTGACTGCCCTTGACATTTACGATGTCAGACAGATTGGAAATATCATCAATACTCTTTAAGGCACCGGTGTTTTTTAACCAGTCGCTGACGATGGTCTTGTTGACATTACCGTTTGCGTCTGATAATACATAAACGGTTTCGTCCTTCTGAGCCTTCTCGGAAGATGCGGTTCTGGTCTCACTTGTAACAGCAGATACGGTTCTTGGCTCTACGGTAGAGGCGTGATCATCTGCGTTTGCTTTATTTATATTTGCATAATAGCCGGTTGCTCCGGCAGAAGCTAATACTGCAAGTGCTGCAGCTGTAATTTTGATTCCTTTTTTCATAATTAAGCACTCCTTTTTCAAATTCAAACAGTTCAATAATTCTGATTACTAATTTACGGATGGCTGATTCAAAGCAACAGGTTTCTCCTTTTTCGGGCGGAAACCGGCGCTGGTCTTGCAGATGACCTTATCAAAGATCATGAACATGGATGGCAGAACCAGGATAACAACCACCATACTGATCAGAGCACCACGTGCCATCAGGGTACACAGAGAGCTGATCATATCAATATTGGAATACATACCTACACCGAAGGTGGAAGCGAAGAATCCAAAGGCGCTGACCAAAATGGACTTAATGGAGGTGCTTAATGCAGTCTGGATAGCATCCTTCTTATCAGCTCCGTTGAACCGTTCCTTCCGGTAACGGGTAGTCATTAAAATCGCATAATCTACGGTAGAGCCAAGCTGTATGGTACCGATAACAACCGATGCAATGAACGGAAGTGGGGTGCCGGTGTAGCAAGGAATACCCATATTAATGAAGATTGCAAACTCAATAACACATACCAGGATAATTGGAAGTGTGACTGATTTTAATACGATTGCAATCAGGATGAAGATCGCACCGATGGAGATCGTATTTACGACTGCGAAGTCCTTGTCGGTAATGGTGATCAGATCCTTGGTACAGCTGGCCTCACCAATTACCATACCGGAATCATCATAGCTCTTTACAATATTATTTAAGATCTCTACCTGAGCATTTACCTCATCGGATGCAACCGGATATTCGGATCCGACCAGCATCAGCTGCCAGTTCTCACTCTTTAAAGTATCCATCAGATCTGCAGGAATCGCATCTCTTGGAATGGACGGACCGAGGATGGAATCCATACCAAGTGCAAAGGTAACACCGTCCTGTGCTTTGATCTCATTCATCATATTAATAGCATCCTTAGGCTCCATATCTGCATTGACCAGAATCATGTGAGTGGAACTCATATTGTATTCCTCTTCCAACTTGGTATTCGCAACGATGCTGTCCAGATCTCTCGGAAGTGTGGAATCCAGATTATAGTATACAGATGCATTCTGATATCCGTAGAAAGCAGGGAACAGGATGACCAGGAATAAGGCGGTGAACAATACCGTGTGGTTGGTTACCCAGCCTGCAAACTTGGAGAAGTCCGGCATGATCGGACGATGCATAGTCTTTTCCAGAGGCTTGTCGAAGATCAGGATCATGGAAGGCAGCAGGGTTGCACAGCCGATAACACCGAAGACAACACCCTTTGCCATAACGATACCTAAATTCAACCCCAGTGTGAAGCTCATGAAGCATAAGGCAATGAAGCCTGCGATTGTTGTAACGGAACCGCCGACTACGGAAGTGATCGTATTGGAAATGGCGTGTGCCATGGCACGCTCCTTATCACCGTTAAATCGTTTTTTCTGTTCCTGATAGCTGTGCCACAGGAAGATGGAGTAGTCCATCGTAACACCTAACTGAAGCACCGCGCTCAATGCCTTGGTTACATAGGAGATTTCTCCCAAGAATATGTTGGTTCCCATATTGTAAAGGATTGCCATACCGATACTTAACATGAAGAATACCGGCACCAGGAAGCTGTCCATGGTGATGGCTAATACGATACAACAGAGGATAACTGCGATCAGTACGTATAATGGAGTTTCTTTTTCGGACAGATTCTTAATATCGGTAACAACGGCTGACATACCACTGACGAAGCACTGCTTGCCGGTTACGGACCGGATCTCCTCGATCGCATCCATGGTCTCATCTGCCGATGTGGAATCGGAGAAGAAGACGACCATCAGAGTAGAATCATCTGTGTTGAATTTCTCGTAGAGATTCTCAGGAAGTATTTCCTTTGGAACGGAAATGTCCGCCAGAGAATCATACCAGAGAACATCGGCAACGCCCTCAACAGATTCAATCTTACTCTTTAGCTCTGCGGTTTCCTGGTCGGTAGTGCCTTCTACAACAACCATGGAGAAGCCGCCTTTTCCAAACTCATCCAGGAGAATGTCCTGTCCTTTCATCGTGTCGATGTCGGATGGCAGGTAAGCAAGAATATCATAATTGACTCTTGTAGCTGCCATGCCGAAAAATGCAGGAATCAGGAGCAGAATTCCGATGATAAGAATTGGAATTCGGAACTTTACAATTCCTTTGCCTAATTTTAACATGTAAACCCTTCCTTTCAAAAATGACCATTAGTCAATCTTTTTATTTCGTAATGCATTATATTCAAAAAATGACCATCAGTCAATATATTAAAGCGATAAAAATGACCATTAGTCATTATTTCGGCAAAATAACGAAAAACCGCCAAAATATAAAATGACTTTTGGTCATTTTTGGTTCGTTGACAAGGGAGCAGGCAGGTTGTACAATTTAAAAAATTAAGAATTCTGCAAAATAAGCAGGTGAGGTATTGATATGGGTAAATTAGATGTAAATAAGAAGATAAAAAGGGATTCACTGTTAGATACGGCTTTTCAGCTGTTTATGACACAGGGAATCAACAAGACGTCGATTTCTGATATTGTCAATCAGGCCGGGGTTGCAAAGGGTACGTTCTATCTTTATTTTAAAGACAAATACGACATCCATAATAAACTGATCTCCCATAAGTCCAGCCAGCTGTTTCAGAAAGCGGTGGAGGAATATCAGGCATTGGATATGCCGATTGATAAATTTGAAGATCGTATGATCTTCTTTATCGACAGTATTATTAATCAGTTGATAAAGAATCCGAATCTGCTTAAATTCATTTCTAAAAATCTCAGCTGGGGTATTTTTAAAAATGCATTGTCATCTCCGGCATATGAGGATGATATTAATTTTACCGATGTGTTTCATCAGATATTACAGGAAGCACCGGAGAAATATCGGGATCCGGAGATTATGCTGTTCATGATCGTGGAATTGGTCAGCTCGACCTGCTACAGCGTGATTCTTTATAATGAGCCTGTCGGTATGGATAAGATGAAGCCTTACCTATATCAAGGGGTCCGTAATATCATTCATATTTATCAATCGGAAGATTGCACAGAAAATAATTAAAAATTTGTAATTCTTTATTGAAAAAAGTTATTGACAACTACAATTCGTTAGAATATACTAACTATCGAAGAAATGAGAATCTGCACTTGAGAAAGAGGATGATAAGATGCCTTTAACGATGGTTGAAAAAGGAAAACCGATTGTAATTGTCAGGATTGGCGGAAAGGAAGAAACCCGTAGATTTCTTGAAAATCTTGGGTTTGTAGCCGGTTCCACGGTTACGGTCATATCAGAGACGAACGGCAATATGATCGTGAATGTGAAAGAAGCACGGGTTGCCATTGGCAGAGATATGGCAAACAAGATCATGGTTGCTTAAGTCAGTATCATTAAGGAAAGAAAGAAGGAGAGAAGACATGACACTAAGAGAAGTGAAAGTTGGTCAGACAGTAACGGTAAAGAAGCTGTCAGGTGACGGACCGGTAAAACGTCGTATCATGGATATGGGAATTACTAAGGGAGTTTCCGTTTATGTAAGAAAGGTTGCTCCGCTTGGAGATCCGGTTGAAGTAACAGTTCGAGGCTATGAACTGTCTTTACGGAAGGCTGATGCAGAAATGATCGAGGTGGAGTAATTTTTTTTACTCGTCGTGTTAGCAGATGCTAATAAAAGTTAAAGCGACATAACAAATATTAGCAAAAACATATAAAAGTTAATTAATATTATCTTATAAAGAAAGGAAGCAAAAAGATGGCAATTAAAATTGCGTTGGCAGGTAACCCGAACTGCGGTAAGACTACATTATTTAATGCGTTGACAGGGTCCAATCAGTTCGTAGGTAACTGGCCGGGTGTAACAGTAGAGAAAAAGGAAGGTAAGCTTAAGAATCATAAAGATGTTACCATCATGGACTTACCCGGTATTTATTCATTATCTCCATATACCTTGGAGGAAGTAGTAGCCAGAAATTATCTGATCAATGAGAAGCCGGATGCGATCATTAACATCGTAGACGGTACCAATATCGAGCGTAACTTATATTTATCAACACAGGTTATGGAGCTGGGTATTCCTGTGATCATGGCAATCAATATGATGGATATCGTTCAGAAGAACGGTGATAAGATACATATTGATAAGCTGAGCAAGAAGTTAGGCTGTGAGGTTGTTGAGATTTCCGCACTGAAGGGTGTTGGTATCGAGAAAGCAGCAGAGAAGGCAGTTGCACTTGCACAGGCTAAGAAAGAGATGGCACCGGTTCATGAGTTTGCAGAGGACGTTGAGAGTGTTATTACAGCAGTAGAAGAAAAGCTTGGCTCTGATGTGGCAGATGCACAGAAGAGATTCTTTGCAATCAAGCTGTTAGAGAAGGATGACAAGATCAAGGAACTGTTAACAACCGTTCCGGATGTATCTGCTGAGATCGCACAGTTAGAGAAGGAGTTTGATGATGATACCGAGAGTATCATTACCAATGAGAGATATGTATACATTTCATCCATCATTGGAGACTGCCTGACCAAGAAGAAGGGCGAGAAGCTGACAATCTCTGATAAGATTGACCGTGTTGTTACAAATCGTTGGGCAGCACTTCCAATCTTCGCAGTTGTTATGTTTATTGTTTACTACGTATCCGTAACCACCGTTGGTGGCTGGGTAACAGACTGGACCAATGATTGCCTGTTTGGTGATGGTTTCCATCTGTTTGGTATCGGTTCCGCAGCGTATGATGATGATGCGGCTGCTTATAGCCGTGCAGACCAGATTCTGGCAGCCGGTGATGAGGGTGCTACTGTTGTAGATATCGTAGATGATGAAGACGAAGTGATCGAAACCGTTACATTATCAGATAGTGTAGTTGCAGAAGCACAGACAGTTGTAGATGCCGGCGAGCCGGATACAACAACGTATGGTGTATGGGTTCCGGGTATTCCGGTACTTGTTGAGAATCTGCTGGATTCCATGAACTGTGTAGACTGGTTAAAGAGCCTGATCCTGGATGGTATCGTAGCCGGTGTTGGTGCAGTTCTCGGTTTCGTACCGCAGATGTTGGTACTCTTCCTGTTCCTGGCATTCTTAGAGTCTTGTGGTTACATGGCGAGAGTCGCATTTATCATGGATCGTATCTTCCGTAAGTTCGGTCTTTCCGGTAAGTCATTCATTCCAATGCTGATCGGTAGTGGTTGTGGTGTTCCGGGTGTTATGGCATCCCGTACCATTGAGAATGACAGAGACCGTAAGATGACAATTATGACAACAACCTTTGTACCTTGTGGCGCAAAGCTTCCGATCATTGCATTGATCGCAGGTGCATTCTTTGATAATGCAGGCTGGGTATCATGGAGTGCATACTTTATAGGTATCGCAGCAATTATCTGCTCCGGTATTATCTTAAAGAAGACAAAGATGTTCGCAGGCGAGCCTGCACCATTCGTAATGGAGCTTCCTGCTTACCATTGGCCAACAGTTGGCAATGTATTACGCAGCATGTGGGAGCGTGGCTGGTCCTTCATTAAGAAGGCCGGTACCATCATCCTTCTTTCAACGATTGTACTGTGGTTCTTAATGAGCTTCGGATGGGTAGACGGTTCGTTCGGAATGCTTGACTTTGACGGATTGGAAGGTGCAGCACTGGAAGCAGCACAGGCACAGTGTGTACTGGCTAAGATTGGTAGTGTGATCGCTCCGATCTTTGCTCCGCTTGGATGGACACAGGGCGGTTCAGGATGGAAGATGGCAGTTGCAGCTGTCAGCGGTCTGATCGCAAAGGAAAACGTAGTAGCTACCTTCGGTATGCTGTTCGGTTTCGCAGAGGTTGCAGAAAACGGTGCAGAAGTATGGGGCAGCCTGGCACAGGTTCTGACTCCAATCGCAGCTTATGGCTATCTGGTATTCAACTTACTCTGTGCACCATGTTTCGCGGCAATGGGTGCTATCAAGCGTGAGATGAATAATCCAAAGTGGTTCTGGTTTGCAATCGGATATCAGTGTGGTCTGGCATACGTTGTATCATTATGTATCTATCAGATCGGTACCTTGATCTCCACCGGTGCTTTCGGTGTCGGAACGGTTGTAGCATTCCTGTTGGTAGCAGCATTTATCTACTTGCTGTTCCGTCCATATAAGGAAAGCAAGACCCTGAATGTAAAGGTTAAGAAGGTTGCATAGTTGATCGAGAACCATTAGAAAGTGGGTGATATTTATGGGTCTGAATATAGGATCGATTGTAGTATTGGTTGTATTAGCGGTAATCGTATTCCTGATCGTAAGAAGTATGGTCACTGATAAGAAAAAGGGAAAGTCACTGCAGTGCGGCGGTGATTGCAGCCACTGTGGAGGTCATTGCGGACAGTGAATGAAGAAGAAATAATCATCCGAAAATTAAAAGAACATGGATATCGGATTACCAAGCAACGCAAGATGCTTCTGAGGATTATACTGAGTGATCAGTGCAGCAGCTGCAAGGAGATCTATTATAAAGCAGCAGAACGGGATCCGAGTATCGGACCGGCGACTGTCTATCGTATGATCAATACCTTGGAAGAAATCGGGGTAATCAATCGAGGAAATATGTACAGGATTACCAGAGAGGAAGCCGCAGAGGAACCGGCCTCATATATGATTGAGTTTGATGATAATACCAGTCTTAAGCTCTCCGCAAAGAAGTGGAATCAGATCATTCAATCCGGACTTGAGGCCTGCGGTTACGCAGAAAACAGGGAAATCCGAAACGTGACAGCCAAACCGGTAATGGAATAGGGTTAAACCTGTAAAGGTAAATGAAAAAAGGAGGAATTGATCATGCCAAAGATCAATAAAGCAGCGGTTGGTATTTTCGCAGCAGGATTTGCAGTAGGTACCATCGGATTAAAGTTATTAACCAGTAAGGATGCAAAGAAGGCTTATACGCATGGAACAGCAGCTGTCCTTCGGGCTAAGGATTTTGTGATGAAAACAGCAACGACTCTTCAGGAGAATTGCTCTGATATTTATGCAGAGGCAAAGCAGATCAATGAGAATCGGGCAGCCAAAGAAGCAGTGTTTGATGATATGCCAGAGGAAGAATCAGAGGTAGAGGAGACCAATATGCTTCAGGCTCCGGATGGTGAGACTCCGGAGGCGACTGCAGAATGAGATTCGTAATAAAGCATGAGATCAAAGGTCGTATCCATATTCATGTATTGCAGAATCGGATGTCTTACGAGCAGGCGGATACATTGGAATATTACCTGAATCAACAGGGGTGTGTAGTATCTGTCCGGGTAAGAGAACGGATTCAGGATGCGGTAGTCTGTTATACAGGTGACAGGAACGCCATGATTGATGTTTTAAGACGGTTTCATTATGATGCGGTCAAGGTTCCGGATACCTGTTTGCAGAAATCAAGCAGAGAATTGAATGAAACATATTTTGAACAATTGGTAGATAAGATTGTCCTGCATTATGGATGCAAGTTTCTGATACCACAGCCGATCCGTATGGTGATCACTTGGACGAAGGCTCTGAAATATATCTGGCTGGGACTGAAATGTCTGTTTTCAAGGAAGATTGAGGTGCCTGTACTGGATGCAACGGCAATTCTGGTATCATTACTTCGGAATGATTGCAATACAGCAGGCTCGGTTATGTTCCTGCTTGGAATCGGTGAGATTCTGGAGGAGTGGACGCACAAGAAGTCTGTGGATGATCTGGCACGCAGTATGGCGTTAAATGTAGGCAATGTATGGCTGAAACGGGATGGTCAGGAGATATTGGTACCGGTATCCGAGGTGCAATCCGGTGACCGGGTGGTTGTTCATATGGGAAATGTTATCCCATTTGACGGCATGGTGGTAGATGGAGATGTCATGGTGAATCAGGCATCATTGACCGGAGAGTCTATGCCGGTGCATAAAACGGTTGAGGGTTATGTCTATGCCGGAACCGTGATTGAAGAAGGAGAGATCACGCTTCTGGTTAAAGAGATAACAGGGTCAAGCAAATATGAGAGCATTGTTACTATGATCGAGGAGTCGGAGAAACTGAAATCCTCCGTAGAGGGCAAGGCGGAGCATCTGGCAGATCAGCTGGTACCGTATACATTACTTGGTTCCGGTCTTACCTATCTGTTTACCAGAAATGTGACCAAGGCAGTGGCTGTCCTGATGGTAGATTTTTCGTGTGCACTGAAGCTGGCAATGCCAATCACGGTGCTATCTGCAATCCGTGAGGCCGGTAATTACAGCATTACGGTAAAGGGTGGCAAGTTCCTAGAGGCTGTTTCGGAAGCGGATACAGTGGTCTTTGATAAAACGGGAACCCTGACGAAGGCGCAGCCGGTAGTTGTAGATGTGATTTCCTTTAATGGAGAAACTCCGGACGAATTGCTTCGGATCGCAGCCTGTCTGGAAGAGCATTTTCCTCATTCCATGGCGAAGGCAGTGGTGGAGGCAGCAGCGAAGAAAGGACTTGTCCATGAGGAAGTACATTCAAAGGTAGAGTATATTGTGGCGCATGGCATTGCAACAACGATAGAAGACAAGCGTGCGATCATAGGCAGTTATCATTTCATATTTGAAGATGAAGGCTGTGCAGTTCCGGAAGGAATGGAAGAGACATTCCGGAGCCTGCCGACAGAATATTCACATCTGTATATGGCAATCGAAGGAAAACTGGCAGCCGTGATCTGTATTGAAGATCCTTTGCGGCAGGAAGCGCCGGAGGTGATTCGGAAGCTGAAGGCAGCCGGTATCCGGAAGATAGTTATGATGACCGGCGATAGTGAACGGACAGCACATGCAATCGCAGCAAAGGTCGGCGTGGATGAGTATTATTCCGAGGTGCTGCCGGAGGATAAGGCCCACTATGTAGAGCAGGAGAAGAGTGAAGGACGTAAAGTCATTATGATCGGTGATGGTATTAATGATTCGCCGGCACTCTCGGCAGCAGATGTGGGAATTGCGATCAGTGACGGTGCGGAAATCGCACGGGAGATTGCAGATATTACGGTTGGTGCGGACAGCCTGCATGAGCTGATCATCTTGAAGGAAATCAGTAATGCATTGATGAAGCGGATTCATAAGAATTACCGGATGATCGTCGGCATCAACACATCCTTGATATTGCTTGGCGTATTCGGAGTGCTGCCGCCTACGGTATCCGCATTGCTTCATAATACATCAACGATCGCGATTAGCTTAAGCAGTATGAAAAATCTGCTGGAGGACCATGAGGAGCAGGTGTCGGATTAGGCTTGTCGAAACCGATAGACGGAGCCGGTAAGTTCTGTAAAAAGTTAAAAACGTATAGTTTATCAGTGCCCGGAGGTGACTCCGGGCATTTTTAAATCGTTGTGTTTGCTATTTTGATAAGGTATAATATATCTATTAGAAAGTTGTGTCACACAGGGTATCGACAATGAATATGGCAGATGTCGTATATGAGATGGAGAACGGCAGGCTGTCGTAAGGGTTAAAGAGGGGGATATTTATGGAAAAAGACAAGGAAGAAGCAGGAATTGCAAGGAACAATCCGGTTGTGGGGATTATTTTTCTGGTATGGTTTATCGGTTCTGTAGTGGTTATGGCACTGGCGGCAGGTGGGTATCTGTCGGTATTTATGCTGCTGGTCGGGGCAGGACAGTTTTTTCTGGGAATCACAGGTGTGATCGGAGTCTCACTTATAAAGAAGATTCGCCAACATAAGTCCTACTGCTTTTTCCCTACGGGGCTTGTGATGTTAATGCTGCTATCCGTTGGTCTGATTGCAGCAGGATGTCTCCAGGCGGGAGGGAAGATTGAATATTTGCTTTCTGAGTTGCCGGAGATAATCGCTGGGCGACCGGTTGAGAATAGTGGCATATATTATGGAATTTTATTTTTAGGGCTGTTCCTGATTGCATCCTTTGTTTTATTTCTGGAAAATGTTATATGGAGAAGTCTGCGGAAAAAGCATTGTACGGTTGCGGTAACAGGTACCTGTACCGAGTTGAAAAGTATGTGGAATCGGGCTGCCAGCCATCCGAATGAGCGGATTGTGGCGGCACCGGTATTTCAATATGAATTTGAAGGCGGGGTGTATGAGGTCTGCGATGAGGTCTATACGTCTGGAAATATCGTGAAGGCAGGCGACCGGGTACTACTGCATATTAATCCGGAGGAACCGGAGGAATTCTATGCGAGGAGCACGGGAATATTTCATAGAAATCTGATGATTGCGGGAGCTGTTTTGACCGGACTTGCGCTGGCGGCAATTGTGTTACTTCGGAATCTTTTGTGAAGGAAAATTATAAATTGCTGCTAATCTGTTGATTGCTTGACAATATGGGTTAGAATATGCTAACATAACAGATGTTATGAGAAAAGTAATCGATGAAAAAGAAGCTGTTATTGTTAAAGATGCATTTCACGAAATATGAAATGCATCTTTTCTTATTCACATAACAAAAAATCACAAGTGTTATGTCATGTGATCACAATAAAATCGAAGGAGATAAAACAATGGAACAGAAGAAAACAGCAATGAATCAGAAGGAAGAATTGGAAGAAAAGACAAAGGTAAGTATGGAAGGCGTGCCGGAGACCATGCTTCAGACTCTGTATGCCAGAGCTGCGGAGACGGAGAAGGAGAAGCCGGCAATCCGGGATGAAAAGGCAGTGGAGATTGTAAAACGGCTGGATTACGATTTCTCATTAGCAAAAAAGGATGCGGCGATGGGTAGCGGCGTAATCGCCAGAACCATCGTCCTGGATAAGCTGGTAGGAGGCTATTTAAATGAGCATTCCAATGCGGTTGTAGTAAATATTGCCTGCGGCATGGATACCAGATGCTATCGAAATGAGGGGCATTACAAGCGCTGGTATAATCTGGATCTGCCGGAAACCATAGAGGTACGGCGGCGGTTTCTGGAGGAGGACGGGGTAATCTCCCAGATCGCGGCCTCGGCTATGGATGCTGCCTGGACAACGCAGATCGAACAGACAGATGAACCGGTGTTGATCATTATAGAAGGTCTTACTATGTATCTGTCAGAGAAGGATGTAAAAACAATCTTCCGGATCATTTCCGAACGTTTTCCGCAGGCAACGGTATTGGTAGAAATCATGTCGCCGAAGATGGCAAAGCATTTTAAGGAGAAATCCATCGAGGGTAGTAAGGCAAAGTTTACCTGGGGAATTGCCGGTGGAAAAGAGATGGAAGCACTTCTGCCGGACTATGACTGTCTGGAAGAGCATAGTTTGACGGAGGGAATGGCGGAATTCATACCGGTTTATAAGCTGCTAAACAAGATCCCGGTCGTTCGGAACATTTCTAATAAAATTCTGGTGATGAAACCGGAAAAAATGTCTTATGAAAAATGAAAATAGTGCTTGCTTTAAATAAAAAGTTATGATATACTAACTATAGTTAGTAAAAGCTAACTACATACTGAATAAATCATGTAGACTCCTCATTTCAGAATGCTGTCTGGAAGGTATTCTGGCTGGAAGACGACTCCACTTCCAGCGAGGAATGTCTGCGGATGAACCGAAAGGAGATAATAGCTGTGACAAGTTATTTGGAAATTGAAAAAGTAATAGGTAGAGAGATTCTGGATTCCAGAGGAAACCCGACAGTAGAGGCAGAAGTTTATCTGGCAGACGGCACGATCGGACGCGGCATGGCACCAAGCGGTGCATCAACCGGTGAGTTTGAAGCTTTGGAATTAAGAGATGGAGATAAAGGCAGATACCTTGGCAAAGGTGTTACCAAGGCAGTTGAGAATATTAACACTATCATCAATGATGTGGTGACCGGTATGGATGCATCCGATATCTATGCAATCGACAAGGCTATGATCGATGCAGACGGCACCAAGGATAAATCAAAGTTAGGCGCAAATGCGATCCTGGCAGTTTCAATTGCAACCGCCAGAGCGGCAGCAGCCTCTTTAGATATTCCGCTTTATCGTTTTTTGGGCGGTATTTCAGGTAACCGGCTTCCGGTTCCGATGATGAACATCTTAAATGGTGGTGCTCATGCGGCAAATACCGTAGATGTGCAGGAATTCATGATCATGCCGGTCGGAGCGCCAAGTTTCAAGGAAGCACTTCGTTGGTGTGCGGAAGTATTTCATGCATTGGCAGCGTTATTAAAGTCAAAAGGACTTGCAACTTCAGTCGGTGATGAAGGTGGTTTTGCACCGGATCTTGCCAGTGATGAGGAAGCAATTCAGTACATATTAGAAGCAGTGAAGAATGCAGGCTATGAGCCGGGTAAGGATTTCATGATCGCCATGGATGCAGCATCTTCCGAATGGAAGGGTGAGAAGAAGGGCGAATATGTACTTCCAAAGGCCGGTACCAAGTTCACATCGGTTGAACTGATTGAACATTGGAAGAAGTTAGTAGACAAGTATCCGATCATCTCTATTGAAGATGCACTGGATGAAGAAGATTGGGAAGGATGGCAACTGCTTACAAAGGAGCTTGGTAACAAGATCCAGCTGGTAGGCGATGACTTGTTTGTAACCAATACAGAACGACTGAGCAAGGGTATTCAGTTGGGCTGCGGTAATTCCATCCTGATCAAGTTAAACCAGATCGGCTCGGTATCTGAGACACTGGAAGCAATTAAGATGGCGCATAAGGCAGGCTATACGGCAATTTCGTCTCATCGTTCCGGAGAGACGGAGGATACAACCATTGCCGATCTGGCCGTAGCATTGAATACATGTCAGATCAAGACAGGCGCACCGAGCAGAACCGAACGTGTAGCAAAGTACAACCAGCTTTTAAGAATTGAAGAAGAACTGGGAAGTGCCGCTGTATATCCGGGCATGAAGGCATTCAATGTCAAGAGATAATCGGAAGCACGTTTGGATAGAGCAAATTACATAGCCCTCCTTCTTCAAAACAGGACACCCTTAGTCCTGTTAGGAGATTTTATCATCTAATGTCAGAGCCGGACAGAAATGCTCATATTTCTGCCCGGCTCATTCACGTGCAGGAAGTATGAATTGCTTGCAAATTCGTAACTAATAGTATACAATTATATGCGTATACGTCTGATTTGAAATAATAGACTTTATGGAGGAGTCATATGGCAGTTCAGGATTATTTGGAGGCAATGAAGCTCGGACGGAAAGAGTACCGGAACCGTATTAATAAAGGCCTGTATCCGTACCTTCCGGTATTAGACGAGATCTTGTCACATGTAGAGATAGAGAAGGAAGTGAATCTTGGTCTGGTCCAGGTTCCGCTAAAGCTGGTGATCGGAACGAGTACGCGTGCCAGGACAAATGCATTTGCCGGTAATTTTATGCCGATTTTAGACTGGGGGTCCGAGTTCGCTGCGAAGTGGGCGGCATTGAGCGACAGCCAGATGGAGGAAGGTATCCGGGAACCGATTAAAGTGTACGAATACATGAACCGCTACTATGTAGTAGAGGGGAATAAACGGGTCAGTGTTCTGAAGTATTTTGATGCAGTTGCCATTCCGGCAATGGTTACCAGAAAGGTACCGAAACGTACCGAGGATCTTGAAAATAAAATATACTATGAGTTCATGGATTTTAACCGGGTTTCCGGTGTGAATAATATCTGGTTTTCTAAGGAAGGGAACTTCCCTAAGTTGGTGGAAGTGCTTGGGTACGAGCCGGATCATATGTGGACGGATGATGAGAAACGGGATTTTGCCTCTGCATATCTGGCATTTTCAACCACATATGGACAAAAGGGCGGGAAAAAGCTGCCGATAACGACCGGAGATGCGTTTCTGACATTCCTGACTATTTATGGGTATGAAGAGACGAAAGAAATGACATCCGTGGAACTGGGAGACAATATAGATAAAATATGGAAAGAATTTCTGATTCTTTGTAACAATGATGAGGTAGTGGATCTCCGGATGGATCCGACGGATCTTGGAAAGAAAAATGTACTGAGTTATCTGATCCCGACGAATGCGAAGAAGCTCAAGGTGTCATTTGTTTATGATAAATCACCGAGTAATTCCGATTGGAATTACGGACATGAGCTGGGAAGAAAATATATTCAAGACCGGTTCCCGAATGAAATCGAAACGGAAGCAATTGAGAATGTTTCACCGGATGAAAATGCGGCTACCGTGCTGGAAGATCTGATCGATTTCGGCAGTGACATTATTTTCACAACAACCTCTCAGCTGATCCAGCCGAGTCTGGTAGCGGCTGTAAAGCATCCGGAGACAAAGATATTAAATTGTTCCTTAAATACAACACATCAGTATATCCGCACCTATTATGCCCGGATGTATGAGGGAAAGTTCCTGACCGGAGTGATTGCCGGTTCTCTGACAGAGAATAACCGGATCGGCTATGTGGCAGATTATCCAATCTATGGAATTACAGCCAATATTAATGCATTTGCACTGGGAGCAAAATTCGTAAATCCGCGTGCAAAGGTATATCTGGAGTGGTCTACGATGAAGGACCACGATATTTATAAGACGTTCTGGGAGCAGCAGGTGTCTTATGTGTCCAATCAGGACATGATCACACCGCAGAATGCATCCCGTCAATTCGGATTGTATCATATTGACAATGATGTGATCACGAATCTGGTCATGCCGGTCTGGAACTGGGGTGTATTTTACGAGAAGCTTTTGCAGAGCATCATGAGTGGTTCCTGGAAGAAGGAGGACGCAAAAGAAGGAGCAAAAGCGTTGAACTACTGGTGGGGAATGTCTGCCGGAGTCATTGATATTATTTGTTCCCAGAACCTGCCGGCATCGACCAGACAGCTGGTAGGACTGCTGAAGCAGCTGATCTGCAAGGGTGAGCTGACACCGTTTGATGGTGAGATCATAGCACAGGATGGAACCGTGAAGAGCAAGTCCGGAGAACGGATGAGTCCGGAAGAGATAGTAACTATGGACTGGTTGGTAGACAATGTGATCGGCATTATACCAACTGTAGATGAACTCAATGAACAGGCCCAGCCGGTGGTTATGATGCAGGGTGTTGCTACGAGTAAGAAGGAAGAATAACATGCGGATTTTGGTACTGGCAGACATAGAGTCAAAATATTACTGGGATTATTTTGATAAAAGTAAATTAGATGGAATTGATCTGATTCTTTCATGCGGAGATCTGAAACCGGAATATTTATCTTTTCTGGCAACGTTTGCCAAAGTACCGATCCTTTATGTTAGAGGAAATCATGATGACATATATGAGACCCATCCGCCGGATGGATGTATATGCATTGAGGATACGATTTATACTTACCGGGGTGTCAGGATCCTCGGACTGGGTGGTTCCATCCGTTATAAGCAGGGTAAGAATCAGTATACCCAGGCAGAGATGAGAGGCAGAGTCCGCCGCTTGTGGTGGAAGCTGAAGAAAAGCAAAGGAATCGATATTTTGCTGACTCACTCTCCGGCATATCACATCAATGACGGTGAAGACGGACCACATGAGGGATTTGAAGCATTTGTCCAGATACTGGATACCTACAAGCCGAAATGCTTCATCCATGGTCATGTGCATATGACATATTCGCGTTCTCATAAGCGGGAAAGCGTGTATCATGATACCAGGATTATTAATGGATTTGAAAAATATATATTTGATTTTTAAAGGAGATAGGACAGCTATGATACGAATGGATGAAGAAATGGTGATCAATCCGGTGCTGATGCTTGCAATCAGCAGAATGAGAGAGAATGATAATGCCGAGACCAGAGAGAAGATGGTAGAAGCAATGGTAGAGGCCAAGTTCCTGGTACCATGTCTGATTCAGATGAAGCCGGGCACCGAGCAGGAGACCCAGCGGGATACCACAAACACGGTCGTGAATTTCAATATGCTGAGAACACAGGCCGGACAGATGTATTTTATGATATTCACCGATATCGGATCTCTGAAGAAATGGCAGGATATCCCGAATCAGAATGGTATGGTCATGACCTTTGATGATGTCGCGGATCTTGTGCTGCGGGCAGGAGATAAGGCAGCCGGTGTGGTTCTGAATCCACAGACCACCAATCTGGCATTCCAGAGCGGAATGATTGCAGAGATCATGAAGAACAGGGAATCGGTGCAGGCGGAAGGAGCCGTGCAGGAAATTACTCCGGAAGAGGCAGCGGATATATTAAAGTAAGTGATAAGGTAGTGAGCAGAAGATGAAACTGACAATGTTGGGAACCGGCAATGCAACCGTAACGGAATGCTTTAATACATGCTTCGCACTGACCAATGAGGAGAATTCCTGTTTTCTGGTGGACACCGGTGGTGGAAATCGAATATTGAAGGTCCTGAAGGACTGTCATATTTCACTGGATCGGATTCATGATATATTTATTACGCATGAGCACTTAGATCATATCCTTGGCGTTCTGTGGCTGATCCGCATGATCGGCACGAAAATGAATCAGGGAACGTATGAAGGAACGTTAAGCATTTACTGTCATATTGAGCTGATCGAGAAGATCTGTGTTATGGCAGAGATGACAATTCAGGAAAAAGTATGCAGACATATTGGGAAGGATATATTGTTTGTAGCGATTGATACAGGTGAGCAGATGAAGATCCTGGACAGTGATGTGACGTTTTTTGATATTGAGTCAACCAAGGCGAGACAGTTTGGATTCACGCTGGTGACCAAGGACGGATTAAAACTGGCGTGTCTTGGGGATGAGCCGTATAATCCATCAAATGAAATTTTTGTAAGAGATAGCGACTGGCTGATGCATGAGGCGTTCTGTCTGTATGGAGAAGCGGATAGATTCCATCCCTATGAGAAGCATCACAGTACTGTGCGGGAAGCATGTATGACTGCAGAGGAACTGGCAGTCCCGAATCTGATTTTATATCATACGGAGGAAACGCATCTGGCGGAACGCAAAGAGTTATATACCGAAGAAGGCAGACAGTTTTATCATGGAAATCTGTGCGTTCCGGATGATATGGAGAGTTTTGAACTGAAACGTACATTGAAGTTTCCGGGTGCATGATAAAGGATAGCGGCAAAACGTAAGGGGAGGTTTAAAATGGGTAAGATAATCAAGAAGTGCCTGGCTTGTGGCACCTTAAATGCTTATGATGCTGAAAAGTGTAAAAAATGTGAAAGCCCATTACTGGCAGATGTTGACCAGGATGATGAGATTTTGGCAGTAGATCCGATGGAAGCGGCTCTGTCGGATGCCGTATCAACAGCAGAAGAGATGGAAGATGATCTGGTAGCGCAGATTCTGAAGGAACAGGCAGAGCATGCAAAACAGATCGTTGCCAAGGAAAAAGAAAAGGAAGAACGGAAGAAAAAGCGGGAAGCCCAAAAGGGAAGTTCCTTTGGCTTCTCGATCGGAGGAGAAACCTCCGGTTCCTATAGTTCTTCCGGCAGAATGGAACGGTCCGGTGGATTTGGCAGCTTTGGACGGGTGGATGGTCCGCCGAGTACAACCGGCGGATTTAAGATCAGTGGCAGCGACGGATTCGCGGCGGGTGATGAAGATGAACCGGGAAGAGTTCATTTTAACGGGTCTCTTCGTATGCAGGCAATCCGGAAAAGCCAGACACAGAACAGGACAGAAAATGATGAAAATTAATCTGTGTTTATGCACAGAGGAAAATAAGTGAATCAAAGAAAGAAGTGGCAGAAATGAAAATTGGAAGAAATGATCCTTGCTGGTGTGGAAGTGGAAAGAAATATAAGGTGTGTCATATGCAGCTGGATGAAAAGCTGAATGCTTATCATCTGAAAGGGGCAAAGATACCGACACATAAGATGATCAAAACACCGGAGCAGATCGAAGGCATCCGAAAGGCCGGTGAAGCAAATACAATGGTTCTGGATTATATTGAACCATATGTAAAGGAAGGAATTTCAACCGGAGAGCTGGATCGGCTGATCTACGATTATACATTAAAGATCGGAGGAACTCCGGCATGCCTGAATTACAAGGGATATCCAAAGAGTGTATGTACTTCTATCGATGATGTGGTTTGCCACGGCATCCCGGATGATAACCGGATCTTAAAATCCGGAGAGATCATCAATGTGGATTGTACAACGATTTATAACGGATATTTTGGTGATGCGTCCAGAATGTACTGCATTGGAGATGTCAGTCCGGAGAAACGGAAACTGGTTGAAGTGACCAAGGAATGTCTGGATATAGGATTTCAGATGGTAAAGCCATGGACTTTCCTGGGTGATATGGGTGTAGCGGTTAATCATCATGCGATGGAGAACGGTTACAGTGTAGTTCGTGAGATCGGTGGGCACGGAGTCGGTGTACAGTTCCATGAGGATCCGTGGGTCAGTCATATCGGTACACCGGGTGGCGATTACCTGATGGTGCCGGGGATGATCTTTACGATCGAGCCGATGGTAAACATGGGTAAACCGGATGTATGGGAAGATGAAGATGACGGCTGGACGGTCCGGACAGAGGACGGAAAGCCATCCGCACAGTGGGAATACACGATTCTGGTAACAGAAAACGGTGCAGAGATATTGTCCCATTAGGAAGCCGCCGGATGAATAAGAAAGGCACATATAGGCGAAAGTATACTGCTGAAGCCATATGCGGGGAAAACTCAATGAGGAGGAGACAATGAAGATTTTTCGGGGAATGCGAGGCAGTATTTTTCTGTTCTCCATGATATATGTTTTGATCGGCATTATTCTGCTGATCGTATCTGATGCACCGATGCTGGCAGTGAGCTATATCTTTTCGGCGCTGTTGATCGTATCCGGCATTATTCTGGTGATGTACTATATCGGACGGGAAGCACAGCCGGATCAGGAAAGCTATGATCTGGCAGCCGGTATTCTGGCAACTGTTGCGGGAATCTATTTGCTGATCTATGCAAAGCTGCTGACACCGTGGATTCCGGCAGTGATGGGAATCCTGGTCATCGTAAGCGGTGTGATCACTTTCCAGAATGCACTGGATATGCGTAGGTTAAAGCAGGTATTCTGGGCACCGGTATTTCTGATCTCGCTGGCGAGCATAGCATTGGGAACGGTGATCTTATATTATCCGTTCCAGAAGACCAGCAGTCAGCTGCGGGTGATCGGAGCATCGATGTTCTTAAGTGGAGGCATTGATGTGATCACGACCTTATGGCAGACGATGCGGATCCACGGAGCCCGGGCGGTGACACAGGAGATGAAATCCGCAGTTGTAAAAGTGAAGGATGATGTAGTGGAAACTGCCGTACAGGTAAAAAAAGAAGTTGCAACCATTACAGAGAACAAGTATAATAAGGCATTGGAAAAAACGAAAGGAAATGGTGATAAAATGGAAGTGATCTATTCAAGTACCAGAAATGCAGCAGAGACTGCAACCGCATCTCAGGCAATATTAAAAGGACTGGCAGAAAACGGAGGATTATTTGTACCGAATACGATTCCGGCATTGGATGTATCGCTGGAAGCACTGTCAAAGATGTCTTATCAGGAGGTTGCATATGAAGTAATGAGCCGTATGCTGACCGACTTTACAGAGGAAGAGTTAAAGCATTGTATTAACAGTGCCTATGATTCCAAGTTTGATACGACTGAGATTGCACCGCTGCGCAAGGCACATGGTGCGAATTATCTGGAACTGTTCCATGGATCAACCATTGCATTTAAAGATATGGCACTGTCGATTCTTCCGTATCTGCTGACAACCTCAGCAAAGAAGAATCATGTAAAGAACGATATTGTGATCCTGACAGCTACCTCCGGTGATACCGGTAAGGCAGCATTGGCAGGCTTTGCGGATGTGCCGGGCACAAAGATCATTGTATTCTATCCGAAGAACGGTGTCAGCCCGATCCAGGAGAAGCAGATGGTAACCCAGAAGGGTGCCAATACAGCCGTTGTAGGAATCATCGGTAACTTCGATGATGCACAGACCGGTGTTAAGAATATGTTTAACGATAAGACTCTGGCAGAGGAGATGGATGCTGCAAATATGCAGTTCTCATCCGCAAACTCTATCAACATCGGACGTCTGGTACCACAGATGGTATATTATGTATATGCATATTCCAGACTGGTGGCAGATGGTACGATCAAGGCAGGCGAGAAAATCAATGTTGTTGTGCCGACCGGTAACTTCGGTAATATTCTGGCAGCATATTATGCAAAAGAGATGGGGCTTCCGATTGCGAAGTTCATCTGTGCTTCTAATGAGAATAAAGTATTGTTTGACTTCTTCCGGACCGGAGAGTATAACAAGAACCGTGAGTTTATCCTGACAACCTCTCCGTCTATGGATATTCTGATTTCCAGCAATCTGGAGCGTCTGATCTATAAGATCGCAGGCAATGATGCCGCAAAGGATGCAGAGCTTATGAAAGAATTATCAACCGACGGTACGTATACGATCACGCCGGACATGAAGGAAAAGCTTTCAGAGTTCTACGGCGGTTATGCAACCGAAGAAGAGACAGCAGCTACGATCAAGAAGATTTATGAAGAAGACCGGTATATTATTGATACACATACAGCTGTTGCAGCTACTGTTTATGATAAGTATCGCGCAGAGACCGGCGATGAAACTCCGACTGTGATCGCATCAACAGCCAGCCCATATAAGTTTACCAGAAGCGTTATGAATGCCATAGATCATTCCTATGATGCCAAGAGCGATTTTGAGTTGGTAGATGAGTTAAATAAGCTTTCCGGTGTAAAGGTTCCGCAGGCAATTGAGGACATCCGGACAGCTCCGGTGCTTCATGATACCGTATGTGACAAGACCGAGATGGAAGCGACCGTTAAGAAGATCCTTAATCTGAAATAGAAGATCAGAAATCAGGAAATTAGATTAAGTGTTACAATAGTTTGATAAAGCATAGCAGACAGTTCATTCGTACCTTCCTGTCTATAAATAAAACCAGGACCGCATACTTTGAGATTCAAGGCACATGGGTTCTGCTCATGTGCCCTTTTATTATGGCGACGAGGAAAATGCGGCATGCCTGCATGACAGTTATCAAATGCAGCAACAGGGAACGAAGAAAGAAAAGGAGAAAAAGAAAGATATGTACACGATTGAAACGCAGGTGAGCTTTGACAGTGCTCATTTTCTGGCCGGCTACCAGGGAAAATGTGGTAATATTCATGGACATCGCTGGACAGTCAAAGTGATTGCCATGGGAGAACAGCTGGAGCAGGAACAGATGCAGACAAGAGGAATGCTGATGGATTTTTCCAGCCTGAAGGCAGCACTCAGGGAGCTGGGAGATGCTCTGGATCATGTATTTATTGTAGAGCGGGGAACTCTGGCAGCAGATACGATGCAGTGTCTGGAGCGGGATGGGTTCCGAATCGTAGAGGTTCCGTTCCGGCCGACGGCAGAGAATTTCGCCAAATGGTTTTATGACCGGTTGGAGGCAAAAGGATATCCGCTTCAGTCGGTTGTTGTATATGAGACTCCGAATAACTGCGCAACGTATAGAAGAGATTAGGAGTTACAGATATGGTATATAAGGTAGTAGAAACGTTTATCAGCATCAACGGAGAAGGACAGCATGCAGGGGAGCTGGCATTGTTCATACGATTTGCCGGCTGTAACTTAAATTGCAATTACTGTGATACCCGGTGGGCAAATCAGCCGGATGTCGTCTATCAGGAAATGACAGAAACAGAGATCAAAGCGTTAGTGACAGATTCCGGAGTACGGAATGTGACACTGACCGGAGGTGAACCGTTACTTCAGCCGGGAATGTATCAGCTGTTAGAGACGATGGGAAGTCTGCCGGATATTCGAATCGAGATTGAGACCAATGGAAGCGTGGACATCGAACCATATATGACATTGATCCGCCGGCCGGCATTTACGTTGGATTATAAACTCCCGGGCAGCGGTATGGAAGCCGGGATGAATACGGAGAATTACCGATATCTGACCAAAGAGGATACGGTTAAATTTGTAATATCGGATAAAGCGGACCTGACGCGGGCAAGAGAGATCATAGAGCAATATCAGTTAGAAGGCCGGTGTGGTATCTATTACAGTCCGGTATTCGGACGGATCCGGCCGGCAGAAATCGTAGATGATATGATAGAACATCGGTTAAACGGTGTTCACATGCAGCTCCAGATGCATAAATTCATCTGGGATCCGGAGCAGCGTGGTGTATAGGAGGAATAGAAATGGCAATTGATACAAAGGCAATCGAGGAACATATTCGGGGCATATTGGAAGCACTTGGGGAGAATCCGGACCGGGAAGGACTGGTGGAAACTCCGCAGCGTGTTGCCAGAATGTATGAGGAAGTATTTGCCGGAATGAATTATACCAATCGGGAACTGGCAGAAATGTATGGTAAGACATTCCGCGTGCCGACTGAGCATGAAGACATGGTAGTTGTAAAGGATATTGAGGTATTCAGCTATTGTGAGCATCATATGGCATTGATGTATGATATGAAGGTCAGCGTTGCGTATCTTCCGAAGGAGCGGGTGATCGGCCTTAGTAAGATAGCAAGGATCGCAGATATGGCGGCTAAACGGCTTCAGCTTCAGGAACGGATCGGAACGGATATTGCAGAAATCATTCAGATGGCAACCGATTCCGATGATGTGGCGGTTCTGATCTCAGCGAATCACAGCTGCATGACAGCAAGAGGGATTAAGAAGCCATCGGCAAAGACCGTAACAACTACATTCCGTGGAAGATTTGAAAAAGAAACAGAGCTCCAGAACCGGTTTTTCTGTATGTTAAATCAGGGAGCATAAACGATAAAAGGAGGATATGAATATGCAAAATTTAAAAAACAAGAAGCAGGCAGTTGTGATTTTCAGTGGCGGACAGGACAGTACAACCTGTCTGTTCTGGGCAAAGGCACGATATGAGGAAGTCATTGCGATTTCATTCGATTATGGGCAGAAGCATAAGAAAGAACTGGAATGTGCGAAAGCAATTGCACAGGAATATGGAGTAGAACATCATATTTTTGATATGAGTCTGCTGAATCAGCTGGCTCCGAATTCTCTGACGCGTTCAGATATCAAGGTGGATACCGATGCACCGGAAAGTGGAACACCGAACAGCTTTGTAGACGGAAGAAATATGGTATTCCTGACCTATGCGGCAATCTTTGCCAAGCAGAGAGGTATCACAGATCTGATCACCGGTGTATCCCAGAGTGATTTCAGCGGATATCCGGACTGCCGGGACATTTTTATTAAATCCTTAAATACAACCCTGAACCTTGCTATGGATTATGAGTTTGATATTCAGACACCGCTTATGTGGATCGATAAGGAAGAAACCTGGGCTCTGGCAGATGAGCTTGGTGTTCTGGATGTGATCCATGATAAAACATTGACCTGCTATAATGGAATTATCGGGGATGGCTGTGGAAACTGTCCGTCCTGCAAACTGCGGAAAAAGGGCTATGATCTTTATATGGAGCATAAAAATAAGAAGCAGAAGTAATTAAGAAAACAGTCGGCATCTGAAAATGCAGATACCGGCTGCTTTTTTATAAATTCATGTATAGTCGAAGGATAAATCGGTCCCATAGTTTTGTTAACGGATGATCTTTAATGCCTGCTGTTTGTTTTCGATGACAACCTTCGTATGATCACCGCCAAACTCTCCATCCCGTACCCATGGAATCTCTTCTTCAGAGGTAATCTCTACTTTAGATGCTTTAAAACAGTACATATACTTCTCATTGACTTCACTGATAAGCAGGGAATTAATGATAGCCTGCAATTCAATCGGCTTAGTCGGTGCCTTGATCAGAAGGCATTCAAATACACCATCATCAAACTCAACATCATCGGAAACAACGATATTACGCATGCCGCCGACAGAAAGAGAATTGGTGATCATGGCATAGATAAAGGTGTCTGTGATCACGTGGTCATCATAACGGACAGTCGCCGTATAGGTAGTGACATTATTCAGGTTGCGGATACTGTTCATGATATAGGCAGCGTGGCCGAATACATTCTTGACCTGCTGATTGGTAGAATAGGATACTTCGGTAAAAGCACCGAAAGCGGCAATATAAACAAAGTAGTCATTCTCGTTAAAACAGCCGACATCAACCGGAAACGGATGTCCGCTGATGATATTGGTAACGGCGGCCATTGGCTCTAAAGGGATTCCCAGACTCCGGGCAAAGTCATTGGTGGATCCGGCCGGAATATATCCCAAAGGAATATCACAATTGCTGACCATGAATCCGCTGACAACATCATCCAGGGTTCCATCGCCGCCGGCACATACGATCAGATCGTAATCAGCCCCTTCGGATATGACGATATTTTTGCCGTCAAACGGCTGTCTGGTCGGATATACGGTTACCCGGTAGCCGGCATCTGAAAAAGCGTTGATGACTTCGAACAGTTCTCCCTTAATATGTGTTTTGCCGGCCGTTGGATTCAAGACGAACAACATATTTTTTTTCATAGAAATCCCTCCTGTAAATATGTATACTCAGTATAAACTATTTGATAGTATTCCACAATACGGATAATCTAAAATTGCTTTGAAAGAAAAATAAACAAATTGTGAAGAAAAAGCTGTTCAATTATGAACACAACTTGCCATCCCGGATAAAATATCCTATAATAAGATGATATGCCATAATAGAATAGCATGGAAAGGAATAATAAAATGGGAAAATATTTTGGAACAGATGGCTTTCGTGGAGAAGCCAATATAGATTTAACAGTAGAGCATGCATATAAGGTAGGAAGGTTTCTCGGTTATTATTTCGGCGAGAGAACGAAAAACGGAAGAGCCAGAGTGGTGATCGGTAAGGATACCCGCCGCTCCAGTTATATGTTTGAATATGCTTTAGTTGCCGGATTGACGGCAAGCGGTGCGGATGTGTGCCTGATGCATGTGACTCCAACACCGAGTGTATCATATATTACTCGTGTAGATGAGTTTGACTGCGGAATTATGATTTCGGCAAGCCATAATCCATTCTATGATAATGGCATTAAGATCATCAGCGCCAATGGTTCCAAGATGGATGCATCGGTTGAGAATCAGATCGAGGCATATATTGACGGACTGATCGATGAGGTTCCGCTGGCAACCAGAGAGAATATCGGACGGACAACAGATTATTCCAGTGGGCGGAACCGGTATATCGGATACCTGATGACACTTGCTACCCGTTCCTTTAAGAATGTCCGGGTTGGACTGGACTGTGCAAACGGTGCATCTTCGACGGTGGCTCGGTATGTGTTTGAGGCATTGGGGGCCAAGGTGTATGTGATCAATGCAGAGCCGGATGGTACGAATATCAACGATCACTGTGGTTCCACGCATATTGAAGTATTGCAGCAGTTTGTACGGGAGAAGGGGCTGGACATCGGATTTGCTTATGATGGAGATGCAGATCGCTGTATGGCTGTAGATGATAAGGGTGAGATCATAGACGGAGATAAAATTCTTTACATTTGTGGTAAATACTTAAAAGAGCGCGGAGAACTGAATCATGATACCGTTGTAACCACCGTTATGTCGAATCTCGGACTCTATAAGGCATTTGACCGTTGTGGTATCCGGTATGAAAAGACTGCGGTTGGAGATAAATATGTATACGAGAATATGATGGAGAATGGCTATTCTCTGGGAGGAGAGCAATCCGGACATATTATTTTCAGCAAATTTGCGACAACCGGTGACGGTGTGCTGACATCTTTAAAGATTATGGAGGTTATGCTGGAAAGCAAACAGAAAATTTCAGATTTATTCCATGATTTAACAATTTATCCACAATTACTTGTTAATGTAAAGGTTAAGAGTAAGCCGGAGGCAAGGGCGGATCAGGATGTGTGTGCACTCGTGAAGAAGATTGAGGAAGAACTGGGAGATGAAGGACGGATTCTGCTCCGGGAAAGCGGAACAGAACCTGTAATTCGTGTAATGGTGGAAGCTAAGACAGATGAACTGTGTAATCAGTATGCATATCAGGTAGTAGATCTGCTTAAAGCAAAGGGACATAGCGTTCGATAATAAGATTACGGTCTGTTAGGAGAAGAAATGAGTTTAAAAGGATTTATTCAGAAAAAGAAGAGTGAACCGTTTGACCAGCAGTTGTTTTTGCGGCGGGTTCTTTTGATCATGTATGATGTGGTAGCTATTTTTGCGGCAGGAGCATTGACGATTCTGCTCCGGTTTAATTTAAACTATGCGGCGATTGAGTTACAGTATATCCAGATGATGTGGAAGTATCTTCCGATCAACATTGTCTGTACGCTGCTTATTTTCGCAGCGTTTAAGCTATATAGCAGTATGTGGCAGTATGCAGGCCCGTTAGAGGCAGGCAATGTATTAATGGCAAGTGCGGCATCGACAATAGCACAGTTTATAGGCTATAATCTGCTTGGTATGCCGATGTTCAGAAGCTATTATTTTATATATGTAATTGTTTTTATGTTCCTGATTCTGGCATCCAGATTTGCATACCGGTTTCTGCGGATGGTCAAGAATAACCGGCTGACGCATAAGACCGGAAACCGGATCATGATCATCGGTGCCGGAGAGTCCTGCAATATGCTGATCAAGGAGATCACGAACAGCAGTTATATCAATGGGCAGGTGAAGTGCCTGATCGATGATGATCCGGCGAAGATCGGTAAGTATGTACAGGGAATCAAGGTTGTCGGTAACCGGGATACCATTCTTCATAATGCAAGAAAATATGAGATTGATGAGATCATCATTGCACTGCCTTCTGCATCTAAGAAAAATATTAAAGAAATCACAAACATCTGTAAAGAATCCGATTGTGAGCTGAAGATCCTTCCGGGTATGTATCAGCTGGTAAACGGAGAAGTCGGTATCAGTAATCTGCGGCATGTAGAGGTCGAGGATCTGCTGGGACGGGAGCCGATTACCGTTAATGTGGATTCGATAGCAGAGTATGTCCGTGGAAAAGTCGTTCTGGTAACCGGCGGTGGCGGTTCTATCGGTAGTGAGTTATGTCGTCAGATTGCCAGACATATTCCGAAGCAGCTGATCATTCTGGATATTTACGAGAATAATGCCTACGACATCAAGCAGGAGTTGGAACGGAAATATCCGAGACTGAACCTGGAGGTTCTGATCGGTTCCGTGCGGAATACCAGTCGTGTAAATTACATTTTTGAAAAATATCATCCGGACATTGTATACCATGCAGCAGCCCATAAACATGTGCCGCTGATGGAGGACAGTCCGAATGAGGCGATTAAGAATAATGTATTCGGTACCTTGAAGACTGTAAGGGCTGCGGACAAGTATGGCACGCAGCGGTTTGTACTGATTTCTACGGATAAGGCTGTAAATCCGACCAATATCATGGGTGCATCCAAGCGTATGTGCGAGATGATTGTTCAGATGTATAATACTCGTTCCAAGACAGAGTTTGTAGCGGTTCGGTTTGGTAATGTGCTGGGAAGCAACGGCAGTGTTATTCCGTTATTTAAGAAGCAGATTGCACATGGAGGACCGGTCACAGTCACGCATCCGGATATTATCCGGTACTTTATGACGATTCCGGAGGCTGTTTCTCTGGTTATTGAGGCCGGACTGTATGCCAAAGGCGGAGAGATTTTTGTTTTGGATATGGGAGAGCCGGTGAAGATTCTGGATCTGGCGGAGAATTTAATCCGTTTATCCGGGTATACTCCATATGATGATATTCCGATTGTATTTACAGGACTTCGTCCGGGTGAGAAGCTGTATGAGGAGCTTCTGATGGATGAGGAAGGCTTAAAAGATACACAGAATAAGATGATTCATATCGGAAGACCGATCGAGATTGATGAAGAACGGTTTGAGAAGGAGTTAGAGGCACTGAAGCGCGCAACGGATAAGGAAGAAGAGGATATCCGACCGCTGATCAAGCAGATCGTGCCGACCTATAATCCAAAAGGAGAATGATCCGTATGCTGAAACAATGGGAAAAACTTCCGGATATTATGAGGACTCCGGAAGTGGCAAAATATTATAGAATCCTGAAAAAGAAGCCGCTTAGTTTATTCCTTAAGCGGCTGTTTGATATTCTATTTTCTCTGATATTGATTGTACTGTTGTCACCATTGATGTTGTTTATTACAATCTGGATCAAGTGCGATTCCAAAGGACCGGTGATGTTCCGGCAGGTACGGATTACTACGGCAGGCAAGGAGTTCCGGATCTTCAAGTTCCGGACCATGGTGGTCGATGCGGAGAAGCTGGGAACACAGGTAACGGTCGGACAGGATCCGCGGATTACCAGATCCGGCAGATTTTTACGGAAGCTGAGACTGGATGAACTTCCGCAGTTGTTTAATGTACTGGCAGGGGATATGAGCTTCGTGGGAACAAGACCGGAGGTACCGCATTATGTAGAACAATATACACCGGAAATGTGGGCCACACTTTTGCTGCCGGCAGGGATCACTTCGGAGGCGAGTATCGAGTATAAGGATGAAGACCGACTGCTAGAAGGCGCTGAGGATGTTGACCGGGTATATATGGAAGAAGTATTGCCGGAAAAGATGAAGTACAATCTCCGATATCTGGAGCGGTTCCAGGTATTGCGGGATTTTGTGATCATGATTGAAACAGTAATCGCAGTATTGAAGTAATGCAGTGAATTACAATAGAGTTTGCAAATTGTAAACGATTGAACGATTGAGATATAAAGATTCAGGTGAATTTATAAGAAAGGAGCGGATCATAGGATGAAAGTACCATTTTCACCTCCGGATATTACAGAAGAAGAGATAGAGGCAGTTGCAGAGGCCATGCGTTCCGGCTGGATCACGACCGGGCCTAGGACCAAGGAGTTTGAGAAGCAGATCGCACAGTATTGCGGAACCGGACATGCGGTGTGTTTAAACTCATCGACCTCCTGCATGGAGATGACATTACGACTGCTGGGTGTGGGTCCCGGTGATGAGGTTATTACCAGCGCTTACACATATACAGCATCAGCCAGTGTTGTCTGCCATGTAGGTGCACAGCTGAAGCTGGTCGATATACAGGAAGACTCACTGGAAATGGACTATGATCAGCTGGAAGCAGCGATTACAGAGAAGACAAAGGTGATCATACCGGTCGATCTGGCAGGAATTGTCTGCGATTATGACCGGATATATGAGATTGTGGAGCGGAAGAAGGCACTGTTCCACCCGTCCAATGAGTTGCAGAAGCTTTATGGCAGGGTGATCGTACTGGCAGATGCATCCCATTCGTTTGGTGCAATGTGGCATGGAAAACGAAGCGGAAGTATTGCAGATTTTTCATCCTTCTCCTTTCATGCAGTGAAGAATCTGACAACTGCAGAAGGCGGAGCTGTTACCTGGCGGGAGATGGAAGGAATGGATTCCGAGGAGCTCTATCATCAGTACATGCTCCTGTCCCTGCACGGACAGTCCAAGGATGCGCTGGCAAAGACGAGATTAGGTGCCTGGGAGTATGATATCGTCGGTACTTATTATAAATGTAATATGACCGATATTCAGGCGGCAATCGGACAGGTTCAGCTGAAACGATATGCATCGTTACTGGAACGTAGACAGGAAATCCTTAAGAAATACGAGGCCGGTATTCAGGACCTTCCGGTACACGGACTGGCTCATGTGGGAGCAGATCATTGCTCCAGCGGGCATCTATGTCTGATCTTTCTGGATGGCAAAAGCATGGAGTTTCGGAATGCACTGATTACCCGGATGGCAGAAATGGATGTGGCAACCAATGTACATTACAAGCCGTTGCCGCTGCATACGGCTTATAAGGCACTGGGGTTTCGGATTGAGGATTATCCGCATGCCTATGCACAGTTTGCAAAGGAAATATCCCTGCCATTGCATACCTGTCTGACAGATGAGCAGATTGCGTATGTGATCGAGGTCTTTCATAAGGCTTACCGTGAGCTGGAGATGGAGAAATTATCATGACAGTCAGTGTAGGAGTGGTTGCATATAATGAGAGCAATGTTATAAACGGAATATTAGAGGATCTGGCGAAGCAGGATTATCCGCATGAGAAGATTGAGCTTCTTTTGGTGGATTCCGCCTCGACGGATGATACCGGAAAGCAGCTGGAGGCATTTGCGGCCAGACAGGCGGAGCTTGGATTTAAGCGGATTCAGGTATTAGATAATCCGAAGCGGAAGCAGGCAGCAGGCTGGAATGTTGTGATTCAGGCAGCAAAGGAGGATATTCTGATCCGGATTGATGCACATGCATCGATTCCGGCAGATTTTGTCAGTAAAAATGTCCGGCTTCAGGAGGCAGGCGAGAAGATTACCGGTGGCCCGAGACCCAATATCGTAGATGATCCGACTCCCTGGAAAGAGACCCTGTATCTGGCAGAAAGTTCTATGTTCGGCAGCAGTATCGCACCCTATCGGCGGGAACAGGGAAGACGGTATGTGGATTCCATGTTTCATGCGGCATATCGCAGAGAGATCTTCGATGAGGTTGGCGGTTTTAATGAGAAGCTTGGACGAACCGAGGATAATGAGCTGCATTACCGGATGCGGCAGGCCGGATACCGGTTCTGCTATGATCCGGAGATTCTATCATATCAGCATGTACGGAATACATTCGGTGGAATGATGAAGCAAAAATACGGCAATGGTTACTGGATCGGAAGAACTGTGAAGGTCTGTCCGAAATGTCTGGAGATTTATCATTTTGTACCGTTTGCATTTGTCCTGGGAATTCTGATAACAACGGTGCTATGTTTCTTCCATTTCCCATGGCTGGCCATTGCCATGTGGGGACTGTATTGGCTGCTGGCGGTAGCTATGGCAGTCACCGGGATCATTGGGGACTGCAGGCAGGGGAAGCGGTTCTCTGTCAGCCATCTGCTGTTACCGGTGCTGTTTTTCTTACTGCATGTGGCGTATGGAATCGGAACCCTGATCGGCTTGTGTACACCGAAGGATAAAGAGTAACATATTCCCATAATAAAGGGAAAAGACGGAATGAGGTGGTGATAGGAGCATGGAAAAGTTACAGAAATATAAGGCATACTATCACCTTCCCGGCTTGTTTGAATTCTATGAGTTGTATCGTGTATTTTTACCGTTATTCCGGGAGCATAACGAGTATTTTTATGACTGGTGTGAGATCGGCTCTATCTATGGAGCACCGTCAGACTGTATCTGGGGCGGAGGTAGGATCGAGGATAATGTCTGCGATGCACGGACGGTACTGGCGCTGATGGAGGAATACGGGATTTCTGCCAGATTGACCTTCAGCAATTCTTTGCTCCGCGAGGAGCATCTTTCGGATCGGAAATGTAATACCCTGTGTGCAATGTTTGAAGCAGATGGAGCGGTGGAAGGTGGTGCCGGCAATGGCGTGATCGTTGCTTCTGATTTATTGACAGAATATTTGAAAATAAACTATCCGAGGCTCTATCTGGTATCATCGACCACCAAGGTACTGACGGATTTTCAGCAGCTTCTGAATGAGATCGAACGAGAAGATTTCCGGTACGTTGTGCCGGATTTTCGGTTAAATAAAGAGCTGGATAAGCTCCGGCAGCTATCGGATGGGCAGAAGGCGAAGGTGGAATTTCTGTGTAACGAGTGCTGCCGGCCGGGCTGTCAGGACCGGAAACGCTGCTATGAGTCGGTCAGCCGTAAGGCACTTGGAGAATCCGGTCCGGAGCACCATTGCGCAGCAACGAGTGGAAAGGATGGATACCGGTTCTCGGATGTAATGAAAAATCCGGAATTTATAGGAATCAATGAGATTACGGAGGTATATCTGCCTATGGGCTTTTCCAATTTTAAGATAGAGGGACGAAGTCTTGGCAGTGCATTGGTTCTGGAGATGCTGCTTTACTATATGGTTAGACCGGAGTACCAGCTGCGGGTTAGAGAGGAAATCTATCTGGATAATATGCTGGATCTGTTCTGATAACGGTGCAGAAAGCTGAAAAAGGTTGATATGGTAGAAAGTTTAAAATGTCCATTAGAATAAAAGGGGGCGCATAAGATGCAAAAGGTTGAATTTATGACGGAAGAAGAGCTGGTAAAGTACGGAACTCTGATCGGTGAGGCGTTTGTTGCGGAAAATGACGGAATAGCGGCAACGGCATCCGGAGAAGATATAGTAAAGGCCTTTGAAATCATGACGGAATATTTCTATAAGGCGGGAGTATTATACACGACCTCGGACCGGCATGAGGGATTTCTGGCATACTGGCATAAGAAGACAAAGAAGAAGCTGGGACTTGAGCTTCATATGGTGTTCCGGATGCTGCGGGAAATGTCATTCAAGGGTGTTATGGCAGTGGCAGGCTCCGGTAATGCATTATATACAAAGCTTTATAAGAAGGAACAGGATTATGTTGAGGTATCGATGGTTGTAGTGCTGCGGGAATTTCAGGGTAAGGGCTATATGAAGAAAATTCTGGCGCACCCATTTAAAGAGGCCGAGGAGCAGGGAATCCCGTGTGTACTGGATACCGATACTAAGCTGAAGGTTGCCAAATACACGAAATGCGGCATGAAAAATACCGGAAGTAAGAAATTAAAGTCCGGACAGTATCTGTATGCGATGGAATATCGCAAGCCGGCTGCAGTTTGACGGAATAAAGAGAAGCACCGCACGGGAAATCAAGAAAACCGGGGCGAATCAAAATAATCGAATAATAATAAGTGTAAGGGACGGCTGTCTGAGAAAGGATCGGACAGTCGTCCTTTTTGTTGTTAAGGAAAAATGCAGGATACCTATATGACCTGGGTTACAAAAAACTTACGCAGATTTTACATTCCGGAGGTAATAGATTTTACACAGGTTCGGTATTCTTCTAAACGTCAAGTGAGACTTGAGAAAAAAGATTGGTTGGACACGTGGGTGTCCAGAAGGGAGATTTTATCATGAGAAAGAAATTTTTAGGCGTAGTTTTAGTAACGGCAATGGCAGCAGGTTGTCTGGCAGGCTGTGGAAGTCAGGCAGGAACATCTGATGCATCTTCAGCAGCAGGTTCCGGCGATGCAAGTTCAGCAGAGTCAGAAGTATCCAGCGATGCAGGAAATGATGCAACCGGCGATTTTGACAATACAAAATATATCAATGTAGTATCCAGAGAAGATGGTTCCGGTACAAGAGGAGCATTCATCGAGTTAACAGGTGTTGAGGAGAAGGATGCAGATGGAAATAAGGTAGATAATACAACAACAGATGCAGCAATCACAAATAATACATCCGTTATGATGAGCACCGTTAAGGGTGATACATATTCCATCGGATACATTTCGCTGGGCTCTCTGAACAAAGATGTAAAGGCACTCAATGTAGACGGAGTGGAAGCAACTGCTGAGAATGTAAAGAGCGGTGATTATACATTATCAAGACCATTTAACATTGTAACCAAAGGTACTGTCGGTGATGCAGCACAGGATTTCATCAACTATATTATGAGTGATGACGGACAGAAGGTAGTTGTTGATGAAGGATATGTAGATGTATCAAGCGGTTCTTTCGAATCTACACAGGCAGAAGGTAAGATCGTAGTAGCAGGTTCTTCATCCGTATCACCGGTTATGGAGAAGTTAAAGGAAGCTTACGCATCCGTAAACCCCAATGCAACCATCGAGATTCAGACCTCAGACTCTACCACCGGTGTTGAATCAACTATCAACGGTATCTGTGATATCGGTATGGCATCCCGTGAATTAAAGGATTCTGAGACAGAGCAGGGTGTTGAAGCAACTGTTATCGCAAAGGATGGTATTGCAGTCGTCGTAAACAATGCAAACCCATTAACAGACATCACCAAGGATCAGATCAAGTCCATCTATGTAGGCGAGCTGACAAAGTGGGATGAATTAAAGTAATAGCGGTTTTATAAAGAATGAATGGCAATTAAGGTATGGTGAAATAGATGAAAGAAGAAGCAAAAGCAGCAAGAAAACGAGTGTTTGAAAAAATCATGGAAATCATCTTTATACTCTGTGCCTGTATGTCAATTCTTGCAGTAGCGTTAATCTGTTTCTTCCTGTTCACCAAAGGAATTCCGGGTATGGCGAAAATCGGCATCTTCAAGTTCCTTGGTGGGCAGGTATGGAAACCCGGAAATGATATTTACGGAATCTTACCGATGATCCTTGGCTCGGTCTATGTAACGGGACTGGCACTGGTCATCGGTGTTCCTATTGGATTGTTAACCGCTATTTTTATGGCAAGATTCTGTCCGAAGAAGCTTTACAAGGTAGTAAAGCCGGCAGTTGACTTACTGGCAGGAATCCCTTCGGTTGTATATGGTTTCTTTGGAATGGTAGTTATAGTTCCGGTTGTCAGGGCATTGACAGATGCATTAGGTGCGAGAGGAAATGGTGTCAGCCTGTTAACGGCAGCCATTTTGCTTGGAATTATGATCCTGCCGACAATCATCAGTGTATCGGAGGCTGCCATCCGTGCGGTACCGGAGAGCTATTATGAGGGTTCTTTGGGACTTGGGGCTGACCCGGTACGAAGTGTCTTTAAGGCAGTGCTTCCGGCGGCAAAATCCGGAATTATGGCCGGTATCATTTTAGGAGTCGGACGTGCGATCGGTGAAACGATGGCAGTCATCATGGTAGCCGGTAATAACCCGGCTATGCCAAAGGGACTGCTGCAGGGTGTCCGGACGCTGACGGCAAATATTGTAATAGAAATGGGATATGCCCAGGATTTACACAGAGAAGCGTTGATAGCAACCGGTGTTGTATTGTTCGTCTTTATCTTAATTATTAACCTGTGCTTCTCAATTGTGAAACGGAGGGATAAATAATGGCGGATACAACAGCAGTAGATTTCAATATACAGGAAGAAGAGCCGGAAACAAATGCAGCGGATATTGTCGGAATCAACAAGCAGACTTTTGGACAGAAATTAAAATCCTATACCAGAAAACCGACTTCTCTGATCATGCTGATTCTGGTGATCGGTGCCGCTGTTATCACACTGGCGGTGCTGATATTTATCATTGCATATATTCTGATCAATGGCGTTCCGAATCTTTCATGGAGCTTGTTCCGGTGGAATTATAACAGTGAGAATTCATCCATGATGCCGGCAATCATCAATACAGTCATTATGACAATCCTGGCACTTCTGATTTCGGTTCCGTTTGGAATCGGAGCAGCCGTTTATCTGGTGGAATATGCCAAGCGGGGAAATAAGTTAGTAGGTATCGTAAGAATTACAGCAGAAACTCTGACGGGTATTCCGTCTATTGTATATGGCTTGTTTGGTATGTTGTTTTTTGTAACACAGCTGAAATGGAGACTGTCGATGCTGGCCGGTGCTTTTACTCTGGCGATCATGATACTTCCGGTTATTATGAGAACAACGGAGGAAGCATTGATGGCAGTTCCGGATTCTTACCGGGAAGGAAGCTTTGGACTCGGTGCAGGTAAATTCAGAACGGTGTTTAAAATCATACTTCCGTCTGCAATGCCCGGAATTCTCTCCGGAGTCATTCTTGCAATCGGACGGATCGTTGGTGAAACAGCAGCATTGATGTATACGGCAGGTACGGTTCCGGCAGTTCAGGGCTTGTTGTCATCCGGACGTACGTTGGCCGTTCATATGTATGTTCTTTCATCAGAGGGACTTTATATGGGACCGGCATATGCTACAGCTGTTATATTACTGGTAGTAGTATTGCTGATGAATCTGGGTTCATCCCTGATCGCAAAACGGCTTACAAAAGGGAATTAGTAAAGAAAGGAAATAGGAGCATGGGTAAATTTGAGATAAAAAACCTGGATCTGTATTATGGAGATTTTAAGGCTTTAAAGAATATAAACCTGGAACTTCCGGAGAAACAGATCAGCGCCTTTATCGGACCATCTGGTTGTGGAAAGTCAACATTGTTAAAGTCGTTAAACCGGATGAATGATCTGGTGGAAGGCTGTAAGATTACCGGACAGGTAACACTGGATGGGGTAGATATTTATAAAGATATGGATGTGAATCTGCTTCGCAAGAAAGTCGGAATGGTATTCCAGAAGCCGAATCCGTTCCCAATGAGTGTATATGATAATATTGCATACGGACCGAGAACACATGGTATACATAATTCGGAAAAGCTGGATGAAATTGTAGAACGTTCTTTGCGCCAGGCAGCAATCTGGGATGAATTAAAAGATCGGTTAAAAAAGAGTGCGCTCGGTTTATCAGGCGGCCAGCAGCAGAGACTTTGTATTGCAAGAGCGCTGGCAGTCGAACCGGAGGTGATCCTGATGGACGAACCGACCTCTGCACTGGATCCGATCTCGACTTCAAAGATTGAGGAGCTGGCTGTAGAGTTAAAAGATAAATATACCATCATTATTGTTACGCATAATATGCAGCAGGCTACCCGTATTTCAGATAAGACAGCGTTCTTCCTGCTGGGAGAAGTTGTAGAATTCAGTGATACGGAAGAACTGTTCGCAATGCCGAAGGACAAACGAACGGAGAATTATATTACCGGACGATTCGGTTGATGGTGAAACAGGAGGATAGAAATGGCAAAGCAGAGTCGATTTGAAAAACAGTTAAATACCCTGAATCAGCAGATGGTTCAGATGGGAAGTATGGTGGAGCAGTCGATTGAAATGGCTGTATCTGCTCTGGTAACTAAGGATAGTGAGAAGGCGCATAATGTGATCGAATATGCTGCAGATGTCAGCAATCAGGAACGGCAGATAGAAGGGATGTGTATGAAACTTCTGCTCTGTCAGCAGCCGGTGGCATCCGATCTGCGTATGATCTCATCTGCATTAAAGATGATCACAGATATGGAGCGTATCGCCGTGCAGTCGGCAGAAATCTCGGAGCTGAACATTCGTATGGAAGAGACACCATATATTAAGAAGCTGGAACATGTTCAGCAGATGGCGAAAGAGACTATTCTGATGGTCGTAAAGAGTATTGATGCATTTGTAAATAAAGATCTCGAATTGGCACAGGAAGTTATTTCCATGGATGATGTTGTCGATGATCTGTTCATTAAGATCAAACAGGAGTTGATCGAACTGATCAATCAGGATGCCAGTAATGGTGAGCAGGCAACAGATCTGCTTATGATCGGAAAGTACTTTGAACGAATCGGAGATCATGCGGTTAATATTGCTCAGTGGGTCACCTTCTCAATTACCGGTGAACATGGAGAAATTAATTAATGAGTAAAAAAAGTGCAAAAGATCCGGGAAAAGCTGTTGCTGCCATGGAAGCGGCGGTAGCAGATTCCCAGTACCGGATTAAATGTGAATGCGCGATTAGTATGGTAGAATTGAAGCTGCAGATGATTCAGGACGAACTTTCGGAAGAATATGGAAGGATGATCGTCAGTAATATCTGCAGCCGGATCAAGACTGCGGACAGCATTTGCAAAAAGCTTCAGAAAAAGGGATATAAGTGTACGTTTGCGAAAGCAACAGAAAAATTAAATGACATGATCGGAGTCCGGGTAACCTGTTTCTTTGAAGATGATATTTACGAGATTGTAAAACGGATATCGGCACATGAGGATGTGACGGTTGTAAAAGAAAAGGATTATATTCAGAAGCCTAAGAGTAACGGCTATCATAGCTTTCACCTGATCGTGGAAGTACCGGTCTACAGTGATGCGGGCTGTGAACGGAAACGGGTAGAGATACAGTTCCGGACGGTAGCTATGGATTTCTGGGCACAACTGGACTACCAGTTATGTTATAAGAGGGAAATAAGCGGGGCTCAGGGCGAGGATATTCAGAAGGAATTAAAGAAGTATGCGGAAGAAATCGCCCGGATGGATAAGAATATGATGCGGATACGGAAAGAAATAGAAACGATATAAAATGGCTGTGGATTTGTGTGTGGTCCATGGCTCTTTTCATATTTAACAGATTTTTCATGACTTTCCTGTAAATATGGATAGAATTCATGAAATATATTTGATATAATTCCCTTAATAAATGTTCACATTGGAGGAAAACTATGTCAAACGATATAATTGAAAATAATAAATCAGAAGATAAAGAAGAGGATAAGGAATACGAGGAGTACTGCTATCTCTGCCGGAGACCGGAGAGTGTATGCGGAAAGCTGATCCGCCTTCCGAACAATATTAATATCTGTGCGAGCTGTATGCAGAATACCTTTGACACTTTCAGCAACGGAAACGGTATGCAGTTCATGGATCTGGGAAATTTTGAAATGCCGTTTAACATGGATGGCATTCAGGACATCCCGAAGTCACAGAAGGTAAAGAAGAAAAAGAAGCAGGAAAAGAAGGAAGAGCCGGAATTAAGCTTAAAAACCATTCCGGCACCACATATTATGAAGGCGAAGCTGGATGAATACGTAGTCGGACAGGATTATGCGAAAAAGGTAATCTCGGTTGCCGTATATAATCATTATAAGCGGGTGCTGACAGACAGCATGGATGATATCGAGATCGAGAAGTCCAATATGCTGATGATTGGACCGACCGGTAGTGGTAAGACCTATCTGGTTAAGACGATTGCCAGATTATTAAATGTACCGCTGGCAATTACTGATGCAACGACATTGACAGAGGCCGGATATATCGGTGATGATGTGGAAAGTGTCCTGTCAAAGCTTCTGGCGGCAGCAGATAACGATGTTGAGAAAGCGGAACGGGGTATCGTATTTATTGATGAGATCGATAAGATCGCCAAGAAGCGGAATACGAACAGCCGGGATGTAAGCGGCGAGTCTGTGCAGCAAGGGTTGTTGAAGCTGTTAGAGGGTGCTGAGGTGGAAGTGCCGGTAGGCGCGGGTAGCAAGAATGCCATGGTTCCGATGACCACAGTTAATACAAAGAACATTCTGTTCATCTGTGGCGGCGCATTCCCGGATTTGGAGGACATCATAAAGGAACGGCTGAATAAGCAGGCTGCAATCGGTTTCAAGTCCGATCTGAAGGATAAATATGATGATGATCCGAATATATTAAAGAAGGTCACCATTGAAGACCTGCGGGAATTCGGTATGATACCGGAATTTTTAGGCCGTTTGCCGGTAATCTATACATTGGATGCTTTGGATAAGGAGAAGATGATCCGGATCCTGAAAGAACCAAGGAATGCGATTTTAAAGCAATATCAGAAGCTGTTAAGCCTGGATGAGGTAGACTTACGGTTTGATGATTCTGCCTATGAGGCAATCGCGGAGAAAGCAATGGAGAAAAAGACCGGTGCCAGAGCATTGCGGGCGATCATTGAGGAGTTTATGCTGGATATTATGTATCAGATTCCGAGAGATGACAGCATCGGAAGAGTTACGATTACCGGGGATTATATCCGGGGGACCGGGGCACCGTTGATCGATATGCGTGGTGTACTGGAACTAGAGGATTAGTAGAAACGTTGAAAAAGGCTTGACATCCCCGGATTTCAAGTCTATGATAAGAACAGTTATCGGCATAGAAGGTGCAGGAAGGAATATGTTTCCCTGACAGAGAACAGAGGTCATCGGCTGGAAGCCTCTGAAGAAGGAGCAGATTCTTAGTTTCACACCGGAGCTTTTTACCTGAACAGAATCCGTACAGTCGGGTGATCGGTAGGGTGAAACGGTTAATGGCGTTATACATTATCAAGTGTCCATGATAGACTGTCATGGGAAACAGGGTGGTACCGCGATCATAAGCTCGTCCCTTTCAGGGACGGGCTTCTTTTGCGTAAACAATGAGCCGGGCACGAAGCCACGCATTGGGAACACACATAAGATGACGTATGGCAAGTTTACTTGCCGATGCGTCAGATTGTGGGTGTGGATACGAATGCGGAAGCATTCGTATCCGGCGAATGTCCGACACCGAGCCGTCAGGCGAGGTGCGGGCAACGCCGCAATGCGTGGAAACAACGTGGCAGCATGTCCGACACCGAGCCGTCAGGCGAGGTGCGGGCAACGCCGCAATGCGTGGAAACAACGTGGCAGCATGTCCGACACCGAGCCGTCAGGCGAGGTGCGGGCAACGCCGCAATGCGTGGGAACGACGTGGCAGAATGTCCGACACCGAGCCGTCAGGCGAGGTGCGGGCAACGCCGCAATGCGTGGGAACATGCCTTACTTACCCTAACATATATGAATGATTTTCAGGAGGAAGAATGATGAAAGAGAAACTGCAGGCGATTCGAGAAGAAGCCTTAGCGAAAATTGAAGCAGCAAATGACCTCGATGCATTAAATGATATCAAGGTCAATGTATTAGGTAAAAAAGGTGAATTAACACAAGTGCTAAAAGGCATGAAGGATGTTGCACCGGAAGAGCGTCCAAAGGTCGGTCAGATGGTCAATGATACCAGAACTGCCATTGAAGAGAAGCTTGAGAATGTAAAGAAGGAAATCGCTAAGAAGATCCGGGAAGAGAAGATGAAGAATGAGGTCATCGATGTAACACTTCCGGGAACGATGCATATGAAGGGCCATCGTCATCCGAATCAGATCGCACTTGAAGAACTGGAGCGGGTATTTGTCGGTATGGGCTACGAGATCGTAGAGGGTCCAGAAGTAGAATATGATCATTATAATTTCGAACTGTTAAATATTCCGGCAAATCATCCGGCAAAGGATGAACAGGATACCTTCTATATTACCAAGGATATTCTGCTTCGTACACAGACTTCTCCGGTACAGGCACGTGTGATGGAGACCGGCAGAATGCCGATCCGTATTATCGCACCGGGACGTGTATTCCGTGCAGATGAAGTTGATGCAACACATTCACCATCCTTCCATCAGGTAGAAGGGCTGGTTGTAGATAAAGGAATCACCTTTGCAGATCTGAAGGGAACTCTGGAGCAGTTTGCGAAGGAATTCTTCGGACCGGATACGAAGGTTAAACTTCGTCCACATCATTTCCCGTTTACAGAGCCGAGTGCAGAGGTAGATGTCAGCTGCTTCAAGTGTGGCGGTAAGGGCTGCCGGATGTGTAAGGGCAGCGGTTGGATTGAAATACTGGGATGCGGTATGGTTCATCCGAAGGTATTAAAAGATTGCGGAATTGATCCGGAAGAATATTCAGGTTTTGCATTTGGTATTGGACTGGAACGAGTTGCACTGTTGAAATATGAGATCGATGATATGCGGTTATTATATGAGAATGATATGCGGTTCTTAAAGCAGTTCTAACAGAAACGGTATAAAACAACGCAATCAGTGGTTGAGAGTTTATGGAGGTTAAGTAGAATGAATACACCAATGTCTTGGTTAAAGGTATATGTACCGGATTTAAAAGCACCGGTCGAAGAATTTGTAGATGCAATCACATTATCCGGATCTCATGTAGAAGGCTATGAGAAGAAGGATAAGAACCTGGAGAAGATCGTAGTCGGTAAGATTGAGAAAATCGAGAAACATCCGGATGCGGATAAGCTGATCATCTGTCAGGTAAATATCGGAGAGGATGCTCCGTTGCAGATTGTAACAGGCGCTCCGAATGTAAAGGAAGGAGATCTGGTTCCAACCGTATTAGATGGTGGTAAGGTAGCAGGTGGCCATGATGGCGGTCCGTTGCCGGAGAATGGAATTAAGATCAAGAAAGGAAAATTAAGAGGCGTAGAATCTTATGGTATGATGTGTGCCATTGAAGAGTTAGGCGCCAACAGAGAGTTATATCCGGAAGCACCGGAAAATGGTGTTTATGTATTCCCGGAGGAGTCCGGAGTAAAGCCGGGTGATGATGCGATCGAGGCACTCGGACTTCATGATGCGGTAGTAGAATATGAGATCACATCCAACCGTGTAGACTGCTTCAGCATGATCGGTATGGCAAGAGAAGCAGCAGCGACCTATGGACTGCCATTCCATCCACCAATCGTACCGGGAACCGTAAAGGGCGGCGATGTAACGAATTATGCATCTGTTGAAGTAGAAGCCACCGATTTATGCCCGAGATACTGCGCAAGAGTTGTAAAGAACTTAAAAATCGGTCCGTCTCCGAAATGGATGCGGGAGCGTCTGGCATCTCAGGGAATCCGTTCAATCAACAATCTGGTAGATATTACCAATTATGTGATGGAGGAATACGGTCAGCCAATGCATGCATATGATCTGGATACGATCGCAGATCATAAGATCATTGTAAAGCGGGCAAAAGATGGAGATAAATTTGTAACACTGGATGGTCAGGAACGGAATCTGGATTCCAATGTACTGATGATCTGTGATGGTGAGAAGGAGATCGGTATTGCAGGTATCATGGGTGGTGAGAATTCCATGGTAACGGATCATATTTCTACCCTGTTGTTTGAGGCAGCCTGCTTTGATGGAACCAATATCCGGTTATCATCAAAGAGAATCGGTATGCGTACCGATGCATCTGCCAAGTTTGAGAAGGGTCTGGATCCGAATCTGGCATTAGAAGCAATTAATCGTGCCTGCCAGTTGATTGAAGAGCTGGGCTGCGGTGAAGTAGTAGAAGGTGTGATCGATATTTATCCGGGTCCGGTAGAGCCGTGGAAGCTTCCGTTTGAGCCGGCTAAGATGAATCATCTGCTGGGTATGGAGATTCCGGAGGAGTTAATGCTCCGGTATTTTGAACGACTGGGACTTTCCTATGATATGAATACCAATGAACTGACAATCCCGACCTTCCGTCAAGATCTGCATTGTATGGCTGATCTGGCAGAAGAGGTAGCACGGTTATATGGCTATGATAAGCTGCCTGCAACACTTCCTCGCGGTGAGGCAACGGTTGGTAAGAAGCAGTTCCATATGCTGGTAGAGGATGTGGCAAGAGATGTATGTGAGAATAATGGATTTTCCGGTGGTATGACCTATTCCTTCGAGAGTCCGAAGGTCTATGATAAGCTCCTGATCCCACAGGATTCCGATATTCGTAAGGCAATCGTGATCTCAAATCCGTTAGGCGAGGACTTCTCTATCATGAGAACCATTTCCCTGAATGGTATGATCACCTCTCTGGCAACGAACTTTAATCGTAGAAATAAGGATGCCAGATTATATGAGATCGGAAATATTTATCTTCCAAAGCAGCTGCCGTTAACAGAGCTGCCGGAGGAACGTAAGATGCTGACACTCGGTATGTATGGTCAGTGCGACTTCTTCAATATGAAGGGTGTATTGGAAGAGTTATTTGAAAAGCTGGGTCTGCATCATGCATTTACCTATAATCCAAAGGGCGGTTATCCATTCCTGCATCCGGGCCGTCAGGCCGCTATTCAGAACGGAGAGGACGTGATCGGTTATATCGGTCAGTTGCATCCGGAGGTAGTAGATAACTACAACATGAAGGGTGAGGTCTATGTAGCAGTTGTGGATCTTCCGAAGCTGACTGCACTTGCAAGCTTTGACCGGAAGTATGAGGGTATTGCCAAATTCCCTGCAAGTACCAGAGATTTAAGCATGGTTATGAGCAAGGACATCTTTGTAGGACAGGTAGAAGAGGTTATCAAGAAATACGGTGGAAATCTGTTGGAAAATTATGAGCTCTTTGATGTATATGAAGGTGAACAGGTAGGCAGAGGTAAGAAGTCTGTTGCATATACCATGACCTTCCGTGCAAAGGATCGGAATCTGGAGGCTAGTGAGGTCAATGCGATTACCGATAAGATCATAGCAGGTCTTCAGAAGATGGGTATTGAACTGAGAGGCTAGAAAGAGATCATGATGAAATTAAGTGATTTTAATTATAATCTTCCGGAGGAACTGATCGCACAGGATCCTCTGGAAAAAAGAGATAATTCCCGGCTGATGGTTTTGCATCGGGAGACCGGTGAGCTGGAACATAAGCATTTTTATGATGTGATCGATTACCTGAATCCGGGAGATTGTCTGGTAGTCAATAATACTAAGGTAATCCCTGCCAGATTAATGGGTGTGAAAGAGGAGACCGGAGCATCCATCGAGGTTCTGCTTTTGAAGCGGAAGGAAGAGAAGGTATGGGAAACACTGGTGAAGCCGGGTAAAAAGGCAAGAGTCGGCGCCAGGATCAGCTTTGGTGACGGACTGTTAGTCGGAGAAGTGATCGATGTCGTAGAGGAAGGAAACCGGCTGATCCGGTTCGAGTACGACGGAATCTTTGAGGAAATCTTAGATCGGCTCGGACAGATGCCGTTACCGCCATATATTACCCATCAGCTGCAGGATAAGAACCGGTATCAGACAGTATATGCGAAGTATGACGGGTCTGCAGCCGCACCGACAGCCGGCTTACATTTTACAGAGGAACTGCTGCAAAAGATTCAGGATAAGGGTATCCGGATCGCAAAGGTAACCCTTCATGTCGGGCTTGGAACCTTCCGCCCGGTAAAGGAAGAGAATGTGCTGGATCATCATATGCATTCAGAGTTTTATATTGTAGATGAAGAAGCGGCGAATATTATTAATGAGACAAAAGCAAATGGCGGCAGAGTCATTTCGGTTGGAACGACCAGTACCAGAACTCTGGAAACGGTTGCGGAACCGGATGGCCATATTCCGGTAAAGAGCGGCTGGACGGATATTTTTATTTATCCGGGATATCGGTTTAAGGCAGTTGATTGCCTGATCACGAATTTCCATCTGCCGGAATCAACGCTGATCATGCTGGTATCTGCACTGGCTGACCGGGAGACGATTCTTCATGCATATGAGACTGCGGTGGAAGAAAAATATCGATTTTTCAGTTTTGGTGACGCTATGCTGATCCTTTAGAATCGGAAATCATTGCAGGAAAGTGATAACCGGGTCGAAAAAATACGAAGACTAACCATGGGATTTCAGGCTTATTCAAGGTACAATAATTGTACAGACAAAGGAGTGAAGGAGCTGAACACCATGATTCGTTATGCCATAACCGTATCGAACAATACGCAGGAAGAAGACAGACAACTTACCAGTTATGGACTTCGGGCGGTGAATGAACAGGGAGAGGAAGTACTAGCTGTCCCCAATATCAGTCATAGGCAGGAGGATGTGGCATATCTGGTAGATCATTTTAACCGGGTGCGTATACAGAGAGATAAGTTTCAATAAAATAAAGCAACATAAAAAGGTGATCGTCTCGGCGAAGTTTTGTCCGGATAATCACCTTTTTTCGGTTTTAAAATTAAACTATGTTATATTCGGATTATATTAGATTCAAACCATGCGGATCAAAGCAGGTGCTCCAGATCAGAGTAGAAGTTCGGATAAGAGATATTGACACATTCCGCTCCCTGAATCTCGGTTTCTCCATCTGCGTTCATGCCGGCAATGGCAAAGCTCATGGCAATCCGGTGGTCTAAGTTACTGTCGATGACAGCACCATGCAACGGCTTGCCGCCGTGAATGATCATACCGTCATCGGTTGCCTCGATATCTGCACCCATGGCAGAGAGGCTATGGACCATAACATCAATCCGGTTGGATTCCTTGACCTTTAATTCCTGAGCATCCCGGATCACGGTTGTGCCTTCTGCAAAGCAGGCGAGAACGGCAATGATCGGCAGTTCATCGATCAGCTTTGGAATCACGGCACCTTCGATCACGGTGCTGTGCAGAGCACTGGTACGTACCCGGATATTCGCCGTTGGCTCACCGATGGTATCCGATACGCATTCAAGGGTAATGTCGGCCCCCATGGCACGGCAGACATCCAGAATACCATCCCGGGTCGGATTGATTCCCACATTCCGAATGACAAGCTCCGAGTTCGGAGTGATCAGTCCGGCTACCAGAAAATAAGCAGCAGAGGAGATATCGCCCGGCACCAGAATTTTCTGCGCATTCAGCGAATCAACCGGTCGGATCGTAACAGTTGTTCCCTCGCAGTGGACAGGAACACCAAAGGCCTCAAACATCAGCTCTGTATGATTTCTGGAAACATATGGTTCTGTGACACTGGTCTCACCGTCGGCATAAAGGCCTGCAAGAAGAATCGCAGATTTTACCTGAGCCGAAGCAACCGGTGACTGATAATGGATCCCATGCAGTGGTTTGCCCTCAATCCGGAGCGGAGCACAGTCATTCTGATTCAGACTGGTAATGGAAGCACCCATCTGAGTAAGAGGAGTGATGATCCGCTTCATTGGACGCTTGCGGATGGAAGCATCTCCATCTACCAGACTGGTAAAGGACTGGGCAGCTAAAATACCGGACATAAGCCGGGTTGTGGTTCCGCTGTTACCGACATCCAAAGTCCCGGACGGTGCATGTAGATTATGGAGACCAAGACCGTGGATTCGTACAATGTCTCCCTGATTCTCAATCTGTACACCCATCTTCTCAAAGCAGGCGATGGAAGACAGACAGTCCGCACCCTGAAGGAATCCGTGGACTTCAGTAGTTCCTTCCGCAAGTGCTCCCAGCATGATACTGCGATGGGAGATGGATTTATCGCCGGGTACTGTCAGGCATCCGTGTAAGGATTGTTTTCTGGTAAATATCATAAGTATAAGCTCCTTTAGTCATGTAATCATAAAATTCCAAATCATAGTATGGTATATATCGTGTATCCATTGGATCTAAGCAGTTCGGCAGCTCCGGATGCATCCTCGATCCGGTAAAAGGACAGACGTAATACACCCTCCTCGTCTTCCCGGTTGTGGGAGATGCCCAGATTTTTAATGCTGATACCGGCAGCACTTAAGATATGAAGTACACCCTCAATGGCACCGGCCTCGTCCGGAATATCGGCAAAGATCTCATAATTCATCCGGATGACACCGGTTGCATTGTTCGGGATGGAATCCCGGTATTCACGGGCACTCTCAAAGAACTGATGAATATATGGCACATCCCGTCTGTGAATGGCATCGATCATCTGCTGCAGATCATCTTTATATTCCTCCAGACCGGCAATGATATTCGCAGAATTGCTTAAAAGAATATGCTCCCAGATCACCGGGTTAGAGGAAGCGATTCTGGTAATATCTTTAAATCCGCCTGCAGCAAGCTGCCGGTTCATGCCCTTGGCATCATCATTGTTCCGAACCAGATTTACTAGCTCGGAGGCAATAATATGCGGGATATGGCTGATGTATGCAGTTGTCTGATCATGCCGGGCCGGAGAATAAATGATCGTAATGGCACCCAGATCTTCAATAAAGGTACTGAATTCATTGACCTTTTCCCGGGAAACGGTCGATGACGGTGTAATAAAATAATATGCGTTCTCAATCAGATGATCATGAGCGGCACTGTAGCCGGAGCGTTCAGAACCGACCATCGGATGTCCACCGATAAATACATCCGAAAGCTGCTGATCCAGAACTGCCTGATAAATATCGGTTTTGACACTTCCGACATCCGTCAGGATACAGTCCGGCTTCATATACTTCTTCAATAAAGGAAGATACTCTATATTATAATGAACCGGTGCACACAGAAAGATATAGTTGCAGTCGGCAATCTGCTCATTGATCTCAGAAAGAGCAATATGGACGGTTCCGTCCGCTATGGCTTCTTCCAAAGCTGCGGTATCGACATCATAAGCAAGAATCCGGTAATCCGGAAATATTCTTCGAATCGACTTGGCAATCGAGCCACCGATCAGTCCGAGACCGATAAATCCAATTGTAAACGGTTGAGATGTATACATAATAAGATCCTTCCTTTCATATAATTAGCATTTTAATCGCAAAACTTCAATATGTCAATGCGTTAATGCGATAAAGCAGATGGCTAATTAATGTAGTAAAGTAGATAATTCTTCCGAAGTAAGTGGGCGATAGTCTCCAAGAGACAGTGTGTCGTCTAATTCCAGGCTTCCCATTCGGATCCGCTTCAGATAGGTGACTTCACAGCCGATGACATGAAACATCCGTTTGACCTGATGGAAGCGTCCCTCCCGAATCGTCAGTTCTGCGCTGGTCGGAGTCAGGATTTTCAGATCGGCCGGCAGAGTCGGCTTATCATCTCCGATATCCATACCGGTTTGGAAGGTAGTAATGGCATGAGAGGAAATCTCGGAATCCAGTTCTACATAATAAGTCTTGTCCACGTGTTTGCGCGGTGACAGAAGCCGATGGGCCAGGTCTCCATCATTGGTAATAAGCAGAAGACCTTCTGTATCCTTGTCCAGTCTCCCGACCGGAAAAAGATCCTTATGGGTAGTATCGTGAATCAGATCAAGGACAGTCTGACAATCCGGATCTTCCGTAGCACTGATATAGCCGGCCGGTTTATTTAAAAGATAATATACAAAGGCTTCCCGTATAACAGGGTTTCCCTGATAGAGCACCGTATCGTTTTCCGGATCGATCTTAAGATCGCCTGATGCAGCAGGGATACTGTTTACAGTGACCTGTTTCTTTTTTATGTATTGTTTTACCTGACTGCGGGTGCCGATTCCGGCATCTGCCAGATATTTGTCTAATCGAATCTGTGCCATTTGCGAGCTCCTTCATAATTAATATAAGAAATCTTTCGGTTTCGTGGTAGAAACTGGTAGATTTAAACAACTTTCCCATAAATGATTATGACATAGGCCAACTTGACATGCAAGTTGTAATCTGATATAGTGGCGTTGTAACAAAAATGTAACAATTTATAACAGATTAGTAACATTGGAGCGAAAAATGGAAACAATTAAAAGAAGAAAACAATATATAAGAGAACGTTTTTTATTAATCGGAGTGGTATTTGCGGTTGTACTTGCCGCAGTCATCCTTTTTATGAACGGACACAGAAATACCGGCAAAGAACTGACATTTTCGTATAGTAATATGCAGAAGACGGAAGGTAGTGAGCTATTTGAAATATTGGCAGAGAGTTCTACCGAGGCAGCGGAAGTTCCGGTGGTGGCAGCACAGGAGGCTTCACCATACGATGGTAGATTTATCGCAAATATTACGGATACATTAAATGTCAGAGCTGCGGCATCAACTGATGCAGACGTTGTGGGTAAAATGTATCCGGGCTGTGTCGGAGACATTGTAGGCACAGAAGGAGAATGGACGCAGATCACATCCGGCAATGTAAACGGATATGTAAAGACAGAATATATTCTGACCGGCAAGGATGCAGAGCCGATGGCAGAAGAGTATGGAAAGAATGTAGGAACCGTGACCGCAGATATTATCAAGGTGAGACGAGATGCTTCTACAGACTCCGAGGCAATTGCCATGTTGCAGAAGGACGATCAGGTAAATGTAACCGAGACCTTAGACGGCTGGTATGGCGTTCTGGTAAATGAAAACTGGGAAGGATACGTTTCGGCAGAATATTTATCGGTAGAATATAAATTGGAAACTGCAATTACAATCGAAGAGGAAATGGCTAAGATCGCAGCTGCAAAACAGGCAGAGGCTGCAGCTGCTCAGGCATCACAGAATGCATCCGGTGGTAATGCGACAACAGTAGGAGTAACGACTCAGGCACCGACACAGGCATCCTATGATGATGCATATTTATTGGCTTGTCTGGTCAGCATGGAGTCAGGAAATGAGCCATATGAGGGCCAGCTGGCGGTTGCAAATGTAGTTCTGAATCGTTTAAGAAGCGGGGCTTATGGTAGCAGCATTTATGATGTTATTTATGCACCGGGACAGTTCCCGTCCGTATACGGAAGCGTTATGACCGGATATCTGAACAACGGACCGTTGCCACAGGCACAGCAGGCAGCGAATGAAGCACTGGCAGGTGTAAACAATATTGGCGGTTATATGTGCTTCATTAATGTGAAATATGCGAATTATGCAGCCTATAGCAGTTATACGATTATCGGAAATCACTGTTTCCATTAATTCTGATCATACATCATGGTTGATTTCCAGAAGATTGCGATAGTGTTCATCCGGCAGAGGCTTGCTGAACAGGTAGCCCTGTAAAATATCACAGGAATTCTCCTGCAGGAGCTTTAGCTGGTCGGAGGATTCCACACCTTCGGCAACGACCTTGATATTCAGCTTGTGTGCCAGAGAAACGATTGTTTCGGCAACGAAGCAGTCCTTGGCATTTGTACAGATATTATCTACGAATGATTTGTCAATCTTCAAAGTATCGATCGGTATCTGTGTCAGGTAATTGAAAGAAGAGTAACCGGTACCGAAGTCATCTAATGCAATGTGGATTCCCATGGCGCTAATTTCTTCCACCAGCTTGATGTTATGTTCAAAGGACTGGATCAGTACGCTTTCCGTAACCTCTAATTCCAGATATTCCGGAGGAAGCTTGGTCTTTTCCAATACATGCTTCAGGATAGGAATAAAGGAATCTCCTTTTAATTGTTCGGAAGATACATTAACTGACATAGTGATCGGTCCGAAGCCGGCATCCAGGAGCTGGCGGTTGAAATCACAGGCATGCTCCAGAGCCCAGGCACCCAGTTCATTAATAATTCCGGATTCTTCTGCAATCGGAATAAACTCAACCGGTGAAATCTGTCCCAGATAACTGTTGCGGATACGCATTAATGCTTCGCAGCCAATGATGCGCCCGGTCTGAGTATCACACTGTGGCTGATATAGGAGATAGACCTCCTGATTCTGGATCGCATTATGTAAAATCTCTTCAATCTCGTTTTTCCGGTTTACTTCATCCTCCATGGAACTATTAAAGAAACGATAGCCGCATTTTCCGGAAGACTTGGCGCAATACATGGCAATATCAGCATTCTTGATCAGTTCGTTTACAGTTAAGCCGTTCTGCGGAAAGATTGCGATACCGATGCTCATGGAAACGTGGATCGTTTCGTCATCTAACTCAAACGGATGCTGTGCGATAGAAATCAAATCGGAGGCAAGCCTGTCTAATCCAGCCAGATCGTCGGCCTGGCCACGGAGTAACAGGAACTCATCACCGCCGGTTCTGGCAAGCAGATCGTCCTCGCCGAGAAGCTGGGTGATCTTATCGGCAATCTGCTGCAGAAGCAGGTCACCGTAATCATGACCGAGAGTATCATTTACATTCTTGAAGTTATCCAGGTCAATAAATAAAATCGCATGCCGGTCAAAATTGCCGGTATGATGGAATACATTATGAGCATATTCCATGAAGGCAGCACGGTTTGCAAGCCCTGTCAGAGTATCCGTGTAAGCAAGGCGCTTGATCTGACGATAGTTTTCCTGTAATTCATCCTGACTATGTTCCAGCTGCTCTTTTGTAAGCATCAGTTCATTATAATTGGAAGAAATAATCTCCATCATCTCATTAAAGTGGCTGGATAACTCTCCGAATTCATCTTTCGATTCAATCGCACAGTGTACATCCAGGTCACCGTTGGATGCCTGCAGCATTTTCTGTTTCAGGTCAAAAATCGGCCGGCAATATTTCTGCGCCAGCAGAGAGCTGAGCAGATAGGTCAGCGGAAGAAGAAATAGCAGAGCCGCAAGAAGAGAAAACGGAATAGACTGGATCAGGGACTGATAAACACTTAAATCCAGTTTCACCAGATAAATCCAGTGGTATTCAGGCATGATCGAGTAGCCATAAAGAGTACAGGAAAGACCGTTTCGAATACGGATATATCCGGTCAGATCTTTAGGAGATCCATCATAATGCAGGAGCCGTAGTCCGGCCTCCTGTGCGACCTGCTCATCCGGAACCGGAATGCCGAGCAGGCTGTCAGCCATAATATTTAAAAGATACGTATTGTCGTCTTCTGAAACGAAATTCGTAAAAAAGTCCCGGCGGAGACTGGCAACCATAACACCTACCCGGTATTTCTCTTTTACCGAAACGGGTACAAGAATATGAATGGAATCCTCTGCTCCATTGATGATATGAGAGGAATTGATCAGAGGCTCATCTAAGGAGCCGGCCATGTCCTCCACATATTGATCATACTGACCACATAGAGAGGAATCGGAGCTGCAAATGATATAACCGTCCGGATCATAAACACTGTAAGTGATGGAAGAACCAAAGCTTTCGGAAGCCTGGGATAACATATTCTGTATGGTTGTTCTTGCATTTGTTTCACTCATAAGGTTAACGGAAGGATCGTTATATTTCTTCAGGAGAAGGCTGATCACATCGTTATTGGCAGCCAGTGAATTCAGTTCTACAATCTGGGTGTTTAGCTGTGCATCGAATCCCTTCTGGTATTTTTCGGCCATGGCACGTGCCGCTTCTTCAGAAGTCTTATTGGAATTATGGAATGCAATACTGATTGCAATGACCGTGAAAATTATGATTGGTAAACATGCAACCAATACCATGGATGATTGCAGAGATTTTTTGATTGACATAGGCGTCTCCTTATATTAAAACTAATTCCTATTATACGAAATTTGTATGAAATATTCAATGACTTCTCTTCTTGATTTTATAGAACGGGTTATGTATAATAAAGACAGTTCGTGTATTTACACAGTTTTGGAGGATTGGGTTATGTTTGGGATTTATTTTGGAAAGTACCTTCAGGATAAGGGGATTCTTACAGAGCAGCAGTATCAGGAAATGCTGCAGGAGATGAAGAATGCGAGACTGAAGCTTGGTCTGCTGGCTATTGTAAATGGTTATATGACAGAGGAACAGGCTGAAGAAGTAAACCAGCTGCAGCAGATGCAGGATCGCAGATTTGGTGATATTGCTGTAGAGAAGGGTTATATGACAGAGGAGCAGGTTAGTTCACTGCTTAAAATGCAGGGTGACCAGTATCTGCTTTGTGTACAGACATTGACAGAGCATGGATATCTGACTCTGGAAGGCATCCAGAAAGAGTTAAAGATGTACAAGAAGGACAACTGGTTCAGTGCATTGGATCTGGATGCGATCAAAAGCGGTGATATCGATAGTATTGTACCGGTATTCGCAAAGGATGTATCCATTCCACCGGTTATGAAGGATTATATGGCATTGATGGCCAGAAATATTAATCGTTTTATTGATACGGACATTCGTCTGGAAAAAGTAGAACTGATCAATAACTATACAGCAGAATATATCGCAAGCCAGGAACTGGAGGGTGATTTTAATTTCTATGTCGGCATGACAGGAGACAGAGATGCCGTATTGGAGGTCGCTTCCGTATTCGGTCGTGAAGAATTTGACCAGGTAGACATGGATGCACTGGATGCTGTCTGCGAGTTCCTGAACTGTAACAATGGATTATATGCAAGCAAGCTTTCTGAAGAAGATGTAGAACTGGAATTACAGCCACCGGTAATGCATACAGAACAGAAAAAGATTCAGACGGAAGGACCTATGTACAAGATGCCGATTTATATTTCCGGTAAGAAGCTGGTATTGGTCATCTGCCTGGAGGCAAGATGGCAGATTATATAGGAAGAACTGAGAATAGATAGGAGAGGTATTTAGTCATGGCTAATTTTTTGATTGTGGATGATTCGAGAACATCCAGAAGAATCTTAAGAGGTATTTTGGAACAGGCCGGTTATACGGTTATCGGAGAGGCAACAAACGGACAGGAGGCATACGATAAGTATGTGGAACTGCAGCCGGATATCGTGACAATGGATATTACCATGCCGGTGCTTGATGGAATCGGCGGACTGAAAAAGATTAAAGAAGCATATCCGGAATCAAAGGTTGTAATGGTGACTGCGGCTGGACAGAAAAATAAGATGGTAGAAGCTGTTCAGAGTGGCGCAGATGAATTTATTCCTAAGCCTTTTGATGGAGAACAGCTGGTGCAGACACTGGCGAAGGTGTTGGAAGCATAAAGAATCTATAAGGCTGACCTGAGTAGCAGATTGTGGATCTGGATTCAGGGACAGCCTTTTTTTAAGGAAGTGATAAATGTATGATAGATACAGTGGTTTCCGTAGAGATGCTGGTGGAAGAGGTCATGCGGATCAAGAAGAACCGGCTGGCTCCGGATGAATGCACCGGAAAAGAGAAAAGGCTTTGTCTGGCGTCCGGGAGTCATGGTGATGAGCTTTGCGGACAGTTTATCTGTTATGAGGTAATTCGAAAAATTAAAAAAGATTTTCAGAATCTGACAGGGATTGTAGACGTTTATCCGTCCATGAATCCATTGGGACTGGATGCACAGACCAGAGATTTCCCACTGATGGATATTGATATGAATACGATCTTTCCGGGGGATGATGATGGTGCGATCTTAGAGCATGCGGCATCAAGGATCATTAAAGATATGGCAGGTGCGGATGTATGTCTGGATATCCATTCAAGTAATTCGCTGATCCGGGAGATTCCGCAGGTACGGTTAAATGATGATGTGATCGAGACGGTTATGCCGTATGCCAAGATGTTAAATGCAGAGCTGGTATGGATTCATCCATCTACCAGTGTACGGCCGGGAAGTCTGGCTTATGCTTTGAATGCGATCGGTGTGAAATCCATGGTGATCGAGGCAGGAGTGGCATTGCGGATTGATTATGAGTATTGTGAGCAGATCGTAGACGGAATCTTTTCACTGATGAAGCATATGGGGATCTGGCAGGGTGAGGTGAATGAACCGCGCCGACCGATCATTGCAACGGATGGAGATGTCCATTTTGTAAATGCGGAGAGCAGTGGATTGTTTGTGCCGAATATCAAGCATTCCATGGAAGTGAAAAAGGGTGAGAAGATCGGAACGATCGTAGATGTGATCACAGGCTCTGTTGAGGAACGTATCTATGCTCCGTGTGATGGCCTGGTATTTACACTGCGGGAGTATCCGGCAGTAGAAGAAGGGGCACTGATTGCCCGTATCTATGGAGGCAGCTATGAATAAAGAAATCATATTTAATATGAATACCGCATTTCGTGGCGAATATACCATTACGGGATACCGGTTCGGACATGGTGAGAAGTCGGCCTGCATTATCGGTGCCATGCGGGGCAATGAGTTCCAACAGCTCTATATGTGTTCACAGCTGATCCTGAAGCTGGAGCAGCTGGAAGCAAAGGGTGCGATCGTAGCGAACAAGGAGATTCTGGTGATTCCGTCATTGAATCATAATTCCATGAATGTCGGAAAGAAATACTGGGTATCAGACAGTACCGATATCAACCGATCGTTTCCGGGTAATAAGGATGGCCCGGCAACCAGCCGGATCGCGGCTGCGATTCTGGAACGGGTCAAAGGATACCGGTATGGAATACAGTTTGCCAGCTTTTATCTGGATGGAGAGTTCATTCCGCATGTAAGGCTGACAGAGGAGGGAGTTCAGAATACGAGTCTTGCCAATTTGTTTGGAATGCCGTATGTACTGACTGCATCGGAGCGTGCCTTTGATGCGACAACCCTGAATTATAACTGGCAGAAGGGTGGTACCAGCGCATTTTCCGTGTATACCGGAACAACTGCGGAAATTGATGAAGAACGTGCCAGACAGGGAGTGTCTTCTGTGCTTCGCTTCTTGACGCGTATGGGTATCATACGGTATAACTGTCATGGTGGGTATATTTCGACCGTTGTGGAAGAGGATGAGTTGCTGTCGATTCGGGCAGATATGCCGGGATTTTTCCGACCGGCCATATCAACAAATACGGAAGTGGTCCGTGGGCAGCTTCTGGCAGACATTGTAGACTCTTTCCGGGGAGATGTTATCTCACGGCTTGTTGCACCGACAGATGGTATTATTTTTTACCGTCAGTGTCAGCCGATGGTCTTTCAGAATTCGGTTGCATTTAAAATGATAAAGAAGATTCACGAGTAAATTACTGTGAACAGATAAAATGGAGGTCATTATGAGCAAAGTAAAACGAATCTATGTGGAGAAGAAAAAGGATTATGCAGTAAAGGCCGGAGAGCTTCTGGATGAGATTAAGAATTATCTGGGCATTCCGGTTGATGGCGTACGGGTGCTGGTTCGCTATGATATAGAGAATCTTTCCGAGGATACCTATCGGAAGGCACTTGGTACAGTATTCTCAGAGCCGCCGGTAGATATCCTTTATGAGGAAGCATTTGATAAGAATGACACAGATCAGGTATTCAGTGTTGAATATCTGCCGGGACAGTTTGATCAGCGGGCAGACTCTGCAGAGCAGTGCGTAAAGCTGCTGAATGAGAATGAGGAACCGGTGATTCGTTCGGCTACTACTTATGTGATCGAAGGGAATGTAGATGAAGATCAGATGGAGCGGATCAAGAATCATTGTATCAATCCGGTAGATTCCAGAGAAGCTTCTTCCGTAAAGCCGGAAACGCTGGTAACCATATTTGAGGATCCTGCAGATGTTAAGATTTTTGACGGCTTTCAGACAATGGAAGAGCAGGCTTTGCGGGAGTTGTATGATTCCCTGGGACTGGCAATGACCTTTAAGGATTTCCTGCACATTCAGAATTATTTTAAGAATGAGGAGCATCGCGATCCATCTATGACGGAAATCCGGGTTCTGGATACATACTGGTCCGATCACTGCCGTCACACTACATTCTCAACAGAGCTTAAGAATATCAACTTTAAAGATGGTTATTATAAAGCACCGATCGAGCAGAGCTTCCGGGAATATGAGGCGGCAAGAGAGGTATTATACAAGGGAAGAGATGACAAGTTTATCTGCCTGATGGATATCGCATTAATGGGTATGAAGAAATTAAAGGCAGAAGGAAAGCTGGCAGATCAGGAAGAATCCGATGAGATCAATGCCTGCAGCATCGTTGTGCCGGTAGAGATTGATGGAAAGACAGAGGAATGGCTGGCAAGCTTTAAGAATGAGACCCATAATCATCCGACAGAGATCGAACCATTCGGTGGCGCGGCAACCTGTCTGGGTGGAGCAATCCGTGATCCATTGTCAGGACGTTCTTATGTATACCAGGCAATGCGTGTGACCGGTGCGGCAGATCCGACCCGTCCACTGTCTGAGACCATGAAGGGCAAGCTCCCACAGAGAAAGATCGTGACCGGAGCGGCACAGGGCTACAGTTCCTATGGTAACCAGATCGGTCTGGCAACCGGTCTTGTAAATGAGATCTATCATCCGGATTATGTTGCAAAGCGTATGGAGATCGGAGCCGTTATGGGTGCAGCACCTAGACGCTGTGTTATCCGTGAGAATTCCGATCCGGGAGATCAGATCATTCTTCTGGGCGGACGTACAGGACGTGATGGCTGCGGTGGAGCAACCGGATCTTCCAAGGCACATACCGTAGAGTCCCTGGATACTTGTGGTGCAGAGGTTCAGAAAGGTAATGCACCTACCGAGCGTAAGATCCAGAGGCTGTTCCGCAGGGAAGAGGTAGCACATCTGATCAAGAAGTGTAATGATTTTGGTGCAGGCGGTGTATCCGTTGCCATCGGTGAGTTGGCAGACGGCTTACGTGTGAACCTGGATCTTGTTCCGAAGAAGTACGCAGGTCTGGATGGAACCGAACTGGCAATCTCAGAATCACAGGAGCGTATGGCTGTGGTTGTAGATAAAAAAGATGTAAAGCAGATGTTAGAGTATGCCGCAGAAGAGAATCTGGAGGCGATCGTAGTAGCAGAGGTTACCGAAGAACCACGTCTGGTGTTAAGCTGGAGAGGCAAAGAAATCGTAAATCTTTCACGTGCATTCTTAAATACAAACGGTGCACATCAGGAGACAAATGTAACCGTTGATATGCCTGAGAAGAAGGATAATTACTTTGAACAGACTCCGGAAGTAACAGATGTGAAGGATACCTGGTTAAAGACCCTTGCAGACCTGAATGTCTGCTCGCAGAAGGGACTGGTTGAGATGTTCGACAGCTCGATCGGAGCCGGTACCGTAACGATGCCGTATGGTGGTCTGTATCAGCTGACACCGACACAGACGATGATCGCAAAGCTTCCGGTACTGAAAGGAAAGACCGATACCATTACTATGATGAGCTATGGTTTTGATCCATATCTTTCCAGCTGGAGCCCATATCACGGAGCAATTTATGCAGTGATCCATTCGGTAGCAAAGATCGCAGCATCCGGCGGTGATGTATCCAAGATCCGTTTCACCTTCCAGGAATATTTTGAAAGACTGGGTGAGAAGCCGGAGCGTTGGGGGAAACCAATGGCAGCACTGCTTGGCGCATATGATGCACAGGTTGGCCTGGGACTTCCTTCCATCGGTGGTAAGGACAGTATGTCCGGTTCCTTTAATGAGATTGATGTACCGCCGACACTGGTATCCTTTGCGGTTGATGTAGCTAGCTCTAAAAATGTGGTAACACCGGAGTTAAAGAATGCCGGTGATACTCTCGTTAAGATCGATATTAAGAAGGATGAGTATGACAGACCGGATTATGCATATATCTTGAAGTTATATGATGATTTATATAAGGCAATTCAGGCAGGAAAGATTCTGGCTTCCTATGCAGTAGGATTTGGCGGTGTGCTGGAGGCTGTCAGCAAGATGGCATTCGGTAACAAGCTGGGTGTGAAGCTGGAAGGTTTATCGAAGGAAGCATTACTGGCAAAGGAATATGGTTCCATTATTCTGGAAGTAGCACCGGAGCAGGTAAAGACACTTGGCGTACCTTGTACCGTGATCGGTCAGGTAGTTGCAGAGCCTGAATTTATCTATGGTGATGTAGTGATCGGCATGGAGGAAGCATTGAAGGCATGGACCGGTACTTTAGAGGATGTATTCCCGACACAGTCAGATGTAGAGCAGAAGCCGGTTAAGAGTGAGCTGTTCCGGGCAGATTCTATCTATGTATGCAAGCATAAGGTAGCAAAGCCGAAGGTATTTATTCCGGTATTCCCTGGTACAAACTGCGAATACGATTCCGCAAAGGCATTTGAAGCTGCCGGTGCAGATGTATCTACCGTCGTATTTAAGAATCTGGATGCACAGGGGATCCGTGATTCCGTAGAGCTCTTCAAGAAGGAGATCAAGAAGGCACAGATCATTATGTTCCCGGGTGGATTCTCAGCCGGTGATGAACCGGATGGTTCCGGTAAGTTTATCGCAACCGCATTCCGGAATGAGAAGATCAAGGAAGAGGTTATGAAGCTGTTAAATGAGCGGGATGGTCTGGCACTGGGTATCTGTAACGGTTTCCAGGCAGTGATCAAATTAGGACTGGTTCCTTATGGTGAGATCCGTCCGCAGCAGGCAGATTCACCGACATTGACAATAAACAGCATCGGACGTCATCAGTCTAAGATGGTTTATACAAAAGTCGTAACAAATAAGTCACCATGGCTGCGGAAAGCAGAATTAGGTGGAGTATATGTAATTCCGGCTTCTCACGGAGAAGGTCGTTTTGTAGCTGACAAGGAATGGATCGACAAGTTATTTGCAAATGGTCAGGTAGCAACCCAGTATGTAGATGTGAACGGTAACCCAACCATGGTAGAAGACTTTAATATTAATGGTTCCTATGCTGCAATTGAAGGAATCACATCACCGGACGGTCGTGTGCTTGGTAAGATGGCTCATTCCGAGCGTCGTGGTGATTCGGTAGCAGTCAATATTTACGGAGATCAGGATCAGCATATCTTTGAGGCTGGTGTTGAATACTTCAAGTAAAACATCAATTAAAGCAGATTGCATATGAGAAACAGTTATCATGATAAAGAATTGAATCGGTTATTAGCCGAGGCGGATGAATTGCTTTCAGATGTGAATCTGAACCTGTATGAAACGCCTGCAGAGGAGCAGGCGCGGAAACAGGCAGAGGCTGCGGAGGCTGCCCGTAAGCAGGCGGAAGAAGACAGAAAACGTGCAGCTGCAGAAGCAGCAGAGCGGGCACGGCGACAGGCAGAAGAAGCAGCAAGGCAGGCGGCAGCGGAAGCAGAAGCACAGGCACGGCGACAGGCAGAAGAAGCAGCGCGGCAGGCGGCAGCGGAAGCAGAAGCACAGGCCCGGCAGCAGGCAGAAGAAGCAGCGAGGCAGGCGGCAGCGGAAGCAGAAGCACAGGCCCGGCGACAGGCAGAAGAAGCAGCAAGGCGTGCAGAGGCGGAAGCGGAGGCTGTCCGTCGGCAGGTTGCAGTAGAAGCTGCGGAGGCAGCACGCCGACAGGCAGAGGAAGCAGTTCACAGGCAGGCGAAACCGGTGGAAGAAGTGTCGGAAGCAGCAGAGGAAGAGACAGCGGTGGCAGAACCGGTATCGGAACAGACGGAGGACGATAAAAAGCGCAAGGTGAATGTATTGCGGGATTCTGTCTGGGGCACGGTATGCTACGCGGCAATGACGATGATCTACATGGAAGTAATTCTTCATTTGGCAGTATATGATACAATGGACACCAATGTATTTCAGAGTGCGGCCTTTGCGGCAGCAGCCGGATGTATCATCGTGCTGGCAGTATCCTGGCTGCCGGAGAAGGTGAATCATATAGTATGTATGATCCTGCTGATCCTTGGCTGCGGCTGGTTTGATTTTCAGATTATCAGTCATAGCTGGAATGAGAGCTATGCATTATTAAGTATGGATATCGGATATCCGTTACAGGTATTGAAGAATATCGTTCCGGCACTGCAAAGTACAGGTGCGGATATGGTATGGATGGTGCTTATGTTTGCACCGGTGATCCTTTTCGGAATCGTTGGAAGGAAGCTGCTTCCGTTACGCAGATCCGGCTGGATGAACCGGGTATTGATGGGATTGGCCGGTCTATTGCTGGCCGTTGTGGGATTTCTCTGTATAGAGGCACATGGTGCCGGAGAAGGAACACCGTATGAGACGGTTCGCCGGTTCGATGCTAATGTGGATCAGGAACAGGCAGTAGAACAGATGGGAATTACCGGAACCGTTCTGCTGGAAGGCATGGAAGCATTCCGGTAATGAGATAGCAGAAACAGAAAGTACATATCAGGAGATCAGAATGGTGGAGCCTGATATGGAAAAACAGAATTTAAAAACGTAAGTGCTGATTTTGAGAGCTTGTGGGAATTGGAATAGGCGAATCCAATACTGCGGCTCTCAATTGGTTCAGCCATGGGAATTTCAATCAGAGTGTTTTCCTTCAGTTCCTGTTCGACAAATTCGCGGATGACACAGGCTGCACCGATGCCAATCTTGGCAAATTCGATCAGCAGGTCCATGGAGCTGACTTCCAGAATCTGATTGGTTTTGATCTGGTTCCGGTAGAAATAGTCATTGATATACTGGCGGGTGATATTCTCCTCATCAAGCAGCATCAGGGTAGCAGAAAGGAACAGGTTGGAATCCTCATGCTCCCGGATGGAGAGGTTATCCAGATAAGACTGGGTAGCGACAAAGGTATCCTGAATCTTCTTCAGGGGCAGAAAGGTAAGCGTACCATGAGACTTCGGGGCGCCGATCAGGCCGATATCGATCTGACCGCTTTCCAGTAATTCTACCGTATGTAAGGTAGACTGGCATTCAATCGTAATGCGGATATGCGGATGCTGCCGGATGAAGTTCTGCAGATACGGAAGGAGAATATATTTACACAGGGTCGTGCTGACGCCGATCCGCAGCTGCCCAATCCCAAGCTCTGTACGGTGGCGGAGTTCTTCTTCACCGGCCTCGATAGCAGCGAAGGCTTCCCGGATCCGTTCATACAGGATCTCACCGTCTGCAGTCAGGGAAACACCGCGGGAGGTTCTGGAAAACAGGACACAACCCAGATTTTCTTCCAGACGGGACAGGGATTTACTGATAGCCGGCTGGCTGATAAAGAGAGCATCTGCAGCCTTTGAGATATTTTTATATTTTGCCACCATATAAAAGGCTTTATAGTAATTCAGATTCTGATTCATAGGGTGCTCCTTTCTATATTAAACGTCTGTTTACAAACAGGATATAACTTAAAGTTATATTAAATATTATTATTATGTATTTCAATTATAACAAAAGCTATGGTACGATAGCAATAGTCATTAGATGAAAATAAGGAGGATGATAACAATGGGTATGACTATGACGCAGAAAATATTAGCTGCACATGCCGGTCTTGATAAGGTAGAAGCCGGTCAGTTAATAGAAGCAAAGTTAGACATGGTACTTGGAAATGATGTTACCACTCCGGTAGCAATTCATGAGATGGAAAAGTTCAATAATCAGGAAGTATTCGATAAAGATAAGATTGCAATGGTTCTGGATCACTTTACTCCGAATAAGGACATCAAGAGTGCCGAACACTGCAAATGTGTAAGGCAGTATGCAGCAGAGCATAATATTACCAATTTCTTTGATGTCGGTGAAGTAGGAATCGAGCATGCACTGCTTCCGGAAAAAGGTCTGGTGGTTGCAGGAAATGCAGTGATCGGAGCTGACTCCCATACCTGCACTTATGGTGCATTGGGCGCATTCTCTACCGGTGTCGGAAGTACCGATATGGCTGCGGGTATGGCAACCGGTAAGGCATGGTTTAAGGTACCATCTGCAATTAAATTCGTATTGACCGGTAAGCCGGCAGAATGGATCAGCGGTAAGGATATTATCCTTCATATCATTGGTATGATCGGTGTAGACGGTGCACTTTACAAGTCTATGGAGTTTGTTGGCGACGGTATTCGGTACCTGTCCATGGATGATCGTTTTACTATGGCAAACATGGCGATCGAAGCCGGTGGCAAGAACGGTATCTTCCCTGTGGATGATGAGACCATTGCATATATGAAGGAGCATTCTACAAAGGAATATACGGTATATGAGGCAGATGAAGATGCAGAATATGATGAAACATATACGATCGATCTGTCACAGTTAAAGCCGACCGTTGCATTCCCGCATCTGCCGGAGAATACAAGAACCATCGATGAGGTTGGTGATGTAAAGATCGATCAGGTTGTGATCGGTTCCTGCACAAACGGTCATATTTCAGATCTCCGGATCGCAGCAGAGATCATGAAGGGACGTAAGGTAGCAAAGGGACTTCGTGTTATCATTATTCCGGCCACACAGGCAATCTACCTTCAGGCAATGGAAGAAGGCTTATTAAAGACCTTTATTGAGTCGGGAGCGATTGTCAGCACACCGACCTGTGGACCGTGTCTGGGCGGACATATGGGTATTCTGGCTGCCGGAGAACGCGCAGTCGCTACTACCAATCGTAACTTTGTAGGTCGTATGGGTCATGTAGAATCTGAGGTATATCTGGCATCCCCTGCAGTTGCAGCGGCATCCGCTATTACCGGTAAGATCTCAGGACCGGCAGAAGTAATGAAATAATCAGGGAGGAATACAGAATATGAAAGCACATGGAATTGTACATAAATATGGAGACAATGTAGATACGGATGTTATTATTCCGGCAAGATATCTGAATTCTTCTGATCCGGCAGAGCTGGCTAAGAACTGCATGGAGGATATTGATCCGGACTTCGTAAAACGGGTAAAGCCGGGTGATATCATGGTGGCACAGAAGAACTTCGGATGTGGTTCTTCCAGAGAGCATGCACCGATTGCAATTAAGGCTTCCGGCATCAGCTGTGTGATCGCAGAGACTTTTGCAAGAATTTTCTATCGAAATGCGATCAATATCGGACTTCCGATCATTGAGTGTAAGGAAGCGGCAGAGGAAATCGAAGCAGGTGATGAAGTAGAAATCGATTTTGACAGCGGTATGATCTATGATCGTACAAAGGGAACCGAGTATAAGGGTCAGGCATTCCCACCATTTATGCAGGAAATCATCAAGGCAGAGGGCCTTGTAAATTATATTAACAGTCATAAATAAGCAGACTACTCATAGGCTTTCACAGAAGGTGCAGGAAGATTTCCTGTGCTTTTTGTGGAGGCCTTTGTGTGTATAAAAGTATATGGAGAGAACAGATGACAACGGTATATTTTGTCCGCCATGCACAGACGGATTACTCAAATCCCATAGATAAGGACCGCCCTTTGACAGCAGAGGGAATGCAGGACCGGTATCTGGCAAGGGATTATATGGTAAAACAGGGGATGATCGGTCAGTTGACCCATGTATATGCCAGCAATTTCAGGCGGGCTGCAGATACAGTCCGGCCAATCGCAGAGGCAGCCGGCCTTCCGGTCGAGGAGAAGGAAGAATTCCGGGAGTGGACACTGCTCGCAAAGGGAGAGGAGTACTACTCGATCAGTCAAAGGGCCTGGGAGGATTTCACATACCGGTATGAGACCTGTGAGACCCTGCAGGAGGTACAGACAAGGAATCTCCGGAAGCTCCGGGAACTGGTGGCAGAGCATCCGGATGAAACCATTGTGATCGGAACTCATGGGACAGCACTGAGTACGATCATTCACTATTATAAACCGGATTACGGATATGAAGAGTTTCTCCGAATCATGGAGTTTAAGCCATGGATTGTCCGGTTTCAGTACAACGGGGAGCAGCTTATAAACATGAAAGAATGCTTCCGGAATGATTTAAACATTGAAAAATCGACATAAATGATTTATGATATAGGATAAAGTTTTTATACCCGCTATAAGGAACAGGAAGGAAGTTGAGACATGAACGTAAATATAGCAGTTATTAAGGGCGACGGTATCGGACCGGAAGTCGTCTCGCAGGCTATGAAAGTGCTAGATACAGTTGGTGAAAAGTATGGACATACATTTAACTATCAGCAGATTCTGATGGGTGGATGTTCCATTGATGCTTATGGAGTGCCGCTTACAGATGAGGCAATCGAGATAGCAAAAGCTTCAGATGCGGTTTTATTAGGCTCCATTGGAGGAAATACAACTACCTCGCCATGGTATAAGCTTCCTCCACATTTGAGACCGGAGGCCGGTCTGCTGAAGATCCGTAAGGCATTGAATCTGTTTGCAAATCTTCGGCCGGCAGTGTTATATCCGGAGTTAAAGGGCGCATGCCCTCTGAAGGAAGAGATCTCGGACAAGGGATTTGATATGATGATCATGCGTGAACTGACGGGTGGATTATACTTCGGAGAACGCAAGACTGTAGAAGAGAACGGTGTCCTGAAAGCATATGATGAGCTGACCTATGATGAGAACGAGATCAGACGAATTGCAATTAAGGGCTTTGATATTGCCATGAAGCGCCGGAAGAAGGTAACCAGCGTGGATAAGGCGAACGTACTGGATTCATCCAGATTATGGAGAAAGGTCGTCGAGGAAGTCGCAAAGGATTATCCGGAAGTTACATTAGAGCATATGCTGGTTGACAACTGCGCAATGCAGCTGGTTAAGGATCCGGCACAGTTTGATGTGATCCTGACTGAGAATATGTTTGGTGATATTTTATCGGATGAGGCTTCTATGGTAACCGGATCTATCGGAATGTTAGCTTCGGCCAGCTTAAACGAGACCAAGTTCGGTATGTATGAACCAAGCGGCGGCTCAGCACCGGATATCGCAGGACAGAATAAGGCGAATCCGATAGCAACGATCCTGTCAGCAGCTATGATGCTTCGTTTCTCCTTTGACATGGATAAAGAAGCGGACAGCATTGAAGCGGCTATCAAGAAGGTATTACAGGAGAATTACCGTACCTGTGATATTATGGATGATGGTATGACATTGGTAAGCTGTTCAGAAATGGGCGACCTGATCTGCCGGCGATTATAACAGAGTATAGAAAGATAGCAGTATGTAGCGGATGTCCGCGGATATCCGGGCTGGAGTCTATAAAGGAGAATAGAAATGAAAAGTGATGCAGTAAAGACAGGCATGCAGCAGGCACCACATCGGTCCCTGTTCAACGCACTGGGTATGACAAAAGAAGAAATGGAACGTCCATTGGTTGGTATCGTATGTTCCTACAACGAGATCGTACCGGGACATATGAATCTGGATAAAATCGCACAGGCAGTGAAGCTTGGTGTTGCAATGGCAGGCGGAACACCGATCATGTTCCCGGCAATTGCGGTCTGCGATGGTATTGCAATGGGACATATCGGTATGAAGTATTCTCTGGTTACCAGAGATCTGATCGCAGATTCTACGGAATGTATGGCACTGGCACATCAGTTTGATGCCCTGGTAATGATTCCAAACTGTGATAAGAACGTACCGGGACTTTTAATGGCAGCAGCCAGAATCAATGTCCCGACCGTATTTGTCAGTGGCGGCCCGATGTTGGCCGGTCATGTACACGGACAGAAGAGAAGCCTTTCTTCGATGTTTGAGGCAGTCGGATCTTATGCAGCCGGTACAATGACAGAAGAAGATGTAGAAGAGTTTGAGAATAAAGTATGCCCGACCTGTGGTTCCTGTTCTGGTATGTATACAGCCAATTCCATGAACTGTCTGACAGAGGTTCTCGGTATGGGACTTCGCGGAAACGGAACGATCCCGGCTGTATATTCAGAGAGAATCAAGCTTGCAAAGCATGCAGGTATGGCAGTTATGGATATGTATCGCAAGAACATCCGCCCAAGAGATATTATGACAAAGGATGCAATCTTAAATGCACTGACGATCGATATGGCACTGGGATGCTCTACAAACAGTATGCTGCATCTGCCGGCAATCGCACATGAGATCGGATTTGACTTTGATATTTCCTTTGCAAATGAGATCAGTGCAAAGACACCGAACCTGTGTCATCTGGCACCTGCCGGACCTACCTATATGGAGGATTTGAACGAGGCCGGTGGTGTATATGCGGTTATGAATGAGATCAATAAGCTGGGTCTGCTTCATACAGACTGTATGACAGTAACCGGTAAGACAGTCGGAGAAAATATCGCAGGCTGTGTAAACCGGAATCCGGAGGTTATCAGACCGGTTGACCGGCCATATAGTAAAACAGGCGGTCTGGCAGTATTAAAGGGTAATCTGGCACCGGATGGCAGCGTTGTAAAGCGTTCTGCAGTTGTTCCGGAAATGATGAAGCATTCCGGCCCGGCCAGAGTCTTTGAATGCGAAGAGGATGCAATTGCTGCAATCAAAGGTGGTAAGATCGTAGAAGGTGATGTAGTCGTTATCCGTTATGAGGGACCTAAAGGTGGCCCGGGTATGCGTGAGATGTTGAACCCGACATCTGCGATTGCCGGTATGGGTCTTGGTTCATCGGTTGCACTGATCACAGACGGACGGTTCTCAGGGGCCAGCCGTGGAGCTTCCATCGGTCATGTATCACCGGAAGCAGCTGTTTGTGGTCCGATCGCATTGGTACAGGAAGGAGATATCATTGATATCGATATCGATAACCTGTCATTGAATGTGAGAGTATCCGATGAAGAGATGGCAAAGCGTAAAGAGCAGTGGCAGCCGAGAGAACCGAAGGTAACCACCGGTTATCTGGCAAGATATGCAGCGATGGTAACATCCGGTAATCGGGGTGCAATCTTGGAAATTCCGGGGAAGAAGTAAGGAGAGGAAGAGAATGAAGCAATTAACAGGTTCTGAAATCGTAATTGAATGTTTGAAGGAACAGGGCGTTGATACCGTATTCGGATATCCGGGCGGCTGTATCCTGAATATTTATGACGAATTATATAAGCATCAGGGAGAGATCAAGCATGTTTTGACATCCCATGAGCAGGGCGCAGCCCATGCAGCAGACGGATATGCCAGAGCAACCGGTAAGGTAGGTGTCTGTATGGCAACCAGCGGACCGGGAGCAACCAATCTGGTGACCGGTATTGCAACCGCATATATGGATTCTGTACCAATGGTTGCGATCACTGCCAATGTAGGTGTTACCTTACTGGGTAAGGACAGCTTCCAGGAGGTCGATATTGCAGGCGTGGTTATGCCAATCACAAAGTACAGCTTTATTGTAAAGAATGTGCATGAACTGGCAGACACGATCCGCCGGGCATTTAAGATCGCAAAGAGCGGAAGACCGGGTCCTGTTTTAGTTGATATTACCAAGGATGTAACTGCCAATCTGGCAGATTATGAGCCGAAGAAGCCGGCAGAAATCGAGCGGGTAACGGATACGATTGATGAGTCGGCTGTAAAGCGGGCAGTTGATATGATCAACCGTTCCAAGAAGCCGTTTATTATGGCAGGCGGCGGTGTGGTGATCGCTGATGCAGAGCAGGAATTAAGAGCTTTTGCTGATAAGATTGATGCAGCTGTTTGCGATACCCTGATGGGTAAGGGTGCAATCGAAGGCACTGCAGACCGTTATACCGGTATGATCGGTATGCACGGTACCAAGGCATCGAACTTCGGATTATCAGATGCAGACCTTTTGGTTGTTGTTGGTGCTAGATTCTCGGATCGTGTAATCGGTAATGCAAGTAAGTTCGCAGAGAATGCCAAGATTATCCATATTGATGTAGATCAGGCAGAAATCAATAAGAATATTGAAGTAGATGAAGCAATTATCGGCGATGCAAAGGTAATCCTGCAGCAGCTGATCAATCAGGTGGATGCATCCGAGAAGCCGGAATGGATGGATGAGATCCGTGACCTGAAGGAGAAATATCCGATGACCTATGATAAGGGCGTCCTGACCGGACCGGAGATCATTGAAAAGCTTTATGAGCTGACGGATGGTGAGGCAACGGTCGTTACAGAGGTAGGACAGCATCAGATGTGGGCAGCACAGTATTATAAGTACAAGAGACCGCATCAGCTCCTGACATCCGGTGGCCTTGGAACCATGGGTTATGGTCTGGGTGCATCGCTGGGTGCGAAACTTGCAAGACCGGATGAAACGGTTGTCAATATTGCGGGTGACGGATGTTTCCGTATGAATATGAATGAGATTGCAACTGCAGCCAGATATAACATTCCGATCATTGAGATTGTGATCAATAATCATGTGCTTGGAATGGTTCGTCAGTGGCAGACATTGTTCTATGACAAGCGGTATTCGAATACAATCTTAAATGATAGTGTAGACTTTGCAAAGCTTGCAGAGGCTATGGGAGCGATCGGTTGTCGTGTAACAACCATTGATGAATTTGAAGAAGCCTTTAAGAAGGCACAGCAGGCAGGCAGACCGGTAGTGATCGACTGTATCATTAATGAAGATGATAAGGTATGGCCGATGGTAGCACCGGGTAAGCCGATCGAAACCTGTTTCTCAGAGGAAGATCTGGAAAAATAATATTCAGAAAATAATTTAAGGCACTATGATCTCGGAACGGCTGCGAGGTGGCTGTTCCGGGATTGGATGATAGCGAATAAGTCGAGGAGGATTTATAAAATGGCAAGAGTGTATAATTTTTCAGCAGGACCATCTGTATTACCGGAGGTTGTGTTAAAAGCAGCAGCAGAAGAGATGCTGGATTACAATGGAACCGGCATGAGTGTAATGGAGATGAGTCATCGATCCAAGGCATTTGAAGAGATCATCGAGACTGCAGAGCAGGATTTGAGAGATCTGATGAAGATCCCGGATAACTACAAGGTATTATTCCTGCAGGGTGGTGCATCTCAGCAGTTTGCAGCAATTCCAATGAACCTGATGAAGAATAAGGTCGCTGATTATATTGTGACCGGACAGTGGGCAAAGAAGGCAGCAGAAGAGGCTAAAAAGTATGGTAAGGTAAATATCATTGCATCCTCTGCAGATAAGACTTTCAGTTACATTCCGGATTGTTCGGATTTACCGATCGATGATGATGCTGATTATGTATACATCTGCCATAACAATACAATTTATGGAACCACTTATAAGACCTTACCAAACACAAAGGGTAAGATTCTGGTAGCAGATATGTCATCTGACATCCTGTCACAGCCGGTAAATGTATCAGACTACGGTCTCATTTACTTCGGTGTGCAGAAGAACGTAGGACCGGCCGGTGTTGTAGTTGCAATTATCCGGGAAGACCTGATCCGCGATGATGTTTTGGAAGGAACACCAACCATGTTAAAGTATAAGACACAGGCAGATGCCAAGTCCCTGTACAACACACCTCCATGCTACGGTATTTATATCTGTGGCAAGGTATTCAAGTGGGTTAAGGAAATGGGTGGTCTGGAAGCTATGAAGATCCATAACGAGAAGAAGGCAGCTATCCTGTATGATTTCCTGGACAACAGCAAGATGTTCAAGGGCACTGTTGAGAAGAAGGATCGTTCTCTCATGAATGTACCGTTTGTAACCGGTGACGAAGAGCTGGATGCAAAGTTTGTAAAGGAAGCAACCGCAGCCGGATTTGTAAATATCAAGGGACATCGTACCGTAGGCGGTATGCGTGCCAGCATTTACAATGCTATGCCAATCGAAGGTGTAGAGAAGCTGGTTGAGTTTATGAAGAAGTTCGAGGAGGAGAATCAGTAATGGCTAAGGTTAAATGCTTGAATCCGATCGCAGCATGCGGTATGGATCTGTTACCGGAAGGATATAATGTAGTAGAGGATCTGGCAGATGCAGATGTAGTATTGGTAAGAAGTGCAGCAATGCATGATCTGGAACTGCCTGCAGACTTAAAGGCAATCGCAAGAGCAGGTGCCGGAGTTAATAATATTCCGCTGGATAAATGTGCGGAGCAGGGTATCGTAGTATTCAATACACCGGGTGCAAATGCAAACGGCGTAAAGGAGATCGTAATTGCAGGCCTGCTTCTGGCTTCCAGAGATCTGGTTGGCGGATATAACTGGGTAAAGGCAAATGCTGCAGATGAAGGCATTGCAAAGGCAGTTGAGAAGAATAAGTCCAAGTTCGCAGGCTGTGAGATCGAAGGAAAGAAGTTAGGTGTGATCGGTCTGGGTGCGATTGGTGCAAAGGTTGCCAATGTAGCAGTCAGCTTAGGAATGGAAGTATATGGATATGATCCATATGTATCAGTGGATGCAGCATGGAATCTGTCCCGTCAGGTAAAGCATATTTCAAATGTAGAAGATATTTATAAAGAGTGTGATTACATTACCATCCATGTACCGGCTTTAGACAGTACCAAGGGCATGCTGAATGCAGCTGCATTCGGCATGATGAAGGATGGTGTTAAGATCCTGAACTTTGCAAGAGATGTTCTGGTTAATGATGAGGATATCAAGGCTGCACTGGCATCCGGCAAGGTAAGCAAGTATGTAACGGACTTCCCGAATCCGGCAGTTGCGGGTGTCGAGAATGTCATTACATTACCACATCTGGGAGCTTCTACGGAAGAGTCTGAAGATAACTGCGCAGTTATGGCAGTTAAGCAGGTGGTTGATTATATCGAAAACGGTAATATCAAGAATTCCGTAAACTACCCTGCATGTGATATGGGCGTATGTACAAATACAGCAAGAGTTGTGATCAATCATAAGAATATCCCGGATATGCTGACCAGATTTACCGGTGTATTCTCATCAAAAGGAATCAACATTTCCGATATGATCAGCAAGTCTAAGGGTGACTGGGCATATTCCATGTTAGATGTATCAGCCGAAATCACAGATGCCATTGTTGCGGAACTGAATGCAATCGAAGGTGTTGTAAAAGTACGTGTCATCAAATAACATGTAAGATACAGGGTGCGAAAGCACACAACATATGAATATTACTAATAGGAGAGAAACAATGAGTGAGAAGTTACGTGTAGGTATCCTTGGTGGTACCGGTATGGTAGGACAGAGATTTATTTCATTATTAGAGAATCATCCGTGGTTTGAGGTGGTTACCATTGCTGCAAGCCCACGAAGTGCCGGAAAGACCTATGAAGAAGCTGTCGGTGACCGTTGGAAGATGGATACACCGATGCCGGAGGCAGTTAAGAATATCATTGTTCATAATGTAAACGAAGTAGAGGAAGTTGCATCTACCGTTGATTTTGTATTCAGTGCGGTTGATATGTCAAAGGATGAGATCAAGGCGATCGAGGAAGCTTATGCAAAGACAGAGACACCGGTTGTTTCCAATAACAGCGCACATCGCTGGACACCGGATGTTCCGATGATGGTACCGGAGATCAATCCACAGCATGCAGAGGTAATTGAATACCAGAAGAAACGTCTGGGAACTAAGCGCGGCTTCGTTGCTGTAAAACCGAACTGCTCCATTCAGAGCTATGCACCGGTATTAACAGCATGGATGGAATTTGAGCCACAGGAAGTGGTGGTTACTACTTATCAGGCAATCTCAGGTGCCGGTAAGACCTTTAAGGACTGGCCGGAGATGGTAGGTAATATCATTCCGTATATCGGAGGAGAAGAAGAGAAGTCCGAGCAGGAGCCGCTTCGTCTCTGGGGTGATATCGTAGACGGTAAGATTGAAAAATGCACCAATGGCCCTAAGATCACCAGTCAGTGTATCCGTGTACCGGTATTAAACGGACATACAGCAGCTGTATTTGTAAACTTTAAGAAACAGCCGACCAAGGAAGAACTGATCGACCGTCTGGTAAACTTCAGTGGTGAACCACAGGCACTGGGACTTCCAAGTGCTCCGAAGCAGTTCATCCAGTATCTGGAGGAGGATAACCGCCCACAGGTAAGTTTGGATGTAGATTATGAGCATGGTATGGGCGTTTCTGTTGGACGTCTTCGTGAGGACAGCATCTTTGACTGGAAGTTCGTTGGACTTTCACATAATACAGTTCGTGGTGCAGCCGGTGGTGCAGTGCTTTGTGCTGAATTATTAAAGGCAAAGGGATATATTACAAAGAAGTAATCTATCATACAGGACAGAAATAAAACAGGCGGGAGAGGATCAGAGATATCCTCTCCTGTTTTGACTATTTACGCAATTCCTTGCATTAATATGCATGGTATGGGGATTTTCTATTTCTATTTCTGATAAAATGTGTTAAAATAGTTGCGGTAACTTTGTAAGATAAGGAAATGAATGCAAATGAGGAGATAACGAGGAGAAGCTATGGATAATAATCAGAATCATACAGGCAATCCATTTCACCTGGACGAAAGCGGTACAGGAGAGAACAAGCACACGGAATCCGGATTGGGATATGATCCGAAGACCTTCGGAACTGCAGGAAGTAACCAGACCGGCACGTACAATGCAAATCCGCACAATAACCAGACCGGAACATACAATGCAGATCCGTACAGCAATCAGACCGGAACCTATGATGCCGGGGCATACAATTATAATATGAATCAGAATGCACAGAATACGGTCGCAGAAGGAACAGCATCTCTTCAGGCCGCACAGGATGATGCATGTGCGAAAAAGGCAAAGACCAGTTTGATCCTTGGTATCATTCTGAATGTTTTAAACCTTGGTATGATGTGCAGTACTCTGTTTGGAGGAGGCTTTTTATACGGAGGAATATTTATAATACTGGCGATTGCGGGAATCCAGAACGCAAATCTCGGCAGGAAATCATCCAAACGGGGAATGGCAACCGCGGGATTGGTTCTGAATATTGTTGCAGTGGTATTTTCAGCGTTGTTCCTGATTCTGGGATTTGTGCTGAAATTCATGGATTAATATCCGCAGACAGGATAAAGGTTATAGGTATTGATGATAAAATATGAGAGACAGATGAAGGAGGACTTTTCATGGTAACACTATTTGACGGAGGCGCTTACCTGATCAATGGTACTGAGCTGGTTCAGGATGGACAGGCAGTAGCAGGCTATGAGGCATCGACAGGTAATAAGCTTTCAAAGGAAGAGGCAGCGAAGAATACGATGGCATATCAGATTCTTCAGGCACATAATACATCCGGAAATGATAAAAAGCTTCAGATTAAGTTTGATAAGCTGACTTCCCATGATATTACATTCGTAGGAATCATTCAGACAGCCAGAGCATCCGGACTTGAGAAATTCCCAATCCCATACGTACTGACGAACTGCCACAATTCCTTATGTGCGGTTGGCGGTACGATTAATGAGGATGACCACATGTTTGGTCTGTCCTGCGCAAAGCGTTATGGTGGAATGTATGTACCACCTCATCAGGCAGTTATCCATCAGTTTGCCAGAGAAATGCTGGCAGCCGGCGGACAGATGATCCTGGGCTCTGACAGCCATACCCGTTATGGTGCATTAGGTACTATGGCAATTGGCGAAGGTGGCGGTGAGCTGGTAAAACAGTTGCTTTCCAAGACCTATGATGTAGATATGCCGGGCGTTGTTGCCGTTTATCTGACAGGAAAGCCACAGAAAGGTGTCGGCCCGCAGGATGTGGCTCTGGCAATTATCGGAGCTACCTTCGGATGCGGTTATGTTAAGAATAAGGTTATGGAGTTCGTAGGACCCGGTGTTGAGAACTTAAGTGCAGATTACCGGATCGGTATTGATGTTATGACTACAGAGACAACCTGTCTGTCATCCATCTGGAAGACCGATGACCGGATTAAGGAATTCTATGATATCCATGGAAGAAGCGGAGATTATAAGGAGTTAAATCCTGGTGCGGTTGCTTACTATGATGGTGTTGTATATGTTGATCTATCAGAAGTGAAGCCAATGATCGCAATGCCGTTCCATCCAAGCAATGTATATACGATTGAAGAGCTGAATGCAAATCTGATGGATATTCTAGATGATTGCGAGAAGCGTGCAAAGGTCAGTCTAGATGGTAAGGTTGATTTCACCTTAAAGGATAAGGTAAGAGATGGCAGACTTTATGTTGAACAGGGAATTATCGCAGGCTGTGCAGGCGGCGGATTTGAGAATATCTGTGAAGCAGCAGATATTCTGAAGGGATCTTACATCGGAGCAGATGAGTTTACATTAAGTGTATATCCGGCAAGTACACCAATCTATATGGAGCTTGCAAAGAATGGAGTACTGGCTGATCTGATCGAGACCGGTTCCATTGTAAAGACTGCATTCTGTGGTCCATGTTTTGGTGCAGGTGATACTCCGGCAAATAATGCATTCAGTATCCGTCATTCAACCAGAAACTTCCCGAACCGTGAAGGTTCTAAGATCCAGAACGGACAGATTTCATCCGTTGCATTGATGGATGCCCGTTCCATTGCAGCAACTGCAGCCAATAAAGGTTATCTGACCGCTGCTACGGATGTGGATGTGAACTTTACAAAGAGAAAGTATTATTTTGATAAAGCGATTTATGAGAATCGTGTATATAATGGCGTTGGAAAGCCGGATCCGTCAGTTGAGATCAAGTTCGGTCCGAATATTAAGGACTGGCCAGCCATGTCTCCATTGCCGGAGAATCTGATCCTGAAGGTAGTATCCGAGATTCATGATCCGGTTACAACCACAGATGAACTGATTCCTTCCGGAGAGACTTCTTCATATCGTTCAAATCCGCTTGGACTGGCTGAGTTTACGTTGTCCAGAAAGGATCCTGCATATGTTGGACGTGCCAAGGAGATTCAGAAGGCACAGAAGGCCATTGAGGCAGATAGCTGTCCATGTGAAGCAGTATCCGAGCTGACTCCGATCATGGATAAGATCAAGGAGACCTATAAGATCAGCAGAAAGACTGTTGGTGTCGGAAGTACGATCTTTGCAGTAAAGCCGGGTGACGGTTCTGCCAGAGAGCAGGCTGCATCCTGCCAGAAGGTATTAGGCGGCTGGGCGAATATTGCAAATGAATATGCAACCAAGCGTTATCGTTCCAACCTGATCAACTGGGGTATGCTTCCGTTCCTGATTCAGGATAAGGATACAGAGCTTCCGTTTGCAAACGATGATTATATCTTCATCCCCGGCATTGCTGAGGCAGTTAAGAATAAGACCGATGAGATCAAGGCATATGTGGTAAACAAGGATATGAAAGAGTTTACACTGACCCTTGGACAGCTGACAGATAATGAGAGAGAGATTATCTTAAAGGGATGTCTGATCAACTATAACCGTGGAAATTAAGGTTATACATTTGTTATTATGACAGTGAGAAAAATATAGAAAACCCATCATTTCAGCAACCGGGAGATATCTAAGAGTCCCCAGCCCTGCTGAAAATGAGGAAGATTAAGCCGCCTTGCACAGTCGTGCAGGCGGTTTTTTACGTCCCGGTTACTAAGGGAAGGCTCCTGCTCAAGTAAAAGTGCAATGGCACCGCTGACTAAAGAGGTAGACATGGAAGTTCCGGTCTTGGCGGTGTAACCGAGTCTCTGGTTGCTACAGCTGACGATCTGGCTGCCGGGAGCGACAAGCTCCGGCTTGACAGTGCTGCAGCCGGTTGGTCCCCGACCGGAATACTGCCGATGGATATTGGAACGCAGGGCAGGAATATTATCATCCGAGGCACCGACGGTGATCACCCGGCAGCTGGAGCCGGGGGCACTGATAGAACCGGGAGCCGGTCCGTTGTTTCCTGCAGAGGTACACACGATCAGGCCGTCAGTCCAGAGCTGTTCCACTTCCTGGATCAGGAGATCGGAATGAGAATAGCCGGAAGATAAAGTAGTACCAATGGAGATATTGACGATTCGGATGTGATAGGCAGACTGATAGTGATGAATCCAGCGCAGGGCACGGATAAAGGTGCTGAGCGGAGCATTTCCATACTGGTCCAACACCTTCAGAACGACCAGATTACAGGCCGGAGCAATTCCGAGATATTCAGAACCGATAGGATGAGAAGATGCGATTTTTCCGCAGATATGGGTTCCGTGTCCGGCATCATCATAGGGCAGTGAACGTGCATGGACAAAGTCTTCAAAATGCAGAATCCGGGATGGAGCAGAAGCATCCGGCAGAGACAGAAAATCAGCCCGTGGCTGAATACCGGAATCCAGAACAGCAACTGTCACACCACGGCCATAGATATGACTGTGGTGTGCATAGTCTGCTTTTATAATGTGATTGGGAGATAGTAGTTGTTCAGAAGTAATACCGGCAGCCATGTGTCACCATACCGAAGAACCCTTTTCTATATGGTATGCGGCAGGGACTTTTTAGGCTACTGGTTAACGATCCCATTTATCGCAAAGAGAGTTGATCTGATCGGTAAATTTGATCAGATCCTTGTTGGTACCGCCTTCATTATGGCGGATTACAGCAATCAGGCGCTGACCGGCAGCAACGAGACGCAGATAAATATTGGTAGCCCGGATAGATTTCTCTTTTACGGTGGTCTGCTTCTTGTGGATATGATTACCGTCACTCAGCCATGTGCCTGTCAAAAGATCAAAGGAAGCACCGGTATATGGTGCCTCTGCATCATAACCATGCTCGTCACGCAGGCAGGCTGTAAAAGAATCACAGACATTGTCCTCGCCATGAACAATAAACACCTTTTTCGGCTTAGGGGACATTGCCTCCAACCATTTGATCAGGTGATCCTTATCGGCGTGACCGCTGATGCCATCCAGTTTCTCAATGTGAGCAGTAACCTCGATCGTTTCACCAAACAGTGTCACTGCCTTTGCACCTTCCAGTAAGGCACGGCCAAGTGTACCGTTTGCCTGATAGCCAACGAAAAGGATCGTACATTCCGGACGCCACAGGTTATGTTTTAAATGATGACGGATACGGCCTGCTTCGCACATTCCGGAAGCGGAGAGGATAACCTTTGGATTTGGATTGAAATTAATTGCTTTCGACTCATCACTGGTAACGGAGGTCTTCAGACCAGGGAAAGTGATCGGATTAATTCCCTGACGGACCAGTGCCATGGCCTCTTCATCAAAACAACTCTCTACATTACGGTTAAATACACTCGTAGCCTCCACAGCTAACGGACTATCTACAAATACTTCAAAATCCGGATATTCCGGAAGCAGGTTCTGTGTCTTGATCTCACGGATGAAATATAATAATTCCTGGGTTCTTCCGACTGCAAAGGATGGAATGACTACGTTGCCACCGCGTTTAAAAGTATCCCGGATAATGCGGGTAAGAGATGCCACATAATCGGGAGTGGCAGTATGATTCCGGTCACCGTAGGTGGATTCCATAATGACATAGTCGGCATCGGAAAGATATTGCGGATCCCGGATTAACGGCTGGTTAATATTGCCGACATCTCCCGAAAAGGCTAGTTTTACGGTCTGGTCGTCCTCGGTAGCCCACAGTTCAATGCTGGCAGAGCCTAGCAGATGGCCGACATCGGAAAAACGCACCTGAATTCCGTCACAGATGGTAATAGTAGTATCATAGTCTAAAGAATGAAAATGAGAAATGACATTTTCTGCATCTTGGATAGTATAGAGAGGAATCACTTCAGGAAGACCGGAACGTCTGGCTTTTCGATTCTTCCATTCTGCTTCCATCTCCTGGATGTGAGCACTATCACGTAACATGATCTGGCATAGATCCGTGGTTGCTTTGGTTGCAAAAATGGTACCACGGAATCCGTGTGAGTAAAGGAATGGCAGATAACCGCTGTGATCAATATGTGCATGTGTTAGAAATACATAATCCAGATCAGCAGCGGCGCAGGGAAGCTCTTCATTCTCATAGATGTCAGCTCCTTGTTCCAGTCCGCAGTCAATAGTCAATCGTTTTCCTGCAATTTCCAGATAGTGACAACTGCCGGTAACCTCGTGATCAGCCCCAATAAAAGTTAGTTTCATAAGCAGGTACCCCCATAAATTGATATTATTATTATAATATAGTTTATGGGGGTTTTCAATGTGCAGATGTAAGGAGACCGGTGGAGAAACAGGTGCTTACAGGAACTTATCCAGTTCTGCTTCCACCTGCTTCCGCTTCCTGATCTTTGGATGATTGAGAATAGTGCCTCTGGTAATCACCATTTCCGGGTATCTCAGAGCACGCAGATCCTCCAGTGGATTTTCTGAGATGACGAGCATATCGGCGGATTTTCCTTTTTCTATAGAACCGGTAATATGGCCGATTCCGGCAAGCTCGGCACTTCGCCTGGTCGCAGTGTAGATAGCAAAGGCATTGGAAACACCGACATACTTGTGGAAGTAGTAGAGTTCACGCCAGAAGTCATACTGCGTGATCCACGGACAGCCGACATCATTACCGAGAACAACCGGGATATCATGTTCCAGTGCTGCCTTTGCACAGGCAATGATTCCCTCGAATACAACATTGCCATTGTACTGTTCTACCTCTGTCGCATTGGTGACAGAACGGTCAAATAAAGCATACGGCAGAGCCGGTGAGATTGTGGTGCAGAGGAAAGCACCACGTTCCTTGAAGAGCTTGATCATAGCATCACTTAATTTGGCACCGTGTTCAATGGAGTCGACACCGTTTTCTAAAGCAACGCGCACACCCTCCGGAGATTCCACATGGGCAGCGACCAGGTAGCCGTCTTCATGTGCCTTCTGACATACGGCACGCACCATTTCCGGTGACATTTTCAGTTCGCCGGGAACCCCCTTTTCCTTGGCATCCATAACACCACCGGTAATCATGAGCTTGATCAGATCGACTTTTTCTTCTTCTGATTTTGCAAGCTGGCTGAGGGCATCATCCACCGTCTCGGCAGCAATGGCAACCGAGCCTGCCATGTGCCCGCCGGGAACAGAGATTCCCTGATTCGCGGCAAGGATACGGGGACCTGTTTTGGTTCCGGCCTCGATCTCATCACGCAGACGGGTATCGAAGTCACCGAGACCACCGACGGTCCGGATGGTGGTAACACCGCTCAGAAGTTCATCCTTTGCAAAGCCGGAGACCATTTTATAGGCAATCTTACGAGTAAGAGAAGATCCCATGATAGTATGAACCAGCTTCTCATTGTCACGTTGCTTTTTCTGCGGCTTGCCATTTCCGGCAAGGTGGACATGCATATTGATCAGACCCGGCAGAATGTAATTCCCCTGCAGATCAATGATGTTGTAATTCTGAAGGTCTGCGGTGCTCGGCACAATATCGGTGATAATGCCGTCCTGCACCAGAATATAGAGTCCGCTCTGTACCTGCATATCCTTGGTTCCGTCCAAAATTTTTCCGTTTATAAATGCGTAGTTCATATTCATTCCTCGATTCGTTCAGATTATTATCTAACTATACAATAGAGGGGAAATACTTGGCAAGATTCTTTATGTAAAATTGTTTACTTGAAATACCTACAGGCAAAGCTTATAATAAGTGACAGGTATTATAAATGGAGCAAAGAAGGAAGGGCTAATATGAGTCAGACATCACGTCCCGTTCCGGGACAACGTTATCGTCATTTTAAGGGGAATCTGTACCAAATCCTGACACTGGCATATGATTCCGAGACGAATGAGGAAATGGTGGTATATCAGGCATTATATGGAGATTTTATAGTATATGTCCGCTCGCTGGAGATGTTTTTGGAGCCGGTAGACCGGGAGAAGTATCCGAACGCCGGACAACAGTACCGGTTTGAACGGGTTTATCCGGAAATCGTGCCGGAACCGGAGACCGGAATCAGCCGAAGCGATGCAGAAGGCATTAAGAGCGTCAGATCGGAGACGGAGGATGTGTATCAGCAGTCGACCGTGCGGCCTGCAGCCGGAGGAACGGCAGAGATGGCAGACGAAGCAGAGACAGCGGGTGTGGATCCACTGCTGATCCAGTTTCTGGATGCCGATACCTATACGGATAAGCTGAAAGTATTCCTGGAAATGCGGGATACGATCAATGAGGTTCTTCTGACGGATATAGCAGCGTCTCTGGATATATCAACAGGAACAGGTAGCCTGGAAGAGCAGTATGCCAGTGTGCAATACGCATTGCATACGCTGGCAAAGTACGAGAGAAACAAGCGGTAAGACATAGGATATAAGACAGCGATAGGATAGGGAATGGTTGTAAGGCAATGAAAGGCAGGGGGACTATGGTTAAACGGAAAACCAAGCAGGCATTGGAAGGTAAATTAAACGAGCTGAAGATGAACCTGGAGAATAATTATAAGGATCTGGCGAGAACTGCGCTGAAGGAGTATCAGGAGCTGGTAGAGCAGTATCGGAGCTCCGGCGAGTTAAAAGAGAAGGATTACGGAAAATACAAACAGATCGCAGATGAATATGAGATGCGTATGCAGAATTATCATCATTAGATATAGAAAAAGAAACGAGCAACAAAAAGAAAAGGTCAGCCTATATGCCAAGGCTGGCCTTGATTTTTGCAACAAAATTCTGTGTTTCGGCAAAGGGAGGAATTCCGCCATACCGGTCAACAGCACCGGAGCCGGCATTATAGGCAGCCAGTGTCAGTGAAAGATCTCCCTGATAATGCTCAGATAACTGGGCTAACAGCTTTGCTCCGCCCATAATATTCTGATACGGATCATAAGAATCCGTAACACCCAGATAGGCTGCGGTAGAAGGCATCAGCTGCATGATACCGACTGCACCGGAAGAAGATACGATATTGGATTGGAAATTCGACTCCTGCTTTGCAACGGCCTTTAACAGATCAACGGAAAGATGATAGGTATTCGCGGCTTCCTGAAAATAAGCATCCAAATCTGCGGGAGAGGTCACATTGCCGCCGGCAACGGATGAAACCGTCTGACCGGAAACTGCTGTACCGGAGGAGTAGGCAGCCGTACTGGCATTTAACATCTGCCGGAAAGCATCGGAGGAATCGGTGGCATAAGAAGCAGCAGCAGACTGTGTACTCTGCTGTGCAAGCTTTGCTGCTTCAATTGCCTGTAAAAATTGTGCTTCGGTTGCATAAGTCATAGAAGAAACGTATGCCATAAGAATCTGTCTCCCATCATTTATAAATCTATTAAACAGTATAAAGACCTGCAGCGAAAAAAGCAAGTCCCAACCGGATGAAAGACAGCCGGAAGAAGCAACTTCTTTCATAGACAGACATGGGCGAACGGTGGTATAATAATCCCAAATGTATTAAGACATAAAAGAGTGGAGGTTCAAGATGCGAGGTTTAGAGACAGATGTTCGCAGACTGCGGAAGCAGGTATTTGTGGAGATTGCAAAAGTAGCATATGATTCGGATTCTATTAATGATGATATAGAGGCGATTCCCTACAAAGTAACACCGGGAGATACGCCGCAATATTGCGATAACATATATCGCGAAAGAGCGATTACCAGTGAGCGGGTCCGGCTGGCTATGGGTATGTCTCTCCGCCCGGAGGACAGACCGGTTCATGTAACACAGGGGCTGGAAGAAAGTGCGATTGATGAGAAATATTATGAACCGCCGCTGATGCAGGTTATCCCATCTGCATGCAATGCCTGTGAAAACAATATCTACGAAGTAAGTAATCAGTGTAAGGGCTGTGTGGCGCATCCATGTATGGAGGTCTGTCCTATGGATGCCATTACCTGGGTAAACGGTCATTCTTTTATCGACCAGAATAAATGTATTAAATGCGGAAAATGTAAAGCCAACTGTCCGTATGATGCCATTGCCAATAAGCGGCGGCCGTGTGCGGATGCCTGTGGCGTCGGTGCCATTGAGAGCGATGAGCATGGCCGGGCGAAGATCAATGAGGACAAATGCGTTTCCTGCGGTATGTGTATGGTAAGCTGTCCGTTTGGAGCAATTGCAGACAAGTCCCAGCTGTTTCAGCTGATCCGTGCAATGAAGTCCGGACGGGAGATCATTGCAGAGATCGCACCGGCATTTGTCGGACAGTTTGGTGAGTATGCAACACCTGAAAAGATCAAGGCAGCCCTGATCAAGCTTGGTTTCAAGGATGTATATGAGGTTGCCATGGGTGCGGATATCGGAGCCATGGCAGAGGCTGAGCATTATGTGGAGGCCGTGGCCAGCGGAAAGCAGCCGTTCCTGCTGACCTCCTGCTGCCCGTCGTGGGCAATGCTTGCCAAGAAGTATTTCCCGGAGACAATCAGCATGATTTCCAATGAACTGACACCGATGGTTGCTACCGCCAGGATCATCAAGAAGGAGCATCCGAATGCATCGGTGGTATTTATCGGACCGTGTGCGGCAAAGAAACTGGAAGCATCCAGAAGAACTGTTCGGAGTGATGTTGACTTTGTTATTACGTTTGAAGAATTGGATGCAATGTTCATTGTACAGGATATTGAGTTTGATGACTTCGGACAGGGCGTTCCGATGGAAGATGCAACCGGAGCCGGACGTGGTTATGCGGTAGCCGGTGGAGTTGCGGATGCAATTCAGTCATGTATTAAGGAGTATTATCCGGATGTGGAAGTGAAGATTGAACATGCGGAGGGACTAAGTGAATGCAGGAAAGCACTGATGCTGGCAAAAGCAGGTCGGAAGAACGGATGTCTGATCGAGGGAATGGGCTGCCCGGGAGGTTGTATAGCCGGAGCCGGTACCAATATACCATTGAATAAAGCGACAGTTGCAGTCCGGAACTTCAAGGGTGCAACAAAAAAATCCGTCCCGGATATGTCAGTCCTTGATCAGGAAATGGATGCATCAACGCTAAAGACAGCCGCAAAGGAACAGGAAAAACCGGAAAATGAGAATCGTGAGTCATAAATACAACAGACAGCAGGGATGAGGGAGTGGTTACTATGAAGAAAGTTCTGGAAGGACTGAAAAACGGCGATTGGAAAACACGTTTATATATTATAGGAACCACAGTCCTTATGCTGGCAGGACTTGGTGGAATTGTTGTATCTTTTATAGTGAATTCCATGTGGCTGTTTCTGGCCGGTGTGGCAGCAGGCATTGCTGCAATTGTGATTGTACAGAAGTTTTCAATTGTGACGGAAGAACTGGATGCAGAGGAACTCATGCCGGAGACAGAGGCAGAGACAGCGGCAGAGTCTGAGGCAGAAACAGCGGCAGAGTCTGAGGCAGAAACAGAGATAGAAACAGAGTCTGAAGCAGAGACAGAAACAGAGACAGATGCAGAGCCTGAAGCAGAAATAACAGAAAAGGATGACCGGCATAGGATAGAGGAACGTAAGAAAACACTGGAGTCCTATGACGAGAAGAAATTAAAGCAGGTTTTTTATAAGTATAAGGTGAAGCGGGATCATAAATGCATCATTATTGATTCATGGAAACAGCATCAGGTATTGCAGGCACCTGCTTATATATGGATCAGTCGGAGAAAGGTACATTTTCTGATCATGGAGAAGGAGACCCGTGAGATTGAAGTGCCGCGGACAGAGTTCACGACACTGTTGTATCATCCGGGGATTGTATGCCGGACAAAGGAGGAATATCCGCAGTTTCGGAAAGAAACGATGATGTCAAAGATTTTTTCCAAATATCTGCCATCTTATCACTCCGGCAACCGCAATGGACGACCGGTTATATATAAGAATCTGTTTGAACTGGGAAATGGGCTTTATCTGACCAACACATCAGCGAAGGTTGTACTGGACATGCTGCAGCCTGTATTTCAGGTAGACGATCAGGTGACCAGGGACGGACATTGCCAGGAGATAGTAAAAGATATTTATAAGCTGGGTATCCTGTTGCGGAATCTGGTATATACGGCAAAGGAATATAAGGATCTGGTGGATGATAAGATCCGGACATTGGCAAATACCGGAATCAGTGAGACAGAATATATGGAAATTTTGCAACTGTTGTTTCGCATGAATCTGATCACAGCAGAATATATGGAATATTATAAGCGATATAGAGCGGAAAGACAGAGATAGGAGAGAGGGATAGAAATGAATCTGTGGAATACATGGGAAACTATGATAGCATGGATATCACCGGCAACCGGAGATAAGGTAAGACCCTGGCTGGCAGCGGTGATATTGATCGTATCGATCATTGTACTGGTGGTTATGCTGTTGGTTAGTCGCCGTTCCGGTGATAATGACAAAGGCAATGAGGCTTACCGGGATGAAGACGAGGATGAGTAAGATTTATAATAAAACGGACAAAAGCCGGCATAGGATTTGACAAATGAAAAGACTATGCGTAAAATGAAAAGCTAGATAAACTTGATAATCAGGAGGACTACACATGGAAAAGATTAAAATGACCACTCCATTGGTTGAGATGGATGGCGATGAGATGACCCGTATTCTTTGGAAGATGATTAAGGATGAATTATTGCTTCCTTATATTGAATTAAAGACGGAGTATTATGATCTGGGTCTGGAATACAGAAATGAAACCAACGATCAGGTAACGATTGATTCTGCAGAAGCGACCAAGAAGTATGGAGTTGCCGTTAAGTGTGCAACGATCACACCGAATGCAGCACGTATGACAGAGTATAACTTAAAAGAAATGTGGAAGAGCCCGAACGGCACGATCCGTGCAGCTTTGGATGGAACCGTATTCCGTGCACCTATCGTTGTAAAAGGAATCGAGCCATGTGTAAAGAACTGGGAGAAACCGATCACATTAGCAAGACATGCTTATGGTGATGTTTATAAGAATACAGAGATCCGTGTTCCGGGTGCCGGCAAGGCAGAGCTGGTATTTACAGCAGAAGATGGTACCGTTACACGGGAAACCATTCATGACTTTACCGGAGCCGGTATCATTCAGGGTATTCATAATACGGATAAGTCGATTGAAAGCTTTGCAAGATGCTGCTTCAATTATGCATTGGATACGAAGCAGGATCTGTGGTTTGCTACCAAGGATACGATTTCCAAGAAATATGATCACAGATTCAAGGATATTTTCCAGGAAATCTATGATGCAGAGTATGATGAGAAGTTTAAGGCAGCCGGAATCGAGTATTTCTATACATTGATTGATGATGCGGTAGCTCGTGTTATGAAAGCAAAGGGTGGATTCATCTGGGCATGTAAGAATTATGATGGTGACGTTATGAGTGATATGGTATCCAGCGCATTCGGTTCTCTGGCTATGATGACTTCCGTACTGGTATCACCGGAAGGCTATTATGAGTATGAGGCTGCTCATGGCACAGTTCAGAGACATTACTACAAGCATTTAAAAGGCGAGGAGACATCTACGAACTCTGTAGCGACGATCTTTGCATGGACCGGTGCTTTAAGAAAGCGTGGCGAGATGGATGATCTTCCGGAGCTTGGCAGGTTTGCAGACGCACTGGAAGCAGCTACCTTAGAGACCATTGAGTCCGGAAAGATGACGAAGGATCTGGCATTGATCACAAGCATCCCGAACCCGACAGCATTATCAAGTGAGGGATTCATCAAGGCAATCCGTGAGACTCTGGATCAGAAGCTGAAATAAGAAGCTGAGATAAGAAGTATAAATGAAGAAACTGTTGTAATAACAGGAGAGGATAAACAAAACGCAGGCTGGTATCGATCAGTCTGCGTTTTGTTTTTTGTCCGTTATTGATGATTGTTAAATCATGGATATTTCGATAATTCAGGCTTCAGAAATGACGTTCTGCTTCCTTTTGATAATCCGTTCATGAATGAAATGGACAGTTTTATAAGCGGCCTCTGCAAATAGCATGAGGAAAAGGACCACAATTGCCAGATTAACGATCAGCAGCCCGATGTTCTGACCGTTCAACTTGGAAATGGATTGTAACGGATTCAGAATCAGGGCAAATAGGACAACATAAATAAACTCATACCATTTCTTCTCTTCATTAAAGAACAGGACGATCACAGGAAACAGATAAAGTGCACAATATAGTCCGCAGTTAGTAGGGACAAGTAAGGTGATACAGATCAGCAGGGCTGTCTTTTTCCATGTACTGTCCTGAAAAGCATTCAACAGAAGACTGACGATGCAGATAATGTAAATCGGTGTCTTCATGGAAGCTTCCAATGCTTTCTGCGCATTTGGAAGCTCGGATAATCCATAGGAAAGAAAATAGTAAAGCCCAAGCTTGGGATTGCATATGAAACTATAGGCTTCTGAATTCAGCTTTACATTCGCCCGGAAGATATTCAGATTCTCATGGAATCCGCCCGGCAGAAACTTAAACGGAATAAATGCAAATCCAAGACCATAAATCAGCAGCCGGATGGCTTCTTTGTATTCCCTGCGATAAATCAGCAGTAAGCCCAGAATTGCGGGATAACCTTTCAGAGCGGCAGCCAGAGCCAATGCGATATAACCGAGTTCGCGGAGAACCGGATTCTTAGACGTATATGTGGCGAGAAAGATAACCATGCATCCGGCAGCGATCAGTATAGAATTTCCGCGTTCAAATGAAAATAGGAAGATACCGGATAATGCAAAACACAGGAGTAATAGATAGCGATATCCCCGTTTCAAATCAGATAATTGTTCTAAGGCCAGAAAAAGAATCAGACAGAATCCGGACATGATCAATATAGCAGACAGGATCTGCATATGAGCTGTCGGAGTTGGCACCTCCAGAGAGTCATAATCAATGAACTGGCTGAACCAGTGGAAAATAACATAGGTAAGAGGAAAGTAGGCTTTTTCTGCGGCACCGTTATACGTGGAGTGATATGGGTCTAAATCCTTGGAATAGTAGGTGACATTAAAATAGTCGGCAAAAAAATCCTCCCCCTTATTAAAGATAATATTAGCCTGATGCCCTGACAGATCTTTTGTATAGAGATTGGTAAAAATAATAAAAAGGCTCAGGATTGCGGTTGCAAGGATGCATAAAAAAACCAGATTTTTATGTTTGTTTAATTGAGTTCCAAATTTCATAATAAACCTCCGATATACTGATTAATCAGCATAAGTTTCCCACTCTTCATATAAAGATTCCAGAGCGGCTTCTGTTTCTTCTTTTTCTTTTGCAAGCTCCATGCACCGGGCGACATTAACAGCAACCTCCGGCAGGCACATTTCATCTGTCAGCTCCTGACAGCGGGTTTCCAGTTTTTCAATCTTATCCTCCAGCTTTTTCAGGTCGTTCTCCCGTTTGCGGATCCGGGCCTGCTCCTCCTTCTGGGCTTTCCAGTCCAGCTTTGATTCGGAAGCTGTATCCGGTATCGGAGCAACCGGTGCAGCTCCGGCAGAGTTTCCGTTGAGACTCTCCTGATACAGGCGTTCCACCAGCTCCTTTTTCTCCAGATAGTAGTCATAATTTCCCTTATATTCATTCAAATGCCGGTCGGTCAGATCCAGGATTCTGGTAGCGGTTTTGTTAATGAAATACCGGTCATGCGACACATAAAGGACAGTTCCGGTATAGCTGCAAAGCGCTGATTCCAGAATCTCTTTGGATGTGATATCCAGATGGTTCGTCGGCTCATCAAGTATCAGCAGATTCGCAGAGGAGAGCATCAGCTTGGCTAGGGATACCCGCCCGCGTTCACCGCCGCTTAAGTCATGGATCTGTTTAAATACATCATCTCCCGTGAAAAGGAAGGCGGCAAGCACGGTTCGGATCCGTGTATTGGTCAACGCAGGGTAAGCATCGGAGATTTCCTGAAAGATTGTCTTTTCAGGAGAAAGTACCTGATGCTCCTGATCATAATATCCGATCTTTACCCGGGAACCGAGGACGATTCGTCCGGCATCCTTCGGGAGATATTTATTGATGATCTTTAATATAGTAGTTTTACCGGTTCCGTTGTTTCCAATCAGGGCTACCCGCTCTCCGCGCTTAATATCCATGGACAGATCCTCAAACAGACAATGACTGCCAAAGGATTTAGACAAATGCTCGATCAGCAGAACGTCATTTCCGCTTTCAACCTCCGGTTCTAATCGAATGCGCATGGCATCCCGAATCTCCTGTGGTTTATCCAGCACCTGAATGTGACTGAGCATCTTTTCCCGGCTTTCTGCACGCTTGATGGATTTCTCACGGTTAAAGGACTTCAGCTTGGTGATGACTTCTTCCTGGTGCTTGATCTCTGCCTGCTGGTTTAAATAGGCTTTCATCTCACTGGCACGGATTTCTTCCCGTCTGGAAGCATAATAGCTGTAGTTCCCGTTATAGACACGGCTGGTGCCGAATTCCAGTTCAATGACCTTGGTAACAATGCGGTCCAGAAAATAACGGTCATGGGATACGATCAGCACTGCTCCGTCATAATTGGTCAGATAGGTTTCCAGCCAGGAGATGGAGTCCATATCCAGATGGTTGGTCGGCTCATCCAGTAATATAATATCTGGATGACTTAAGAGTAGACGGCCAAGAGCCACACGAGTCTTCTGACCGCCGGAAAGGGTAGAGATTCCGGTATCATAATCGGATTCCTGAAAGCCCAGTCCTTTTAATACACCGTTGATCTCACTCTTGTAGGCATAGTCGTTGGACTGCTCGAACTCGTGGTTCAGACGGGTATAGGTGTCCAGTAGTTTGGCAAGCTCGTCACCTTCCGCATGTTTCATGGCAGCTTCCGTATCACGGATCTGCTGATCCAGTTCAATGATATGCTGCTTTACGGAAAGCATTTCTTCATAAATCGTATGCTGATAGGAATGCTCCTGCTGCTGAGCCAGATAACCGATGGTCTTGTCTTTACCGAGTGTTACCTGACCGGAATCAGCGGATTCTTCTCCCATAATGATCTTAAGTAAGGTTGATTTTCCGGCACCGTTGATGCCGACAAGTGCTGCTTTTTCGTGATCTTCTATGTGAAATTGAATGTTTTTTAATACTTCCTTTACTCCAAATGACTTGGAAACTGACTGGCATGCCAGAATCATGGATGTTTCCTCCAATCTTTTAACTCATATATTTCACAATTATATCATAGAAAGATGTGGAGATACAAGGGAAAAGCAGGGGTTTGACAAATCCATATCATAAGCTTATGATGAGGAGAAAAGGAGACTGAAATCATGAAAGTAATTGCAACAGGAACAGAAATACAGGCGGTGGATGCCTGCACGATCAATGAAATCGGAATTCTGTCCATGGTACTGATGGAACGGGCGGCATTGGCAGTGGTACAGGTATTGATGGATTATATGGAAGAACTGGATCTGTTTGGCTATCATTATGCACCCACGGTTCTGGTTGTTACGGAAGGCGGAAATAACGGTGGAGACGGACTGGCAATTGCACGGCTGTTGTCCGAACGTGGCTGCAGTGTGGATGTATATCAGGTGGGCGGTTTAAAACGGGAATCGGAACAATATCAGCAACAGAAACATATTCTGCAACAGCTTCATATAGATATAAAAGAAGGAATTACAACAGAAGAGATGGAACAATGGAAACACTCAAGATATGACGTGGTGGTCGACGCATTGTTTGGTGTCGGGCTGCATCGGGAGATCGTGTCACCGCAGAAGGAAGTGCTGGAGGCACTGAATGCACTTGGCGGATTGAAGTGTGCCGTGGATATGCCGTCGGGCATTGACAGCACGACCGGACATTTGTATGGAACGGCATTCCGGGCAGATCTGACAGTGACATTCGGTTGCATGAAAACCGGACAGCTTTTGAATGAAGGACCGGACTATTGTGGGGATGTGATTACTGCGGATATCGGATTCCCGGCAGTTGTTTTTGAAAAGCAGTCCTTTGCATGCTATGCATATGAATCGGAAGAACTGAAATGTCTGCTTCCGGTACGGAAGTCAGGCGGCAATAAGGGTACCTTCGGTAAGGTGGCTATAGTTGCAGGCAGCGAGACGGTATGCGGAGCGGCATTGCTAAGTGCAGAGGCTGCCTATCGGACCGGATGCGGACTGGTGAAGGTGGTCACACATATCAATAACCGGGAAGCAATACAGGAGAAGCTTCCGGAGGCACTTCTTCAGGTGTATCAGAGTGCAGAGGAAGCGGAAGCTATGATAACGGAAGCAGCCGGATGGGCAGATTGCATGGTGCTGGGACCGGGCATTGGTACCGATGAGACCGGGCACAGACTGGTCAGCCGGGGCATGCAGGCGGAATGTCCTGTGATTCTGGATGCAGATGCGATTACGATCCTGTCGGAAAATGCTGGGTGGAGAGAACAAAGAACAGCATCCGCAGGAATGATCCTGACACCGCATATGAAGGAGATGGAACGGATCAGTGGCCGAAGGATCGGAGACCTGAAGCAGTGTCCATGGGAAGAAGCCCGGCGGTTTGCACAGGAGAATCAGGTGATCTGTGTCATGAAGGATGCACACACCGTAGTGGCGGTACCGGATGAGGAATCCTCATATATGAATCTGTCCGGCAATGACGGAATGGCGACCGGCGGTTCAGGGGATGTGCTGACGGGAATGATCGCAGCACTGGTGGCGCAGGGACTTACACTTTCACAGGCAGCGAAGAGCGGAGTCTTTCTCCATGGACTGGCCGGGGACCGGGCGTCGGAGCTGCGGGGAGCCGCATCCATGCTGGCAGGCGATATTATCAGCGGACTGGAGTCCGTATTACGGGATATTCATCATCATATAGAAGGGAAGCAGGAGAATTATCATGAAATGGTATAATGTACAGGCAGAAGTGGACTTAGATGCCATTCGGCATAATATAATGGAAATGAGGCAGCATATCCGGCCGGATACACTATTGCTGGCAGTCATAAAAGCGGATGCATACGGACATGGAGCGGTTGCGGTAGCAAAGGCTTTGGAGGACCTGGCAGATTATTATGCGGTAGCTCATCTGGCAGAAGGAGCGGAGCTTAGAAGATATGGAATCCGGACGCCGATCCTGGTACTTGGAGCCTGCATGCCGGAGGAGTTTGAGGAGCTGATAGAGAATCAGATAACAATTAATATTTTCAGCCTGAAGGATGCCTGCCGATTGTCGGAGACTGCGATGCGTATGGGCCAGAAGGCAAAGGTACATATTAAAATAGATACCGGTATGAGCCGGATCGGATTCTCATGTACGCATGAGTCAATCGAAGATATTAAGAAGATAGCAGAGCTTCCCGGCATTGAACTGGAGGGTATATTTACGCATTTTGCAAAGGCGGATGAGAGAAATAAGGATGCGTTTGAATACCAGTTAAATCAGTTCCGGTATATACTTGGCGCTCTGGAATCAGAAGGTGTCCGGTTCCCTATCCGGCATGCGGCAAACAGTGCGGCAATCATGGAATGCGGAGATCTGGGACTGGATATGGTCCGTTCCGGTATCAGTACTTATGGATTATATCCGTCAGAGGAAGTAGAAAAAGAAAGTGCGGCCTTGATTCCGGCAATGTCACTTCGCAGCAAGATCACTTATCTGAAAACCGTACCGGCCGGTACGGGAATCGGATACGGATGGACGTATGTAACATCGAAGGAAACGCGGGTAGCAACAGTCCCGGTCGGATATGCAGATGGTTATAAACGGGCCCTGTCCAATCAGGGTAGAGTCTTGATCCATGGTAAGTCAGCACCGATCATCGGAAGAATCTGCATGGATCAGTTTATGGTCGATGTAACGGATATTCCGGGAGTAGAAGTGGAAGATGTGGTCACTCTGTTTGGCAGAGACGGAAAAGAAATGATTCCGGTCGAGGAAATCGCAGACGCAAGTGCAAGCTTTAATTATGAGTTTGTATGTGGTATGACCAGAAGAATTCCACGTATTTATACATTAAACGGACAGCGGGCAGGTGTGCTGGATTATCTGGCAGAGACTCCGTATCAGTGGAATGAGAATGTATGGAATAATTAAGAAATGAAAACGGTGTATACTCCGGATAACTTTGGAAATACTCTAATCAGTAAAGAAAGTCTGGAGTGTGAAACATGATTATTAAACGTGGAGATATTTATTATGCAGATTTGCGGCCGGTCATAGGTTCAGAACAAGGGGGCGTAAGACCGGTACTGGTAATACAGAATGAGGCAGGCAACCGTCACAGTTCTACAGTGATCGTTGCGGCTATTACAAGTAAGATGACGAAAGCAAAGCTTCCGACACATATTGAGCTGGATTGCCGGCGGTGTGAGATTATTAAGGATTCGATCATACTATTGGAACAGATTCGTACAATTGATAAAAAAAGACTGCGTGAGAAGGTCTGTCATCTGGATGGTGAAATCATGCAGCAGGTGGATGATGCCCTTATGATCAGTCTGGAACTTACATAGGGAATTGACGGAATAAGGAAAAACGTGATATTTTGATAATGATAATATTTATTAGGAGCTTGTGTGAAAGGAGAACATATAGATGAGCCAAAATGGTCCCAGTCGCTTGTTTCGGAAGATATTCCGTAACAAAACCAATTATGAAGAACAGGTAGAAGATGAAATCCGATCCATGGTAACGGAAGGACACGAACAGGGTGTGATTCTGGAAGATGAAGCGGAAATGATCAATAATATCTTCGAATTTGGCGATAAGGAAGCCAGGGATGTTATGAGTTCCAGACAGAAAGTAGAGGGGATTGACGCAGCCTTGAGTCTGGAAGAAGCTATGAATATTATGCTTGAAAATGGATTTTCCAGATATCCTCTCTATGAGGAAGATCTGGATAATATTATCGGAGTCCTGCATTTAAAGGACGCCATGCGTTATTACATAAAGGATAAAGAGACAAGTCTGACGGAGATTGCCAGAGAACCGTTTTTTGTGCATCCTACGCAGCGGATCAGTAAGCTGTTTAAGGATATGCAGACGAAGAAGATACATATGGCCATTGTTGTAGATGAATATGGACAGACAGAAGGCATCGTGGCAATGGAGGACATTCTGGAAGTGATTGTCGGAAATATTCTAGACGAATATGATGAAGAGGAGCATGATATCATTAAGCTTGGTCAGGAGGATGCTTATCTGATGCGGGGAATGGCAAGGCTGGATGAAATAGCTGATCTGCTGAATATAGAATTTCCGGATGAGGATATCGAGACGCTGAATGGTTTTCTGCTGTATGAGCTTGGAAGACTTCCGTTGGAAGATGAAGAGATCAATATTATATATCAGGGCTATTCATTCCAACCGATCGATATCCATGACAAGATGATCGTCCAGGTAAAAGTGACCAAAATAAAAGAGGACACGAAGGATAAAGAAAAATAATGGATATGGTGGTTGTGGTCAACACGATGGTGGAGCTGTTTCTGCTCTTGATCCTGGGATACGGACTGGCTAAAAAAGGCATGATCGATTCCAAAACAAACGGAAAACTTTCCGGACTGGTAGTACATGTGTCATTGCCGGCACTGATTCTTGCATCTGTGTTCGAGAACATGGACAAGGGCAGTCTTTCGGAGGTGTTTCATTTCTTTCTGGCCGGTCTGGGTTTCTACGCAGTGATGATCGGGTTTGCGTGGGTGCTTACCCGGCTCAGCCGTACGCCGAAGGAGCAGCGGGGTATCTATCAGTTTATGCTGATTTTCAGTAATTGTGCATTTATGGGATATCCAATCATGGAGGCATTATATGGCACAAAAGCAATTTTTCTGTCGGCCATCTTCAATCTGCCATTCAATCTGCTGGCTTTTTCATATGGAATTATTCTGATATCCGATGGAACGGAGCAAACATCCGGCTTTGATCCGAAGAAGCTGTTGAGCCCCGGAATCATAGCATCTGTGCTGGCACTGGTGATATTTGCCGTCCGGCTTCATGTTCCACAGGTAATGGAGCAGACGCTGGATGTTGTGGGAACGTTAACAACTCCGCTGTCTATGCTGGTGCTCGGAGCGTCATTGGCGGAGGTACCGTTAAGGGAAGTATTCCGGGAAGGACGGATTTATTGGATGAGCTTCCTGCGTCTGATCGTACTTCCGATGATTACATATTTTCTGATAAAACTGATAACAACAGACAGTCTGCTGATCGGAGTTGCAACGATGACGGCAGCAATGCCGGTAGCCTCGCTGGCAGTTATGTTAAGCAGTCAGTATAAGGGGAATGTCAGACTGGCTTCAGTCGGAGTATTTATATCAACGGCACTGTCGGTTGTCACCATTCCGGTGATCGGGTGGCTGATTACCAAAATATGACGAAATCGATTCTATAGTCGGAAGAGTTACATTCCGGACAGAATCTTTACAGGTGGTTAAAAGAGTGATACAATATTGAAGGTTTAGGGACTTTGAAAGGCCCATAGTTGAAAAAGAATGAGAGAAATAGAAGGAGAAAACAATGTCAGGACATTCAAAATTTGCAAACATTAAGCATAAGAAAGAAAAGAACGACGCTGCAAAGGGTAAGATTTTTACTATCATCGGAAAAGAAATCGCAGTTGCGGTAAAAGAAGGTGGTCCGAATCCGGATAACAACTCTAAGCTTCGTGATGTGATTGCAAAGGCAAAGGCAAATAATGTACCAAACGATACCATTGAACGTGGTATTAAGAAGGCAGCCGGCAATGCAGAAGCGGTTAACTATACATCCATCACATACGAAGGCTATGGACCGAACGGAACGGCAATTATCGTAGATACATTAACTGATAACAAGAACCGTACTGCTTCCAATGTAAGAAACGCATTCACAAAGGGTGGCGGTAATGTAGGAACAACCGGCTGTGTATCTTTCATGTTTGATCAAAAGGGACAGATCATTATTGATAAAGAAGAGTGTGAGATGGACGCAGATGACCTGATGATGCTGGCGTTGGATGCAGGCGCAGAAGATTTCTCGGATGAGGATGACAGCTACGAGGTGATCACTTCACCGGAAGATTTCAGTGCAGTCCGTGAAGCATTAGAGAAGGAAAACATTCCTATGGCATCCGCAGAAGTAACAATGATTCCACAGACATGGGTAGAATTAAGCAGTGAAGAAGATATAAAGAAGATGAACCGTATTCTGGATCTGTTAGATGAGGATGATGATGTTCAGGCTGTATATCATAACTGGGACGAGTAAGTAGACATATTTGGGAGGATGTATGCTGAGGGAAGTTATGAGACTTAAGTGCCGGTTTACATATCCGGCGATCAGTCAGGCACTGCGACAGATAACCGGGGAAGAAGATTGGATGGGATTTAAGAGTAATGGGGAGGATCCGATCCGGAATTTCCGTAGTTATGTTCAAAAGGGACTGATAGAAAAAGATGGGAATGAAGTTGTTATCTATATGGATCTGTAGGATTCATTGGATGGTGGACAGCCGGTTGCTACGGCTGTGAAAGAAAAGGGCGTATCACCGGAAAAGGTGATACGTCTTTTTTGTGGATATTTTTAAAACAATTAGAATTAAATTAAAAAAAGCCAAGAAAAACCAAAGATAGTAAGAATCTGCTTGGGAAGAAGAAGCTGGTCTCCATAGATGATGTAGAGGAGGATGTTCTGCCGGAAGATAATGATGTTTTACTATTTTGACGGCATGACTATAGCAGAGATTGCTAAATGCATGGATTGCCCTGAGGGAACGGTGAGCTATCGGCTCAGTGTGGCAAGGGGAAAGATTAAGCAGGGGATTCTCGAATATGAGGAAAAGAGCGGGGATAAGTTATACTCAGTCAGTGGTCTTACAATGCTTACTGCCGTATTTATGCTGGAGTCCCGGGAGGTGTCGCTTCTTGATATATTGACAACTGTGTTTAACAATGCAAAGCAATTTGAAAAGGAACAGCCGGAACAGAATTATATATATGTTATAAAGGATGGCAGAGTTTATAAGTTTGTGGAAGATTAGCGGTAAGCTCTTTCGGAATAATAAATATGAAATAGCATCTACTTTTGGACGGGTGGGATGCTATTTCTTTTTATTATTATGATCGTCTATGTAAGAATTATAAAATTTTGATGGTTTCAAAAAGGTAGGAGTTATGATATAATAAAAGCCTTAAAGTTGTGTAGTAAAATAACATAGAAAGGCGAAAAAACTTAAAGACAAAGGATTTTCGAATAGGTATATTAAGATATGAAGCTTGGAATCGTAGGCCTTCCGAATGTCGGAAAGAGTACTTTGTTTAATTCATTGACCAAAGCGGGAGCAGAGAGTGCGAACTATCCGTTCTGTACGATCGATCCAAACGTAGGAATCGTAGCAGTTCCGGATGAACGGCTGACGAAGCTGACACAGATGTATAATTCTGCAAAAACTACACCGGCAGTGATCGAATTCGTAGACATTGCAGGTCTGGTAAAGGGTGCGTCCAAGGGCGAAGGATTGGGTAACCAGTTCCTGGCCAATATTCGGGAAGTCGATGCGATCGTACATGTGGTACGCTGCTTCGATGATACCAATGTGATTCATGTAGATGGCAGTGTAGATCCGTTACGGGATATTGAGACCATTAACTTTGAACTGATCTTCTCGGATATTGAGGTGTTGGAACGGAGAATCGCAAAGACTGCTAGAGGTGCCAAGAATGACAAGGCATTGGCAAAGGAACTGAAGCTGCAGGAGCGGATCAAGGAGCATCTGGAGGCAGGGAAGCTGGCTAAAACATTTGAGACCACGGATGAGGATGAGCTGGCATGGCTGCAGGAGTACAATCTTCTGACTTATAAGCCGGTGATCTTTGCGGCAAATGTATCCGAGGATGATCTGGCAGATGACGGAGCAAATAATCCATATGTAGAAGCGGTTCGGAAATACGCGGCAGAGTCTGATTGCGGAGTGTTCGTAGTCTGTGCAGAGATTGAGGCAGAGATTTCGGAGCTGGATGAGGAGGAACGTCAGATGTTTCTGGAAGATCTGGGTGTCAAGGAATCCGGTCTGGATAAGCTGATCCGGGCAAGCTATTCCCTGCTCGGACTGATCAGTTATTTGACAGCCGGTGAGACAGAGACCAGAGCCTGGACGATTAAAAAAGGAACTAAGGCACCGCAGGCAGCCGGTAAGATCCATTCGGATTTCGAACGCGGTTTTATTCGCGCTGAGATCGTAAGATATGAAGATCTGATCGAGCTTGGCAGTCTGAATGCAGCAAAGGAGAAGGGTCTGCTTCGCTCAGAGGGTAAAGAATATGTAGTACAGGACGGCGATGTGATCCTGTTCAAGTTTAATGTATAAAAAGTAAAACAAGAAACATTTATACAGGCGGAATATGCCGGGAGGTAACTATGTATCAGATTAGTTTTCCAAACATTGGAATTCATCTAAAGTATGTGCCGGATAGTTTTCAGATTTTTGGAATCCAGGTCAGACTCTACGGACTGATAATTGCGTTGGGATTTCTGATTGCACTGGCAATTATATCAAAGGAAGCGAAAAGGACCGGACAGAATCCGGAGCTTTATCTGGATTATCTGTTATACGGAATCATACCATCCATCGTATGTGCGAGACTTTATTACGTAATCTTCAGCTGGGATTATTACTTTGTACCGGGAGCCGGAGTAGGAGAGACACTTCTGAAGATTATTAATATCCGGCAGGGAGGTCTGGCTATTTATGGCGGATTGATCGGCGGTGTGCTGGTATGCTATCTGTTGGCAAAGAAACGGAAGGTATCATTTCTGACTATGGTGGATACAATCGTACTGGGCGTGCCGTTTGCACAGATGCTTGGAAGATGGGGAAATTTCTTCAACCGTGAAGCGTTCGGAACCTATACGGACAGCCTGTTAGCAATGGCAATCCCAACCGACTACTATACACAGAATGGCACATGGACATCATTATGCAGCGCCGGGATCATTACGGATGAGATGCAGAATCATATTGTGGATGGATGCATTTGGGTGCATCCGACATTTCTGTATGAGAGTCTGTGGAGTCTGGCATTGTTCATCTTTCTGTTGATCTGGAGAAAGCGGACAAGCTTTAAAGGTGAGCTGATGTCTCTTTATGTAGCAGGCTATGGACTTGGCCGGTTCTGGATCGAGGGCATGCGGACAGATCCACTGACGATTGGCAATACACCACTCCGGGTATCGCAGCTTCTGGCAGCCTGCCTGGTGGTGGGAGGACTTGTATTTTTCATTGTTAATAAGATACGTGCGGGAAAGTCTGTGAGTGCCGAAGTGGGGAATGAAGGACAGACGGGTAGCCAAACACAGAATATAGACAATTAGTATATACTAACAACAAAATATAGTACGCTAAAAAAAGAACTGATAAGAATCGGTTCTTTTTTTAGTTTAAATATACAAAAAAACGACAAAAAATTTGTGCAGTTTAACACGAAGAAATTCCAAAAATGCGGGTGGTATTACTTGAAATTTACTTATAAATCAGATAAAATATGATTATGTTGTGGTGAAAAGTGGCAGAAAGTAGCAGTGAGTGGAGGGATAAAACCCAAAATGGAGGAAAGGAACCTATGTCTGGCGGATTAAAAGGACAATTTAATCATAGTATTGACGCCAAAGGCAGAATGATCGTTCCGAATAAGCTCCGGGATAAACTTGGCGAGTCATTTGTTATCACCAAAGGGCTGGATGGATGTCTGTACGGATATCCGGAGGCAGAGTGGGAGACATTTGAGGACAAGATCCGGACTCTTCCGATGCAGAACAAGAAAGCACGAGAAGTAAAAAGCTTCTTCATCTCCAGTGCCATCGAGTGTGAGCTGGACGGACAGGGAAGAATCCTGATACCACAGAACTTAAGAGCATTTGCCCACTTGACAAAAGAAGTGGCAGTAGTCGGTAATCTGGAACGGATTGAGATCTGGGATCTTGAGACCTGGAATCAGAGAAGCGAACAGATTGCTGAAAATATGGATGATATTGTAGAAGATTTGGAAGAGCTTGGAATTGTATTCTAGGAGGACAGCATGGAATTTGCACATCGCTCCGTATTGTTGGAGGAGACCATTGAATATTTGAATATACGACCAGATGGAATCTATGTAGACGGTACACTTGGCGGTGCGGGACATTCCAGTGAGATTTGTAAGCGGTTATCGGACTCCGGAAGATTGATTGGGATTGATCAGGATGAGGATGCGATCCGGGCGGCAACGAAAAGACTGGAACCGTATAAGGAAAAGGTTACGATCATTCGCGATAACTATTGCAACATGAAAACGAGGCTGGAAGAAATCGGGATTCAGGGGGTCAATGGAATCTTGTTGGATCTGGGTGTTTCATCCTATCAGCTGGATGATCCGGAACGGGGGTTTACATATCGGGAATGCGCACCACTGGATATGCGTATGGACCGGCGACAGAGTAAGACTGCAAGGGATATCGTAAACGGATATAGTGAGCTGGATTTATACAGGATCATTCGAGATTATGGTGAAGAGAAATTCGCCAAAAACATTGCCAGACATATCGTGGCAAGGAGACAGGAGAAGCCGATTGAGACCACGGAGGAACTGAATGACATTATAAAAGCGGCCATACCGGCAAAGGTTAGAGCTACCGGTGGACATCCATCGAAACGTACCTATCAGGCGATTCGGATCGAGTTAAATCATGAGCTTGAGGTACTGAACAACTCTCTGGATGATATGATCGACCTGCTGCTTCCGGGCGGAAGGCTTTGTGTGATCACATTTCATTCTTTAGAGGACAGAATGGTAAAAACAATATTTAAACGGAATGAAAACCCATGTACCTGCCCACCGAACTTTCCGGTATGTACATGTGGCAAGAAATCAAAGGGAAGCATGATCACAAGGAAACCGGTTGTTCCCGGCGATCAGGAATTAGAAGAAAATCCACGCTCGAAAAGTTCGAAACTTCGGGTATTTGAAAAAATAAAAGAGTGAGAAGGTTGGAAAGGTATATGAGAGAGAATCAGAGAAGCTATTATGAGTATTATACAGAAGGAAATACAGTACGGAAGAGGGTTGTAGAGGCACCGCAGCGGGAAACACGGCAACAGGAGCTGCCGTCCTATGCGAAGGTACGTAGAGTAAAACCAAACCAAGGTATGGCGTTGGCCATGAATCCCGGATTTGCAGTATTTTTAGGACTTTCGGTATTGATCACATTAGCTGCATGTGTCATGATGTTATCTATGCAGGCTAAGGTTACCAATCAGGGAAATACGATTACAAAGCTGCAGGCGGAAATCGAGACATTGACCGATGACAACAATGCATATGAAGCAAGGATCAATAGCAGTGTAAATCTGGAACAGATCCGGGATGTTGCAATGAATCAGCTGGGAATGGTATATCCGACAGATGGACAGGTTGTTTATTACGATCAGACAGAAGCTGATTATGTAAGACAGTATCAGGATGTTCCGGAGGTAAAATAAAACAGGAGATGAGATTATGGCATCACAGGGAAAAAAGCCAAAGATAAAGAAAAAGCTTCTCCATAGAATGAAATTAAAGCTGACAGTCGTATTTGGTATCGTACTTGCCGGCTTTATTGTTATTTTATGCCAGCTTGTTTTGATTCAGGAAAAAAAGGGAGATGAATATGAAAAACGTATTTTATCCCAGCAAAGATATGACAGCCTCAGTATTCCTTACCGGCGGGGAGATATTCTGGACCGGAACGGAACAGAGCTGGCAACCAGCAAAAAGGTATATAATCTGATCGTGGAACCGAAGATTATTCTGGATGAGGGCGGCAAGACGATCAAGCTGTCAGTAGAAGGCTCTGATGAGAAGAAGGAAATAACCAAAAAGGAAATTACGATAAATGCACTGCGGACATATTTTGGATTGACGGATGAGCAGATCAGTGAAGCACTGCAGGATTCGGAATCCTTTTATAAGGTTATGGCGAAGAAGTTATCCTATGAGACGGTAGAGCCGTTTAATGAATATCTGACAACGGCTGAGGGCTCCGGTGTGGTAGGCGTGTGGCTGGAGGACGAGTATCAGCGGTATTATCCGTATGGGACCGTAGCGTGTCAGGCACTTGGATTTACGGCAAGCGGTAATGTAGGAAACTCCGGCATTGAGCAGTATTATAATGAAGAATTAAATGGTACAGAAGGCAGACAGTATGGCTATCTGACCAGTGGTCAGGTGCTGCAGAGAACGATCAAAGAGCCGATTAACGGATATTCGGTTGTGACGACGCTGGATACGAATATCCAGATGATCGTGGAAAAGAAGATTGCACAGTTCATGTCGGAGACCGGTGCGAAGAATGTATCGGTGCTGGCAATGGATCCGAATAACGGAGAGATTCTGGCAATGGCGAATTCTTATACCTTTGATTGCAACCGGCCGTATGAGGAAAGTACATTCTATTATCAGTTTGCGAATGGAGACGGTTCCTATTCTTTTGAACGGGAAGAAATGCCGGCGACAGAAGAAAGTACGGCAACTGCGGAGGAAGGAGCAGAAACAACAGAAGCTCCGGAACCGATCGTGACAACGATTTCTGCCGGCAGCGGAGAAGAACTGGCTGCCCAGATGACAGATGACGAGAAAATTGCAGCCTTAAATAAAGTATGGAGAAATTATATTGTCAGTGATACGTTTGAGCCCGGTTCAACATTTAAGCCATTTACGGTAGCGGCAGGTCTGGAAGAAGATGTGATCCACGACGGAGATACATTCTATTGTGCAGGACATTATACCGTTATTGAAGGACAGAAGCCGGTAGGCTGCCATTTGCGAAGCGGGCATGGCGAGATTACGATAGAGCAGGCAATCATGCAGTCCTGCAACAGTGCAATGATGCAGATCGTGCAGAAGGAGGGCGCTGCTACGTTTTACCGGTATGAGAAGGTATTCGGGTTCGGCAGCAAGACCTATGTGGATCTGCCGGGTGAAGCAGATACTTCAGCATTGGTATATTCCGAAGAAGGCTTAAATCCAATGGAATTGGCAACATCTTCTTTTGGACAGGGACAGAATGTGTCCATGATACAGCTGGCAGCCGGATTTTGCTCGCTGGTGAATGGCGGTGATTATTACGCACCGCATATTATGAAGCAGATTGTAAATGAAGACGGAGCTGTGATCGAGAATAATGAGCCTACGATTTTAAGAAAGACCGTATCAGAAGAGACCTCAAATCTGTTAAAGGAATATATGTACCAGACAGTAGAGGCGGGAACCGGTAAACGGGCAAAGGTAGAAGGATACAGCATCGGCGGTAAGACCGGTACGGCAGAGAAACAGCCGAGAGGAAATAACAAGTACCTGATTTCCTTTATCGGATTTGCACCGGTAGAAAAGCCGCAGATTGTATTATATGTAACTGTAGATGAACCAAATGAGGCTGAACAGTCCCACAGTGGTGCATCTTCTATCCTGGCAAGGGATATTTTTACGGAGGTTCTTCCATACATGAATGTATTCCAGAGCAGCACCAGTGTAGATGATGGTTCGGCCCCGGTAGATGAACAGAGTACACCGGTTCAGGTGGATGATGTTCAGACAACCGAGAACGGTTCTACAGAGGCAGGAGCTGCTGCTACGGAAGGGACACCTGCGGAAGGCAGTTCCACAGAAACGGGAACTACATCGACAGAGGGTGGTTCTAGCCAGTAAAAATCCACGTATACTGTAAAGATACCAGTATAAAGATGGAATGCAGATGGCACAGGTTAAGACCTATAATCGCAGAAAAGTATTTGTGATGTTTCTGATCATTTATGCGTCTGCCATGTTTTTGATCGGCAGGCTTGGATATATTATGATAGGAAAGGGCGATTATTACTCCTCCAGAGCACAGGCGCTCCATGAGCGGGAGCGGGCGATTAAGGCTCCACGCGGGAAGATCTGTGATCGTAACGGAGTGGTTCTGGCCGGCAACCGACCGGTGTGTACAGTTTCTGTGATCTACAGTCAGGTGACAGATCCGGAGGCTGTGATCGATGTTTTGTGCAGAGAACTGGGAATGGAGGAGAACGAGATCCGGGAAAAAGTGGAAAAGGTATCCTCCAGAGAACGGATCAAGAGCAATGTAGATAAAACAACTGCGGACCGTATCCGGGAATATCATCTGGATGGGGTCATGATAGATGAGGATTATAAGCGATATTATCCGTATAATGAGATGGCATCCAAGGTGCTTGGCTTCACCGGGGCGGACAATCAGGGAATTGTCGGCCTGGAGGTGGAATATGATTCGGTCCTGCAGGGAACCGATGGCTATATATTGACTGTAACGGATGCCAATGGAATTGAATTAAAGAATACGGCAGAGGGCAGACAGGAGTCGGTTCCGGGGAACGACCTTTATCTGACATTGGATGCCAATATACAGAAATATGTACAGCAGGAAGCGGAGAAGACCCTGATCGCCAAGGAAGCGATTGGTGTATCCGTGATCGTCATGAATCCGAAAAACGGCGAGATTTATGCAATGGTGAATGTCCCGGAATACAACTTAAATGAGCCTTACACCCTGAATGTAGAGCTGGATGAAGCATCCACACAGACGAAGCAGGATGCGCTGAACCGGATGTGGCGGAATTTTTGTATCAATGATACCTATGAGCCGGGGTCTATTTTCAAGACCGTAACGGCAACTGCCGCATTTGAGAAAGGGGTGCTCACAGTAGAGGATACTTTCTCATGTCCGGGATATCGTATCGTAGGCGATCGGAGGATCCGATGCCATAAGACAACCGGGCACGGCGTGGAAACCTTCCGGCAGGGCATTATGAATTCCTGCAATCCGGTATTTATGGATGTGGGAGCAAGAGTTGGCACAGCAGATATGTACCATACCTATGAACAGCTCGGATTGATGAACCGGACCGGTATCGATCTTCCGGGAGAAGCGAACTCCATTATGCATAAGCAGGAGGAGGTAAAAGAGGTAGATCTGGCGATCATGTCCTTTGGGCAGTCGTTTCAGATAACTCCTATGCAGCTGATCACTGCAGTCAGTGCTATTGTAAACGGCGGCAATCTGGTGACTCCGCATTTTGGCATGTATGCAGTGAATGCGGAAGGGGAAACAATAAAAACATATGACTATCCGGTGCAGACCGGAGTGATCTCAGCAGAGACATCAGCAACTATGCGGGATCTGATGGAATCGGTTGTGGCAGAAGGCTCCGGGAAAAACGGGCAGGTAGAAGGCTATCGCATTGCAGGAAAGACGGCAACCAGCGAGAAGCTGCCACGTGGAAACGGTAAATATATTTCCTCCTTTATAGGCGTAGCACCTGCGGATGATCCGCAGGTGATTACGCTGGTGTTGATCAATGAACCGACCGGTGTGTATTACGGAGGAACGATTGCGGCTCCGGTAGCGGCGAGGATTTACGAGAACATATTGCCATATCTTGGATTAGAAGCGGTTTATCATGCTGAAGAACCGCTGAATGAAGAGGCTGATTAGGGTTGATTCTCACAGGGAAAAGCATTATACTAGGATAGTTAAAGTACAAAAGTGCGAGGTGTAGAGAGTTATGAAAATAAATTATGATGTTGTATTACCGGTGTTGATCGCATTTGGAATCAGTGTGGTTTTAAGTCCGCTGGTAATCCCTTTTCTGAAAAAACTGAAATTCGGACAGTTTGTCCGGGATGACGGACCGGAGTCCCATTTAAAGAAATCAGGAACCCCGACCATGGGTGGTCTGATCATTCTTTGCAGTATTGTAGCGACTTCGCTGATCTATGTCAAACAGTATCCGAAGATCCTTCCGATCCTTTTTGTAACTCTGGGATTCGGACTGATTGGATTTCTGGATGATTATATTAAGGTTGTGATGAAGCGGTCACTGGGACTGCGGGCATGGCAGAAGATGGCGTTGCAGATCATAGTGACAGGTATTTTCTGCTACTATATTATGACGCAGACGGATCTCGGCAGTCGGATGCTGATCCCATTCTGGCATGGACATTATCTGAATGTGGGATTCTGGTACGCACCGTTACTGTTCTTTGTTGTACTCGGAACCGTAAACGGAGCTAATTTTACAGATGGACTGGATGGTCTGGCATCTTCTGTAACAGTTCTGATTGCAACGTTCTTTACGGTTGTGGCGATTGGCATGAAGGCAGGAATTGAGCCGATTACCTGTGCTACGGTCGGAGCACTGCTGGGATTCCTGGTATATAATGTATTCCCGGCCAGAGTATTTATGGGTGATACCGGATCACTGGCACTTGGAGGCTTTGTGGCAGCGACAGCTTATATGCTTGAAATGCCGCTGTTTATCCCAATCGTTGCATTGATTTATCTGGTAGAAGTATTATCGGTAATTATCCAGGTGGTATCTTTTAAGACAACGGGAAAACGTCCGTTTAAGATGGCGCCGATCCATCATCATTTTGAGTTATCGGGATGGCCGGAAACAAAAGTAGTTTCTATTTTTGCAATTGTGACGGCTGTTCTTTGTCTGATTGGATTTTTAGCGATTTAGTGGAGGTTAAATGATGGAATTCAACAAAAGAGTTGTAGTCGCAGGAGCGGGTAAAAGTGGAATTGGAGCAGCCGGATTGCTTCTGAAGCTTGGCGCGGAAGTAATTATTTTTGATCAGAATGATAAGACGGATAAAGTAGAAGTCTTACATAAATTAAGCGAATATGAGAAGGTCGGAGTTGTGGTCGGCAGGCTGGATGAAGCCCTGCTGGATACGATCGATCTGATGGTGATCAGTCCGGGAATCTCGGTAGAGGAACCGTTTGTAGAGGAGTTCCGTTCCCGGAATATCCCTGTCTGGAGTGAGATTGAGCTGGCATATCATGTAGCAAAGGGAAAGCTTGCCGCAATCACCGGTACGAACGGAAAGACAACAACAACTGCACTGGTCGGAGAAATCTGCCAGGCATATAATCCAAACACATTTACGGTAGGTAATATCGGTATCCCGTTTACACAGGTAGCAGCAGATACAACAGAAGACAGCCTGATCGTAGCAGAGATCAGCAGCTTCCAGTTAGAGACCATCGTGGATTTCAGACCGGATGTCAGTGCGGTGCTGAATGTGACGCCGGATCATCTGAACCGGCACCATACCTTTGAATGCTATCGGGATACCAAGAAAAAGATCGCAATGAACCAGGCGGCAGACCAGATCTGTGTATTGAATTATGATGATGAGAATACCCGGAAAATGGGTGATGAGATTACTGCGGCTCCGTTTTATTTCAGCCGGATGGAGGAACTGAAGGAGGGTGTCTGCTTAAAAGGCCGGCAGCTGACCTTATGTCATAATGGAGAAGAGATTCCGGTTCTGACGATCGATGAGATGAAGCTGCTTGGAAATCATAATGTAGAAAATTATATGGCAGCGATTGCAATTGCGTACTTTATGGGCATTCCGGTGGAAGTGATCCGCAAGGTATGTATGGAGTTTAAAGGCGTGGAACACCGGATCGAGTATGTGAAAGAAGTCAAGGGTGTTGCATATTATAATGATTCAAAGGGAACGAATCCGGATGCTGCGATCAAAGGCATTCAGGCAATGAATCGTCCGACATTGCTGATCGGTGGCGGTTATGATAAGAAGGTTCCGTTTGATGACTGGATCGAAAGCTTTGATGGCAAGGTAAGGTATCTGGTGTTGATCGGTCAGACGGCACAGATGATCGCTGAAACAGCCAGAAAACATGGATTTGACTCCATTATTTTTGAAGAGAATCTGGAGGCTGCGGTGAAAACCTGTTATCGTCTTGCAAATCCGGGTGATGCGGTTTTATTATCTCCGGCATGCGCCAGCTGGGGACAGTTTGATAACTATGAGCAGCGCGGCGATATGTTTAAAGAGTTAGTACGGAATCTTCCGGAATAATATTGGAAAAGGAGCAGATTGATGAGGCAGATCCAAGAGGTAGAACAACCGAAGGAAAGTAGAAGACCGATCCGGTTCTGGAATCCCGGGAAATTCTATGATTTCACATTGTTATTTATTGTGATTTTTCTGGTGGGATTTGGACTGGTCATGGTATATAGTGCCAGCTCTTATACGGCGGCACTGGATCATCAAGGGGATTCGGCATATTTTCTGAAACGGCAGGCGGTTTTTGCGGTGATAGGCTTAGTCGTTATGTTTGTTGTTTCCCAGATTGATTATCATATTTTGAAGAAGCTTACGGTTATTGGATTTCTGGGAATTTCTATATTGCTTTTGGTGACAATGGTTGCCGGCAGTGCCGGAGGAGCCGGAGAAGGCTCTACCAGATGGATCGAGCTTGGCCCGATCCGGTTTCAGCCTTCAGAGCTGGCAAAGCTGATCATTATCATGTATGTGGCATATGCGGCAACGCAGCAGGTCTGGAAACTGAACGACTGGAGGGTGCTGGCGAAGATTATGTTTCCGCCATTGATCATTATCGGTCTGATTGTGAAAGAGAATTTAAGTACGGCGATCATCTGCGGCGTGATCACGATGGCAATCTTATTTGTGGCCAGTCCGAAATACTGGCATTTCGTTGCACTCGGAGCCGCGGCAGTTGTAGGCGGGATCGCAATGATATTTCTTGTGAGTTACCGAAGCGATCGAATCGATGCGTGGCGGAACGTGGAAACACATCCAAAGGGATATCAGACGTTACAGTCCTTATATGCGATCGGCTCCGGCGGCCTGTGGGGAAAAGGTCTGGGGCAGAGCATCCAGAAGATGGATTTTATTCCCGAAGTACAGAACGATATGATTTTTTCGGTTATCTGTGAGGAGCTGGGACTGGTAGGCGGAATTGCTTTGATCCTTTTGTTTATATTCCTGATCTGGCGGTTAATGGTTGTAATTATAAATGCAAGAGATCTGTATGGATCTCTGCTGGTTGTAGGTGTTATGGCACATGTATCCGTACAGGTGCTGATCAATATAGCAGTTGTAACGAATACGATACCAAATACTGGTATTCCGCTGCCGTTTATCAGCTACGGAGGAACGTCTCTGACGTTTTTGCTGGTTGAAATGGGAATTGTGCTATCGGTTGCAAAACAGATTAAGATGCGGAAATAAAATATGTTGAACCGGGTGATGCTGTGAGTAGAAATGAACAGAAAACATCGAAGGATCGGGAGCATTCTAAAAGAGGATTCTGGATTGCCGGGATTCTGGTGATCCTGATACTTTCCGGTGTGATTGTGATTCTGACGCAATTTAATATCGAAACAATTCAGGTAACCGGAAATGTACATTATACAGAAGAAGAAATCATTCAACGGGTTGTAGGAGATGAGCATTGGAATAATACACTGCTTTTGTATCTGAAAAATAAGATCAAACCACCGGAAGCGATACCGTTTGTACAGAAGGTAGATGTGGAGTTTATTTCCAGACATGTGATCACGATCACCGTATATGAGAAAGCATTGGCAGGATGCGTGGAATTTATGAATGAATACATGTATTTTGACAAAGATGGTATGGTGCTGGAGAGTTCATCGGAACGGATGGACGATATTCCGTGTATTACCGGTATCCGGTTTGACCGGATGATCATGTATGAACCGCTGCCGATTGAGGACAAGGATTTTTTTCATACGGTATTGACGTTGACGCAGCTATTGCAGAAATATCAGATTCCCGCGGAAAATATCCAGTTCACAAGCCAGAAGGAAATCATCCTATATTATGAGAATATTAAAATCCTGCTGGGAGATGGCAGTAACGTTGAAGAGCAGATCAGTGAACTTGGAAGTATTCTGAAAAGTGTTGAAGGAAAAAGCGGAACTCTTTATATGAAAGACTATAGTCTGGAGAAAGGTGATGTGATTTTTCGTGAAAATCAATAAGTTTCAGTTGAAATTTTGGTAAAAAAATTATATTATAAAGGATAGGTATATGTGCCTGTTCGGAGCACAAGGGAATGAATGAAGATTAAGGAGGACATAACTGTGATCGAAATCGAGTCTAAAGAAGAGAAAACACCTGCTAAGATTCTTGTAATCGGTGTGGGAGGCGCAGGTAATAATGCGGTCAACAGAATGATAGATGAAAATGTAGAGGGAGTAGAACTGATTGCTGTAAATACAGACAAGCAGGCTCTTGCATTGAATAAAGCAACAACGAAGGTTCAGATCGGTGAGAAGCTGACCAAGGGTCTCGGAGCCGGAGCGAAGCCGGAGGTAGGCGCTCAGGCAGTAGAAGAGAATCGTGAAGAGATTGTTGATATGATCAAAGAGGCAAATATGGTATTCGTGACCTGTGGTATGGGCGGCGGTACCGGAACCGGTGCGGCACCGAAGATCGCAGAGATGGCTAAGAATCTGGGTATCTTAACAGTCGGTGTTGTAACGAAGCCGTTTAAGTTCGAAGGAAAGCCGAGAATGAATAACGCACTGACAGGTATTGAGCAGTTACGTCAGAATGTAGATACGTTGATCGTAATTCCAAATGATAAGCTGTTACAGATCTGCAGTAAGAATACTTCTATTCCGGAAGCATTGAAAAAGGCAGATGAAGTACTGCAGCAGGGTGTTCAGGGCGTAACAGACCTGATCAACAAGCCGGGTCTGATCAATCTGGACTTTGCAGATATTCAGACAGTTATGCGTGATAAGGGTATTGCCCATATCGGCATTGGTAAAGCATCCGGCGAGAATAAGGCCGTAGAAGCGATCAAGCAGGCTATGGACAGTCCATTGTTAGAGACTACTGTATCCGGTGCGACCGATATTATTATCAACTTCTCCGGAGATGTTGGAATCATGGATACCAGCGAGGCAGTTTCTTATGCATCTGAGATTGCCGGTGATGATGTTAATATTATTTTTGGTACTGTAGATGCAGAGGCAGGCACGGATGAATTAAGTATTACAATTATTGCAACCGGTATTGATGCACCGAAGCCGGCAATGGCAGGCATGGTTATGCCTAGAAAGACGTCCGTACAGAATGGACCGACATATGCGAATCAGGCACTTGCAACAGGAAGCGGACAGCCGACACCGGTACAGCCGGTATCTGCGGCAGCAAAGCCTTCTTTCTTAGATGGCAGAAGCACATCTGCAGTTCAGGCGCCGAAGCCTGCAGCTACCCAGCCACAGCCGGTTGAGAGAAAAGCTCCGGCAAAACCAAAGGCAGAGGGTGGAATTGTGATTCCTACATTCTTAAAGAGAAAATAATCAGAATACTCTCTCATAAGATAAATATCAGACGATTAATAGACAGAGTTTAGAAATCAAAAGCTCCGGGATAACTGGTAACGGTTGTCCCGGAGCTTTTGTGCTATAGCACAGAGAGGGCTCCGGCGTGGAATGGTCGTAAAACATCGGAATTGTCAGCCAGAATGAGACAGGAATCGCAGACGGATGGATGTAGAATACAGAAAAGAATGGGAGGCGGGAAGTGAGATATAGAATCTATCTGGATATTTTGTTTTTGGTCAATTTTGGAATGGATGCATGGATTCTCTGGCTGACCGGCAAGCTATGCAGAAAACATCCGGTGTGGTGGCGGCAGCTGATTGCAGCACTTGCGGGAGCCTTTCTTGTAACGATTCTTGTATGGATCCCGGTACCGAAAGCCTGGATCTATACGGTTCTGGGATATGGAGTTACGGGACTTTTCATGTGCTGGCTGGCGTTCTCGCCACATTCGGTATGGGAGATGGTAAAGAGCTATCTCTGTATGCTGGGGGTAACCTTCCTGCTGGGAGGAATTATGAACTGGCTGTATCTGGAGACGGGCTTGGGTACATATATTAAAAAACTTTGTACGGAAAACGGATTAGGGCTTCGCGGACTCACAATACTGGTAATTGCATCCGGTGCCATATTCGGTATTCTGGGGACCGGAGCAGCCGGTATCCGCGAGGAATGGCAAAATCCTTATTATCAGGTAATTTTGTGCTGGAAAGATAACCGGATACAGGGAAGGGGACTATTGGATACCGGTAATTTTCTGATAGATCCGATCAGCCACCGGCCGGTGATATTAGCGGAGGCGAAATGGTTCCGGACATTGTTGTCACAGGACTATGAGAGTCTTGTACAGACATATCTGGACACCGGCAGGATTGATTATGACCTGATCGCAGAACGGGCGCTATCCGGCATTCGATGGATTCCATACCGCTCTGTCGGAAAAGAACAGGGAGAATTATTGGGGATCATATGTGACGCAATGATCATAAAACAGAAACACCTGGAAAGCATCCATAGAAATGTAGTAATAGCCATCAGTCCGACTCCGCTTTCCGGGGATGGACGATATCAGCTTCTGCTGCAGAAAAAGATCATAGAATGGGAGGAAACGGTATGTTGCAGGTAGTTAGTAATGAGCAGTTTAAATTTACAATGGTAGGGAGATTTGCGGGGCTTTTCTTTCCGCCAAAGAGTGAGATCCATTATATAGGAGGGTCAGAAATTCTTCCGCCACCGCTGGAAGCGGCACAGGAGCAGAAATTATTAAAGAAGATGGGAACGCCGGAGGAAGGAGAAGCGAGAAGTATTCTGATCGAACACAATCTGCGTCTGGTTGTCTATATAGCAAAGAAATTTGATAATACGGGAGTTGGGGTGGAAGATCTGATCTCAATCGGCACGATTGGTCTGATCAAAGCAATCAATACATTTGCTCCGGACAAAAAAATCAAATTGGCAACCTATGCTTCGCGTTGTATTGAAAATGAGATTCTGATGCATCTGCGAAGGAGCAACAAGACGAAGATGGAAGTATCGATTGACGAACCGTTAAATGTGGATTGGGACGGAAACGAGCTGCTGTTATCCGATATTCTGGGAACGGATGAAGATGTGATTTACCGGGACATTGAAGACGAGGTGGATCGGACAATGCTTCGGAGAGCATTGTCCGTACTGACACCACGGGAACGTCTGATCATTGAACTGCGGTTTGGACTGACCTCCGAGAGCGGAGAGGAGCTGACACAGAAGGAGGTGGCAGATATGCTTGGGATATCCCAGTCCTATATTTCTCGGTTGGAGAAGAAGATTATCAAGCGTTTAAAGCGAGAAATGGTCTCCTGATAAATATTTTTTCATATGCCGGAGGGCTCCTTTTTCCAGACGGCTGACCTGTGCCTGGGAGATGGAGATTTCTTCGGCCACCTCCGTCTGGGTCCTCCCTTCAAAAAAACGCAGCCGTATGATATCCTTTTCTCTTTCGGGCAGTCGTTTTACAGCTTCTTTTAAGGAGATTTCTTCCAGCCAGGCATCCTCTGTGCATTTTTTGTCCCGTACCTGATCCATCAGATACAGGTGATCGCCGCCATCCTGATAAACCGGTTCATAAAGAGAAAGAGGGCTGGAAATAGCATCCAGGGCAGTGATAAGAGTTTCTTTATCGGAACCGACAGCCTCTGCCAATTCTTCAATGGTGGGCTCCTTGTCATAGATTCTCAGAAATTGTTCCTTTGTATAAATAGCTTTATAAGCAATATCCCGCAGAGAACGGGAGACGCGGATAGAATTGGAATCCCGGAGATAACGTTTACATTCTCCCATGATCATGGGAACTGCATAAGTTGAGAATCTGACATTTAAGGAGCGGTCAAAATTATCGATAGCTTTCATAAGACCGATGCAGCCGATCTGGAACAGGTCATCGGCACACTCGGAGTTCCCTGAAAAACGCTGGATCACACTTAAAACAAGACGGAGATTTCCTTCAATCAGATGCTCTCTGGCATACGGATCTCCCTGCTCCATCTGTATAAATAGCTGCTCTTTTTCCTCATTACTCAGTAATGGAAGCTTGGAAGTATTTTTTCCGCATAAATCCACTTTGTTCAGTGCCATAAGATTTTCCTCCAGATGAATGACTTCTAAATATAAGGATTTACGTAATGAAATAGATTTATACGATGGAAAAAATGGAAAAACCGTGTTATACTACCTCTAGCAATTGAACCAGTATGGAGGAAACAGAATGTCTCATATAGATCAGAGCAAGATTCGAAATTTTTGTATTATAGCACATATTGATCACGGAAAATCAACACTGGCAGACCGGATCATTGAAATGACCGGCCTGCTTACCAGCCGTGAAATGCAGGCGCAGGTGCTGGATAATATGGATCTGGAGCGTGAGCGTGGCATTACGATCAAAGCACAGGCAGTTCGTACTGTGTATAAGGCGGATGATGGAGAAGAGTATATTTTTAATTTGATCGATACGCCGGGACATGTGGATTTTAATTATGAGGTATCCAGAAGTCTGGCGGCATGTGAGGGTGCTGTTCTGGTGGTGGATGCGGCACAGGGCATCGAGGCACAGACCCTGGCGAATGTTTATCTGGCACTGGATCATGATCTGGAGGTTATGCCGGTCATTAATAAGATTGATCTGCCAAGTGCCGAGCCGGATCGGGTCAAGGATGAGATCGAGGATGTGATCGGACTTGAGGCACAGGATGCGCCGCTGATTTCAGCTAAGACCGGATTAAATGTAAAAGAGGTGCTGGAGCAGATCGTGACGAAGATCCCGGCACCGGCCGGAGATCCGGAGGCACCGTTACAGGCATTGATTTTTGATAGTATTTATGATCCGTATAAAGGTGTTATTATTTTCTGCCGGATCAAGAACGGTTGTGTGAAGAAGGGAACCCGGATCCGTATGATGGCAACCGGAGCGGAGGAAGAGGTCGTAGAGGTCGGCATTTTCGGTGCCGGTCAGTTTATTCCGGGCGAAGAGCTGTCGGCCGGTATGGTAGGATATATCACAGCCAGCTTAAAGAATGTAAAGGATACACAGGTAGGTGATACGGTAACAGAGGCAGGCCGGCCTTGCGCGGAGCCTCTTCCGGGATATAAGAAGGTCAATCCGATGGTGTACTGTGGTCTTTATCCGGCTGATGGAGCAAAATATCCGGATCTGCGAGATGCACTTGAGAAGCTTCAGTTAAATGATGCAGCACTGCAGTTTGAGCCGGAGACGTCCATTGCGCTGGGCTTCGGTTTCCGGTGCGGCTTTCTGGGACTTCTGCATCTGGAGATCATACAGGAACGTCTGGAGCGGGAGTATAATCTGGATCTGGTGACGACAGCTCCGGGTGTTGTTTACCGGGTGCATAAGACCAATGGCGAGATGATCGAACTGACGAATCCATCCAATCTGCCGGATCCGTCGGAGATTGAGTATATGGAAGAACCGTTTGTATCGGCGGAGATCATGGTGACGAAAGATTTTGTCGGACCGATCATGCAGCTGTGTCAGGAACGGCGCGGTATTTATATCAGTATGGAATATATGGAAGAAACACGTGCATTGTTAAAATATGAGATGCCGTTAAATGAGATCATCTATGATTTCTTTGATGTACTGAAGTCCAGATCACGCGGATACGCATCCTTTGACTATGAGATGAAGGAGTATAAGCAGTCCAAGCTGGTGAAGCTGGATATCCTGATCAACCGGGAAGAGGTTGATGCCCTGTCCTTTATTGTACATGCGGATGGCGCATATGAACGGGGAAGAAAGATGTGTGAGAAACTGAAGGAAGAGATTCCGCGTCATCTGTTTGAGATTCCGATTCAGGCAGCGATCGGAGGTAAGGTGATCGCACGTGAGACTGTAAAGGCGATGCGTAAGGATGTTCTTGCCAAGTGCTACGGCGGCGATATTTCCAGAAAACGGAAATTGCTCGAGAAGCAGAAGGAAGGCAAGAAACGGATGCGGCAGGTAGGAAATGTCGAGATTCCGCAGAAGGCATTTATGAGTGTCTTAAAGCTGGACAGCGAATAAGATAGAAAAGAAATACGCAGGAAGGAGATAGGAGAAGAATGAGACAACCGATCAGTCTATATCTGCATATACCTTTCTGCGTGAAGAAATGTCATTACTGTGATTTTCTGTCCTTTCCGGGATGCAGTTTGTCCCGGCAGGCGGAGTATGTGGATGCAATGATACAGGAAATTCATGCATACCGTGAAGCGGCAGAGGATTATGAAGTAAAGACTATATTTCTGGGAGGCGGTACGCCATCCCTGTTGGAGAAAGAGCTTGTGGAACGATTGTTCCATGAGCTTTATTCCGTCTGGAGAGCGGCTCCGGAAACGGAGATTACGATTGAAGCGAATCCGGGAACGCTGAGCCGGGAGAAGCTGATAGGTTATCATATGATTGGAATCAACCGTCTAAGTCTTGGACTGCAGAGTACGATCGCGCAGGAACTGGCAACCATTGGCCGGATCCATAATTATGAACAGTTTTTGGCGAACTATTATCTGGCAAGGGAAGCGGGATTTGACAATATAAACATTGACATTATGTCAGCACTGCCCGGTCAGACACTGATCTCATACGGAAAAACCCTGGAACGGATCCTGAAGCTGCAGCCGGAGCATATCTCTTCATATAGTCTGATTCTGGAAGAGGGAACAGACTTCTGGGAAAATGCGGAGATCGAGCGTGCATTGCCTTCGGAACAGACAGAGCGGATCATGTATCATTATACGAAGAAATGTCTGCAGAATGCGGGATATGAGAGATATGAGATCTCAAACTATGCAAAGCCCGGTTATGCATGCTTACATAATCAGGTATATTGGACAGGAGGAGAGTACCTGGGTCTTGGACTTGGAGCAGCTTCGTACTGGAAGGGTGCACGGTTTTCCAATACACCGGATATGGAAGAATATATGGAAAACTGTAGCCGGGCGAGGATTACAGAGAACCGGAAAGAAATCGTGACTGCAACACAGAAAAGCCGGATGGAAGAGTATATGTTTCTGGGGCTGAGGATGATCCGGGGCGTTTCAATCCGGGAGTTTGAACGACGTTTCGGAATTCCGATGAACCGGATATACGGAACGGTGATCCGGTCCTACATCGGACAGGGATTGTTAAAAATCGAACAGGATCGCCTGATGCTCACGGAAAGAGGAATTGATGTGAGCAATTCGGTAATGGCAGATTTTCTACTGGAAGAATGAAATATAAATAAGTAAAAAAAATTAAAAAATTCCCTTGACAAAGGTTAAGGGGAGTGTTAAGTTATACCTAGATGTTAGCACTCGGAATAAATGAGTGCTAATAATCCAAGAAAGGTTGACGAAGAATTGTTTTCGAGGAAAGGGTGATTGCATGGAGCAGTTAAGCGAGCGAAAGATGAAGATTCTTCAGGCGATTGTTGCTAACTACTTGGAAACAGGCGAACCGGTTGGTTCTCGTACAATTTCAAAATATACGGATTTGAACCTAAGCTCTGCTACGATCAGAAATGAGATGGCAGATCTGGAGGAAAGCGGATACATTGAACAGCCACATACCTCTGCCGGACGGATCCCGACAGATGCAGGGTACCGGGTTTATGTAGACCAGTTAATGCAGGAACGGGATACCGAAGTGGCAGAGATGCGGCAGGAACGGGAAGGACTTTTGGAACGGGTAGACCGGATGGAAGTCATGCTGAAACAGGTTGCAAAGGTATTGGCATATAATACCAACTATGCAGCTATGATCACAGCCCCGCAGAATCAGCAGATCCGGGTGAAATTCCTACAGTTGACAATGGTAGATGATCATCATATTCTGGCGGTTATCGTAGTAGACGGAAATGTGATCAAGAATCAGCTGGTGGAAGTGGAAGAACCTCTTGGCAATGATGAGGTTTTGAAACTGAGTATTCTGATGAATTCCTTCCTGCAGGGAGCTTCGCTTTCCGATATTAATATCGAAATGATACAGACGATGAAGGTTCAGGCAGGAATATATGCCGATGTATTGGACAGAGTATTAAACGGAGTTGTAGAAGCTGTTCGGGAAGCAGATGAACGGCAGATTTATACAAGTGGAGCAACAAATATTCTGAAGTATCCGGAAATCGGAGACGCAGAGAAGACCAGCGTACTGCTAGATGCCTTTGAAGAGAAGAAGATGTTAAATAAACTGGCAGATGAGACTCTGAGTAGTGATGAGAAAGGCATTCAGGTATATATCGGAGATGAAACTCCGGTACAGAATATGAAAGATTTAAGTGTGGTAACTGCCACTTATGAATTACAGGAAGGTGCCAAAGGTACGATCGGTATCATTGGGCCGAAACGTATGGATTATAAGAAAGTGGTAAACACATTAAAAGAATTGACAGTTGAGCTGGACGAGATATTTAATAAGAAAGAAACATAGAAGCAAGGAGATGAGTCACTGAATGAACGAACTTCAAAAAGAATATTTTCAAAAACTGGAAAAAGAACAGGCAGAAGCGGAAGCGGCAGAGGAAGCAAGACTGAAGGCAGTCATGGAAGCGGAACGGAAGAAAGAAGCCGTGAAGAAAGAAATGGAAGCCAAAGCCAAGGAAGAAGCTGAACGCAAAGCGGAAGTGGAGGCTCAGGAAATCATTGATCGCGTAAAGGCGAATATAGCAAAGGAAAAAGAAGAAGGCAAGAAGCCGGATGCAGATAAGACGAAGAATCCAGAAGCCGGAAAGAAGAATAGTAAGGCAGAGAATGGAAAGACAAAAGCACCGGAGAAGCCGAAGGCAGAGACTGCAAAACAACAGCCGGAGACAGCTGAAGAGAAAAAGGAAGAGGATGGAAACATCTACGAGCGGGAACCGGTCGGAGAAGCATCGATGCCGAAGAAGAGTCCAAAATTCAAGAAGGGTGCTCACAAGAAGCCTGTAACAGGAACCACCGGTTCACAGGCAGTAAAAGAAGCAGCGGCGACCGCTGAGACACCGGAGGCAGAGGAAGCTCCGAAGGAGACCGCAAAGTCGGAAGAAAAAGCAGCAGAAAAGCCACAGGATGCGGCGACTGCGGAAACTGCAGAGGCAGCAGAAACTGCAGAAGAGACAGAGGCAGCAGAACCGACGGTTAAAAAAGCAACACCGGAGAGTAAGGCGGCTTCTGATAAAGAAGCGAAGCTTCAGGAGCAGCTGGAGGAAGCACAGGATAAATATAAACGTCTTCTGGCTGAGTTTGAAAATGCAAGAGCCAGAGAGGCGAAGGAAGCATCCCGGATGTATGATGTGGGTGCCAAGGCGGTACTGGAGAAGTTACTACCGGTAGTAGATAACTTTGAACGTGCGATCCAAACCATCCCGGAAGAGGATAAAGACAGAGCCTTTGAACAGGGTGTGGATAAAATATATAAGCAAATGATGACCATTCTGGAAGGCATCGGTGTAGCGCCGATGAACGCAGAAGGCACAGAATTTAACCCGGATCTTCACAATGCGGTTATACATGTGGAAGATGATGCATATGGAGAGAATGTTGTGGCAGAAGAGATGCAGAAGGGTTATATGTATAAAGATTCTGTATTACGATACAGTATGGTAAAAGTTGCAAATTAAAATATGGAGGTAAATAAACATGGGAAAGATTATTGGTATTGACTTAGGAACAACAAATTCATGTGTAGCAGTTATGGAAGGTGGTAAGCCGGTAGTTATCACCAATGCAGAAGGTGCAAGAACAACACCATCTGTTGTAGCATTTACAAAGACCGGTGAGCGTGTCGTTGGTGAACCTGCAAAGCGTCAGGCTGTTACCAATGCAGATAAGACTATCTCTTCTATTAAGAGACATATGGGTACTGATTACAAGGTAACAATTGATGACAAGAAGTATTCTCCACAGGAGATTTCAGCAATGATCCTTCAGAAGCTGAAAGCCGATGCAGAAGCATACTTAGGTGAGAAGGTAACAGAGGCGGTTATTACAGTACCTGCTTACTTCTCAGATGCACAGCGTCAGGCAACCAAGGATGCAGGTAAGATTGCAGGTCTGGATGTAAAGCGTATTATCAACGAGCCTACCGCAGCAGCTCTTTCATATGGTCTTGATACTGAGCATGAGCAGAAGATCATGGTATACGACTTAGGTGGTGGTACATTCGATGTATCTATCATTGAAATCGGTGACGGTGTCATTGAAGTACTTGCAACAGCCGGTGATAACAAGCTCGGTGGTGATGATTTCGATAACGTAATTACAGACTATATGTTGAGCGAGTTCAAGGCAAAGGAAGGCGTTGACTTATCAACCGATAAGATGGCAATGCAGAGATTAAAGGAAGCAGCAGAGAAAGCTAAGAAAGAGTTATCTGCAGCAACCACAACCAACATCAACCTGCCATTCATTACGGCAACTGCAGATGGTCCAAAGCACTTTGATATGGATCTGACAAGAGCTAAGTTTGATGAATTAACAGCAAGCCTGGTAGACAAAACTTCAGGTCCTGTACAGACAGCATTAAAGGATGCAGGCTTAACAGCAGCAGAGCTTGACAAGGTATTACTGGTAGGTGGTTCTACACGTATTATCGCAGTACAGGATATGGTTAAGAAGTTAACCGGTAAAGAACCATTCAAGGGTATTAACCCGGATGAGTGCGTAGCAATCGGTGCATCTATCCAGGGTGGTAAGTTAGCAGGTGATGCCGGTGCCGGTGAGATCCTTCTGCTGGATGTAACACCATTGACACTGTCTATCGAGACTATGGGTGGTATTGCAACACATCTGATCGAGAGAAATACAACAATTCCTACCAAGAAGAGCCAGATCTTCTCAACAGCACAGGATAATCAGGATGCCGTTGATATCAATGTTGTACAGGGTGAGCGTCAGTTCGCAAGAGATAACAAGAGCTTAGGACGGTTCCGTCTGGATGGTATTGCACCTGCAAGACGTGGCGTTCCGCAGATTGAGGTTACATTCGATATTGATGCAAACGGTATTGTAAATGTATCCGCTAAGGATTTAGGCACAGGAAGTGAGCAGCATATTACAATTACATCCGGTACTTCAATGTCAGATGATGATATTGAAAAGGCTGTAAAGGAAGCTGCCGAATACGAAGCACAGGATAAGAAGCGTAAGGAAGGCATTGAAGCCAGAAATGATGCAGACTCTATGGTATTCCAGACAGAGAAGGCATTGGATGAAGTTGGCGATAAGTTATCAGATTCCGATAAGTCACAGGTACAGGCAGACTTACAGGCATTAAAGGATGTACTGGCTAAGACAGATACAGAGAACCTGTCAGATTCTGATATTGATGAATTAAAGGCCGGTAAGGAAAAACTGATGACCAGTGCACAGAATCTGTTCGCTAAGTTGTATGAGCAGAATGGCCCTGGAGCAAATGCAGGTACCGGTACAGGTACTCCAAATTACTCTTCTGATGACGGCGATGTTGTAGACGGAGATTATACAGAAGTTTAATACTTGCGAATACGCACAGATGTATGCTATTATACATCTGTGCGTAATTTAAATAAGTGATAAGGTGATAGACGATGGCAGATAGTAAGAGAGATTATTATGAGGTTTTGGGCGTACCCAGAACGGCTGATGAAGCAGAACTGAAAAAGGCCTATCGTACTCTGGCAAAGAAGTATCATCCGGATATGCATCCAGGCGATAAGGAGGCAGAAGAGAAATTCAAAGAGGCCTCTGAAGCGTATGAGGTTCTGAGCAATCCGGAGAAACGTGCGAAATATGATCAGTTTGGTCATGCGGCATTTGAACAGGGCGGAGGTCCGGGCGGCTTTGAAGGCGGCTTTGGATTCGATATGAACGATATGGGCGATATATTCGGTGATATATTCGGGGATATGTTTGGCGGCGGTGCGAGCCGCAGACAGGCCAACGGTCCGATGAAGGGTCAGAATATTAAGACAACTGTTCGTGTGAAATTCGAAGAAGCTGTATTCGGAGCACAGAAGGAACTGGAGCTTCCGTTAAAGGATGAATGTGAGGTATGTCATGGTACCGGTGCACAGCCTGGTCACAGTCCCGAAACATGTCCGAAATGTAACGGTAAAGGACAGGTGGTTACAACCCAGCAGTCCTTGTTTGGTGTGGTACGTAGTGCGACGATTTGTCCGGAGTGTTCCGGAACCGGTAAGGTAATCCGGTATAAGTGCAGCCACTGCGCAGGAACCGGATATGTAAAGAGCAAGAAGAAGATTCAGGTAGTGGTTCCGGCCGGTATTGATAATGGACAGAGCATCCGGATCAGAGGAAAGGGTGAACCCGGCATCAATGGTGGTGAACGTGGTGATCTGTTAGTATCTGTATTGGTAGATAAGCATCCGAAGTTCCAGAGACAGGAATATGATTTATATTCTTCTGAGCCGATTACATTTACGCAGGCAGCACTTGGCGGAACGATTCAGATCAATACCATAGATGGTCCGATGGATTATAATATCAGTCCGGGAACCCAGACAGATACGAGGATTACTTTAAAGGGCAAAGGTGTACCGACATTACGGAATAAGAATGTCCGTGGTAATCATTATGTAACACTGGTTGTTCAGGTGCCGGATAAACTGACGGCAGAGCAGACGGATATACTGAAGCAGTATGATGCCGCAACCGGCTCAACAGCAAGAAGATCTACCGATTCCGGTGGATTCAGTTTCGGAGATCATAAGAAAAAAGGATTTGGTGGTAAAAAGAAATGATATGGAAGAAAATAACCATAGAAACGACCACTGAAGCAGAAGATATGATAAGCTATACCCTCGGCGAATTAGGCGTCGAGGGTATTGAGGTTGAGGACAAGGTTCCGTTATCGGAGGAAGATAAGAAGGCGATGTATATTGATATCCTTCCCGAGCTTCCGCCGGATGATGGCATTGCCCTCATTTCGTGTTATATAGACAATCCGGAAACGGATGTAGATGCTTTGGTGAAAGAGATTGAGACTGCCCTGGAAGATATGCGGCAGTATATGGATATCGGGACCGGTAAGATCACGCTGGACGAGACAGAAGATAAGGACTGGATCAACAACTGGAAAGAGTTTTTCCATCCGTTCTGGCTGAACCGGATTCTGATCAAGCCAACCTGGATTCCGGAGTCTGAGGTGGAACGGAAACCGGGAGATATCATGATAGAGATTGATCCGGGAACTGCATTCGGCACCGGCTCCCATGAGACAACAAAGCTGTGTATAGAACAGCTTGAGAAGTATCTGACAGGAACGGAAACGGTTCTGGATGTCGGCTGCGGAAGCGGAATTTTATCTATTATTGCGGCGAAGCTGGGAGCAGCGCAGGTGTTTGGCGTAGATATCGATCCATTGGCAGTGGAAGCAAGTGTGGAGAACTGCCATGTAAACCATATTCCGGAGGCGCAGGCCGCATTTATGCGCGGCGATGTGATTGGAGACGCGGATTTTCCGGAAAAAATGGCACGGGAAACGGGCAGTCTTCCGCAATATGATATTGTTGTGGCGAATATCCTGGCAGATGTGATCATACCGTTATCCGGAACGGTTGCTCCATATATGAAGCCGGATGGAATCTTTATATCCTCCGGTATTATCAACACAAAGGAAGAAGCGGTCCGACAGGCACTGCTGGATAACGGATTTGAGATTATAGAAACAACCTATATGAAGGACTGGGTATGTTTTACGGCAAAACAGAAATAAGCAGGAGAAACTATGTATCGTTTTTTTGCAGAGCAGTCTGCCTGTAAGGGTGAGTATATCAGTATCGGTGGTGCAGACTGGAATCATATGAAAAATGTCCTCCGGTTGAAGACCGGAGAACAGGTGACAGTCAGTGATGGCAGTGAACGGGAGTATATTTGCGAGATCGCAGAGTATCTGGAGGATGAAGCCAGACTCCGGGTTCTGGACATTCTGGACAGTGCAGCGGAGCTTCCGACAGAGATTACGCTGTATCAGGGCTTTCCGAAGGGAGATAAATTAGAATTGATCATTCAGAAAGCGGTAGAACTGGGTGCGGCCCGGATCGTCCCGGTTATGACGAAACGATCGATCGTAAAGCTGGATGAGAAGAAGGCGGCGAAACGGATTGAACGCTATAATGCAATTGCATTAAGTGCAGCGAAGCAGTCGAAGCGTAGCAGGATTCCGGTAGTTGAACCGGTGATGACCTATGCACAGGCATTAAAGGATGCGGAAGGATTGGAGATGAACCTGATTCCTTATGAGGATGCAAGGGGAATTCAATATGCGAAGGAAATCATACATCAGGTATCCGGAAAGAAATCATTGGGGATATTTATAGGCCCGGAAGGCGGATTTGAAGAGGCAGAGGTTGAAGCAGCGAGAAAAATCGGAGCAGAATGTATTACGCTTGGACACCGGATCTTAAGAACAGAGACAGCAGGAATGGCAGTGTTGTCGATTCTGATGTTTGAACTGGAGCAGGACTGAAAACGGCTTTGACGACGGATAAGCAGACAAAGGAGCAGATCAATGGAAGCATATTTTGATAATGCAGCGACCACACGGGTGGCACCGGAGGTACAGGATATTGTAAAAAAGGTTATGGATCTGGATTACGGCAATCCATCTTCAAGGCATCGGAAGGGCGCAGAGGCAGGTCAGTATATAAAAGAAGCACAGGACATCATTGCCGGTACGCTGAAAGCGGAACCAAAGGAGATCATATTTACTTCCGGAGGAACAGAGTCTAACAATATGGCGCTGATCGGGGCAGCCTTTGCAAACCGGAGAAGAGGAAACCATATCATATCTACGAGAATTGAGCATGCATCTGTATATAATCCATTGCTGTTTCTGGAAGAACAGGGATTTCGGGTCACATTTCTGAATGTAGACAGACAGGGGCATGTAGATCCGGAAGAGTTAAAACAGGCGATTTGTCCGGAGACGATTCTGGTATCGGTTATGATGGTAAATAATGAGATCGGAGCGATAGAGCCGATCGAGGAGATTGGAAAAATCATAAAAAAAGCCAATCCGGATATAGTATTTCATGTTGATGCCATCCAGGCATACGGAAAATTGAAAATCTCCGTAAAACGGTGTAAAATTGATCTGTTATCAGTCAGTGGACATAAGATACACGGACCGAAGGGAACCGGATTTCTGTATGTGCGGGATAAGGTGAAGCTGCGGCCGATCATTTATGGCGGTGGACAACAGCGGGATTTCCGCTCTGGTACGGAAAACGTTCCGGGAATTGCGGGACTTGGAATGGCAGCGAAGCTGATCTATACGAATCATACAGAAAAAATAGAAAAGATCAGACAGGTGAAAGATACCTTTTTAACCGGTGTAAGGAAGCTGGACGGAGTGGTAGATAATTCAGGCGAGGCACCACATATCGCGAGCGTGAGCTTCCGAGGGATCGAACGGAGCGAGGTACTGCTTCATGCGCTGGAAGCAAAGGGTGTATACTGTTCTTCCGGCTCGGCATGTTCATCCAATCATCCGGCAATCAGTGGAACCTTAAAGGCAATCGGTGTGGAAGATGAATTGCTGAATGCGACCCTGCGGTTCAGCTTCTCGGTGTATTCGAGCGTAGAAGAAGCAGAGTATGCCGTGCAGGTACTGGCAGGGGAACTGCCGAAGCGACGGGAGTTTGTGAAACGCTAGGTATTCGTGACACGTCAGGTATTTGTGAAGCGTCCGTCATTTCTGAAGAAAAGAGATAGAGAAAAAGGAAAGCGATAAGAATATGGAATATAAATCATTTTTGATCAAATATGCAGAGATTGGAACCAAGGGAAAGAACCGGTATGTATTCGAGGATATTTTATGTAAAAATATCCGGTCTGCCATGAAACGGATCGAGGGAAAATTCCTGGTGCGTAAGGAGTACGGCAGAATTTTTGTGGACTGCCTGGAAGAATATGATTTTGATGAAGCGGTCGAAGCGCTGCAGCATGTGTTCGGCATTGTCGGTATTTGCCCGGTGCTGGTAGTTCCGAATCAGCCGTGGGATGAGTTAAAAGAGCAGGTGGTTGAGTTTGTACGTGAGAATTATGAGGACTGCCATTTCACATTTAAGGTGAACTGCAGACGTGTGAACAAAGAGTATCCGATGCATTCCATGGAAGTGAGCCGGGAGGCAGGCGCAGTGCTTCTGGATGCGTTTCCGGAGCTTAAGGTAGATGTACATCATCCGGATGTGATGATCCAGATAGAACTGCGTGACAATATTTATATTTATTCCGTTACGTTACCGGGGCCGGGTGGTCTGCCGGTAGGAACGAACGGCAAAGGCATGCTGCTGCTCTCCGGTGGTATTGACAGTCCGGTAGCGGGCTATATGGTATCGAAACGTGGTGTGAATCTGGAGGCGGTTTATTTTGATGCACCGCCGCATACCAGTATTCAGGCGAAACAGAAGGTCATTGATCTGGCAAGACTGGTTTCTAAATATGCAGGAGCAGTCAGACTGCACATTGTGCATTTCACGGATATTCAGGAGGCCATCTATCATAAATGCCCGGAGGATGAGATCACGATTATCATGCGCCGTTATATGATGCGGATCGCACAGATTCTGGCGGAGAAGAATGACTGTCAGGCGCTGATCACCGGTGAGAGCATCGGACAGGTAGCGAGTCAGACAATCTACAGCCTGCAGGTAACCAATGCAGTTTGCACATATCCGGTATTCCGTCCGTGTATCGGTATGGATAAGCAGGAAATCGTGGATATCTCGGAAAAGATCAAGACTTATGAGACGTCGATCCTTCCATATGAGGACTGCTGTACCACCTTCGTGGCAAAGCATCCGGTGACGAAGCCGAAGCTGGAAGACATCGAAGAGTCTGAGAAGCTGTTGTCCGATGTGATCGATGATATGATGAAGCAGGCATTAGAGACAGAAGAGGTTATGAGTGTATGGTAAGACAGGGCCTGGCAGGTGTCCGAATCGGGACGCTGACCCTTGGATGTAAGGTAAATCAATATGAGACAGACAGTATGCGGGAGCTGCTGGAAGCAGCCGGTGCCGAGCTGACAGAGTTTGAGGATGAGGCAGATGTTTATCTGGTAAATACCTGCTCTGTTACCAATATGGCAGAGCGGAAGTCCAGACAGATGCTTCATCGTGCCAAAAAGAAGAATGCAGATGCACTGGTGGTAGCAGTAGGCTGCTATGTGCAGACCACACCGAAGGAAGTATTGGATGATTTATCGGTAGATATAGTTGTTGGAAATAATCGCAAGAAGGAGATCGCAGCGATTCTTGAGGATGCGATCGCAAAGAGGAATCCGTCCGGAGAAGCCTGCCACTGGCTTGATATTAACAGGAAAGCAGAATATGAGTCGTTGACAATCTCACACATGACGGAGCATACCAGAGCTTATATAAAGATTCAGGATGGCTGCAATCAGTTCTGCTCTTATTGCATTATTCCATATGTCCGGGGAAGGATCCGGAGCAGGGCACCGGAAGAGGTTCTCGAAGAGATCGAACATCTGGCGGAGCAGGGATGCAAGGAAGTTGTCCTGACGGGTATTCATCTAAGCTCCTATGGAAAAGATTGGGAACAGGAGACGGCTTCCGATGGAAGATTAAATGGAGTTCCGTTATTACAGTTGATTCAGAGGATAGATAAGATTAAAGGAATCTGCCGGATACGGCTCGGTTCACTGGAGCCGAGAATCATGACAGAAGCATTCGTAACAGAGCTGGCAAAGGTCGAAAAGCTCTGCCCGCATTTTCATCTATCTCTCCAGAGCGCCTGCGATGAAACGCTGAAGCGCATGAACCGGAAGTATACGATCGAGGAATACATGGAAGGATGCGAACGGCTCCGAAAAGCATTTGACCGGCCGGCACTGACGACCGATGTGATTGTAGGATTCCCGGGAGAAACGGAGGAAGAGTTTGAGACGACCTATGAGAATCTGAAAAAGCTGAACTTGTATGAGATGCATATATTCAAATACTCCAGACGACGGGGGACCAGGGCGGAACAGATGCCGGACCAGATTCCGGAACCGGTGAAAACGCTCCGCAGTGACAGATTATTGGAACTGACGGCAGAACAGAAGAAACGGTATGAAGACAGCTTCTTTGGAGAAATACAGCGTGTGCTGGTAGAAGAATGCCTGGATACGGAGAAGAAACGGCTGGCTGAGGGCTGCAGAGAAGAAGCAGAAGCCGGAAAGCAATGGTATGTGGGACATACAGAGCGATATCAGAGAGTGACACTGCAGTCTGAACGGGATGTAAGGAATCAGATTGTGGAAGTGATCGGAAGCTAAGACAGAGGATATTATTGGATAGAAGTATGTAGGAAAGGAAACGGTATGGATACACAACTGCAGGAACAAAAAGCAAAAGAAAATTGGTGCATAAGATTTTTGAAAAATTATTATGTATATTTAGTGTCTAGCATATTGATTATTGTTACATCACTAATTGTACTGGCAATGAAGCAGGCATGGCCTTTCGGGGATAACAGTTTGTTGACCGGCGACTATTTATATCAGACATGGCCATTTCTGTCTGACTTAAGGGAAAAACTTCAAGCCGGTGAAAGTATCACATATACGTGGCAAGCCGGGTTCGGGACTAATTTATATAGCATACTTGCATTTGGTATGTTTAATCCGATTTCTTTAATATTGATCCTGGCCCCTAAAGAAGCATTTATCCCATTGGGTACGGTTATGTATATTTTGATTTTGGTGATGATGAACTGCTCTATGTTGTTTTATCTGACGCATCGACCGGGGATGCATCTTAAGAAGACCAATCTTGCAAATATGTTATTTTCGATTTCTTATGCATGTTGTATGTATAATGTAGCCAATGCAAATTTGTGGTATTTTTTGTTGTGCGCAGTATTGTTTCCGTTAATCATATTGGGACTGGAAAACTATGTCGCAGGAAAAGATTGGACTTTGTATGCTATTTCTCTGGCGTTGGCTTTTATTTTTAATTACTACTATGCGGGATTATTTTGCCTATTTATTATATTATATTATCTGACATTAGAATTTGGGAATGTTCGGAATTTTTTGAAAAAATCCATAAAAATATTAGGCGTATCTATAGTGTCAGTATTGACATCCTCAGTGATATTGATTCCAACGGCAATGCAGATGATGGGGCAAAGCTATACGGCGAGTTCTTATAGGCCGGGAATTTGGTTTACTACAATATTCGATATATTAAAGAACTTTTTGATTTTTAATAAAAATATTGGAATCGGATCTGAAGCTACAAGTTATGGAGAAGTGAGTCTATATTTCGGGCTTCTTTTGCTGCTGTTGATGACAATGTTTTTTATGAACAAAGAAATAAAAAGAAGTATTCGAATTAAGAAATTTATTCTGGTAGTTATTTATATACTGGCATTTGATCTGAACGTGTTGAATTATATTATGCATTTGTTCCATTATCCAAGCTGGTATCCAAATCGTTTTTCTTTATTTTTCATAATGTTATGTATTATATTGGCATATGAAGCCTGGGTGTCAATGGAAGAAAGCATGTATCAGAATGTTACCGTGCTTAAGAGTGTTGTTGTAGGAATTGGCTGGTTGGTTTTAACGGTATTGTGCTTTGCACTTGCAGAGAAGATAGATTATCAGTTTACATATTATTATAGTATGATGATTTTCCTGTTTTATATGGTATCTCTTATGATTTTGCCATTGGCAAAGCAAAAATGGGCTAGAATACTTACGGTAATTGGATGTGTGGAAATTTGCTGTAACTTTGTGTTTGCTGTAATATTTAAACCGATAGAGAATCAGATGACAATTCGGATTGACAGGGAGGCTGTCATGCGAGATGTGCTGGACTCTGTAAAACTGGAAGAGCATATGGGATTTTCCAGAAGTAATAGCGGACAGGATTTACTGTCAGGAAAAAATAGCGGAATGCTTTACGGATATAACGGTACCAGTATTTTTGCAAGTTCAATTGGAGATATTAAAACGTTTCTGCTAAAACTTGGAATTATGGCAGGGGGGAATATGGTTTGCCCATATACATATTCTATTCCTACAGCATCACTGCTTGGAATACAGTATATAATTGTAGATACCAAGTGCTCGACAGAGAAGGCGATGTCGGAGTCCTTATTTACTTTAAATCAGGATTTGTATGCGGAATATAAAGAAAAAGAGTCAAAAAATGATATTATAATCTATGAGAATCCAACAGTATTATCGCTGGGATATATGATTCCGGAAGAAGCAATAAACTGCGAGAAAGTAATGGATCAGGAATTAGTAAGTATTGAAAATATTAATAAATATACAGAAGCGGTTTCCGGAGTTACAGATGTATTTGCAAAAGTAGATCCTGAGTTTAAGAATATTGAGACCGTAAATTGTTATGGAGTACTGGATCAAGGGCAGATGTATGTGGCATCTGATGAGGAAACATTTAAAAATTATTCGATCGAATTGTCTGATCGTGCAGTAACAGCAAAAAGTGAAGGAGAGTATTTGCAGACGCAGAAGAGTTATGTTCGAATGGATTATGAGGCAACAGAAGATGGAGTTTATTATGCCTGTGTAAATAGTGTAATGACCTATATAGGGGACCTAAAAAAGGGTGAAACAGGTTATATTTGTTTCAGTCCGGCTGAATTTGTAACAGGAAATCAATGGGTGTTTAATACAAATATTACATTATATAGGTTCCAAGAAGATAGATGGGAGCAGGCATATGAAAAGCTGTCTCAACAGCAATTGGAGGTAACGCAGTATGATTCGACAAGTGTTGATGGAATAATTGATGTAAAGGAAGATGGTATATTCTTTACCAGCATTCCATACGATAAAAGCTGGCATCTTTTTGTAGATGGAAAGGAAGTGGAAATTGAGCCACTGTTTTATGGTGCATTTGTATCAACAAATCTGACAGAAGGAACACATACGATCCATTTGGAATACCGGCAACGTGGATTGAAACTGGGCATCAGTGGATCAATTGCAGCAACCCTTCTTTTAATAAGCTGGATTCTGTTTGAACGACGACGGAGGAAAGCGGATGTTGCTATTTCAGAAGAATCATAGTATACTCATAACTAAGTATGGAATGAACGGATTTGACGGAGAATGAAGAAAAGGACGTGAGAGAATGGATAATACACAGCACATTAGTGTGATTAAGGAGAACGGGCTGGAAGTAACGGATATCTTAGCTCAGGTATATGAAGCATTGTCAGAGAAGGGCTATAATCCGGTGAGCCAGATCGTAGGATATATTATGAGCGGTGACCCGACCTATATTACCAGTTATAAGGGCGCCAGAAGCCTGATCATGAAAGCAGAACGGGACGAAATTATAGAAGTTCTGTTGGAAAATTACATCGATACGAGATTGAAATAGGGAGCAGGGCAGAGGTACAATATGAGAATCATGGGATTGGATTTTGGAACAAAGACAGTTGGTGTAGCGATCAGCGATCCGTTAATGGTAACGGCACAGCCGGTTGAGACTATCACCAGAAAGTCTGCGAACAAGCTCCGCCAGACATTGGCAAGAATCGAAGAATTGATCGTGGAGAACTGTGTGGAACTGATCGTACTTGGATATCCGAAGAATATGAATAATACGGTCGGCGAACGGGCACAGGCATGTGAAGCATTTAAAGAAGATTTAGAACGGCGGACGGCACTTCCTGTGATCCTGTGGGATGAGCGTATGACGACCGTGGAATCTGAGCGGATCCTGATGGCCGGTGGCGTGCGGCGCGAGAACCGGAAAGCGGTGATTGACCAGATGGCAGCTGTGTTGATCCTGCAGAGCTATATGGACGCACAGAACCGTGAGACAGAAAAAGGATCAGATATGACAGAATAGCAGAGAAATCAGAGAAAGTGTAATTCAAATATTGGAGGAAATATGGAAGAGAATCAGGAATTGAGAACCGTTCCTTTTGTAACAGAGGATGGTGAACAGGTAGAAATGTATGTTCTGGAGGAGACGACTCTTCAGGGAATTCATTATATATTAGTTACGGAGGATCTGAGCGATGACAGCGAGGAAGCAGTCGTGATGATCATGAAAGAAGAAAAACAGTCAGATGAGGATGAATTTGCATTATATGATATGGTTGAGGATGAGAATGAGCTTCAGGCAGTGGCAAAGGTGTTTGCCGAGCTGATGGAAGACGTTGATTTCGAACTGTGATCACGCGCAAATGATCCATAAATGGACGGAAACAGTGTTGACAGAGCGTGAAATGGAGGTTTTTATTTAAATGAAAAAAATGGAAAATACGAAGCCGGTTAAGATTATCCCATTAGGCGGATTGGAGCAGATCGGCATGAATATCACGGCAATCGAGTATGAAGACACGATTGTAGTGGTCGATTGCGGTCTTTCGTTCCCGGATGATGAGATGCTGGGAATCGATCTGGTTATCCCGGATGTGACCTATCTGAAAGAGAATGCAGATAAGGTAAAGGGACTGGTGATCACACATGGTCATGAGGACCATATTGGAGCAATTCCGTATGTAGAGAAGGAAATCAATATGCCGATTTATGCAACAAAGCTGACAATGGGTATTATTGAAGGGAAATTAAAGGAACATAACCTGATGCAGAACATTAAGCGGAAGGTTGTAAAGCATGGACAGATCATTAATCTGGGATGTCTGCGTGTGGAATTTATCAAGACAAACCACAGCATTGCAGATGCATCGGCACTGGCAATCTATACACCGGCCGGTATTCTGGTGCATACCGGAGACTTCAAGGTGGATTATACACCGGTATTCGGAGAAGCGATTGATCTGCAGCGGTTTGCCGAGCTGGGTAAGAAGGGCGTACTGGCCTTGATGTGCGACAGTACGAATGTAGAGCGACCGGGCTTTACTATGTCGGAACGGACAGTCGGAAAGACCTTTGATAATATCTTTGCAGATAATCAGGATCATAGAATTATTGTAGCAACCTTTGCATCTAATGTGGATCGTGTGCAGCAGATTGTGAATTCTGCTTATAAATATGGCAGAAAAGTGGTGGTAGAAGGAAGAAGTATGGTAAATATCATCACAGTTGCACAGGAGCTCGGATATATCCGGATACCGGATAATACATTGATCGATATAGAAGAACTGAAGAATTATCCGGATGAGAAGACTGTTCTGATCACGACCGGAAGTCAGGGTGAAAATATGGCGGCGCTTTCAAGAATCGCAGCCAATATCCATAAGAAAGTATCGATTAAACCGGGTGATACGGTAATTTTAAGTTCGACTCCGATTCCGGGTAACGAGAAAGCGGTTTCCAGAATTATTAATGAGCTGGAGATGAAGGGCGCAAAGGTGATTTTCCAGGATACTCATGTATCGGGACATGCGTGTCAGGAAGAAATCAAGCTGATCTATACATTAACAAAACCGAAGTATGCGATTCCGGTACATGGAGAGTACCGCCACTTAAAACGGCATGCGGAGCTGGCAGAAAGTCTGGGAATTGATAAGCAGCATATCTGCATTCTTTCCAGCGGCGATGTACTGGAAATCTGTGATGATTATGCGGAGGTTGTTGATTCTGTTCCGGCAGAAGGAGTTCTGGTAGACGGACTTGGCGTAGGAGATGTAGGAAATATTGTTTTACGGGATCGCCAGATGCTTTCCCAGAATGGTCTGATCATCGTAGTGGTAACACTGGAGAGCGGCAGCAATCAGGTGCTGGCAGGACCGGATATCGTATCCCGCGGCTTTGTGTATGTGCGGGAAGCTGAGAATCTGATGGAAGAATGCCGGGATGTAGTAGAGGATGCACTGATGCGGTGCCTGGATCATAATATTACAGACTGGGGTAAACTGAAAACAACCATGCGGGATGATCTGAGCGAGTTCTTATGGAGGAGAACCAAGCGGAATCCGATGATTCTGCCGATTATTACGGAAGTATAAGGGGGAAGATTCATGCAGGCAGCGATTAATATGGCACAGGAATTGAACAAGGAACTCTTGGGCAGTGAGGAATACCGGCGCTACCGCGAGACGAATCAGAGACTGAAAGAAGATGCAGAATTATATGGCCGGTATAATGAGTTCCGCAGACGGAATTGTGAGATGCAGACCAGTGAAGGTGACAGTAATCTGTATGATGAAGTCTTTAATTTGGTGAAAGAATATGATACAATTCTACAGGATACCCGTGTGAGTGATTTTATGATGGCTGAGCAGCATCTGTGTAATCTGATGCAGGAGGTCTACAATGCAATGGCACAGGGGTTGGAGCTTGATTATGAGTATTTAGAGAAGTAGGTGCGGTCATGACGGATAAAAACATGAAAAATGCATTGCGGATTGTATTCCGGGTATTGATTAACATTGTTATTATATTGCTGCTGATCCAGGTATTTACACTGGCATATAATTTTGCTTATAAAGTGTTTACAGATAGCTGTATGGATCCGAGAGATAATAAAGAGATTGAATTTGTAATAAAACCGGATACATCTACAGTGGAGATTGTAGATGGTCTGGTCACGGATGGCCTGGCAGAAGGCAAATATGTGATGCTGGCTAAAATATATGCATCCGGTTATTATGGTAAGATGAAGCCGGGAACATATATATTGACGCGTTCCATGACACAGGACGAGATTTTAAAATCAATTACAGGTACAGTGGAGGAAAAGAAGGATGATAGTCAATGAGAGAGTGGTATCTTTCATTAATTCACTGAATCCGGAAATAGATGACCTGGTTTACCGGATTGAACGGGAAGCCAGAGAAGAAGAGGTTCCAATTGTTCGTACTGAAACACGGGAATTATTAAAGGTGCTGGAATTGATACAGAAACCGCAGAGAATTCTTGAGGTCGGTACGGCAGTTGGATTTTCTTCTATTTATATGAGTCAGTATTTGCCGGAGGGTGGAAGCATAACCACAATAGAAAAATATCCGCCACGGATCGAGGCTGCGAAGAAGAATTTCATAAGAACCGGGACAACGGATCGTATCACATTGCTGGAGGGTGATGCGGCGGATATTTTAAAAAGTCTGACACAGGAATATGATATGATTTTTATGGATGCGGCAAAGGGTCAGTACATTCATTTCTTTCCGGATATCATGAGGTTGTTGGCACCGGGCGGAATGCTGGTTTCCGATAATGTGCTGCAGGATGGTGATGTTTTGGAGTCTCATTATGCGATTACCAAAAGAAACCGTACAATCCACAGCAGGATGCGGGAATATCTGTATACATTAAAGCATCATCCGGCATTAGAGACGGCAATCATTCCGATTGGTGACGGAGTGGCGGTCAGTACCAGGATAGAAACCCGGAGGGAAGGAGTAGAGCAGAAATGAGACCAGTAGAATTGTTGATTCCGGCAGGAAGTTTGGAAGTATTGAAAACAGCTGTCCGTTATGGCGCGGATGCAGTATATATTGGCGGCGAAGCGTTTGGGCTTCGGGCCAAGGCTCATAATTTTACAATTCCGGATATGAAAGAGGGAATTGCATTCGCACATGAACATGAATGTAAGGTATATCTGACAGTGAATGTGTTCGCACATAATCGTGATATAGAGGGAATTCGGGAATATTTCCGGACTCTGCGGGAGGTGCCGGTCGATGCACTGATCATATCGGATCCGGGTGTGTTTATGATGGCAAAGGAATTACTTCCAAATACGGAAATCCATATCAGCACGCAGGCGAATAATACGAATTATGAGACATATCGTTTCTGGTATCGTATGGGAGCCAAGCGCGTGGTGTCTGCACGGGAATTATCGTTAGAAGAAATCGGTGAGATCCGGAAGCATATTCCGGAAGATATGGAGATAGAGTCTTTCATCCATGGAGCCATGTGTATATCATATTCCGGCAGATGCCTGCTGAGTAATTATTTTACGGGCAGGGATGCCAATCAGGGGGCTTGTACACATCCGTGCAGATGGAAATATGCGGTTGTGGAAGAAAAAAGACCGGGAGAGTATCTGCCGGTGGAGGAAGACGACCGGGGGACCTATATATTTAATTCCAAGGACCTGTGCATGATAGAATATATTCCGGAGATGATGGAAGCGGGGATCGACAGCTTTAAGATCGAAGGAAGAATGAAAACAGCACTATATGTGGCAACGGTAGCCAGGACGTATCGGAAAGCGATCGATGATTATAAAACATCACCGGAGCTGTACCGGAGTAATATGGACTATTACAGGGAGGAGATATCAAAGTGCACCTATCGTCAGTTCACGACTGGGTTTTATTTCGGAAAAACCACGGAAGAATCTCAGATTTATGACAGTAATACGTATATTCGGGAATATACATATCTGGGAATGGTAGAGCAGACGGATACACAGGGACGAATAGTTCTTGAACAGCGTAACAAGTTTGCGGTCGGTGAGACTATAGAAGCTATGCTGTTTGATGGGAGAAATCAGGAGCTGGTCGTACAGGAAATCCGGGATGATGAGGGGAATATTATGGAATCGGCACCGCATCCGAAGCAGCGCCTTCATGTGGATCTGGGCGTGCAGCTTCCAATCGGCTGCATATTACGGAGGAAGGAAGCTTAGCCTTCCTCCAGTCTTTGACGTAGCTTTTCAAGAGCACGTTTTTCTATACGGCTGACATAGGATCTTGAAATGGCAAGACGGCCGGCGACATCCTTCTGTGTCATCGCTTCCCGGCCATATAAACCATATCGCAGGATGATCACTTCCTGTTCCCGCGCAGATAATGTAACGGAAAGAAGGCGGTAGATCAGACTGATATGATTGTCGGTGATCATATGCTCCAGAATATCTTCGTCTTTACTATCGATAATATCCATCAGATTGATCTCATTTCCCTCCTTGTCGGAACCGATCGGCTCATAGAGCGAGATTTCTTTGGATGACTTGCGTTCCTGCCGGAGCAGCATAAGCAGTTCGTTTTCAATACAACGGGAAGCATAGGTGCCGAGTTTGTTGCCTTTCCCCGGGTTGTATGTGTTGATGGCTTTGATAAGTCCGATGACTCCGGTGGAGATCAAATCTTCCATGTCGCGCTCGCCGGTATTGTATTTTTTGACAATATGTGCAACCAGCCGAAGATTCCGTTCTACTAAAATATTGCGGGCGGTCAGATCTCCGGTCCGGCTCTGTGCCAGATAGAAAGTCTCTTCTTCCGGTGTAAGCGGTTTCTGAAAAGTTTGCAAAACATACCTCGGAAGGAGTGATATTGATATAATGTATGAAAATTGTTGAAAATAAGTGCTTTTCCCATAGGAGAAAATAGAAGAAATAGAAAATAACTATGAAAATATACAAAAAATCAAGATGATTATTGTGCAAAATGATGAAAACAAATGGTAGTAATTAGAAAAACATTGTGCTAAAATTATAGTAATAACGGTGAATGAGAGGTAGATTACGTATGCGTATATCAGCAGGAAGGAAGAAGATAAGACTCGGTGATCTGCTTGTGGCAGCAGGAGCAATCACAGATGAAGAATTACAGGAAGCCATTGCATACCAGAAAGAAAAGGGGATGAAGCTGGGACAGGCACTGGTGGAAATGGGATTCGTCAGCCAGGAGCTTTTGAATCTGACGATTTCACAACAGTTGGGAATCGAATACATAGATCTGAAAGCATGTAAGCTGACAGAGGATATACTCCGAATGATTCCGGAGAAAGAGGTTATGCGTTACCGGGCAGTTCCGGTTGAGATTGATGAATATAATCCGAATGTACTGAAGGTAGCAATGTCGGATCCTATGGATATCATTGCAATTGATGACCTTGCTATTCTTACAAATATGCAGATCGAGCCGATGCTGACCAGCGATGAAGAGATTACCGAAGCAATCGGTAAGTATTACGGCAATCAGCAGGCGATGGAAGTAGCGGAGCAGTATCGGAGAGAGCGTGAGCAGGAAGGACTGACTCAGGCAGAGGAAGAGGCGGTTAACGATGAGATTGATAATTCGCCGATCGTATTGCTGGTTAAGCAGATCCTGGAAGGCGGTGTCCGGCAGAGAGCATCCGATATTCACATTGAAGCATTGGAAACCAGTGTGCGGGTACGGTATCGTATCGATGGTTCATTAAAGAAGGTTATGACCTATGACTACTCACTGATGTCTGCAATCGTAGCACGTATTAAGATTATCGGCGGTATGGATATTTCGGAAAAGAGAAAGCCACAGGATGGCCGTATTTCCATATTTGTTGATCGGAAGGAGTTCGATATCCGTGTATCTATACTTCCGACTGTATACGGCGAGAAGGTCGTAATGCGTCTGACGGCTAAGGATGGTCTGACGAAGCCAAAGAGTGCACTGGGTCTCGGACCGGTCGAGATGAAAGTATTTGACGGTATTTTAAGTAATCCGCATGGAATCATTCTGGTTACGGGTCCTACCGGTTCCGGTAAGTCAACAACACTGTATACATCCTTAAGTGAACTGAATACAGAAGATGTTAACATTATCACGGTAGAAGATCCTGTCGAGGCGAATATCGACGGTATCAATCAGGTACAGGTTAACGTAAAGGCGGATATGACATTTGCGGCAGCCCTTCGATCTATTCTGCGTCAGGATCCGGATATTATTATGATCGGTGAGATTCGAGACGGTGAAACTGCGAAGATTGCCGTACAGGCCGCTATTACCGGGCACTTGGTTGTATCCACACTTCATACCAACAGTGCAGCAAGTACTGTTACGCGTCTGATCGATATGGGTATTGAACCGTATGTGGTCGGCGATGCACTAGTAGGTGTTATCGCACAGCGACTGGTTCGCCGTCTGTGCAAGTGTAAGCAGGGACGATATGCAGAAGACAATGAGAAGAAGCTGCTGGGAGTTCCGGAAAATGAAGAGTGCGGTATTTATGAACCGGTAGGATGTGCATTATGTAATGATACCGGATTTGTAGGACGAATCGGTGTTTATGAGATCATGCCGGTATCCAGAAGTCTTCAGGCGGTAATCGCAAGCGGAGCGACTGCGGATGCGATCGAGAAACAGGCCCTGTCGGAGGGTATGCTGACATTGAAGCTCGGAGCGGCCAGACTGGTCAAGGAAGGAATTACGGCAATCAGTGAGATGAAGAAGATCGTATACGAAGCCGGAGACGAATATTAAGGAGAGATTGAACTATGTTAAATATGAATGAATTACTTGCATTTGCAGTAGAGAACAAGGCATCAGATATTCATTTTGCAGCAGGTATTCCACCGAAGCTCAGAATCAATGGTAAGTTAGTCGGACTTGAAATGGATCCACTGATGCCGGCAGATGTTGCAGAGCTTTTAGGCAGTGCAATGAATGATAAGCAGCGGAAGGTACTGAAGGAACGGGGAGAAGTCGATTATTCATATGCGCATCCGGAGTGCGGTCGATTCCGTGTAAATGTATTTATGGATCGTGGAAATATGGCTGCTGCATTCCGACGGGTTGATACGATCATTCCGAGACCGGATCAGCTGGGTATTCCGAATGCGGTGGTAGAGCTTTATAAGAGAAGACGAGGACTGGTATTGGTTACAGGTCCTACCGGTTCCGGTAAGTCTACAACACTGGCATCTATCATCAATAAGGCCAATGAGAATCGTACCGATCATATTATTACACTGGAAGACCCGATCGAGTATGTGCATAAGCATAAGAAGTCTATTGTAAATCAGCGGGAAGTCGGCATGGATACCCTGAGCTATAACAATGCACTTCGTGCGGCACTTCGTGAGGATCCGGATATTATTCTGGTAGGAGAGATGCGTGACTATGAGACAATCTCGATTGCGGTAACGGCAGCAGAGACCGGTCACTTGGTATTTTCAACCTTGCATACCATTGGTGCAGCCAGTACGATCGACCGTGTTATCGACGTATTTCCGCCGCATCAGCAGCAACAGATCCGGACACAGCTTTCTATGGTATTGACTGCGGTTATTTCCCAGCAGCTGCTTCCGACTGCAGACGGCAAGGGTCGTGTGGCTGCATTTGAGGTCATGATAGCCAATCCGGCGATCCGGAGTCTGATCCGTGACGGTAAGACACATCAGATTCAGGCAACTGTTCAGACCAGCCGGGCACAGGGCATGATCACCATGGATGATGCACTGTTTGACCTGTATCAGGGCGGTGTTATCACCAGGGATATGGCATTGACATATGCACAGGAGATTGATGTGCTTCGGAAGAAACTTGGTTAATCGGTTTTGTGCATTTTTCACAAAAATAACTTAAGAAAACGAAAGAAACTAAAAAAAGTTGCAAAAGAGATAATTTTAATGTATTATCAGTTTAGATGAATGTTAATACTTTGTTCATATTCGCAACAGGGGAGAAGAGAACGACTGTATTGACGAGAGAATATTGTGCGGAGGAATGGCGATGGCAGTATATAAGTATAAGGTCGTAGATGCGAACGGTAAGAATCTGAAGGGCGATATAGAAGCGCAGAGTCAGGATCAGGCAGTCAGCAAGCTGAAAGCAGACGGTTATACCGTAGTTTCATGTAACGAAGTTGGAGCATTGGACAAAGATATTCAGATTGGCGGCGAACGTAAGATCAAACCAAGAGATTTGAGTGTGTTCTGTAAACAGTTTGCCAGTGTGTTAAATGCAGGTGTAACCATCATATCAGCATTGGATATGATGAGTGAACAGATGGATAATAAAACCCTGCAGGCGGTATTAAGAGACGCTAAGACATATGTAGAAAAGGGTGGTACCTTAGCAGATGGTTTCCGCCAGCATGCGAAGGTGATTCCACAGATTATGATCAGTATGATCGAGGCCGGCGAGATGTCCGGTAACTTGGAAGTCTGTTTTGAACGATTATCCATTCAGTTTGATAAGCAGTCGAAGCTGCAGGGCAAGATTAAAGGAGCCCTTACATATCCGATCATCGTTTTGATCGTAGCAGTTGTTGTAGTAATTGTCATGGTTGTAGCGGTTATTCCGGCATTCTCTGATATGTTTGCGGATATGGGCATGGATCTTCCGGCGGCAACCAGATTGTTGCTGTGGTTATCGGATCTGTTCCGCTACCGCTGGTGGCTGGTTGCGATTATCGTAGTTGCTGTTGTGGCTGTTTATAAGACGTTTGCGGTTACGGATGTAGGGAAACATGTGCTGGGTAAGATTGCCATGAAGATGCCGATCTTCGGTAAGCTGAATGTCATGCAGGCTGCAGCGAATACATCCCGTACATTGAGTACTCTGATGGCTTCCGGTATTTCACTGGTAGATGCGGTGGAAGCAGTAGCGAATATGATGACCAATGTATGGTTCAAAGAAGCATTATTGAATGCAAAGGATCAGGTAATGAAGGGTGTGCCTCTGTCAAAGCCGATCCGTGATGCGGGTATTTTCCCGAACATGCTGCCTCAGATGATTAAGATCGGTGAGGAAACCGGTAATATCGAGGACATGATGGATAAGGTAGCAGATTACTATGAAGAGCAGGTAGATATGACTACCGAGCAGGTAACAACTGCTATGGAGCCGTTAACTATGGTAGTTATGGCTGGTATCGTCGGCATTATTGTTGCCGGTGTATATGGTCCGATTCTTTCTATGTACCAGAATATGGACAATCTTTAAATCGGTTAATCTCCGCGGAAGCCGAAACCGTTCGCGGATGTTAATAAATACATATAATAAAGGAGAGATTATTATGAAAAAAACAACAAACAAAGGTTTCTCAATGGTCGAGCTGATCATCGTAATTGCTATCATGGCTATCTTAGCTGCTGCATTAGCACCATCTCTGATCAAGTACATTAACAAGTCAAGATTAAGTACTGATATTCAGACTGGTACTTCTATTGTAAGTGCAGCAACTGCAGCAATGGCAGTAGAGGCAGCTAATAATGATGCAACTGCATACGCATCATGGACAGATGTTAATACTGTTCTTGGCGCTGCAGGTTCTAACTCATTCGCTTCTGAATTTGCAAATGTAATGGGCGTTGCTTCTGTAAAGGGTAAGTCAACAAAGGACATCAGCTCTAATACAATTACTGGCAATGGTACATTCTATATGCAGATTGATAGCAAGGGTGTTGTAAGTGTTATTTACGGCGATACTGGTAACAGCGGATATTTACTTGCACCAACAACTGGTTCATTAATGGCTCAGTAAGATGGAATTTTTATAACACAGGTCCGGGAAACCGGACGTGTGTTATATATGTATATAGGTGGTATATGATATGAAGTGGCTGAATCTATTAATTGTTGCGGTTTCGGGACTGGTAACAGGGCTGGCATTCCGTCGTGCGTACGGATGTATCCGTTATATCCGGAAGATGGACGAAGAGGAATTGACATGTGATACCTGTGAACAGAAGGATGGATGTATTGCCATGAAGAGCATCGGTTCATCGAATTGGGTGACAGAATTTACATATACAACTTATTTACTGATGCAAAAGAAATGTACGTATGCACAGGCACAGAAGCCTGCATATATGATTCCTTTTGCTATTTTAAACAGTGCATTGTATGTGGTGCTTTACTTAGTCTATGGCTGGTCTGTGGATTTTGTAACCTACGCACTCAGTACAACCGCACTGATTTATGTGGGAATCATAGACTGGAATACCCAGTATATCCCGGCAGAGTTTAATTTGATAATATTTATACTTGGACTGATTCGACTATGCGTTCAGCCGGAACACTGGGTGGAACAGGTCGTAGGTCTATTTGCGGTCAGCGTTTTCTTATTACTGATCGATCTGGTCGGGACGAAGATCCGGCATGGAGATCATGTAATGGGTGGCGGCGACATTAAGCTCATGGCAGCGGCTGGCTTACTTATAGGCTGGAAACTGAATATTGTAGCATTTATGATGGGATGCGTCTGCGGAAGCATTCTGCATCTGATTATCATGAAGATAGGTGGACGGGAGCACAAGCTGGCTTTCGGACCGTATTTGGCACTCGGAATCTATCTTGCCATGATATGTGGTGAACAGCTGGTGGGCTGGTACCTAGGTATTATGGGCTTGTAGCCCTAAATATATTTTACACTGATTAGCGAGGGAGGCTACGAAAATGGCAAACAATAAAGTCTTAACCATAGACATTACGAATGAAAGCATTACAATTGTTGAAGTTACAGCTTCACAAAAGAAACAGACGTATATACATAATGCGTTGATTTTTGAAACGCCGGAAGGTGGATATGAAGACGGTTATATTCGGGATAAGGACCTGATCGGTTCGACCATCAGAGAACAGCTGGCATCGAACGGAATAACGAATAAGAATGCAATATTCGTTCTGTCTTCAAGCAAGATCGTGAGCAGAGAGGTTGTTATCCCATATGTACCGGATAAGAAGATCCCTGCAATTATTAATTCGAATGCATCAGAATATTTTCCTGTTAATATAGAGGATTATGTTGTTGCACATTCTGTACTGGAAACTGTAGTTGGTGAGGATGGTGCGAAGAACCGCAGAGTCCTGGTTGTTGCGGTGCCACAGCAGATGCTGCAGACATATTATGAGGTAGCAAGCGTTGCCGGACTGACAGTTCAGTCAATAGATTATATCGGTAATGCAATGTTACAGCTGATCAAGACACAGACGAATGATATCTCAACCACCATGGTAGTTGAGATCGGCGGAGAGTCTACAGTCCTTAATATCGTAAAGGGCGACACCCTTCTGTTACAGAGAACTGTACCATATGGTATCAATGCAGTTGTAGCAGAAGTAATGGAAAGCAAAGAAGTAGATGCGGCAACAGCACTTACCATGTTGCAGACAGATCGTATGATCACAGTTGATTTTGATGATGATCCGATCACCGGAGCATTCCGTTATCTGATCAACAACATCGGACGAGTTATGGACTACTACGGCTCCAGAAATCCAGATAAGCCGATTGAAGATGTTTATCTGACCGGCGACGGTGCATTGATCCGTGGTATTGACGGTCTGTTTAAGATTCAGCTGAACGTAGCAACAAAAGTTATGGACAGCTTATACAATGTAAAGTTTGACGATAAGATCAATACTCAGATTTACAATCCGGTATATCTGATCGGTTCGATCGGTGCGGCTATGGCACCTATGGGATTCCTTCTGAAGGAACAGGCTGCCAAGAAAGCCAGTCAGGGAACAACTGTGGTCTTTGTTGTGATCCTGATTCTTGCAATTATCGGAACCGGAACCGGCTGCGGTATTGCATTAGTTGCTAAGCAGGCAGCGAAGGCCGGCAAGCAGGCAGTACAGCGACAGATTGATGATATTAAAGACATTGAGGACATTTACAATGAATATCTGCAGAGCGATGCAGAGTATAATGATATGTTAACTCTTTATGATTCAACTAAGATTTCAAATGAGTATATGATGCAGTTCTGGAATAAATTAGAAGAATGTCTGCCTACTAATGTGAATGTAACGAACATTCAGTCTGCATCTGACAGCGTTTCAATTGTTATGCAGAGTACAGATTACGATTCAATTGCAAAGCTGGTAGTTGATTTGAGAAGTGTGGACTGCATTCAGGATGCATTTATCGCATCAATTGAAAAGAAAGAAGAAGACAATTCAGACTCATTTGTATATGAGTATACTGTGACCTGCAATTATGTTCTTCCGGAGTTTGAAGCAGTTAGCCCAACTGATGATACAACGGCAACTGATGGAAGCAGCACAGAAGCAACAACAGAAGCAGCACAGTAAGGAGGGAAGAACCATGAATGAAACATATAAGAAGTTATTGTTAGGTGTCTTAAGTGCATTGATCGTCTTTTTAGGTATCTTCTTCATTATCCGCCCGGCGAATGAGGAGACAAAGAAGATTGTAAAAGAAACCGCTGATATGACAGCATATCTGAATGACTTGAAGAGTAAAGAAGTAAATCGTGACCAGTATGTAGCAGATACAGCAGCGAATTATGAGATGTTCGAAGATAAGTTAAACGAGTTCCCTTCCAATCTGGATCAGGAATATCAGATTGAATTCATTCAGGGAATTCGGAATAATCCTGAGATTAATTATGATGTAAGCGTGTTAGGAATGGTACAGCCAACATTATTTTATGTATTAGGTGGTGCCAGTGATACAACAACCGATACAGCAACAACCGACACAACAGCAACAGATGCAACTGCAGCAGATGCAACAGCAACAGATGCAACTGCAGCAGATGCAACTGCGACAGATGCAACAGCAGCAACCGAGGATAAGTATACTTGCTATGCAACAACTATGAGCCTTGAATATACAGGCGATTATAAAGGCGTAAAATCTTTTGTTGATTATGTATCTGCATATGCATACCGTATGACAATTGATAATGTGACGGTAGAGAGTGACAGAGAAAATCCGGATTTATTTAAGGGTGAGATGACAGTTAACGTATACTGTATTACCGGCAAGGGCAGAGAAGAAAATGCAGAGATCAATCTGGATGAGGTTCAGACCGGTGTAGATAATCTGTTTACATCAGGAAGCTCTAACGGTGTGGTTTCTAAGTATGCATCTGATAACGGTGAAGCAATCAAGGCTGATTATGATTTATATCTGGCTGTAAACCCTGCAGGTAGTGATGCATCAGCTAAGGTATTAGGATTAAAGACCGGCGGAAGCAATGTTACCAGCAGTAAGTCAGAGTCTGAGCAGGTAACTGTCAGTGTATCAAAAGATGGCGATAAGTATGTTGTAGAATATGCGATCGGCAATAATAAGCAGAGACAGGAATTTGACCCTGGTGAGGATCTGACAATGCTGATCCAGTCTTCAGATTTGAAGGATGAAGCTGCAGACCAGAATAAGGTTGTAGTATCTCTGGAGAATTCTACAGATAAGACATTATATGTAAAGATTGCAGATGATGCATCTGCAAATCGTGTAAAGATTGCAAATCGGGCAGGTAATGTTAGCGTTTACAAGTAGAATGGAGTGATCACATGAAGAAAGCAAATAACAAAGGTGTCAGCTTGATCGAGATTCTGATCGCCGTCGTTGTTTTTACTATCTGTATAACTCCTATTGTAATGCAATTAACGACAGGTATTCGCATTGGTAATAAAGCGAAAGACCAGCAGGCGGCTACCGATTATGCAAGATCAATTGCAGAAACTATGAAACAGATGCAGCTTCAGGAAGGATATGATTCCACGAATCTATCCGACCTGGAGTCGGCATTAGATATTACAACCGGTACAATGATTGCAGAGAATACATTCTATTCCGTAAAACAGGATGGGACAACAGGCACAATCATTCCTGCCAATTCTACGCTGAAATCATATCCCGGTAATTCCATAGCCGGCGGAACAAATTACAGTTCGGTAACAGATATGTACCAGCAGCTGAATGCGGCTAATAAGAGCTTAGGCGCAGCAAGCAAGGAAGCATTAGTTCGGCAGTATGTATTTAAGGGTGATGCAAATGTAGAGTATCGTGATTATGATGTGGAAATCACAATGAATACGAAGCCATATGCAATTGAATCCCTGACAAATGCAAACTATAAAGATCCTAACTCGGTAAATCTGAATAATTTATCCGATCTGGATGCAAATAATGAAGCATTGATTACCAGAGCATCCAATTATGATGCAACAGCGACAGTATCGTTCTACAATGCCACGATTGCAGCACTGCAGCGTTCAGATAGTGTAGAGGATCAGCAGAAGGCGGTACAGATCATGAACGGAAATGCGACCATTGGTGATTCTGCTACAAAGGAAACCATCATTGAGATCAATCCGATTACAGATGCAACCGGAAATAAGTATGAAGTGTCCTGCAGTATTGTATATACAAACACGGATCCACTGGGAGTCCTTGGCTCCGAAAAGAGTCATACATATGGCGTATTTGATCAGAAATTCAAAGAACTTCCGGAAGTTTACCTGATGTATAACCAGTTTGTATACGGTACATCATTTCAGGATGATCTGATTACGATTAAGAATAATGTAAGAGAAAAAGCGAAGGTATATGTGATCAGAACAGTTGCGGATGATTCTAATATTAATCGTATTACAACACTGGAAGGTGCTGATGGAGGAAACCTGATTCCTACCGGTAAGGTACAGTACCGGGATGATATGAACGGTACGAAATATTTGTATCAGACACAGTTTGCAATTGAGAATGATGCTACGATCTATCCGGTAGAGGTTTATACCAATATTCCGATGCATAAGGATGATGGCACATTGAATGTTGGAACAAAGGGTGTAGCGGGAGATCGGAATTATAAGATGGTGGTGAAAGCAAACCTGGCTGCGACTTATATTGTTCGTCCGTTAAGTGAAGATGAACGGTATTCGGCACAGGGACGTATGTATGAGATTGTTGTGAAATTAACAAACAAGGATACCGGTGCTGAAACAACATTTGATACTTCAAAGGGGGATTACTGATGCGGAAATTACTTAGAAAAAAATTAAATAATGAAGGTAATACTTTCATCGTAATCATGGTAACCCTGGCATGTATGGGCATCCTGGTTGGAGTTATTCTGGCAACTGTTGGATATTATCAGAGAATGCGCTATGTAGATATGAAGAATAAGAATAACTTCTATTATGCAGAAAAAGCAATGGATGAGATCTATACAGGTGTTGGTAACGATTCGGTACAGTATCTGGTATCTGCATATTCCGATACAGTAGAGGTATTGTTATACTATGGTAAAGATAAGATGACCGGAGAATACCGGTATATGTCGATTGATCCGAAGCAGGCGAATGCGATCATGAAACAGAAGTTCCTGGAGAAAATGGCAACAAATGATGCATATAAGTCACAGCAGAAATTATATGAGCATTTGAGTGCATTTATTTCAACTCCGGGTGTGGAGCTGGTGGATCCTGCAACTCTGGCAGCAACAGAACCAAGACTTTATATGGAAGTTGTAACAACAACGAAGGGTGTTGGACCGAGTGCAACGAAGACATATGATAAGCTGGTGATTCATAATGTGACGGTAAAGCATACAAATGCAGAAGGCTATACACAGTCGATTACAACAGATATTACGATTACAGAACCGGAATTTAATGTAGCATTCAGTAATGTAGATGCGGCAGTTAACTCCTTATATAATTTCTCCATGATCGCAGATATGGGTATTGAGTTTAACAAAGCAACGAAGGAGAATCAGAGTGTTACGATTACCGGTGATGTCTATGCAGCATCTGATTATTACAATAAAGCATATAATGAGACTGCCGGTACACGGGTATCCAGTCATGCGGCTGATGCACTTGATACAACTACGGATAACAGCCGGTATTCAGGTTTCTATGCATATGAAAGTAATGTCAATGTAATGGCACAGAAATTTATTATACCGGGAAGTATTGCACTGGTAAATAATTCAGCAGTCAGTATTGCAGGTAATTCAGTGACAGGTGATTCCAACGCTGAGGTCTGGGCAGATAATATTATTCTGACACCGGCATCTACCAGAACAATGAGTGTGAGTAATGCGGGTGGATCACTTACCATGTATGCGAATGCATACATCGCTGATGATATGGAAGTAAACAATGATGATGCAGAGGTAACCTTATCCGGTAATTATTATGGATATAACTTCTCGCAGACCAGTGCTTCACAGAGAACCTTATCCGAATATGCAAGCTCCGGAAGAAAGCATTATGACAGTAGTGCGATTATTGTAAACGGTAATGATGCTTATCTGGATTTTACCGGCTTAAGAGATCTGTGGGTAGCGGGTCGTGCTTATATTGAAACGACCAGACAGCAACAGGTAACAACCAGTGATGATGGCAAGACTGCCACAACCAGTTATGTAACATATGCAGATAATACCGATGTAAGAACCGGTGAATCTATTTCAGTTAAGAGTAATCAGCTGGCATATGTGCCATATGGCATTGAAGAACAGAAGGCAGGAGGAAAGGTAGTAGGAAAGAAGCCTATTTTCACCAAAGCATATCCTGCATTCAATAACTACATATATATTCAGATGACCAGTAAAGGCTGGGTAGAGATTGGTGATGAAGTGGCTGAAAATACAGTTTCGGATAAAACCTATTACTATCTGAAGTTTACCAGTGCAACTGCAGCAGCAGAGTTTTTTGACTGGTATGCCAATGAATTACCTAACGAGCCTGGATACGAGCTTGCGACTGATATAGCAAATATCCGTCAGTATTCGGATTTCAATGTTAAGGGTATTAATATTACAGAGAGCGGAAGTAATATAACCAGAGTGACTACATCCGGTGCATATACAACCGGCGCTTTGAATGTAGCGAATAACAAATATCTGAAAGTGAGTGTACCGAATTATGCAAATAGTAATAGTCTGATCGACGGTGAAAATGAAAGTACGACGATTGCAGATATCAGTTCCAAAGCTACACAATACAATGAATCATATAATGAAATGAAATATGTATTGCAAACCATTGATCTGAGTCTTTATACGGGCGACCTGCTGACAGAGATGACATCAATGAAGGATACTATTAAGACAACAGATGCAAAGGATATTACACCTATTAATCAGTATCTGGATTTCTCAAAGTTAAACGGTAAAAGATTAAACAAGCTTGGTAATTATTATGTATGGATTTCGGATGGTGATGTAAAAGTAAATGCACCGACTGGAACCGGTGGTAAGGTAATGGGTATTATTCTTGCAAAGGGTGATGTAACATTTGCATCGGATGTAAAGCGGTTCGAAGGACTGATCGTATCCGGTAGTAAGATTAAAGTTGATCATCCGATGAATTTCGTTGCAAATGCTGAAATCGTAAAGACAGTACTTGCGACAGCAGATGCAAGTAAGGGTGATGCAGATGATTATTCTGACATATGTGAGATCTTTAAGGATTATACTGCAGATTCTACAACTACAGAAGATAAATCGGTAGGAAGCATTGAAATTGGCGATGTACTCCAGTATGAGAACTGGAAGAAGAATGTAGAGTAGGTGGTGAGCGTATGAGAAAAGGACTGAGAAATAAAAATCAAGGATACTCTATGGTAGAGATGATAATCGTGATTGCGATTATCGGAATCTTATCAGTGATGTCACTCATTACCTGGCAGGCAGTTGACAGTGCGGCAAATAAGAAAGCGGTTTCTACCTTTGAGTCAGAGCTGTCAACACTGCGAACAACCACAATGGCTCAGGATTCTACATTGGCTATGCGGCTTTACTATGATACGGCACTGGAAAGTTATTGTCTGGAACGGGGAATCATTTATATGGGTGTTTTCGTAGTGCCGGATCCTTCAGATGCGGTTGCAAGTCTAGATTATTTCAGCTATAAGGGAACATCCAATCCGGTTATGGTTATGAAGAAAGGTTCTATTACATACGATGGACAGGACGTAAAGGATATAGCGGATGGAGTATATATTCACTTTAACAAGAGTGATGGGTCCATTGATACAGCGTATGGTGCTGCAACTAAGTATATATTCAGAGACAAAAGCGGTGATCTGATCGCAAATGTAAAGCTGAATAAAGATACAGGTCTTTACAAAGAGACCTATGAGAACTGATGGAAGGGAAGGTTGAGTGATGAAGAAAACGAACAATCGAGGCTTTTCATTAGTAGAACTGATTCTTGCAATTGCAATTTTAGCAATTATTATGGTTGCAGCAGCAAGTTTCATGGGAACAACAACAAGGACTTACACAAGGACTAAGAATGATATTGCAATACAGGAAAAGGGACAGGAAATATTTGATTCTATTTCGGATAAACTGATGCAGGCAACCTGTGTTAAGATCGGTACCTCTGATGGTAATGTATATTATTCTTATCCGAGTGAAGGTAAGTATGAGTTTAGCGGCATTGATGGCGTAGATAAGGAAACAGATATTTCTTATATATGCATTGCTTATGAACGGAAAAACGGAGCCGGTGAATATGAAACGGTTGCCGATACTTATTATTATAATAGTAGCGACAAGGAGTTGTATATGGACCGGGTATCCGGAACAGTACGAACAGAGGCTGTATCAACAGCAACGGATGTGGTCGAGACTCCGTCAAGTGCTATTGCAGCTCCTCAGGGAGAAGCATTATTAAAAACAGCAGTAAAAAGTACATCTGCAATTTTTGCAAATCAGGATTTGTTAGTCGGAAGCGATATAGAAGGATTGAAGGGGTATGTGATATCAAAAGATAATTCCGTACATTTACTTCTAAGTCTGAAGAAACAACAGGCAGAAAATGATGTGGAAGGAATCATTACAATCCGTAACAACTATGTGCTGAAGGCTAAGAAGGAGCCGGCTTCGACATCGGAGTCGCCAACCCCGTAAATGACGATAGAATGAAAGAAAGGAGCAAGTTATGTTAAAAAGCAGAAAGCTAAAAATCATAATCGGAGCATTGGTAGTTATCGGTGTTTTGATTGCGTCTTCTATCTGGGTATCTATGTCATTAAAAACGAATGCGGTGGATGAGTTTGGCTATACGAAGCTGGCAGATAACAATAGTGCCACATCAACAAAGACGCAGATTGATTACATTATTGAAAATGCAAATGCAGCAAACACCAGTGACAAGGCAGGATATGATACCAGTAATTATTACATTACGATCATTGTTCCGTCTGCCGGAGATGCAGCAAATGCAACAGCAAGTTTAAACGACTTTTTGGTAAATGGCGGTTTTCAGAAATATATTATCAACGATAACCGTACGATTGCAGCAACTATGCCGGATGGAAAGGTTGTCCTGAAGATTCAGACAGCAGCTGAGTTAGGTTCGGTGGATGCGGCAGAGACTCTTTCAGATGCAGATCTGATTTATGTTTATGCTGAAAAGGCTGCACAGTATAAGGATAATCCGATTTCAGAGGATTTGTATGAAGCCTTACGGAATTTTGCATTTGGTAAGAATAAACCTCTGATCATGAATTATGATCTGAAGAATGACGGTAGTAAGGATGATAAGACAGATCCTGTAGTTTCAACAGCATCTAAGGTTTTCTATATGACAACCGTAGACTTTAAGAATAGCTGGAAGAGAACCAAAACTACCAAGGCAAGCGCATGGACAAAGGATACAACAGATGTAATGGGAACATTGCAGGCTTATATGTCATCCCTTCGTTCTACTTATTCTACCTATCAGTTGAACAACCTGACAATTCCAAGTGGATATGCAAGCTGGTCTGATTACTGGATGCGTACTGAAACAGATGATCCTACATTGAATGTGTTATACATTTATGGCGATGGTGCTGATAAGAAGTCTGAAATCCAGAACCTGGCAGACTGGATGATCGGCGATGGTAAGACGGCTGTATTTGGTAACAGTATTGAAAGTAATATTCCTACAAAGGCGGTAGCAGAGACTGCGGTTGCAGCAGATCTGACACCGGATTCCCTGTATTATACACGTGGGGATGGAACAAAGGTGAAGAAGTATGATTATATCTTTATTTCACCGGAAAATTATAGTGCCGCAAATGATATTACAGATGAGGTTCGGGCAGAGTTAAATACGATTTCCGAAGCAACGGATACTCAGACCTATATTATCTTTGGTACTATGGAAGCACAGACATCAGAGCCGGGTGGCGGTTCAACTACAGATCCGGAAAATCTGGTGATCGATACTTCTACAAACTTCGGTAAGCTGGTTGATTTATCAATCACAACCACCGGATATGCAAAGAAGAATAATGTGCTGGTTGTTGGTAAGGCTTATATGCAGACACTGGCAGCAAATCCGGACAAGAACCCAGCCAAGATAGCACAGATCGTAACCTTGATCAATAAGAGTACATACCGGAATTATTCAAATGGCGGTGGCGGAACCAGTGGTTCTACATCAACAACTGCATTCCGGGTACTGGAATTACAGCCATGCTATCCGATTGATCTGGAGCTGGCGTTGCAGTCAACGATTACAACAAATGGAAGCAAGTATACAGCATATGGAAAGCTCGGAAACTATTACACAGTTCCAGCGAATGTATTAAACAGTACAGAGATTGATAACTACACGGATGAGAACGGAAATGTTAAGACAGAGTATTATCAGTGGGATTTGTCAAAGGCAAAGCTGGCATACGCATTAAATATGCCGGTAGATAATATCGAACTGGTGCAGATGTCAACGGAAGAGTTTATTACATCTAAGGCAGATGCAGCTGATAGTTATGATTTGATTTATATTGGTGGCAATAAATCTGCATTAAAGCCTTCTACAGTATATAATATGTATCCGTTCTGGGAAGTGACAGCCAATGTAGCAGATAATACAGCAGCTTTTTCTATGTATGCACATACAGGTGAATTAAGTGGTTTCCTTGGCAAAATGGCAGGAACCAGTGAGTATACTTCTTCAGTCATGAACGGGAATGATATTACCTTTGATCGATTGAATTCGCTGAAGGAATATATCGATGCAGATATGCCGATTGTATTCAGTAATGAGGTATGGAGTGCATATGAAGATGCAGTGGCAAATAAGTATGCAAACAAATTTATTGATCCGGATTCGAATATGTATAAATTGATGACTTATGCGGATGAACATAAGAAAGCCGGAGCAACGAATGTATTAGAGTCTTGGGAAAATAAAACAAAATCAACGAATACCACATTGAGTGAATACTGGGTTATGAATCAGACAACCGATGGAACGGATGGACAGATTCAGAGAATTGAAAATCCGGATGGAGCTTATGGAACTGCAGCTAAAGTGACAGTATTTACAGATGTATTAAGTAATGAACTGTATACCTTAGTGTATAGTACTGGTGTAGCAACAAGACCAAAGTATACAATCACAACAAATGCGATTGAGTATTCGGATAAAGATGCAGCTACAAAGCTGACAGATCGGAATCTGACCTGGACAGTGGAACTGATAAATCCTATTGAAGGACATACGTATCAGGGAGTCCTGTTAAGGGATAAGGATGATAATGCCGAATACGATCTCTCATCAGAGGTGGTCGGAGATCCGGTTACATTTACAGGTGGTAAGGCAGATTTTGCATATTCATATCCTAGCAGTGAGTTTGGAGCATTCAGCTGGAAAATCGTAGTTGCGGATGTGACAAATGCAGAAGGTAAGAGTATGTTGAATCCTTGTCCATCCAGAGGATATTCTGCAATCAGTGCGATTGCAAGATCAGAGGATCAGCCAAAGAAAGAAGCATCAATTCTGGAAATCATGCCTATGAAGACGTCACAGGTAGGTGGACAGGATGGACAGGATGGACATACTTTGTATCTGGATAGCAATTATCAGCAGGCGAGAGGTAGTCAGTTCCTGTATTCAAAGGCTTTTAATGATGATGGAACCATAAATAAAAATGCTACCTATGGATATGCACCAACACCAAAGTCCGGTGGACAGATTAAGAATTATTATGATACAAAGGATATCAATTTTACTGAGCATGGGTATAACTGGCAGAAAGATGTATATCTTGGAAAATATCAGTCAACATTGGGATTGAATCGATATGACAGTGATATGGGGCATGAAGATTGGACTTATAATTATGTTGATTCAATTACAGATGATTTTGATCTTTCATTAGATATTATGTATATGGATGATATCGAGTATTATGCGGAGGCTGTCAGAAAGGCATCCGATGAGGATCGCGCAAGATATGCACAGTATGCAGAAGATGCAAAGGCAGTTTATGATGCATATAATACCAGTGGTACTGTAGAGTATAAAGCATTAAATGATGCAGAAACAGCGTTAAGAAATGCTTTGTTGACATTAAAAGATGGTAATAGTATTACAGTTACAAACACTATGAAGAGTAGTCAGTATGCGCCGGATACCTTTACTTATACAGCAGATAAGTTTAATCTGTATGATATAGATGGTATTCTGGATTCCGGTGAATATTTCCGGTTCTTCTATATCAACTCGACCATGGGTGGAGCAGGAGAGTGGAGCTTCCCGCCTGCATATGGATTCTATAGTGAGTTCTATAAGCCATACATCACAGAGAATGATAAGAAGATAGATGCATATCGGAAGTATCGTCATTTCAGTATGCTGGCATATGGCCCGGATGAATATTTAAGAAACAATTATGATGTAGTAGTAATTGGTTTCTATGATGATTATATGAGTGGATTTACAGACTTTAGTACTAATTCATGTACAGATCTGGAGAGCTTCTTAGATAAAAACGGCAGCTTACTGATGACGCATGATAATATGACAAAGTTTGCAAATGATACAAAGTATTCAGTAAATCTTACAAAAACGTTACGGTCTTATGCAGGAATGGAACGATTTGGTGAGATTACGGTAGCGGGTGGTACAGATTCTTCTGACTTACCGAAATATGTTACTACAGATTCTGATAGATACTTCTTCAGTAATCTGAGTAATGGTAAGGGTGGAGTTGATTTAAGTAAGAATAATACAGCTACTGGTTCTGCATGGGTTTCGCAGGCGGATAGGTGGTTAAGACAAAGAGGAGCTAACTTAGGTAAGATTGGATATCCTGGATATACGGATGCGTTTATGATTTATGAAACAAATCAGACACGGTCTATGCCGTATGTATTTGCTGAATTCCAGATTGAAAATCAGATTAAGTACAACTTATCATATGGTCCGCTGAATATTACAGGTACAACCAAAGCAACTCAGGTAAACCGTGGCGTTGTTACAACTTATCCATTCTATGTTGTTTCCGATCTGCGTATATCGCCGACACATAATCAGGCATATTCGCTGAATCTGGAAGATGATCAGGTGACAGTATGGTACACCTTTGCGGCAGACAGTCAGTCAGGAACCGGTACTTCCGGTGGTAGTGATTATCAGACACTGAAGGAGAATTCTTCTATGTATGCAGCATCACCGAAGGATGGTATGGATAGTTACTTTATTTATTCGATTGGTAACATTACATACTGTGGTGCCGGACATGCAATGGTAACCGGTGATAAGCGTGATAACAATGATGAAAGAAAGCTGTTTTTAAACGTATTGGTTAATATGGCAAAGAAGAGCGGTAAGACGATCGAGAGAGAAAAGGATATTATCCTTTACGATCCGGACGGAACCACAAAAGCACCTGGTAATGTAGTAAAACGAGATGCAGAAAGCGGTTATTATATGGAGGCAAGTTCAGGTGTAACTTATCCGGAATTTGCATTTGGCATGGATATGTCACCAAGTGATACTGTAACCGATGTTAAGATTTTCTATGATTTGGACTACAATGCAGCAAACGGTGAAACAAATGATGTTTATACGGAGTCGGATAGTCATATTCTGGTTCCGACGACCGAGGATACGATCCAGAAGTTAAACGCTGGAGAAGTATATAAGGTAAATAAAGTCAGTGCACCGGCATTGGTAACAAAGCATAGCTACTTTGATGAATATGATGGAACCTATACATACCTGGTTGTTCAGGCGACTGTAAAGGATAATATGGGAACCGAGCATATTATTACAAAACGAATCAAGATCAAGCTGACCAGGGAGATGTTAAATCTGACCTAATGAGCAGATCTTGGTAATGAATTAAAAACAGACTGCTGTATTCGAAAAACGGATACAGCAGTTTTTGTGTGAATAGGTTGAAATCCATGGAAGATATGGTGTATAATGACCACGTAGCCGGTAGCTGCGTTCATATCGTGCAGGACCCGGCGGTAAGAGCAGAGAAAGGATTATACAATACGGAGATGTTTAATTCAGTTGGAAATACAATTTTTACTGTCTTTCTTGTAGTGATTCTGATATATTTAATTATCTGGACAGTAAAGTTTTCGGGAACACAGTTGGATAAAAAACGAGCAAGGCAGAGTATAGAAGTTCGTGCCAAACAGAATTCAATCCGGCAGAGGACGATCGCATGTTCTAAAAATTACTGGTATAATAACCGGGAAGTAGAAGATTGTCCGGAGGATGTACCGGTAGAACGATTTTATCATTATTTCGAGACAGAGCAGGAGTGTATCAAGGCATTGATCATGGAGATGTATGATTGTGCATTGGTCCGGACGGAAGAGATTGAGAGAATTGCGTTTGGAGAGGTCAAGCCGGTAGAGCTTAATTTCAGCAGCTCATATGAAGTAGAAGATGAATATGATGATTTCGATTATGATTTTGACGAGGCGGTTGAAGAACTGATGAATCAGGATGATGAGGAGGTCGCTGCTACAGCGGAAGAGGCAGATGACAGTGAGATACGAGCCGAGATTTATGACTGTTGGACAGGATATGTTATGCAGTTATATGACATGGTCTGTGTTAATTGTAATGAGGAAATGAAGAATCATATCCGGAATAAGATTATGGTCTATGGACATAAGGATCCGGAGATTTTAATTCACAGTCCGGAATAATATGCTTGTATTTTGCATATGAATAAGATATAATAATCTCATGAAGAACGAATGCAGGCCAGATAGAAGCTGGCTGTTCCATGAGTTATTTATGCCTGAAATGTACGACAATTTCCTTAATTTTGAACCTACATTTTTTGATACGGGAGTTTTATATTCATAACAGGATGTCAGGCCTCCGTTTGCAGTGGAAGACAGGAATGTTATATGCGGACACCCACCTAGCTATGCTAGGAGTCAAAAGAGGAAACCGGCATTTTGGGTATTACTTAGGAAGAAAGCAGCAGAAATGCTGCTTTTTTCTTGGTTGGAGCTTTCAAAGGATCAGGTAAGATTTCTGTATTTTCCACAGAATATTTACAATACATAATAAGGTGTGTATATTTATGAAGTATCAGTCAAAACATATCAATAATTCAATAAAAGGAAATTCAGCACCGGGCAGGCGGATCGGACTGGTAATCGGACTGTTGTGCATACTTGGCGGCTGTGTGGCCGGAGTGATTCTGCTTCGATCTAAGCTGACAAGGCTCATACAGCCGGAGTCTTATTATAGCAGATATGAAGCTGAGAGTTTATTAGAGCTTTTAAATCAGGGAGAGACGGTATTGGGAGCAGAGGAAGGAGATTTATCCGGTTTTACACAGGCGGATGCACAGATGGCAGTATTGCAGTTAATGGATATTGATCTGGAAGAAGAACCGGAGTATTTTCAGGAAACAGAGCTTTCTTTTCTGGAAGAGCAGAAGCCGGAGCAGATTTTAACCAGATCGGAATTCCAGACATTTTATGAGTATTTGGTCGCAGAATTAAAGCCGGAACAGGTAGCAGTAGAAGAACTTCTGGTTCTGGATTCCATTTCAGATGAAGAGAACGGAACTTTTACACTGGTGACCCCGGAGCAGAATTATATTGTCCGGTCATATCAGGAATCAGAACAAGAAAATTTATGCCGTCAGTTACAGGCATGTGAAGATAAGATCATCCGCGTATATGTAACAGAGGATAGAATCATAGAATATACCGGGGAAGGAAAAGAGGGCGTGACATTGGCAAATGTCTGGCTCGAGCAGACAGACGAATCACAGGTCCGGATCTTTCTGAAAGGATATCATAAAAGCTATGTCTGCCATCTGGATTCTGAAAACGGAGCGTCCTCAATCGGTAATTCACTGGCGGATGTAGTTTTAGGACCGCAGGGCGTGACAGATATTGTACTGAAATCCGATACGATTTCTGCTAAGGTTTTGGCGGTTTATGATGATGGTGTCGAAGTGGAAGGGTACGGGAAACTGGCACTTTCCGAACAGTACCATATCTACAAGATATATGGAGAGCTGGCGGTAGAGCCGACTTCTCAGATATTGGTAGGATATAAGACGACTAACTTTGTAGTGGCAGATGGAGTGATTGAGGCGGCTCTGATCACAGAGCCTATCCGGGCAGATAAGATACGTGTGGTACTGGGCAACTCGGATTATACATCCTTAATTCATCCGGTAGTGCGCTTAACGGCAAACTGCCCGTATACAATGAATTTTCATGGTGAACAGAAGACCTTTGCGGCAGGTGAGGAGCTGGAGCTGACGATGTCCTGCGGATATCTGGCAGGCGGCCGGGTACAGATTACGCCGGATGAGGAGAATGGCAGAATACAGATATTAACGATATCCAGAAACGGACAGAATCCATCTTACCGGGGAAGCATTGAAGTGGCACCGTATGAGGATAGCGGTCTGACTATTGTAAATGAACTAAGTATGGAAGAATATCTGTATACCGTTGTGCCGAGTGAAATGCCGATCTCATATGGACAGGAAGCATTACAGGTGCAGGCGATTTGTGCCAGAGGCTATGCGTATGCCAAGATGCAGGATGGTACATATGCAAAATATGGCGCTCATTTAGATGATAGTACAATGACACAGGTATACAATGCAGTCTCTGAAAGTGATGAGTCGGTTTTGGCAGTGAAGGATACCTATGGGATGGTTCCATTCTATAATGGGGAAGTGATTCAGGCTTATTTCTTCTCTACATCCTGTGGAGTAACCTGTACCAATGCAGATGTATGGGATGGAGAAGCACTGCCGTATCTGACAGATAAGCTGGAGAATGAGCAGGGAGGAGAGTTCGATTTCTCGGATGAAACGGCCTTCCGGAGCTTTATAGATGACTATAGTGCATATCAGTGCTATGAACAGAATTATCCGTTGTTCCGGTGGAATATCGTATTTACACCGGAGGAAATGACTGCCGCCATTAATAAAACAATCCAGCAACGTTATGAAACCAATCCGGATAAAATCCTGACGAAACAGGCAGACGGTTCTTATATCAGCCAACCGATCAAAACCATTGGACAGGTGACTTCTGTAGAAGTGACAAAGCGTGGAAAAAGCGGAATCGTAAAAGAAATTACGATCAAAGGAACAGAGGCTGAAATCCTGGTGACCGGACAGACCAACGCAAGAGCATTGATCACACCGGCGGATGTGGTGATACATCGGAAGGATGGAAGTGAATCGAAAGGCTGGGCATTGATTCCGAGTCCGTTTTATTATATAGTGCTATCAGAGGATGGTAATTATCATATGATCGGCGGAGGATTTGGTCATGGTGTCGGCATGAGCCAGAATGGAACCAAGGTAATGACAGAACAGGGGCATTCCGCTGAGGATATCATAAGACACTATTATACTGGTGTAGAGATACATAATATATATCAGTAAATAGCAGATTAGGAGTTAGTTAAGAATGAAACGGTTAATAGAATTGATTGAAGATTTTTCAAAACGATCAAAGGAAGATAATATATCAGCATATGCAGCGCAGGCAGCATTTTTTCTGATATTATCTGCATTTCCATTTATGATATTACTATTAACGCTTACCAGATTTCTGCCGGTGGAGCAGGAGGCATTTATCCATATCTTAAAAAATGTAGTAACAGAAGAAATGGAGAGCTATGTAATAAATATTCTGGATGAATTGATCAGCCGCTCCGGAAATACAATTATGTCATTCTCCATTATAGCAGCATTATGGTCGGCATCCAGGGGATTGCTGTCTATCAGCAATGGACTGAACTCTGTTTATCGCACCAAGGAATCCCGTAATTATTTTGTCCTGCGGTCAATAGCAGCTTTTCATACCTTGATCGTACTGGTGGCAATGATTATACTGCTGGTTGTATTCGTATTCGGTAATTCGCTTTATGAGCTGATTTCGGTTCGCATACCGTTTATGAATGATGTTGCTACTTTGATCATCAGTATTCGGGTCACAGTTGGATTTGTATTACTTTTTTTTATGTTCATTGCGATGTATAAAGGACTTCCGAGTCATAAGATCACAGTCCGTCAGGCAACGCCGGGGGCCTTGTTCTCTGCACTGACGTGGATTCTGGTATCGTTTGGCTTTTCCATCTATATCAACCATTTTAACAATTATTCCAGCGTTTACGGAAGTCTGGCGGGGATTGCGATCGCCATGGTCTGGGTATATCTGATGATGAGCATTGCTTTGTGGGGAGGAGAACTGAATGCTTATATTATTGAATTTTATCCGGAGAAAGTAGAGAAAAAGAAGGAAAAGGGAAAGGAGAAAAAGTAAAAAGCTTGTATTGAAGTTTAGTTTTTCTTTTGATATAATGTAATATAAATAAAAGTTCATAAAAATTAAAGGTTTTTTTGTGAAATATGAACTATACATATATGAGATGAAAAAATAGGAAGGGAGATTATTATGAATGATATTGTAGTCTCAAGTGAGAAACAGTTTGGACGGGCATTGTTTGGGCTTAACAGAAATGAAGTTTATACATATTTGAATCAGATACGTAGTGCATATGAGGAATTGCAGTTACAGATACAAGTATTGAAAGAGCAGAATGATAAACTGTCAGATTCTAACCGTGATAATGCATTAAAGCTTTATAATCTTCAGAATGATATTACAGAAGCGAAGCGTAAGGTAGATCGTTCCAATGTTGAGGTCGAGTCCTTAAAGAAGGAGAATCGTTCTTTAAGACAGGAGTTGGATGCAGCAGAACGGAGAATCCAGAAGCTGACGGATGAGCTGATCAAGAACGGTGGTGAGCTGAAGACGGAAGAGCCGGTTAAGCGGGAAGAGCCACGTAGTACAGTCGTTAAACCGGAAAGACCGGAACCGATTTTTGCAGAACCGATACAGGAAGAGCCGAAGGCCGGCAATATTAAGGATATATTTGCGGATTTAAGAAAAGAGGCTGCACAGGAAGCTGCAGAGGAGAAGAAACCGGAACCGGTTGTAAAAGAAGCAGAACCGATTACTTCAGAAGATGGAGAAGAAGTATATGCCGGTGAAGTAGAAGTTAAAGTCGATGAGAGCATGCTGATCGGAAATGATGATGACGAGGATGAAGGATTTAACTTCTTATAAGTGACAAAAACCGAAGTGTAACAGCTTCGGTTTTTTTTCATATAATGCAATAATGATAAGCCGCAGGGATAGATGATGATTCAGGAATGGAGAAAGACTTGCAGAGACCGGATCACAAGCAATGACTATGCTGATTATATTGTTTCTTATTATGAGAACCGGGGACAGGTAGAAACATATTTTAGAAATGAATGCCTGAGATTTATAGATAATAACCTGGCTATCGTGACAATCGACCGGACTGATATTGATATGATGAGTGTGATCGCTACATTATATTATATGGTTCCGAAGTGTTATGGTCTAATGGATACCGGCAGTATAGAAGAGAGCGGAATCTATAAAGTACAGAACCAACCGGTACTGAATCTGCGGGGACAGAATGTTCTGGTCGGAATTATCGATACAGGAATTGACTATCAGAATCCATTGTTTCGTTGGTCTGATGGGAGTACGAGAATAGAAGCGATTTGGGATCAGACAATTCAGGCAGAAATACCGCCGGAAGGCCTTTTGTATGGAAGTGTATATAGTAAGGCAGAGATAAATGAGGCTCTTCAGGCAGAAAATCCATTGGAGCTGGTGCCAAGTCAGGATACGAACGGACATGGGACGTTTGCTGCAGGAATTATTGCCGGGGGAGAAGATCCGGGAAATGACTTTATAGGTGCCGCACCGATGGCGGATCTTTTAGTTGTTAAACTGAAGCAGGCGAAGCAATATTTAAAAGACTTTTATTTCCTGAATGGAGATGAAGTATATCAGGAAACAGATATTATTCAGGCTGTTTCCTATCTGGTTTCCGAGGCGACCAGGCTGGAGAAACCGCTGTCTATCTATATAGGAGTCGGAACAGCGAGCGGTGATCATGCGGGGCAGGGAAGCTTAAATCAGCTGCTGAACCGAATCAATCTGGCACCGAATTTTATAGTGTCTGTTCCGGCAGGTAACGAAGGGAGTGCAGGACACCATTTTTCGGGTGTAGTAACCGATGATAAGACATACCAGGAGGTAGAGCTGAATGTCGGAGCCGATGAGCCCGGATTTGTCATGGAATTATGGGGAGAAGTCCCAGGCACATATGCGATTGGAATTGAATCACCGTACGGAGAAGTGGTTGAACGGATTCTGCCGTTGTTTAATCGCAGGCAGCGGATAGATTTTATTTTAGAGAGGACGCTGGTGGAAGTAGCCTATGTTCTGGCGGAGGAATTGTCGGGTAAGCCGTTGATATTTATACGGATGGTGACACCAAGGGAAGGAATATGGCGATTCCGTGTATTTGCATCCGGTAACAGTAGAAATGAGTTTCATATATGGCTTCCGATCCGGAAATTTCTTTCGGAAAATACATTCTTTCTAAGGCCGGATCCGTTTATAACCTTGAGTGATCTCGGAACCGGAGAAGGTTCGATTACGGCAACGGCATATAATCATACAACAGGAGCACTTTATCTGGAGTCCAGCCGTGGATATACAGATGATGGAAGAGTGAAGCCGGATCTGGCAGCTCCGGGAGTAAATGTATATGGCCCGGCGGTTCGGGAAAGGCAGGATGCTCCATATGGTTATACCAGAAAGAGCGGAAGCAGTATAGCAGCGGCACATGCGGCAGGCGCAGCAGCACTGTTGATGGAATGGAGTGGCAGGCACAGATTGAGCGGTACACAGATCAGACGGTATCTGCTCCGGGGAGCCGGACGGAATCCGGAGCAGGAATATCCGAATCCGTCATGGGGATATGGAACATTGGATCTATATGGAACATTTGAACGATTAACGCAAAATCGAAGCTAGGAGGAAGGAAGCTATGCGTAAGAAGATATTAAAGTATAAGGCAGAGATTGATAAAATGTTGAAAAATCCGCCGAAAGACATTGATTATGCGGAGGAAGAACGGAAGCATCTGATTCAGATTCAGTTTTTTATGCATGAAAGACTGGTACATGAGATCATTATGGTATTATTTGCACTTAGCACAATTCTGGTATTTATAGAAACCGTGCGGACTGCAGAAATCTTATTTGCAGTTCTGCTGGTGGCACTTCTTATATTACTGGTTCCGTATATTATGCATTATTATGTATTGGAAAACAGCGTGCAATATATGTATGAACAATATGATGAAATGGAACGCCGGCGAACCGGCGTCCATTAAGGAAACGGTATTATCTGCCCTTGTTTTCGGTGCTGTTGTTTGTTTCGGATGTAGATGAATGGGTTCCGTTTGTGACGTCCTTGATCATATTTCCGGCACCGTCTGCAGCATCATCGACAATGTTTCCGGCATCGTCAACCATGTTTCCGATATCATTTCCGACATTATTGATGGTGTCGCCAACATCCTTTCCGACATTTGTGCCGGAGCTATTGTTTGAACTGCCGGTAGAAGAATTGCCTGTATTGTTTGGCATTCCGGTGTTGGTCTTGTTTCCGCATCCGGTGAATGTGAAAGCAATGGTGATCAGGCAACAGCATAAAATCAGACTTTTTTTCATCATTTTCATAATCTGACTCCTTTCCATATGTGAATTACACATAGTTAGTATGGACGGTTTTAAAACAAATATACGGAAAGAAAGTGGAAAGTATAATAAATGATGCAATCAGTCAGGAAACTGACGGCCGGTATGGTCTAAGGTATAATGGTCCGGATAAACAAGGTCACTGATCGTAACGAATCGATATCCCTGAGCTTCCAGACCGGTAAGAAGGCGGTCCAGTGCATCACGTGTATATCTGGTTCCGTTGTGTAGCAGAATAATAGCACCGTTATCCAGATCCGGGTCGGATAAAACAGTTTCTATGATATGATCTGCACCATACTCTTTCCAGTCAACGGAATCTACATTCTGATTGATACAGGAATAATTACAGGAATGGGCAGCCGAGACAACCCGGTCGTCCCAATCGCTGTACGGAGCCCGGAAGGCCGTCATGGAATATCCGGTGAGGTCAAGGACCCTCTGATGACAGGTCATGATTTCGTCAAGGATTTCTGTATCGGACAAGGCGGGCATATGCTTATGATTCGTACCATGATTGGCAAGCTCATGCCCATGCTGATAGATGGAGTGTATGGCATCCGGATATTTTTCCACCCAGTCACCGGAGACAAAAAACGTGGCTTTTGCATGGTGGGCATCTAAAATAGCCAGAATATCGTCAAGATCCTCATCACCCCAGGCGGCATCAAAAGTAAGTGCAAGAACCGGCTCCTCTGTTTCAACGCTGTATATGGGTAATTCGTTTTGTATGGTGGCAGAAACCGGCGTTAAGATTGCAGGATTGTGTAGATAACCGGCACAAAAATACAGACAGACAGCGAATAACAGAATACCCGTCATACAACGCATATATTGGATATTAATATCTTCAACAACTGTAAAAAGCTTTGATTTCATAAAAATCCATCCGGATGTTCTTCGTAATAGTGTATGTACAGAAGATATAGATTAGTACAGGAAAAGAATGGACTTAAAATCAGAGCCGATACAAGCGGTCGGAGATCGCGAGTTCATGGTAGATCTGATGGTATTCTTCTGATGATAATTCAGAAATGTAATTTCTGATAAAATGTTTGTCAATCCCGTTTCGGACTACAATATCGGCAGCTTTGTTGTAGGCGATCGCGGCCCGGATCTCATCCGGATATCGTCCGATGATATAGTTTCCCTGTATATGAATTGCAGCCTGATAACAGGCTCTGCCTTGTTTCTGTTGCAGGGTTACCCCCATATAATGATTCAAAACCTTGATATTCTGGTAGCGGTAGTCTGTGTCATCTCCGTTTACGAATATATAATCCCGGCCGGCAACGGCGAACTGCCGGATTCCATAGCGGGACAGAATGCCGTATTGGCTGCCGTAATGGCAGACGAACCGGTAACCACCGCGCTGCTGGATAGTATGGGAAGAATAAAAAAACAGATCATCCCGGTCGAATTTTAATGCAAGATCCGGCTCCAGATAGTATAAAAAATAATCCGGATATAGGAAAATCGGTGTTTTTATATAGATTCCGTTGCATCGGAGATTGATCAGAGATATGAACTTGGAAAAAGAAAGTGCCATCGTAGAATTATAATGGCTGGCAGAAATCGACGGATCGGCTAAAATAGTTCTGGCTTCTTCATAAGCCCGGCTGCCGGTTTCGGGTGTAGGATAGCTTCCGAGACTGATGTGTTTTCGATTATGTGTCACGGATGCGCGATAATAAATGCTTCCGTCATTATGATATGCAATTGTAATTCCCGGATAATAATTCATGTAAAAAAACTCCTGATAAATTCTTGTATAGATTGTAGTATATTTTTTGTGCTATCGCAACCGAAATCGTCAAAAAACCATAAAGATTATGTTAAAATTATTAAAAAAAGTGGACTTTTTTGTTAAAAAGTCATACAATTATTTTATGGAAAAGTGTCATAAATCGTAAAGAAGCAGAATAAGATGTAATGTGAAACTATATAAGGAGGAATGTATATGGGAATTGAAGAACCAAAATTCAACCTACACGAGATGCAGATGTATCTGGAAGAAAAGATACATGATGTACGAACTATTTGTGATCTGGAACTTAGTGAAAATGACTATAGACGTTTAGGAATCAAGCTAAAGTCCCTGTTTGCATTCGCCAACAATCGTAATTTCGCAGAAGATTTTATGCTTTGTATAGCGGTATACTGGACATATGATTTTATTTACTGGAATGAGAAATATGCCAGATTTGATACGGAGCTGATACAGATGTATGAGGAGCTGTCGCAATATACACAAAGATATCAGCTGATGATGCTGAAGGAATGCTTCCATGATTTTGGCTTGAACAGTTATCAGGTAGATTCAGGAAATCTGATGCAGGATTGCTTCCGCATCATTGTAAGACATGCAGGTATTCCGAAAGAGGAAATAGCAGCTGTACTGGATCTGATTGACCGTTATATTTCGGAGGACAGTGATGTGATCATACATACGGTTCAGCCATTTCTTCCGAGGAAAACCGCGCATATTTTCTCTTATATGGACGAGGCTATGCAGCTGGAAGTACTGGATGAACTAAAAGAATTATTGACAACAGTAGAAGAATCGGATCAGGATGAAATAAGTTTATGTCAGAGATTTCCGGAAAGCTCATTATTATTGATTCGGGAAACTGTTCGCTGGCAGAAATGCCGGGAGTTAAGGAAATGTAGTGTTTAAATTCAAGTTTATATTATTTGAAAGAAAAGGATTGCTGCCTGTCTGTGAAAACAGGTGGCAGTCTTTTTTTATGAGTCGGACGATAAGCCGGGTTATGTCGTTGAGTGATCATCTATCTAGTCCGATCGTTGCCGATCGGCTCGAGCAACCTACCCAAAAGCACAGCGGGCAACTGTATTGCTTTTTGTTCGGTCTTGCTTCGGGTGGAGTTTACAGAGCCTTGACTGTTACCAGTCAAGCGGTGAGCTCTTACCTCGCCTTTCCATCCTTACCAGCAGTCTGGCGGTTTATTTCTGTTGCACTAGTCTGGGAGTCGCCTCCACCGGACGTTATCCGGCACCCTGCCCTATGAAGCCCGGACTTTCCTCACCTGCGGCCTTTCGGCACATGCAGCCGCGATCACTTGTCCGACTCATTCTTTCAAGGATTGTAACATTTAAAATATGTGAAAAACAATAAAATTTTAAACAAAATTCTTAAGATTTACTTGTTTAAATTGGCAAAAAGCTGGATATGAACTTGACCTTTTCGTTGAATACGAATATAATGACAACGAAATGTAACATTTGTGTAACATTTTGCAACAAGTAAGTAATACTTGAAAGGACCCATGGATTATGGAAAAGCAACTGACACAACTAATGAAGAATATTAAGACGTACTGCAAGAAGATCATACTGCTGGTAATTGCTATTTCGTTTGCATGTGCTTCTTTAATAACAGTAGAGGCAGAGGCAGCAGACCATGTAAAACCGTTCAGACAGGTTGCGCTTGGCACATGTACAAAGGATGTACAGACATATGCACTGGGTGATGTACAGTATGAGGACTATGGAACTTTGCAGAACAATATTCTGGTATTAAACGCATTGGCAGATGCGGGTGCGATCGAACCGGAAGTATTGGATGTGGAAGTCAAAAATACAGAAGTAGTAGCACAGAGCTATGGATTATCAGCATCTCCGGTCTATGCAGATCCGTCAATGAACGGATATGAGTTTCTGGGGACTTATCTGACAACCGGTTATTGTTCCTGTGCAAGATGCTGCGGTAAGACAAACGGCATAACAGCAAGCGGTACGGTTGCACGGGCAAATCATACGATCGCAGCGGATACCGGAGTGCTTCCGTTTGGAAGCCAGATTGTGATGAATGGTCAGGTTTATACAGTGGAGGATCGGGGAAGCGCAATCCGGGGACATCGGATCGATATTTATTTTGCAAGCCATCAGGAAGCACTGAATTATGGAAAACGTTATGTGGATGTGTATCGTTACGTAGGAGTTGGAGAGAATTCGTCTACTGTAGTGGTGGAAACGATTTCTGAGACACCGGATATTAAAGATACGACAACGGAGGCAAGTACCGAAGAGACCGAGGCTGCGACTGAAGCACCAACGACAGAAGCTACGACAGAATCTACGACTGAAAAAGCTACAAAGATGGAACAGGAGATTTCTACTGAGGCTCCGATTTCCTGAAGATAAGAAACGTACAGGACAGTGAACGGAGCGTCACTGTCCTTTTTTTATTTCCTGCATTGTTTCCTTGAATGTTTTATGCTACAATACTTAGGTATATTATATTTTTGGAGGACGGATTGTGATTTATCCAAAAGAAGAGTATGGGTCTGTATATCAGATTCCATTTGACGAATATTATAAGAACGGCTATCGGGCTATTATTTTCGATATTGATAATACTTTGGTTCCACATGGAGCACCGGCGGACCGGAAGTCTATACAATTGTGTGAACGGTTGAAGAAGATGGGCTTTAAGATCTGCTTTTTGTCAAATAACAATAAAAAGCGGGTGGAACCGTTTGCAAAAACGATGGACGCAGGTTATAGATGCAATGCAGGGAAACCATTTAAGAAAGGGTATCTGGAGATGGCGGAGAATCTGCAGGTAGAGAGAGAGAAGATCTTATTTATCGGAGATCAGTTGTTTACGGACATTCTGGGAGCGAACCGGGTAGGTTATTACAGTATTCTGGTAGGACGGGTAAACAGGAAAGAGAGTGTGTTGGTTGTATTAAAACGGATTCCGGAACGGATCAGTATGTACTTTTATCACAGAAAACATAAGCGGCATGGAGATAACAGCGAGGAGCGAAAGGAAGCGAACGCATCATGAAGATAGATGGACGGACCGGATTATTAGGGTTAATGGGAAACCCGGTAGAACATACATTATCTCCGGTAATCCATAATACATTGAGTGAGATTCTGCATAAGAATCTGGTGTATGTACCATTCCATGTAGAGAACGGAAATGTAGCAGATGCAGTCAGAGGGGCATATGCATTAAATATTCAGGGGATGAATGTTACGGTTCCGCATAAGGAGCGGGTCATGGAATCACTGGTGTCTGTAGATCCGGTAGCAGAGGCGATTCAGGCAGTGAATACGCTGGTGCGTGTGCCGGGAGGCTTCTGCGGTTATAATACGGATATGCCGGGACTCTTGCGTGCAATACAGTCAGAAGGAGTGGAACTGGCCGGAAAGACCGTTCTGATCCTGGGAGCCGGAGGAGCATCCAAAGCAGTTGCCTATATGTGTATGCAGGAGCGGGCGGAAAAGATTTATATGTTGAACCGTACTGTGGAGAAAGCACAGGAGATCGCAGACAGTATGAACCGGATTTTTCAGGAGGAGCGGATGTATGCTATGGCACTTGATGCATGGAAGGAGATTCCGGAAGACTCATGGATCGTATTCCAGTGCACATCTGTGGGATTAAGTCCGAATGTGGATGCGGTCGTACTGGAGGACCGGGAGTTTTATCAGCGGGTGACGGTTGGAATCGATCTGATCTATAATCCGGCACAGACGAAGTTTATGAGACTGGTATATGAGGCAGGTGGCAGAGCTTTTAACGGCTTGAAGATGCTGTTATATCAGGGAATCATTGCATATGAACTATGGAATGATCTGGCAGTTACCGATGAGCAGGCAGAGATTGTATACGACCGACTATATGAGGTGATTCATCCGAGCGGTGATAATATTGTTCTGATCGGATTCATGGGTTCCGGAAAGACGACAATCGGGCATGAGTTGGAGAGAGGATACGGATATTCATTTCTGGATACGGATGTATATATTGAGAAACGGGAAGGATGCAGTATATCCGATATATTTGAAAAGTACGGAGAAGCTTATTTCAGAAAACTGGAGACAGAGGTTTTAAATGAGCTGATCCGGACAATGACACATACCGTGATCTCTACAGGCGGTGGCATGCCGTTGCGGAGAGAAAATGCCAGACTGCTCCGGGAGCTGGGACAGGTAGTGTATCTGAAGACCGGAGAGGAGGAGATCTGGGATCGATTAAAGGGCTGTACAGACCGCCCGTTGTTAAACTGCGATGATCCCAAAGGGAGAATCCACACATTATTGGAGGAACGGAATTCCCGGTATACGGGAACTGCACATAGCGTGATCAACACTGATGGAAAGGCACCGGAGGATATTGCGGAAGAGATCCATCAGATGACGGAGAGGGAGAGACAGGTGCAATGAAGATATTAGTAATGAACGGACCGAATATTAATTTTCTGGGTATTCGTGAAAAAGGAATCTACGGAGAAGAGAATTATGACAGCTTGTGTGAACGGATCCGCAGAAAAGCAGAGGAGCTGGAGGTAGAGGTTGCGATCTTTCAGAGTAATTCCGAGGGCGCATTGATCGACCGGATCCAGGAAGCTTACGGAGACGGTACGGATGCGATCATTATCAATCCGGGGGCTTATACGCATTACAGCTATGCATTGCGGGATGCACTGGCATCGGTTCAGATACCGAAGATCGAGGTGCATATATCCAATGTCCACCAGCGAGAGGAGTTCCGCCATACATCGGTGACGGCTCCGGTATGCAGCGGACAGATCGTAGGTCTCGGGTTTACGGGATATGAGCTGGCAATGGAAGCATTGACCCGTGCATAAAAGAAATTAAAGGATAGATAGGAAAATAGTTGAAAAATCTTCCGTTCTATTATAAAATAACAGAATGAGAGATTTCACATGATTTAAGGAGGATTATTTATAATGGTTACAGCAGGCGATTTCAAGAATGGTCTTACAATTGAGTTTGAGAATAATATTTATCAGATTATCGAGTTTCAGCATGTAAAGCCAGGTAAGGGTGCTGCATTTGTTCGTACAAAGATTAAGAATATCAAGACCGGTGGTGTAGTTGAGAAGACTTTCCGCCCGACAGAGAAGTTTGAGAATGCACAGATCGATACCAAGGATATGCAGTATCTGTATCAGGATGGCGATTTATATAACTTCATGGATATGGAGACCTATGATCAGATTGCACTGAGTGCAGATCAGGTTGGCGATTCTCTGAAGTTTGTAAAGGAGAACGAGAACGTTAAGATGAAGTCTCACAAGGGAGATATCTTCGCAGTAGAGCCTCCGATGTTTGTTGAGTTAGAGATTACCGAGTGTGAGCCAGGTGTGAAGGGTGATACAGCGACAGGTGCTACCAAGCCTTGTACCGTTGAGACCGGAGCAACTCTGATGGTTCCGTTGTTTGTAAACCAGGGTGATGTGATCAAGATTGATACCAGAACCGGTGAGTATTTATCAAGAGTATAAGTCGGAACGTATATTGATTCCGTTCATAACGGAATAGAAGAAAGAATCGAAGCACTGTATTTGATTGAAGATATTCAGTCATGTACAGTGCTTTTTTTGACTGTTCTATTTTGAAAGGAATCTCATATATTTAGAAGAAAGGAGGGGGGAGCATGGACAAAAACAAAGAGCTGTGGAAGGTATTTTCCTTACGGCTGCGCAAGGTTCTGGGTTCGATGAATATTGAGTTTGAGCAATTACAGGAAATCCGGCTCCGGGTGTGGGAACCACTGTTGATCATATATGATAACCGGGAGTTTTTTGTGGATGAAAACGGAAAGCTGACTACCTGTATGAGCCATATATACATAGTGACTGCGGAGGATATTCAAAGTACGTTGGATTCCATCAGCCAGTATTCCCTGTATGCATATGAGGATGAGATCCGTCAGGGGTTTATTACGATTCAGGGAGGACACCGGGTCGGAATTGCAGGTAAGGTAGTGATGGAAAACGGAAAAATAAAGACGATCCGTCATATTTCTTTTTTAAATATCCGATTATCTCATCAGGTAAAGGGCTGCGGAGAAGCTCTGCTGCCACGGATCGAGGGAGCGGACGGAATCCGGCATACCTTGATCATTTCACCGCCGCGCTGTGGTAAGACAACGCTGCTTCGGGATCTGATCCGGCTGATCTCGGATGGCAGCCCGGGAAGACCGGGAGTAACGGTTGGAGTTGTGGATGAACGATCGGAGATAGGAGCCTGCTATCAGGGAGTTCCGCAGAATGATCTGGGAAAGCGGACGGATATTCTGGATTGTTGTCCGAAAGCATACGGAATGCTGATGCTGATTCGTTCCATGTCTCCGGTGGTAGTAGCCGTAGATGAGATTGGCAGCCGGGAAGATATTGAAGCGATTGAATATGTGATCAATGCCGGGTGTTCAATTCTGGCAACGGTTCATGGACAGTCTATCGAAGATATCCGGAATAAGCCGGTATTACGAAGACTGGTGGAGGAACGGATTTTTGAACGATATGTTTTATTAAATAACCGGGGAGGAATCGGACATATTGAACGGATTTTTGATGCACAGGGAAATGTTTTGTAAAATAGCCGGTATTCTCTGTATCCTGATTGCCGCTGCAGGACTGAGTGCCGGGAATAACCGGAGACTGCACAGGCAGGTCAGAGAGATCCGACAGCTGCAGCAGTTGTTACAGCTTTTGCAGGGGGAACTGGAATATCAATGTGCAGCACTGCCGGAGGCATTCAGACGCTGTGCGGCGCATCTGCAGGGAGAATGTGCGATATGGATGCAGAGGATGGGACAACGTCTGGAGGAATATGAGGGACTTGGATTTCAGGAGATCTGGGAGCAGGAGTTGGAACGATTTTACGGAAATACGGTATTATCGGAGGAATGTCTGATGAATCTGAAGCAGTTGGGCAGTCAGTTTGCATTTGTGGACAGGGATACACAGCTTCGGGGAATCCGGCTGTGTGCAATGCGGCTGGAGGAAGAGGAAAGCAGACTGACGCAGGAACTGCCCCGGAAATTAAAAATGGGAACCGGGCTGATGCTTCTTGCGGGATGCTTCCTGGTGATATTACTGATTTGACAGAATAGAGATAGGAGGAGCCGTTATTGACAATAGGATTGATTTTTAAAATCGCGGCAGTGGGAATCTTAGTCGCATTGCTGAATCAGATATTAAAACATTCCGGGCGTGAAGAACAGGCGTATCTGGTAAGTCTGGCAGGGCTGATTCTGGTTCTGACCTGGGTGGTTCCGTATATTTATGATCTGTTTGTGACAATCCAAAAGCTGTTCCAGATATGAAGGGAGTCATATGGAAATTTCGATTGTTCGTCTGGCAGTACTGGCAGTGATCGGGATTCTGGCAGCACTTCTTTGCCGGAGCCGAAATACAGAGTTTGGAATTCTGATTAGTATTGCCATCTGTCTTCTGATCATAGGGTTTATATTAAAGGGCTTTGAACAACTGGCCGATTTTCTGAGACAGCTGACCGGAAACCTGAATCTGACATATATAGGAGTTCTGTTAAAGCTGATCGGGATTGCCTACGTGTGCGAGTTCGCATCGGGGCTTTGCAAGGATGCGGGGTATCAGGCCGTATCCGCACAGGTTGAGATGGCCGGACGGGTGGCTATGATGATCGTCAGCATTCCGGTAATGGCAGCGATCATTCAGACGATACAGGCGCTGTTAAGCTAGCAATTCCGGAAGAAAAGAGGGTGGACAGAATGCATGGCATAATTGGAGCGGGAATCGGAATCTGGTTATTTCTGACCGGCCTGAGTGGAAATGCGGTTCCGGAATATGGACAGGTCATCCGGCAGGATGCCGGACAGAATACAGCACAGCAAGGTTCGGATCAGTCAGAATCGAACGGGGAGCAGACACCGCAGGCAATTCAGGAGGAAATGCTGCAGTCCTATGATTTCGGAGAGTTGGATCGGCTCTTAACGCAGGACTGGAATGTTTCCGGGTATGATTTTAAAACCATTGTACAGGGACTGCTCACAGGAGATATATCAGAGGAAACCGGGTGGCAGGAGGCTTTTTATGAGTTGTTTTTGCAGGAGATAGATGCGAATAAGGCAATTATGCTAAAACTGCTGCTATTGGCAATGATCACAGCTTTTTTTACGAATCTGGGCGGCGCTTTCGGAAAAAGTATGATTGGAGAGAATGGGTTTTATGTAACCTATCTGTTAATGACCGCATTGTTGCTTTATTCTTTTTCGATTGTATTTCAACTGGCGCAGGATACAGTGGAAGAATTACGCAAGATTATGGAAACTCTGATACCGGTCTATATTATGGCAGTGAGTATTACATCCGGCATTACTTCTTCGGTAGTATTACAGGAGGGAATGGTACTGGGACTGACGGCAGTATCCTATGGAATTCAAAGGATCATTTTTCCGTTTGCGGAACTGTTTGTTGTATTAGGATTGGTGAATAATCTGATGGAAGAGGATTATTTCTCCCGATTCGGTGATCTGATCAAAACCTGGATCCGATGGATGCTAAAGGGGATTCTGGCAGCAGTGGTCGGTGTGAATACAGTAAAAAGTATGCTGGCACCGGCAGCAGATTCGGTAACGGCAACCGCTTTACAACGCGGACTGGCGATTATTCCCGGGGGGCAGGCTGTAAATACGGTGTCCGGTGTTATGATCGGTTCCGGTATTCTGATCAAGAATGCGATTGGTGTTGGCGGTATGTTGGTTTTGATCATGGCAGTCAGTATGCCGATCCTGAAGATGAGTGTATTTGTCCTTGGGTATAAACTGACAGGAGCATTGTTGCAACCGATTGCCGATAAGCGGATGCTGCGGGGGATTGAAAGTGTCAGTGAAGGCGGCAGGATATTGATCTCAACGGTTCTGACCGTGATCGCTTTATTCCTTCTGTCGATCGCAATCATCGCAGTATCAACCAATGTGATGTATTATGCAGGGTAAAAGTGTGGATCGGATAGCGGCATGACGGATGAATCGGGAGAAGGAGTCAGGAGAAGATTATATGTGGCAGATCGAAAAAATCCGGGCATTTATGCAGGAATTTATTATTTTTGCCGTAGTATCGGCATTTTGTATGCATTTACTTCCGGATAAAAAGTATCAGAAATATGCCAGATTTGTAATCGGACTGGTTTATATTTGTATGATTTTATCGGTAGTGGGAGAGATTATGGGAAAAACCGTGTCTGAAATTCATTTTTAGATTCTAGCAACGGCAACCGGATAATATACATGAATAAGGCAGGTGAAAGAATGAAGGAATGGTTTTCACTGAAAAAACTGAAAACGCTTGGGATGGATAAGCTGCTGATTTTTCTGCTGGCCGGTATATTTCTGCTGGTAATCTGTATTCCCACCGGGGCAGGGGGAAATGCGGATAGGAAGAATGAAACGATGGCAGAGGCGGGGACTGAGACAGGGACGCTGGAGCAACGGCTGCAGAGTACGCTGGAGCAGATTCAGGGAGTCGGGAAGGTACAGGTCATGATTACCGTGACTACAGATACGAATGCCATAGAAGGCGTTGTGGTGGTTGCACAGGGGGCCGGATCCCCCCAGGTGGAGCAGGACATCATAGAAGCAGCACAGGCATTATTTCCTATTGCAGCACATAAAATCAAAGTATGTAAAATGACAGAATGAAAGTCCGGAGGTTAGAAATGAAAAAGATGGTGAAAAAGAATCAGATCATTATTACGGCATTGGCGGTGATGGTTGCCATTGCGGGATATTTCAGCTTTACAAGTAAGGAAGTCAGCATTATTGATGAAGACGGTAATACCGTAGAACTCTCCCAAAATAAGACCGAAGAGGCGCAGGAGACCATGCAGACGGCAACAGAGACAGAAGGAGAAACAATCGCAGCAAATGAAGGAGCGGCGGGAAATCAGGATGATGCGGAAGTGAGTGCTCCGGTGGATGATACGATTGGTGAGGCAGTACTTACGAATGCAGGAGCGGTGTCGGTGACATCGGATGCTATCGTGAATGCTAAGCTGAACCGGGAACAGACCCGTTCAAAATCACAGGCCATGCTGATGGAACTGGTAAATAATGAGTCTCTGGATGCTGAAACGAAGCAGAAGGCAGTGGATGAGCTGGTAGCTATGACCGCTGTTATGGAAAAGGAATCCATCTGTGAGCAGCAGCTTCTGGCAAAGGGGTTTGAGGAAACCGTAGTCCTGATCAGTGACGGCTGCGTGGATGTTACGGTAAATCGTTCTGAGCTGACGGAGATTGAAAAAGCACAGATTGAAGATATTATTACCAGAAAAGCCGGGTGTGATGTGTCGGAAATTATCATAAATACAGTAGATTAGCAGAGGATTCCGGGATTCTGACGGAAAACCTTGTTGCAAATGCGTATAAATTTGATATAATAAAGGAAATGTTATAGGTAAAGTACGTTAGGAGGATGGAGTATGGCAATCAATATGGAACGACAGGATGGATATAGCTTAAGAGAAGCCGGTGCATTTGGTGAAGTACAGATTGCAGATGAAGTCATAGCAATTATTTCAGGGCTTGCCGCTGTTGAAGTAGAAGGCGTAGCGAAGATGAGCGGCAATGTATCTAATGAATTGATCAGCATGCTTGGCATGAATAATTTGTCAAAGGGTGTTAAGGTAGAAGTAACACCGGAAAGTGTTGCCATTGATCTGGCACTTGAGATGAAATACGGATACAGTATTCCGAAGGTTTCTGAGCAGGTTCAGGAGCGTGTTAAGAATGCGATTGAGAGCATGACAGGATTAACAGTGGAACGTGTAGATGTGAGAATTGTCGGCATTGCAGTTGACAAACCGCAGAAACCGCAGAAAACACAGAAGGCAGTCCGGATAGTAAGAAAGTAATCAGTATGAAATTCCATGGATGAGGACAGATCTGCTTGGGTGGATTTGTCCTCATTCCATGAAAAAGGAAAGATACAGATGGAGGAACATTATGACAAGACGACAGTTACGGGAAAGCATCTTTAAATTATTATTTCGAATTGAGTTTGTGAGCCGTGAAGAATGTATGGAGCAGCAGGAGATTCAGCTGGAAGAGCTGACACAGATGAACCGGGAAGAGGAAGACATGCTGCCGGAAGCAAACGAGAAAGAGGCTGCACAGATGCAGGAGAGACTGGAGGACATATTCTCACATCTGGATGAAATAGATACTATTATCGCAGCGCATTCCGAGGGCTGGAATCTGAACCGGATCGGCAAGGCGGAATTATCGATCCTGCGGCTGGCAGTATATGAGATGAAATGGGATGATACCATTCCGGAAAAGGTAGCGATCAATGAAGCGGTAGAGCTGGCGAAGACCTATTGTTCGGAAGAAGCAAAGGGCTTTGTAAATGCAATCCTTGGTAAAATGGCTTCCGGACAGGATTGATGGCATAACATCGGAGGAAGACTGTGCAGAAGCGGATTTATTCAGTAGGACAAATCAATGTATATATTCGAAACCTGTTTGACGGAGATTATCTGTTGTCCAATCTATGTATTAAAGGCGAAGTGTCGAATTGCAAGTATCATGCTTCCGGGCATATTTATTTCAGCCTGAAGGATGAAAAAGGCGCGATCAACTGTGTTATGTTCCGTGGAAACCGGAGCGGACTGGCTTTTCAGCTGCGGGACGGACAGAGCGTGGTCGTAACCGGGAGTATTTCTGTCTATGAACGGGACGGAAAGTATCAGATCTATGCGAAGGAGATTCAGCTGGACGGAACCGGAACCTTATATGAAGAGTATGAGCGGCTGAAGAACCGGTTATATGAGGAAGGTCTGTTTGAGTTCGAAATCAAGAAACCGATTCCGAAGTATCCGAAACGGGTAGGGATTGTGACAGCGTCTACCGGAGCTGCAATTCAGGATATACGGAATATAGCAAGGCGCAGGAATCCTTATGTACAGCTGATCCTGTATCCGGCGAAGGTGCAGGGAGATGGTGCGGCGGCAACGATCGTAAAGGGAATCCGGGTGCTGGATGCTATGAACCTGGATACGATCATTATCGGTCGTGGCGGCGGTTCGATTGAGGATCTATGGGCATTTAATGAAGAATGTGTGGCACGGGCTATTTATGCAGCGAAAACACCGATCATTTCAGGAACCGGACATGAGGTGGATACAACGATTGCCGATTATGCGGCGGACCTAAGGGCACCGACCCCATCTGCGGCCTGTGAACTTGCAATCCCGGACTATATGAGCATGTGCCGGGAGCTTGAGGGAATGGCCGGCCGGATGAAGAACCGGATGCAGCAGAGGATTGCACTGGCAAAGAGCCGGTGGCAGCAGATGAATCTTAGATTGGAACATCTGAATCCACAGACAAAGCTGGGTGAGAATCAGATGTATCTGGATGAGCTGTCGGATCGGATGCGGAGGGCTATGCAGCATAGACTGGAGCAGTATCAGCATCGGTATGCACTGCTGGCGGAGCAGTTACACAGATGCTCACCGACTGCGAAGCTGATTCATGGATATGGATATATTGAGACAGGAGAACGGCCTCTTTGCAGTATCGGACAGATAGCGGCCGGGGATGAGCTGGCCATTACGATCCATGACGGTCAGGTACGGACGATGGTAACAGAGGTACGACCGACCGGAGACCCGGAATAGAATAAGGAGGAACGCAGGTTTGGAAGAGCAGAAGGAAAACAGCCAACCGCTTAATATAGAAGAAGCATTTTCAAAGATAACATCCATTGTGGAGCAGTTAGAGGCTCCGGAGATAACCTTGGAGGAATCGATGAAATTATATCGTCAGGGAGTAGAGCTTCTGACAGAGTGTGGAAAATCATTAGATCGGATCGAAAAAGAGATGATAGTTCTGACAGAGGAAGGAGAAATTAAAAATGGAACGCTTGAATGAGAAAGTAACTGCTGTTGAGGCAGTTATCCATAAATATATGCCGAAGCCGGAGGGATATGCAAAGACGGTACTGGCGGCCATGAATTATACGATGGATGCCGGCGGTAAGCGTCTGCGTCCGCTTCTGATGCAGGAGGTATATAAGATGTTTGGCGGCAACGGAGAAGAGATCGAACCGTTTATGGCTGCAATCGAAATGATACATACCTATTCTCTGGTACATGATGATCTGCCGGCACTGGATAATGATGATTATCGGCGCGGAAGAAAGACGGCACATATTGTATATGGAGAGTCAATGGCCATTTTAGCCGGAGATGCATTATTAAATTATGCATATGAGACAGCAGCAAAAGCGTTTGATCTGACAGAGGATCTGAAGAAGGCGACAGAGGCATATAAGGTATTGACCCGGAAACCGGGTATCTACGGAATGGTCGGCGGACAGACTGCGGATGTGGAGCTGACAGGTAAAGCATTGACAAATGATGAATTAGAATATATTTATGAGAATAAGACCGGAGCTTTGATCGAAGCATCCATGATGATCGGAGCAATTATGGGTGGAGCGGCAGATGCAGAAGTCGCGAAAATCGAGCGGTTGGCGGGACTTGTAGGAAAGGCATTCCAGATCCAGGATGATATTCTGGATATTGAAGGAAATGAGGCAGAGCTCGGTAAACCGCTGCACAGCGACGAAGAGAATGGTAAGGTCACCTATGTGACTCTTCACGGTCTGTTGCAGGCGAAGGAAGATGCAAAGGTATTATCAGAAGAAGCAGTTGCGATTCTGGATGCATTTCCGCAGCAGAATACATTTTTACATGAACTGATTTTATCTCTGGTAAATCGAAGAAAATAAGAGAGGCTATTAGAATGAGTACATTAGATAAGATTAAAAAACCGAATGATATTAAGCGCCTGGATAAAAGCGAGTATCCGATCCTGGCGCAGGAAATCCGGGATTTCTTATTAACTCATATCAGTCAGACCGGAGGACATCTGGCATCCAATCTGGGCACCGTAGAGCTGACAATGGCTTTGCATCTGGTTCTTGATTTCCCGGAGGATAAGCTGATCTGGGATGTTGGGCATCAGTCTTATACGCATAAGATCCTGACAGGCAGAAAGGATGAGTTTGAGCATCTGCGGGAATTCGGCGGCATGAGTGGATTTCCGAAGCGGGGAGAGAGCTCGTGTGACAGCTTTAATACAGGACATAGCTCGACGTCTATTTCTGCAGCACTGGGATTTGCGGAAGCGAAGGAGATCATGGGAACCGATGAGTCAATTGTAGCCGTGATCGGGGATGGCGCATTATCCGGAGGGCTGGCTTATGAAGCATTGAACAATGCTGCCAATCTTAAATCCAGTCTGGTGATCGTTTTGAATGATAATGAGATGTCGATTTCTAAAAATGTAGGAGGTATGAGCCGTTATCTGAATAAGATCCGCGCAGGGCAGGCATATAATGAGTTTAAAGCAGGTGTGGAAAATACGATCCTGAATTTCCCGATCGGTGGATATGACCTGGCGAAGTCTGTGAAACGCTCCAAGGATAGCATCAAGCATCTGCTGGTTCCGGGGATGTTCTTTGAGGATATGGGAATTACTTATATTGGCCCGATTGACGGACATAATATCAGTGAGATGGTAGATTCTCTGGTATCGGCGATTGAGCTTCAGCGGCCGGTAGTGGTTCATGTGAAGACGAAAAAGGGAAAAGGATATCGGTATGCCGAGAAATATCCATGCTATTTCCATGGTGTGGCACCGTTTGATCTGGAGACCGGAAAGGTCCTGAAAAAGAAGGAAAAACCGGATTATACGGATATTTTTGCAAGAAAAATCCTGACTCTGGCAGAGCAGAATCCGCGGTTGATAGCAATTACGGCGGCTATGGCAGAGGGCACCGGATTAAAAAGGTTCCGGAGCCAGTATCCGGAGCGGTTTTTTGATGTAGGAATTGCGGAGCAGCATGCTGTTACTTTTGCGGCAGGACTTGCCGCAGCCGGAATGCTTCCGGTTGTGGCCGTTTATTCATCCTTTTTACAACGTGCTTATGATCAGATTCTGCATGATGTGTGTATTCAGAATCTGCATGTGGTCTTTGCGATTGACCGGTCCGGTCTGGTAGGGGCGGATGGCTCGACGCATCAGGGAATCTTTGATATTACGTATCTGTCCGGAATCCCGAATATGACAATTCTTTCCCCTAAGAATCGGTATGAACTGGAAGATGCTCTGGATTTTGCAGTTAGTTATTCCGGACCGATTGCGATCCGGTATCCAAGGGGAACAGCAAATGATCATTGGGCAGAAAACAGAGAGCCGATCATTTATGGCAGAAGTGAATGGCTGAAAAAAGGTGAGCAGGTAGCAATCCTGGCAGTCGGGAATATGCTGGAGGAGGCAGAAAAGACCTGTGAATGTCTGGAACAGGCAGGCATTCATCCGTCATTGATCAATGCAAGATTTGTAAAGCCGTTAGACAAGCAGCTGTTAGATGCACTGGCGGAGACACATTCCCTGATCTGTACGATGGAAGAGAATGTATACTCCGGAGGATACGGAGAGGCAGTTGCGGCTTATTTATCTAAGAAACAGGCGAAGGTTCAGATATACGGAGTTGCGATACCGGATCAGTTTGTGGAACAGGGAAGTATTCCGCAGCTAAGAGCAATGCTTGGAATGAATGGTGAACATGTAGCAAAAGAGATTCAGGAGAGACTGGAAAAATGAAACAACGACTAGATGTCATGTTAGTAGAACAGGGATTTGCCACATCCCGTGAAAAAGCAAAAGCGATCATTATGTCCGGAATTGTGTTTGTAGACGGGCAGCGTGAGGATAAAGCAGGGACAACCTTTGATTCCGAGAAGGTGAAGCTGGAGGTAAAGGGACATACCTTAAAATATGTGAGCCGGGGCGGGTTGAAGCTGGAGAAGGCCATGGACCGCTTTGGAGTGCAGCTGGAGGGAAAAGTCTGTATGGATGTCGGTGCATCGACCGGAGGTTTTACGGATTGTATGCTTCAGAACGGAGCAGTAAAGGTATATTCTGTAGATGTTGGTCATGGACAGCTGGATTGGAAGCTGCGCAATGATGAACGGGTGGTATGCATGGAGAAAACCAATATCCGTTATGTAACTCCGGAAGATATTGCGGAGAAGCCGGCATTTGTATCCATTGATGTGTCATTTATCTCCCTGACCAAGGTGTTAGGTCCGGTAAAGGAACTGATGACAGAGGATGGAGAGTTGGTCTGTCTGATCAAGCCACAGTTCGAGGCCGGAAGAGAAAAGGTTGGTAAAAAGGGCGTAGTCCGTGACAAGAGCGTGCATCTGGAAGTGATCGAGATGGTTATGAGCTATGCAGAATCAATCGGGTTTAAGCTTTTGCATCTGGACTATTCACCGATTAAAGGTCCGGAGGGCAATATTGAATATCTGCTTCATATGACAAAGAATGAAGCGGTAGAGGCAGCAGCACTGAATGCAGCTGAGGTAGTAGAGGAATCACATCGCGACCTTGCATGATCGACCGGAAAGGAATGTTCGATGAAGACGTTTTTGATTGTGGCAAATTCCACAAAAGACGAGAATTTAATACTGGCCGGAAGAGTTCGGGACTATATTGAGATGCATGGCGGAAATGCACAGATCTGCGTAGATGGTGATAATATTCCGGTGGATTGTAAGGTGGATATAGCGATCGTTCTGGGTGGTGATGGCACGATGCTTCTGGCAGCCAGTCACTTAAGCAACCACGGCATTCCGATGATAGGGATCAATCTCGGTACGATGGGTTTTATGGCAGATGTGGATCCATGCAATATGGAAGAAGCTCTGGATGCATTATTGAAGGATCGGTATCGGATCGAGGAACGGATGAAGATTCAGGGTAAGATATACAGAGGTTCCAGAGAAATGGCAGCAGCAACTGCCCTGAACGATATTGTAATTGCCAGATCCGGATTTTCAAGAATCATCTGTCTGCGGATCTATGTGAACGGAGAACTTCTGGACGTATATGAAGCAGATGGCGTGATCATTTCGACACCAACAGGCTCCACAGCATATAATATGTCAGCCGGCGGACCGATTGTCAGTCCGAGAGCCAGCCTGATTCTGGTAACACCGGTTTCACCGCATTCGCTGACCAGCAAGAGTGTGGTTTTTTCGGCAGAGGATGTGATTGAGGTGGAGATCGTACCGAAGCGTAAGAGCCAGAAAGAGGAAGCAATAGCGACCTTTGATGGCAGAGGTTATGAAGAATTACAACCGGGTGACCGGATCGTGATCCGGAAATCAGAAGAAACAACACGATTGGTAAAAATATATGACACCAGTTTCTACGAGATACTTCGCAGTAAAATGGGGGAACGGGAGCGTTAGATGAAATCAGCAAGACAATCAAAGATTATTGAGCTAATCGAACAATATGATATTATGACACAGGAGGAGCTGTCTGAGCTTTTAACACAGGCAGGATTCCGGAATACGCAGGCAACGATATCCAGAGATATCCGGGAACTGAAGCTGACGAAGATCACCACAGACTCCGGGAAACCGAAATATGCGCTGCAGCAACCGCAGGACATTGATATCTGGAAGAAATATCGGCAGGTACTGGCAGCCGGTATCCTGACTATGGAGTCTTCTGAAAATTTAATTGTGATCAAAACGGTATCCGGTGTAGCGATGGCAGTCGCAGCGGCACTGGATAATTTAGATATAAACGGCCTAATGGGATGCATTGCAGGTGATGATACGATCATTGCAGTTGCAAGGTCAAAAGAAATGTCTGCCAATGTCATTGCCAATATAGAGAAAACTGCATACAGTGACCTATAGGAACTGGAGGAAAATATATGCTACAGAATCTACATATTAAAAATATGGCACTGATCGATGAACTAGAGGTGAATTTTGAAGAAGGATTGAATATTCTGACCGGTGAGACCGGCGCAGGAAAGTCCATTATTCTGGGGGCAGTCACAACGGCATTAGGTGGCAGAACCGGAAAGGAAATGCTGCGAGAGGGTGCAGAATACGGACTCGTGGAGCTGTTATTTGAAATTACAAAACCACAGACAAGAATGGCGTTAGAGTCAATGGAGATTCCAATGCCGGAGGAAAATGTCCTGATCATCAGCCGGAGGATTTATCCGAATCGTACAGTCAATAAAGTAAATGATGAAATGGTAACGGTTGGAAAATTAAAAGAGATTGCAGGACTTCTGATCGATATCCATTCGCAGCATGAGCATCAGTCATTGCTGAAAAAATCAAACCATCTGAATATTTTGGACCGGTTCGGTCATGATAAGATTGATGAATGTAAAAAGAATATGGAGCAGAGCTATACTGTATATGCTGCATTACGGGATGAGCTGAAGAGTAGTGAATTGGATGAAGAAACCAGAAAACGGCAGATGGATTTTGCGTTGTTTGAGATTCGAGAGATTGAAGCGGCAGAGCTTCAACCGGAGGAAGAGGAGCAGCTCGAAGCAGATTACCGGAGAATGGTCAACGGCAGGCAGATCATGGAGCGGATCAGTCAGGTTTATGGGATTACCGGATATGAGCAGCCGGAGAGCAGCGGCAATCAGTTTGGTCGTGCCTGTGGTGAGTTGAATAAGGCGGCTGAGTATGATCCGGAGCTGCTTGGCCTGCAGGAGCAGCTTGCTACGATAGACAGTCTGTTAAACGATTTTAACCGGGAACTGGCGGATTATATGACAGAGATGACCTTTGATGCAGAGCAGTTTCAGACAGTAGAGACCAGACTGGATCTGATCCATAATCTGGAAGCGAAATACGGTCGGACGATTCCGGATGTCCTGGATTATCTGGAGAGAAAGCAGGCAGAATACGAGAAGTTTGTTGATTATGAAACCTATCGGGAGACATTGAATGCTAATTGCGAAAAGGCGTTGCAGGATTATATGCATTATGCGAAAGAAGTATCCGATGCGAGAAGAGCCGCAGCAGATGCTTTGACGGAAATGATCACGGAAGCGTTACAGGATCTGAATTTTCAGAATGTAGATTTTCAGATGGAGTTTCTGCCATTGGAGCATCCGACACGGAATGGTATGGAGGAAGGATATTTTATGATTTCCACAAATGTGGGAGAACCGGTGAAGCCGCTATGGGAGGTTGCCTCCGGTGGTGAATTATCCAGAATCATGCTGGCGGTCAAATCCTGTCTGGCGGAAGAGGATGATATCGATACATTGATTTTTGATGAAATTGATGTAGGAATCAGCGGAAGAACCGCACAGAAGGTATCCGAGAAATTATCGGCAATCGCAATGAGGCATCAGGTAATCTGTATCAGCCATTTACCACAGATCGCAGCCATGGCAGATGCTCATTTTAAGATTGAAAAACAGGTGGTTGGACAGAAGACGATCACCGGAATTGAACGACTGCAGGAAGAAGCATCCATTACAGAAATTGCCAGAATGTTAGGCGGCGTGGAAATCACGGATTCTGTGCTGGAAAGCGCAGCTGAAATGAAAGAACTGGCAAAACGTACAAAAATATACTGATTGATTTTCAACAGAATCGAAGACACTAAGAACAGATGGAACCTGAAAAAGGCATCTGTTCTTTTTTATCGTAATTAAAAAACAGGAAAGGAGTCAGGATAGCATGAAACGTAATATAGTCTGGGCATTCGTATTTGCGGCATTACTGCCGCTGTCGGGCCTTGGATGGATAGAGTATTACAAGACCTGTATTCCCAGTCATATACAGATTATCGCGGGGGATAAGGAAGAGTTTGACTTCTCGATTCCGGCAAATGCAGAGGTGAAAACCGCAGATGCCAGATGGAACCTGCAGGATCCTTTCACACTGACAGCCTGGAATACCGGATCCTATGAAATGCAGGTGCGGCTGTTTGGCTGGATTCCGTTAAAGACGGTTCAGGTGGAGGCAATAGAAGAGGCCTATGCAATACCGTGCGGATGCTCTGCCGGTATTTATATGAATACCGATGGTGTTATGGTAATTGATACCGGAAAAATTCCGGGAGCAGACGGAGTGGAAACGGAGCCGGCAGAGAGTATCTTACAGCCGGGTGATTATATTAAGTCTGTGAACGGAGAAACCGTGTCAGATAAGGAAGCATTGATCGAGGTGATCAAGGAGTCGGCAGGCGAGGATCTATGTATGGATGTACAGAGAAAGGATGCAGAGATAGAAGTAAAGGTAAAACCGGTATTATCCGCAGATGGGAGCTATAAAGCAGGCATCTGGGTGCGGGATGATCTGCAGGGAATCGGAACCCTGACATATATTATGGGTACCCGGTTCGGGGCATTGGGACATGGAGTCAATGATGTGGATACCGGAGAATTGATCCGGCTGGAGCATGGAGAGCTGCGAAGAGCCGGTGTGCTTGGAATTGTAAAGGGTAGCAGCGGTACGCCCGGTTCCGTAACCGGATGTGTGGATTATTCGGAACAGGGGTATCTCGGAGAGATTCAGGGAAACTCGGAAAGTGGTATTACAGGGATCATTACAGAACCGGAGCATCTCCCGGCATTTACCGGTGGAAATGCCATACCGATCGCATTGAAGCAGGAAATCCGGCCGGGAACGGCTTGGCTGCATTCGGATATATCCGGTGAGATGAAGGATTATGAAATAGAGATCACAAAGGTCAACATGAGCGGAACCAACATGACGAAAGGGCTGGAAATCCGGGTGACGGATCCGGAGCTTTTAAATCTGACAGGCGGTATTATTCAGGGAATGAGCGGCAGTCCGATTCTGCAGGATGGGAAGTTTATCGGAGCGGTGACACATGTATTTGTCAATGATCCGACCAGAGGCTATGGGATCTTTATTGAGAACATGTTGTAGCAGAGGAGATAAAATATAGAAGGCAGAAAACCGGGATTTGAAACAGGGTAGAATCCGCCCTTTTTCAAATCCTTTTTTGCTGCCGTGGAAACAGGAATCGAAAATACGGTAATATTATATAAAATAGCGGATATAATGCAAGAATAACCGCCGGGGGGAAGATTATAATAGCACTATATAAAATGGAATGCATACGGAAGGAGAAAACAGAGATGATAAAAAAATATACATATGGAAGACCATTTCCGACGGAATCGGTCGTTGTACCGTTTGAGTCAGAAGAGGGCATGCCGGAGTATGGAAGGGTCGAAATCAATCGGGAGAAAGGTTTTTCTTTTAGCTGTGACCTGGAAGCGGAGACCATTGTGTATGGACTGGGGGAGGCCAACCGCGGAATCAATAAGCGTGGGTATCTGTATATAAGCAATAATACTGATATTCCGCACCATCATGAGGATGCATATTCGTTATATGCGGCGCATAACTTTATCATTGTAGCCGGTGAGGAAACCTTTGGATTATATATTGACTATCCGTCGGCACTTACCTTTGACATCGGTTATACAAGGTCTGACAGACTTCATATTTTCTGCGAAAGAGCGGACCTTGATCTGTATGTAATTACCGGAGATACGCCTTATGATATTACGAAACAGTTCCGTAAGGTGATCGGAAGAAGTTATATTGCACCGAAGTTTGCTTTTGGGTTTGGACAGAGTCGCTGGGGATATAAAACACCGGAAGACTTTATAACGGTAGTAAAGAAATACAGGGAAAACCATATTCCGATCGATACGGTATATATGGACATTGATTACATGGACAATTATAAGGATTTTACCATAAATGAAGCATTCGGAGATTTCTCACGGTATGTAGCTGACATGAAAGAGGAACAGATTCATCTGATCCCGATTATTGATGCAGGTGTAAAGATTGAAGAAGGCTATGAGATATATGAGGAAGGTGTGGCAAACAATTATTTCTGCAAGAGACAGGATGGAAGTGATTATGTTGCAGCCGTATGGCCGGGATATACGCATTTTCCGGATGTGTTGAATCCGGATGCAAGGAAATGGTTCGGTGGAAAATATAAAATCCTGACGGATGCAGGGATTGAAGGCTTCTGGAATGATATGAATGAACCGGCAATCTTCTACACACCGGAAGGAGTCCGTGATGCAAAAGAGGCTATGCGGGAATTTCTGGATAAAGAGGAAACGGTGGATGAAGTCTGGGCAATTGGCGGGCAGATGGCAGACCTTGCAAATAACGCAAAGGATTATGCATCTATGTATCATAATGTAAATGGAACGATGATACGGCATGACAAAGTACATAATATCTTTGGATATAATATGACGCGGGCTGCAGGGGAGGCACTCCGGGAGCTTTCACCGGATAAACGTTGCCTTCTGTTCTCACGTTCCTCGTATATCGGCATGCATCGTTATGGTGGCATCTGGACGGGGGATAATAAGTCCTGGTGGTCACATATATTATTGAATCTGAAGATGCTTCCGTCATTAAATATGTGCGGATTCTTATATATTGGCGCAGACCTTGGCGGATTTGGATGCAATACAACCAGAGATCTGTTACTCCGGTGGCTTGCACTTGGTATTTTTACGCCACTTATGCGGAATCATTCCTGTCAGGATACGAGATACCAGGAATGCTATCGGTTTGAACATATAGAGGACTTTCGACATATCATTGAGATCCGGTATCGGCTGATTCCTTATATTTACAGTGAGTATATGAAGGCAGCCTTAACCGATGATATGATGTTCCGGCCGCTGGCATTTGATTATCCGGATGACAGAATTGCAAGAAATGTAGAGGATCAGCTCATGCTTGGAAATGAAATCATGATCGCACCGGTATATACACAGAATGCAATCGGAAGATATGTATATCTGCCGGAGGATATGATGCTTGTCCGTTTTAAAGCAGATAGCGGTCTGGAACAGACAGAGATGCTAAAAGGACATCATTTCATAGAAGTGCCGTTGAATGAGGTCATTTTATTTATCCGGAAAGATAAATGTATTCCGCTTGCGGATGTTGCGGAAAGTGTTGCGGATATTGATATGAATACGTTGCAACTGATCGGATATAAGAATAGCAGCTATCAGTTGTATGATGATGATGGTTATACCAGGGAGTATGATCTGGAAAAGCATTCCATAACATTGCGGCAATAAGGAGAACACGGGTTATGAGTAAATGGACAGAATTCGGCAGTTTTGGATCACACAGACGAAGTGACCAGCCGTGGCAGTCTGACACCCAGCCTGCTTAACACCTCATTGGTAATGCTTCCGGACTGCTCGGCGACCTCCTCTGCACGGATCTGCAGAGCTCCGGAGGTTCCGATGAGGACCGCAATATCTCCGGCAGATACCGCTTCCGGAATACCGGAAATATCAACCAGTGTCTGATCCATACAGATCCGGCCTACGATAGGAGCCCGGTGTCCGTGGATCAGGACGGAGCCGGTTCCGTTGGAAAGATTGCGTGGCAGACCGTCTGCATAACCGATGGTCAGGGTCGCAATCCGCATATCCTTCGGGGCATGATAATCAACTCCGTAACCGGCACAGTCTCCGGCCTTCAGATCCCGGACAGATGCAATCCGACATTTCAGGGACAGGACAGGGGATAAGTACCGGCTCCAGATTAAGGAATCTTCGGCAGTGCTGACAACACCGTATAAGGCAATGCCGGGACGGGCATAATCGCCACCAAGCTCCGGATAATTTAAGATGCCATAGCTGGCGAGCATATGAACTTTCGGCAGGGGGAATCCCTGCTTTTTGATTGCAGTTAAAACCTGTTCAAAATGTTCAACCTGCATCCGGGTAAAGGCGCATGCCTCCGGAGCGAGAGAATCATCTGCGGATAGATGGGTAAAGATACCGTCTATGTTAAGATACTTTAATCGGAATAGTTGGCAGATGGTATCTGTTCGGTCAAAAGGCTCACCCAGACGGTGCATTCCGGTATCAATCGCAAGATGAACCGGAAAAGTATAAGCGTGTTCCTTTCCATATTGATCAAGAAGAGCAGCATAAGATGCATCAACAATCGTCTGACTTAAATGGTATTGCTGCAGAAGCGGAAACTGTGCCGGATGGGTATAACCGAGGACCAGAATTTCGCTTTCAATACCGTGCAGACGCAGGCTGACGGCCTCATCTACACAGGCAACACAGAAAGCATCGATGCCCATTTGGGTTAACTGTTCGGCAATCAGATTGGCACCATGGCCATAGGCTTCTGCCTTGACTGCCGGCATGAAGCGGCAGCTTTTTGGAAGGCGGGATTGCAGAAATTCTACATTCTGTTTCAAGGCTTCCGGATCAAGCTCGATCCAGGCACGGGAGGTAGATGGAGAAGTAGTATTCATGAAAAATCCCCTCCCTGCAGATATTCTTCCAGAGTAAGACCCTGTTTTTTGATGATTCTGGCATGTGGAAGACCGACATACCGGAAATGCCATGGTTCGTGTCCGATGCCGGTAACGGCTTCTTTGCCTGCCGGATAACGCTCAATAAAGCCATAGTCGGCAGCCGTATCACGGAATGTCTGACAGATGCCGCTATATGGGAAGTCCGGACGGATAAAATCAATGTGATTCTGTTTCAGTCCGAGATCGATTGCAAGGCCGGTCTGGTGCTCACTGTGATCCGGATATGCAACATAGGTCTGGGTAAAGAGCAGACCATTTTCTGCCATGGAATCATCCCAGATCTGCTGTTGTTCCTTTCTGGAACGCCATCCGCTGACCGGTACAATAAAATTCCACCCGTCAATTTCCTGCATGAGGGCCTCCAGGGCTCTGGCAGCAGTGGCTTCCATCAGGATGGATTTCTGGCCGCCTACGGGAACCAGAATCGGTGTAAAGGTGCGTGGTATCGCGTGGTCGGAATTAACAAGAACTAAATAATTATTTGAGACTGCAGATGTATCTGCAGGTGAAACACATAGAGTATTCATGATCAGGTCTCCCTTCTTACTTTTCTAACTGATTCTGATAGAAGTCTATCAGAACCGGTCAGTCAGTGTTTGAAGGAAAACCCATAGAAATATTGAGAATTGCTGGATACTTTCTTACAAAAAGGTGAAGAAATATTACGCGGCGGTAAGGTTAATCGGCAGAAGAATCGTAAAGGTAATGGTATCCTGCCCGCTGGCTGCCGTGATCGTACCGCCGTGGAGTTCTACGATTTCCTTGGAAATCGCAAGACCGAGACCGGAGCCGCCGGTTGCCGTGGAGCGGGAGGAATCCAGCCGGAAGAATTGTTCAAATATCCGGTTTAATTTCTCCGGAGGGATGGTTTTTCCCTGATTCTGAACGATGATCTGTACATTCCGGTCCTGTTTTTGCAATGTGAGCATAATCTCTGTTTCCGGAAAGCTGTAATTAATGGCATTCCGGATCAGATTATCGAAAACACGCTCCAGCTTATCACGGTCGCAGGAAATCTCAATCCCCGGAGCCAGCTCGGTTACGATGGTCAGATCCTTATCCAGAAGTAACGGTTTAAACTCATAGGCAGTCTGCTCCAGCATCCGGGTCAGATTCGTAAGCTCCGGTTCCAGCGTCAGAGTGGTCAGGTTGAATCTGGTAATATCAAAGAAATCGTTGATCAATACCTCCAGACGTTCCGCCTTTTCCAGGGCGATCCCGGTATATCTGGCACGCAGCTCCGGTGAGATCTGCGGCTCATCCTGAAGAAGTGTGAGATAACCGATAACACTGGTTAACGGCGTCTTTAAATCATGTGCGAGATATACGATCAGATCATTCTTCCGCTGCTCGGCCTCTTTGGCCAGCATTTCACTCCGGATGCCCTGCTCCCGGAATAGGTTCAGCTCATCCTCGATATCCTGAATGGCAATCGGGAGATGAATCGGAGTCTCCTTGTCTGTGATCATTCTGCCGGCAGCTTCCACGATGGAATCCATATAGCGGAGCTGCTTGGTCATATAATAATATGTGATCAATAAAAATCCGATCAGAAGCGGAATCCCGGCGAAAACGATAATGTAGTCCCGGATATAGGACAGAATCCAGTAAATCGGATTATCGGCCTGCCAGTAGACGGCATGGCAGAGGGTCCAGCAGGTGACGATAAACAGAAAGAATAAAATCACGAACCCGATCAAAGTTCCGAAATACTGCATGAGGATCTCTCTGGAAATCCGTCCTCTTCGTTTTTTCTGTGCTTTCTTATTCAATGGTATAGCCAACCCCCCATACTGTTTTGATATATTTCGGATTCCGTGCAGGCTCATGCATCTTTTCGCGCAGATGTGCAATATGGGCCATGACGGTATTGTTGCTGTTCTCATAATAGTGCTCGCCCCAGAGCGCTTCAAAAAGCTCCTCGGAGGAGACAACGGTTCCCTTTCTCTGGCACAGGTACCAGACAATCGAAAATTCTAACGGAGTGAGTGCCAGATCCTTTCCGTTTAATGTGCATTTATGGCTGGATTGCGAGATATGTAATCCACGGATATCAATGCTGTCATCGGTGGCAGAAGCGGGATCATCGGATCCGGATTTTGGATTGTATCGGGTATAGCGCCGCAGCTGGGTCTTAACTCTGGCAACCAGCTCCAGCGGATTAAACGGTTTCGTGATATAATCATCCGCCCCAAGGGTCAGACCGGTGATCTTATCCATATCCTCTACCTTGGCGGTGAGCATGATGATCGGATACAGGTGCGATTGGCGGATGCGCTGGCAGAGTGTAAAGCCGTCCATATCCGGCAGCATGACATCCAGGATCGCCAGATCCAGATTCTCCCGATCTACGCAGTTTAAGGCATCAGTTGCATTATAATATTTGAATACCTGAAAATTCTCATTGGATAAGTAGACTTCTACTAAGTCGGCAATTGCCACTTCATCGTCTACGATCATTATTTTTTCATTCATGACAGAACCCTCTATTCGTTATATATAACTCCAAGTGTAGCAGAAGCTGAAATGAAAAACAATCCTTCCTGTCTAAAATGGCAGGTATTGGAAAAAACTATAGCGGACATAAGGAAGAAAGAATTACGCAATATGTGGGATATCCTGTATAATAAAGCCTATAAATCATACTAAAATGATAGGAATAAACAAAAGACGAGAGACAGACGAATGGAGGAATTTCAATGGAAAGAGGTCTTGATACCAAGTGTCTTCACTTAGAAGAAGACGAAGGAAATGTAAATCATTATGGAGCAATCAGTTATCCGATCTATCAGACAGCCACCTATGCACATCCGGGTGTAAATCAGAGCACAGGCTTTGATTATAGCAGACTTCAGAATCCGACCAGAGAGCATCTGGAGAAAATGGTAGCTTCTCTGGAAAACGGAATCTCAGCACTGGCATTTTCAACCGGTATGGCGGCGATCACAACCTTAATGGAACTCTTTCAACCCGGCGATCATATTGTAATGGACTCCGATCTGTATGGCGGAAGTATCCGTCTGTTTCAGCATATATCCGCAAAGAACGGAATTACATTTTCCGGTCTTGACTGCAGTCAGGGAGATGTGGAAGACTATATAAATGAGAAAACAAAGGCAATCTACGTGGAAACACCAACGAATCCGATGATGCGTGTGACAGATCTTGTAGCGCTGGCAGAGAAGGCAAAGAAGCATAATCTGCTTCTGATCGTGGATAATACATTTCTTTCACCGTATCTGCAGAATCCGTTAAGCCTAGGTGCGGACATTGTCGTACATAGCGGAACCAAATATCTCGGAGGCCATAATGATACGCTGGCAGGTTTTCTGGTCACGAACAGGGAGGATCTGGATGAAAGACTGAGATTTATCATTAAAACCAATGGAACGGGACTGGCTCCGTTTGACAGCTGGCTGATCCTGCGCGGGATTAAAACGCTCGGTATCCGTATGGAGCGGGCACAGGAGAATGCCATCCGGATCGCCGGATGGTTAAAGGAACAGCCGCTTGTAGCAGAGGTGATCTATCCGGGTCTTGAGGAACACCCGGGACATGAGATCATGAAAAAGCAGGCACGTGGATTCGGTGCAATGCTGACTTTCCAGATGAAGGAAGCAGAGGATGCGAGGGAGATATTAAACCGGGTGCGCATGATCAAGTTTGCAGAGAGTCTTGGCGGTGTGGAAACCTTGATCACATATCCGGTGACACAGACTCATGCGGATGTACCGAAGGAAATCCGGGAGAAAAACGGAATTACGGAATGTACGCTCCGGTTATCTGTCGGGATTGAGAATGCCGAGGATCTGATCGGAGAGCTGGAACAGGTATTTCAGGGGATAGAAGGAGAAAGAAATGGCAGAACGAAATCTTGACTTTGATACAATTATAGATCGTAAGAACACCGATTGTCTGAAATATGATTTTGCAAAGCGGCGCGGGATGCCGGAGGATGTGCTTCCACTCTGGGTGGCCGATATGGATTTTAAGACCTCCTCGTATGTGGAGGACGCACTGGCTGAACGTGCAAGACATGGAATCTTCGGATACAGTGAATCGCAGACACCGTATTTTGAGATTGTTCGAGACTGGATGAAGCGTCACCATGACTGGGAGGTAAAGGAGCCATGGCTGATCAAGACACCGGGTGTGGTATTTGCTCTGGCAATGGCAGTGAAGGCATATACGGAGCCGGGAGACGGAGTGCTGATCCAGTCGCCGGTTTACTATCCGTTTTCTGAGGTGATTGAGGACAACGGAAGAAGAATCGTCAGCAATACACTGGTGTTCGGCGAGGATCATAAATATCATATTGATTTTGAGGATTTTGAACGTCAGATAAAAGAGAATCAGATTAAGCTGTTTTTCCTCTGCAATCCGCATAATCCGGTCGGAAGAGTCTGGACCACAGAGGAGCTGACAAGGCTTGGAGACATTTGCCTGAAATATCAGGTTACGGTAGTGAGTGATGAGATCCATTCGGATTTTATCTTCCGGGGGAGACATCAGGTATTCGCAGATTTAAAGAGGGAGTATGCAGATATTACGGTCACTTGTACGGCACCGAGCAAGACCTTCAATCTGGCAGGCTTACTGCTTTCCAATATCTTTATTTCGAACCGGGAGCTGAGGCATAAGTTCCGGCAGCAGGTAAACGCAGCCGGTATCAGTCAGCTCAGTCCGTTTGGACTGGTGGCCTGCGAGACTGCATATACGCAGGGCGAAGAATGGTATCAGGCAATGCTTGCATATGTTGCAGAAAATATTGCATTTACAAAGGAATATGTGGAGAAACATCTTCCGGGTGTGGAAATGGTTGAGCATGAGGGCACGTATCTGGTGTGGCTGGATTTTAGAAAGACCGGACTCAGTGTGGAGGAGCTGGAGGATCTGATCGTAAACCGGGCAAAGCTCTGGCTTGACAGCGGTAAGATTTTCGGCAAGAGCGGAGAAGGCTTCCAGCGGATCAATGTGGCATGTCCGAGACAGATTCTGGAGGAGGCATTGCATAGGATCGGGGAGCAGTTACTATAAAAGGTATTTACACAAACACACGTTTGAAAGAACGTGTGTTTTTTCGACTGCAAAGGAGTGTGCTTCGATAAAATCAAACGGAAAAAACCTCGAAATACATGTGAATTATACGAACTTCTGCCGCTTTGTTTTTATCCTGTCAATAATTGCGGAGAATACCCCCTTTTCACTTATTTTTAATTCTACTATAATTTCAAAGGAAACAACAAATAGGGAGTAAAAAGTACAGGAGGCGAGCCATGAACGACATAAAAATAGCAATTGTAAATCATGATAAGACGGCACTTTATAATATTCAGCAATCCTTAAACGAGGAAGAACGAGTGCAGATCGTTGGAACGGCGCAGGATGGGAAGGAAGCTGTAACAATGATTCGGGAGAGGAAGCCGGAGGTTGTTGTGCTGGATCTGATCATGCCGCATCTGGATGGAATGGGAATCATGGAGCAGGTAGAATATCAGTCCGGGAGAGAGGAATGTCCGAAATATATCATTGGCATGATGCGGGGGCAGGAATGCATGTTTCGGCTGGCGGCGGAAAAACAGACTGTGGTAGGTGTCGGGCAGAATTATGCACAGGCGGAATTAAAGCATGCGATCCAGATGCTGAATAATGGAAAAAAATCAGCCAAATGGGGGGCAATCCAGAGTGCGGCGATTACAGTTGCACCGGCAGAGGACAAGCTGGAACTGGTGGTGACAGATATTATTCATGATATCGGAGTCCCTGCACATATTAAGGGATATCAGTATCTGCGCAGTGCTATCCTGATGGCGGTTGCCGATATGGATATATTGAATTCCATAACAAAGCAGCTGTATCCGGAGATAGCCCGGCAATATGAAACGACACCGAGTCGGGTAGAACGGGCAATCCGGCATGCCATTGAGGTGGCATGGGGACGCGGGCATATGGATACGATCGATGAATTATTCGGATATACGATCCATGCCGGGAAGGGGAAGCCGACCAATTCGGAATTTATTGCATTGATTGCGGATAAAATCCGTCTGGATCAGAAGATGAAGAGTGCATAAAAAGCAGATCGTTACAGATAGAATATGAAAAGACAGGAAAGATGGGGAGAAGTATGGAACAGGAAAAGAAAATGACAGTTATGGCAGCAGACCAGGATTTGATCCGGGAATTAGGCAGATATGATTTTATTTCCAGGGATGGAAGCATGGAGATTGTCGGGAAGTATCTGGATGGAGATGAACTTATGACAGCCATTATCAGACAGAAACCGGATCTGGTTGTGATGGATGCTCTTCTGAGTCACATAGATGGGATTGAACTGATGCGGAGAATGCGGGAGGAGCATCCGGAAGTGCAGACTCGATATATTCTGCTGACGACGATCGGAAGCGAGAGTGTGATTGAAACAGCATTTATGATGGGAGCTTCCTATTATATGTTAAAGCCGTTTGATAATCAGATTCTGAAACGGAGAATGAAACAGGTTTTGAAAGCAGAGGAGGAAACAAGGGAAGAACGGGTAGTAGAACTGGGAGAAGAACTGGCGCCGCTGTTGAAAGAACGGAATCTGGAGGGGGAAGTAACGGAAATCATAAGAGAAATCGGAATCCCGGCACATATTAAAGGATATCAATATATCCGGGAGGGAATTATGATGGCAGTGGAAGATCCGAATATGTTAAATTATATTACTAAGCTGTTATATCCGACCATTGCCAAGAAATATAAAACGACATCATCTAGTGTGGAACGGGCAATCCGGCATGCCATCGAGGTGGCATGGAGCCGGGGGAAAATGGATATCATACAGGAACTGTTCGGATATACGATCCATGCCGGAAAGGGAAAACCGACGAATTCAGAATTTATTGCACTGATTGCCGATAAACTGCGCCTGGAGTATGAGTTGTAGAAGCAAAAAATGTGGTTCCATTTACGGGGGAAGTATGCTATAATTTTCTTATTCATTTATTATTTCCGAATAAGGAATACGGGAGGGTTATTGGCATGAAAAAAGTTGCTTATATTGCGTCAGAGTGTGTGCCGTTTATTAAAACCGGCGGACTGGCGGATGTAGTTGGAACATTACCGAAGATGTTCGACCGGAATGAGTATGATGTACGTATTATTATTCCGAATTATTTGTGTATTCCACCGAAATATCGTGAGAAGATGAGATATCTGACTCATTTTCAGATGGATATCGGCTGGAGACAGCAATATGTGGGTGTTATGTATCTGGAATATGAAGGCGTACCGGTATATTTTATTGATAATGAGTATTACTTTAATGGATTTACACCATATGGTGATGTGAAATGGGATATTGAGAAGTTTACATTTTTTTCCAAAGCAGCATTATCGATCCTGCCGGTGATCGGCTTCCGCCCGGACATCATTCATTGTCATGACTGGCAGTCAGGACTGGTGCCGGTATATTTAAAGACCCTGTTTGCAAGTAATCCGTTCTATCAGGGCATTAAGTCTATCATGACGATCCATAACCTGAAGTTCCAGGGAAACTGGGATATCAAGACAATTCAGGCAATTTCTGGGCTTCCGTCCTATGTTTTTACGCCGGATAAGTTGGAGTTTAAGAAAGATGCCAGTATGCTAAAGGGTGGATTAGTCTATGCAGATAAGATTACAACCGTCAGCAATACGTATGCCGGAGAGATCCAGACACAGGAATATGGAGAAGGCCTGGAAGGACTGCTTTCCGCAAGACACAATGATTTATGGGGCATTGTAAACGGAATTGATTATGATGTATATAATCCGGAGCGGGATCCGATGATTTATAAGAACTACTCTCTGAAAGCATATAAGAAAGCAAAGGCAGAGAACAAGCGTAAGATGCAGGAAGAGTTTGGTCTTCCGGTTGATGATAAGCAGTTTGTGATCGGTATTATTTCCCGACTGACCGATCAGAAGGGTCTGGATCTGGTTGATTGTGTGATGAATGAGATCTGCCAGGACGGTGTACAGTTTGTTGTACTGGGAACCGGTGAGCAGAGATATGAGGATATGTTCCGGTATTATCAGGGTATTCATCCATATAAGGTATCTGCGAATATTTACTATTCCGATGAGCGGTCTCATAAGATGTATGCCGGCTGTGATGTGATGCTGGTACCATCCAGATTTGAACCATGTGGTCTGACACAGCTGATGGCACTGCGCTACGGTACGGTTCCGCTTGTTCGTGAGACAGGTGGTCTGAAGGATACGGTACAGCCATACAATGAGTATGAGAAGACCGGTAACGGATTCAGCTTCCGGAATTATAATGCACACGAGATGCTGAATACGATCAATTATGCCAAGGAGGTTTATTATAACGATAAGCAGAGTTGGTATGGTATTATGGAACGGGCAATGCAGGCAGATTATTCATGGCAGAAGTCCGCAGAGAAATATCAGGAGTTATATAACTGCGTATAGATGCAATAGCAGCCTATAGGCAGCGGGAATCATAAGAATAGTGCGGTGCGGGCGGCGATACTATCAGGTAGTTTCAGGGTCTGCACCGTTTTTTCGCTTGAAGGAAATGACGGTAGATAAGGTGAGAAAGAATGGCATTCGATGGAATTGTAATTGCAAATATAATAAAGGAATTGAAGGAGCACATACTGAACGGCAGAATCTATAAGATCTATCAGCCGGAGCCGGATGAACTGAATCTGGTGCTAAAGACCCCGCAGGGAAATTACCGGCTGCTGTTATCGGCCAGTGCGGCACTTCCGCTTGTATATCTGACAACCGAGAGCAGGAATAATCCAATGACGGCGCCGAATTTCTGTATGCTGTTACGAAAGCATATCGGAAACGGAAGAATCGTGGATATCAGACAGCCCGGTTTTGAACGGATCGTGGAATTTTCCATTGAGCATCTGGATGAGCTGGGAGACCTTTGTACCAAGAAATTGATCATAGAGATCATGGGAAAGCACAGTAACATCATTTTCTGTGATGATCAGGGTACGATCATTGACAGTATTAAGCGGGTAGGAGCACAGATGAGCTCCGTGCGTGAGGTGCTTCCGGGAAGAAGCTATGAGTATCCGCCGAATCAGGAGAAAATCAGTCCACTGGAACTGACGGAAGCTTATTACCGGAGTCAGATGCTGACGAAGCCGTTAAATCTTACGAAGATGATCTACACATCATTAACCGGTGTAAGTCCGGTGGTTGCCAATGAGCTCTGCTACCGGGCAGATCTGGATGGAAATCAGAGCACTGCCAGTCTGACAGAGGAGAATGCGGATGGACTCTGGCAGGAGCTGGAGAAATTCAGGGATCAGCTGCAGCAGGAGATATTTGATCCGGCAATCTATTATGACAAGCAGGGAGTTCCGGTCGAGTTTTGCAGCATTCCGCTGACGATGTATGCGGACTATGTATGTGAAAAGGAAGCTTCCATATCAACTGTTCTGCAGACTTACTATGCGGCAAGGAACAGCTACAGCCGGATCCGGCAGAAGTCTTCCGATTTAAGAAAAATCGTAAGTAATGCGATCGAACGGACCGCAAAGAAATACGATCTGCAGTGCAGTCAGTTAAAGAGCACGGAGAAACGGGATAAGTACCGTGTCTATGGAGAATTGATCAACACCTATGGCTATGGAATCGAGCCGGAGGCGAAAGAATTCCGGGCATTGAATTATTATACCAATGAGGAGATTACGATACCGTTAGATCCACTGCTGACACCGGGAGAGAATTCCAAACGTTACTTTGCCAGATATAATAAACTGAAGCGTACCTATGAGGCACTGACAGAGCAGGTAAAGGAGACCGGCCGGGAGTTAGAACATTTAAGATCCATCCAGACAGCACTGGATCTGGCACAGGAGGAATCGGATCTGGCTGATATTAAGCGGGAACTGACAGATTACGGCTATATCAAGCAAAAGGGCGGCGGACGGAAAAAAGAGAAGCAGGAGAAGAGTAAACCGCTGCATTATATATCCTCCGATGGATTCCATATGTATGTGGGTAAGAATAACTATCAGAATGAGGAACTGACCTTTAAGGTCGCAAATGGCAATGATCTCTGGTTCCATGCCAAGCAGGCACCGGGCTCCCATGTGATCGTAAAGACGGAAGGGCAGCAGGAACTTCCGGATCGTACCTATGAAGAAGCCGCAAGGCTGGCCGCTTACTATTCATCGGCAAGGAGCGGTTCTAAGGTGGAGATTGATTATACCAGACGTTCCAATCTGAAGAAGACACCGGGCGGGGCACCCGGATTTGTAATCTATCATACAAATTACTCCATGAGTATTTCTCCGGATATCCGCGGAATAAAAGAGGTTGACCATTGACTTTTGCAGGTAGATTACTTTATAATAGATTGGATTGTAAGAAACATAAGAAAAGGTGAGAGTTATGATTCGCAGCATGACCGGCTTCGGAAGAAGCGAAACGGTGACAGAAGGATATAAGTTAATAGTCGAGATGAAGGCTGTTAATCACAGATACAGTGAGTTCAGTATTAAGATGCCGAAGAAGCTGAATTTTTTTGAGGCAGGGATCCGAACCTTACTGAAAGAGTATATTAACCGGGGAAAGGTTGATATCTTTATCACATATGAGGATTACCGGGAATCGGATGTGTGCATTAAATATAATCCGGAGATAGCAAAGACATATCTGGATTATTTGAGACAGATAGAGTCTGAATTCGGAGTACGGGATGATATTACGGTTACGAGATTGGCAGGAATGCCGGATGTGCTGACCAGAGAGGAACAGACCGTAGATGAAGATGCACTCTGGGAAATCCTGGAGGCCGGGATCCGGAAGGCAGCAGAGAAATTTGTCCAGACCAGACAGGTCGAAGGAGAACATCTGAAGGAAGACCTGATCGGCAAGTTAAACGGTATGCTGGATATGGTAGATCATATTGAGCAGGAGTCGCCGAAGCTGGTGCAGCAGTATCGTGAGAAGCTGGAAGCGAAGGTGCAGGAGCTGTTAGACGGCAGTAATATAGATGAATCCAGAATAGCGGCTGAAGTGGTGATTTATGCAGATAAGATCTGCGTGGATGAAGAGACTGTCCGGTTGAGAAGTCATATCAACAGCACGAAAGAGATTCTATCCGGTGGCGGAAGCGTCGGACGGAAGCTGGATTTCATAGCACAGGAGATGAACCGGGAGGCGAATACGATTCTGTCGAAGGCAAATTCCCTGGATATTTCCAATACAGCAATAGATTTAAAGACCGAGATTGAGAAGGTCCGGGAACAGATTCAGAATATTGAATAAGGCCAGGTGAGCATATGGACAAAAAAGGATTTTTAATCGTAATATCCGGATTTTCCGGTGTAGGAAAAGGAACCGTAGTTAAACGGCTGGTTCAGGATTACGGATACAGTCTGTCTATTTCGGCAACGACCAGAGCACCGCGGGAAGGGGAAGTAGACGGCAGAGAATATTATTTTAAGACCAAGGAAGATTTCATGAATCTGATCGATTATAACGGATTCATTGAATGGGCGGTTTATGTGGAGAATTATTATGGAACACCGCGTGCCTTTGTGGAAAAGGAGCTGGCAGCAGGACATAATGTAATCCTTGAGATCGAGGTACAGGGTGCCATGAATATCAAGGAGCAGTATCCGGATGCGATTCTGATCTTCCTGACAGCACCGAGTGCGGCGGAGCTTCGGAACCGTCTGGTCGGACGCGGCACGGAAGAAGCGGCTGTGATCGAGAAACGGATGCAGAGAGCCGTAGAAGAGTCCGCCAATATGGAATCATACGAGTATATAGTCGTAAATGATGATTTGGATCAGTGTGTAAAAGATGTAAATTCTGTCATTGTGGCACGAGGCTGCATGATTGAAGAAAATAAAGAGTTTATGAAACAGATGAAGGCAGAGCTTAAGGCTCTGTAAGAAAGGAGTTTATTATGATACATCCATCCTATACTGACTTAATGGCAGTTGTTAACAGTGAGGTAGAGCCGGGCGAGCAGCCAGTTGTTCAGAGCCGTTATTCCATCGTATTAGCATGTGCAAAGCGGGCACGTCAGATTATTGCAGGATCTGAGCCTTTGGTAGAATCCAAGGGGAAGAAGCCGTTATCTCTGGCTGTAGAAGAGCTTTACAGTGGCAAGGTTAAGATTGTCGGCGATGAAGAAGATGAGAATTAAGGAATGAATGAGAGGAGCTGTTAAGAGCTCCTTTCCTTTTCCTTATCGTTTGTAAGGAGGGTCAGACATATGAAGTTAGCGGAGTTGGTTTCTTCCCTGGATTATCAGTTGCTTCAGGGAAGTCTGGATACAGAAGTAGCAGAAGTGGAGAATGATTCCAGAAAGGTACAGGAAGGATATCTGTTTTTCTGTATCAGCGGCAGCGTCCGGGACGGACATTCCTTTGCCGGAGAGGTGGCAGAAAAGGGTGCCTCTGTCCTTGTGGTAGAGAAGCCGGTTGAGGTGCCGGAGACGGTGACTGTGATTCAGGTGCCGAGCTCCCGGTATGCGATGGGAGTCATGTCTTCTTATTTTTACGGAGAGCCGTCAAAGCAGTTAAAGGTGATCGGTATTACCGGAACCAAGGGTAAGACCACTACGACCTATATGATACAATCCATGCTGGAAAAGACCGGTCATAAAACCGGACTGGTCGGTACGATCGAGGTACAGACAGGAAGCAGAACCATCACTTCAGCACAGACAACACCGGAATCTCTGGCATTGCAGAGATATCTGAAAGAAATGGTGGAAAACGGGCTGGACAGTGTGGTAATGGAGGTATCCTCTCAGGCATTAATGCTTGACAGGGTAGCGGGCGTAGACTTTGATTATGGTATTTTCACAAATCTTTCCGAGGATCACATCGGACCGAACGAGCATGCAAGCTTTGAGGAATACCGGATGTGGAAGAGCAAGCTGTTCCAGATGTGTAAGGTCGGTATTTTTAACGAGGACGATGATAATTACAGGGAAATCTTAAAGGGACATACCTGCCGGGTGATTACATACGGTGTCCATGACACAGCCGATTATCAGGCAGGGGACTGGCATCTGTATCATGAGAACGGGCATCTGGGTATCCGGTATCAGCTGACCGGACGGATCCGGGGCGAGATGAAGGTAAATATTCCGGGAAAATTCAGTATTTATAACTCGCTGGCAGCTATTGCGATTGCAAATGAGCTGGGAGTTCCGGAGAAGAATATTCAGGAGGTGTTAGAGACCATCCGCGTCAGAGGACGTGTGGAACTGGTGCCTATTTCGGATCAGTTTACCATCCTGATCGATTATGCACATAATGCAGTCAGTCTGGAGAGCATTCTGGAGACCTTGAAGGAGTATCATCCGAACCGGCTGATCTCTGTATTTGGCTGTGGAGGTAATCGGTCCAAGGTGCGCAGATATGAGATGGGTGAAGTATCCGGTAAGCTTGCGGATTTTACGATCATTACTTCGGATAATCCACGATTTGAGGAACCGCAGGATATTATCAATGATATTATTACCGGTATTTCAAAAACCGATGGTAAATATATAGAGATCATAGACCGGAAGGAAGCATTCCGGTATGCGATCATGCATGCACAGCCGGGCGATATTATCGTTCTGGCCGGTAAGGGACATGAAGATTATCAGGAGATAAAGGGTGTAAAGTATCACATGGATGAACGTGAGCTGATACGGGAAGTGTTGGAGGAAGAGGATGTCAGCAAAATATGTGGATATAATAATCGATATTTCTCATGAAGCCATCGATCGGGCATTTCAATATGAAGTGCCCTTTTCTTTGTGTGATAAAATCGCAGTCGGTATGCAGGTAGAGATTCCATTCGGAAGAGGCAATCATATACGGACCGGATATGTGATAGGGATCAGTGACGAGCCGAACTATGATGTAGACCGGATCAAGCCGATACACCGGATCATAGAGAATCAGATACCGGTAGAAGGACAGCTGATCCGGCTGGCGGCGTGGATGAAGGAGACCTACGGCTCAACCATGTATCAGGCATTAAAAACGGTCATGCCGGTGAAAGAGACCGTGCGGCCGGTGGAGAAGAAGACGGTTCAACTGGCGGTGGATGCAGAAGAGGGCAGGCTCCGGCTTCTGGAGTATCAGAGGAAGCATAACGGAGCAAAGGTAAGGCTGACAGAGGCATTGTTAGAGCACGGAACGGTTCCGTATGAGCTGGCACGCAATAAGCTGAATATCAGTCCGGCAACCTTTCAGCGGCTGGCAACAGAAGGAACCATAGAAATCCTGACCGAGACGCAGTACCGGCAGGCAGGTACGAAGCGGTATCTGACCGAGCCGGAGCCGGAGCTGAATCCGGCACAACAGGGCCTGATCGATGCCTTCCGACAGGATTATGAAGCCGGTCATTATCAGACCTATCTGCTGCATGGAGTGACCGGCAGCGGAAAAACAGAAGTCTATATGCATGCCATGGATGTGGTTCTGGCACAGGGAAGACAGGTCATTATGCTGATTCCCGAAATATCCCTGACATTTCAGACGGTGATGCGGTTCCGCAGACACTTTGGGGAACGGATCACAATCTTGAATTCCCGGATGAGCAAGGGGGAACGGTATGACCAGTTCGAGCGTATTCGGAAGGGCGAGGTGGACATTGTGATCGGTCCCCGGTCTGCACTGTTTGCACCGTTTTCCAATCTGGGCCTGATCGTGATCGATGAGGAGCATGAGAGCAGCTATAAGAGTGATAATATACCGAAATATCATGCCAGAGAGACCGCAATCAAGCGGGCGGATATGAATCATGCCAGTGTGATCCTCGGCTCTGCAACGCCGTCCGTCAGTTCCTATTATCAGGCAGAGCAGGGAAATTACCGGCTGTGGAAGCTGACGGAACGGGTACAGAAGCGAAGCCTTCCACAGGTAGAGGTCATAGATCTGCGGGAGGAGCTTCAGAAGGGCAACCGCAGTCGGTTCAGCTATCGTCTGCAGGAACTGATCGAGGACCGGCTTAGCCGGAAGGAGCAGTCGATCATCTTTATGAACCGGAGAGGCTATGCCAGCTTTGTATCCTGCAGAAGCTGCGGAGAGGTAGTGAACTGTCCGCACTGTCAGGTGTCACTGACCTATCATGATCATCACAGCGCGGTGCCGCGGCTGGTCTGCCATTATTGCGGCTATACAGAACCGTTTATAAAGAAATGTAAGGTATGCGGATCCGGCATGATCGGGCGGTTCGGATCCGGCACCCAGATGGTAGAGGCAGAGCTACAGGAGTTTTTCCCGGAGGCGAGGATTCTCCGCATGGATGCAGATACGACCAAGGGAAAGGACGGACATGAGCGGATCCTGTCCGCATTCGCAGAGGGAAAAGCAGATATTCTGGTAGGTACGCAGATGATTGTAAAAGGCCATGATTTTCCGAATGTAACACTGGTAGGGATTCTGGCGGCAGATTTGAGTCTTCACAGTCAGGATTATATGGCAGGGGAACGGACCTTTGAGCTTCTGACACAGGCTGCGGGTAGAGCCGGGCGTGGCGAGCGGCCGGGGCAGGTTGTAATCCAGACCTATGATCCGGAGCATGCAGTGATCCAGGCAGCAGCGGCACAGGATTATGAGCTGTTTTACCGGAATGAGATCACGTATCGGAAGATATTAAAGTATCCGCCGGTGGTATCCATGATCGCAGTTCTGATCACAGGCGAACAGGAGGAACAGGTTCAGAAATGTGCGGAGCGTCTGGCAGACTATATGCGGACGACTGTGCCGGGAGAAGTTATACGGGTTATCGGTCCGTCCACTCCGGTCATCGGTAAGATCCATGATGTGTATCGCAGGATATTATATTTAAAGAGTGAGCAGGAACAGGCACTATCGGAGGCGAAGGAACAGCTTGAGTTGTATGCAGAGCAAAGCGGAGTGCAGGAGGTCTGCAGGCTTTATTTTGACTTAAATCCCATGAAGGGATATTGATAAAAAAGAAAGAAACCGTTATACTAAAACGAAGCAGCCGGATATGAGGATCCGGCATAAGAAAGGCAGGAATTAGAATGGGAATACGTAAAATCCGTTATGAAGGCGATCCGGTTTTGAGAAAGCAGTGTAAAGCCGTAGATAAGATGACACCGAGGCTGTTACAGCTGATCGATGATATGTTTGATACCATGTATGAGGCAAACGGAGTCGGACTGGCAGCTCCACAGGTAGGGATTCTAAAACGGATCGTAGTAATTGACATTGGAAATGATGAACCATTGGTATTGATCAATCCGGAGATTCTGGAACAGTCCGGAGAGCAGACCGGAGAGGAAGGATGCTTAAGCCTTCCGGGTAAGGTCGGTACCGTGACCAGACCGAACTATGTAAAATGCAGAGCCTATGATGAGAATATGGAGCAGTTTGAGGTAGAAGGTACAGAGCTTCTGGCACGGGCAATCTGCCATGAGCTGGATCATCTGGACGGCATCCTGTACCGGGATCACGCAGAAGGCGGATTACGGGAAGTAGAATAGGCGGTGAGCATATGCGTGTAATATTTATGGGAACACCGGATTTTGCAGTACCGGTATTAGAAGCGATCATTCAGGCAGGACATACTGTCATCGGTGTGTATACACAGCCGGATAAGCCGAAGGGCCGGGGGAAGAGTATGCAGTATACCCCGGTAAAGGAAAAAGCATTAGAGCATCAGATCCCTGTTTACCAGCCGGCACGGGTACGGGAGCCGGAGGTCATAGAGGAAATCCGGAATCTGAAGCCGGATATCATTATTGTAGTAGCATTTGGACAGATTCTTCCGGAGGAGCTGCTTGCAATCCCGCCATATGGCTGTGTGAATGTACATGCATCATTACTGCCGAAATACCGTGGCGCGGCACCGATCCAGAGAGTGATCATGGACGGAGAGAAGGAAAGCGGTGTTACGACCATGTATATGGCGAAGGGACTGGATACCGGAGATATGATCGAACAGCTGGTGGTACCGATCGATGCAAAGGAGACCGGCGGTAGTTATCACGATAAGCTGGCGGAAGCAGGAGCCGGACTCTGTATCTCAACGATGGAGAAGATCGAGGCGGGAACGGCACCACGGATTCCACAGGATGATTCCAAGAGCTGTTATGCCCATATGCTGCAGAAATCCATGGGAGAACTGGACTTTGAACAGCCGGCAGAGGTACTGGAGCGACTGGTTCGTGGTCTGAATCCATGGCCGAGCGCATATACACAGTTACAGGGAAAGAATCTGAAAATATACGAGGCAGATATAGTAAAGATACCGGAAAATCAGCAGAGAGAACCGGGTATGATAACGGCGGTGGATAAGAAGTCATTTACGATTCAGTGTAATCCGGGAGGACTTCGGGTAACACAGCTACAGTTAGAAGGTAAAAAACGGATGAATACCGATGCGTTTCTTCTTGGATTTGCGGTAGAAGAAGGAATGCGGTGCGGAAAGCAGACACAGGAGTAGCACGGGAATATAGGAAAGGAACGGGCGGATCATGGCAGGCAGCAGTATCAATGTACGGGAACTGGCGATGGAGACACTGACCGATGTGGATCGGGAGAAAAAGACAGCCAGTGAAGCAATGAATATTACGCTTCGCAATTATCAGTATATGAGCAAGCAGGAGCGGAGCTTTTATACCAGATTGTGCAATGGCACCTTGGAGAACCGGATCCAGTTGGATTATAAGCTCGACCGGATATCTAAAACACCGGTGCATAAATGTAAGCCATATATCCGCAGCATTCTCCGGATGAGTGCGTATCAGATCCTGTTTATGAACAGCATACCGGATTCGGCAGTCTGTAATGAAGCAGCGCTTCTCACCAAGAAGAAGGGCTTCCGACAGTTGACCGGATTTGTAAACGGTGTCCTGCGGAATCTGATCCGTCAGAAGGACGCCCTCACACTGCCGGAACGGGAAGCTGATCCGGTGAAAGCAATGTCTGTACAGTATTCCATTCCGGAATGGCTGGTAGATAAAATGCTGTCCTGGTATCCGGAAGAGATTACGGAACGGATCTTCCGGGCGTTTTTACAGGAACCGCCGCTGACAGTCCGGATCAACCTCTTACGGACGACCAAAGAAGAAGTAAAGACAGGTCTGGCGGCAGCCGGAGTAAAGGCAGCCGATGGACATTATACGGATAATACCTTACAACTGACCGGGTATAATTATTTAAACCGGATCCGGGCATTCCGGGAAGGTCTGATAACGGTTCAGGATGAGAGCTCTGTATTGCAGGGATATCTGATCCATCCGAAGGCGGGAGAGCGGATTCTGGATATCTGTGCGGCACCGGGCGGTAAAAGCATGCAGGCAGCAGAACGTCTGGGTCTGGCAGACCGGGATCGGAAGGGGCAGCCGGGCAGCGTGCTGGCACGGGATGTCAGTGCATCCAAGGTAGAGCGGATCCAGGAGAATCTGGAACGGATGCAGTATTCGAATATAGAAACACAGGTATGGGATGCGGTGCAGCCGGATCCATCCCGGAAGGAGCAGTTTGATTTTGTGATCGCAGATGTACCATGTTCCGGGCTGGGTGTGATCGGCAGAAAACAGGATATTAAATATCGGATCCGACCGGAACAGCTGACAGAGCTTGTGAATCTGCAAAGAGAAATTCTGCAACAGGCGGTCACTTATGTAAAACCTGGCGGGATGCTGATTTACAGTACATGCACGATTCATCCGGGAGAGAATGAGGAACAGGTCGGATGGCTGACGGAGAACTATCCGCTGGAACCGGAAAATCTGCATCAATACCTGCCGGAAACACTGGTTAACGAGGTGAAAGATCAGCCGGGGACAGAACTTGAGCAGGGATATACAACATTACTGCCCGGTCTGCAGAGCTGTGACGGATTCTTTATGGCAGTATTCCGGAAGAAGAAAAACTGAGGTAAAACTATGGATATTCGTTCGATGACATACGAAGAACTGCAAGCGTATATAAAGGAACTGGGATTGCCGAAATTCCGGGCAGATCAGGTGTATCAGTGGATCCATCAGAAGCTGGTACGATCTCCGGAGGAGATGAAGAATCTTCCGGGCGAGTTACGGAAGAAACTCGCAGAGGACTGGATCGGCGTAGAGGAAGAGACCAGACTGGTATCCAAAGAAGACGGAACGAATAAATTCCTGTTCCGGTTATGGGATAACAATCTGATCGAGAGTGTCTGGATGCCGTATAAGCATGGAAATTCTGTCTGCATATCCTCACAGGTCGGCTGCCGGATGGGGTGCCGGTTCTGTGCATCGACCATTGACGGCGTTGTGAGAAATCTGACCGCATCTGAGATGCTGGATCAGGTCTATGCCATGCAGTATGCAATGGGAGAACGGGTATCGAATATCGTAGTGATGGGATCCGGAGAACCGCTGGATAATTATGATTCCCTGATCCGTTTTTTACATCTGGTATCCGGTGAGCGGGGACTGCATATCAGCCAGAGAAATATCACCGTGTCCAGTTGCGGCCTGGTTCCGCAGATACGGGCACTTGCGGAGGAAGGACTTCAGATCACCTTTGCACTGTCTCTGCATGCATCTACGGATGCCGAGCGACAGGAACTGATGCCGATTGCAAGACGATATTCCCTTCATGAGACTCTGGAGGCCTGTCAGTATTATTTTGAGAAAACGGGGCGCCGGGTTACCTATGAATACAGTCTGGTACAGGGAGTCAATGACTCGCCGGAGCATGCGAAACGGCTGGCAGAGCTGCTGAAACCATATCGGCCGTGTCATGTAAATCTGATTCCGATCAACCCGATCAAGGAGCGGGATTTTCAGCGCGGAACAGATAAATCGATACAAAATTTCAAATATCTACTTGAAAATAATCAGATTAATGGTACTATAAGAAGAGGTATGGGTAGGGATATAGACGCTGCCTGCGGGCAGTTAAGGAGAAATTATATGCAACAAAATCAATAGGAGGAAGCGGATTTGTTATCTTTTGGAAAAACAGATATCGGTAAGAAGCGGAGTATGAATCAGGATAATCTCTTCTTCAGTGATGAACCAGTGGGGTGTCTTCCGAATCTCTACATTGTAGCAGATGGCATGGGCGGACATAAGGCCGGTGATTATGCTTCTTCTTACGCAGTGGATCGATTTGTAGAATTTGTAAAACAGTGTGAAGGATCAAATCCCATTACGGTCATGAAGCAGGGAATCCGGACGGTAAATGAAGGAATCCTTGCAGCATCGAAGGAACGGGAAGAATTAAGCGGAATGGGAACTACATTTGTCTGTGCAGTGGTAGATGCAGGCCGTTTATATGTGGCCAATATCGGAGACAGCCGGCTATATGTACTGGATAGAGATACTATCCGGCAGATAACATTGGATCATTCACTTGTAGAAGAGCTGATCCGGACCGGACAGCTGGATCCGTTAAAGGTCAGGAACCATCCGGAGAAGAATATTATAACCAGAGCTTTGGGAGCAAATGAGGAAGCAATTCCGGATTTCTTTGAAATCGAGCTGCATATGGATGAAAAGATTTTAATGTGCTCTGACGGATTATCCAACATGGTAGAGGATGATGAGATCCAGAATATCATTATTGAGGCAGAACAACCGGAAGCTGCGGTAATACGCCTGATCGATCGGGCAAATTATTACGGTGGTAAAGATAATATAGCAGCCCTTGTGGTGGCACAGTAAATAGAGAGGTGTAAAAATGTTAAAACCAGGAATGATGTTAGGTGATAGATACGAGATAATCGAGCTTGTAGGCTCAGGCGGTATGTCTGAAGTATATAAGGCAAAGGATCATAAGCTGAATCGCTATGTTGCGGTCAAGGTACTGAAAAGGGAATTCAGTGATGACCGGAATTTTGTATCCAAGTTCCGGGTTGAGGCACAGTCAGCAGCAGGACTGTCCCATCCGAATATTGTAAATGTATATGATGTAGGTGAGGACGAGGGCATTTACTATATTGTTATGGAGTTCGTTGAGGGAATTACCCTGAAAGAATATATCATGGACCATGGCAGATTATCAGCGGAGCAGGCGTTGGATTTTGCACTGCAGATTGCATCCGGTATCGAAGTGGCTCATCAGAATCATACGATTCACAGAGATATTAAACCACAGAATATTATTGTGTCGAAAAACGGAACACTGAAGGTGACGGATTTCGGTATTGCGCGAGCAGCTACCTCCAATACGGTAGCATCCAATGCCATGGGAAGTGTTCATTATATTTCACCGGAACAGGCAAGAGGCGGTTATAGTGATGAAAAGAGTGATATTTATTCCCTTGGTATTACCATGTATGAGATGGTGACCGGACGGGTACCATTTGAAGGTGATAACAATGTAACAGTTGCATTGAAGCATATTCAGGAAGAAATGATCCCACCGAGAGAATATTATCCGGATATACCTGCAAGTCTGGAGAAAGTCATTTTAAAATGTACACAGAAAAAACCGGAACGCCGTTATCTGACAGCCAGTGCTTTGATTGCGGATCTGCGCAGAGTTGCAACAAATCCGAATGGGGATTTTGTAGTAATGGGAACGAATACTTCCAATAATGCGCCAACCGTTATGATGTCGCAGGCGGAATTAAGCTCCATCCGGGAATCAGCCGGTAAGAAGGCATATGATGATACAGATACTATGACTGGTTATGAGGAGCCGGGACAGTCTGTTGCGGATACAGGTAAATATCAGGAAGCACCGGCAGGAGAAGAACAGCCGGAGAAACCTAGATATCAGGAACCGGTCAGAACGCAGAAACCGGAAGGCAGAACAGAAGCGGCAGTCTCTGCCGGCAGAGCAGTGACGGAAAGCAGCCGGTATCAGGGTGTGGATGATGATTTTGATCCGGATGATGACGATTATAAATATGATTATGGCGATTCGGATGATGGTGATAATGAAACAGGTGACATTACAGATGAGGATATTGACGATATCGATCCAAAGCTTCAGAAAATCGTGATGATCGGCGGTATTGTAGCAGCTGTTATTATTGCAATGTTTATCATGCTGTTTATCGGTAAAGCAGCCGGATGGTTTAAGTTCGGCAGCAATAAGAATACCGAAGATAAGAACAACGGTGCAATAGAAATGACCGTGAATGTTGTGGGTAAGAAGCAGCAGGATGCAGAGAAAGAGCTGACAGATGCTGAGATTCCATATGAGATTGAGAAGAAGAATGATGATACGATTGATGCAGATATTGTAATTTCCCAGAGCTATGAGAAGGGCGATATGATTCCTGCAGATACCAAGGTTAAGATTGTAGTCAGTGCAGGTAAAGCAGAAGTAGCGGTACCGAATGTGGTAGGATTTGAAGTTGCACAGGCGGATGAAACAATAAAGGCAGCCGGTTTTCAGGTAACACACAGCTATGAATACAGTGCGGATGTTGAGAAGGATCATGTCATCCGTCAGGATCCGTCCGGAGATCAGAAGGCTGCAGATGGAAGTACTGTAACGGTTGTTGTCAGCAACGGACCGGAAATGAAGGAAGCAGAGGTTCCGGATTTAAGAAATAAGACACAGCAGGAAGCAGAAGCAGAGCTTACAAATCATAACTTAAAGCTTGGTAATGTAACAGAAGAATATAGTGCTACCGTAGAAGCAGGCCGGGTAATCAGCCAGAGCACCAGCTACGGAACAAAGGTACTGGAAGGTTCCAGCGTAGATATTACGATTAGTAAGGGACCGGAACCGACAACGGAGGCAACAACAGCTGCCAAGACCTATACAGCAACCTTCAGTGGTAGCATCTCATTTGTAGGTGCTGGTGATTCCACAAACAGCTATAATGTAACGGTTGTATATGTAATTGGTGATACCAGCAGAACGATTGCCAGTGGTTCTATTTCTGCACAGAATAAGACTCTGACCATTCCGGCAGGATCTACACTGACAGGTCTGCCAAATACCGGTACACTCCAGATCTTATATAACGGCGTACCGACCAAGCCGGAGGATGTATCGGAATCTGTTAATGTTCAGGTTGCAGAAGAGTAGGGCATCTATGCAGGGAAGGATCATGAAAGGCATAGCCGGTTTCTATTATGTAGAGGTGCCGGACTATGGATTATATGAATGCAAGGCGAAGGGGAGTTTCCGTAATCAGAAATTAAAACCTTTGCCGGGAGATCTGGTAGATATTGAAGTTCTGGATCCTGAGAAAATGACAGGAAATGTCGTACAGATCTATCCGCGTAAAAATGAATTAATACGGCCGGCAGTTGCAAATGTAGACCAGGTTCTGATCGAGTTTGCAGCTGCAGAGCCGAATCCCAATCTTAACCTGCTGGATCGGTTTCTGATCTTGATGAATCGACAGCAGGTTAAAACTATCGTATGCTTTAACAAGGTGGATCTGGTAGATGAAGAGATGCGTAACCGCCTTGCGGAAGTATATGCAAAGAGTGGAAATCAGGTCTGTTTTACCAGCACATATTCCGGAGAAGGGATTGCAGAGATAAAACAGTTGATTGCAGGAAAGACTACGGTTCTGGCCGGGCCGTCCGGTGTAGGCAAGTCTTCATTGTTAAACTGCCTGCTTCCGGAAGCGAATGCAAAGACCGGTGAGATCAGTGAAAAGATCAAGCGTGGCAAGCATACAACCAGACATTCTGAGCTGATGCCGGCAGGTACAGATACGTATTTTATAGATACACCCGGATTCAGTACCTTATATCTGAGTGGTATTACCAAGGAAGAATTAAAGGATTATTTTCCGGAGTTTCATTCATATGAGGGACAGTGCCGGTTCCTTGGGTGCTCGCATACCCATGAGCCGGAGTGCAGAGTAAAGCAGGCAGTTGCAGAAGAAGAGATCAACAGGATTCGATATGAACATTATGTAGAATTCTATGAAGAAATAAAAAATACAAGGAGTTGGTAACATGAAACTATCACCATCTATATTATCGGCAGATTTCACACAATTAGGCGCACAGGTTCAATGTGTAGATAAGGCAGGAGCAGATTATATACATCTGGATGTTATGGATGGTCAGTTTGTGCCAAATATTTCGTTTGGAATGCCTGTGATACAGGCAGTACGAAAAGTGACAGAGAAACCGCTGGATGTTCATCTGATGATTGAGGAACCAATCCGTTATTTACAGGAGTTTAAGAATGCGGGTGCTGATATTGTGACCGTACATGCAGAGAGCTGTAAGCATCTGCATCGGACCATTACCAGAATTCGTGAGCTGGATATGAAGGCAGGTGTTGCACTGAATCCCGCAACCTCTGTGAATGTATTGAATTATATCTTTGATGATATTGATATGGTACTGGTTATGAGTGTGAATCCGGGCTTTGGCGGGCAGGCATTCATTCCGGGAGTTCTGGATAAGATTAAAAGGGTACGTAAAATTGCAGAGGATAAGGGACTTAAGAATCTGGAGATTGAAGTTGACGGAGGAATTACACTCAATAATATTTCCACGGTTGTAGATGCGGGAGCAGATGTTATCGTGGCAGGCTCTGCAATCTTTAACGGAAATCCGGCAGAGAATGTAAAAGAGTTCCTGAAGCGGATGTGTTAGGAGATCATCAATGGGAAAGCATTGTGTTATGATAGCCGGAGGCGAATTTGATGTCGAATTCGCCTCTTCTTATATCAAAGATAAATATGGCAATGAAGGACCGGAATTATTTATAATTGCGGATCACGGACTGGATGGAATGGCAGAGCTTGAAAAGAGGAATCCGGATATGCAGGCAGAGCTGATCGTAGTCGGAGATTATGATTCCGTAGAACCGGGGAAACTGCAGAAATACCGGGAAAGACCGGATGTCCGGATCCTCCGGTATCCACCGGAAAAGAATTATACGGATTCTCATCTGGCACTCTATACGGCCCTTGAGGAAGATATTGAAGAGATAACGATTCTCGGAGCGACCGGGACCAGAATTGATCATATGCTGGCGAATCTGGGACTTCTGCAGATCTGCATGGAAAAGGGAGTTGCGGCAGAGTTGGTAGATGCCCATAACCGGATTCATATGATCGATCATGAGCTTCGTCTGGAACGGGAGAAGCAGTTTGGAACTTATGTCTCTTTGATCCCGTATACAGAGCTGGTGACCGGTGTGACACTTACGGGGATGAAATATCCGTTGGAGGATTATACTTTTCATATCGGAATTGCATGGGAAGGCGGCAATAAGATTACCGACAATGGAGTGAGCCGCGGTATCAGCAATGAGATTGAAGATGAAGAGGCATTGATTCAAATGAAGACCGGAAGTCTGTTGGTCATTGAAAGCAGAGATTGACAGAAATAAATAAGCACTCAGCCGAACCTGAGTGCTTGTTATATGAGGGGAGAGAAAATTATTAGTTAAATGCTAAATCTTTATTTACCTGTATTATAATCATCAAATATGAACAAATTATGAATGCAAAAAGAATTTTATGTGAAAGATATAGAAAACAGAATCTATTTATAAAGTAGGAGATCGGGATTGAAAATACGAGTGTTATGTGTGGGAAAAGTAAAAGAAGAATTTTATCGAAACCGGATCCGGGAGTTTTCGGAGCAGTTGAATCGTCAGGTAAAAACAGAAATTACTGAAGTGGAAGATGAACGCACACCGGATGGAAGTAATGAGTTGAATCTGAATAAAATCAGGGAGGCAGAGGGAGAACGGCTTCTGCATTATCTGCCGAAGAATGCAGAGGAGCTTGTGATAGCTCTCTGTATTGATGGTAAAAAGTATGATCAGGACCAGATGAGAGGGTTGATTAAAAGGTATGAAACCGAACGGGGAATCTCACAGGTGACATATATTATCGGAGGTTCGGTTGGACTGGATGAGAGAGTTATCCGGCGGGCAGATGTCAGACTGAGCTTTTCGGATATGACCTTTCCACATCAGCTGATGCGAGTAATGCTGTTAGAACAGCTAATGTCCATCCATTATTTATGATATGGCTGGTGATTCAGAATCCGGTAACTGCGATAGAGCTGTTCATATAAAACAACACCGGACAGACCGGTAGAAAGCTCCATGGAGGACAGATGGATCGGAGACATGGAGATACATACCGGATAGCCGATAAAAAAATAAACAGAGGAAGTACCATGGATTCCAAGTTGATCCAGATTCCCGGCAAAGTCTTCGGAGGTATATGTGTCTGTGCCGGGCAATACCTGATAACAGCAGGTATGATCGGAAAAATTCTGCTTTATCAGAAACGGTTCCAGTGCTTTTATGGGTTTGCAGACCAGTCTGATAGTGCAGTAGGCACTTAATCGTTTGGAATATTCAGCAATCGCAGCGGCATCATTTGGATTCAGTTTTTTGGTATTCAGGTAAATAGAATAGTTCATTTTGTTTGGTCCTGTACTCCGTATTTATAGTTCATTTCGTTGCATTTTTATAAAGGATTATGAATAAAAGAACCGCAAACCCTTGAAAATACTGGGGGCTGCGGTTCTCTTATATAATTCTTACGACAATAAAAAGTGCACCAGATAAGCATCTAACTAATGCTTAAGAATCCTTTATTTTCAAGGGTTTTCGATATTCTTTTGTTACAAAAATTGATAAAAAGGGGCAAAAAAGGGGCAAACTATAAAAATTTTACACCTTTTAACTGCTCATTATCAGTGTCAATGAGTTTCTTCATAACGTGTAAATAGATCTCCCGTGTAATAGCACTGTTATCGTGCCCGAGCCGGCGGGAGATGGTATCAATGTCTACTCCGTTCGCCATCAGCATAGATGCGTGCGTATGCCGCAATGTGTGCGGAATGATCTTCCGGCCGAGAACGGATTCCGATACCTCTCGTAAATACTTATTATAGGCTCCGTATGACATGCGGTCTCCGGAAGCGTGATAGAACAGATGTGTAGTGCTGATCCCGGCCTGAAGCTTATTCTGCTTACTCCATAACCGGTATTCCTTTAACATTGCCTCCAGCTCCGGCTGAATAAATACATCCCTGGTCGAAGTAACCGTTTTCGGAGACGTTATGATATGATTCACAACATCATACGATTTTGTTACATGAACATACATATCATCAACATCAGAGTCTTCAAGTGCGATAGCTTCACCTATTCGAAGCCCCGACAGAGAGAGAAACAGGGTGAGATAGTACCACTGCATCTTATGCGTGCTCCGCATGTAATCGAGCAGGGCCTTCAACTCCTCTGTCTCCAGATATTTATCTTTGATCTTTTCCCGGTGTGGGACATCCTTAAAGCCTTTTAACTTCTTTATCAGATCTGTATTATCACAATAGTCATTTTCATATCCCCAGCTGATCATAGCCTTGAATCTCCGGATGTATTCGTTCATAGTGCCCGGAGCATAGTCATGAGACAGTAGGACATCCTTGATATATTGAGATGTCAGATTGTTCACAATAGCATCATGACCGAACAGATCAAGCAGGTGAGAGAGGGTCCGCCGATTCCGAACGGAAGTGGAAGGCTTTACGGTCTTTTCCTGATATGCCATATATGCAGCAAAGAGGGTATCCAGAGTCGTGTTATCGTTTCCCAGTGTCGGCATGATGCTTTCGATTTTCTTCGCCAGCTCTGCCTGCGCTATCTTACGATTGGCAGCAGTGTCTTTACCATCCAGAGTGATGGATACCTTTTTGTCCTTCTGGGTCAAAGGATCCTTATACCGTTCTGTGTATTTGATTTTTCCCTCTCTTGGTATTTCACTCCACATAATATCCCTCCTTTAGACGATCAGTAAAATGCTAAAGTTGCACCGGTGCAACCGATTATGATCGTATCTGCAGTTTTGCAATCAGGGCATCTTTCAGAACCCTTGAATAGTTAATTCCATAGCTTTCGCATGCGGTATTTAACCATGCAGGGATTGTAAGAGTCTTTTTGACCGGTTTATCTCCATATTGGCGAGCAAATTCATCAAGATCGACACAGATCAGATTCACAAATGCTGCGTCCTCATCTTTTTGAACAGATTCAATCGGAGTTGGATCTGGTAAACGCTCCCCATCCTGAAGAGAGGTAAACAGGTAAGAACCACAAGCTTCCTGAGCCATAGAAAAGGCATCGGAAAGATTGTCACCGAATGTTGCAAGGTCATTTAAGTCAGGAAAGATAACGGAGTACCGCCCATCATCTTCCGGATAAAACACTGCCGGATAAATGTAATTCATAATAATGCTCCTTTCTATTTGTGGGGCAGGCCTCTATTTGAGACCTGCCTGTTTCAGTATGGAGTTGACAACCTTTTGAGGGATGTCACCCCGATGATTCGGAATAGTGACCTTTCCCGGTTTGGCAGGATGTTTGTATTGATGATGTGAACCTCTCACATCTACTAACGTCCAACCGTCATCGAGGATTATTTTTTCAATCTCTCGAAATCTCATTTGTATTGTTTCCTCCTTACATGATTATGATAACACGTATAATACGTGCTGTCAAGGAGAAATAAAAAACCAAGGTGCAAAATGTGCCCTGGTTTTCTATATAAAATTCATTCAGAAAATGAATTAAAAAAATCTTCTTCGGATATTATTTTTACCTTGCCGCCAGATAATTGTATTTCTTTTGCTTTCTTGATTTTGGTACCATAATTACCACAACTCCAATCTATACTGCCTAAAGAACCTACAACTAAATAATCAGTTTTTCCGGATACTGATTTCCTTACAATTCCGCCATGCTCACTAATTAATTTTTCCACATCGGCTTTTTCACCAAACTTAAAATTACCGGTTAAACATACAGCTTTTCCGGCTATGTTTATGTTACTTACAGAATCCGCAGAAGGAGATATAAAATCGTTGAACAATTGAAGCATTTCATCTAACTCAGATTGCTCTAAAATACCATCTTCGAGAGATGACGCAACTACAGTAGAAATACGATCATACGGAAATTGTCCATCAAGATATTTATTATTGTTTAGCCAGTTATTTAAAGAAAAAACCTCATCATCTGTAAGAACCTGGTCGGAGATGATGCCCTGTAGGAGGGAGTTTAATTCTTGAAGTGCCTTAGTTTGACTCGTGTTATAGATATGTCTTTTTTTGGAGGAGTCGATAGTTGTTGCAATTTCAGAAGGTGTAAAATCAAGTAGTTTTTCATAACAACTTTTAGTGATTTCACAATCTCTCAATGCACGATGACTGCCGGAAGTGTCTATTAAAAAGTATGCAGCTACATTAGAAAGAGAGACTTTTGGGAGAAAATTCATTTTTCTTTGAGCAATGTGTAAAACGTCAATATAATCATTGTTAAATGAGTAGCCAAGCGATTCTGCAATGCGCCTTACAACCGGAATATCATAGGATGCTATATTGTAACCAATAAGCTTATTTTTACCGATGAATTTAAGAAATTTAGGTAAAATAACATTGATTGTTGGCTGATTTTTTAAAAGCGAATCAGTAATATGATGAACTTCAATGGATCTTGGATCCAAAGGTCCTTGGGGTTTGATGAGGTGATCAAATGTATCGACTATTTTTGTTCCTTTGACTTTGATAGCAGATAGTTCGATGATTTCAGCTTCTCTAGAACTAAGACATGATGTTTCGATATCGAATACAATATAATCACAATTTGAATTTGATTGAAATAAGAACATAAAATTCCTCCTCGACTTTATTGAACTAAGTATTTGAGATTTAATTTTTCTCCTTTCCTCTATGGTTTAAAAATAAGTATACATGAGACTTTGTAAAAATCAAGAGAAAAACGGCAAATAAAGTCGAAAAATATCTTGCAAATTTGAAGTGGATGGAGTAACATCTAATCATACCTTTATTTTATTTTTATTCATGGAACCGTGGCACCGTCGGGGTCACATTAATGCACAAATCCTCTTTATGGGGTCGAGCTATGCGTGTTGAAGTATAGGTACAATTGAAAATAAAGAGAAAAAAGACAGATTCAACTCGGATCTGTCTTTTTTTGTGCGAAAAAAGGAAATAAAACGGAGAGCTTTGTTGTTAAATACCAGGAAGGGAGGGAATAACGATGACACAAAAGGAATTAAAAGATGCCATCATTGCAGTGCTCAAGCGTTGCAACGATAAAAACGCATTAAGAGCAATCTTGGAATTTGCCATTAAGATGGCGCGGTAAGAAGAGGGAAGAGAAGAAGACGTTACCATCAGGTAGCGTCTTCTTCTTTGTACCGCTTTATAAGATTGTCTATGTATTTCCGCACAATATCACGTTCATCCGGCTGAAGCTTGGCATATTCGATCAGGCAGGATGTAACAAGCGGATCGTCGCTCAGCTTAGAAGCTGCAATCATGTAGTCGTTTTCATTTGGATCCTCTCGGAACATGGGACCATTTCCCGTTTCCAGCCATCCGGGGTTTACATTGTATTCCCGGCAGATGGAAAGAAACATCTGATCGGTGACCGAACATTGTCCATGTTCAATTTTAGAAATTGCGGATTTTTGCACTCCGAGTTTCTCGCCGAATTTCTCCATTGTAAGACCAAGCGACTTTCTTATTTCATTTACACGCTCGTTTTGCGTCATGAAATCACCTCCTTCTTGTGGATAGCATAACACGGTAACGAACAGAAATCAATAAAAAGTTGAATAAAGAAACAAAGAGGTATTGACAAGGGAGAATAAAGATACTATTATGTTGAATAAAGAAACAAGAAAGTGAGGTGAAAAGCATGGAAGAAAAAAAGAAAATCATGGAGGAAATCTCCGGAATGACAAAAGAGCTGAAGGAAGAAGATCTGCAGAAACTCAAAGGTGTGATTATTGGGATCCGGTTAGCTCGGAGCGAGAAGTCAGACATTGAGGCAGCAGGATAGGAAGGAGGAATGACACATGGCAATAGTGACGAAGTTATATGCCATGTCGGGGCTGAAGATCATCAAGACTAAGGCCCAGATCATGGAGGAATTCGGAATGTCAGCGAGAACGGTGGATTCCCGACTGACAGAAATCCGGCAGGAGATGAGGAACGGAGGCAGATATGCAGGATATGAATACACCATAGGTGGATCAGGCAAGTACACACTGATTAATTATCTGGTATTCGTAGACCATGAGATGCACCGAGGATTGCTTACTCAGAAGAATCTGAGGAAGAACCTTCCACCGTACAACCCGGCGAAGATAGCACAGGAACTGGCGATGTACGCAGATAAGGAGCTGGCGCTGGAAAGCGTAAGAGAATAAGGAGGGCATAAGGTGAAGGTAATTTACAGGATAGCCGGGACAGGCTTCCTGTTGAGCGCAATGGCGCTTGATAGTGAGAGCATGATCCCAGCATGGATATGTGCCGGTTGCGTGGCATTGCTGGCCATTGGATTGGCAAAAAACCAAAAGTTGCACCGGTGCAACAGAGAGGAGAAGCATGATAGAGGAAATCATATTAGATCTGCTGAACAGGATCCCGGTAAGGGAGCTGAAACAGCGGTATAAGGAAGAAAAGAAAAGCTACATACTACAGGATGGCCGGGTTGTGAAGGTCATCCAGGAAATATGAATCGGACATGCTTCAAATGCAGGTATGAGCAGGAAGGCTGCCGGAGCTGGCATGACTGCCGGAAACCGGACGGACATAACTGTCATATTACAGGTAGATGCTCATTCTGCATCAACGAAGCCTGCCCGAAGGCAAAGAAAAAAGCATAAAAAAAGACGCTCGGTAAAGCGTCTTTCCGGCAACCTTGAGAGGTAACCAAAACCCTATATATAGTGTACCTCTAAAGGGGCGGAAAGTCAAGAAAAACAGGGGCTTCTGCCCCGATTTAATACCTCGTTCAGGATATTAAAGTTAGGTATCCGGACAGGGAGGAGGTGACACTGTATCTACGTTAGAACTGAATATGACTGTGGGTGGGTCAAACAGATCGAGTTGAGGTATCCGGGGCGGTATGGTGCTCCCGGGTGTCCAAGGTCGAAGAAGAAGGAACGGACTCCGGAGCAGATCGAGAGACAGAATGAGGTGAACCGGATCAGGAGGTTGCAGAGAATCATCCTTGCGAACTTCCGCCCGGGAGAGTCCTGGCATCTGACTCTGGGATATGGCGATGATAAGCCGGAGACCGTGGAGGAAGCGAAGAAGCGACTGAGGAAGTTCCTTGCACAGATGAGAAAGGCTCTGAATGCGGCAGGGATGGATTTCAAGTGGATTGCCGTGACGGAGGTCGGAAAGCGAGGAAAGGCCTTTCATCATCATCTGATCATTGAGGACCTGGACGGGATCCATCGGCTGGTGAAGCGGCTATGGGCGTATGGCCACGATCACTGGTCGGACGTCTATGAGAAAGGCGAAATGGAGCGACTCGCCAGCTATATGGTCAAGAAGGAAACGAAGGAAGACCCGGATGGAACTCCGTTCCGGGGGACAAAGTATACCCACAGTCGCAATAACCTGATAATACCTCAGCCGGAGCGGCAGACGATGAAGCGGCGGACATGGCCGGAAGAGCCACGGGTGCCGAAGGGCTGGGAGTTGATAAAGGACAGCCTGTATGACGGTGAGAACCCGGTCACAGGTTATCCGTATAGGCATTACAGCCTGAGGAGAATAGTGAAGAAAGGAGAGGATAGATATGCTGGTGACCGTATACGTCGAAAGCGGTATAAGAGGTCCGGCTAGGCGGTCAGGAGCCGGGACTTGGCTGGTCGAGTACATCCGGAAGGATGGAACACCGGAGACGCGACCGGTGGATCCGGCGGATGCGGTAACATGGCTCCCGGACACCACGCAGGCAGCGCTGGAATTGAATATGCTGATTGACGCGCTTTCAATTCTTACGAAACCGTGCGAAGTCCGCATAAATACCGAGTGTGAGCACATTTTGAACGTGTTTGAAAATGGATGGCTGGAGAAGTGGAAGGAAAGCGACTGGAAGACGGCAAAAGGGAAGCCTGTGGCCAATGCGGAGCTGTGGCAGCAGTTGAGTGAATACATAGATGTGCATGAGGACGTGCTGGTAGAGAAAGGCGAGAACAGCTATCGGAACATCATGCAGATGGAGATATTGAAAGAAGAAAAAAGGAGGAAGAAAAATGGAACGGATATACATTAGCGGCCCGATCACAGGGCATGAGGACTATCTGGCAGAATTTGCTTTGATGGAAGACAAGGTGAAAGCGAGATTTGACGGAAAGGTGGAAATCATTAATCCGGCAAGAATATGTGCGAATCTTCCGGAAAGCACGGGCTGGGAGGAGTATATGAATATATGTCTCGCATTGGTGGAAATGGCAACGGTAATCTATATGATGCCGGGATGGAAGGAGAGCGCTGGGGCCTGCGTAGAATATGGCTATGCGAGAGCTCTGGGCCGGAAAATCTATAACGTGTAAAGCTGCAAGTCAAGGAGGAACGGAATATGGAAAAGAAATTTGGAACATTTAAGACGGTTGATGAACTGAACAGGGCAGCAGAAGCCCAGAAAGCAGAAGGAGACCGGGAGGCACTGTATGCACTGGCCGAAGAAAACGGACTGGATAAGGAGTCTGTAGATGAATTCATGGAAGATGATGTGAAATTCGCATATCCGCTGGAAGCTGCATGCGGGAAATTGGACATGGAGATGAAAGAAATCCGTACAGACGAGATCATATCGGACTGGATCGATTATATCCGGCAGTGCTGTGTGGATGTGGAAGGATTCAGCGAGAAGGTCTTTGATCCGGATAAGACATTAAAGGGATGTCTGGCATATCTGCTGAAATGGTCATTCGACAATATGTATGAGATTGATAAAGAAATATGCAAGGCAGCAGGATGTGCCTGCCTGACTGTGAAGGTCGGAGAACCGGGCATGCGGACAGCCAAGCGGCTGATCCGGGAATATTACGAGGGGGTGCAGGAGGATGAGAGCATTTAAAGGCTTTAATGCGAACCTGACGTGCACGAAGGGCAACGGGACATATCAGTATGAACCGGGCAAGACGTACTACACGGATGCATCACAGACGGCAAGGACCGGCTTTCATTGCTGTGAGAATCCAGTAGATTGCCTGACATGGTACGGACTGCCGCTTCAGTCACAGATCCATGCAGATGGCAGCAGGATCTTTGTAGTAGAGGCAGAGGGTGACATAGACGAGATAGACGACAAGATTGCCTGCACACAGCTCACGCTGATGAAGGAGCTTAGATTGAAGGCATTAGTTCTTGAAATTGTAAAATACATCATAACCCATCCGCTCAGAGACTGGGAAGGAAAGGGAAAACTGTACGAAATAGAAAAAGACATAGCAGAAGCCCTAGAAGATGGCTTTGCAATCGCCAGAGGGGTAAATCCAAGGGCGAAAGGGAAAAAGGGTGCGGTGCTGGCTGTGCTGGTAGAGGACCCAAAACAACCAGATCGGTTCCTGACCGCAAAGGTTGGAACGGTTGGAATAGAACTTCAACCGGATACATGGTATACAGCGTTTGACGGAAAGTGGGTGGAGCTATGAAGAAGAAAATGGTTGAGAAGCTTCAGCCGACCGGCACCCGAAAATCCGGAAATGTAGTAACGACGCAGTTCAAGGATGGAATACTGATTCTTAATCTGTACAAGGATAAGAAGCTTCATGGCAGGTACTGTATGAACGTGGAAACCGGAGAACATGCGGACATTGATGAAAAGAATAATTGGGAAACAAGAAAGCTGGAGAATATCATAGGCTGCAACATATATACACCGTGGTCGGCCATAAAGAAAAATATCCGATTCGATTCAAAAGAAGACGAGGAAAGGATCATCGAAAAGCTGGCATATGAGACAGACGGAAGTCCGTGGGACATGATCGAATCAATGGAGTCGAGATATAACATTGATTGCAATTCTAAAAAGGAGTATTTGAAACAAAGGCGAATTGAGGAAGAAACCAATGCAATACCGCCACTTCCGGATATGGACGACTGGGTGAATGAGATGATTGGCGGGAAGGACTACGCATTTCGGGATAGAGAAAGCGGCGAATACTGCTGTACAGCCTGCGGAAAGACATATTCCATTACAGAAAAATGGAAGAATAACCAGAAAGCAATCTGCCCTGCTTGTGGGAAGGAGATCATAGTAAAAAAGCTGGCAAAGCGGATCTATGTACCGGCACAGGTGATGATCATTCAGAACGTAGATGAATATCGGACGGCAATCAGTTTTGTGGATGTCAGGATGGAATGGGAGGCAGGATCAAAGAGGTACCTGAATGAATCGGTAGCAATGGTGATCATGGCATACAAACAGAGGCACAAGCTCCGCAGGGGCATATCATACAGGCTGTATTTCAATCAGAGCGCCAAGCTGGATGATTTTGGAGATGAGCGATACAGAGGATATTACGGCTGGACACGTAGGGATGGATATTGGGATGGGAATCCGGCCAGTCGGAAGACTACCGAGTGCTATCTGTATCCCGAAGGGGTGGAAGCTCTTGACGGAACAATATATGAACGCTGGACGAGGATTTTCAAACAAATGGCAGCAGGGCACCAGCCATTCTGGTATAACAACCTTTTGATGTCGTGCTACGTCGAACAGGATTTAACAGCGATGGTGGAATATCTGTACAAGGGAAGGTTCTACAGAATGCTGAAGACTGTATCGGGATCAATCTGGCCGAGAATGACATGTGGAATGACATGGGAGCAGATATCCTATGACGGCGAGCTGAATCCGGAAGGAGAGACAATCGAAGAGGTATTTAACATCAATGACCGCCAGGTGATCAACCGAATCCGGGATGTAAACGGAGACATGAATACATACAGATGGCTGAAAGCTGCGCATGAATGTGGCTGGAAAATTTCACAGGAGACGCTGGAATGGCTGAATAGAAACAATATATCAGCCAGAGGCGTAGGGTTCATCCTGGGGAAGATGTCGCTGCAGCAGATCATGAACTACGTGAAACGTCAACAGAAAGAGTCCTATCCGGATGCAAGTGCCAAATTAGTGCTGAATCAATGGGAAGACTACATGAGAATCTGTGAGATTCTCAAGAAAAAGACGGATGATGAGATGGTATACAGACCGAGAGAGCTGAAAAGGAGACATAATGAGGCGGTAGCGGAACGGGAAGAACGAGAAGCAGAGATTGTGGCAGATGAGTATTCAGAGAAATATGGAGAAGCTGAATCGGTGCTTCGAGAAATCAAAGGAAAATTCGAATACACTGGGGAAGACTTCTTCATCAAGGTACCGGATCGGATCGTAGATATCGTGGTGGAAGGCAGATGCCTGCATCATTGTGTAGCGTCCAGCGACCGGTATCTTGAAAGAATGAAAAACAATGAAACGTATATCTGTTTCCTCCGGAAGGCAGCAGAACCGGATACACCGTATTACACGATTGAGGTCGAGCCGGGTGGCACGATCCGTCAGCACCGGGGATATTTAGACGAGGAACCGGAATTTGACAAGGTGAAGCCGTTCCTGCAGGAGTGGCAGAGAGTGATTAAGCAGCGCATGAAAGAAGAAGATCATGAGCTGGCAAGGATATCCCGTGAAAAGCGGGAAGCGAACACAGAGGATCTGATCCGGAAGAACAATCTGAAAGTCCTAAAGGGACTGGAAGAGGACTTCATGGATGCAGAAGCAGTATAAGGAGGAGAATATGGAGATAACAAACGGATACTATAGTGGGACGATGCCGGTACAGACATATAAAGAGTTCAAAGGGCTGGTAGACAGAGAATTTGAAATAGAATCAGAAAGCTTTGTACGATTAGGGTACTACTTAAGATGTGCGGAAAATTCGAATATCCTGTATGAGTCTGGATATAAAAGCATTTTTGAATTTGGCGAGAAGGAATATGGATTAAAGAAAGATGTTGTATCAAGATATGTCAATATCAATAAGCGATTCAGCGAAGGCGGCTTTTCCAGTGTATTGAAGAAGGAATTTCAAGGGTATGGAAGGTCGAAGCTGGCGGAGATGCTGACACTCCCGGACAATTTGATTGAATTAATGACTCCGGATATGACAAGGGATGAAATCATAGAAGTCAAGAAAGAATATGCAGAAGAACAGGAGACGTCAGACATTGAGCTGGCGATCGAGGCAGCAGAACAGCCGGAAGAGGAACAGGAAGCTTCGATGATGGAGCGATTCATGTTCGAGTTTTTTAAGCAGCAGCCGGAGGAATACATTTATATGCCGAAAGATTCACGGAGCATCCGGGAATATCTGAAGCCGGGGGATAGCCGACTGATCATCTGCAGAATCCCTGGAAAAGGCAAGTGGATGATGAGCCTGACGGATGCGGAAGAGATCAAGCTGTCAGACATGCGGCAGGGCGAAACAGTGAATACAACCTGGAGCGAGCTGATCAAATACGTGCAGAAGATCACACCGGAGGGATATCGGAAACAGCAATGGTGTGATCTGTACCACATGCCTTATCCGGAAGAGCCGGAAAAAGAACCAGAAAAGGTGCAGGAGAAAAAGAAGAAAGTAAAGGTAGATGTTGTAAAACCGAAAAAACCAAAAGTTGCACCGGTGCAACCAGTCAAAGTGGAGGTCGTTCCGGGAGTAGAAGCAATCATTGAGGATGAGGAGAAGGCATCTGAGGCAGCAGAGCAGGAGATAAAGAAAGCGGAAATCATGGCGGTGCCGGAGCATACAGAAGAGCCGGAAAGCCTTGAAAAGACCGAGAGTGAGGCTATCACGGAAGAATCATATAAGGAACGTATGAATGAACTCAAAACAGCCGGCAGATTGAAATTGAATGAGATAAATGAATGCATAGCTATGAATCTGTTCATAAAAGCGATACTGCACATCAAAGAGGCGATGATCTTAATTGATCAGATGGAAAAGCTTGATAATCTGCCAATCATTGAGGAGGGATAACATGTCAAAATTGAGTAAAGCAACCGACTTCTCAAAACGGGAGCGGGAACGGATCAAAGCAAGAGACCAGTATTGCATCTTCTGCAAAATGGGATATCACATGAATGAATGCCGGGACAGCTATCTGTTCCGGATGCAGGAGATCATGCATTATATCCCCCGATCGCATCAGGGCCTGGGAATCGCCCAGAATGCCGCCATGGGATGTAAATTCCATCACGAAATGCTGGATAACGGAAATCAGGGCAGAAGGGAAGAGATGCTGAAGCTCTTCCGGGAATACCTGCAGCGTCACTATAAGAACTGGAATGAAGAGGATTTGAAGTATAGAAAGTACAATTTCTGAAAGGAGAAACAATATGTTTATAAAAGCAAGTGCATTTAAGAAGTTAGCAAAAGATTCATGGGAGAGAGGAGTTCTGGTCTTAAGCCGGAAAGCGGATACCCTGTTAATCCAGGGCGCAAGCTGGATTATAGCGGCTCAGATTGACGTGGTGCCGAATAAGATCCGGGCCATTCTGGTTGAGATGTGTGGATTCCTGCCGGATGAAGGGCAGACCTTCCGTGCGGCAAAAGGGTATGAAAACCAGTACGAATTTGAACAGACAATCCGCTGGGATTGGATCGACCGTGCCAGAGAAGACGGAAGGATACAGCTGAGGATAACAAGAGCAGCATGGCAGACACGTTCAGGAAGGGTAATGCGGATAGTCAAAGGAACAGACACGATATTCCTTCCGCAGGAGAGCCTGGATGCGATATCCCCGGATGCAATGGTAGAATGGGAAGACGCAGTCCAGGGACCATATGAATTTGTCGATCGAGGAGCATTCTGGCTGAATTCGTATGGAACGGCAATATTCATGAAAGGACTGACAAAAGATGATGAGGCAGCAGCTGAATACCTAGATGGGATGAAGGGAATGGAAGTGATTGACTGATGAAATGTGAAAGATGTATCTGGTGGGTGCATATCAGTGATGCCCCACCAGGGGTGATGGAATGTTGTTGGAGGCCGAGGGAGAACGAAGAAATAAGACCGTGTGAGGAGAAGGATGATGAGACAGTGCAGTAAATGTGTATACAGATGCAAATTAACAGGAGGAGCATTCTGTCAGTTCATCCTTGTCACAGGTCACATGAGGCCATGTGATGCAGACAACTGCACGGAATTTGTATACGGAAAGGAAACAAGGCTGCCTACGGACAACCTATACGCATTTCAGAAACGGCAGTGGGAGAAGCGGAATAAGAGAAAGGAGATAGAATGAACAAGATAATTATAATGGGTCGGCTGACCAGGGAACCGGAAGTGCGATGGTCGCAGGGAGCGACTGCAACAGCCATCGCAAGGATATCGGTTGCAGTGGACCGGAAGTGGAAGCGGGAAGGAGAGCCGGAGGCGGACTTCTTTAATTGCACAGCATTTGGGAAACAGGCAGAATTTATCGAGAAATATCTGCATAAAGGAACAAAGGTCCTGATATCCGGACGGGTACAGAATGATAACTACACGAACAAAGACGGACAGAAGGTATATGCTGTACAGATCATGATAGAAGAGGTCGAATTCGCAGAGAGCAAGAATGCAGGGCAGCAGGATACGAACCAAAGGCAGCAGGATAGACCGGCATACACGGACGATGGCTTTATGAGCATTCCGGACGGAGCTGAGGAAGAATTACCGTTCAATTAGAAGCGATATCGGAGAAGGGATACAACAAAGCCATTGATGATTTCGAGATATGGCTGAAAACCGAGAAGCACAAAGCAATAGACGAAAAAACAGGTGAGCTGCTGATCGCAAGAGATGGCGTCTGGGTTGACGCCTTTGAGACATTTAAGAAGGAATACAAGCCGGAAATTAAATCAAAGGTCAGAAGGGTACTGAAAAAAGTATGTGAAGTACCTGGAGCTGTGGGCCAGGAGACACTCGACATCTTGTATGAGATATGTAGCATGATTCAAAGCAGGAGGGAAAAGGATGACAAAGACGGTGTTGGAGCAGTACATAAGCGTGAAACAGGAGATTCGGGAGATAGAAGCCCGGATTGAACGGTTAAATAGCAAGCTGGACAGAATCAACCGGGAAGGAAATGTGAAAGATGCTGTTAAGGGCGGGAATGGTGGATTCCAGATGTTCCATATCGAGGGATTCCCGGTAGCGGAGGAGGACGAGGCTAAATATCTTTTGTCAAAAAATATCCGCCTACTGGAAGAGAGAAAAGCCAAGGCAGCAGAGCTGGTGGTCAGCGTTGAGGAATATTTGAATACTCTGGATGATAGCCGGATGCGGAGAATGATAAGCATGAGATACATCGAGGGAATGCCATGGGGAAAGATAGCTCACAGGATGGGTGGAAGAGCTACGGAAGAGAGCTGTAGAAAAGAAGCTGAGCGGTTCTTAAAAAAATAAAAAAGTTTGTCCGTTTTGTCCGCTCAATATATGCTATCATCAAACTGGAATCAATGTAAAGATATAAGAGATTCCTCCTTTGGACATGGAGCAGGGAAGCAGTCGGCACGGTGTGCCGGCTGCTTTTGCTATGTGGAGAAAAAAAGAATGAAAAGACTGGACCATGAAGGAAGCCACAGAGGCGCATTCGAAAAGAACAAAAAGAAGATTCTTGCAACACAGAAAGTGTGCGGCATCTGTGGAAAGCCAGTTGACTTTTCATATAAATATCCGCATCCACTATCGCCATGCATTGACCATATCATACCGATAGCGAAAGGCGGACATCCAAGCGACCTGTCGAATCTGCAGCTGGCACATTGGACATGTAACCGGCAGAAATCAGATAAGCTGGTAGAGCTCAAAGGATATGATGCAGGGCAACGGGAGGCAATCAGTAACCGTGTCCTGCCGCAGTCGATGGACTGGACACAGTACCGAGGATAGGGGGGCATATCCCCCTCCCGGTGGGGGCGAATGACGTTCCCGCCGTCACTGTACAAATTTCTCGCTGAGAAAATCATGGAGGTAAGACATGAGTGAATATAAAGGCATCACGTACCTGAGAAACAAGCTGGCAACGAAGCAGACAAGGGTACATACACGGTACACATATTATGAGATGAAGCACGTAGCGGAAGATCTTAGGATATCAACTCCGGATGGGCTGGAGTGGTTCAAATCATGTCTGGGCTGGTGCGGAAAAGCAGTAGATTCCATTGCAGATCGGCTTGTATTTCGGGAATTCAAGGATGATAACTTCGACCTGAATGAAATATTCAGGATGAACAATCCGGATACACTCTTTGACAGTGCAATCCTCTCGGCCCTGATCAGCGCATGCGGCTTCGTATATATCTCAGCCGATCAGGAAGGATATCCAAGGCTTCAAGTTATCGATGGATATAATGCGACTGGTATCATAGATCCGATCACTGGACTTCTAAAAGAAGGCTACGCAGTGATTGAACGGAATGAAGATGGGATTGTGACGAAAGAAGCCTACTTCATCCCCGGCAGAACAGATATTTATGCAAAAGGAATATCGGTTCCAGAAATTTATATGAATGCAGCACCATATCCACTACTGGTTCCGATCATCTTCCGGCCGGATGCAGTCCGGCCATTTGGACATTCGAGAATCAGCCGGGCGTGCATGAGTATAGTGAACTCAGCTATGCGAACGGTCAAACGTTCGGAAATATCAGCTGAGTTCTTTTCTTATCCGCAAAAGTATGTCTTGGGATTAGCTGAAGATGCGGAACCGATGGAAAAATGGAAAGCTACAATGTCCACGATGATGACATTCTCAAGAGACGAAGATGGGAACCTACCGACGCTTGGTCAATTCCAGCAACAGAGCATGGCGCCACATCTGGATCAGATTCGTTCTTTTGCGGCATTATTTGCCGGAGAAACAGGATTGACTCTGGACGATCTGGGATTCGTCACAGACAACCCAAGCAGTCAGGATGCAATTAAAGCAAGTCACGAAAATCTTCGCCTTGTCGCACGGAAGGCGCAGAGGACATTCGGAAGTGGATTCCTAAACGCTGGCTATTTAGCGGCGTGCGTCAGAGATGACTTCCCGTATCAAAGAAGACAGCTCTATCTGTCCACTCCGGTATGGGAGCCGGTATTTGAACCGGATGCCGCCATGCTGAGTCTGATCGGAGATGGAGCAATTAAGATCAATCAGGCAGTACCTGGATATTTCAACAGTGATAACCTCCGGACAATGACCGGAATTGACAAGAGCGATTTGAAACCGCCGGTTCAAGAAGTTGCACCGGTGCAACAATAGGAGTGACCAATGGAAGATATAGCGCCAGAGTTATTAGCGAGAATTGAACAGGAGTTTGAAGAACAGTTTAAGTCGGATTCCCTTCTTGCAGATTTGGCGGCGAAGCTGGAGGCAGGGACGGCGACCCATACGGAAGCATATGAATATGCCGGAAGAGTCGGGGAAATCCTGACAGATGCCTATCAACATAATATAGTATCCTCCAGCTTGCCAGATGGAAAATTATGGTATAACATAGCCAATCGGGTAATTACTCCGACTATGAAGAACAACTATGACATCATCTCAAAGTATGTGACAGATGTACAGACGAGCCTTAACAAGGCAGCAGGCCTAGGGATCAAGGCCTTACCGCCGGATATGGATGTGTCTGATAAGATTCTTGGCATTGTAAACAGAGTATCCGGCGAAGAGTCCTATGATGATATAAAATGGATCCTGCAGGAACCAGTTAAAACATTCGGCCGTAATGTTGTTGATTCATCTATCAGGACAAACGTGGAATTTCAAGGGAAAGCGGGTCTGACACAAAAGATCGTTCGAAAAACATCAGGAAGTTGCTGTAAATGGTGCACGGCGCTGGCTGGCACATATACATATCCGGATGTACCGAGAGATGTGTACCGGAGACATGACAATTGTCGATGCACGGTCAATTTTGATCCTGGAAACGGTAAGATACAGAATGTCCATTCTGGAAAAGAAGGAAAAAGACGATATGTCCAGGATAAATATGGCGGATACACAAAAACGAAAGAGGACCGGATTGCACATGCAAAGGAAATGGCGGCAACAGAGGAAGCCAGAAAGGAAGCAGCGAGGGAGAAGAGGATTGAGACATGGAAAAGAAAGAAAAATAATGCAAATGTTGTAAACGACACAAAAGATGATATAATTAAAGTAACAAAGGTTATTAGTGGCCATAGTAGCGCACCTAAAATATCTGAGTCAGGAGATGTAATTGACCACTTAGGAAAAGATGGAAAAGTAGAAACAAGAACTTATTATGGACAAGATTCATATAAGAAAAAAGAAATAACAACGCATAATCATGGATTTCCTAAGACACATCCATATGGCATCAATGGTGAACATGCACATGATTATGAGTGGGATTCCGAAGGAAAATTGATAGAGAGAACAACGCGGGACATAACAGAACAGGAAAAGAGAGAGAACGGTGATATATTATGAAAGAGGAGAAATTAAAAAGTATATTAGACGACTGTTGCAATGATATCTACTTTATTTACAATGGAAAAAATGGTGGAGTGACACCTGAAGTGCATAATTATAAAAAGACATATCACGCTTGGTATGGAGAAAAAATAGTAGACTACACTTCTTTGGATGAACTTCTTAAGGCTACGTTGTTTGATGGAAAGAAATTGCTTGAAATTGCTGAAAATACTGAAATAGAGGTTTCATAGCAATATTATTTGATAAAAGTTACAGAGAAAAATAAAAGGAGACACCATGTCAAGAGATGATTATTTCGTCCTTGTTTACCAGATACTGGCATATCTATATACATGCTTGAAAGAAGGGCAGCAGGCCGATCCTGATTACCTGAAGCCGGATAGTCCTCTACTGGGTATCAATGAACAGTATTGGACATATATTATGACAAACATGCTGAAACAGGGATATATTGAGGGCATTACAGTGATAAAAGCATGGGGAAAGCAACTAATCATATCAGATCTTGAAAATTGTATGATTACACCGGCAGGGATTGAATATCTCTGTGATAACTCATTTATGCAGAAGGCAAGACAGTTATTGAAGGACATAGGTGCAATCGCACCATTCGTATTTCATTAGCACCGGTTCAGAAGAGCCGGTGTTATTTTTATGCAAAGAAATAAAGGAGGCGGGCTATGGCAGAAACCCGAAAAGGCCGCCAGACACCCACGCAATCCGTTACGCTGCCTTATCGGGAGACGAAGGGGCAGGAGGCTATTGATTATTACAATGAAACAGGCAGAACCGCCCAGGAATGGCAGGAGCTTCTGATATATGACATTCTGGCGGTCGGAGAAGACGGGCTATGGGTACACACGAAATTTGGATATTCGGTGCCGCGTCGAAATGGAAAAAATGAGGTAGTGGCTATCCGGGAATTATATGGACTGATGAACGGAGAACATATTCTGCACACAGCGCATAGAACGACAACAAGTAGTTCGGCATCAAAAAGACTGGCGGCCCTGCTATCCGGAAGAGGATATACAGAGGTTGCACGGCCAAAGAAGGGTGAAAAATATGACAAACATTACACGTATTCAAAGCAGATGGGATTGGAATGCATTACAATCCTGGGCGAGGGAGGCGGTATCTGCAGCTTCCGTACACGATCCTCCAAGGGTGGCCTTGGTGAAGGCTTTGACCTCCTGGTCATAGATGAAGCACAGGAATACACAGACGATCAGGAATCAGCGCTGAAGTATGTGGTATCAGACAGCATGAATCCACAGACGATATTCTGCGGAACACCGCCGACTCCGGTCAGCACCGGTACGGTGTTCACAAAACTTCGAAACAATACACTGACCGGCGAGACGATCAATACAGGCTGGGCGGAATGGTCCGTACCGGAGCAGTCAGATATCCGAGACCGGGAGCTTTGGTACGAAACGAATCCATCGATGGGAACAATCCTGACAGAGCGAAAGGTAGCTGACGAGATTGGTTCTGATGAGATAGATTTTAACATCCAGCGACTTGGGCTATGGATTCGATACAATCAGAAATCAGCAATCAGCCGGGCGGAGTGGGAGGAATTGAAATGTGACGCATTACCGAAGCTTCGCGGCAAATTGTTTGTTGGAATTAAATACGGAAATGACAGCACGAATGTGTCTATGTCTATTGCGGTTAAGACCACTAAGGGTAAGATCTTTGTAGAATCAATAGATTGCCGGCCAATCAGGGCGACGAACACATGGATCATGGCATTCTTACGGGAGGCGTACATCGATAAAGTGGTAATCGACGGAGCTGCCGGTCAGAACATCCTTGCTAAACGGATGAAGGAAGCCAAGATGAAAAAACCGGTCTTGCCAACCGTTAAGGAGGTAATTGCCGCCCATACCCTGTTTGAACAGGGGCTGGAGGAACAAACGATCTGCCACATGGGACAGCCATCGCTGGAGCAGGTTGTCAGCAATTGCGAAAAAAGAGCCATTGGAAGTAGCGGTGGATTTGGTTATAAATCACAGCGTGAGAATATAGATGTGTCGCTTTTGGAAAGTGCAGTCCTGGCATATTGGGCATGCCATGAGAGCAAGGAAAAGAAGACACAGCGGATTAGTTACTAATAGCACCTGAAAAGGTGCTTTTTTAGTATAAAAAATACCGACACTACCGGGAAAGTAGGGAAAGGAGCTATTATGAGTGAATTTGTAGCAATCACAACACAGGAGGCATTTGATGCCGCAATCGGCGAACGGTTGAAACGGGAACGCGAGACGACAGCGAAGAAGTATGAAGGGTATATCTCTCCGGAGGATCACCAGAAGGCGCTTACGGAATACGAGACGAAGCTGACAGATGCGAACACGAAGCTGACCGAAGCGACGAATAAGGCGGAGACACAGAACAAGGAGCTTGCAGACAGGGACGCAAAGATTAAGAAGTACGAGACCGACTCGGTTAAAACGAGGATTGCACATGAGGTAGGAATCCCTTATGAACTGTCAGGAAGATTGTCAGGAGATAATGAAGAGTCGATCCGTAAGGATGCGGAAACCCTTCTGGCGGCAATCGGCAAGACGAAACCGACTGCCCCGCTCGCAACGGGTGAGCCTTCTGGTACAGATTTAGCAGATTCAGCAGCAAACGCAGCGTTAAAGAAGACGCTTGCAGGATTGAAAGGAGAATAAACATGCCAACAGCAAAAGGTAATTTATTTGATCAGGTATTAGTAACGGACCTCATGACGAAGGTCAAGGGTACATCATCCCTTGCCAAATTAGCAGCACAGACTCCAATACCGTTCAATGGACTGAAAGAATTCACATTCACACTGGATCAGGATATTGACATTGTGGCAGAAAACGGTAAGAAATCAGAGGGTGGCATCACAATCGCCCCAACGAATATCGTACCGATTAAATTCGAGTATGGAGCAAGAGTTAGCGACGAGTTCCTGTATGCAACGGAGGAAGCACAGCTTGATATCTTGAAGGCATTCAATGAAGGCTTCGCCAAGAAGGTAGCGAGAGGCCTTGATCTTGCAGCTTTTCACGGAATTAATCCACGTACAGGCATCGCATCCAGCGTCATTGGAACGAATTGCTTTGACTCACTTGTGACGCAGAAGGTAACATATGTGGCGGCCACTCCGGATGATAATATCGAAGATGCAGTCGCTATGGTACAGGGATCAGACGGAGATGTCACTGGTATGGCATTCGCGACCGCATTGGGAACGGCGCTGTCCAAGGTGAAGGCGAATGGTATCCCTCTGTATCCGGAATTTAAATTTGGAGCAAATCCGGGCAGTTTAGGCGGCATGCCGGTGGATGTAAACCGGACAGTATCAGATAAATCCAGTAAGGATCGGGCCATTATTGGTGACTTTGCAAACGCATTCAAATGGGGCTATTCAAAGCAGATCCCATTGGAGATCATCCAGTATGGCGATCCGGATAACTCCGGCAAGGACTTAAAGGGACATAATCAGGTATATCTCCGTGCAGAGGTATATTTAGGCTGGGGCATCCTTGCACCGGAATATTTCGCACGCATTGAGGAAGCAGAATAAGGAGAATCTATGAAGTATAAGAACATCAAGACCGGTGCGGTGATTGATGCTGCTTCAGAGATTTCCGGAGAGGACTGGCAGGCGGTAGAGCCTGCCGAAATCCCGGAAAATCGAAAAGTTGCACCGGTGCAACCAAAAAGAAAGACAAGGGTGAAGGCGGATGACGGAGTATGCGACAATTGATGACGTAATCAAGCTCTGGCGGAGCATGACACCGGAAGAGATTGAACGTGCTAAGCAGTTGATCCCGATCATATGCGCATCCCTTCGCCAGGAGGCGAAGAAGGTGCATAAGGATCTGGATGCCATGATAGCAACTGATGAAGATCTGGCACTTGTGGCGAAATCTGTCACGGTTGATGTCGTAGCCAGAACACTTCTGACATCTACCGAGGATGAGCCGATGACACAGACGACACAGTCGGCTCTGGGATACTCTGTATCTGGTACATTCCTGGTACCGGGTGGCGGATTATTCATCAAGAAATCAGAGCTGAGCAGACTGGGACTCCGGAGACAGAGGATAGGAGTGATCGATTTATATGAAAATCAAAGGGATCAGCATAATATTGGTCAGTAAAACACAGACAGGAGAGGATGCGTTCCATGCTCCGGTCTATGATTATTCTGAAGAAACAGTTGAAAATGTGCTGGTAGCTCCGGCTTCTAGTACGGAAATCCTAGATACGTTAAATCTGACCGGGAAGAAGATAGTATACAACCTTGCAATCCCCAAAGGAGATACGCACACATGGGAAGGTCAGTTGGTCAAATTCTTTGGAGAAACGTGGCGGGTGGTAGGAATTCCAGAACGGGGGATTGACGCATTAATCCCGGGCGATTGGAATCAGAAGGTGCAGGTGGAACGGTATGATTAAGAAGGTTACATTAAATAGCACAGGTGTCAAAGCTCTTCTTAAATCCGATGAGGCATTGCAGATATGCAAGGATTATGCATATTCAGCGCAGTCGAAGCTTGGCTCAGGATATGAAGTGACATACATGAAGGGAAGACTTCGCGCGAATGCAGAAGTGGCGGCAGTTTCTAAAGCGGCAAAACAGGAAAATATGAAAAACAATACAATATTAAAGGCGGTGGGAAGCAGTGGTGATTGAGGAGATAGTACAGAAATATTTGCTGAGAAAATTGAATTATCCGGTGCTGACAGAACGGCCGGAGAAAGCGAAAGCCCCATACGTGTTGATCGAAAAAACTGGAAGTGGGAAATCAGAACATATCTGTTCATCGACGATCGCATTGCAATCATATGCAGATTCTCTATACCAGGCTGCTATATTAAATGAACAGGTAAAAGAAGCAATGGATACGCTGGCTTGCATAGATGAGATATGCCGGAGTCAGTTAAATTCAGATTATAACTTTACAGACCCGACAACGAAACAATATCGTTATCAGGCAGTGTATGACATTATACATTATTAGGAGGTAAGTCATGGATTCAAAAAATGTTACAACGGGAAAACCTAAAATCACAGGCTCTATCTACAGAGCACCGCTGGGAACCGCCTTGCCAACGGATGCGGCATCTGAATTGAATGAAGCATTTAAGGAATTGGGATATTTAAGCGACGCGGGATTGGTTAACAGTAATTCAATGGAAACATCGGATATAAAAGCCTGGGGCGGTAATGTTGTTCTCACGACAGAAACGAGCAAGCCTGATACATTCAAATTTAATCTGATCGAGGCACTGAATGTAGAGGTTCTCAAAACTGTGTATGGAGACGACAATGTATCCGGCACCCTGGATACTGGAATTGCAATTAAAGCGAATTCAAAAGAACAGGAGCCGTGCTGCTGGGTATTTGATATGATTCTCCGCAATAATGTATTGAAAAGAATCACGGTACCGAATGCCAAGATAACCAGCGTGAGTGATGTGTCATATACGGATTCGGATGCAGTCGGATATGAGAGTACAATTTCAGCATTGCCGGATACAGCTGGCCAGACACATTACGAATATATTAAGAAATCGTCGGAGGGATAATATGAAGGGTATAACATCATCAGGATTTGAATATGAGATCAATGAAGGCATCATAAAAGATTGGAGATTTACTAAGGCAATCGCCCTTGCAGACAGCGAAGATGAGACGGATAAGCTGAGTGGTTACACAAAAGTGGTTCAGTTACTTCTTGGAAAAGAGGGCGAAAAGAAGCTTGAAAAGCACGTAATGACTGAGGATGGTATGGTTCCAATGGAATCGATTAACAGAGAAGTGATCGAAATGATGCACGCATTGAGACAGAATCCGGAATCAAAAAACTGATGATCCTCGCCCACATGATTGCCACAGATGAGGAAGCCCTCATCTGTGATTATGCAGAAACATATCACATATATGATTATCAATCGCTGCCAGTGCACCTGGCGGCGATTTTTGCATGCGGGATGAGGAAAGATTCAAGGATTAGACAGAAAATGGAAAATGTCCGGGCGGATACAGATGAACTGTTCCTGGCTGCAATCTTAGATAAGGTTAACTGGCTATGTTGGTCGAAGACGAGAGATGGAAGGGATGGAGTGAATCAACCGAAATCTGTATTCGACACGTTGATTAATACAGATAGTGAAAAGACAGATGCATTTGATACACCGGCTGAATACGAAAAACGAAGAAAAGAGATATTGAAAGGAGGACACCATGGGAAGTGAATTGGCAAAAGCATATGTACAGATTGTTCCAACTGCAAATGGGATGAAAGAAAAGCTGGAAGAGATTCTCGGAAAAGAATCGACAAACACCGGGCAGCAGGCTGGAACAAATATTGGCAATTCAATCGGCTCATTTATTAAAAAGGCGCTTGTGGCTCTTGGAATAGGGGACATGATTAAGAATGCGATCATGGAAGGTGCTGACTTCGAGCAGAACATAGGTGGTATTGAAACATTATTCAAAGAGTCAAGCGATGCCGTAGTTGGATATGCAAAGGATGCGTGGAAGACAGCCGGAATGTCAGCGAATGAATACATGGAGACGGCAACAAGCTTCTCAGCAAGCCTCCTGCAGGGCCTTGGCGGAGACACGGAGAAGGCAGCAGAGATCACGCAGATGGCCATTACAGATATGAGCGACAATGCCAACAAGATGGGTACAGATATGGAAGGTATTCAGAATGCATACCGTGGATTCGCTAAACAAAATTACACCATGCTGGACAATCTGAGCCTTGGATATGGTGGTACAAAAGAGGAGATGGAACGGCTGCTTGCAGATGCACAGGAGCTGACAGGAGTGGAGTATGACATCAGCAACTTATCAGATGTATATACAGCAATCCATGCCATTCAGGAGAATATGGACATCACCGGCACGACTGCAAAGGAAGCGAGCACGACGATATCCGGGTCCATTGATGCGGTAAAAGGTGCATGGTCAAATCTTCTTGCAGATATGACCATGGGAAATGACCTGTCAGATGACATTTCGGCATTAAGTGAGTCGGTCTTGACGGCTGCCGATAATTTACTGCCGGCTATATCGAATTTGCTGAGCGCAATCCCGCCGGTCTTGATTCAGCTGATACAGGAGATAGCTCCGCCATTGATACAGGCTACTCTCGAGACAATCGCATCTCTGGCGAACACGCTTGCTCAGTCACTTCCAACTTTGATAGATGCAGGATTGAGTGCACTTTTCTCAATTGTCGACGCACTGATCGCGAATATTGGGGTTATCATTTCGGCCGGATTACAGCTGGTTTTGGGGCTGGCAACTGGCCTCCTACAGGCTATTCCCCAGCTGATTTCGCAGGTGCCGGTAATTATAGAGTCTGTGCTGACGACGCTGCTTAGCCTGATTCCCCAGGTGATAGAGGCTGGATTGCTCGTATTTTCGTCTCTGGCCGAAAATCTGCCCGGTATCATTTCGAATCTGACATCAATCATCCCCCGGCTGATCGATTCTATCATTAGCACTATAATTCAGTTACTGCCACTGATTGTAGAAACTGGCGTGAAATTGCTGAGCTCCCTGGTTTCCAACCTGCCACTTATCATTAAATCTATCGTTTCAGCGGTTCCACTTATCATTAATTCGCTGAATCAGGCATTTGGCGATCTGATGCCCGTACTCGTACAAGTTGGTTGGGATCTGTTCAATTCGCTCCTGAAAATGCTACCTCAGGTCTTGCTGTCAGTCTTCGAGTCCGGATACGAAATCGTAAACGGGCTGATCAGCGTATTTACGGAGTGCTATCCTAAGTTATTCGAAATCGGCAAAAATATGCTGGACGGAATTTGGCAGGGTATCAAAAATGGCTGGAATGGACTCGTAGAGGCAGTGAAAGAGTTGGCAGGAGAATTGCTGTCAGGAATAAAGGAGACACTTGGCATACATTCACCATCCAGAGCATTCCGGGACGAAGTCGGAAAGATGATAGACTTAGGCCTTGCAGAAGGTATATCAAAGAACATGAATGCAGTAGACGGTGCAATGGATGATCTGAACGATGCAATGGCTGAGGGAGTGAACACAGATGTCGCACTACAGGCGGATTATGCAGGAAAAATGGCAATATCGTCCGGATACGCAGATGACAGGTCAATGTATAATCTGCTCACGAAGCTGATGGATGCGATAGATAAGCTCCCTGGAAATATCGGGGCAGAAATTGCCGAGGAAATGGATAACACGTCTATTTCATTGAATAATCGGGAATTTGGTAGATTAGTAAGGGCGGTGGTCTAAATGGTGGAACAATTCAAATATGTGAATCATTTAAGCGAAGAGATACAGTTCGGCGAAGCAGGTATGTATGTGGATGAGAACGATATTCGGGATTTCGCATGGGATGTCATTAGCAAAAATGATAAATATACCGGATTCAAAAGAACGACGGCATCAAAAAAGCTACCTATCCGGATTGCGGATGAGGATCCGGAGATTGCAAACAATCTTCGTAACCGGCTGTTCGAGGTGTGCGAAAAGGATATCCTTGCAGTCAGCCCGGGACGTCTTGTCCTGGGCGACTATTACATAAAGGGATATATTACAGAATCCGCTACCTCTGGATTTGAAAACAGAAAGACCTCTATGACAAGTCTTACGTTTGAAACGGATAATCCGTTCTGGATTCGGGAAGAAACACATGTATTCGGATATGGAAGTGTAGACGGTGATTTGGACTATAAAAACGACTTTCCATACGACTACACATCGAATATATTAGGAAAACAGCTGGTGAATCCGGGATTTGTCTCATCAAATTTCCGGATGATCATATATGGCCCGGCAGGGCCGCCGGCAGTAACAATCGGCGGGCATACATACAAGGTGAATACCTCTGTGGAAGATCATGAGTATCTGCAAATTGATTCGATAGAAAAAACGATAGAGCTTGTTAAGCAGAACGGAGAAAGAGTGAATTGCTTCGGCAGCCGGGATCGGGATTCTTACATTTTTGAGAAAATCCCGTCAGGAACGTCCAATGTGGCGCTGAGCTCTGACTTTAAGGTTGATATCACGCTACTTGAAGAAAGGAGCGAGCCGAAATGGATTTAATATATGCTGATGCAGACAGAGAAGACCTCGGGGTCTTAAAGGATTACAAGTGGGATCTTGCATACGGAAAAGATGAGAATAACTTTACATGTGAGGTCGCTTTACAGAACAGCAAATGCAAAGAAGGGTTCTATCTATACATGGATGGGACGGAGTATGGCGGGATTGTAGATACGGTTACAGTAGACACAGGAAGTGATACATTAACCTATTCCGGCCGGACATGGCATGGAATCCTGGAATCAAAGATCATTCAGCCGGATGCCGGGATGGATTACCTGACGCTGTCCGGGGATGCACATACAGTGCTCAGAACATTGATTAACCGGTTAGGACTTTCGGATCTGTTCCGGGTTGCCACTGGAAATTCCGGGATACAGATAAATTATAAAATGGACCGGTATATTAAAGCGTATACCGGAATCCGGAAGATGCTGAGGGCATCAGGATCAAAGCTCAAGCTGTCATATGACGGAGCATATGCAGAGCTGGCCGTTGTACCGGCTACAGATTACTCTGCAGATGAGCAGTTTGATACGGATCAGATTTCATTCAAGGTGTCAAAAGATTATCATCCGATCAATCACATGATCTGTCTCGGCACCGGCGAGCTGAAAGACCGGATGGTCGTGCACATGTACACAGATGCCAAAGGGAACATATCTGGAACACAGACGATGACAGGTCTGCAAGAGATTTGTGAAACATATGACTATGCCAATGCGGAATCAAGAGAAGACTTGATCAAAGGCGGAACGGAGAAGCTCCAGGAGGCATGGGGCAAGAGTACGATTGATTATGATTTTGAAGCGAGTGCAGAAGTGTATGATATCGGAGACATCATTGGAGCAGTAGAGAGGAACACAGGGATAGCTGTTAAAGCAAGCATTACAAAAAAGATCGTAACAGTATCCAACGGGACTGTATCGATAGATTATGACAGCGAAGCAATGACCGGAACGGTCGACACGAGTGAATGTTAGGAGGAGAACGATGGTACATTTAATTACAGGATATGCAAGAAAGGCACATATTAATTCAGCTGATCAGGGAAGTTTCAATGCTTCCTTTGCCGGAGCAGGCGAATTCGTGATGGAAATGGGAAATCAGTTTGCAGCTTCGATCGTGAATAATAACACTGTCCGAATTCAGGACGGAGATCTGCTCATGCAGGGCAGACACATCCGGATTGAACCAAACAGCTATGAAGACGTAACAATCGACACAGGCACGGCTGGGAAGAAGCGAATAGACCTCATAGTTATGACATACACGAAAGATACAAGCACAGGCGTTGAGACGGCAGCCCTGCAGGTGTTAAAAGGGGAAGAATCGGATGGAACACCCGCAGATCCGGTAAAGACAAGCGGGGACATCCTCGCCGGGGATGCGGTGAATCAGATGCTGCTTTATAGAGTAAATATCGATGGGGTGGCGCTGACGAATATAACAAAGGCATTTAAGGTTATCCCGACGTATAAGACCCTGGCAGAGCAGTATGAGGCAGAATTTAAGGCTGCATGTAATACATATCTGAATTCACTCAATATCCTTGATACGCAGGAGGAGGTCATGGCAAACACGTTGGCAAATCAGCTTGCCGGAGCCTTGGCCGTGAAAGAAGCCGTACAGGATCTGTGGAAAGTCACAGCTGTGTCTGTGACAGGCGAGGCGAATAGTCCAACTAGCGCTATAGACGCAATTCAGAAAGATAGATTCACAGCTGTGTTCAGGAAACAGGGAAATATCGTCCATGTATACCTGAAGAGACAGGGGGCTACAACAAGCGAGAAGGATATCCCATACAATGGGTACACGACGATATTGGAAGTGCCGGAGGCTTTCAAACCTATAATGACAGAAGTAAATTATGTGAATTTCAATGGCTCAATCGTAGGACAGGTCAGTATCACAGCAGAAGGCGAGGGACAGGTGTTAAGAATTGGCTATTTCCGAAAAAACGGGAACAGTATTGATTTAGCACCATCGGAGAGCGTATATGTGCATTTCGCATATTTCTGTAAATAGGAGGCAGTTATGATACGAGTACAGTTTAACGATTCACCTGCAGTTCACACTGTGGAATTTGATTCCACAGAAGATTCTGTGATACTGACAGGTGACACTCTGACGGAGAATCAATCTGGATTTAGAGCCTACCGCCTGAATGGAGCTCTGCTTGGAGATTATACAGATTACACAGAATGCCAGAGACATGAAGATGGATTCAGATATGAAAAGAAGGTGATGGAATGCTAGATGCAATCATCACCGGAGCGGTGGCAATCATCGTATGTATGCTGAATAACCTATATCAGAACAAAGCAGTAAGAAGTCAGCACGACAAGACAATAGCGTTGATTGATTATAAGCTCGAACAGTTAACACAGAGGGTCGATAAGCACAACAGTGTAGTTGAACGTGTTTATCATCTCGAAGAAAGAACAGAAGTACAGGAAGAGCGCATTAAGGTAGCAAATCATCGGATTGATGATTTGGAAAAAGAAAAATAGAAAGGGTAAAGGTGATTTTATGAAAGAAATTTTACTGAACTATGTAAAACCGGAACTGGTGATTTTAGCAGTAGTGCTATATTTTATCGGTCTGTGGCTGAAAAAGACGGAGTTTATCAAAGATAAATATATTCCGGCGATACTTGGTCTGATCGGTGTAGCTCTTGCAGCATTGTACGTACTTGCCACGTCCCACTTTGGCGGAGCATCCGACATCCTGATGGCAGTATTCACATCCATCATTCAGGGTATCCTGTGCGCCGGTCTGAGCACGTATGTCAACCAGATGATCAAGCAGATAAGCAAGAATGAATAAAACGAGGTGACAGGTATGGATATCATTAAAAGATTTGTTTCAAAAGAAAAATATGCAATCAAATGTCCGTATACCTTAAGCCCGATCGGGATTACAGTGCATAATACGGCCAACTCGGCCAGTGCGGCGAATGAGATTGCATACATGGCCGGAAACGATAAAGAGACCTCGTATCACTTTGCTGTGGATGAGAAAGAAATTATCCAGGCACTCCCGCTTGACCGGAATGGCTGGCATGCCGGCGACGGAGCAACCGGATCCGGGAATCGGCGGACGATTGCCATTGAGATCTGCAGAAGTACCTCAGACGATCTGGACCTGTTCCTGCAGGCGGAGAAGAATGCCGCATGGTTGTGTGCATCGCTCTGTATGCAGCATGGATGGACGACGAAGGACATCTATACACATAAGCACTGGAGCGGCAAGAACTGCCCGCACAAGACGCTGGAGCTCGGCTGGGATAGATTCCTGGCAATGGTGGATCAGAATATAGCAGATATGAGCAAGCCGGCTGAGGCGGAGAAGAAAGGAGATTTTGCAGACATGACAGCAGAGCAGAAGAAAGCATATGTAAAAGGCTTATATGTCACGTATACAGGAAGACAGGCGGATCCGTCCGGCCTTAACTACTGGATCAGTCAGATCGGGGACCAGACTGCACTGATTGACATTGAAAAAGCATTCGCCAATCAGGAGGAATGCCGGAAGTATGCCGTGAAGAACGCATACAGGAATGTGATGCGGCGGGAAGCAGATTCTGCCGGATTGAAATACTGGACTGACTGGCTGAAAAAGCATACGGCAGCAGAGCTGTATGATCAGCTTGTTGCACTTAAGAAAAAGGGGAATAAGTAAGGAATATGATAACAACCGAGACGATTAACAGAATCCTCGGTATCACAGAGAGCTTTCAGATGCACGATGTGCTGATGAAGGCTCTTTTTTGTATTGAGGAAAGAAACAGAATATTTGATGAATTTCTTCAGGAAGAGCAGGATCTGTCATATGATTGGTTTACTAACTATTTCCAGGAAGAGCAGAGCAATCGAAAGTCATTCATGCAGGACTATACACCGGCTTGTCTGTGTCGAACGTTATCGGGATTAGTAAGCAATGATTCGGATATATTAGATGAATGTGCCGGAATTGGAGGGCTGACGATATCAGAGTGGAATCGAAACCCAGATAGGACCTTTTATCTGGAGGAGCTTTCGGATAACTCAGTGGCGCTCCTGCTGTTCAATCTGTCGATTCGCGGTGTAAACGCATATGTAAGGCATGGCGATGTACTGACGAACCGCTTTAAGAAGGTGTATAGGCTGGAGAGAAATGGACGATTCAGTGATATAACGGAGACGACAGATAAAGAATATGAGGTAGGGACTGTTATATCAAATCCGCCATACAGTTTGAAGTTTGAAGCAGCCGAAGCATTCAAGGAAGATATTCGATATAGTCATTATGGTATGCCGCCGAAAGCAAAGGCTGACTATGCTTTTATCATGCATGCCCTATACAGGCTTAAGGATAATGGTCAAGCCTTGTTCATCCTTCCTCATGGAGTGTTATTCCGTGGACAAAAGGAAGGAGAGATCAGACGCCGGCTTCTGGAGGATGGAATGATAGAAGCAGTAATCGGGCTGCCGGACAAGTTGTTTCTGAACACGCAGATTCCTGTATGCATCATCGTATTGAAAAAGGGAAGAGCGGGTCGGGATGTGCTGGTTATAGATGCATCAAAAGAATTTATCAAGGGCGGAAAACAAAACGATATGAGCGAGGAGCAGATACAGAAGCTCTTGGATACTTACCGTAACAGGCAAGAAAAAGAGAGATACTCAAGGCTTGTATCCATAAATGAAATTGAGCAGAATGAATACAACTTAAATATTCCGCGATATGTAGATACATTCGAAAAGCCAGCAGAGATCGATTTAAGAATTGAAGTTGAGAAGCTTGAACAGCTGGAAAACGAAATCCATGATTCAGAGATGAAGCTTGGAAGTATGCTGAAGACGCTGACGGGAGATGCCGAGTATGAGGCTGAAAGAGACCGGCTGGTGAATCATCTGGAAACAAAAGAGATTCATGGCTTATCAGAGCAGACAAGGCAAATTGACAATTATATAGCACAACAAAGATCTGCATTATCCAACCAAGTTCAAGTGCGCCTATATGATGTTGCAGAGTTTGAACGAAGCAGGAAGGGCGTCATATATCCGGAAGGCAGCATTCTGATACAGGTGTCAGCAACGAAAGGACAGCTTGTATTCATGGATAAACAGGGCGAAGTGGATTCTAAATATGGAGTCATTACCCCAAAGGGAGTTGAATCCAAATATCTATATTATATACTCGAAATGGTTCTTCCGGGTTTCTTGGCTAGATATCAGACCGGCCTGAATATTAATCCGGATATATTCAAACATCTGGAGTTTGCAGTACATACAGATCGAGAGGTACAGCATACGGTAATTGCTATACTCGATACACTGCAGGAGCAGATAGGCATATGTGAGCAGGGAATCACAGGCTGGAAAGACATAAAGACGTTTCATTTGGATGGAATGTTTCCTTAAAATCAGGGGGCAAAAAAGGGGCAGAAAAGGGGCAAAAATATGCATGTTTTTTGCACACCTGATGTATATAAAAAAGCCGCAAACCATTGTGAATACTAGGTTTTTGCGGCTTTTTGCATTCCTTGCGTATTAATAAAAAGTGCACCAGATAGGAATCGAACCTACGCACCTGGCTCCGGAGGCCAGTGCTCTATCCACTGAGCTACTGGTGCATCGACTAGTATTATACATCAAAATACTGGAAAGTGCAAACACTTATTGATTTTTATTTTGCGGTTTGCTAAAATAGCTATGTTGCATAAGATTCCATGGTTAAAACGGATGTACTATGCCTGATAGGAGGAAGATGAATTATGCACAGTGATTTTTGGAAAAAGTTAAATGAACAGTTTGACCGTATTCATTTGCAGGATACAGAGATAAAGACAAAATCAGGAACGATTTATATCAATCCGAATCTAAAGCTGATTCTGGGTTGGCTGATATTTATGATTCTGGTAGTTATTTTCTTTGCAGTCTGTAAGCCATTTTCGAAAAAAGATACAGACAGTCAAGCGGGAGTTCCGGAAAAGGAACAGAGCAGTTCAGAGCTGGGACAGTCAGATGCGGAATTTCTCAGAAATGAATATCCTGAGGTAAATTCATTTATAGAAAATTATATGCAGGCATTGACCAACTGTGATATTAATCTGCTTGGCACGATGGTGGTAGATTCCAGTCAGTTTAATGAAGAGATGTTACAGAAGCGGAAACAGTTTATCGTAGGATATTCAAACATTGACTGTTATACAAAGCCTGGGTTGTCAGAAGGCTCCTATGTAGTATATGCGGTTATGAATACACAGATTCAGGGCGTAAATGCGCAGCCGTTAAGCCTGCATCAGTTTTACCTGATACCTAGCGAGTATGGTGGTTTTCTACAGGATAATACATCCAGTACGGATCCCGATATTGAAGCGTATCTGGATAAGGTAAATAAAGAACCGGATGTAAAGGATCTGATGGACCGGGTAAATAAGAATAACGATGATGCTGCACAGGCAGATGAGACGCTGAAAGCGTTTTATGATATGATGAATGGCACAGTTGAGTAGCGTTTGACAAAAAGGCGGGCGGCAGAGCCTGCCTTTTTGAATATGGATAGAACCGGAGGAGACAGGATGGAGCAGGAAGCAATACGGATTAATAAATATTTAAGTCAGGCAGGCGTTTGTTCCAGGAGGACAGCAGATGTTTGGATTGCTGATGGACAGGTTCAAGTAAACGGAGTTCCTGCAGAAGCCGGAACCAGAGTGCAGACGGGAGATAAGGTGACGGTCCGTGGCAGGGAGATTCATTTGCAGGAACATAAGGTAGTGCTTGCTTTTCATAAACCGCGGGGGCTGGTGTGCTCAGCCAATGGACAGGGAGCAGAGACGGTTCAGGAATATCTGAATTATCCAATGCAGTTATATTATGTCGGACGGCTGGATAAGGATTCTGAAGGACTGCTGCTGATGACGAATGACGGAGAGCTGGTCAATGAGATCAGCCGGAGCAGGAATTATCATGAAAAGGAATACGAGGTCTGGGTAAATCAGCCGATTACCGGAGACTTTATACAGAAGATGGAGCATGGGGTGCGGATTCTTGGAACCGTTACGAGACCGTGTAAGATCATACAGACGGGCAACCGCAGCTTCCGGATTATTCTGACCCAGGGACTGAACCGGCAGATCCGCCGGATGTGTGAGGCTTGCGGATATCGTGTGAAACGACTCCGGAGAATCCGGGTCATGAATATTGAGCTTGGAGATCTGCCGGTCGGACAATACCGGAAACTGGAAGAACGGGAATTAAAGCAACTATATGAGCGATTGCGGAAGAATGGGTGAGTAGTATGGAAGAATTGATCAGACGTATGAAAGAGCTGGTAGCACTGCTTAATAAAGCGGGACGGGCTTATTATCAGGAAGACCGGGAAATTATGAGTAACCGGGAATATGATGAATTATATGATGAGTTATGTGCACTGGAGCAGGAGACAGGAATCACACTGGCAGACAGTCCGACGATTCATGTCGGATATGAGGTGGTCAGTGAGCTGGTAAAAGAGGAACACAGTTCTCCGATGCTTTCTCTGAACAAAACAAAGGATGTAGAGGAACTGGCAGCCTGGCTTGGAGATCAGGACGGCTTACTGTCCTGGAAGATGGATGGACTGACCGTGGTATTGACCTATCGGAACGGAGTGCTTGAAAAGGCAGTCACCAGAGGAAATGGTGAGATCGGAGAGGTAATTACCAACAATGCCAGGACGTTTAAGAATATACCGGGCAGGATCCCATATACCGGCGAGCTGGTTGTCCGTGGAGAGGCTGTGATCAAATATTCTGACTTTGCGCGGATCAATGATACAATCGAGGATGTAGAGGCAAAATATAAGAATCCGCGAAATCTGTGCAGTGGTACGGTACGTCAGTTGAACAGCCGGATCACAGCAGAACGAAATGTGTATTTCTTTGCATTTAATCTGGTGGAGGTAGCGGATGTGGACTTCCATAATTCTATGGAGGAACGGTTCCGGTGGCTGGGACAGATGGGATTTGAAGTAGTAGAATACCAGCGGGTAAATCAGGCATCTATCCGGGATGCGGTGCAGGCATTTGCCGGACGGATTGAGACGAATGATTTTCCTTCTGATGGACTGGTGCTGCTCTATAATGATATTGCATATGGCAGAAGTCTTGGAACAACGGCGAAGTATCCAAGAGATTCCATTGCATTTAAATGGGCAGATGAACTGGCAGTTACACACCTGCGTTATATCGAATGGAGTCCGTCCAGAACCGGACTGATCAATCCGGTGGCGGTATTCGATCCTGTGGAACTGGAGGGCACCTCTGTCAGCCGGGCCAGCATGCATAATATCAGTATTTTGGAGAGCTTTGAGCTGGGAATTGGTGATGAGATCAGTGTGTTTAAGGCCAATATGATCATTCCGCAGGTGGCGGAGAATCATACGAGAAGCGGCGGGATTGAGATCCCGAAGCACTGTCCGGCGTGCGGCGCACCGACGGAGATTCGGCAGGTCAATGATGTGCGGGCACTATATTGTACGAACGAGTTCTGCAGTGCGAAGAAATTAAAGCTGTTCAGTCATTTTGTATCCAGAAATGCAATGAATATCGATGGATTATCAGAAGCAACACTGGAGAAGTTTATAGAAGAAGGGTTTCTGGAGGAACTGTATGACATTTACCGGCTGGAGCCATATCGGATGCAGATCGTGGTTATGGATGGGTTTGGTGATAAATCCTACGAGAATCTTCAGAAGTCGATAGAAGCATCCAGAGAAACGACTGTGGACCGGCTGTTATACGGACTTGGAATCATGAATATCGGCAGTGCCACAGCAAAGCTGATCTGCAAGTATTTTCGTAATGATCTGGATGCAATCCGGCATGCGACCACCGAGGAGTTGGTGGAAATCGAGGGAATCGGTCAGATCATTGCAGAATCTTTCGTAGCATATTTTGCCAATCCGGAGAATGAGAAGAGGATTGATGAGCTGTTAAAGGAGATTCATTTCGTGCAACCGGAGGGAGAAGGACAACCACAGAGCTTTGCGGGCGTGAATTTCGTAGTGACCGGAAGCGTAAACCATTTTGCAAACCGGGATGAGGTAAAGGCAGTGATCGAGGCGAGAGGCGGAAAGGTGACCGGCTCTGTGACATCCAAGACCAATTACCTGATCAATAATGATGTGACCTCCAACTCATCTAAGAATAAAAAGGCAAAGGAGCTTGGAATCCCGATTATTTCAGAGGAAGAATTCCTGAAAATGCTGGAGAACTAGCAGATTCTGTCTGACAGGGACTTGAAGAAACCGGGAAGAAATAGTAAGATACAGAAGGACACAGGTAAGAAGGAAGGAAATAACTATGCCAATAAGAATAGCAAATGATTTACCGGTAAAGAAGATATTAGAGGCAGAAAATATATTTGTGATGGACGAATCTCGCGCAATGAGTCAGGAGATCCGGCCACTTTCGATTCTGATTTTGAATCTGATGCCGTTAAAGGAGGATACGGAGCTTCAGCTGATGCGCAGCTTATCTAATACTCCGTTACAGGTAAATATCACACTGATCCGGACGGATTCCTATGAGTCCAAGCATGTGGCAAAGAATCATATGGAACGGTTTTATACGACATTCGATGAGATTAAGGATAAAAAATACGATGGTCTGATCATTACCGGGGCACCGGTGGAGCAGATGAAGTTTGAAGAGGTAGAGTACTGGAAGGAGCTGACCGAGATCATGGACTGGTCGGAGCGGAATGTAACCTCTACCCTGCATATCTGCTGGGGGGCACAGGCAGGACTTTATTATCGATATGGGGTTCCGAAGATCTTGCTGCCGGAGAAGATATCCGGTGTATATAAGCATTACACATTCCATAAGAAGACTCCGCTGGTACGTGGGTTTGATGATTCGTTTTTTGTACCGCAGTCACGGTATACAGGCGTACGCAGAGAGGATGTTCAGGCGAATGAGCATCTGGAGATCGTGGCAGATTCGAATGAGACCGGGCCATATCTGATCATTGGAGATGGCGGAAAGAATATATTTGTGACCGGACATCCGGAGTATGATACCATGACACTGGATCTCGAATATAAGCGGGATGTAGGCCGGGGGCTGAATCCGCAGATTCCGCATAATTACTATCCGGATGATAACCCGGAGAATCCGCCGATTAAATCCTGGAGATGCCATGCCAATACATTGTATGCGAACTGGCTGAATTATTATGTATATCAGGATACCCCATATGACTGGTCAGATCGGGATGGAAATAACCAATATAAGGAGCGGTAGAGATGAAGAAGTTAGAGGATTACGTTGTAACAATTCCGGATTTTCCGGAGCCGGGCATTATGTTCCGGGATGTAACAAGTGTATTGCAGGATGCAGACGGACTGCAGCTGGCAATTAACAGTCTGCAGGATCTGTTAAAGGATGTAGAGTTTGATGTGCTGATCGGAACAGAATCCAGAGGATTTATTTTCGGTATGCCGATCGCATATAATCTTCATAAACCATTTGTACTGGTACGGAAGAAGGGAAAGCTTCCGAGAGAGACCGTATCCAAGGAATACGATCTGGAGTATGGAAAGGCTGTGATCGAGATGCACAAGGATGCGATCAAGCCGGGACAGAAGGTAGTTCTGGTCGATGATCTGATCGCAACCGGAGGTACGATGAAGGCTGCCGCAGAGCTGGTAGAAGAGCTGGGCGGTGAGGTTGTTAAGATCATTTTCCTGATGGAGCTGGCCGGATTAAAGGGCAGAGATGCACTGAAGGGCTATGATGTGGCATCTGTGATCAAGTACGAAGGAAAATAATCAACATAAGAGAAATGCAGGAGGAATCAGGATGGCAGGATCAATATATGGAAAACTGTTTCGGGTATCTACTTGGGGAGAATCGCACGGAAAGGGTGTCGGTGTTGTAGTAGATGGATGTCCTGCCGGACTGGAGCTTTCTGAGGAAGACATTCAGGTATATCTGAATCGGAGAAAGCCGGGACAGTCGAAGTTTACAACTCCGAGAAAAGAGGATGACCGCGTGGAGATTCTTTCAGGTGTGTTTGAGGGAAAGACGACCGGAACACCGATTTCCATGGTAGTTATGAATTATACCCAGCGCTCCGGAGATTACAGTGAGATCGCCGGATATTACAGACCGGGACATGCGGATTATACCTTTGATGTGAAATACGGATTCCGGGATTATCGCGGTGGTGGCAGATCATCTGCACGAGAGACGATAGCAAGGGTTGCGGCAGGAGCGATTGCAGCCAAGCTGTTAAAGCAGTTTGGAATCGAAATCCTGACCTACACGAAGGCAATCGGACCGGTAGAGATTGATTATCAGCGGTTTGACAGAAATGAAATTCAGAAAAATGCACTGGCAATGCCGGATGCAGAGGCTGCAGCGCAGGCAGAGGCATATCTGGAGAGTGTTATGAAAGGACATGATTCCTCCGGTGGAATGGCAGAGTGTATTGTGACCGGTGTGCCGGCAGGAATCGGAGAACCGGTATTTGATAAGCTGGATGCGAATCTTGCAAAGGCAATCGTGTCGATCGGCGCCGTAAAAGGATTTGAAATCGGAGACGGCATGGCTGTGGCAAAGGCAATCGGTTCCGAGAATAATGATGGATTTGTAATGAAGGACGGTACGGTTGCGAAGCTGAGCAATCATGCCGGTGGTACGTTAGGCGGCATCACTGATGGGGCACCGCTCGTTATCCGGGCTGCTTTTAAGCCGACACCATCGATTCTCCATGAGCAGAGTACTGTCAATAAATCAGGTGAGGATATCACGGTATCGATCAAAGGACGGCATGACCCGATCGTTGTACCGCGGGCCGTGGTAGTTGTGGAAGCAATGGTCGCACTGACCCTGATCGATCTGCTGTTTGAGAACATGACCGCCCGGTTAGATAAGATCCGGGAGTTTTACGGAATCGAAGAAACAGAAAAATAGGATTTACAGACATATAAGACAAAAGAAAATACCGACCTCTGAAGTCAGATGGGACTGACGATCAGAGGCCGGTATTTTTATGGTTTATAAACCGTTATGAAAGATTAGTTGTCTTTATTCTTATTACGTTCCGCATCTAACATCGCACGAACCTTCATAGACAGACCGAAGAGGTTGATAAAGCCGTTTGCATCCTTGTGATCATATAAATCACCGGTGGTAAAGCTTGCCAGCTCTTCGCTGTATAATGAGTAAGGAGAAGTAGTGCCGGCCTTGATGATGTTACCCTTGTAAAGCTTGAACTTCACTTCACCGGTAACACGATCCTGTGTGCTCTCAATGAATGCCTGCAGAGCTTCTCGTAATGGACAGAACCATTTTCCTTCATAAACCAGATCAGCGAACTTGCTGCCGACAGTCTTCTTAAATGCCAGAGTGTCACGGTCTAAGATCAGTTCCTCTAACTGCTTATGAGCTGCCATAAGGATTGTTCCGCCAGGAGTCTCATAAACACCACGGGACTTCATACCTACGACACGGTTCTCAACGATATCAATGATACCGATACCATGCTTACCACCCAGACGGTTCAGTTCCCGGATAACATCGGAAACCTTCATATTCTTTCCGTTTACGCTGGTCGGAACACCCTTTTCGAAGGTAAGAGTTACGAACTCACCCTCATCCGGTGCCTTTTCCGGTGTATTGCTTAATACTAATAAGTGATCATAATTTGGCATATTTGCAGGAGATTCCAGCTCCAGACCTTCATGGCTGATATGCCATAAGTTACGGTCACGGCTATAGCTGTTATCTACAGAGAACGGAAGGTGAATACCATGCTGTCTGCAGTACTCGATCTCAGCATCACGAGAATCCATAGTCCATTCCGGCTGTCTCCATGCAGCAATGATCTTGATGTCAGGAGCTAAAGCCTTGATGGTAAGCTCAAAACGCACCTGATCGTTACCCTTACCGGTAGCACCGTGGCAGATTGCAACGGCACCTTCTTTTCTGGCAATCTCTACCAGTTTCTTTGCAATGACCGGACGAGCCATGGAAGTACCTAATAAGTATTCGTATTCATATACGCCGTTTGCCATAACGGTTGGTACAACATAATCATCACAGAATTCATCAACAACATCTTCTATATATAACTTTGCTGCTCCGGATAATTTCGCACGCTCGTCAAGACCATCTAATTCGCTTTCCTGTCCGACATCGATGCAGACACAGACAACATCATAATCATAGGTCTCCTTTAACCATGGAATAATAGCGGTAGTATCCAGACCACCGGAGTAAGCCAATACAACTTTTTCTTTCATAATGTTCCTCCTTGAATTTGTCCTTCTTATCAATTTAGCCATTGACTAAATACAAATATACAACTATAATGCATATTATGCAAGCAGTTTTTCAAAGAATATTTACGTCTTCATGCAAAAATGAACGAATAATATACATAATACATGAATAAATATTCATTCTAACTGCGGGAAAGAGGAAAAGAAATGATTAAAGTAGGAATTATTGGCTCTACCGGATATGCAGGGCAGGAAATTGTAAGACTGATCTTAAACCATAAGGATGCAGAAGTAGTATGGTATGGTTCCAGAAGCTACATTGATAAGAAATACTATGAAGTATTCGGAAATATGTTCCGGATCGTAGATGACAAGTGTCTGGATGATAATATGGAAGAACTTGCAAAAGCAGTGGATGTGATCTTCACTGCAACACCACAGGGACTGTGTGCCTCTCTGGTAAATGAAGAGATTCTGAATAAAGTAAAGATTATCGATCTGAGTGCGGATTTCCGTATTAAAGATGTAAAGGTATATGAGAAATGGTACGGACTGGAGCATAAGAGCCCGCAGTTTATTGACGAAGCGGTATATGGTCTCTGCGAGATCAACCGGGAGAAGATAAAGGGTGCAAGACTGATTGCCAATCCGGGATGTTATACCACATGTTCCATCCTTTCCTTCTATCCGTTGTTAAAGGAAGGATTGATCGATCCGAATTCTATCATCATTGATGCAAAGTCAGGTACCTCCGGAGCCGGTCGTGGTGCAAAGGTAAACAATCTGTTCTGCGAGGTGAATGAAAATATCAAGGCATACGGTGTTCTGACCCACCGGCATACCCCGGAGATCGAGGAACAGTTAGGGTATGCGGCAGGCGAACCGCTGAAGATCATATTCACACCGCACCTGGTTCCGATGAACCGTGGTATTCTGGTAACCGGTTACGCAAATCTGAAGCAACCTTTAACCTATGAAACGGTTCGGGCAGCTTATGATAAGTATTATGCAGATGAGAAATTTATCCGGGTTCTGGATCAGAATGTGTGTCCGGAAACACGCTGGGTAGAAGGCAGTAATTATGTAGATGTGAATTTCAAGATTGATGAGCGGACCAACCGGATCGTGGTAATGGGCGCTCTGGATAATATCGTAAAGGGTGCAGCCGGACAGGCAATCCAGAACATGAATCTGATATTCGGGCTTCCGGAATCAGAGGGCCTGGAACTGGCACCGATGTTCCCGTAAAAGACTGGAGGAAAAGCTATGAGTCAGACAGAAGAGATCAAGAAAATAGAGAATGGATGTATCACGATGCCGAAGGGATTTCAGGCGGCCGGTCTTCGCGCCGGGATTAAGCCGGGAAAGACAAATAAGGATATGGCGCTGGTGATCAGTGCGGTTCCATGTGCAGCGGCAGGCGTATTTACCAGAAATCTGGTAAAGGCGGCTCCGGTACAATGGGATTCCGCGATGTTACAGAAGAACGGAGTTGCACAGGCAGTTGTGATCAACAGTGGAATTGCCAATGCATGTACCGGTGAAGAAGGGTATCGGAACGTGCAGACAACCGCGGAATGTGTAGCAAAGGAATTTGGCATTCAGACAGAGCAGGTTATGGTAATGTCAACCGGAGTTATCGGTCAGCCGCTTCCGATGGACATTATCTGTCAGGGAGTTGGCAAGCTGCATCAGGCACTTGGAAACGATGAACAGTCCGGACATGATGCGGCAGAGGCCATCCTGACAACCGATACGCATGCGAAAGAGATTGCGGTTTCCTTTGAATTAAACGGCACACCGGTTAAGATGGCAGGTATGTGTAAGGGATCCGGTATGATCCATCCGAATATGGGAACCATGCTCGGTATCATTACCACGGACGCAATGATCAGCCAGCCGTTGTTAAATCAGGCGTTGAAGGAGCTGGTAGAGGATACCTTCAATATGGTATCGGTAGATGGTGATACCTCGACCAATGACAGTGTGATCGTTCTGGCGAACGGACAGGCAGAGAACACCGTAGTGAAAGAAGAAGGATCGGCATATGAGGTATTTAAGCAGGCATTAAAAGAAGTGATGACATTCCTGGCACAGAATATTGCCGGAGATGGAGAAGGTGCGACCAGATTGCTGGAAGCAACAGCAATTCATGCATCCTCGAAAGAGCAGGCAAAGATTCTGGCAAAGGCGATCATCACATCCAATCTGACCAAGGCAGCCGTATTCGGTATGGATGCAAACTGGGGAAGAATCCTCTGTGCAATGGGCTATTCCGGAGCCGACTTTGATCCGGAACAGGTCGATATTCAGATCAGCAGTGAAAACGGCACTGTGAAGCTGGTAGAAAACGGCAAGGCTGCAGAATATGACGAAGCATTTGCAACGAAGGTGTTGTCACCGAAAAAGGTGACTGTGCTGGCAGATGTGAAGCAGGGAGAAGCTTCGGCAACCGCATGGGGCTGTGATCTGACCTATGATTATGTAAAGATCAATGCAGATTATCGTTCATAAAACGATGACAGGATAAAGGCAATAGAACGATATAGGATAGAAGAAAGGTGAGAATTAGAAATGATTAATAATGAGAACAGTATGGATCAGGTGCTGATCAAGGCACAGACACTGATAGAAGCAATGCCATTTATTCAGAAATTCCGTGGCAAGAAGATTGTAGTAAAATATGGTGGAAGTGCCATGCTGGATGAGGAACTGAAGTATAATGTAATTAAGGATGTGGCACTGTTAAAGATGATCGGTATGCAGCCGATCATTGTACATGGCGGCGGTAAGGAGATCAGCAAGTGGGTAAAGCTGACCGGCAAGGAGCCTGAGTTTGTAAACGGACTCCGGGTTACAGATGCGGACACTATGGAAATCGCAGAAATGGTACTTTCCAAGGTGAATAAAGGACTGGTTCAGATGATGCAGAAGCTGGGGCTGAAGGCAGTCGGGATCAGCGGCAAGGACGGCGGACTTATGACCTGTAAGAAGAAGCTGGCAGGCGGTAAGGACATCGGTTATGTCGGTGAGGTATGCAAGGTAGACGGACAGATTCTGGATACCCTGCTTGAGAACGATTTTATTCCGGTTGTTGCCCCAATCGGTATTGGCGAGGATTATATGTCCTATAATATTAATGCGGATGATGCAGCCTGCGCGGTTGCACGGGCAATCAAGGCCGAAAAGCTGGTATTCCTGACCGATATTGAAGGTGTGTTTGTGAATCCGATGGATAAAAACACGCTGATCTCGGAAATGACCGTGGAAGAGGCAGAAGAATTCATTGCCAAGGGCGTTGTTGGCGGTGGTATGCTTCCGAAGCTGACCAATTGTATAGAAGCGATCAACAATGGTGTAGCCAGAGTCCATGTGCTTGATGGAAGAGTAGAACACTGCCTGTTGCTGGAGTTCTTTACGACCAAGGGTATTGGTACCGCTATCTTAAAAGAACCATTATTTTAATGAAAATCCATACATCTGAATAAATCTGAAACAGATGGATTTTGAAAAGAGGAAGTTTTATGGAAAAGAGAATAAAAAAGCATTCGGCAAATATGCTGCGAAAGCTGGCTGCCGGAGGCATGAGCCTGTTGACTGCCGGACTTTTACTGACCGGATGCGGCAACGGAGAACCGGAGACACAGACAGAGGCAACCTATGCATCCTTTGAGGAGACTGTCACAGGTCTTCCCGTAACGGTAAAAGGTGAGGACGGAAATGAGGCTCCGCTTCAGCTGAATGTCTGGTACTTTGATGAGGCGGCCGGACCGTATTATGAGGCGGCTGCAGCTGAATTTCATGACCGATATGGGGTAGAAGTTGTCTGTACTAAGAAGGATGAAGTGAATTATCTGGAGGATATAAATAAGGCAAATCGGTCAGGATCCGGACCGGATGTGCTGATCGCATCCAATGATGAGATCCGGAAGCTTCATCTGGCCGGACTTGCTCAGGAAAATACCCTGTATACCGAGGAGTTCTGGAAAGCACATTATCCGGAAGTGACGAGGAATGCCTGTACCTCAGACGGAAAACAGTATGGATATCCGATTTATATGGATACCTGTCTGATGATTTATGATTCTACGATCACCACAAAGCCGGAAAGCTTTGGAAGTATTACGGATTTTGCTGTAAACTTTGTGGATGAGACGAATACGAAGACGATTTTTAAATGGGACATTGCGGATCCGTTCTGTGATTATCTGTTTTTGGGAAAGAATGCTCAGATACTCGGAACCTATGGTGAGGACACAGATACCTTTGAAATCAATAATGAGAGTGTTGTTCAGAATATGACCTATTATCAGTCTCTTCATGAGTATTTCTCCATGGATGCGGACAGCAGTTCCTATGACAGCATCAAGAGTGCATTAAAGGACGGAACGCTGGTTTACGGAATCGTTAAGACAGATGTTCTGGGAGAGCTGAGTTCCTATGGAACGACCTATGCACTGTGCCCGGTCCCGGATCTGTCTGCAGAACTGGGGGTACAGAACCTGTCAGTGACTTATTCAGCGTTTGTAAATCCGTTTACAAAGACATCCGAATATGCCAATCTGTTTTCTGCATTTTTATCTTACGAATATGCCGGTAATCAGTTTGGAATCAGCAGGAAGGTGGCGGTCCGGTCCGATATTGATCGTTCGGATGCAAACGATGCCCTGGCTTACGAGCAATATTGTAATACGGTTCCATTGCCAAAGGCATTGGAGAATGGTGATTTCTGGATTTATTCGGAAATCTGTTTTAAGAACATTTGGAATGGAAATGATGTAGCAACCGAATTGAATGCATTGCAGGAGAAGATGGATGCACGTCTGAAATAAAACGAAATAAAATGCCCTGCATATACTTGGAAATCCTGCGTATCCTATTACTATTACCAGAAAGGAGAGTTAGAGTATATGTGGGGCATTATTATTGCATTGATTTCCGGTGCACTGATGAGTATTCAGGGAGTTTTTAACACAGGAATCACGAAGCAGACCGGAAACTGGCTAACAAACAGCTGGGTACAATTGACAGGATTTTTGGTCTGTATTGTTATCTGGCTGATCAAAGAGAGGCAGACGAATCCGGTCGCCGGTCTGTTTCAGGTGGATCATAAGTATATGCTGGCCGGAGGTGTGATCGGTGCGTTTATTACCTTAACGGTTATGGTCAGCATGGAAAAGCTCGGACCGGCACAGGCCGTGCTTCTGATCGTGATCGCTCAGGTGGTTGTGGCATATCTGATTGAATTGTTTGGCTGGTTTGCGGTAGAAAAAACCGGGTTTCAGTGGAGTAAATTGATCGGTATGATCGTAGCTGTGGCAGGACTGATAATATTTAAGTGGAAGTGAAAAAAGTAGTTGTATTCAAAAGGAAATATGATAAAATGATTCTGTGTGATGTTATAATTTGAGCAGGAGAAAGAAGGTTATATGCGCAAATTATACAAGAGGTTTCAGGTGGTTTTTATGCTTATGGGTCTGCTATGGACATTATGTGGATGTGCGGACCGGAGAGAAAGCGGACTTCAGCTCGAAACAGAAGAATGGATGAGTACGCAGGAAGCGGAAGCGCAGGCAGATTCGCAGACGGATTTACAGAGTCCGGGCAGTACAGAGACAAAGAGTGAAATCTATGTGTTTGTATGTGGTCAGGTAAGGAATCCGGGAGTTTATTGTCTGCCGGCCGGCAGTCGGGTATGTGATGCAGTGGATGCGGCCGGAGGCTGTCTGGAGACAGCGGATCCTTATACAGTGAATCAGGCTGAAATCCTGACGGATGAGAGCCGGATTTATATTCCGAAACCGGGAGAAACTATAGATTCCGGCACGGATACCGGAGCCGTGGATGCAGATGGAAGAGTGTCCCTGAACCGGGCATCGAAAGAAGAACTGATGACACTTCCGGGGATCGGAGAGTCAAAAGCGGATTCTATTCTGGAATACAGAGAAGCACATGGCGGCTTTCAGACAATAGATGAATTAATGAGTATTCCCGGAATTAAAGAGGGAGTATTTCAAAAGATACAAGATTGCATAAAGGTTGAATGAGGTGAATTATGAAAAGGGTACTGGTAGTCGATGATGAAAAGTTGATCGTAAAAGGAATCAAATTCAGTCTGGAACAGGATGATATGCAGGTGGATTGTGCATATGATGGTGAAGAGGCACTGAATCTTGCAAGGCAGACGGAGTATGATATGGTGCTGTTGGACGTGATGCTGCCTAAACTGACAGGGTTTGATGTGTGTCAGCAGATTCGGGAATTTTCCAATATGCCGATCATTATGCTGACGGCAAAAGGTGAGGATATGGATAAGATTCTGGGACTGGAATATGGAGCAGATGATTATATCACCAAGCCGTTTAATATTTTGGAGGTGAAAGCCCGTATCAAGGCTATCATGCGACGTAACAGTAAGAAACCGGAAGTGTCAGAACCGGTTCGTAAGAAGACATCCGGAGACCTGAGCATTGATTGCGACAGCAGACGGGTTTATATCGCAGGCAGGGAAGTGAATCTGACGGCGAAAGAGTTTGATGTTCTGGAGCTTCTGGTATTTAATCCAAATAAAGTATATTCCAGAGAGAATCTGTTAAAGACGATCTGGGGAAGTGATTATCCGGGAGATGTCAGAACCGTAGATGTGCATATCAGACGATTAAGGGAAAAGATTGAATCCAATCCTGGAGAACCGAAATATATTCATACAAAGTGGGGTGTTGGATATTATTTCCAGGGATAAACCGCTGCTCAGACATATCAGGAGCCTTAGGTTCTGTATATTTGTGGCAATATTTCTGACAACTGTTGTGGTCATACTGGTAAGTGGCAACATTTTACAGAGAACCTATCATAAGCAGGCATTACAGAATAAAATTTCCCAGGTACAGAGCCAATGTAATATCCTGGCAAGTCAGATACAGTTGAATGAGTTTAATATTAATAGTAATACAAACAATCTGGATATTGAAATTGATCAGCTGGCCAATGTATTGGAAGGTCGATTGATCGTAGTAAATGCGGATTATAGAATAATAAAGGATACATATACCATTGAACAGAATAAGTATATGATTTCAAATGATGTTCATAATATCATGCAGGGAAAAAACTCCAGCAATTGCGAGATCAAAGAAGGAAACCAATATGCAGAGATTATGGTGCCGATCCTTGATTCATCTGCTGTGACTGCAACGATAGAAAACAGTACCGTAACTACCAAAAGCGGAGACTCTGCCCAGAATGCGACGAAACAGGCGCTAGGAGTGATCATATGTATGGTATCGATCCGTGATCTGACGGAGACCGATGCATATATGGCAGTGCAAGGCAGGATATTATACGCATTGTTTATTTTTGTGGCACTTCTTCTTTCACTGCTTCTGGCATATCTTCTGCCAAGACCGCTTAAGAAACTGAACCGGCAGCTGGTACGGGTCTCAGAAGGACATCTGGACGAACAGATTGAATTGGAGGGCGGTACAGAGATCACGGATCTGAAGGAAACATTTAACCGGATTTTACGGAAGATCCAGTTGCTGGAAAGCTCCAGACAGGAATTTGTATCAAATGTCTCTCATGAGTTAAAGACACCGATCACGTCCATGAAAGTTCTGGCGGATTCACTGCTGATGCAGGAGGATGTCCCGGCTGAGATGTATCGGGAATTTATGACGGATATTGCGGATGAGATCGATCGGGAGAATAAGATCATTAACGATCTGCTGACACTGGTAAGACTGGATAAGCAGGCATCGGATCTGAATATAGAGACAGTGAATATCAATGAATTACTGGAACTGCTGCTAAAACGGATCCGACCGATCGCGGAAAAACGGAATATTGAGATCGTATTTGAAAGTATGCGGGAAGTATTGGCAGAAATCGATGAAGTAAAGATTTCACTTGCATTCACAAATCTGATTGAAAATGCCGTGAAATACAATGTGGATGATGGCTGGGTACGTGTAACCCTGGATGCGGATCATAAGTTTTTCTATGTCAAGGTGGCAGATTCCGGCGTCGGTATTCCGGAGGATTGTCAGGATCAGGTGTTTGAACGGTTTTACCGGGTGGACAAAGCACGGTCAAGAGAGACCGGAGGTACAGGACTTGGTCTTGCGATAACAAGAAATGCTATTTTAATGCATAAGGGTGCGATCAATCTGTATAGTAAACCGGGTGAAGGAACGACATTTACAGTCCGGATTCCGCTGACATATATCAGTTAACAGGAGGAAGACAGAATGAAGAAGTGGATCACTTATATAGTTATTGTAATATTATGTCTGACTCTGACAGGATGTGATTCGGATAGTAATGCATCTACTGCCACAACAGAGCTTCCGGAGGGAAGTATCCTGATCTATTATATCAATGATGATACGTATGAGTTCGGAACGGAGACCTATGCATTAAATCAGGAAGCTTCAACACTGGAACAGGTTCAGGATATTCTGGATATTATGTTTAGCAGTACGAATGGTATAAATACAACCAGTACAACGAACCAGCAGCGGGCAAATGTGATCGCATCATCCATGAAAATGATGGATGTCAGATTCCAGGATGGACGGGTAATGATTACCGTAAATATTACAAATGAGCAGCCGGATACCTATCCGGTAGTATTGAGCAAGGCGGCAATTACACAGACCTTATGTCAGCTTGGCGAAGTAGAACAGGTAGCATTTACAATCTATGATTCTTCGAAGGTACTGGAAGGCGGAACTGCGATTGAATATTATAATGATATATCGTTTGTGGATAACGAAAAAGAGGGCGGTTATCTGCAGAAAGGTATTATTACATTATATTTTGCGGATGAGAGCGGAAATATGTTATTGGAATACGATAAATCCGTTGAGATTACAACAGATGTGTCACTGGAACAGCTGGTGATCGAGTCTTTGATCGCGGGACCGATGCGGGATGGCTATTACAAAACGATTCCGGACGGAACAACCTTGAAAAAAATATCAATCAAGGATGGTGTATGCTATGTAGACCTGTCCGGTGAATTCAATAATACGTTGGATAATTGTATGGATGCGGTTTCGATTTATTCGGTTGTAAATTCTCTTTGCGAGCTGCCGACAATCAATAAGGTGCAGTTCCTGATCAACGGGGAAAAACAGGAATTTTACAGAGAAACGATTCCGTTTGACGGAATGTTTGAAATGCAGAGTGATATCATAAAAAAAGAAACAACAGAGGAGGAATGATTATTTGCTGAAACGTCCGCTGCTATGCGGAGTCCTGGCATTTGTGATCGGCCAAATTATTATAAGCAGGGGAAACATGACATGGGGGCTTGGCATGATTCCGATTGGGTTTGTTATCTGGTGCATCAGAAAAAGAAACCAATCCGGGATCATGCCCTTTTTGTTGTGGCTCTATCTTATTTGTCTGCTGCTCGGCGGATTGAACGGAATGCGGTGTGGTATGTTGTCGCCGTTGCAAAAATATATGGATGCCTGTTATGAGGAAAATGGACAGGAAGAAGTTCTATGTGAGATGGAGGGAAGAGTGGAACGTGCAGAAATACAGAAAGGAAAGTGGATATTTCTGATCAGGGCGAACCGGATTCGGAATGAGCGATTCCAATATCAAAGTCCCTGCAGAGTGAAATTATATAGCAAGGAAGGTGATATAAAGATCGGAGATCGGATTACCTGTGAACTGACATTGAAACGCTTACCGATTCCGACGAATCCGGGGGAATTTAATAGCCGGCAATATTATCTGGCAAGAGGCATCGAGTTCACAGGTTATGCAGATACGGTCCGTGTTTTGGATGAAGGAAGATATACGGGAAAACAATGGCTATGGAAGCTTCGGATGCAGACACAGAAAGTATTTCAGATGCATATGTCAGAGGAATATGCTTCAGTGATGAATGCAATGCTGCTCGGAGATTCCGGGAATCTAGATCCCGAGATAAAACAGTTATATCAACGGAACGGAATCGCACATATCCTGGCTATTTCAGGGCTGCATGTGTCTATTCTCGGCAGTATGCTTTATCGGCTGTTGCGGAAACTGGGACTGCCATATGGAGCTGCAGGGCCGCCTGTGATCGGACTGCTTCTGGCATATGGCTGGCTGACAGGACAGAGCGGGTCTGCCAGCCGGGCAATTACAATGTTAATACTGGCGATGGTTGGTGATATGATCGGACGGACTTATGACATGCTGACGGCAATTGGAATCGCAGCAGTACTGCAATTGGTGGAATATCCATATCGGCTGTTTGATGCGGGATTTTTGTTGTCATTTGGGGCAGTACTTACGCTGGGTCTGGTGATCCCGGCGTGGAAAGAGCTGATAAAGGAAAGCTGCCCGGCGGTTATCTGTCGGAGCGTGGAGAGGGAAAAGACAACAGAGAAAAAGCTAATAGGAAAACTGTGGGCGAAAGGGAAACAGAGAATAGTGGAAATCATCCGAAAGGTACCGGATACGTTAATAACCGGAATTATTATTCAGATGATCACCGGGCCGATCGTGATCTTTTTTTACTATGAATATCCGGTCTATGGAATACTGCTTAATTTTTATGTGATTCCTATGATGACACCGTTAATCCTGCTTGGTCTGGGATGTCTGTTTCTGACACCCTGGTTTTATGGGGGAGCCGGCATTCTGGCAATTGGATGTGAATGGATTCTACGGAGCTTTTCATTCCTATGTCTTCGGGTACAGGAACTACCCGGAGCTGTATGGCATGTGGGGAATATTACCGTCTGGATGGCGGCCGGTTATTATGGAATGCTGGCCGGGATATATGTTCTCTTGAAATATAAGAAAAAGCATCCGGCAGGAATGCTTGCAATGGTATTAACCGGAATGCTCCTGATTGGAAAGGCGGACCGCTTTCGGATCACAATGCTGGATGTCGGGCAGGGAGATAGCACTCTGATAGAAACACCGGAACATCAGCTGCTACTGATCGATGGGGGAAGTACCAGTCGGTCTTCTGTAGGAAAATATGTGATCGAACCGGCTATGAAATATTATGGCTATGGAAAGCTTGATTATATATTTATAAGCCATATGGACAGTGATCATGTGAACGGTGTTTATGAACTGATTGGAATGATGGAGACCAGAGAAGTGGAAATCGGCTGTCTGGTATTACCGGAGGCCGGAAGAAATTGTGTGGATTCCGGCTATCCGGAGCTGGCGGAAACGGCAGAGGCGGCCGGGATATCTGTTATATATTTACAGGCAGGAGCAGGCATGAAAAGCGGAACCGTAACGATCCAATGCCTGTATCCGGGGCAGGAGTTTCTGTATCCGGATGCCAATAATAATTCCATGGTATTGGAGCTTTCGACAGAAGAATTCCGTATGCTTTTTACGGGAGATCTGGAGCAGGAAGGAGAGCAGAGCCTGGAATCTGAGGCACGAATGGAGCAATATGATGTACTGAAGGTTGGACATCATGGATCTTCCGGGGCATCGTCCAAAGAGTTTATACAGAAAATCTGTCCGCAATATGCCTTGATCTCCTGTGGAAGGAATAATTCCTACGGACATCCGCATGAGGAAACACTGGAGCGGTTCCGGGAAGCGGATATCGGGATATTCAGAACGGATGAGCAGGGAGCAATTATGCTGGAGTCGGATGGAAAGAAGAGAAAAATCACATATTTTAAAAACCAGGAAACCGGTGAATAATTAGGACTATATCTTTTAAGAAAAGTGTAGTATAATTTTTATGTTATGTGCTGAAAAGACCGGGTGGAAAGTAAGGGATTCATGACAGATGAAAGTGTTGAATGAAGATATTAAGAAGCAGCAATTTAAGAATGTATATCTTCTTTACGGAGAGGAAATGTACCTGTGCCATCAGTACCGGGATCGTCTTCAGAAGGCATTATGTCCGGAGGATGATGGGATGAATGTGACCCGGTTTTCGGGTAAAGGCATCCCTATGCCGGAGGTGGCAGAACTGGCGGAGACGCTTCCGTTCTTTGCGGACCGGAGAGTAATCGTGATCGAGAACAGCGGTTGGTTTAAGAATGGTTCCGACGGATTTGAAGATCGACTGAAGACATTTCCGGACACTACGTATCTGATTTTTGTGGAACAGGAAGTCGATAAGCGGGGTAGGTTATATAAAACCGTAAAGGATCTCGGCTATGCCGCAGAGATGAAGCTTCCTAAGGATAAGGAGCTGTTATCCTGGATCACGATTCAGTGCAGACAGGAGGGAAAGCAGATTACGGAGAGTGCGGCGAATCTGTTGCTGGAACAGGCCGGGAGCAGTATGAATCTGCTTCAGATGGAGCTTGAGAAGCTGTTTTCCTATGCGATCGACCGGGATGTGATCACGCAGGAGGATGTGCAGGAGATCGGAAGTGCACAGGCGGAAAGCCAGATTTTTGATATGCTGGATGCCATCGGAAATCAGAACCGGGAGAAGGCTTTAAAGCTATATCATGATCTCTTGGAGGTGCGGGAACCGGCGATGCGGATTCTGTATTTGCTAACCAGACAGATCAATATTTTACTGCAGGTATCAGAGATGGTTCGGCTGGGCATGGATAATTCTTCCATTGCAGGTAAAGCGGGAATTCCCCCTTTTACGGTCGGAAAATATAAGAGTCAGATCGGACATTTTTCCTATACACAACTGTTGCAGATGCTGGAATCCTGTCAGAGTACAGATGCCGGGATCAAGCGGGGCCTGTATCAGGATATTGTCGGCGTTGAGCTTTTGATCGTTGCGTTTTCTACGAATTCAAGGTAAGCAGTTTACCTGAAGATAAAAGAAGTGATAAAAGAGGTTTTTAAGGAGGTTTCACTACAATGGGTGGATTTTTTGGAGTTGCAGCTAAGGATGATTGCGTGTTTGATCTGTTTTTTGGGACAGACTATCATTCGCATCTTGGAACCAGACGGGCAGGAATGGCAGTCTATGGAGAACAGGGATTTGAAAAATCCATTCATAAAATCGAGAATGCTCCTTTTCGGACAAAGTTTGAAAAAGAAGCAAATTCCATGAAAGGTCATTATGGAATCGGATGTATTTCGGATTATGAAGCACAGCCGATCCTGGTGCGTTCCCATCATGGATCCTTTGCCATTACAACTGTCGGAAAGATCAATAATTCAGAAGAGATCATACAGATGATTTTAAAGAATAATACACATTTTTTCGAAATGTCAAATGGTGAGATCAATTCCACGGAGCTGGTTGCTGCGATCATTAATCAGAAGGAAAATTTTATAGATGGTATCCGGTATGCACAGGAAATCATAGAAGGCTCTATGTCTATGCTGATCCTGACTCCGAAGGGAGTTTATTGTGCCCGCGATAAATACGGAAGAACACCGATTGTCATTGGTAAGAAAAAGGATGCCTACTGTGCTTCCTTTGAGAGCTTTGCATATCTGAATCTGGGATATACCGCAGTGAAGGAACTGGGACCTGGAGAAGTGGTGGTTATGACTGCGGATAGTGTGAAAACACTGGTTGCACCGGGTAAAGATATGAAAATCTGTACTTTCCTCTGGATCTACTATGGTTATCCTTCTTCTTCCTATGAGGGAGTCAGTGTAGAAGAGATGCGATACCGTTGTGGTAAGTTGCTTGCCAGACGGGATCATGTAAAGCCGGATATTGTGGCCGGTGTTCCGGACTCCGGAACGGCACATGCGATCGGTTATGCCAACGAGTCGGGAATTCCGTTTTCAAGGCCGTTCATTAAATATACACCGACCTGGCCTCGTTCTTTTATGCCGACAATGCAGAGTAAGCGTGATCTGATCGCAAAGATGAAGCTGATACCGGTAGAACAGCTGATCAAGGGTAAGAAGCTCCTGTTAATTGATGACTCGATCGTCAGGGGTACACAGCTTCGTGAGACTACAGAATTCTTATATGAAAGCGGGGCAAAGGAAGTTCACATCCGTCCGGCATGCCCGCCGTTGATCTTCGGATGTAAATATCTGAATTTCTCCCGCTCGAAATCAGAAATGGAGCTGATCACCCGGGTAGTTATTCGGGAGCTGGAAGGTGGAGAGGTATCGGAGGATACACTTCGGGAATATGCAGATTATAATTCTGAAAAATATGAGAGAATGGTAGAAAAGATCTGTGAAAAGCTGAAATTCACATCACTCAGATTCCATCGTCTGGATGATATGATCGAGGCAGTCGGGATCGATCCGGATAAGCTCTGTACTTATTGCTGGAGCGGAAGAGAATAGAATAGAGGAACCAAAAAACCCCATCCGGATGGATGGGGTTTTCTGTGGGTTAATATAAAAAATAATATAATGAATTGCTTAAGCCATCTTATTAACAGCAGCAGCCATACGGGAAACCTTTCTTGAAACAGTGTTCTTGTGGTAAACTCCCTTAGAAGCAGCCTTGTTCATTTCAGATGTTGCTGTTACTAATAATTCCTGAGCTAATGACTTATCACCGGCAGCTACGGCAGCCTCGAGCTTCTTGATGATAGTTTTAACCTTGGACTTAATCATTTTGTTTCTTAAAGTTTTGCTTTCGATAACCTTAATTCTCTTCTTAGCAGATTTGATATTAGCCAAATCCTACACCTCCATACGTATTAATTTATCTGACTACAGATTGTAATTACTGTTTGCAGTTTACATAAAAACCGGACACGGACAATTTCACGTAAACATACTATTACATGATAAACAGGGAAGGGGGTTTTGTCAATATTTTTTTGAAATTAATTTCCGGTATTTTTAAGGATATGGTGATTTCTGAATTATACAGGAAAATCGTTTTTTGAAAAGTACGCATATTCCGGAAAAAAGTACAGATACTGAGTATGAGGTGATGAAATTGATATCCATGCAGAGAACAGATCTGGCTGTAGAATTAAGGGAAAATCTGGACAATACGAGAGAGCTTTCCGGGGTGAAGGTGTCAACGAAAGTGAACCGGGATAATGATATAAAAGAAACCGAGATTGTTATAGAAACGAAAGAGGGAGCAGATAAAATCGGCAAACCGATCGGAACCTATATTACAATTGAGAGTGAAGAGCTGCGATGCAGCGATGAAGAGTATCATGAGCCGATGAGTGAAGCCCTTTATCAAAGCCTGAAAAAGATGCTGAAAGGAAAAACGAAAATCCTGGTAGCAGGACTTGGCAATCGGGCAGTGACGCCGGATGCATTGGGACCGATGGTCATTGATAATCTATATGTGACCAGACATCTGATCCGGGAGGATATTCTGTTCAGTGCATATGAGATCAGTGCAGTGGCACCGGGTGTTATGGCACAGACCGGAATGGAATCCCAGGAGATATTAAAGGGTGTTGTAGCCCAGGTGAAACCGGAGGTGCTTCTTGTGATCGATGCACTTGCAGCCGGGACGTCCAATCGTCTGAACAAAACCATCCAGCTTGCGGATACCGGGATCGCACCGGGATCCGGTGTAGGGAATCACAGAAAAGCGATTAATTATGAGAGTATGGGAGTACCGGTGGTTGCAATCGGAGTTCCGACCGTGATTTCTGTACCGGCGATCGTAGACGATGCCATGGATGTCATGCTGGATGCATTCGGAAAAAACGGAACGAGAGAGGTCATGGAGACATTTACGGAGCAGGAACGGTATCAGCTGGCCTGTGAAATGGTAGAACCCTATCTTGCCAATATGTTTGTGACACCTAAAAACATTGATGAGGCGATTAAAAGAATCAGTTTTACAATTTCGGAAGCAATAAATCGGTTGCAACATTCATATAATGAAATATGAGAAAATGGATACATGCAGTAAAACAGGTAAAAAATGAATATAAAAAAAGCAGGAGACTGCGGGAGGGAATGATTGGCGTTTTACTCTTTGCAGGAATGTTATATCTGTTTTTATTTGCCGGAGAGCGGGTGGTTGCCGGATATTTTCCGATGCTGGAACAGGAACAGAAATCAGATGATCCATGGGAAACCGGTTCCCGTATTTTTATGCAGCAGTTGTTTCCGGTCATGGCATATGCGGAGATTTATGGGAATCCGGAGGATTATCTGAGCAGAGGTAATTCCGTGCCGAAATATTTCTATCAGGATGATGAGACGGGAGAGACACAGGGCGGAGAAAAGAATCCGGAGGAAACGGCGACAGAGGAAACGCTTACAGCATCGGTTCCGGCTGTCGGGAACGGCAGGAGTTTTTCCAGAGAACAGTTGTCGGATTTTCAGTTTCTGATCGACAACTGTTATATTGTAGATTCGACCACGTATGTGGAACGGGATGAAATGAATGCGGATACCTTGCTATCCATGGATATGACAATGCAACAGGATGATACCGGATATCAGATTCTGATTTATCATACCCATAGCTCTTCGGAGATGTTTGCAGATAGCAGACCGGATGTGCTGGAGGATACCCCAATCGGTCTGGGAGATACGCTGACCGAGCTGTTGGAAGGATACGGATACCGGGTATATCATGACCGAACAGTTTATGACCGGATCGATGGAAAGGTTGATCGGAATTATGCTTATACGGCATCCGGTGAGGGCATTGACCGGATTCTGGCGGAGCATCCGGAGATTGAGGTTGTGATTGACCTGCATCGGGATGGATTGAATGAAAATACACATCTGGTAACAAATATCAATGGAAAGCCGACCGCAAAGATCATGTTTTTTAACGGTGTCAGCCGGACGGTAGCGAACGGAGAGCTTGAGTATCTGGCGAATCCGAATCGGCAGGCAAATCTGGCATTCAGTCTGCAGCTATATCTGGAGGGAACCGCAGATTACCCGGATTTTCTGCGCCGTACATATATAAAAGGATATCAGTACAATCTGGATCGGAGGCCGAAGGCAACACTGATCGAAGTAGGCGGGCAGACCAATACATTGGAGGAGGCAAGAAATGCAATGGAGCCGCTGGCATATATTTTACACCGGGTATTGTCCGGAGAAAGCAGGAATTGAGTGGCAGGCAAAGGTCAGACTGGACAATGCGGAAAAATAAGAATATAATACTAGGGATAGTTTGGAACACTATATCAATCGTACATGGTGTACAAAAGGGAGAGCTGCCGCTTGCGCAGACTGGATATAGAAGATACCTGCATGGCAGGATGAACAAATGGAGGCGTTTTAAAATGACAAAAGTAGACATTGTTTCAGGATTTCTTGGAGCTGGTAAAACAACCCTGATAAAGAAATTGATCGCAGAAGCATTTCAGGGAGAAAAGCTGGTGCTGATCGAGAATGAATTCGGAGAGATCGGTATTGACGGTGGATTTTTAAAGGATGCGGGCATTGAGATCACAGAGATGAATTCCGGCTGTATCTGCTGTTCTCTGGTCGGTGACTTCGGCGAGGCTCTGAAGAAGGTTCTGACACAGTATGCACCGGATCGTATCATTATTGAACCATCCGGAGTCGGTAAACTATCGGATGTTATCAAAGCTGTTCAGGGTGTGGCACAGGAGACAGAGCTGGAACTGGACAGTTTTGTAACGGTTGCAGATGCAACCAAGGCTAAAATGTATATGAAGAATTTCGGCGAATTTTTCAATAACCAGATTGAAAGTGCAAGCACGATTATTTTAAGCCGGACACAGAAGATGGCACAGGACAAGCTGGAAGCAATCGTAGCTCTGTTAAGAGAGCATAATGAGAAGGCTGCAATTATCACAACAGCCTGGGATGAGATTAACGGTTCTGTTATCCGTAAGGCTATGACAGAGGGCAATTCACTGGTTGCCGAGCTGATGGAAGAGGCTGAGGTATGTCCGGAGTGCGGACATCATCATGAGCATGGAGAAGAGTGCCATCATGACCACGACCATGAGCATGACCACCACGATCACGACCATGAAGAGCATCATCATGACCACGATCATGATCATTGTGACCACGATCATCACGACCACGACCATGACCATGATCATCATGATCACGACCATGGTGAATGCGGATGTCATGATCACCACCATCATCACCATCATGCGGATGAGGTATTCTCAAGCTGGGGTAAGGAGACACCACATAAATATACAGATTCTGACATGGAAGCAATCCTTAAGACCTTATCCGAGAGCGAGGAGTATGGTATTATCCTGAGAGCAAAGGGCATGGTTCCGAATGTAAATGGCGAGTGGATCTACTTTGACCTGGTACCGGGTGAATATGAGATCCGAAAGGGAAATCCGGATTATACCGGTAAGCTGTGCGTGATCGGCAGCAAATTACAGGAGGATAAGCTGGAGAAACTGTTCCAGTTATAGGAGCCGGGCGAAATCAGTTTTGAAGGACAGTAGGAGGAATTACTATGGCAAAAGAAATACCGGTATATCTGTTTACCGGCTTCCTGGAAGGCGGTAAGACGACATTTATTCAGAATACACTGATCGGGCAGAATTTCAATGAAGGTGACCGTGCATTGCTGCTGGTATGTGAGGAAGGTATGGAAGAGTATGACCCTGCCGAGCTTGCAGCACATAATATTATGCTGGAAATGATCGAGGAACCGGAAGATCTGACGACAGAACGGTTGATGAAGCTACAGGCGCAGTACAAGCCGCAGCTGGTGCTGATTGAATATAACGGAACCTGGAAGCTTCAGCAGCTGTTTGATCTGAATGTTCCAAAGGGCTGGACGGTAGTACAGATCGTGGCAAATATTGATGCAAGTACCTTTGACAGCTATCTGAATAATATGCGTGCCATGATGATGGAGCAGGTATCCGCTGCCAATCTGGTTATATTTAACCGTTGTACGGAGGAGACCAAGCGGGGCGAGTACCGGAGAATCATAAAGGCCAATAACCGTATGGCAACGATCGTATTTGAAAAGGAAGACGGAAGCACGGATTTTGAAAATGCAGATGATGATCTTCCATATAAGTTAAATGCAGATGTCATTGAGATTGAAGATGACGACTTTGGTATCTTTTATATTGATGCCTCAGATAATCCGGATAAATATGTCGGTAAGACCATTCATTTTAAGGGAATGGTATATAAACCGAAGAATTATCCGAAGAATGCATTTGTACCGGGCAGACATGCCATGACCTGTTGCGTAGAGGATATTGCATTTGTCGGCTTTAAATGCGTCAGTGATATGGCGGCCATGCTGAAGGATCGTCAGTGGGTAGAGATCACAGGAACGATAGAGAAGGAATATTACCGGGAATTCCGCGGAGACGGACCTGTCATTTATGCGACGAAGGTGGTACCGGCGGAGAAACCGAAGGAAGAGGTTGTATTATTTAATTAATACCGACCGGAACAATACAAGAACAGCGGCAGGATCTGCCGCCGTTTTTGGTTATGGTTTATTATAGTTGTGGTTGCGGAATGAGGAATACGAATGAGTGAGCATATCAATAATCTGACAACATTATGTTATATTGAGAAGGACGATCAGTACCTGATGCTTCATAGAGTTAAAAAGAAGCAGGATGTGAACCGGGATAAATGGATCGGTGTCGGTGGACACTTTGAGGCCGGTGAGAGTCCGGAGGAGTGTCTGCTTCGGGAAGTGCGGGAAGAGACGGGACTAACGCTTACCGGATGGCAGTTCCGGGGCATTGTTACATTTACGTTCCGACAGCCGGATGTGGATACGACCGGATGGATGAAGGACGGAAAGCTGGTAAAGGATGATATCGTGCAGGCAGATATGGAATATATGTGTCTCTATACAGCGGATGAATATCAGGGAACGATTAGTGACTGCGAGGAAGGGACACTGGAATGGGTGCCAAAGGATGCCGTTTATCAGCTTCCGATCTGGGAAGGAGATAAAGTATTTTTTCACCTGCTGGAAACCCGAAAGGATTTCTTTTCTTTGAAGCTGGATTATGAGGGAGAAGAGCTGGTCCGGGTAGTGCTGGACGGGCAGGATATTCCCGGAGATGTGTATAAACAGGATGGAATCGGAAAGGCGGTTTACAGATGAGTGAATATATGCAAAATGAAACACAGGATGTGAATGCAGCGGCGGAGGAACCGAAAGAAACAATGCCGGAAGGAACGGAGCCGGAAGGAACGGAGCCGGAAAAGAAGGCCCGGGGCTTCGGGATTGCCGCTATGATTCTTGGAATTCTTTCAATTCTGTTAATCTGTGTCCAGCCGTTTGGTGTGGCACTGGCAGTCGCGGCAGTCGTGCTCGGTATTCTTGGTGTTGTAAAGGCACAGGGAAAAGGAATGGCAACCTCCGGAATTGTCATGGGCGGTATCAGTCTTGTGACGGGCGTTATAATACTGATATTTTTCGGAAGTATTTTTCAGAATACCTTTGGGTCTGCGGATGAACTGGCCGGAACAGCATGGAGAAAGGGCGCGGATGGCAGTGTGCTTTATCTTTATAAGGATGGTACCTTTATTCATGTGGACCGGGAAAATGATTTTACGGATAATTTCTATTCCGGTACGTATATGGTATGTGATTACAAGGATTCCGGAGTCCGTTCACAGGAAATTGAAAACACATATGATACCGATTCGGTATATGAATTAAAATTATATGTAACAATGTATGTAGAGGATGGTAAAGAGCAGGAAAATATCTCCGGGACCATGCAGTACATGTATGCATTCCAGAAGAAATATCATAAAGGAGATGTTGTACAGGTTTGTGCACATGATCGGGAGATGTTCGGCAGCTTCTATCCGGTTGTAGAGACAGAACTGAAGAAACCGGTGATTGGTAATCAATATGTACCGGGGCTTACGGAGGACTCCTCGGAAACAGAAATTTCAACGACCGAGGCACCGGAGACAGAAGTTCCGACGACAGAGGCAGTGACCACGGAGACAGCAAGTACGGAGGTTCCGACTACCGGAGGAACGACCGAAACACCGAAGACAGAAGCTTCGACTACCGAGGCAGTGACCACGGAGACAGCAAGTACGGAGGTACCGACAACCGGAGGAACGACCGAAACACCGAAGACAGAAGCTCCGACGACGGATGGGACGACCGAGGCACCAACGACCGAAGCTACGGAGACCACGGAAACATCGGCAACCGAGGATACTGCAACAGAGGAAACGACCGAGACTACCGAAGAAACCTCCACGGAAGAATCAACAACCGAGGAAGCATCTACGGAAGAGGATGATGGTAAAGAGGCAGCGAAACAATGGCTGAAAGACCTGTTTGAGTCTATCAGGCGGTGGTTTGAAGATTTATGGAATCAGTTGGGATTATAGGAGACCGGAGGGCCTGAAGGATAATAGAAAAACTTGACAAGTCCGGGGCTTCAGTCCATAATGAACAGTAATGTAAGAAAGAGAAAACAGGAAAATAACAATACAGAGGTGCAAACAGCATGTGTGGATTTGTAGGATTTGTAGATCATCTGCCGGAAAAGGCAGAAGTAATAGAAAAAATGAAGGATGCGATCATTCACCGGGGACCGGACAGTGACGGTACCTTTTTGGATGATGATATTGCATTGGGATTCCGCCGGTTGAGTATTATCGACCTGAACTCCGGAAGCCAGCCTATTTATAACGAGGATGAATCACTGGTGCTGATGTTTAACGGTGAGATTTATAATTATCAGGATATCCGGGAAGAACTGGTGAAGCGTGGTCATGTATTTAAGACGCAGACAGATTCTGAAGTACTGATCCATTCCTATGAGGAATACGGTTATGATATGCTGAATATGCTGCGTGGTATGTTCACATTTGTGATCTGGGATAGAAATGAAAAGAAAATGTTCCTGGCAAGAGATTTCTTTGGTATTAAGCCGATGTATTATGCACAGATGAACGGCACTCTGATGTTTGGTTCAGAGATCAAGGCGTTTTTACATCATCCGAATTTTGAAAAGAAGTTAAATCATGATGTTTTAGAGAATTATCTGACCTATCAGTATAGTCCGTCGGCAGATACCTTTTTTGAAGGAGTAAAATGTTTGCCACCGGCACATTATCTGGTATATGAAGATGGTAAGGTTACGATTACAAGATACTGGGAGCCGGAGTTTAAAGAGCCGGATGAGAGTAAGGATCTGGATGAATGGGCACAGGAGATCCGAACGGTTATGGAGGACTCTGTAAAAGCACACAAGATCAGTGATGTGGAGGTAGGCTCTTTCCTGTCCAGTGGTGTGGATTCCAGCTATATTGCATGTCTGGCAAATGTAGATAAGACCTTTACGGTCGGGTTTAAGCAGAAGAAGTATAATGAGATTTCCTATGCAAAGGAATTATCCGATATTATTCAGGTACAGAATATCAGTAAAGTCATCTCGCCGGAGGAATACTGGGAGAAGCTGCCGATGATTCAGTATTATATGGATCAGCCATTGGCCGATGCTTCTGCGATCGCACTGTATTTCCTTGGAAATGAGACCGCAAAATACGTTAAGGTTGCTATGTCAGGAGAAGGCTCGGATGAGTTGTTCGGCGGTTATAATATTTACCGGGAACCATTGGAAAACAAGGCTTATGATGTGATTCCGTTCCCTATCCGCCGGCTGATCGGTAAGTTTGCATCCCTGTTCCCGAAGAAGCGGGGCTTTAACTTCCTGGTTCGGCATTCCAAGACGTTGCAGGAGCGCTACGTGGGAAATGCATTTATCTTTGATGAAAAAGAGAAGGATAAGCTGCTAAAGGAACGAAACGGAGTGGATCCGTTGGATGTTACAAAGCCTTACTGGGCACGGACTAAGGGAAAAGATACTGTAACACAGATGCAGTATCTGGATATTAATGTATGGATGGTACATGATATCTTGTTAAAGGCAGATAAGATGAGTATGGCGAATTCACTGGAGGTCCGGGTACCGTTCCTGGATAAAGAGGTATTCGAGGTAGCATCCAGAATCCCGAGACAGTATAAGGTAGAAGGTGAAGTGACCAAGCGTGCATTCCGGAAGACTGCACTGGAGGTTCTGCCGGAAAAGGTTGCAGATAAGAAGAAGCTGGGATTCCCGGTTCCAATCCGTGTATGGATGCGGGAGGATAAGTACTATAACCGGATTAAGGAAGCATTCACCAGCAAGGAAGCAGCACAGTTCTTTGATACTGAATATCTGGTGAAGCTGTTGGAACAGCATAAGGCAGAGAAGTTTGATAACAGCCGAAAGATCTGGACGGTATTCATGTTCCTGCTTTGGTATAATGAGTATTTTGTAAAAAGAGCATAATAGAGAATAAAAGGCTTACGAAAGGGATTCTTTTCGCAAGCCTTCTTTGTACAGAAAGAATTGAGGTCCAGGAAATATGTGGAAGATCGGAATCTTGTATTTACTGCTCATAAATCTTGCAGGATTTCTGAGTATGGGAATTGATAAACGGAAGGCACAGAAACAGAAATGGCGGATACCGGAGAAGGTATTGTTTTTATTTGCAATTCTGGGAGGAAGTGCAGGCAGTCTTTTGGGTATGTATACTTTCCGGCATAAGACAAAGCACCGGCAGTTTGTGATAGGAATTCCGGTGATTCTGGTATTACAGCTGATCCTTGCCGGATTTCTGATTTATCGGAATATGACAGCAGTAAATCACTATACCGGAATTGGCATGGGAACGGTTGTTACAGCAGATGTATATGGAAGAGACAGTAAACAGGCAGTGGAAGAGCTGCCTGCAATGATCACAGAGTTGAATGATCATGCTCTGAGCTGGAGAGAACCGGAATCCTCCATATCTTATCTGAATCAGCAGCTGCAGGAGGAGAAAGACTGCAGGCTGTATCCGGAAGAACAGGCATGGCTGACGGAAGCGTGGAAGTTATGTGAGGATTCCGGCGGAGCGTTGGATATTACATTGCGTCCGGTGCTGGATCTATGGGGAATCGAGGGAGAGCATCCTGCGATTCCGGATGGTAAGGTGTTACAGGAGACATTAGAAAAGACAGGATATACGAAGCTCCATATCTCAGAGGACGGCAACCTGACTGCCGATCAGGCAGGGATGACTCTGGATCTGGGGGCTTTGGGTAAAGGGATTGCCTGTGATAAAATTGCAGAGCGGTTGGAAACAATGAAAATCTCCGGAGCAGTGGTTTCGATTGGCGGTTCCATTCTGACATATGGGAAAAAACCGGATGGCAGTGCCTGGAATATCGGGATACAGGATCCACGTGGCGAACAGGGAACAGCGGTCGGATATTTAAAAGTAATGGATAATACGGTAGTGTCTACATCCGGTGATTATGAGAAATATTTTATGGAAAACGGAGTCCGGTATCATCATATTATGGATCCTGTGACCGGTTATCCGGCAGATTCCGGATTGATTTCCGTAACGGTTCTTTGCTCGAGTGGAATTGACAGTGATGGATTGTCTACCGCTTGTTTTGTGCTCGGCAGAGAAAAATCCGTGGAATTGCTGGAAAAATATGGAGCAGAAGCGGTGTTTATTACAACAGATAAGAAAATCTATCTGACGGATGGAGTTACGGATGCGTTTCAATTGGTGAATCCGGAATACAGTATTGTCAGTGAGTAAAAATAAATGGAGAATGAATTATATGAAAAAACAGGATATCATTCTGATCACTGGACTTCTGATTGCAGCTGCAGTTGCGACATTGGGGTTTCGTTTGTTTACCCGAAACGGCGAAAAAGCAGTGGTAACGCTGGATGGAACGGTGATTTTGGAACAGCCGTTGCAGGAGGACTGTAACATGCCGATCCGGAGTGAGAACGGAGAAAATGTACTCCGGATAGAAAACGGAAAGGTGCGGATCATAGAGGCGGACTGCCGGGATCAGATTTGTGTGAATCACAAAGAAATTTCAAAGGCAGGAGAAAGTATTGTATGCCTGCCACATGGACTGGTGGTGGAGATTAAAAGATAAGGAGCACATTCTATGGCAAAAAAGGTATCCATATTAGGAGTCATGACTGCATTGGGAATCGTTCTCGGCTGGCTGGAATCCTGTGTTCCGATCACATTGGGGATTCCGGGAGTAAAGCTTGGGATTGCCAATCTGACAGCACTTTTGGTGTTATACCGGTTCTCTTATAAGGAGGCGGTCACCGTCAGTATCCTGCGGGTATTGATTTCCTGCATTCTGTTCGGTAATCTGGCTATTGGCATCTACAGTCTGGCAGGATCCATACTCAGTCTGGCTGTTATGGCTGTTTTAAAAAAGAAAAATGTTTTTTCTGTTGCAGGAGTCAGTGCAGCAGGCGGAGTGGCTCATAATTTTGGACAGATTCTGGCTGCATGGGTCATGATGGGAACGGCGGCAATTTTTTATTACCTGCCGGTACTGATCGTATCAGGGGTGATTGCCGGAGTTTTGGTCGGTCTCGCAGGGGCATGGCTGCACCGGCATTTACCAATGGAAATCAGTTGAATAATAAGAAAAATTGTATTAAAATTAGGATAAATCTTAAGAAACGAGGTATTACGTATGAGTTTGCTTACATTTAAGGGTGGCATCCATCCTTACGAGGGCAAAGAACTGACCATGGATAAACCGATTGAAACATATCTGCCAAAGGGAGAGTTGGTCTATCCACTGAGTCAGCATATCGGAGCACCCGCAAAACCGGTTGTGAAAAAGGGCGACCGGGTTCTGGTCGGACAGAGGATCGCGGAAGCGGGTGGATTTGTTTCAGCGCATATTCATGCATCGGTTTCCGGAACAGTTAAAAATATTGAACCGCGTCTGACAGCCGGTGGTACCAAGGTAGAGTCCATTATTATTGAAAATGATGGCAAATATGAAGTGATGGAAAGACCTGCACCCGGTAACTGGCAGGAGATGGACAGGAAAGACCTACTGGCGGTTATTCAGGATGCCGGAATTGTCGGTATGGGCGGTGCCGGATTTCCGACACATGTAAAGCTATCACCGAAGAATCCGGATTCTATCGATTATATCATTGTGAATGGTTCGGAATGTGAGCCGTATCTGACCTCCGATTATCGGAGAATGCTGGAAGAGCCGGAGAAAGTGGTGACCGGTCTGGAGATTGTTCTGCATATGTTTCCGCAGGCGTCCGGTATTATTGCGATTGAGGATAATAAGCCGGAAGCAATCCGGATCATGAAGGAACAGACGGCAGATCATCCGAAGATTCAGGTTAATGTTATGAAGACGAAGTATCCGGAAGGAGCAGAACGTCAGCTGATTTATGCGAATACCGGACGGTATATTAATTCCGGTATGCTGCCGGCGGACGCAGGCTGTATTGTACATAATGTTGATACAGTCACTGCGATTTACAAGGCAGTCGTGGAAGGTGTTCCGTTGATAGACCGGATCATAACGATCAGTGGAGATGACATCGTGGATCCGAAGAATTTTAAAGTATTACTGGGCACCAGCCTCCAGGAGCTGATCGAAGCTGCCGGTGGATATCTGGATGGTGAACCGGAAAAGATCATATCCGGCGGCCCGATGATGGGAAAGGCTATGTTTTCGACAGAGGTTCCGGCAGTGAAGGGGTCTTCTGCGGTTTTATGTATGAAGAAGGATGAAGTAGCCGCTTGTGAGCCGTCGAACTGTATTCGCTGTGGCCGGTGCGTGGCAGTCTGTCCGGGCAGAGTGAATCCGACAAAGCTTGCAAGCCTTGCAGAGCATGGAAAGCTGGATGCATTTGTAGAGCAGGATGGAATGGAATGCTGTGAATGCGGCTGCTGTTCCTATGTATGTCCGGCCAAACGGCATCTGACCCAGACGATTGCAGCAACCAGAAAAGCAATTCTGGCCGGCAGAAAAAAGTAGGAGGTGTACTATGGATACTAAGAAAGGAATATCATCTTCTCCGCATATTCGTCATGAGGATAGTACATCAGGGATTATGTTAGATGTGATCATTGCATTGCTTCCGACTACAATTATGGGAATTTATAATTTTAAGCTCCGCGCAGTTTTGCTGATCGTGGTATGCGTACTGACCTGCGTGCTGAGTGAGGGACTTTTTGAATATCTGATGAAACGTAAGGTGACGATCGGAGACTTCAGTGCAGTGGTTACCGGTCTGTTACTGGCGTTGAATCTTCCATCGACCTTACCGTGGTGGATGGCGATGCTGGGCAGTGTATTTGCAATTATTGTTGTAAAGCAGCTATTTGGCGGAATCGGACAGAACTTTGTGAATCCGGCACTTGCGGCAAGATGTTTTTTGCTTCTTTCCTTTGCAAAGCCGATGACGAATTTTGTATATGACGCAATGACAACGGCGACACCGTTAGCGGTTTTAAAGACCGGAGGTGAAGTGAGTCTGCTTCGGATGTTTATGGGAAGCACGGCCGGAACTATTGGTGAGACCTCGGCGGTTGCGATTTTATTAGGTGGTGCATATCTGATTTTCCGACGGGTGATCGATATCCGGATTCCTCTTACGTATATCGGCAGCTTTTCGGTCTGCATACTGATATATGCACTGGCCAGTGGCAGAGGTTTTGATCTGAGATTTCTGGCAGCCCATTTATGCGGCGGCGGTCTGATGCTTGGAGCATTCTTTATGGCAACCGATTATGTAACATCGCCGATTACTGCAAAGGGACGCTTGGTATATGGTGTACTGCTCGGGATCCTTACCTTTGTATTGAGAAGTCCGTGGAATACGACCACCGCAGCAGAGGGTGTGTCTTACTCGATTTTATGTGGTAACCTTTTAGTGCCGATCATTGAACGGTTTACGGCTGAAAAGTCCTTTGGAAAGGGGGCAGTGAAGCATGAATAAACAGATGATCAGGGATTCGTTGATTCTGTTTGCAATCACGTTGATCGCCGGACTGCTTCTGGGTGGCGTTTATGCAATCACCAAAAATCCGATTGCAAAGACTCAGGAGGATAAGAAGAATGAGGCATATCAGGCAGTATTTACAGATGCGGCAGAGTTTACAGAGGTAACAGATGCGGCAGATGCACAGCAGATACTGGCAGATGCCGGATATACAAAGGATCGAATCGATGAAGTGAAGGCTGCTATGGATGCAGATGGAAATATTCTGGGATATGTAATGACGATTACCTCTTCGGAAGCATATGGCGGAGAGCTGCAGCTTGCGATGGGTATCCGGATGGATGGCACGGTCAATGGGATTTCCTTCCTGTCATTATCGGAAACGATTGGACTTGGAATGGAGGCAAAGAAGCCGGAGTTCCAGGAACAGTTTGCAGGGAAGCAGGTAGAACAGTTTGTCTACTCCAAGACCGGAGCAGCTGCGGATAATGAGATCGATGCATTAAGCGGCGCGACGATCACGACCAATGCGGTAACGAATGCAGTCAATGCGGGAATCTGTTATGCAGGAGCGCTGGGCGCAGGCTCAGCAGAACAGGGAGGTGACACAGATGAATAAGGCGCTGGAGCGAATTAAGAATGGTATTATCACTGAGAATCCGACTTTTGTCCAGATCTTAGGTATGTGTCCGACACTGGCAGTTACGACATCGGCAATGAACGGACTTGGAATGGGTCTCAGTACAACGGTTATTCTGATCATGAGTAACCTGATGATCTCGGCATTACGGAATATTATACCGAACCGGGTAAGAATTCCGGCATATATTGTAATTGTGGCTTCGTTTGTTACGATCATTGACTTTTTGCTGCAGGCATTTTTACCGGGACTTTCCGAAAGCCTTGGCGGTTATATAAAGCTGATCGTTGTAAACTGTATTATTCTGGGACGGGCAGAATCCTATGCTTCCAAGAATCCTGTTATTCCTTCTATCTTTGACGGTGTCGGAATGGGCCTTGGATTTACGGTAGGATTGACCGCTATCGGAATTGTAAGGGAGCTGATAGGAGCCGGTTCTGTTTTCGGTATAGCCATTCCGGGATATCAGCCGATCGGTATCTTTGTGCTTTCGCCGGGAGCATTTCTGGTGCTGGCATTCCTGATCGCATTTTTGAATTATCGGAAGCTGAAGAAGAATAAGAGCGGACAGGCGAGTGATACCGTATGCAGAATGGAAGACTGTATGCATTGCGGAAATACCTCCTGTGGCGGCAGGTTCTTTGATTTTGACGGTGGTGATGATGTCGTAGGACATACGAAGGAAAAGGAGGAAACCAGTCATGAGTGAAGCAACGAAGATTATTCTGATCGCAGTCAGCGCGGCTTTGGTAAATAACGTTGTACTGAGTCAGTTTCTGGGTTTATGTCCGTTTCTGGGCGTATCAAAGAATATGAAATCGGCTGCAGGTATGGGCGTTGCGGTTATATTTGTTATCGCGATTTCTTCGGCAGTGGCCAGTCTGATCTATCAGTTTATATTGACCCCTCTGCATATAGAATATCTGCAGACCATTGTATTTATCCTAGTAATTGCAGCTCTGGTGCAGTTTGTGGAAATGTTTTTAAAGAAAGCAATGCCGGCACTGCATAAGACCCTTGGTGTGTATCTTCCATTGATCACAACCAACTGTGCGGTATTAGGTGTTGCATTGAATAATGTAACAGATAACTATAACTTTCTGGAAAGTGTTGTAAATGGTGTCGGTACTGCAGTCGGGTTTACGATCGCCATCGTAATTCTGGCCGGTATCCGGGAAAAGATCGAAGATAACGATATTCCGGCACCGTTTCAGGGAATGCCGATCGTACTTCTGACGGCAGGCCTGATGTCAATTGCATTTATGGGCTTTTCCGGTCTGATCCGGTTATAGGGGGGTGCGTGGATATGTCATCAGTAATAGTTGGAATTTTGATTGCAACCTTGGTGGTAGGACTTACCGGTATTATTATTGCGGTACTCTTAAGTATTGCAGGAGAAAAGTTTAAGGTTGAAGTTGATGAGAGGGAAGTGGCTGTCCGGGAAGCACTTCCGGGAAATAACTGCGGTGGCTGCGGATTTCCGGGTTGTGATGGCCTGGCAGCGGCAATCGTAAAAGGAGAAGCGTCTGTATCCGGCTGCCCGGTAGGCGGTGAGGCAGTTGCAAAAGCAATCGCACAGATTATGGGAACAGAGGTTGACGAAGGTGTTCGGATGCGTGCAGTCGTGCAATGTGCCGGAACCTGTGAGAAGGCAGGAGAGCAGTATGAGTATATAGGACCGAAAAGCTGTCGCCTGGCACAGAATAATCCGGGCGGCGGCGCCAAGGCCTGCACATTCGGCTGTACCGGATATGGAGACTGTAAGGCGGCCTGTCCGTTCGGGGCTATTGAGATCATTGACGGAATTGCGGTTGTAAATCCGGAAGCCTGTAAGGCATGCGGAAAATGCGTGGCGGCCTGTCCGAAGCATCTGATCACATTGATCCCATATGATTCCACGCAGGTAGTTATGTGCAGTTCCAAGGAGAAGGGGGTTCAGGTGAAAAAGGTATGCCAGGCAGGGTGTATCGGTTGTGGCTTATGTGCCAGAAACTGCCCGGAGGGTGCAATCGAAGTAACGGATAATCTTGCAAGGATCGATTATGAGAAATGTACAAGTTGTGGGACCTGTAAGAGTAAATGCCCGGTAAAGATCATATCATGAGATAGCCGGTTATTGAAACATAAAAGCGTCTGCAGAGATTACTCTGTGGACGCTTTTTCTTCCATATCTAAGACCATTCGGATAAAGTTAAATGCAATTTCACGCTTTTCATCATCCAGACAGGTCGGAATACATAAATATGGTTGTTCTAACCGGATGCCGGCCTCTTTGGTAAATTCCATACCGGAAATATCGATCGCATAGTAATCGGAATCTTCGACAGGACCGTCACATTCGTATAAGCGGTCTGATACCTGCTCCCAGATATCTTCGGGAAGTCCATGTTTCAGCTCCAGAAAATAGCCATCTACCGCATAATAGTCAATCACCGGACTGTCACAGATGACAATATGTGTGGAATTATGCGTTAATGCCGACATCATCTTTGTATAATAGCTGGTGTTCAGAGAAGTGAGGGTTTCTCCCGGATTGATGAAACAATTCGTATCAACATAGAAGCGGGCATCATCCCGTACTTCATAATAGCTTTTATACATGGAGGTGATGGTTTCTGTAATATCCTCCGAAACGGTGTCATTTGCAAGAACGATATGCAGAGCAACCGGACGGGTGGCAATGTATACACGCTGTGCAACGAGAAGTATCAGTGCAATGGCGCCAACAACTGCCAGGAACTTCCAGGTATAATACATAAGTATGTATTGAACCTTTCGCCAGAAGGAAAGCTCTGCCAGCTTTTCTTTTTCCTGCTGCCGTTTATATCTTCTGCGTTCTTTTGGAGACATGGCATGCAGCTCCAGTGCATCTTCGGTTTCGACAGCGGTGGATGGGGTATCGGCGGCTTCTGCCAGCTTTCGTTTGCTGGTGGCCAGATTATCAGAGGAAAGATTCTGTTCGTTCATAAGTAACTCCTTAATATAAAAATACGGGATATAACATACATCCTTATTCATATTGTAACATAAAATCCGAAAAAACAAGGAAGAAGAATCTGAAAAAAGTGTGTTTTTTTTATAAAATACTTCCGGAGGGATAAAAAGCTTTTCAATGCCTGGGAAATCATGTATACTTATGAGCACAGGAAACCTGAATGAAAACCGGCATATTATGATACAAACAGTGTTTGAAGGATACGGTGTTATGAGGTTTTCTGATTTAAAACAACGGGAAGTAATTAACTGTAAGGATTGTAAACGTCTGGGCTTTGTGTCGGACATGGTTTTCGATTCCTGCAGTGGCAGAGTAGAGGCATTGATCGTTCCGGGACCCGGTAAGTTATTTGGCTGCTTCTGCTCCTGTACGGAATATGTGATTCCGTTTTGCCAAATTATAAAGATCGGCCCGGATATTGTTCTGGTTGATATTGATCTGGTTACAGCTTCTGAAAAAAAGAAGGAACATATATAAAGGATACGGAGGAAGAAGTATGAAATGTCCATTTTGTGCAGCTGATAATACAAGAGTTATTGATTCCAGACCGGCAGATGAGAATAATTCCATTCGAAGACGGCGGGAGTGTGATGCCTGCGGCAGAAGATTTACTACTTATGAAAAAGTAGAAACGATTCCTTTGATCGTAATTAAAAAGGATAAGAACCGCGAGCCATATAATCGTTCCAAAATAGCATCCGGTATTGTGAAATCCTGTCATAAGCGTCCGGTTTCCGCAGAACAGATCGAACAGTGTCTGGATAATATCGAGACAAAGATATTTAATCTGGAGGCGAAAGAAGTGGAGAGTACGGTAATTGGTGAAATCGTTATGGACGAGATTGAAAAGCTGGATCCGGTTGCCTATGTCCGGTTTGCTTCTGTATACAGAGAGTTTAAGGATGTCGGTACTTTTATGGATGAATTAAAGAAATTGCTTGATAAATAAGTATAAAATAAATTTACATATCAATTGACAGAAAATGGTTCTTCGGGTTACAATCTATACGAGGCCTGTTCCGAAGTGAGGAAGGAGCAGTATGTATAGTAGTGTAACAAGTGGAACCATTTCCGGTATTCAGGGATTGATGATCCATGTCGAAGCGGATGTGTCAGACGGCCTGCCGAATTTTCAGATGGTAGGATATCTGGCTAACGAGATCCGGGAATCCGGAGAACGGATCCGGACCGCCATCCGGAATGCCGGATTTGAATTATATCCCAAACGGGTCGTTATTAATCTGTCGCCTGCCGATGTGCGCAAGGGCGGTTCAGGATTTGATCTTCCGATTGCAATCGCAATGTTGGTTTCCTATGGATATTTATCGCAGAAAAGTGTAGAAGGAGCAGTGTTTTTAGGAGAACTTGGACTGGATGGAAGCATTCTGCCTGTCAATGGTGTATTGTCAGTTGCAGATTGCGCTAGGCAGTCCGGATTTCGGAAACTGTTTCTTGCAGAAGAGAACCGCCAGGAGGGGGCAATGGTTCATAATCTGCAGGTGTATGGTGTGAAACACTTAAAACAGTTGGCGGAAGTACTGCAGGATGACAGATTGACAGTACCGGAGCCGGGAGAAGAAATTTGCGAGGAGCATGAGGCAGAGTCCTGGGACTTTAGAAATCTGAAAGGCCAGTTGTTAGCGAGAAGGGCATTGGAGATCGCGGCATCCGGGATGCATAATGTACTGATGAGCGGGCCGCCGGGAGCCGGTAAGACCATGGCTGCCAGATGCCTGACGGGGATTCTGCCACCACTGGAGTTCGAGGAGAGTATGGAACTGACGAAGATATACAGTGTACGTGGAATGCTTGGTGATCGGAAGGAGATTATAAGACAGAGACCGTTCCGTGCACCGCATCATACGATTACAACAACAGCTCTGATCGGCGGCGGTGTGATTCCGAAACCGGGCGAAGTGAGTCTGGCGCATAACGGTGTGTTGTTCCTGGACGAATTGCCGGAGTTTGGTAAGGGAACAATTGAGGCAATGCGCCAGCCATTAGAAGAGAAATGTGTGGTGATCGGCAGGCTGAATGCGGCTTATCGCTTCCCGGCAAATATTATGCTGGTCGGGGCAATGAACCCTTGTCCGTGTGGCTGCTATCCGGACCGGAATAAATGCAACTGCACAGTGAATCAGATCCGGACATATCAGGGAAAAATCAGCCGGGCAATGCTGGACCGTATGGATATTCTGATGCAGTTACAACCGGTTTCGTTTGAAGCCATGAATGATAAGGCTGTATGTGAAGACAGCCGGACAATCCGTAATAGGGTTGAACGGGTACATCAGCGGCAGCGGGAGCGGTATGCAGAGGAAGGCATTCGGTTTAATTCGCAGCTGAGTCCGGAACAGCTGCAGATATTCTGCAGACTGACGTCAGAAGAAGAAACATTTATGAAGCAGGTCTTTGAACAGAAGCAGTTGAGTGGCAGAGGGTATCATAGATTGTTACGAGTGGCCAGAACGATTGCGGATATGGAGGACTGCGAGGAGCTTCGGCTGGAACATCTGCAGGAAGCAGTGGCATATCGGATTAGTCTGCCCGGAGAGGAGCGGATGATATGAAAGAAAGAGAGACAAAGGAAGTATTTGCGGCGTTCTGGCTGACGCATCTGACAAAGATACCGTTGCTTAAACTGAAACAATGGGTAGAGGCTTGTGGCGGAATGACGGCATTTTATGATGAAGGGTGGAAAAGGCTGAAAGGACTTCTGCCCGAAGAACAGGTCTATATTGAAAAGAAAATAAAGGATCCGGAAATCTATCGCAACTGGGAGCGATTGAAAAGGGGAGAATTCCGGTTTGCATCCCTGAAAGATGCTGATTACCCGCAGGCATTGCGAAAACTGCCGGATGCTCCGTTCGGTCTTTATTGGAAGGGAAAGCTGCCGAATCCGGGACGAAGCTGTGTGGCTATCGTCGGGGCTAGAAAGAGTACAATTTATGGGCAGGAGTTCGCATATGGACTGGCACGGGAGCTGGGTGGAAGTAAGGTTGATGTCATCAGCGGACTAGCAGCCGGGATTGATGCTGCCGGCCACCGGGGATGCATGGATGGGGGAGGAATAACATATGGAGTGCTGGGATGCGGTATAGATCGTATTTATCCAAAAGAGAATATTTCATTATATGAAAAAATGTCAGAGACGGGTGGAGTGGTTTCGGAATACTGTCCGGGAACAGCACCGCTTTCGATTTTGTTTCCGAGAAGAAATCGTATTATCAGTGCACTTTCCGATATGGTGGTTGTAGTAGAGGCGAAGGAACGGAGTGGTTCACTGATCACAGTGGATTTTGCACTGGAGCAGGGAAAGGAAATCGGAGCAGTTCCGGGACGTCCCTGTGATCCGCTCAGTCTTGGCTGCAATCGATTGATCCGGCAGGGAGCAAAATGTATTCTTGAGGCAGAGGATGTTCTGGAAGAGCTTTCCGGCATTATAACCGCATCAGAAGCGGTAATCAGACCCATAAAGGTAAAAAAGGATTTAGGTCTTGCACCCAAAGAAAAAATGGTGTATAGTTGTCTGCGTTTAGAACCTAAATTTATTGATGATATATTATGCCAGATTGACCTTCCGGTATGGGAGGGAATTCAGATACTGGCAGAATTGGAAATAAAAGGAATCATTAAGCAGAATCCGCATCAGTATTATTATCGATGTCCTGAATCATGAAAGCAGGACAATATCAGTGATTTGAAAGGGAGTTTTTTATGGCTAAGAATCTGGTTATAGTTGAATCACCTGCAAAAGCAAAGACGATCAAAAAGTTTTTGGGAAGTAATTATGAAGTGATTGCATCCAACGGTCATGTACGGGATTTGCCGAAAAGTCAGATGGGAATCGACATAGAACATGATTTTGAACCAAAGTATATTACAATCCGTGGAAAAGGCGATATTCTTGCGAAATTAAGAAAAGAAGTAAAGAAAGCGGATCATGTATATCTTGCAACGGACCCGGACCGTGAAGGAGAGGCAATTTCATGGCATTTATCCCAGGCACTGAAGCTGGATCCAAGTGAATATAAACGAATCACATTTAATGAAATTACAAAAAATGCGGTAAAAAACTCATTAAAGCAGGCACGTGATATTGATATGAATCTGGTAGATGCACAGCAGGCCAGACGTGTGCTTGATCGTATGGTTGGATACAAGATCAGTCCGATTTTATGGGCAAAAATAAAAAGAGGATTAAGTGCAGGACGTGTACAGTCGGTTGCCTTGCGACTGATTTGTGATCGTGAAAATGAAATTAATGCATTTATTCCGGAAGAATACTGGACACTGGATGTTGCACTGGAGCCGAAAGGAAGTAAGAAAGGGTTTACAGCCAGATATGCCGGTGAACTGAAGAATCAGGAACAGCTGCAGGCATTGATGCAGAAGTTGGAGCATGCACAGTTTAAAGTTACGGAGCGTAAAGACGGCACCCGGAACGTAAAAGCACCGAATCCATTTACGACCAGTACGCTTCAGCAGGATGCATCGAGAAAACTGAATTTCTCGACGCAGAAAACGATGCGCTTGGCACAGCAGCTGTATGAAGGTATTGATATCAAAGGACGGGGAACTGTAGGTCTTATTACCTATCTAAGAACAGATTCAATCCGGATTTCAGAAGAAGCACAGACAGCTGCCGATGCTTATATTTCAGAACATTATGGAAAAGAATATATTGGCACCGACCGACAGCCGGATAAGAAAGGAAAGCGGATACAGGATGCGCATGAGGCTATCCGGCCTACAGATGTAACCCTTTCTCCTGTGATCATAAAGGAAAGCCTTCCGAGAGATCTGTTTCGATTGTATCAGCTGATCTATCAGCGTTTTCTGGCAAGCCAGATGCACGGGGCTGTTTATGAGACTGCTTCACTTAAGCTGGAGGCACAGGGAGAGCGTTTTACAGCATCGGCATCACAGCTGAAATTTGATGGTTTTATGTCTGTTTATAAGACAGATGATGAAAAGGAAGCAGCGGCTTCCTTAAAGGGTATAAATACCGATACTGAGCTGACAGTGAAGGACTTAGACAGTAAGCAGCATTTTACCCAGCCACCGGCTCATTTTACAGAAGCATTACTGGTAAAAACATTAGAAGAATTAGGAATAGGAAGACCAAGTACCTATGCACCGACAATTACAACGATCATGAATCGCCGGTATGTTGTAAAAGAACAGAAAAATCTGTATGTCACGGAGCTCGGAGAAGCGGTGAACCAGATGATGTTAAAAGCATTTCCGGTAATTGTGGATGTTGAGTTTACTGCCAATATGGAGTCGCTGCTGGATGGAGTGGAAGAAGGAACCATTTCATGGAAAACAATTATAGAAAATTTTTATCCGGATCTGGAAAGTGCGGTAAAGAAGGCAGAGGCAGAGCTGGAGCATGTTAAGATTGAGGATGAAGTTACAGATATCAGCTGTGATCTCTGTGGCAGAAAAATGGTGATCAAATATGGTCCGCATGGAAAATTTTTGGCATGTCCGGGATTTCCGGAATGCCGGAATACCAAACCATATCTGGAACGGATCGGGGTTGTCTGTCCGAAGTGTGGAAAGGATATCGTAATCCGGAAAACAAAGAAGGGACGCCGGTATTATGGATGCGAGAATAATCCGGAGTGTGATTTTATGAGTTGGCAGAGGCCATCAGAGAAGGCATGTCCGAACTGTGGCGGTGTCATGGTAGAAAAAGGGAATAAGCTGGTCTGCATCAATGAGAACTGTGGATATATTATGAATAAATAAAGGGAATTAGCGAATATTGCTGATATTTTGACGTAATTTACTGATTATACTGAATTTTCGGTTGTTATTTCCGAGGGTATGTGTTACAATTTCTTTATGTGTGAGAGCGGTTTTGACATTAAAAAATCAAAAAGTTAGAAGACACTATGGGGAGTGCATATCGGAGGAGATTATGAGTGTACAATTATTAGATAAAACACGAAAAATCAATAAACTATTACACAATAATAATTCTCATAAGGTTGTATTTAATGATATCTGCGAAGTTTTGTCGGATATTATGGCGTCGGATGTTCTTGTGATCAGTAAAAAAGGAAAGGTGCTCGGTATTAAGAACAGAGGCGATATCAACGGAATCCACGAACTGATCGTGGATGAGATCGGCGGTCATATTGATGCTATGCTGAATGAACGGTTGTTGGGAATTTTATCAACCAAGGAAAATGTGAATCTTGCAACTCTTGGATTTGAGATGGAAGGGGTAGAGCAATATCAGGCATTGATCACACCGATTTATATTGCGGGCGAGAGACTGGGAACAGTCTTTATGTATAGACAGAATCAGCAATATGAGATAGATGATATAATTCTGGGTGAATATGGAACCACTGTTGTAGGTCTGGAAATGATGCGGTCTGTAAATGAAGAAAATGCAGAAGAGAATCGTAAGATCGCAATTGTAAGATCTGCGATCAGTACACTATCATTTTCGGAACTGGAAGCAATTACATATATATTTGATGAATTAGATGGCAATGAAGGTATCCTGGTAGCGAGTAAAATTGCTGACCGGGTAGGAATTACCCGTTCGGTAATCGTAAATGCACTTCGGAAGTTTGAAAGTGCTGGCGTAATAGAGTCACGTTCATCCGGCATGAAGGGAACCTATATCAAGGTTATGAACGATGTTGTATTTGATGAACTGAAGAAATTAAAGAATGAGTGATTCGGATGAATCGGCAGGAAATGGATTTCCATGCATACAAAAGGATTTGTGAGAACTCTCATAAATCCTTTTTGACTTATAAAATAAAGTTTTGTTTACAAGTTTACATAAGGAGGCGGAATTGTGATCAATTCGAATATTTTCAATTATATTAATGTTCTGGATAAAGCAGCAGATGCAGCATATACCAGAAATGATATTTTGGCAAATAATATTGCAAATGATAGCACACCGAATTATAAACGGCAGGATGTACAATTTGAGTCATTGCTTCAGGCATCTCTGGCGGGGGGCGGAAAACTGGATGATAAAGTTGAGCAACTCAATCAGAATCTTGGGGATCTGGAGGGGTTTGTATATACAGATCATTCATCTCTTTCGTATAGACTGGATGGAAATAATGTGGATATTGATCAGGAAGAGGCTTATCTGGCGGAAAATCAGATCCGGTATCAGGCTTTGATCGATCAGATGAATCAGGAGTTTTCGAGATATGATGTCGTGTTGAAATCATAATAACGGGGGGATAGATTATGAGTATATTTAGTGGAATGAATGTAAGTGCGACCGGTATGACAGCTCAGCGGTTCCGGATGGATGTTATCTCTGAGAATATTGCGAATGTGAATACGACCAGAGATGAAAATGGGAATGTTTACCGGCGTAAAACAGTTGCGTTCAGTGAAAAAAACGGCTTGAATTTCGGGGATACACTGTATAACAGTCTGAATGTATATAAGCCAAACGGAGTTCGCGTGTCACGGGTTGTAGAGGATCCGTCTGATTTAAAGATGGTCTATGATCCGACCCATCCTGATGCGGATGAGAACGGATATGTCAGTTATCCGAATGTGGATACTGTAACTGAAATGACGAACCTGATTGATGCAAGCCGTGCATATGAAGCGAATGCTACTGCATTTAATGCGGCGAAGGCAATTGCGGTCAAAGGTTTGGAATTGTTACAATAACACTTAAGCAAAGGAGACGGATAGAATGGATATTTCGGCAATATCATCCCTGAATGACAGCATTGGAATTTCGGGCGAGAAGAAGCGACAGGTTACATCCAATAACACAGAGGCGTTTAGTTCCTTATTAAATTCTGCAATCAGCATGTATTCAGAGGCTGATCAATTGCAGAAGAATGCAGAGACGGCAGAGTTGAATTTTGCAATGGGATATTCCAACAATACGCATGATCTGGCTCAGGCACAGAGAAAAGCATCCATTGCATTGCAATATACAGTAAAGGTGACGAATGGATTTCTGGATGCGTATAAAGACATCATGAATATTCAGTTATAGTTAGAGATTCATTCGGGGGAAAAACATGGATAAGGTACTTGACTTTTTTAAGGGACTTCCGGCAAAATTTCTGGAGTTCTGGAACAAATACACAAGCAAACAGAAGACGGTTATCATATCAGTGCTGGCAGCGGTAATTCTTACCCTGGTAGCTTTGGTTTGGTTTAGCACGAGGACAAGATATGTAACATTGCAGACGTTTGAAAGTACAGCAGATGCGGCTGCTGCAAAAGGATATCTGGATGACAGTGATACAACATTCAATTACAAATTATCCAATGATGCACTAACATTGATGGTGGATGAAAAACAGGTATCGGAAGCACGTCTGATCCTGGGTGAGAACGGAATTGTATCCGGTGCAACAAAAGAGGATAATTCCTTGTTGTTTGACAATAGTATAACCACGACAGATACCGAGAGGCAGCAAAAAGCCAGAATTACATTACAGAATACACTTGCAACCGACTTAAAAGCGATGGATGGGATCAAGTCTGCGGCAGTAAGGATCAATCTTCCTGATAAGAGTTCCACACTCTTTGATGATGAGAAGGAAGCATCTGCAAGCATCATGCTGACAACAACCAAAGAATTGTCGACAGAGAGCATAGAAGGAATTGCCAATTATACGGCCAATTCACTTGGAAATAAAAACACAGATAATATCCGGATCGTAGACCAGACAGGACAACTGCTTTTTGAAGGTGGGAACGGAACCGGAGGAACAACCGGGACGAATAATAAGATTCGGAATGAAGTATTAAACAGCATTGAGAATAATATTCGTTCGTTATTAGTATCCGGAGTTTATGATGATGCACAGGTAATGGCCAATCTGGATATTCAGTTGGACGAAACAACCATTGAGAAGACAGAATATGACACTTTCCAGGATGGAGCGAATGGACCAAAATCCAATTATTATCTGTATAAAGCACAGAATGTAGATGGTGTCGGCGGTGTGGTCGGAACCGATGCCAATACAGAGGATATCAATAGTTATGAGATTAAGGACGGTAATTATGGTAATTCCCAGATTCAGGTAATCCGGGAAGAGTATGACACAGATAAAACCGTAACAACTACAAAGAAGGCGATCGGAGCTGTTGATCCGGCGGATTCTTCTGTTTCAATCATATTGACACAGTATGTGGAATATGACGAAGCAAAGATGAAAGAGCAGGGATTGTTAAATGGAACAACATTTGCGGAGTTCCAGGCACAGAACAGTGATAAAGTGCAGATTGACGTGGATGACAGCATGTATGATATTGTATCAAATGCAACCGGAATTAAGACAAACTCTATTTCCATTATTGCTTATCAGGTACCGCTGTTTTATCCGAAGGAGAAATCACAGGTCGCAGCCTCAAATATATTGCAGATCATACTGGCTATATTAATTGTGGCATTACTGTTATTTGTGGTGATCAAGGGAATGAAGCCTGCAGAAGTAACAGAATTGGAACCGGAATTATCAGTGGAAGCGTTATTGGCAACAACAAAAGAAAATCAGGATCTGGAAGATATTGAATTTAATGAAAAGACGGCAACCAGACAGAGAATTGAGAAATTCGTGGAAGAAAATCCGGAAGCCGTGGCACAGCTTTTGCGGAATTGGTTAAATGATGATGATTGGGAGTGATAAACATGGCAGCAAGTGAAAATAATTTATCCGGTGTCCAGAAAGCGGCAATACTTCTGATTGCGTTAGGCCCGGAAATGTCGGCATCTGTATTCAAGCACTTGAAAGAGGATGAGATAGAACAGTTAACATTAGAGATTGCAAATACCAGAAGTGTTTCATCCTCCCTTAAAAATGAAATTCTGGATGAATTTTATGAAGTATGTCTGGCTCAGCAGTATATAGCAGAGGGCGGTATCGGATATGCCAAGACGTTACTTGATAAAGCATTGGGTGAAGACCGGGCACAGGAAGTGATCGGAAGACTGACTGCTTCCTTACAGGTGCGGCCGTTTGAATTTGTGCGAAAAGCAGATGCCAGTCAGCTTTTGAATTTTATTCAGGACGAACATCCACAGACAATTGCACTGATTCTTTCTTATTTGCCGGCAGCACAGGCTGCGGCTGTTATTGGAGCATTGCCTCCGGAAAAACAGTCGGATGTGGCAAAGAGAATTGCGACCATGGATCGTACATCTCCGGATGTGATCAAGGAAGTGGAAGATATTCTGGAACGGAAGCTGGCATCCTTGGTAAATCAGGACTACACCATTGTTGGCGGTGTTGATTCTATCGTAAATATCCTGAATACGGTTGACCGTGGTACAGAAAAACATATTATGGAGACATTGGAAATCGAAGAACCTGAACTGGCAGATGAAATCCGTCGTAAGATGTTTGTATTTGAAGATATCCTTACACTGGATAACCGGGCAATCCAGACAGTTCTTCGTGAAGTTGATAACAATGAACTGGCAATTGCACTTAAAAATGCAAATGAAGATGTACAGAATGTTATTTTCAGCAACCTGTCATCCCGCCTGGCAGATATGATCCGGGAAGATATGGAATACATGGGTCCTGTTCGTCTGAAGGATGTAGAAGATGCACAGCAGAAGATTGTAAATATTATTCGAAAGCTGGAAGACTCAGGAGATATTGTAATTTCCCGTGGCGGAGGTGACGAAATCATTGTCTAATCTGTATAAAAATGGGTTTGTAGCATTTTCAAAACAGAATACATTGGTGATTGATGCAAACCACAACCGAATCATTCGGCAGATGGAGGAGCAAAAAGAAAAGGAAAACAAGCAGGAGGAGACGGAAGAAGGAGAAACTTCAGAAAATGAAGATTTCCGCTCCTTTGAAATTGAAAATATTGATATGACAAATGTCCGTGAACAGGCGAATGCGGTTTTTGAAAATGCAAGAGAAGCGGCAGAGAAGATTCTGGAAGAAGCTAGGGCAGAAGCACTGATGCTGAAAGAAGAAGAAAAACAGAATGGGCATGAAGAGGGATATCAGAAAGGCTTGGAAGAAGCTCGGAAGCAGCTGGAAGCACAGGAAGCAGAACAGCTGGATCATTTTGAAAGGATGAAACAATCATTAGAAGATGATTATGCAAAGCAGATACAGACGATTGAACCGATGTTGGTAGATGTTATCTGTAAGCTTCTTCATAAAATAACCGGAGTGATGGTTTCGGATTATCATGATGTCCTGGTACATATCATCGATAATGCGGTGAAGGATGTCGAAGGCAGCAACCGGCTGGCAATTAAAGTATCGGAAGATGATTATGCGGATGTTTATAGCCAGTTTGACTTTCTGAAACAACAGATGGAGTCTAATACGGAGCTGGAGCTGATTGCAGATCCCAAGCTGCAGAAACTGGAATGCCTGATTGAGACTGATACGGGGATTATTAATTGCGGACTGGATGAGCAACTGGATAATCTTGTGAAAGATTTGAAACTGTTGTCAATTACTTGATATCAGGAGATTATATGATTGATATTACAAAATATGAGGAACTGCTTTCAAAATCTTTTTCAAAAGAATTAGGAAGAGTGACAAAAGTAGTAGGGCTTACAATTGAATCGGCCGGACCGTCGGCGAAGCTGAATGATCTGTGTATTATAACATCAAAAGACGGGAACCAGCGGGTCACGGCAGAGGTGGTAGGGTTTAATGATAATCGGATTCTGCTCATGCCGTTCCGGTCTGTTGTCGGAATCGGAATCGGAGCAACTGTGGAAAATACAGGAAATCCGTTTCAGGTCTATGTGGGCCCGGAGCTGCTGGGGCAGGTATTAGACGGTCTGGGACAGCCGTTGAATGGAGAGGCACTCGTGCTTCCCGAAACGTATCCGGTAGAGGCTGAGCCACCGGATCCGATGAAGAGAAAGATTATATCTGAGATCCTTCCGCTTGGGGTAAAAGCAGTAGATGGATTACTTACAATCGGAAAAGGACAGAGAATTGGTATTTTTGCAGGAAGCGGTGTAGGAAAAAGTACATTGCTTGGAATGTTTGCCAGAAATACAAAGGCAGATATCAATGTAATTGCTTTAATTGGAGAACGAGGAAGAGAAGTAGGGGAATTTATTGAACGGGATCTTGGGGAAGAAGGCATGCAGCGATCTGTTTTGGTGGTGGCAACTTCTGATAAACCGGCATTGATCCGGAATAAAGCTGCGAAAACAGCAACTGCGATTGCTGAGTATTTCAGAGATCAGGGGAGAGATGTACTGTTAATGATGGATTCCTTAACACGATTTTCAATGGCGCAGAGGGAGATTGGACTTGCATCCGGAGAACCTCCGGTAACCAGAGGATATCCGCCGAGCGTATATTCGGAAATGCCGAAACTGCTGGAACGGGCAGGAAATACAGAAAAAGGTTCTATTACCGGCTTATATACGGTTTTGGTTGATGGAGATGATTTTAACGAGCCAATCACAGATACTGCACGTGGGATTCTGGACGGACATATTGTACTATCCAGAAAGCTGGGACATAAGAATCATTATCCTGCAATTGATGTACTGCAAAGTATTTCAAGATGTATGAGTCAGATTGCGTCCAAGGAACATAAGCAGGCGGCATCAAAACTAAAGAATGTGCTTGCAACTTATCAGGAGGCAGAAGATCTGATTAATATCGGTGCATATCGGGCCGGCTCTAATTCGGAAATTGATTATGCAATCTCCAAAATCAATCAGGTGAATGAGTTTTTGATCCAGGATGTTGACAGCCGGTATCTTCTGGAAGACGAACTGAAGCAAATGGAACAGATTTTTGAGGATCCGGAGACTGCACAGTAGAAAGAAAGCGGGTTAAATGGCAAAATTTCAATATCGTATGCAGAGCATATTGGATATCAAGTATAAATTGGAGGAACAGGCGAAACAGGAATTTTCGGCAGCACAGATCCGGTATCAGGAGGAGACAGAGCGTCTGGAGACCTTGCGGAAGAGGAAAGAAGCATATCTTTCGGAAATGCGTACATATGCGGAGAATCGGTTGAATGTGCCGGAATTGGAACGATGTAATCAGGCGGTTGCGATCATGGAAGAAAAGATAAAGGAGCAGAAAGAGGTCGTGTTCCGGGCAATGGCAGAGGCAGATAAAGCCAGGCAGAAACTGAATCAGTGTATGCAGGAACGGAAAACGCATGAAAAGCTGAGAGAACATCAATTTGAAGAATTTTTGCAGGGGTTGAATGCAGAAGAACGAAAAGAAATCGACGAACTGGTAAGCTACCGTTACAGCCGGTCGGAGGAAGGAGACTAGATCATGGCAAAAGGAAAAAATGATGAGGAGAAGGCAGGGGGAAAGCTGCTGTCAGCTGTTCTCATTTTTATGATTATCATAGTGTGGCTGGCAGCTATGGTGATTCTGATTAAATTAGATGTAGGTCATTTCGGAAGCAGGATTTTGCGTCCGGTTCTGAAAGATGTGCCGGTGATCAATATGATCCTGCCAGCGGCATCGGATGATGAGGCAGCCAATGAAACATCGTTGCCGTATAAAAATCTGGCAGAGGCATTGGCACAGATAGATGCTTTGAATGCAACTGTGGCTGCAGATCAGGAAAAAATACAGAGCATGACAGAACAGATTCAGGAAAAAGATAATGAAATTGTGCGCCTGAAAGGGTTTGAAGATGATCAGGAGCGATTTGTACAATTAAAAAATGAATTTTATAACGAAGTAGTCTATGGAAATTCGGCACCGGATGCCGATACATATATTAAGTGGTATGAGTCGATAGATCCGGATGCCGCAGAAGAAATATATCGTCAGGTAGTGGCTCAGCAGCAAGCAAGTTCAGAGATTAAAGATCTGGCTACTACTTATGCGGAAATGGAGCCGGCTTCGGCTGCAAAAATCCTTGAAACAATGAAAGGAGATCTGGATACCGTAACAAAGATCATGCAGGAAATGGCATCTTCTGACAGAGCAGAAATCATGGCAGAGATGGATCCGGATTTTGCGGCGAACATAACCAAAAAGCTCATGCCATAAGAATGATTCTTATATGCTTATGCATATTAGAATAAATAGAATATAGGAAAGGAGGAACATGGATGACAACACAGAGTGCAGGTGGTTTAAACCTGATAGGAAACCTGCTTGCGGCTCAGCCTGTACGAAGCCAGATGACAGATATGTCAGAATCTTTTCAATCCTATGTGGAAGCAAGCGGAAAAACACAGAAGGGTTATAAAGACGGACAGAGAGTGTCTGCAACCACCGGACAGAAGGATATTTCACACCGGGATGCATATGCGGCCGGATATCCGGATGGTGAACGTTGTGAAACAACCATCAGAGATAAACAGGTGGCCGGGACACAGATGCCGGAAGGTGTATCAGCAGGAGATGGTATTTCAAAGGAACAACTGAAAGAATTCATATCTGAAATGCGGGATACATTAAAGAAAAGCCTGAATCTGGATGATGAACAGCTGGATGATTTGCTGGCTCAGCTGAACCTGAATGTATTGCAGCTCCTGCAGCCGGAGAATCTTCAGAACCTTTTGCTGACGGCAGCCGGAAAAGAACCATTGGATCTGGTTACGGACAGTTCACTGGCAGACTTGTTACAGAATATGCAGCAATCGTTAGATGTGCTTGCAGGTAAACTGGAAATCAACGCACAGGATATGGATTCGGAGCAGATGACAGAACTGCTGAAACAGCTTTCTGAATCGGACGGAGAAAACGGTGTATGGGCACTCAAGGCGGATGAGGCTGTAGACGGCGAAAACCATACAACACCGGAGATGAAAGAACCGGCAGCGCAGAAGAATGATTTGCCGGAGCTTAAGAATCAGACAGAAGAATATACGGTTCATGAGGAAAATACCGGAATTGATGTGACTGTGAAAACCCAGGCTGAAACAGAAGAATCGGGAACCGGACGTGGAGAAAATTTCCAACAGGAGATAGCAGGCGGAATTGTAAACCGGTTATCACAGGCGGTTCAGGATACGGAATCGATACCGGCGGCTTTTCAGGCAGATGTACAGCAGACAGAGATATTGCAGCAACTGGTAGAGCGTATTCGTGTATTTCAGGGGAATGACGTTCAGAAAATGGAAGTTCAGCTGTATCCGGAACATCTGGGTAAGGTGCAGATACAGGTGGCAATGAAAAGCGGAGTGATGACAGCACAGATCACGGCGGAAACTGAGATTGCAAAGCGTGCGATTGAAAGTCAGCTGGTACAGCTGAAAGAAAACTTTGAACAGCAGAACCTGAAGGTGGACGCAGTTGAAGTCAGCGTGGCAACATCCGGTTTTCAGAGTGAACAGGAACGTCAGGATGGAATGAATAAGCAGGAAGAAAAGACGACAGTCCGGAGACGGGGATTGCGTGGAATGAACCTTGAGGAAGAAGAGCCGGAAGAGGAAGCGGAAACTGAAGTGCTGAAAGCACAGGGAGCCAGTGTGGAATTTCGGGCATAACAGAAAGGAGGAATAAAATGGCAGTAAGTGGAATCGATACAACAGCAGCGGCAGCGCTGACCAAAAAGACAACCAATACGACAAGCAATGCATTGGATAAAGATGCGTTTTTACAGCTTCTGGTGACCCAGATGCAGTATCAGGATCCGTTAGCACCAACAGATAATACGGAATATATGTCTCAGCTGGCACAATTTTCGGAAATGGAAGCAATGAATAATCTGAATACTTCCTATGAAAATTCACAGGCACTGGGACTGGTAGGTCAGTATGTTCTGCTAAATACAAAGGATGCATCCGGTAATCCGAAACAGGTTGGCGGACTTGTACAATATGTGACGATCAGTAACAATCAGGCATTGCTTCGCGTGAATGATGAATATTATACAATGGACGAGTTAGATTCGGTAGTGGATTACGACTATATCCAGTATCTGAATAAGAAGGCACAGGAAACGGCCGGCGAGACAACCGATGATACGGATAAGAAGGATGAAACAAATACTGACAACAAGACGCAGGAAAAGGAGTGAAGCTGAATGAACCAGATTGGAAATCAGATTTATTCCATGGATCAGATTGCGGGAGAGTATCTGAAGACAAAGAAATCATCCGCAAATGCTTCGGTGCAGAAGGCGGAGACGTCCTTTCAGGATATCCTGCAGCAGAAAAAACTGGGACTGGAATCAACATTGCAGACCGGGCAGTCGGTCACATTTTCCAAGCATGCGAATGAACGGCTGAATCTTCGTAACATACACCTGACGGATATGCAGATGCAGAGGCTGAATCAGGGTGTTGAGCAGGCGAGAGGACGGAATATTAACGAGTCACTGGTAATGCTGGATGATTTGGCATTTATCGTGAATGTCAGAAACAATACGGTGGTAACTGCGTTAGATCAGAGCGGAGAAGCCGGACATGTATTTACAAATATTGATGGAGCTGTAATTATTTAGCCGGACCGAAAAGGGAGCTATAGAATTCCTGACTGACAGATGGAATTCGTTACAGACAGAATAAGGAGGTCATGTAATATGATGCGATCATTGTATTCTGGAGTGGCAGGACTTAAGACACACCAGACCAGAATGGATGTTATAGGTAATAATATTGCAAACGTTAACACAGTTGGATTTAAGGGGAGCTCTGTGCAGTTTATGGATGTACTGTATCAGACAACCCAGCGCGCAACGGGATCAAATGCGGCGAATGGTGCCGGTGGTACCAATGCCAAGCAGATTGGTCTTGGAACAACAACCGCTACGATCACAAAAGACTTATCGGGAACCGGTTCTGCAGAAACTACAAATAATCCATACGACCTGATGCTGAACAGCGACGCATTCTTTATCGTAAGCCGCGGCAATATGAATTATTTTACAAAGGTAGGATCATTTAAGACAGATAATGCCGGTTATCTGGTTACCGGTAACGGTGAAATGGTTATGGGCTGGCAGGTGGATCCGGACGATCCTTCAAAAGTCCGGAAGGATACCGTGTCACCATTGCAGATTGAGTCTGCGGCAAATCAGTATTCAGAGCCACAGGCAACTACGGATGTATATATTTCCGGAAATATTGATAAGACAGATGAAGTGTTCAAGGATGGCGGCTCACGAGTGATGAATGTAACCATTTATGACGAGAAAGGTTACAGCTATAATGTCAAACTGAATTTGAAGCAGAATAATACAGCAGATAAGAATACATATACCGTCAGTGTAGAAAGCATTACAGACAGCAATAATAAGCCGATTAATGCGACTTACAGTCTGAGCGGAGATCAGCTGGTATTTGATAAGGATACCGGTGCATTTAAGAGCGTTGGCGGAGGTAATGCAATCTCGCTGACAATTAATGATAAGGCATTCTCAAAGATCAATATGGATTTCAGTACCGCAACGATGTATGCAACCAGTGCGACTTCAACCATTAAAGCAAATCGCGGTGACTTAAGCGGATTGGGCGGAGGCCGTAAGGTTGGTAAGCTGAATGAAGTGAGCATCAATACAGATGGTAAGATCTATGGGGTATATGATAACGGAGAAGAGAAGCTGCTCGGACAGATTGCAGTAGCAAAATTTACCAATCCGGCAGGGTTGGAGGCAATTGGTAACAACTTGTACCAGACAACCCAGAACTCAGGTGATTTTGATGGAATCGGTCAGGAGGTTACAGAAGGTGGCGGAACCATGTCTCAGGGCGTTCTTGAAATGTCCGATGTAGATTTGTCTACCGAATTTACGGATATGATCGTAACGCAGAGAGGTTTCCAGGCTAATTCCAGAATTATTACAACCTCTGATACTATGCTGGAAGAACTGATCAATCTGAAGCGATAATTTATAAAAGAAACGTCGAAACCGGTCGGATAGAAATATCTGACCGGTTTTTTTAGTTTGAAATCCCCGGAAATGTAAAAAAGGGATGGCGAAAAGTTAAAGATTGTAGTAGAATATACATAATGTAATTGTCTTAGGGAAAGGAGTAAGTACAGATGATTGAATTAACACGCTTTAATGATACACAGTTTACATTAAATGCAGACATTATAGAGACTGTAGAAGAGACTCCGGATACAGTGATTACATTGACAACCGGGAGAAAAGTCATTGTAAAAGAGAGCAGACAGGAAGTGGCACATTTAGTAAAAATATATAAAAATGAAATCTTTACCGGTAAGAATCTGGGATAAAGTGTGAGGTGGCAGTGTTGGATATAGCAAGTATTATTGGTTTGATCATGTGTGGTATTCTGATCGTGTTCGGTGTTACATATGACCATGGGACATTTATATTTTCAAAATTACAGAATTTCTTTGATATTCCATCTATTATCATAACGATCGGCGGTACATTTTCGTGTGTATTGGCATCGAATTCCATGAAGGATTTTATAAGTGGTATCAAGTCTTTTTCTTTGGCGCTGAAAGTGCCGAGATTTGATGAAGCGGCAATTATCCGACAGATTATTGACCTGTCAAATATTGCCAGAAAAGAAGGGCTTTTGGCCTTGGAGGAATCTGCTAACTCTTTGGAAGATGAATTTATGAAGAAGGGTATTCTTCTGATTGTGGATGGCACGGATCCGGAACTGGTGCGTAATATTCTGGAGACAGAGTTGGTCAATATCGATTCCAGGCATAAGCGATTGATTTCATTCTGGAAGAATATTGCAGCTATGGGACCTGCATGGGGTATGATCGGTACCCTGATCGGTTTGATCAACATGTTGAAGAATCTGTCCGATCCGGATTCAATCGGACCGAATATGTCGGTTGCATTGGTAACAACCCTGTACGGTTCTATGCTCGCGAACTGGATATCAACGCCGATAGCAACCAAGCTTTCGACGAACAATGATATAGAAATCATGATGAAAGAAGTTATGATCGAAGGATTATTATCAATTCAGGCGGGAGAAAATCCGCGTGTAATTGAAGAGAAATTAAAGTCCTTCCTTTCTCCGACAAAGAGAAATGAAATGGCAGAGGGAGTGGGTGAAAATTAATGGCAAAGTTAAGACAGGAAGAGCCGGATGAGGGGTCGCCGGCATGGATGTCTACCTTTAGTGATTTAATGAATCTTTTATTATGCTTTTTTGTTTTGCTGTTTGCCAGTTCTACCATGGATGAAGGAAGAATCCAGCAGATAGCGGCTTCATTTCAGAATGTATCATTTTCGATATTTAATCAGACATCACAGATGCTTCAGAATGGTGAGATGGTAAGTGGTGGAGTTACACAGCTGGAAGGTGTGCGGTCACTCATGGAAGAAGTGGGAAAAGCAGTTGACAGCACGGATGGAGATGATTCAAAAGCAAATGAGGATAGTGAAGGGAAAAATCCGGAATCTACAGAGGCAGGACAACCATCGGATGCGGAAACCACAGAACAGGGCAATATGACGCTTGATCAGTTGCAGAATCAGATGGAGGAAGCCGGTCTTGAGCAATCTAAGGAGATGTATCAGGAGATTTCTACGGCACTGGAGAGTTACACCATTGATGAACGTGTGCAGATGGATTATAATTATCAATATGTGGAACTGGATATGAACGGTGCGTTGCTGTTTGATACCGGTAAAGCGGAGCTGAAAGAGGATTCCTATGCATTTATGCAGAAAATAGGCAGTGTTCTGGAAACATACAAAGACAGTATTATTGAGATAGAAGGACACACGGATAATGTTCCGATTCATAATTCAAAATACGAGAGCAACCGATATTTGTCAACAGCGCGGGCAACGAATGTATATGAGTATCTGATGGAACATTCCAATCTGGTGGATGCAAATATGAAAGTTGCTGGATACGGAGAAAGTCATCCGGCAGCATCTAATGACACACCGGAAGGAAGAGCCCGTAACCGTCGGGTTGTAATTAAAATATATAATCAGTTGAGTTCGTCGCAGGAGTAAGGAGAGTTATTATATGAGAAAGAATTTGATCAGTGTTATTATATTAGCACTATGTATTGTGAACCTGATATTGAATGCATTGATGGTCTTTGTGTTTGTACCGTCAGCTAAGAAAACAGATAATCTGGTGACAGAGATTGCATCAATCCTGAATCTGGAACTGCAGAAGGACGGAACCGAGGATACTCAGAGAGCCGATGTGGACATTAAAAATGCGCAGAATTATACACTTTCTGAAGCAACAACGATCAATCTTAAAAACGATGGCTCCGGAACAAATCATTATGCAATGATCGGGATATCTATTTCTATGAACGGAAAAGCAAAAGATTATAAGGATGTCAGTACGAAGCTGGCAGAAACAGAGAGCTGGGTATATGATGTGACGAGGAGTGTTGTTCAGGAATATACATATGCAGAGATAAATGATGCAGAGATTCAGAAGCTTGTAAAGCAGGAAATCACCAAAGGCTTGCAGGATAAATATCAGACGGACTGCATTTATGATGTGAACTTTAGCCAGTTCAACACGCAGTAGTTATGAAACATGATATTGAGACCGCCAAGGAGGTGAGCAGGCGTGGGTGAAGTCCTCTCACAAAATGAGATAGATAATCTTCTGAAACAGTTAAGTTCGGGAGAGTTGGATGTAGATGAATATATTGATAAACCATCCCAGAAGATAAAGGATTATGATTTTGCCAGACCGGCAAAATTTTCAAAAGAGCATCTGAGAACTCTGGAAATTATATTTGAACATTTCTGCAGATTGGTATCCACGAATCTGCCGGCATATCTTCGAAAAAATGTCCAGATGGAGGTTGTAAATTCGGAAGCAGTTACCTACTCTGAATTTACAAATGCATTGTCTAACCCTGTATTATTGGGAATTGTAAATTTTGAACCATTAAAGGGCAATATAGTGATAGAGCTTGCATCGAATCTTGGATATAGCATTGTAGATCGAATGCTCGGTGGAACCGGAGAACCGCTGGAAAAAGTCCGGGATTATTCGGAAATCGAGCTGAGTATCCTGGAAAGAATATTTACAATCTGTATAAATCTTTTACGGGAACCATGGAAAAATGTAGTAGAGATTGAACCAAGGCTGGAACGGATCGAAACAAACTCACAGTTTGCACAGATCATATCACCAAGTGAAATGATCGCGATCGTTACGATAAATATGAAAATCGGTGATGTGGTGGGTCTGATGAATATCTGTCTTCCGTTTATAACATTGGAAGATGTGATGGACAAGTTAAATACAAAGTATTGGTATTCTACGATGCAGACCAGTGATGACGGAAGATATGTGGATGTGATTGAAACAGCGATTTCAAAAGCACAGATTCCGGTCCGCGCAGTATTGGGAAACAGCACAATATCCGTAAATGATTTTGTAAATCTGCAAAAAGGTGATATAATTAAAATCAACCGTCAGTATGAGGCAGAGTTAGATGTATATGTTGGTAATATGTTGAAATTTAAAGCTTTGCCCGGTTCTTCTTCAGAGAACTATGCGGTAAAGATTACGAAAGTTATAAGAGAGGAGTAAAGTATGGACGGTATGTTATCGCAAGAAGAAATAAATGCTTTGCTGGGTGGATTATCCGGAGATACAGATATACCTTCAAATACTGGAGAAACTGTAGAACTGTCTCCGGAAGAGAAGGATGTGTTAGGAGAAATTTCCAACATCTGTATGGGAACAGCAGCGACAACTTTATATTCTCTTGTTAATCAAAGAGTTTCAATCAGTACCCCGAAGGTTACGGCCTGTACGTGGGAAGAATTGTCAAAAGAATACTCCAGACCGTGTGTTTTTATCAATATAGATTACGTGGACGGAGTAAAGGGAAATAACCTGTTAATCTTAATGGAGAATGATGTTAAGATCATTACGGATCTTATGATGGGTGGTGATGGAACTAATCTCGTAGATCAGCTGACGGATCTGCATCTGAGCGCAATCTGTGAAGCAATGAATCAGATGATGGGATCGGCCGCAACTTCTATGTCATCCATGCTGAATCGGAAGATTGATATCAGTCCACCGGAAGCAGAGCTGACAACACTGGGATCTGAAGGCTCCGGAAAAGTGGAAGAACGACTGAAGGGCAAGAGCTTTGTAAAGGTCTCTTTGAAAATGGAAATTGGAGATTTGGTAGATTCCAATATCATGCAGTTATACCCGATAGATTTTGCAAAAGAATTATATCAGGTATTCTCATCCAGTCTTAGCAAGGAAGAGACACCGGCATCACAGCCGCAACCGGAACCGGCACAGCCGCAGATGCAGCCGCAGCCGCAACCGCAGGCTATGCCACAAGCAGCTCCGGCTATGGCACAACCGCAGATGCCATATGGACAGATGCCATATGGGCAGGCTGCATATGGATATGCACCTCCGATGCAGGATGTAAATGTTCAGCCGGTTCAGTTCCAAAGCTTTGCTCCGGGTATTAATCCGGCTGCCCAGCAGGAAAACATTGACCTGATCATGGATGTTCCGCTGGAGGTTACAGTCGAACTTGGAAGAACTAAAAAATCAATAAAGGAGATTCTGGAATTTGCTCCGGGAACAATTGTTGAACTGGATAAAATTGCCGGAGAACCGATTGATATATTAGTAAATGGTAAAATGGTTGCCAAAGGTGAGGTAGTAGTTATTGAGGAAAGCTTTGGTGTCCGGATTACAGATATAGTGAAGTCAAAAATGAACGAGTAGTGAAGAGGAGATAAACAATGGCGAAAAATATTTTGATTTGTGATGATGCAGCATTTATGCGGATGATGATTAAAGACATTCTTACCAAGAACGGCTATAATGTTGTAGGTGAGGCTGAAAACGGATTGAAGGCAGTTGAAAAATATCAGGAGACTAAGCCGGATCTTGTTCTGATGGATATTACCATGCCGGAGATGGATGGTATACAGGCATTAAAGAAGATTAAACAGGCCGATCCGAATGCCAGCGTTGTTATGTGCTCGGCTATGGGTCAGCAGGCTATGGTTATTGAGTCAATTCAGTCCGGAGCCAGAGATTTTATCGTAAAACCATTTCAGCCGGATCGGGTACTGGAAGCTGTAAAGAAAGCAGTTGAGTAGGATGCTAACGATATTACTTAGCAAATCAGGTCCCCTGGAGGGAATCATTCAGTTGGTTGTTGTTCTGATCATGTTTCTGTTCGTGCTTGCGCTGGCTTATTTAACGGCCAGGCTGGCAGGACGGTTTCAGAGTAATGTTCAGAGCCGCAGTAATATGCGGATTATGGAGACAATGCGGATTGGTAACAATAAGTATATACAGATTATAAAAATTGCAGATCATTATATTGCAATTGCAGTCGGAAAAGATACCGTTACATTTTTGACGGAACTGGATGAGAATGAGTTGAATCTAGAAGCTATGGCTAATATAAATAAAGGGAGTTTTAAAGATATTTTGTCACAGTTTCAAAAGAAGAAGGATGAAAATGACACAGATGAAACAAGAGACACTTCGAATGACGATTAAAACATGTCTGGCAGTGTTTGCAGTGGTGTTCGTTATTTTACTGACTTGTAATCAGCGGACAATGGCAACAGAAGTAACAACAAGCACAACCGAGTCTATTGGAACAGAGGATGCTACACAGCCATTAATTCTGAGCTTGACCATGGATACCGGTAATGATGAAGGTGCATTATCCGGAACTTTGCAAATGTTGTTGGTTATAACCGTAATTTCATTAGCTCCATCAATTCTTGTTATGATGACCTCCTTTACGCGCATTATTGTAGTATTGCATTTTGTAAGGACGGCTTTGGGGTTGACTTCGACACCTCCTAACAATGTACTGATAGGGCTTTCCTTGTTTTTAACGCTTTTTATTATGTCACCGGTATTTACTAAGATTAATTCGGAGGCATTACAGCCGTTATCAGAAGGAGAATTGACACAGGAAGAAGCGCTAGAGGCAGCTATGAATCCATTGCGGGATTTTATGATCAATCAGACAAGGGAACAGGATGTACAGTTGTTTTTGGATATTGCAAATATAGATTCTGTGAATGATTGGGATGATGTGCCGACGACAGTAATTATACCGGCATTTATTATCAGTGAATTAAGGGCGGCATTTATTATTGGATTCTTAATTTATATACCATTTATTATTATTGATATGGTCGTAGCATCAACGTTGATGTCAATGGGTATGATGATGCTGCCGCCGACTACAATATCTATGCCATTTAAAATTCTGCTTTTTATTATGGCTGATGGATGGAATCTGATCATAGGACAGCTGGTTCAGTCCTTTGTGCTCTGAGTATAGGAAAAGAGGTTATATAAAGTATGACAGCTGATATAGTAGTAGACATTGCAAGAGAGGCTCTTTGGTTTATTATAAAATGTTCGGCACCAATGCTGCTGGTATCCTTAGTGATCGGTTTGTTGGTCAGCATCTTCCAGACAGTTACGTCCATTCAGGAACAGACACTGACTTTTGTGCCTAAAATGCTTGGGATATTTCTGACATTAATGATATGTGGGGGCTGGATTTTGAATAACTTAGTTGCCTTTACAAAAGAATTATTTGGTTTGTTTTCCACCTATGTAAATATGTGAGGTAAGGCATGCTTTCAACCAATTTTTCTATTTACCATTTGGAGTATTATCTGCTTATTTTTGCAAGGATTGCAGGAGTGGTCAGTCTTGCTCCGATATATGGGACGAAAGGAGTTCCGCGTAAAGTCCGGATTGGATTTGGGTTATGTGTGGCACTGATCGTGGCATCAGTAACAGAATACACACCATTAAATTATACTACTTTATTCGGATTTACATTGTTATTGCTGAAAGAATTAGTAATGGGATTGTCAATTGGCCTGGCATCATCATTGTGTATGACGATTATTAATCTGAGCGGTATGTTTATAGACCGGGAAATCGGTCTGACTATGGTGACAGAGTTTGATCCGACCATGAATGCAACCAGTACGATCTCAGCTGATTTTTATAATTATTTTGTATTAGTGGTAATGTTATGTTCCAATATGCATTATTTCATAATATCGGCAGTGTGCGATTCGTTTCGGGTAGTTCCGGTAGGCGGAGCAGTTTTTCGGGGAGATGCGGCATATGAGGTTGCCTTAACATTCATACAACAGTATTTTGTGATTGCATTCCGGATTGCACTTCCAATCTTTATTACAATCATGTTATGTAATATTATTCTCGGAATATTGGCCAAAACGGCACCACAGATGAATATGTTTGCAGTTGGTATCGAGTTAAAACTGCTGCTTGGCTTAATGGTTATGGTGGCAACTGTGATGTTTATTCCGAACATCACGGAATATGTATATGATATTACAACGGATGTTGTCAGAAGCCTGATCCGGACAATGTACTGATATGAGGTTGCAGGATGGTATTAGAATATAATCTTCAGTTTTTTGCTAAGGAAGGACCGGGCGGAGAGAAAACCGAAGAGGCTACGCCAAAAAAAATTGAAGAATCCAGAAAAGAAGGTACCGTTGCCAAGAGTAAGGAATTGGTAAACGCAGTCGGTATTTTGGCACTGTTTTTGATTTTGAAGTTTGGTGTCAGGTTTTATGGTGTCCGTCTGGTTGAAATATTTGATAAATATTGGAAAATGTTGGATTGGAATCTGTTGGATCAGTTTGATGTTCCAAAGGTAATGAGTCTGCTGAATGAGATTGCCAAGGATACACTGATGATTTCGGCACCATTTCTGATCGGTGGATTTGTTGTTGCATTTCTGGTGACTAAGATGCAGTTCAAATGGAAGGTTACAGCCAAACCGATGCAGCCGAAATTCAGTAAGATCAATCCCATCAGTGGGTTTAAACGGATGTTTTCAGCCAGAGCATTGTTTGAATTGTTAAAAGCAGTTGTACAGGTCCTGCTGATTGCATATGTGGCCTATTCCGTATTAAAATCCAATATGAATGATCTGTATCTGCTGTATGACATAACGATACAGCAGGCGCTGGCCTTAATGATGGACATCATATGGACACTGGGAATTCGGATCACAATGGTAATGCTGGTGATAGGAATCGTTGATTATATGTATCAGCGGTATAAATATAAACAAGATCTGAAGATGACCAAACAGGAAGTCAAGGACGAGTTTAAAAACACAGAAGGAGATCCGCAGATCAAAGGTCAGCAGAAACAGAAAATGCGACAGGCATCTCAGCGTAGAATGATGGCAAGTGTTCCGGAAGCCGATGTGGTAATTACCAATCCGACGCATTTTGCAGTAGCATTAAAATATGATGCGGAACAACATTCTGCTCCGGTTGTGACAGCAAAAGGTACCGATTTTCTCGCAAACAAGATTAAAGAAACTGCAAGGGACCATGGAGTAGAAATTGTAGAAAATAAGGCATTGGCACGAATGTTATATTATAATGTGGATGTAGATAAGGAAATTCCGCCGGAGTTATATAAAGCAGTTGCTGACATTCTGGCATATGTATACAGCCTGAAAAAGGCAGGATAGGAAGCAGGAGGTAAAGGATGAAAAACGTGAAATTTAGCAGTAGTATTTTCCTGGGAATATACTTACTGGCTGCTGTTATTTTCATGATCGTACCATTGACCTCCGGGTTGCTGGATGTATTGATTACATTTAACCTGTCCATTGCGATGATTATATTATTTAATTGTATATTTGCGAAGGAAACATTATCCATGTCCAGTTTCCCGACAATCCTGCTTTTTACCACAGTATTTCGAATTGCACTGAATATTTCATCGACAAGACTGATCTTGCTGACCGGTAATCCGGGTAATGTAGTTACAACCTTTGGACAGTTTGTAGGCGGCGGTAGTCTGGTAGTAGGAGCAATCATTTTTATTGTTCTGATCATTGTGCAGATGCTGGTGATCAATAAAGGTTCGGAACGTGTTTCAGAAGTGACTGCCAGATTTACGCTGGATGCAATGCCGGGTAAACAGATGGCAATTGATGCGGATTTAAGTACTGGTGCGATTTCTGATAAAGAGGCAATAGAACGGCGGCAGAAGATACAGGCAGAATCATCATTCTTTGGCTCGATGGATGGTGCAACCAAGTATGTAAAGGGAGATGCCATTGCCGGTCTGATCATTACCGGTATTAACTTTGTGGGTGGACTTCTGACCGGCATGCTGATGCAGGGAATGTCATTTCAGGAGGCAATTTCCAAATATACGATTCTGACAATCGGTGATGGTCTGGTATCCCAGATTCCTTCTCTGATGATTTCTCTGGCAACCGGAGTGATCGTAACGAAGGCATCCAGGGAAGCAGAAATCGGAGACATAGTATTTAATGAATTGTTTCAGTCAAGCAGAGTCATGTATGTGGTTGGCGGAGCCCTTATTTTTCTTGGTTTGTTTACTCCGTTAAATCCGGTTATTTATGTCGGTTTTGGTCTGGCACTGGTAGTGCTTGGCAGAGTTCTGACTACCAGAAAAGAGACAAAAGAAATCGAAGAAGAAGTTGCGGAAGAAGAGGTTGAAGCAGACCAGATACGCAGGCATGAGAATGTAAATACCTTGTTACAGGTAGATCCGATTGAACTGGAATTCGGTTATGGAATCATACCACTGGCGGATGTAAACCAGGGAGGTGACTTGCTGGATCGGGTTGTCATGATCCGGCGGCAGATTGCACTGGAGCTTGGAGCAGTTGTACCAATTATCCGGCTGCGTGATAATATACAGCTGAATCCGAATCAGTATGTGATTAAAATTAAAGGAATCCAGGTGAGCGAAGGAGAAATCTTATTTGATCATTATATGGCAATGAATCCCGGGTATGTGGAGGAAGAGATTACAGGTATTCCGACCTTTGAACCATCTTTCCATTTACCGGCGGTTTGGATAACGGAAGCACAACGGGAACGCGCAGAGTCCTATGGTTATACTGTTGTAGATCCTCCATCCATTATTGCGACGCATTTGACAGAGGTTATTCGGACTCATATTGACGAGCTTTTGACCAGACAGGATGTTCAGAATCTGATCAACAATATTAAAGATAAGAATACGACACTGATAGAAGAATTGATTCCAAAGTTGTTGAATGTTGGTGAGATACAGAAGGTATTGCAGAATCTGCTGCGGGAAGGAATTTCAATCCGGGATCTGGTTACGATATTTGAAATACTTGCAGATCATGCGGCTACTACCAGAGACACGGATGTGTTGACGGAATATGTACGTCAGGGATTAAAACGGGCAATTTCCGGTAAGTTTTTTGGAGGCGAGGAGACAACAACGGTTGCAACTCTGGATCCAAAGATAGAACAGGAAATTATGGCTTCTGTAAAACAGACGGAACAGGGAGCATATCTGACGCTGGATCCGGATCGGACGAAAAAAATTCTGGCAGCGACCGAGAAAGAGATTAAAAAACTTGAAGATGCGGGGCATACGCCGATTATTATTACATCACCGATCGTGCGCATGTATTTTAAAAAGCTGACGAATGATTATTTTAAGAATCTGATCGTAATATCCTATAATGAGATAGAGTCAGAAGTGGAATTACAGTCAATAGGGATGGTGACAATCGATGATAATTAAAAAATATCAGGGAGCTACGGAAAATGAAGCTGTAGTAAAGGCAAAAGAAGATCTTGGATCAGATGCTGTCATTATGAATGTGAAATCAGTGAAACAAAGAGGACTGTGCCGTCTGTTTAAGAAGGATTATGTGGAAATAACGGCAGCCGTAGATGAACCGGATACCAAAGAAGGCAGAAAATCAGGCAAGGTGCCGTTAAAAGATTCGGAATTAAAGAACAGACAAAAGCCGGATGAAACGGAACAGCTTCCAAATAGGATAGAAACATCGGAGTTGAAGGAGCCGGCAGTTACTACCGCAATTCAGGAGCGACTGGAGAATCTGGCGCAGCTTTTGGAACGTCAGATGCAGGAAGAACCGGAACAGGATGCTTTGGAGCAGGAGAAGGAAGCTCAGGATCATAACTCCAGGATGGTGAAACTGGTATACGAACAGTTATTGAACAATGAAGTTACAGAGGAAAATTCCAGGGAAATCATGAGGGAGATTGATAATAAGGATAACCTGCAGCTGGATGATCTGCTGGCAAGTGTCTATCAGAAGATCGTATTAAAGCTGGGGCAAATGAAAACTGTCGAATTATCGGAAAAAAAGCCGAAGATTATATTTTTCATAGGCCCAACCGGTGTTGGAAAGACGACAACCATAGCAAAACTGGCCTCTAAGTATAAATTAGAAAAGAAGGCAAAGATTGCGATCATTACAGCCGATACATATAGAGTAGCTGCGGTGGAACAGATTCGGACCTATGCGAATATATTATCTGCCCCGATCGAAGTAGTATATCATGCAGGAGAATTAAAACCCTTATATGAAAAATATCAGGAATATGATTTGATATTGGTAGACACTGCAGGAAGGTCTCATAAGAATGAAGAACAGAAAGAGGATATTCAGAAACTGCTGGAAACGGCTCTGGATTATCCGCATGAGATATATCTGGTGGTAAGTGCAACAACGAAATATAAGGATTTAGTCAGAATTACACAAACCTATTCGGATATTTCGGATTATCGTTTGTTATTTACGAAGATTGATGAAACAGATGCACTCGGAAACATTTTGAATATCAGAATGCTGACACAGAAGCCATTGTCTTATACAACATTTGGACAAAATGTGCCGGAAGACATTAGTGTGACCGATGCACAGGGAATTGCTAAGCAGTTATTAGGAGGAAACGAGTCATGGATCAGGCAGAACAACTGAGAAAATTAGTGGGTCAGCAGATTCAGCACAGTGGTTCTACCAGGGTAATTGCGGTAACCAGCGGAAAAGGCGGCGTTGGGAAAACGAGTCTGTCTGTGAATCTGGCGATCCAGTTTAGTAAAAAGGGAAAGAGAGTTGTTATCATTGATGCGGATTTCGGATTGGCGAATGTTGAGATTATGTTGGGAATCAGACCTCGATATACAATGTCGGATCTGATTCATAATGATATGAGTATTGATGAAATCATTACAGAGGGACCAATGGGGATTGGATTTATTTCCGGTGGATCCGGTGTTCAGGATATGGTAAATCTGGATAAAGAACAGTTGCGGATTTTAATAGGTAAACTGGTTCGACTGGATACACTGGCAGATATTGTTATTGTTGATACCGGTGCAGGAATTTCAGACTCTGTGCTGGAATTTGTTTTAAGCAGTCCGGAGGTGCTGATCGTAGCAACACCGGAACCGACTTCTATTACAGATGCATATTCGTTATTAAAGACAGTTAACCGCAATAAGGAGTTTATACCGGAAGAAAAGAAGATACAGATCATAGCCAACCGAGTTTCTTCAAAGGAAGAAGGTCGGGAGATATATGAAAAGCTGAATATTGTTGCAACCAAATTTCTGAATATACATTTGGAATATCTTGGGGAGATTTTTCAGGATGCGAATGTATCAAAAGCAGTGATAGAGCAGAAACCGGTCTCTCTGGCATATCCGAATTCCGTTTCAGTAAAGAGTTATCAGGAAATATGTAATCGAATGACAGAGGAAGAAGAAAGTCCGGATGAGGAAAAAGGCGGAATTGCCAAATTCTTTTTGAACTTTATCCGGCAAAAGAAAAAGAAGTATTAGGAGAGTATATGCAGAACATTATTTCGATTGGTGATAAACTGGATATGGAGCTGTTGATCCATGGGGAACCGGAGACAGATAAGCAGAAACGGCGGGTGTTTAATTGCCGGATCATGGATATGCCGGATGGGAATGTGTTACGGATCACGATGCCATTTTATGAGGGAAGATTGGTTCCGTTGGAAATAGGCACCCGGTACCACATTTCAATATATGCCCAGAAGGGAATCTATGAGGGAGATTTTGTAGTGATCGACCGGATGAAGGATGGCAATCTGTTTATGGCTGATATGGAGTTACAGGGGAACTTAAAAAAGGTTCAGCGCCGGGAATATTATCGTTATGGTTGCCGGCTGGAAGCTCTGTATCGTTTGATCGCACCCGGAGAATCAATTGAGATGCCATCGGAAGAACCGGATATGCAGGAATGGAAAAAAGCAGTGATTCTGGATATCAGTGGAGGAGGAATCAGGATGGTTTCGGAATATAAAGAAACCACTCCGGTTCTGATTCAGATGCGATTTACATTACCGGTAAAAGATCAGACGCTGGAGTTTCTGCCTTATGGCAATCTTCTTTCATCTGCACCGAATGTGAATAATCCGATACTTCAGGAACATCATGTTATGTTTGCTCAGTTAAGCGAGAAAGAACGAGAGCAGATTATCGGTTATATTTTTGAAGATGAGCGACGAAAAATATTGAAAAATAAAGGTTTGGAATAATGAAGAAAAATATTATGATTATTGATGACTCTGCACTCATGAGAAGAGTGTTGTCTGATATAATTAATACAACAGAACAATATCAGGTAGTTTATGCGGCTGTAAATGGAAAAGATGGATTGGAAGCTATGCAAAGGTTAACTCCCATACATTTTATTTTTCTGGATATCAATATGCCGGTTATGGATGGGGTAGAACTGCTTCGTAAAATGAAGCAGAATAAAATACGGATTCCTACGGTTGTATTCAGTACAGTAGCGGAACGTTCCAGTGCAGAGACGATTGAGGCGCTGTCGCTTGGAGCAGTTGATTTTCTGAAAAAACCCGAAAATATCCTTGTAAATATGGCATATTTCCGGGAAAAAGTGTTGAAGGCATTAGCGATTATCGAAACGGATCATGAGCCCTCCATTGTTGTAAAGGAAGTCAGACAGCGGAAACGCCGGCAGAATGATCTGGGTAGAGGAAAACTGGTAGCGATTGCATGTTCGACAGGAGGTCCGAAGGCTTTGCAGGAGATAGTTCCTTATTTACCGGCAGATTTGGATGCGGCAGTTGTGATTGTACAGCATATGCCCGAGGGCTTTACGGCATCCTTGGCAGAGCGACTGGATGACCGCAGTAAGATGCCGGTAAAGGAAGCTGCAGACGGAGATGTTCTTCTGAATGGCCATGTGTATATAGCTAAAGGCGGAAAACATTTGCGGATCCAGCAGGCGGAGCGAGGTCAGCATATTATCAGACTGGGAGACGACGAACCGGTCATGGGCCTGCGTCCATATGCCAATTATATGTACGAGAGCCTGATCCAGTCCGGTTACTATGAGATAATATGTGTTGTTTTAACCGGAATGGGTGCAGACGGAACCAAAGGTATTGGAAAACTGTGTCAGGAGAAAAATGTATATGTCATCAGTCAGGATAAGGAAACATCCACGGTATATGGAATGCCAAAGATGGTAGCACAGTCCGGGCTTTCCGATGAGGTAGTACCATTGGATCAGATGGCAAAAGCAATTATAAATTATACGGGGGTATGCTAAATGGATTTAAGTCAATACTTGGAAATATTTATTGATGAATCGAAGGAACATCTGCAGACATTAAATGACCAGGTGCTGATCATGGAACAGGATCCGGAAAATATTGATACGGTGAATGAGATATTTCGTGCAGCACATTCATTAAAGGGAATGGCAGGAACGATGGGATTTAAGAGAATGCAGCGCTTAACCCATGATATGGAAAATGTATTTTCCGAGATCCGTAATGGTAAAATGTCAGTAACTCCGGATATTGTGGATATTGTATTTAAATGTCTGGATGCGTTGGAGGGATATCTGACAAATATTCAGGAAACAGCAGACGAAGGTACGGAAGATAACGAAGAGGTTATTCAGCTTCTAAATGATGCATTAAAGGGCAGTTCATCAGAGGCGGAACCTGTAAAAGAAGCGGTACCGGCATCAGAAGAGTCTGCGAAGGCACAGGAAACTTCCGATGGAGATAAACGCAAATTCTTAAAGCTGCCAATTGCAGATTTTGAGCAGAATGCCATGAAGGAAGCAATTGCAAATGGAATGAATGTGTACGGAGTTACGGTCTATATTCAGGATACCTGTATTTTAAAAGCAGCCAGAGCATTTTTGGTATTCAAAGGTGTAGAATCGGTTGGTGAGGTTATTAAGTCAGAACCGAGTGTCCAGGATATTGAAGATGAGAAATTTGACTTTGATTTCAGTATGTTTATTATTTCTGATAAACCGGCAGATCAGGTGCAGAAAGTGATTTCTAATGTTTCTGAAATTAAAGAAGTTGTGCTGGAACCATTTACACCGGAAGCAATTGTGGCACATGCACAGCAGGAAGATACTCCGAAAGAAGCAGCGGCTACCGCAGAAATAAAAGAAGAAAAGCCAAAAGAATCTGCTGATTCCAAGAAGAAGCCGGCAGCGGAAGCAAAAAAGAAACCGGTTGTCAACCGTTCCGTACGTGTGGATATTGAGAAATTGGATGATCTGATGAATCTGGTTAGTGAGCTGATCATTGCTAAAAATGGCCTGGTATCTGCCAGCGCCAGTGAAGAAGGAAGCCAGACACAGCAGTTTAATGAGCAGATTGAATATCTGGAGCGGATTACAACGAATCTTCATGAGTCAGTTATGAAGGTCCGGATGGTTCCGATAGAAAGTGTAGTAAACCGGTTCCCGCGAATGATCCGAGATCTGTCCAAAAAGCTGAACAAGGAGATGGAGCTGATCATGACCGGTGAGGAGACCGAGCTTGATCGGACTGTTATTGATGAGATTGGTGATCCATTGATGCATATGCTTCGGAATGCTGCCGATCATGGATTGGAGTCTACTATTGACCGTATTAAACTCGGTAAGCCACAGGTTGGTACAATTCGTCTGAATGCATATCAGGATGGAAATAATGTAACGATTGAAGTGGCAGATGATGGTGCCGGCATTAATGTGGAAAAGGTAAAAGCATCCGCAATCAAAAAAGGAACTATTACAGAAGAACAGGCAGAAATGATGTCTGATAAGGAAGCAATCGATCTGTTGTTCCAACCGGCATTCTCTACCTCGGAAAAGGTATCCGATATATCCGGACGAGGTGTTGGTCTGGATGTTGTTAAGAGTAAGATTGAAGGACTTGGCGGTGATGTGGAAGTAGATACGGTTCTTGGAGAAGGAACGACATTTATTGTCAGGTTGCCGTTGACGCTTGCAATCATTCAGGCATTGATGGTGGAAATCAGAGATGAGAAATATGCAATTCCTTTAAATTCCATTGTTACCGTTGAGGATATTATGGAATCCGATGTAAAATTGGTACAGAATAAAGAGGTTATTAATCTGCGTGGAACAGTGATTCCTTTGGTTCGATTAGATCAGGTTCTGGATCTGGAACCAAGCGAGGAAGAGAATGAAAGTCTTGTTGTAGTCATTGTGAAGAAGGGTGACAAGCAGGCAGGACTGGTGATTGACAACCTGATCGGACAGCAGGAAATAGTAATCAAGCCTCTGGGCAAATATATTTATATACATAAGATGTTCAGCGGAGCAACCATCCTGGGTGATGGAGAAGTTGCATTGATCATAGATGCAAATACATTGGTTTAGGGGGTGAAGACTATGGCAGAAGTACAAAAGCAGGAAGAAAATAAACAGTATATAGTTGCTAAGATTGGATGTGAGCAGTATGGAATTGATATTGCTTATGTAGATAATATTGTCAGAATGCAGAAGATTACAAGGGTACCGAAGACACAACCGTATTTTCTCGGGGTCATTAATCTTCGTGGAGAAATCATCCCTGTTATGAGTATGCATAAGAAGCTGGAATTAGGAGAAGATGAAATCAGTAATACAACAAGAATCATTATTATTAAACCTGAACAGAGTGCATTGCTGGGGCTTCTGGTTGATGAGGTGCGAGAAGTGGTAACTATGCCGGAAGAAGATATCGAAAAGGTTGCTTATGATAATGGAAGAGATGATAGTAATTATTATATTACAGGAATAGGAAAATATAAGGATACATTGATTTCCTTGGTGAATATTAACGGAATTATAACAGACTAGAAAGGAGAGAGGGGAAATGTCACAGATGGATGCAACAGAACTGGATGTCCTTACGGAATTCGGTACGATCGGTGCAGGAAATGCGACAACTGCCCTATCTGTACTTTTGAATTCCAAATTAACCATGAAAATGCCGAAGGTATCTTTTATGAACCTGGATGAGTTCGTAGAGAGTATAGGCGGTGCCGAAAATGTCATTGCAGGCGTTATGAGCAATATCAGTGGAGAAATCGAAGGATTTGTATTGTTTGCACTGGATATAGAAGATGCTCATCGTCTGGTAAACCGGTTAATGGGGCTGGAATTATCATCCATTGATTTGTTTGATGATGTGGATTTATCTGCTGTTAAGGAAATTGGCAATATTTTGATCAGTTCTTATCTTGCTTCGTTAGAAACACTGACCGGAATCCGGATGCGGCCGTCTAATCCGATGCTGGCAATTGATATGGCAGGCGCAATTTTAAGCTTCCCGGCAGTTGTAAACAGCCGGGAACGGGATGAGGTGCTTCGGATAGAATCACAGTTTGAGGGAGAGGATCTTTCAATCGAAGGTCATATTATGATGATTGCAGATTCTGAATCGTATAATACGATTCGAAAAAAACTGGGGATATAAAGTGTGAAAGATTATGGATTCAATGATTAAAGTTCGAATGGCAGACTATGGAATATGTAGTGTGCCACAGAAAATTACGACAATTGGCTTAGGGTCCTGTGTTGGAATTGTGATATTTGATTCAAAAACAGGCAGATGCGGACTGCTTCATGCAATGCTTCCGGATAGTACAAGAATCCGAAACAACAGCAATCGTTCGAAATTTGTTGATTCCGGACTGGAGGATATGTTGCAGGAGATGTTGAAACAAGGTACAAATATGAAGAACCTGACAGCTAAGATGGCAGGCGGTGCCGCTATGTTCGATTTTTCAGAGGAGAATGATATTACCAGTATAGGAGCCCAGAATGTACAGGCAGCTAAAGAATTGCTGGCACAGTTTAAGATTCCGCTGCTGGCGGAAGATACAGGTAAAAATTATGGGAGAACCATTATATTTAATCCTGAGACGGGCGGTCTGACCATTCGGGCAGTCGGGCAGCCTGAAATTGTGATTTAAGGGAAATGAGGCAGAAAAATGAAATTAAGGTGGCTGAGGCCGTTTATTGTTCTTTTGGCAGCCATGATTGTGCTGATCAGTAATTTTGTGTTGAAGAGACCGATTATATCAGCTCTGATCTGGCTTTTGGGAACAATTATTGTTTTTTATATTATTTCTTCTATTGTAATACGCGTGATCGAGCGTGCTATTCATTCTGAAAAGAAAGAGGAAACATCAGATCAGCCGGAAGATGATCAGACAAAGGAAACGGGAAAAACGGAACAGGATGAGTAATAACGAGGTGGCTACATGGACGAAGCAAAGCGGTCAAAACTTTGGGAAAAGTATTCGCAAAAACAGGATTCTGAAACCAGAGAAGCACTGATAATTGAATATGTTCCATTAGTAAAGCTGGTGTCCGGAAGGTTGAGCATGTACCTGGGATATACCGTGGAGTATGAGGATCTGGTCAGTTACGGGATTTTCGGATTGATTGATGCAATTGATAAATTTGATTATAGAAAAGGAATTAAATTTGAAACATATGCCAGTTTAAGGATTCGCGGAGCGATTTTAGATCAGATTCGGAAGATGGACTGGATTCCAAGGTCTGTCAGGCAGAAGCAAAGGCAGATTGATGCAGCAATCACAAAGTTGGAAAGCGCAGAGGATAAAACAGCAACCGATGAGGAGATTGCAAAAGAGTTAGATATTTCATTAGAAGAATATTATGTATGGCAGGGACAGACAAAAGTGACCGGAATTGCATCCATTGATGAGTTTGTGGAGCAGGGAATAGAAGTCCGGGCGTTTGATAATCAGAAATACGCAGACAATGAACCGGAAAAGGTTTATGAAAAAGAAGAATTGAAAAATCTTTTGAAGGAATCATTGGATAAGCTTACAGAAAAGGAACGAATGGTGGTAGTCCTTTATTATTATGAGGAATTAACATTAAAAGAGATCAGTTCAGTTTTGGAAGTATCTGAATCCCGAGTGTCACAGCTTCATACAAAAGCGTTGCAGAAGATGAAACAGATATTGGGCAGTCAATATGGCATATTGATGGGATAGTGAGGTGAGCGCATGACAAAACGAAATGGATATTTTCAATTGCATCTGGAGGAAGAAGGTACATATATCCGGCTGTTTCCACAGCAGGATGGCGGAATGCCGATTGATTTGTCAGAGGTCATGTCCTATCTGAATGATGTTAAGATTTATGAATATGATTTGGAAACATTAACGAAGACACTGCGTATGCTCAGCAGCCCGGTTACTATTAAGCTGATGGAGAAAAAAATCAGTCCGGTAGCCGCATATGTACAGGTACAGATAGCTAAAGATCGTATGACAGCAGCAGTCAGATTGTATCCGCCATCCAATCATGGTGCACCGTTAAGTCAGGAAATGATTCTCGGAAGTTTGACAAGAGCTAAGGTTGGATATGGAATCGTGGAGCCAATCATTGACCGGCTTGTGTCAACACCTATTTACTGTCAGACAATACCGGTGGCAAAGGGAAAAGCAGTAGTAGAAGGATCGGATGCTGTGATTGAGTACCTCTTTGATACAAATCCGCTAGCAAAGCCAAAGATGAATGAGGATGGTTCTGTTGATTTTCATCAGTTAAATATATTTACGGAAGTAAAAGAAGGACAGCTCCTGGCAACTCTGACACCGGAAAAAGAAGGAATTCCGGGTATGGATGTGTTTGGAAATCCATTAAATCCACATAAAATCAGAAAGAAGACGCTGAAATACGGAAAAAATATTCGTATTTCGGATGATAAGCTTCAGATATTCAGTGAAGTTTCCGGTGATGTAAAGCTCGAAGGGGATATGGTATTTGTATCAAATTCATATACAGTAGCAGCTGATATAGATGCATCTACCGGTGATATTGTATATGAAGGAAATGTGATCGTAAACGGAAATGTCCGTACAGGTTTCAGCATACATGCAAAGGGAGATATCCAGGTGAAAGGCGTTGTGGAAGGCGCCAGTCTGTATGCGGGAGGAAATATTGTACTCAGCCGTGGAATCCAGGGAATGAACCGGGGGCTGCTCTTTGCGGAAGGGGACGTTCTGACAAAATTCATAGAGAGCGCAACTGTAAAAGCAGGAGGAACTGTACGTTCCGGTTCGATTCTGCATAGTACGGTGGAAGCGGGTGATAAGATTTTATGTGAAGGACGTAAATCATTTGCAATTGGCGGAACTTTAAGTGCGGGAAATCTGATCCAGGTAAAAACCATCGGAAATCAGATGGGTACGGAGACGAATGTTAAGATTGGTGTGGATCCATTAGTGTATGAGCAATTAAAAGATGCACAAAAAGAATTAACTGAGAATCAGGATATGATTGAAAAATGTATTCAGGTACTGGTTTTATTCAAAAAAAGAATGGAGAGCGGTCAGGGAATTCCACAGGATAAGATCCCAATTATAAAAAAGGCCGGGGAAGACAGGGCACAGCTGGAGGAACGACAGACAGAGCTTAAACTTATTATTGAGAATGCGACAAAGGCAATTGAAGCGAATGCGAACGGAAGGTTAAAAGTCAGTGATGCCATTTATTCCGGAGTTCGGATTCAGATTTCCAATAGCATGTATGTTGTGAAAGATACAGGAAAATACTGTCAATTTTACTTAGAGGATGGCGAGATAGTCATGTCCGGATGCTGATAGGAGGCGAGAATTTATGATTCGACCTGTAGATATGCAGATGATTCTTCCACAGACGAATAATGTAAGCACACAACAGCATAATGCGAACCAGCATGCTGTATTGCAGAATGCACAGGGAAGTGCGGAACTGGCAAAAGAAGTAAGGCAACAGTCCGAGGCAGTGATTTCCAAAGAAGATTCCGAGCTGTTGGAATATCGATATGATGCCAAAGAAAAAGGAAATAATTCTTATGATGGAAGCCGGAAACGGAAGAAAAAGCGGGATGAAGATAATACTTCCGAGGAAAAAAAGCAACAGCCAGGAGAATCCTGGGTCAATTTTGATATAAAAATCTGACAGGAGAAGAGACATATGTTACCGGTAATAATTGTAATAATAGTTGGAATTGTCTGCATTGTTATCAGCGTTGCAGGCATGAAGAGGACGGAAGAAACGGATACGGAGAACAACACTGCGGAAATTAATCGGATTACGGATGAATATGAGTTGAATGAGGAAGAAATCGCAGTGTTGCAGCGCAGAGTCAGTGATAAGATTTCAGGGGATGTTGAAGAAATCTTATATAATGCGGATCAGTCGTTGTCAACCATGAGCAATGAAAAAATGATGGCACTTGGAGATTATGCGGTTACTGTCTGTGATGAAATAGAAAAAAACCATAAAGAGGTCATGTTTCTATATAGTATGCTGACAGATAAGGAAAAGGAATTGAAAGCACTGGTGTCGGAAGCAGAAGCCAGAAGTGCCGAATTAAAAAAAGCAAATGAACTGGCAATAGAGGCATATGCAGAGACAGAGCCACAGCTACAGCCGGAAGAAGAATTCGGCGAGCCGGAAGAGACAGAGTTTGAAAAACTGGCAGAAATGCCGGTACAGCAGGAGGATAATACGAATGATATTATCCTGGAAATGAAACGAAACGGAATGAGTATTATGGAGATTGCCAAAGAGCTTGGCCTTGGTGTGGGTGAAGTGAAATTAGTGGTGGATTTATATCAAGGAGAGGCAAAATGAAACGGAAATATTACTTGCGAGGGATTGGAGTAGGGATTCTGTTTACGGCAATAGTCTGGTTGACCACATTGCTTGTCTCCGGGAAACCGGAAATGACAGACGAAGAAGTGATTACACGGGCACAAGAGCTGGGTATGGTAAAACAGGAGTCTGTACTTGAACAGCTTGAGAAACCATCAGATACGGAAACAGAGGAGACGGATACGGAACAGACAGCATCGGCGGATAACAGTACGGATGCTGCTGCAGATAATCCAACGGAATCTGAGTCTGTATCCGGGACGGAAGCATCGACAGGTGAAACAACAGAGGAATCCAAAGAAACAGTGGTGACATTTACAATCGTTAGTGGGATGAATTCCTGGAACGTAGCAACCTTGCTTCAGGATCAGGGTGTAGTAAATGCTTCTGAATTTGACCAATATTTGGAACAGAATGGATATTCATCCAGAATTGTTACCGGCGAATATTCGGTTGCAGTAGGTACAGATTATGAAACAATTGCCAGAATGATAACCGGAAAACAGTAGAAAAACCATAAAAAGCAGAAAGTAATTACGAAAAGTTAGAAAATGGTATTGACAAAGGGTGGATACTTGTTATACACTAGCTTAGTGCTAAAAATACCCAAACAGTTATGTATTGCACAATACACAATTGGAGGGAGGTAAGGTGTGAGGTCATGTCAAACGTAGTAGTTAAAGAAAACGAAACATTAGATAGTGCTTTACGCAGATTCAAAAGAAACTGCGCAAAGGCAGGTATTCAGCAGGAGATTCGTAAAAGAGAGCATTACGAAAAACCAAGTGTAAGACGTAAGAAGAAGTCTGAAGCTGCTAGAAAACGTAAATTCAAATAAGAAATTTTGAAAAGCTGTTACGGATGTAGCAGCTTTTTCTTTTGCTACGGAAACGAGGAGAAGATATTATGCGATTAACAGATCCGATTGATGAACTAAAAGGAATTGGCGATAAAACCAAAACTCTATATCGAAAGCTGAAAATCAATACAATCGAAGATCTCCTGGAACATTATCCAAGGACATATTTAAAATATGATGAACCTGTGGAAATTGCAGATGTACCGATCGGAGAACGGGTTGCGATCCGTGCGACTGTAAAATCTTACGTGGAATTAAAAAAAATGCGGACATTAACGGTAGTCAGTTTTCAGGCAAAGGATTATACGGGAAGTCTGAAACTGGTATGGTTTAATGCACCTTTTATAAAGCAAGTATTTCATATTGGACAAACATTTATTTTCGTAGGTACTGTAGCAGTTCGAAATTACCAGAAAGTAATGGAGCATCCGGAATATTATTCAGAAGCACAATATCTGGAGAAACGTAAAGAATTGCAGCCGGTATATCCATTAACAGAAGGCTTAACCAACAAAAGGATACAAAAAGATATGAAAGCTGCCGGTGGTGTGATCCATGAGATGCAGGAATATTTGCCGATTGATATTCCCAAGCGGTATCAACTGATGGCGTATCCGGATGCGGTAAGGCAGATTCATTTTCCGTTAAATTATGAAGAACTGAAAAAAGCGAGACATAGATTGGTTTTTGATGAGTTTTTCCTGTTTCTGCTTGCGATGCGAAGACTGGAAATCCATCGGTCTAAGATTGAAAATCAGTATTTGATCGGAAAAGGTACCTGGAGCCAAAGACTCATTGATGGACTTCCGTATGAGTTAACCGGAGCCCAGAAAAAGGTATTTGGTGAAATTGCCGACGATATGGCAGGAGCTTCTGTTATGAATCGGTTGGTACAGGGAGACGTTGGATCGGGAAAAACAATCGTAGCGGTACTTGCACTGCTGATGACGGCGGAAGCAGGCTATCAGGGTGCTATGATGGCACCGACGGAAGTATTGGCATCCCAGCATTATGAGACTATCAGTAAAATGCTGAAACCGTTTCCGGTAAAAATCGCATTATTGACAGGCTCCACACCGGCGAAAGAAAAACGAAAGATTGTAGAAGCTCTAAAAACACAGGAAATACAGATTGTGATCGGAACACACGCATTGATTCAGAATACAGTGGAATTTGCAGACCTGGCGCTGGTGATCACGGATGAACAGCATCGATTTGGAGTTCATCAACGAGAGGAACTGGCGGAAAAGGGCAGAGAACCGCATATATTGGTAATGAGCGCAACACCAATTCCGAGAACACTGGCAATTATTTTGTATGGAGATCTGGATATTTCGATTATGGATGAAATGCCGGCCTCCAGATTACCGATTAAAAATTGCGTTGTAGGGACAGAATCGCGAGAAAATGCATATCACTTTATCGAAAAAGAAATCGGCAATGGACATCAGGCATATGTAATATGTCCAATGGTGGAAAGCAGTGAAGGAATGGAAGCCGAAAATGTTATCGATTATGCTGAACAGCTACGGATGAACTTAAGTCCGTGTATTCAGGTAGCATATCTGCATGGAAAGATGAACCAGAAAGAAAAATCACAGATTATGGAGCAGTTTTATGCCAATGAGATACAGGTTCTGGTTTCAACGACGGTTATCGAAGTCGGAATTGATAATCCGAATGCAACGGTGATCATGATAGAAAATGCGGAACGATTTGGCCTGGCACAGCTCCATCAGCTTCGCGGACGTGTCGGAAGAGGAAGGGCACAGTCATATTGCATTATGATCAATACATCCGATAAAGAAGAAGCAAAAGAGCGTTTGGATGTACTGTACCATTCCAATGATGGATTTCATATAGCAAATGAAGATTTACGGTTACGCGGACCCGGCGATTTTTTTGGCGCGGCGCAAAGTGGAGAGTGTCTGTTCCGGATTGCGGATATTTATGCAGATGCGGACGTGCTGAAAGAGGCGCAGTCAGCAATCCGATATCTGGAACGCAGACAATATGACTTTGAACATATCGAACATTATAAACTATCCGAAAAGCTGGACATGGCATTAAATCTGTAAAAAAATCTAGTGTTTTGATAACGAAAATGATATACTGAAAGCTAATAATGTAAGGGAGAAGATACATATGTGGTTAAAAGAACATAAAAAACAGGTGCTGATAGCGGTAATTGCGGTTTTTGCAGTGGCAGTGGCTTTGGTTTGCGGCATTTTGATCGGAAAAGGAAAGAAGACGACACCGGTTTCCGATATAGGAACACAGTCAGAGACGGAGCAGAAAAGCGAAGATACTACGGAACAGGCGAAAGCAACGGAAAAATCCGTGAAAAACAGTGACTATCAGCTGAAGGTTACAGTAAGTTCCAGCTGGGAAAGCGGAGATGGCTATGGCGGAACGTATAGTCTGTCATTTACGAACCGGAGTGCTGCAGATGTAAAAGCCTGGGATGCACAGATTGAAGTGCCGGAAGGAAGTAAAGTAACGGAAGCTTGGGGCTGTGAGACCGGTATTGACGGAACGATACTGACAGTGACTGCAAAGGACTGGGGAGCTGCCGTCGCAAAGGGTTCTACTGTAGAGATAGGATTTAATATGGATACGCCGGAGAAGCTTCAGCCATCCATTCAGTCATTTACGGTTGACGGTAAGAAGCAGGATGGAAGTCAGGCAGAGGATACGGAAGAGAAGACGACAGAGGCTGTAACAGAGGCTGAGAAACCGGTTATTGAATCAGGGACTCCGTTGGAGAATCATGGTGCTTTGCAGGTAAAAGGAACACAGCTGGTGGATAAGAACGGAGCTCCATATCAGTTAAAAGGTGTCAGCACACATGGTCTGGCGTGGTTTCCGGAGTATGTAAATAAAGATGCTTTTCAGACCCTGCGGGATGACTGGGGAGCGAATGTTGTTCGTCTGGCAATGTATACGGATGAGAATGGCGGATATTGTACAGATGGGAATCGGGAACAATTGAAGCAGTTAGTCAGTGATGGTGTAGAATACGCAACAGAACTCGGCATGTATGTGATCATTGACTGGCATATTTTACATGACCAGGATCCAACAGTATATCAGGGAGAGGCGGAGGACTTTTTCGCAGAAATGTCGGCAAAGTATGCAAAGTATGATAATGTAATATATGAAATTTGTAATGAACCGAATGGCGGAGCTACCTGGGATGGAAGTGTAAAACCATATGCAGAGACAATTATTCCAATCATTCGGAAAAATGATAAGGATGCGATCATAATTGTCGGAACGCCGACCTGGTCACAGGATGTGGATGCAGCTGCGGATAATCCGATTACCGGACAGACGAATATTATGTATGCCATTCATTTCTATGCTGCAACTCATACAGATGGTATCCGGAGTAAAGTAAGCTATGCATTAGATAAAGGATTACCGGTATTTGTTTCAGAATTCAGTATCTGTGATGCCTCCGGAAACGGAAGCAATGATTATGATCAGGCAGCAAAATGGTTCGATCTGATTGATGAAAATCAGCTCAGTTATTGCTCGTGGAGTCTTTCAAATAAGGCAGAAACATCTGCACTGATCTCTTCCGGATGCTCTAAAACTTCCGGATGGAGTGAGGATGATCTGTCTGAGACAGGAAAATGGATCCGGGATCAGATTCTGGGAAAACATTGATAAAGAACCGGGTATGGAAGGAGAACAGAAATGAGAGTGATTGCCGGTACGGCCAGAAGCTTACAATTGAAAACAGTTCCGGGAATGGATACGAGGCCGACAACAGATCGGATCAAGGAGACATTGTTTAATATCCTGGCACCGGATATCCCGGGATGTATATTTCTTGATTTATTCAGCGGAAGCGGTGGAATCGGAATCGAAGCCCTGAGCCGGGGAGCTGAATATGCAGTTTTGGTAGATAATAGCCGGAACGCTGTATCTGTGATCCGGGAAAATTTAAAACATACCGGTTTGAATGATAAGGCACAGGTGTTGGCTTGCGATGCAGTCGGCGCTATCCGTATGCTGGCGGATCGGAAAAAGCAGATAGATATTATATTTATGGATCCGCCATATAACCATGCACTGGAACGGGAGGTGCTTTATGCACTGGCGGCTACCGAACTGGTCGGTGAAGATACGCTGATCGTTGTGGAATCCAGCCTGGAAACGGAATTTGATTATCTGGAAGAATTGCCATTTACGATACAGAGGGTGAAAGAATATAAAACCAATAAACATACTTTTATTATGAGGTGACAAATATGAGACGTGCAATTTATGCCGGAAGTTTTGATCCGGTGACGTTGGGACACCTGGATATTATTAAACGTTCTTCAGAGATTTTTGATGAAATTATAGTGGGAGTTCTGAATAACAGTTCGAAATCTCCATTGTTTTCTGTGGAAGAACGTGTTAATATGTTAAAGGAAGCAACGACTTTGATTAAAAACTGTTCCGTACAGGCATTTTCCGGTTTGTTAGTGGATTTTGCCAGAGAAACCGATACACATGTGATTGTGCGTGGGTTACGGGCAGTGACAGATTTTGAATATGAGTTACAAATTGCACAGAGTAATCGAATCGTGGCAGAGGAGATCGATACCATATTTTTAACGACGAATATACAGTATTCTTACTTAAGTTCCAGTATGGTTAAGGAGTATGCCAGTTACGGAACCGATGTATCAAACTTTGTGCCGGCAAATGTAGTGCCGCTGCTGGAAGCAAAATATAATACTGAGAAATAACGGATTAAATATAGAATCAGGAGGATAATCATGGGTAAGAAAAGTGTAGAAGATATGATCAATGAGATTGAAATATATATTGACAGCTGTAAGTTTGCTGCATTTTCATCAGACCGGATCGTGGTGCCAAAGAGTGAACTGCAGGCATTGTTAAAAGAGTTAAAATTAAAGCTGCCGAGTGATCTGGAACGCAGTAAAAAAATAATGCGGAATAAGGAAGGGATTATGACTGATGCCAGAACCCGTGCTGAAGCAATCGTTGCCGAGGCAAATGATCAGGCACAGAAAATGGTAGAGGAAAGTGAGATCGTAACACTGGCAAATCTGCAGGCAGAAGAGATTCTCCGCCAGGCCAATATGGAACGGAATTCAATTATTGAGCAGGCAAATGCAGAAGCAACAGAGATTCGTCTGGGTATGATGGAATATACAACCGGTATGTTAAATGATATTGAAAAGTATATTCAGACTACAATGGAAGTTGAGAAGACAAATTATGAGAATCTGATTGAGTCTTTACAGAACAATATTGCTGTTATCGGAGCAAACAGAAGCGAAATAGAAGAACAGCATGAGGCAATGCTGCGTGCACAGGAAACAGAAATCACACCGGAACCGCAGTATGTGGACAGTGCATTTGCACCGCAGGAGAACTATGAAGAACAGGTATCCTACGCACAGCCGGAGCAGGAGGAAGAGAATATACAGCCGGCACCGGAAGATGCATCCGCAGAGAGTGGGGATGATGAAGTGTTCGAGTATGAGGATGAAGAGGATGACTTATTCGGCGAATAATTGAGTTATGTAGAACAGATGTACAAGCAGATAACTGGAAAGTCCCATGCATAACTTTATAAGACTATAATGAAACACAGACAGCTCGTGGCTGGTGATCACATGCTTAGTCTGCAGAATGCTGCAGATGCCGCCGAAAGATGTGAGTCCGGCGATCAGAGCTGTTTTCTGTTTTAAAGAGATAGGGAAGGCTGTAATTAAATGAATTCCGTTTGTAATCTCCAGCCCGGAAATTATGGTTCGGAGAATGATATTTGAAGGTGGGATGATCTTCAGTAAGAATTGTATACCAATGCAGAATAGCATGATAGTAATTCCAATCGTTAAAATGACCTGAAGTGATTGATGAACAATCTGATCAAAAGAGAGCGGAAGGGTAGATGTGGATTTAGGACTTAAATGCTTTTTGTTTTCAGAAGCGGAAACAAGCAAAAAAACAAGAAAATACAGGAAGACAGGCAGGTAGACGGAGAGCAGAAAGGGAAGGACGGCTATCTGATTACGGAGAGTATGGTGCAGAACGTATCCCATGATAAACATAGGGCTGGTAATGTTACAGATGCAAAGCAGGATATTTGCCTGTCGTTTTGTCCATAATTGTTGAGTAAATTGAATATTTACCAGATTAGCACCAATAGGAAGACCGCATAAAAGGCCCAGAAAACAGATGAAACGGCCCGTGCTTTGCTGTAACAAAAGAGTGGTAATGATCATAAAGGGCAGGATGGATGGCAGAACAGCTTCGTACCATAACTCAAGACCGGTATGTGCCCCCTGAATGACACAAGGGGCCTGGAATAACATCATCATCAGCAGCATAATTAAAATGGTTGTCATAAAAAAATGACGAAAAAAGGCTATGCGCATATAAAGTGTCCCAAGTGGAATTGGTATAGTTTATGACTGGGAATCGATAAAAATACCGGCACGGAAATCATTGACCGGATTACGCTGATAATGCCGGCTGGCAGCCAGTTCATATAAATGCGCACTTGCAATATCCTGTTCCAACAGAGAAGCTCCGAGAGAGTCGGTATTTTTTAATTGCCGGAGTCCGGTGGACACCTTATTGATAATAGGAATAGAAGAATGCGCATTAATATATTTAAGTAAAGGCGCTGCTTCCTGACGAAAGGCAAGCAATCGGGCATAATGCATGCTATTACTTTTGCGCTGAAGCAGCATCTGTTCACTACGGATATCCAGCAGAATATGCAGCAGGGAACGTAGAATCCTGGTTTTTGTATAAGACTTATTAACAAGAAGATCTAAAAATTCCGGGCAGGATAATGCCGGGTCATATAAAGTCTGAATCCGGTTTGATAACTCGGTATTGATATCCAGATATTCTGTGAGCGGACGAGCCGGATTCCAGAGGCAATACTGGAGATAAGGATAGAAGTCATCAAGCGAAATAGGAGACTGCATATGACAACCAGCCTGAAGAATGCTATATGTGCTTGCGGGCAGATAATGAAGCAGATTTTCGGTGCAGCCATGAGAAAGTAGAGCTTCGCGGATAGCGGTGGCTGAGCAGAAACGGCCGGTCAGTGCAGTATTATGATACCCGGTATCCGTGCGGAGACAGATAGCAGGTGTGATAGGACTTTGAAGCTGCCGGAGTGCTTTTAAATATTCAATACCAAGAATGGCATTGGGAGAGGTTAGCAGAGTATCCAACTGTTCTGAGGAAACGTCAGAGACCTGAAATGTGGCATGGAGAGCATGCTGTCTGGCTTTTGGAAAGGAGAGTCCGTCGGATAATGCCTGATTCAGGACACAACGATAATTTTCAGGTTCTTCGATCAGAAAATCAGCTAGTTGCTGCAGAAGCTCAAGAGAGGTATCCTCACATCCGAAACATAAAGCAGAAATACAATTTAAATCATCAAGTAACCGAACGCCGCCGTAAGCAAAGAATTCAGCGCTTGCAGTCCCGTATAATGTCGGAAGCTCAAATACGGCATCCGCACCCTGGGTAACTGCCATCGCAGCCCGTTGATATTTATTTAAAATGGCAGGAACACCGCGCTGCATAAAATTCCCGTTTAAAATAACAACAATATAATCGGCATGAGTCTGTTCACGCGCCTGTGACAGCTGGTAGGCATGACCGTTGTGAAATGGATTATATTCAGCAATAATACCTGTAATCTGCATAGAAACGCTCCTGATCAAAATTATCATATATGATTTACTATAAAGGAAAAAAGAACAAAAAACAAGGTGATAAAAAAACTTTTATTTATTGACAAAATGTGATATAATATAAAAAATGTGTGAGATGATAATGTGGGAATATAGTGAAAGGATCTGTTTATGGGGAGGAGAGAAATGGGAATTATAAAAAGCAGTTGACAGAACAGAAAAAATATATTAGGATTAGAACAGAACGAACGTATGTTTTGCTTAGGAGGATATTATGGCAAGTGAAGAAAAATTAAAAGCATTGGATGCCGCACTGGCACAGATTGAGAGACAATATGGTAAAGGATCCGTTATGAAACTTGGCGATAGCGGAAATGGGATGAATGTAGAAACGATTCCGACAGGTTCCCTGAGTCTGGACCTTGCACTGGGACTTGGCGGATTACCAAAGGGAAGAATTATAGAGATTTACGGACCGGAGTCCAGTGGTAAGACTACGGTTGCATTACATGCAGTAGCAGAAGTACAGAAACAGGGTGGTATTGCAGGATTTATTGATGCGGAGCATGCGTTGGATCCGGCATATGCGAAGAATATCGGTGTTGATATCGATAATCTGTATATTTCACAGCCGGACAATGGTGAGCAGGCACTGGAGATCACGGAAACTATGGTACGTTCCGGAGCCGTGGATATTGTAATTGTGGATTCGGTAGCAGCGCTGGTCCCAAAGGCAGAGATTGACGGTGAAATGGGCGATTCCCATGTGGGGCTGCAGGCAAGACTGATGTCTCAGGCACTTCGAAAGCTGACAGCGGTTATCAGTAAATCCAATTGTGTAGTGATTTTTATTAACCAGCTTCGTGAAAAAGTAGGTGTTATGTTTGGTAATCCGGAAACAACAACCGGAGGACGTGCTTTGAAATTCTATTCTTCTGTCCGGTTGGATGTACGGAGAATCGAAACATTGAAAAAGGGAACAGACATTGTCGGAAACCGTACCAGAGTAAAAGTAGTTAAGAACAAGGTCGCTCCACCGTTTAAAGAAGCAGAGTTTGATATCATGTTTGGTGAAGGTATTTCCAGAGAAGGTGATATTCTTGATCTGGCTGTTGCGAATGAGGTAGTTCAGAAATCCGGTGCCTGGTTCGCATATCAGGGAGAAAAAATCGGTCAGGGAAGAGAGAATGCGAAGACATACCTGAAGGAAAATCCTGCGGTAATGGCAGAAATAGAAACAATAGTCCGTGAGAAATGCGGAATTGGAGCAGAAGAGGCAGAGACTGCAGAGGAAACAGACAAACCGGGCAGAACGGCAAAGAGTAAAGCAAAAGAGGAGTAGGCTGTGGAACGGAACCGGACAGAATATGTACAGGCAAAAGAATATGCACTTCGGAGTCTGACCTGTCTGGAACAGTCGGAATTCCAGATCAGGCAGAAACTGAGTCGAAAAAAATATACAGAAAAGACAATAGGCGAAGTTCTGTTGTTTTTAAAACAGTATGATTTTGTTAATGATCAGAGATTTACGGAACAATATGTAGCAAGTCATTGTCGGCGGTTGAATCGTAGGCAGATTCTCGATAAATTGTATATGAAAGGAATCCGGCAGGCAGAGATTGATGACTATCTGGAACTGTATCAATATGACGAAGAACAGATATTGAAACGGGCAGTGGAAAAGTATATGAATTCTCATGATATGGCAAAAGACGGCCAGTATGATAAATGCATCATATATTTTATGCAGAAGGGCTATGCGTACGCAATGATAAAATCTGTACTTGCACAAACTGCTATTGTACAGGAAGAATGAAAAACATCTGTTTTTTGATGAAAAGTGTTGAAATTGATTAGGCATTTATACAAAAATGTGAGAAGATTTTTTCAGAGGACTTGACATAATGCACAAATAAGTATAGAATTGTTATGTTGTATTCGTACAATGAAAACTAAATAAGGAGGTGCTCCTGTGGACCCGATTCAATATATAATTTGTGCTATTATAGTATTAGTGGTTGCCGTTATTACGTGGTTTGTTGCGATTGCATATCGCAAGAATGTCGCAGAAAGTAAGACCGGCAAGGCTGAAGATAAAGCTCGAGAGATTATTGATGAAGCCCTCAAGACTGCCGAAGCAAAGAAGCGTGAAGCATTGTTAGACGCAAAGGAAGAAAATCTTCGGATCAAAAATGAATTTGATAAAGAGATTAAAGAGCGTCGAAATGAAGTACAGCGTATGGAGAAGCGAGTTCTTTCAAAAGAAGAAAATCTGGATCGTAAATCCGAACAGATTGAAAAGAAAGAAGCTTCATTAGCTGCCAAAGAGGCTTCGCTTGAAAAGCAGAAGGCAAAGGTTGAGGAACTCCAGGCAAAGCGGCTGCAGGAACTAGAGAGAATCTCTGGATTAACCTCTGAACAGGCAAAAGATTACTTATTAAAGACTGTGGAAGATGAAGTAAAGCATGAAACTGCAGTCATGATCAAGGAAATGGAAAGCCGGGCAAAGGAAGAAGCCGGTAAGAAGGCGAAAGAATATGTGGTAAATGCAATACAGAAATGTGCTGCAGACCATGTTGCAGAGGCAACAATTTCGCTGGTTCAGTTGCCAAACGATGAAATGAAGGGAAGAATTATCGGTCGAGAGGGAAGAAATATCAGAACCCTTGAAACTTTGACAGGTGTAGATTTAATTATTGATGACACACCGGAAGCAGTCATTTTATCAAGTTTCGATCCGATTCGTCGTGAGGTAGCAAGAATTGCGCTGGAAAAATTGATCATTGATGGAAGAATCCATCCGGCCAGAATTGAAGAGATGGTTGAGAAAGCGCAGAAAGAAGTTGAGACGGCAATGCGGGAAGAAGGCGAGGCAGCTACATTAGAAGTAGGTGTACATGGCATTCATCCGGAGTTGGTTCGGTTACTGGGAAAGATGAAATTCAGAACCAGTTATGGTCAGAATGCATTAAAGCATTCCGTTGAGGTTGCTCAGTTATGTGGATTGTTAGCCGGTGAGATTGGTGTTGATATCCGTATGGCAAAGAGAGCAGGTCTTCTTCATGATATTGGTAAAGCCTTAGATCATGAGATGGAAGGTTCCCATATTTCAATTGGTGTTGATTTATGCCGAAAATATAAGGAATCTCCGATTGTAATTAATGCAGTAGAAGCCCACCATGGTGATGTTGAACCGGAATCCTTGATCGCATGTATCGTGCAGGCAGCCGATACGATTTCAGCGGCAAGACCGGGTGCCAGACGTGAAACGTTGGAGACATACACAACAAGGCTGACACAGTTAGAAGCAATTGCAAACAGCTTTAATGGTGTTGATAAAACTTTTGCTATTCAGGCAGGTAGAGAGATTCGTGTAATGGTAGTTCCGGAGCAGGTCAGTGATGCGGATATGGTTATTCTGGCACATGATATTGCAAAGCAGATTGAAAGTGAATTAGAATATCCAGGACAGATTAAGGTCAGCTTGATTCGTGAATCCCGTGCAACTGATGTTGCAAAGTAGTCCAAAACATTGAGTCATTGAAGCATAATGCTGAAGACATCCGCCATAGTATCAATAGTGATTGGTATTATGGCGGTTTTTTTATTTGCAGATCAGGATGATATATATTACGATGGTGATTAGAAACACAGGAGGATAGAATGAATGGCAAAATATAAGAAATTAGGCGAAGAATTAGCATATCGCGGGGGAATTATTGAGGTTTACCGAGATAGACTTCTGCTTCCTGACGGAAAAAAAGTAGTATATGATTTGATCAGGCATTCCGGCGGAGCTGCCGTATTGCCAATCACAGAAGACGGAAGGCTGGTAGTTGTCCGGCAATATCGCAACAGTGTCGATAAAGAAGTGTATGAAATCCCGGCCGGATTATTAGAGCCGACGGATAAATCCGGTGAAACCTGTGCCAGACGCGAATTACAGGAAGAAACCGGCTATATAGCCGGAAGCATGGAGTTTATAGCACAGGTGTATGGAGCAATCGGTGTATGTGATGAAAAAACAGATATTTATTTGGCGGAAAAGCTGACTCCTTGTGAGAGACATCCGGATCCGGAAGAATTTATAGATATTTGTTATCTGAAACTGGAGGATGCGGTGCGAATGATAAAAAATCGTGAAATCATAGATGCAAAAACAGTGATCGCCATACAGTATTATCAGTTAAAAAGCGGAGACAATACGAATAAACTCTGATACCGCAGCATATATAGTATAAGCCGGATGTTGTCCGGATTTATGAAGTATCCGGAGGTGGCACATGAGTGAAAAAAGGATTTCCTGGCTGATATTAACATGCTTTACAGGTATTATAACAGGGACGGTTCTGGCCAATACAGCCGGTCTTATGAAATCTGATTTTCTGTATATATTTGCAGTGGATCAATACTCGGCAGCCGGATGGCTTCAACAGGCAAGAAAAGATTTGCTGTTTTATCTGCTTCGCCAAAGAGGAATCCAGTTTGTGTTTTTTTGTGCGCTTGGCTTTTTGGGAAATCCGGCAATTATTGTGTTACTGGGAGTGTTTTTTGGCGGAATGATATGGGGAATGATCCTTTCGTTGGAAACAATACGGCTGGGTATTCAGGGAATGCTGTTTGCAGTGAGTTTGTTTTTCCCGCATAGTTTGCTTTATATTATGGCATTTGGAAGTTTTATCCGGATGCGATGGAAGATGGAAGAACAATCACAGCATATATTCAGCTATGGGGTGAAGTGTATTGTATTACCACTTTTGTTTACAATGATCGGCATTTTGGCAGAAGGGTTTGTCTCACCATTACTCATCCAGTGGGTTATGAGAAGTTAAGACAATTGAAAATGCATATTTTGTATATTGATTTTTAAGGAATTACTGATTATAATAAAAACAATATCGGCGAATTGTGAAAGGTATTGTTGAATGGGTGAAGAGATTGGTTACTTTGAGACCTATTTAAGAGATGTGAAGCGTTCGAGTATAAATACAATAGCGGCATATCGCAGGGATCTGGTGAAATTTGAAAAATATATGGAAGAACAGGGGCGTACTTCAGTTGATACGGTGACAGCTACCAGTTTGACGAGCTATGTTCTTTATTTGGAAAAGCAGGGGATGTCTACAGCTACAATTTCCAGAAGCGTAGCATCTATTCGTGCTTTTTTCGTGTTTTTATTACGAAAAGGAAGAATCCGGCAGGATCCGTCTGAACAATTGAAGCCGCCACATGTAGAAAAGAAAATACCGCAGATTTTATCTGTGGCTGAAGTAGAATTGCTATTGGAACAGCCATCCGGCAATTCACCGAAGGAATTGCGGGATAAGGCGATGCTGGAATTGCTTTATGCAACCGGAATTCGGGTATCGGAATTAATTTCGTTAAAAGTTCAGGATGTGAATCTGCATATGAATTATATCTGTTGCCACGATGGAGAAAAGGAACGTGTAATTCCGTTTGAGCGGGTGGCAAAGGAAGCTATCTTGCGGTATCTGCAATTGGGGCGGGATTCCCTGAATAAAGAAAGTGAGTATCTGTTTGTGAACTATCAGGGTGGTGTGATGACCAGACAGGGTTTTTGGAAAATAATCAAACATTATGCCAATATGGCAGGAATTGAGAAAGATATTACACCACATATGATCCGGCATTCATTTGCATCACATCTGGTAGAAAATGGGGCAGATCTAAAGGCAGTGCAGGAAATGTTAGGTCATTCTGATATTTCAACCACCCAGATTTATGTAAAAAGAAATGCTGTCCGTTTAAAAGAAATATATGATCAGGCTCATCCAAGAGCTAAAAAGGCATAAGGAATATTTATATGATAGAAGAGAGTAAATTATCAAATGGAATCCGGACTATAATCGAAACAGTGCCCAATGTACGTTCAGTTGCATTGGGCATTTATGTTGAGGTCGGTTCGGCATATGAAACAGAACAGAATAATGGAATATCGCATATGATTGAACATATGTTGTTTAAGGGAACAGAGAAAAGAAGTGCCCGGGAAATAGCAATCGAGACAGCACGGCTCGGAGACGATCTGAATGCATATACAGCAAAAGAGGTGACCTGTTTTTATGCCAGGGTATTGGATGAACAGCTGCCATCTATTGTAGAAATTCTGGGTGATATGTTGTGCCATTCTGTGTTCCGTGAAGATGATCTGGAAAAAGAGAAGGGTATTATTCTGGATGAAATCGATATGTATGAAGATTCTCCGGAAGATATGGTACAGGAACAGTTTCAGAAATTGGCATGGAAGGGCAGTCCGCTTGGATATATTATTTCCGGAAAAGAAGAAAATGTCAGACGGATTACAAGAGATGAACTGGTAAGGTTCTGGAAAGAATCTTATGTTGCGGAGCGTGTGCTGATATCAGTGGCAGGTAATGTTGATGTACAGAGGGTAAGGGAATTGCTTGAAAGCAGTTTCTCGGAAATTCCGCAAGGTAAGGGTATAAGAAAATCAGATGCTCCGGCATATTATCCGATACGACAGGTTTTTCAGAAAGAAACCGAGCAGATGCATTTATGCATGGGTTTTCCGGGAATTAGCCATACAGACTGCAGAAGTTATATCCTTTCTATGGCAAATAGCATTTTAGGCGGAAGTTCCTGCTCCAGACTATTTCAGCAGATACGGGAGGAACAAGGGCATTGCTATAGCATTTATTCGTATGGAAGTTCCTATCGGAATGCAGGAACGATTCAGATATATGCAGGCATGAATCCGGAACATGCAGGTGATGTAGGTGAAGGAATCTTAGATGTTATCCGGAAATTGCAGAAAACAGGGCCGACAGAGGAAGAAATCCGACAGACATTATCGCAGATCCGTTCGGAATTGTATCTGTCCATGGAAAATACACATAACCGCATGAATCATAATGCACGTAGTTTCCTTTATTATGACCGGTTTATTTCTCCGGAGGAAATGCTTTCTGAACTGGAGCAGATAAAAAGAGAGGATCTGATTCGGTTCATGCAGGAGTTTTTGAACCATGAGCGGCTTGGAATTACGTTGATGGGAGATATACAGGCTCATCCGGAAATAAAAAATATTATTTATGGTATTTAAAACACAATTTAGACGTATTTTTTCGGTATTCTATTTAGAAATAAATGTCCATGAGAAATATAAGGAGGGACAGATATGCTGCTTGTAAAGAATTTGGTAAAAAACTATGGAAAACATGAGGCGTTAAAAGGAATCAGTTTTCATATAGAAGAGGGACAGATCGTCGGCCTTTTAGGCCCGAACGGTGCCGGGAAATCAACTACGATGAATATTGTGACCGGATATTTAGCACCGACATCAGGTGAAATTAAAATTCATGGGATTGACCTTTTGGAAAAACCGAAAAAAGCCAGGAGTGAACTCGGCTACCTGCCGGAGCAACCACCGCTTTATACAGATATGACAGTAGAAGAATATCTGAAGTTTGTCTGTTGTCTGAAAGGAAGTAAAAATACACATACAGCAGCTGATGAGACTGAGAAACTAATGCAGCAGACCAATCTGGTGGAATATAGGAACGTAATTATAAAACAGCTATCCAAAGGCTATCGGCAGAGAGTCGGACTGGCACAGGCACTGGCAGGGAATCCGCCATTGCTGATTCTGGATGAGCCGATGGTTGGACTGGATCCGAATCAGATTATTGAAATGCGGGAATTGATCCGGTCATTGGCCGGTGAACACACCATAATTATCAGCTCCCATATATTGTCAGAGATAGAATCTGTATGCGACCATATATTGATTCTGAATCAGGGGCAGGTGATGGCTGAAAGCGAGACCAGAAAGCTGGAAGATGAAAATACGGACGCAGGACATCTGCGGATGGTTTTAAAAGGTGATAAGGCAGAAATCAGCCGGATATTGCGAAGTACGGAGCTGCTAAAGGAAATCCAGTCTATTAAAGAAACAGAATCCGGAGTATATGAAGTCAGGGCATTAGCGGAAACAGGAAATGAAGATGTCAGGGATGCCTTGTTTGTGCTGCTGGCGCAGAATCAGATAGTTGTCTATAGTTTAAATATAGAGCATCTGTCGCTGGAAGATATTTTTATTAAACTGACAGGTAAGGAGGAAGAAAATGAAAGCAATTTATAAGCGGGAACTCGGAGCATATTTCCACTCTATGCAGGCTTACATATTCCTTGCACTATTTGTCTGCATTACGGGTATATTTTTTTCAATCGTAAATATTTCTTATGGATATAATGACTTTGCCGGATATGTTCTGAGTAATAGCTATTATATGATGTTTATTTATGCGATTGTTGTACCGATCCTTACCATGCGCATGTTTGCGGAGGAAAAGAAGCAGAAGACGGATCAGTTGCTTTTGACAGCACCTGTATCAGTTTGGGAGATCGTACTTGGAAAATATTTTGCATGCATGACGGTATTTATGATAGGGGTTGTGATCATCAGTATTTTTCCTGTAATAATTGGTATTTTCGGGAATATTCCGATTGCCAATACGATTAGCGGCTACATTGGAATGATCTTGTTTTCTGCCTGTATGATGGCAATTGGTACTATGATCTCCAGCCTGACAGAAGAACCGGTGATATCCGGAATCGTAAGTGCCGTGATTGGACTGCTTGTGATGTTTTTTAGCAGCCTTGTTTCAATTTTACCGGATGGAGCAGTGCCAACACTGATTTTCTTTGGAATTGTGATAATTGCAGTTGCAGTTATATTTTATCTGGATACCAGAAAGATACAGATAGCAGGGATTGCAGTTCTGGCCGGTGCAGTGATAACAGCCGGACTTTATTTTTGGAAAAAGGACTGGTTTGTTTATGGACTGACCTCCAGTCTGAACTGGTTATCTCTTGAAAAACGATACGAGGAATTTCTGAACGGGATCTTAAACTTTTCATCTGTTATTTATATGCTGAGTGTGAGTGCGGTTTGTCTGTTTCTGACAACCCGGATCATCAGAAGACGCAGATGGAGATAGGAGGAGAATATGGAAGACCAAAATAAAAAGATGAAAAAAAGCGATCAGAAGTTCCGATTAGGATTAACTTCATCCATTGTAGTTGTACTGGTACTGGCAGTGGCGATTATCGGAAATCTTCTGGTTGGAAAGCTGAATCTTTCGTGGGATTTGTCACAGGAAGGGGTTTATACGATCTCAGATCAGACAAAGAGTATTCTGAAAGGTTTGGAACAGGATGTCATGGTCTATGTGCTGGATTCCGAGGAAGGGTTTCCGATCGGATATGCACAGATACTGAAACAGTATACAAAAACCAGTTCTCATATTCAGGTTGCATATCGGGAATTGAGTTTATATCCGAACTTCGCTTATGATTATATAGATAGTTCTACTACAATCAACAAAGACAGCATTATAGTCGTATGCGGTGAGAAGCATGTGTATCTGGATTCTGACGAATACACCAGTGTGGGAGCCGGAGATGACGGAAAGTATAAAACATCATTAAACTTTGAACCATTGCTGACATCGGCGGTTAATTCCGTAAATGACGGAGAATCATCGATTATATATCAGACAACCGGTCATAATGAGCTGGATCTGTCATCGTCTATACAGACAGCGATATTACGTGATAATTATACGCTCAAGGATCTGTCACTCCTTAATCTGGATACAGTTCCGGAGGATGCAGATATTGTATTGATCAATGCGCCGACTTCGGATTTTTCAAAAGAAGACTGTGATAAGATCCGGACTTATATTGAAAATGGCGGCAATGTATATTTCATTATGGAAGCTACGATTGTGTTGGAAAATCTGGAAAATCTGATGGAAACATATGGAATCCGGGCAGAAGACGGAATCGTGATGGAGCAGGATAGCTCCCGAATCTACGGTGAGACACCGACTTATATGATTCCGGTTATAAATGATACGGAAATCACCCAAAAACAGTATGAAGCCAATCTGGCACTTCTGGTTCCGATCGCAAAGGGACTGACAGAAAAAACCGGAACCGGTCGGACGGTCACAGGATTATTATCTACTTCGAATTATGCATTTTCCAAAGTGAATCTGGATTCGGAGTATCTGTCGAGGGAAGATGAGGATATAACCGGACCGTTCTATCTGGCTGCATTATCGGAAAAAGAAGGCAGTGGCAGTATGATCGTACTGGCATCATCCAATATGTGTACGGATCAGGTAGATGAGGTTGTTTCCGGAAATAATATAGATTTCCTTTTGAATGGATTCAATTATCTGGTCGGCGATGCTGACAAGATGTCTATCCGCGGTAAAGATATACAGTATGATGCAAATGTATATACAACAATGCAGACACGCATTATCAGCGCCGTTGCGGAATGGGGTCTGCCGGCTTTGATTCTGGCAGTCGGAATCGTTCTGGTTTTTGTACGGAAAAGACGGTCCAGACCATTAAGTACAGAAGCATAAGTCAGGCACTGCGATGGCGGATACTGATCAGAAGGAGACCGGTTTGTAAAAGATAACTGAGCATCATTCCCCACATATAACCGGTTAATCCAATCTGAGGAACCAGGGTCAGGATGCAGATGATACGAATTGCAATACTGATTATGGAGTATAGCAGGTTTTTACCGGCCAGGCCCAGACCATTCATAATGCTGGCAAGACATGCAGAAAGATAAATAAAAGGACATAGTAATGCAAACTGGAAAAGAAGTTCGCCGGCAGTGGCACTTTGAAATAAAAACTGTCCGGACCAATTTCCGAAAAAAAGCAGGAATAAACTGCTGAAAATTCCGATGATCAGACAAAAGCAGATGCTTTTTCGGATGATGCCGGAAATTGCATGACTATGTTCTTTTGTATGTTCGGAAGAAATTGCAGGCAGGAGCATGGTGGACAGGGAAGCTGTCAATGTCGTAGGAAACATAATACAGGGCAGAACCATGCCTGTCAGAGTGCCATACAGGATCAATGCCTGATCACCATTCTTTAAATATAAGTTCAGCATATGCGGAATCAGGATTGATTCCAAACACTGCAGACCGGTTAAAGACAGGCGGTTAACGGTGAGCGGAACGGCATCGGTTAATAGCTCACGGCAATAAAAACCGGAAGAACGGGGACAATGACCGGAGCCGGCAATAGTCTGCTTTGAATTCTGTTTATGATGATATAGATAACAGGATAGCAGCAGGAGGCATGAAACTATTTCTCCGGCTACGATTCCCCAGACTGCAAAATATGCTTTTGGAACAACCATGGAGAAAAAAGTGACGGATAGAAGATAAACGCTTCCGATTTTTGCAATTTGCTCGACCAATTGTCCCCATGCGGTTTCAACCGACTTCTGAATGCCGATAAAATAACCGGAAAGACATCCCTTCAAAGAAACAAAAGGAAAAGCCAGTGACAGGATCTTTAAACATGGTATACATTCTGTGGCGCGTAAAAGCTGATAACAGATAGGCTTTGCAAGAAAGAAAGTAACAAAGCTGCATAGTATGGAAAGAAAAAGAGAAATCCGGACGGCGTGTTTCAGTAGACAGAAACCGGCGGAGATATTATGATTCGGACGGGCAATTTGTCTGGTCAGCGCTGTTTGAATACCCTGACAGCAGAAACTGAAAATGACCATATAGACAGGAAAAATCATCTGATAAATTCCTAATTCTCTGGCACCGAACAGGTTTGTAAGGAATATTCTATTATAAAATCCTAAAAAACGGGAAAGAATTCCGGCGATGGTAAGAATCAAAGTCCCTTTGATAATTGATTTTTGAGTGGAAGCAGACATAATGGGATACCTTGAAGTTACTTATTTATCATTATATGGAATTTCAGTGGAAATATGCAGAATCGGGAGTTGATATCTTATGGAAATCTATATGGATCATGCGGCGACAACGGCCATGCATCCATCTGTGCTGCAGGAGATGGAACCTTATTTTACAGAGAAATATTATAATCCTTCCGGGAATTACAGACCCGGTCAGAAAGTGAAACAGACGTTGTTTCAGATGCGGGAACGGATTGCGGCTGTGATAGGAGCAGAGCCGGAAGAAATATTTTTTACAAGCGGAGGTACGGAATCGGACAATTGGATAATCCGGTCATTTGGTAATGAAAAACCAAAGAGCCATATTATTACAACCGGCCTGGAACATCATGCAATCGGGCATTCGTGCAGGCAGTTAGAACAACAGGGGGGGAGTGTAACCTATCTTCCGGTTGATGACAGAGGAAGAGTACACATATCGGAGCTGCAGAAGGCAATCCGGCCGGATACGGTATTGATTTCGATTATGTATGCAAATAATGAAATAGGAACAATACAGCCGGTTTCTGAAATAGGTGAGACGGCACAGGCACACGGAATACCATTCCATACGGATGCGGTTCAGGCATGTGGACAGATTCCGATTCATGTTAAAAAACAGAAAATTAACCTGTTGAGTGCAAGCGCCCATAAATTTCATGGACCGAAAGGAATCGGATTTCTATATGTTGAAAAAGGGATAAAATTACGGAATCTGTTAGAGGGAGGTGCACAGGAAAACGGAATGCGGTCCGGAACAGAAAATGTTCCGGGAATTGTAGGAATGGCAGCCGCACTGGAATTGGCAGCACATACCATGGAGAAAAATATGAAAAAAGAGAGTGCGTTAAGGGATTATATGATAACAAGAATTTTGAAAGAAATACCATATTCAAGATTAAACGGACATTCCTGGTACCGATTACCAAATAATATAAATGTAGCATTTCGATTTGTAAACAGTGCACCACTGCTGGTATGGCTGGATATGAATGGAGTCTGTGCATCGGGAGGATCCGCATGTAATTCCGGTTCGGCGGGACCGTCTCATGTGATCAAGGCGATTCGGGTACCGGATGAATATAAACAGGGAGTTCTGCGGTTGACATTGGGAGAAGAGAATACAAAAGAAGACGCAGATCGTGTAATTGATCTTCTAAAGACCAAAATACAGGAACTGCGTCTGCAATCACCGGAATATGAAGATTTTATAAGAAACAGTCAAAAATCAGGTGAGTGAAATGAATTCCGGTTTCCGGTTCTTGAATACACAATAGTAACGAAATCCACAATCCTTCAGCAGGTCTTCTGCAATATCGAAACCGTAAGCAAAATATTGAGGCTGGTGAGCATCGCTTCCGACAGTGATGATCTCACCACCCATGTTTTTATACATGGACAGGATATCGCGGTGGGGATGCGGATATCCAAGTCCTTTGTACAGACCGGCAGTATTGATTTCGATTCCCTTTCCCTGGTGAATCAGATTTTTAAAGATCGCTTCGAAAACATCGGCATAATCCCTGAAATCCCAGCCTTGATTCTGTGTTGGGCCATAGCGGACCACATAATCCAGATGACCGTATACATCATAATTCTGAAAGGTTTTTGTGTTTTCGTAAATAGATTCAAAATATTCCCGGTAAGCCTCGGTCTGGGAACGGCCTTCATAGTAAGAGGGATAATAAGGATCCATACCGCGTACCAGATGAGAAGAACCAATGATAAAATCAAAGTTATGATCAGAGACATAAGTCTCCAGTTTATCTGCAATATGAACCATTAATCCGAGCTCTACTCCGGTTCTTACAGTGATCTGCTCCCGATATTGATCGGTTAATTCTGCTATCCTGGTCAGATAAGACGGAGTATCAAGCTGAAAATCCATACCATTTTCTGCGTCGACCGGAAAATCAATATCATGATGATCGGTCAGATAAAAATATTTCATTCCACAGGCAACTGCACGATTTAACATATCTGTAACGGGTGTCTCGGAATCACTTGAAAACTCGGAATGAACATGACAATCTGCAAGCATAATGAAAACCTCCTGTTTGATAATTCTATTTATAAAATTAATTTTTGTAATCCCACAGGATTCAGTTTATCATAAAAAGAAGAATGGAAAAAGCACAAAAAAAATCTTTTTATAAATAGACTTGAAATTTTTTCCCAAAGACGGTATTATTATGAATGTAAAAGCCATGTTTAATAACCGTCATTCGACGGTATATTATAAATTAATATTCACTTTATAGGAGGAATTTTCAAATGGCAGTAAAAGTAGCGATTAATGGTTTTGGACGTATTGGCCGTCTGGCATTCAGACAGATGTTCGGAGCAGAAGGATATGAAGTTGTTGCAATCAACGATTTAACAAAGCCTTCCATGCTTGCAGATCTTCTTAAGTATGATACAGCACAGGGTGGATACTGTGGTAAGATCGGTGAGAACCTTCACACAGTTTCAGCTGATGATGAGGCTAACACAATCACAGTTGATGGTAAGACTCTTACAATCTACAAGGAAGCAGATGCAAACAATCTTCCTTGGGGTAAGATCGGTGTAGATGTAGTTCTTGAGTGTACAGGTTTCTACTGCTCAAAGGATAAGTCTATGGCTCATATCAATGCAGGTGCTAAGAAGGTTGTTATCTCAGCTCCAGCTGGTAATGATCTGAAGACTATCGTATTCTCAGTTAACCAGGATACTTTAACAGCTGATGATCAGATCATCTCTGCTGCATCTTGTACAACAAACTGTCTTGCACCTATGGCTAAGGCATTAAATGATTACGCTCCAATCCAGTCAGGTATCATGTCTACAATTCATGCTTACACAGGTGATCAGATGATCCTTGATGGACCACACAGAAAGGGCGATTTAAGAAGAGCAAGAGCAGGTGCTGCTAATATCGTTCCTAACTCAACAGGTGCTGCTAAGGCAATTGGCCTGGTTATTCCAGAGTTAAATGGCAAGTTAATCGGATCAGCTCAGAGAGTTCCTGTTCCAACAGGTTCTACCACAATCTTAACTGCAGTAGTTAAGGGTGCTGATGTAACAGTTGATGGAATCAACGCTGCTATGAAGGCTGCTTCATCAGAGTCATTCGGTTACAACACAGATCCAATCGTATCTTCAGATGTTATCGGTATGAGATATGGCTCATTATTTGATGCTACTCAGACTATGGTATCTAAGATTGCTGATGACTTATATGAAGTACAGGTAGTTTCTTGGTATGATAACGAGAACTCATACACAAGCCAGATGGTTCGTACAATTAAGTACTTTGCTGAATTAGCATAATCCTGGTTGAATATTAATTGACCTTAAGGGTCCGGTCTTCATGGACCGGGCTCTTTTTTTTCACGAAAGCATGAGCCTTGCACGAACATATATATCACGTGCGTCGGGTGCTTGCACACAGCGCGCACGTGATATATATGTTCGTATAGGGCGAAGCCCGTGACCGAGCCGGGAGCGGCGAGGTTGCAAGGCGCAAGAGGCGGCGAAGCCCGTGACCGAGCCGGGAGCGGCGAGGTTGCAAGGCGCAAAAGGCGGCGAAGCCCGTGACCGAGCCGGGAGCGGCGAGGTTGCAAGGCTATATTACTGTACTTTGAACATTCCTCCGGAATACTCTGGAGAAGAATAATGTAATAATGAAAGGAGCATAAATATGCTGAATAAGAAATCCGTAGATGATATTAATGTAAAAGGAAAAAGAGTCCTGGTTCGTTGTGATTTTAATGTACCTTTAAAGGATGGACAGATTACAGACGAGAATCGTCTGGTTGCAGCTCTCCCTACAATCAAGAAGTTAGTTGCAGATGGTGGAAAGATCATCCTTTGCTCACACCTGGGTAAGGTTAAGACAGAAGAAGATAAGAAGACCAAGACATTGGCACCGGTTGCAAAGCGTCTGACAGAGCTGTTAGGACAGGAAGTTAAGTTCGTAGCTGATCCTGAAGTTGTAGGACCGAATGCAAGAGCAGCCGTAGAAGCTATGAAAGATGGCGAGATCATTCTGCTTGAGAATACTCGTTTCAGACCGGAAGAGACCAAGAATGGTGAAGCATTCAGCAAGGATCTGGCAAGCATCTGTGATGTATTTGTAAATGATGCATTCGGTACAGCACACAGAGCTCACTGCTCAAATGTAGGTGTTGCTTCCTTAGTAGATACAGCAGTTGTTGGTTACTTAATGCAGAAGGAGATTGACTTCCTTGGAAATGCAGTTGAGAATCCGGTTCGTCCATTCGTTGCAATCCTGGGCGGTGCAAAGGTAGCAGATAAGTTAAACGTTATCTCAAATCTGTTAGAGAAGTGCGATACCCTGATTATTGGCGGTGGTATGGCATATACCTTCTTAAAGGCAAAGGGCTATGAGATTGGTAAGTCTTTAGTAGATGATACCAAGATCGATTACTGTAAGGAAATGATGGAGAAGGCAGACAAGCTTGGAAAGAAGTTATTACTTCCTGTAGATTCTGTTATGATCACTGACTTCCCGAATCCAATTGATGCACCTGTTGAGACAACTATCTGTGATGCTGATAAGATGGACGCTTCCAAGGAAGGCTGCGATATCGGACCTAAGACAATTGAGCTTTATGCAGAGGCTGTTAAGACAGCTAAGACCGTTGTTTGGAACGGACCTATGGGTGTATTTGAGAACCCTACACTGGCTGCAGGTACAAAGGCAGTAGCAGCAGCATTGGCTGAGACCGATGCTACAACCATTATCGGTGGTGGTGATTCAGCAGCAGCTGTTAATCAGTTAGGCTATGGTGATAAGATGAGCCATATTTCTACCGGTGGCGGTGCTTCCCTTGAGTTCTTAGAGGGTAAGGAGCTTCCTGGTGTAGCAGCAGCTAACGATAAGTAAGAATGCAGGCAGATAAGGAGATAAGAAAATGGCAAGAAAAAAGATTATTGCAGGTAACTGGAAGATGAACAAGACTCCGAGTGAGGCAGTTGCTCTGGTTAACGAGTTAAAGGACTTAGTAAAGAATGATGATGTAGATGTTGTATATTGTGTACCGGCAATTGACATTGTTCCTGTAGTAGAAGCTACCAAGGGTACAAACGTCGCTGTAGGTGCAGAGAATATGTACTTTGAAGAGAGCGGTGCATACACCGGAGAAGTTTCAGCAGCTATGCTGGTAGATGCAGGTGTTAAGTATGTTATTATCGGACATTCAGAGCGTCGTGATTACTTCAAGGAAGATGATGCATTGCTGAACAAGAAGGTTAAGAAGGCATTTGAGGCTGGTATTACTCCGATTCTTTGCTGTGGTGAGTCATTAGAGCAGAGAGAGCTTGGCGTAACTATGGATTGGATCCGTCTTCAGATCAAGTCTGATCTGGCTGGTATTACAGCAGATCAGGTTAAGAGCATGGTAATCGCTTATGAGCCAATCTGGGCAATCGGTACCGGTAAGACAGCCACTTCTGACCAGGCACAGGAAGTATGTAAGGGTATCCGTGATCTGATCGCTGAGATTTATGATGCACCGACAGCAGAAGCTGTTCGTATTCAGTATGGTGGATCTATGAATGCCGGAAATGCAGCAGAGCTGTTAGCAAAGCCTGATATTGACGGTGGTCTGATCGGTGGCGCATCTCTGAAGGCTGACTTTGGTAAGGTAGTTAACTACAACAAGTAAGATCTTGTAATTTTGTAGGAAAGAAGCAATAAAAATAAACTCTCGTCTGTGAGCGGATACTAGGGATCAGGAGCAGATGAGAGTTTTTTGCGTTGAAATCAGCAGTTATAACCGTTTGTCACAAAAACATAACCGTTTGTCGGATGAATGGAGCGGATAAAATATAATATGATATACTGACAGAGTAGGAAGCAGATTTCCGAACATTATGAAGAAAACAAAAGAAAACAAAAGAAAACGGAGGAATGGGAAATGAAGGATTGTAAGAAGATAAAGGCAAACAAGAGTTACACAACTGCAGAATTGTTTGAAGTTATAAAGGATTGTAACTTCACTGCAGGGAAGCCGGAGTATAAGGAAATGGGAATTATTAAGTTTATCAAGCTTCCTGCAGTCGGAAGATATTGTCTGCATATTGTTGCCGGAGGAAACTGGATTCAGATTTCGATTACCGATGATATGGCACAGACCGGTACATATGTAGCGAATTCTATGGTAAGCAGCAGACTGGGTATTTTTGCAAAAGCACTGGATAAGGATAAGAAACCATCCAGAGATGTGCTGGAGAAAACAACCGAAGAGTTGGAGCGGTTCCTGAGCTTATAGATTCTTTTAACTCCTTATGGATATGATGGATAATTTTCTTGAATGCGAGAAATGATTATGATAAGATAGTTACGGTTAAATAGTAATTTTTATATTATGTATTCAAAGGAGATAGAACGATGAGTAAAAAACCAGTAGTATTAATGGTTCTTGACGGTTATGGATTAAGTGATAATCCGGACGGAAATGCAGTAGCCATGGCAAATACCCCGGTCATGGACAAATTAATGAAGGAATGCCCGTTTGTAAAAGGAAATGCATCCGGTCTTGCGGTTGGATTGCCGGACGGTCAGATGGGAAATTCAGAGGTTGGTCATATGAATATCGGTGCAGGCCGTATTATTTATCAGGAGCTGACCAAGATTACAAAGTCGATTCAGGACGGAGATTTCTTTGAAAATGCAGAACTGCTCCGTGCCATTGAAAACGTAAAGAAGAATCATTCAGATCTTCATTTATGGGGTCTGTTATCAGATGGCGGTGTACACAGCCATATTACACATTTATATGGATTACTGGAGTTGTGCAAGCGTCAGGGGATAGAAAATGTATATGTACATGCATTCCTGGATGGCCGTGATACTCCACCGGCATCCGGAAAGGATTATGTTGCACAGTTAGAAGCGAAGATGAAAGAAATCGGTGTTGGTAAGATTGCCTCTTTATCCGGCCGTTATTATGCAATGGATCGTGATAATCGTTGGGATCGTGTTGAGAAGGCATATGCGTCCCTGGTATACGGTGAAGGCGAAACTGCTACAGATGCAGTTCAGGCTATGGCTGATTCCTATGCAAAGGATGTTACAGATGAGTTTGTACTTCCGACAGTCATCGTTGACGAGGCAGGTAAGCCTTTGTCTCTGGTAAAGGAGAATGATTCCGTAATCTTCTTCAACTTCCGTCCGGACCGCGCCCGTGAGATTACCCGTGCATTCTGCGATAAGGAATTTACAGGCTTTGAGCGGAAGAATGGATTTATGCCATTAACCTATGTATGCTTTACAGATTATGATGAGACGATTGAAAACAAATATGTTGCATTCAAGAAGGAGAGCATCACCAATACATTCGGTGCATATCTGGCAGAGAACAATCTGACACAGCTTCGTCTGGCTGAGACAGAGAAATATGCACATGTTACATTCTTCTTCAATGGTGGTGTAGAGGAACCGAACAAAAACGAAGAACGGATTCTGGTAAAATCTCCGGCAGTAGCAACCTATGATCTCCAGCCGGAAATGAGTGCACCGGAGGTGTGCAAGAATCTGGTTGAGGCAATTACATCGGATAAGTATGATGTGATCATTATTAACTTTGCAAATCCTGATATGGTAGGTCATACCGGAGTGATTCCTGCAGCTGTAAAGGCTGTTGAAACAGTGGACCAGTGCGTAGGAGAAGCGGTGGAAGCAGTAAAGAAGATGGACGGTGTTCTGTTTATCTGTGCCGATCATGGTAATGCAGAGAAGATGATCGATTATGAGACAGGAAAGCCGCATACGGCACATACAACCAATCCGGTTCCGTTTATTCTCTTTAATTATGATCCAACGTATACTTTACAGGAAAATGGATGTCTGGCAGATATCGCACCAACCTTATTAGAAGTAATGGGACTTCCACAGCCACAGGAGATGACCGGAAAGTCACTGCTGGTAAAGAAAAATTAATGAATAACAATCATATTGATAATTATATAATATAATTCAGATCATGAATACAGACCCTTATGATTTTTGACCGAAACAGTCAAAGATGAATAAGGGTCTGTTTTTTGTGCATACTTTTTACTAAGCCTAATTGCATATAGGAGGAATGAAAAGATGCGAGAAGTAAAAATTCTGGATGTACATGCCAGAGAGATTTTGGATTCCAGAGGAAATCCGACCGTAGAAGTGGAGGTACAGCTGGAGGCCGGAATCACGGGACGTGCGCAGGTGCCGTCCGGTGCATCAACCGGGGAGCATGAAGCATTGGAACTGCGGGATGGTGAGAAACGCTACGGAGGTCTTGGGGTTCAAAATGCGGTCTTAAATGTGAACACAAGAATTGCAGATAAGATTATAGGAAAGAATGCATTTGAACAGGCAGAAATAGATCGGATCATGCTAGAGGCGGATGGAACGGATAATAAATCCAGATATGGAGCAAATGCGATTCTGGGAGTGTCCCTGGCTGTGGCAAAAGCAGCGGCAACTGCTCTGAAAATGCCGTTATACCGATATATTGGAGGGGTAAATGCACGAACAATTCCGGTTCCGATGATGAATATCTTAAATGGTGGCAAGCATGCGGATAATACGGTTGATCTGCAGGAATTTATGATAGCTCCGGTAGGAGCGGAAACCATTAAGCAGGGTCTGCAGATGGCCTGTGAGATTTATCATGCTCTGAAAAAACAGTTAAAGGAACGTGGTCTGTCTACCGCAATCGGAGATGAAGGCGGATTTGCACCGGATCTGGCAAGTTCGCAGGAAGTACTGGACATAATTGTGGAGGCGATTCAGGCGGCCGGATATAAGCCGGGAGAGGATATACAGATTGCAATTGATGCGGCGGCTTCTGAGCTGTATCTGGATACACAGGACCTGTACTATTTTCCGGGAGAAAGCCGGATGTCCGGAAAAGAGGTATATCGGAATGCAGAGGAAATGGTACAGTATTATGAAGATCTGGTGGCAAAATATCCGATCTATTCGATTGAGGATGGACTGAATGAAAATGATGTAAAAGGCTGGAAAATTCTGACATACCGGCTGGGCGATAAGATACAATTGGTGGGTGATGACCTGTTTGTAACAAACACCGGTCGACTGAAAATGGGAATTGATGCACAGATTGCAAACTCTATCCTGATTAAATATAATCAGATAGGGACTCTGACAGAAACCTTAAATGCGATTCATATGGCAGCAAATGCGGGATATACAACCGTAATTTCTCATCGTTCCGGCGAGACAGAAGATAGCTTTATCTCGGATCTTGCAGTAGCGGTCAATGCAGGGCAGATTAAGACCGGTGCGCCCTGTAGAGCAGATCGGACAGCAAAATACAATCAACTGCTTCGAATAGAAGAAGAATTGGGAAAAGTTGCTGTTTATCGCGGCTGGTAAAAAATAACTTGAATTTCATAATACACTATGCTATTATAAGCTCTAGTTGAGCGTTTGGAACGGAGGTGTAATTATGAAATTAGCACTTGAAATTGTTTTTTTACTTGTATCAGTTGCGATGTCAGTATTTGTATTATCACAGGAAGGTAAATCAGACGGTCTTTCAAGTTCACTGGGCGGAGGTGCCGGGGAGACCTATTGGAATAAGAATAAAGGACGATCAAAGGAATCGGTATTAACTACAGTTACCACTGTATTAGCTGTATTGTTCTTTGTAATATCCCTGGTTTTGACCTTGTTCTTTTAATAAAAAGCTGTCGCATGTACGACAGCTTTTTATTTTGCTGCAATGGTGGGAATGACCTGGCTGATGTATGCCCGTAAGTGGCTGTGAACAGAGGATGGTGAGCAGGAGGCTGTAGATTACAGGTTGGAGAATTATGGAAGAGAAGGAATTATATTTAGAACGAAAAGAAAAAGTAAAAGATGTTATATACAGTCCGGAATATAAGCCGATGAAGTATAAGGAACTGGCATTCCTGTTTCAATTAACAGAGGATGAGAAGCCGGTTTTATCACAGATTCTGAATGAATTGACAGAAGAAGGAAGGATTGTTAAGACTCCGAGAGGAAAATATCAGAGGCTGGATGCCGGGATTTTATGCGGTACCTTTACGGGAAATAATCGCGGATTTGGATTTGTGACGGTAGAAGGCGATGATGAGGATTATTTCATTCCGGAAAAAGCCTGCAATGGTGCACTGCATATGGATACGGTTCTTATGCGGGTGACGAATGCCGAAAGCAGTGCAGGGAGAAGACGGGAGGGAGAAATCACTCGAATCCTTTCACATGGCATCAAAGAACTGGTTGGAACCTTTGATCCGGGCAAAGGATATGGATTCGTGATTCCGGACAACCAGAAGTTTAATCAGGATATTTTTATACCTAAGGCACTGACCAAAGGTGCGGTCCGAGGACATAAAGTGGTCGTACAGATTACGGATTATGGAAATAAGAATCAGAAGCCGGAAGGGCGTATCACAGAGATATTGGGACATATCAATGATCCGGGAACGGATGTGATATCAATTGTAAAAGCCTATGATCTTCCGGTGGAATTTCCGGATATGGTTATGCGGCAGGCTGAGCGGACTCCGGAGGAGCCGGATGCAAAAGATTATGCCGGACGTAAGGATCTCCGGGACTGGATGACGGTTACGATCGATGGTGATGATGCCAAGGATCTGGATGATGCGATTACATTGCGGAAAACAGAAGATGGCTATGAGCTAGGCGTTCATATTGCAGATGTTTCGGAATATGTGACAGAACATTCGCCGCTTGACGAGGAAGCTTTAACCCGTGGTACAAGTGTATATCTGGTTGACCGGGTGATTCCGATGCTTCCGCATCGGCTGTCAAACGGAATTTGTTCCCTGAATCAGGGAACGGATCGCCTGGCATTAAGTTGTATTATGCAGATAAATGAGAAGGGAAATGTGGTTCACCATGAGATAACGGAGACGGTAATCCGGGTGGATCGAAGGATGTCCTATGCAAATGTAAATAAGATTCTGGAACAGAATGATGAAGCGGTAAAACAGGAATATGCAGAATTTCTTCCGATGTTTTATCAAATGAAGGAACTGGCGGACATTTTGCGAAAAAAGCGGGATAAGCGTGGATCTATTGATTTTGATTTTCCTGAGACACAGATCATACTGGATGAGAAAGGATTCCCGGTTGATATTCGACCATATGAAAGATTAACTGCAAATAAGATTATAGAAGATTTTATGCTGCTGGCAAATGAAACAGTGGCAGAAGATTATTTCTGGCAGGAACTGCCTTTCGTGTACCGGACACATGAAAGTCCGGACCCGGATAGAATCCGTAAGCTGGGGATTTTAGTTTCAAATTTCGGCTACTGTTTAAAAGCAAATCCCGAGAATATCCATCCAAAGGAATTTCAAAAGCTGTTAGAACGGATATCAGATTCACCGGAAGAGGCAATGATCAGTCGATTGACATTACGGTCTATGAAGCAGGCAAAATATTCTACAATCTGTTATGGACATTTTGGACTGGCAACGCATTATTATTGCCATTTTACATCTCCGATCAGACGCTATCCGGATTTGCAGATTCATCGGATCATAAAGGAAAATCTGCATGGAAAACTTTCAGATAAACGGATCACACATTATGAGAAGATATTACCTGAGGTTTCTGAAAGCTGTTCTAAACTGGAACGGCGTGCAGATGAAGTAGAACGTGAAGTGGAAAAGATGAAAAAGGTTCAGTATATGTCCCGTAGAATCGGAGAATGCTACGAGGGTGTGATTTCCGGTGTGAATGCATGGGGAATGTATGTGGAACTGCCGAATACAGTGGAAGGTCTGGTTCACGTGACGAATATGGTAGATGATTATTATTACTATGATGAAGAAAAATATGCTATGATTGGAAAAGATACCGGTAAAGAATATACCTTGGGGGAAAAGGTATGGGTTATGGTAAAGGCTGCAGACAGAATTTCAAAAACAATCGATTTTATATTAGTTCAAAATATGGAGGAATAATATGGCAAAGGAAAAGGGAAGCCGTTTGATCGCAAATAATAAAAAAGCCTATTTTGATTATTTTATTGAAGATACGTATGAGGCCGGAATTGAACTGGTCGGAACGGAAGTAAAATCATTGCGGCAGGGGCATTGCAGTATCAAAGAAGCGTTCATAGGAATTGACAATGGCGAAATATATATATATCATATGCATATCAGTCCGTATGAAAAGGGAAACATTTTTAATAAGGATCCGTTGAGGACCAGAAAACTGCTGCTGCATAAATCAGAGATCAATAAGCTGATGGGACAGTCAAAAGAAAAAGGTTATACCATTGTGCCGCTGAAAGTATATTTTAAGGATAGTCTTGTAAAGGTAGAAATCGGGTTGGCCCGCGGTAAGAAATTATATGATAAGCGGCAGGATATTGCAAAGAAGGATCAGAAGCGAGAAGCGGAAAAGGAATTCAAAATTCGGAATCTTCAAGTATGACAGACAGGAAGGAAGCAGTTATGAGTCAGGAAAAAGTAGCGAGAAATAAGAACGAAAAAATCAAGAACAAAAATCGTCAGAAAAAACAGAAAAATCGTAATCTGGGATGGATTATTGCAGGATGTATCGTATTTGGAATCGTTGCGGGATTCTGTATGGGTAAATATTGGCTTTATCCCAAATATATGGGTACATCGGAAACGTTAGAAAATACCAGCTATGATTTGCAGGATCGTTCCGGAGAATTGCAGGATTTGAATGATCAGATTAATTCACAGGATGAGCAGCAGTAATTGATCGAAAAGAATGAATAGAATCGTTTTGGATATTAGGACAACAGAAGATTCGATTGACAAAAAAACAGGATAGGTATATTCTGATATTAGCATCGTCTGTAACCATACAATCATGTCAGCGTTTGAGCTGTCAAAAGTTGAGGGGTTGTACTGGTTTCGACGGGGATTTAGAAATTATGGAAGCCATCCGTGGACCAGAGCCACGTTAAAAGCTGGAAATCTAAATATAAACGCAGACGAAAAATTTGCATTAGCTGCCTAAGGGCGGCAGTCGGCCTTGAGTCTCCCGTAGCTTAAGTTTACCGGCTTCATCCATGCGGGGCACTCGATTGCCTAAGCTTTGCGGCAGTCGAAGACTTATGAAGCTACTGAAACAATCAGCCCGTTCGTAGGCGGTTTGTTGAGGGAATGAATGTATGCGGACTGTGATGGAAGAAACTGTAATGGAAGGATCTTCGGACGCGGGTTCGATTCCCGCCAGCTCCATATTTTGTACTAAGGAGGGACCCATCGCAGATGGGAGGATGCCTTAGTGCCTACGCAGACGCCAACGAACGAAGTTCGTTTTGAATGCGTCTGCTCCATAATCAGTACTAAGGAGGGACCCATCGCAGATGGGAGGATGCCTTAGTGCCTACGCAGACGCCAACGAACGAAGTTCGTTTTGAATGTGTCTGCAGAATTTAATAAACGAAAGATGCAGAGGGTTATATTATGAAAAGAGCGGCAAAGAAGTTACTCGTCCTGACGTTACTGATTGGGACAATGGTCTGCCTGGGGGCATGTGGTAAAAAAGATGAAGTGAAAGATGATTTGTGTACATATATTAATGATATGACAGAGGCACAGAAGCTTCAGCAGGAAGCAATTAATACATATAATTCCTATGTGGATGATCCGGAATTGGATTCGCAGGAATTATTGACTGCATTAAAGGATACGATCATTCCGGAGTATTCTCAGTATTTGGATGCAATTAATGCAGTGTCTCCTGCAACGGAAGATGTTACAAATGTAAAATTGAAGTGCATAGAAGGGGCAAATAAGCAGTATGCAGCACTTACAAAAGTAAAAGAAGCAATCGAAGCATGCGACTCAGAAATGCTGACGGAAGCAGACGGATTGATTCAGGAATCCGTACAACTGTTCCAGGACTATGAGACACAGTTGAATACATTAGCTGAAGAACATGAGGTTACTCTGATTAATGGAACTGGAAGCAGTACTGCAGAATAAATGTATGAGTAAAGGTGTTCAGACCTTGTGTTTGAACACCTTTTTTAGTTTTAGTTATTGCAGAAGGAAAATAATATGAGAGTAAATATGGATTGGAGGAAGGTATATGGGAGAACAGGAAAAAGAGATAGTACAAAAACCGGATGAAATGAATCTTTTAGTAGCCGGCTACGAATTTGCAACTATAAGAGAAGCACAGGAGGCCAGAAAAGAATTACGGAATATTCAGGCATTAAAAGAAAAAATTGATTTCAGCAAAAAGAAAAATGTATTTGAGATATACAAAAGGCTGGTAGAAAAACGGGCATTCCGGACTCCGGTTGGACTCCAGTTTTTAGGTGAATTCAGGGATTATCTGATTGATACCATGAAATATAAGGCGGAAGAAGTACCATATATTCAGGCTCCGTCCGGGAACGGAAGGTTTCGCGAGGAGCAGGAGGAATTCCGGTTACTGCAGATAGAGAATGAAGCATTTCGAAAGAAACAGCATTATACAATAGCAACTATAATTGCTTTAATTATAGTGATTATAGCGATGTTTGTGATTACAGCACTGAATCCGAATGTGGGATATATCAATACCGAAAATAAGATATTGAATCGGTATGCGGGATGGGAAGAGGAGCTGACAAATCGGGAAAAACAGATTCAGCAAAAAGAGAAAGAACTGGGGATTACGCCATCTACACAGGAGGAACCATAGTGTTCACAATTTTATCATATTCCTTTGATAAAATATAATGAAATAAATGATCAGGGGTGCCGGTATGGAAAACTTAAAAATATTAGTAGTTGATGATGAAAGCAGAATGCGAAAGCTGGTAAATGATTTCTTGAGCCACAAGAATTTTAATGTAGTAGAAGCCGCAGATGGAGAAGAAGCTCTGGATATTTTTTTTGAAAATAAAGATATTGCTTTAGTGATTTTGGATGTCATGATGCCGAAGATGGATGGATGGCAGGTATGCAAAGAAATCAGACAATATTCCAAAGTACCTATTATCATGTTGACGGCGAAGGATTCGGAACGGGATGAACTGTTAGGGTATGAGCTTGGAATTGATGAATATATTACCAAACCGTTCAGCCCGAAGATTTTAGTTGCACGGGTAGAGGCAGTATTGAGAAGAACCAGTAATCTGCAGGATTCCGATGTTATACAAGCAGGAGCCATCGAGATGGACGTGAATGCCCATATGGTGAAAGTAGATGGAGAGCCGATCGAATTGAGTTTTAAAGAGTTTGAACTGCTTCACTATTTTGTTATGAATCAGGGAGTGGCACTGTCTAGAGAGAAGATTCTGAATAATGTCTGGAATTATGATTATTTTGGGGATGCCAGGACGATAGATACCCACGTCAAAAAATTGAGAAGTAAGTTAAAAGATCGTGGAGAATATATTAAGACTATTTGGGGAATGGGTTATAAGTTTGAGGTAACACCATGAAAATGAAAAATACAATTCAGTTTCGTCTGACCATAGTGTCCATTTCATTTATAGCATTGATCATAGCAATCAGCTGGCTGTTATATCACAGGAGTTCTTTTGTATGGTTTGAAGCAAAGGCTGAAGATAATCTTGAAAGCCTTTACCGGCAGGTAAATGACCTTTTTCAGAACGAAGATATCAATGATGATGAACTGGCAATCGGTTTTGAAGAATTAAACAATCCGTTAAATGCAATTATTGTTGTAAGCGATGGTGAGAGTAAAATATATACGACTACCAATGAAAAAAGCATGATGTTTGATAGCTTAAATGCTATGACAAAGTTGATCCAAAATCCCAATTTTCTGGAGAGCGGGAAAAATTATGTGATTGAAATTCATCAGGATGATCGGATGAAGACCGGTTATTATGACCTGACCGGATATCTGAGTAACGGATATCTGATCGTAATACGTACCTCTATGGACTCCATAAACACCAGTGCACGGTTTACCAACCGGACATTTTTATATTTCAGCCTTGCAATTCTGGTTCTGGCTGCTATTGTAATATCCTGTATCAGCAGGTATTTTTCAAAACCGATTCATGATATGGCAATTGTTGCAAAGAGAATGTCCAATCTGGATTTTGATGCAAAGGTTCAGGTGAAATCGAAGGATGAAGTAGGGGAATTGGGTGAAAGTATGAATGTGCTTTCAACGAAGCTGGAACGTACGATTTCGGAACTGAAGACTGCCAATAGCGCTTTACATCATGATATAGAGCAGAAAACACAGATTGATGAAATGCGAAAAGAGTTCCTGTCCCATGTATCGCATGAATTAAAGACTCCGATTGCTTTGGTTCAGGGATATGCGGAAGGTTTGAAGGAGAGCATTAGTGATGATCCGCAGAGCATGGAGTTTTATTGTGATGTAATTATTGATGAAGCGAATAAGATGAATAATATGGTAAAAAAGCTTCTATCATTAAATGAATTGGAATTCGGACAGGAACAGGCACAGGTAACGCGATTTGATATCAGTGAATTGATCCATAATATCTGCAGTTCTTCGAATATACTATTGGAAGAAAGCGGTGCAGAACTGATTCTGCCACCGAAAGAACCGGTATATGTGTGGTCAGATGAATTCCTGATTGAAGAGGTAGCAACTAATTATCTTACAAATGCGATTCATTATGTGTCCAAACCGGGGAAAATTGAAATACGATTTGTTCAGCTGGAAAAGGAATTGCAGGTCGTTGTATATAATACGGGAAACCAAATTCCGGAAGAAGAGCTGAATAAGCTTTGGATAAAATTCTATAAAGTTGACAAGGCAAGAACGCGGGAATATGGTGGCAGCGGAATCGGATTGTCGATTGTAGCGGCGGCAATGGAGGCACTCGGAAAGTCCTATGGAGTGCGAAATGTGAAAGACGGAGTGGAATTTTATTTTAACCTGGATACGGATATTTCTTGATGGGAGACCGTAAATGTGATAAAATTAATCTATTGATCATGAAATGTTAATGGGGGTGTCATTGTGAAGCGAATCGGATGTCTGCTTGTGATTTTTATGATGCTGGCAGGATTGACCGGCTGTGGCAGGGAATTGTCTACCGAAGAAAATCGAGTAATTGCAGAGTATGCGGCAGATTTGTTGTTAAAATATGACAAGAATTATCAGTCTAAATATATGAATACAGAGGATGAAACGGAAGCCGTTACAACAACGGAGCAGGATACGGAAGCAACAACGGAAGAGACTGTTACAGAAGCAGTAAACGCTACAGAGACGGTAAATACCACAGAGGCAGAAGGTGAGGATTCGATCATCCCCCCCTCTGATGGTGGCAGTGTGCAGGACATTGCCGAGATTGCAGGTCTGGATGGCATTTCCATTCGATATAATCGGTGCATGTTTTTAGATCGTTATCCATCGATTGATCAGGATGGAGCATTTATTTATTTGGATGCGGACGAGGGCTATAAGCTTGTTGTGGTGAAATTTAACATTGCAAATGAAACGGCAGAGGATAAGGTGGTAGATTTATTGAATACGGATCTGAGTTATCGTCTGGTCATGAATCAGTCCAAGGCTGCAAAACCAATGCTGACAATTTTAATGGATGATCTTGGAACTTTTTCAACGACTATATCGGCGAACTCGGAGCAGTCAGCGGTTCTGGTATTTCAGATATCGGATGGACTTATAGATAAAATCGAACACCTGGACATTCGTGTGACATATCAGAATGAGGAACATACAATTCCGATACAGTAGGAGGTAAGCGAGAGTGAAAACAGATATTTTATTAGAGAGTGGTACAAATGAATTAGAAATTTTAGAGTTTATTGTCGGAAACAATCATTATGGTATTAATGTGGCAAAGGTGAAAGAGATTTTGACCATGCAACCGATCACACCAATTCCAAACGCTCATCCCTGCATTGAAGGAATGTTTATGCCGAGAGGTGACATTATAACTGTAATGAACCTTTTTGCAATTCTCGGGTTTGATGATTTGGAAGATCCTTCGACCAATATGCTGATCGTAACGAACTTTAACAATTTAAATATTGCGTTCCGGGTACAACAGGTGCTTGGAATCCATAGGGTTTCATGGACAGAAATCGTAAAACCGGATGTAACTATCAATGCAAACGGAACCGGAATGGCAACCGGAATCATTAAGAGAAATGATTCCTTGATCCTGATTCTGGATTTTGAACGGATTGTAGAAGAGATTTGTCCTGAGACCAGTTTGCGTATTTCAGAGATTGATGAACTGGGTGACAGAAAGCGGAGCGATGTTCCGATTCTGGTGGCAGAGGATTCTCCGATGCTGGAGGCAATGATTCAGGATGCATTAAATCGTGCAGGATATACGAATCTTACAATTAAAGCAAATGGTCAGGAAGCATGGGATGTGATTTGTACATTAAAGAAGAATAACGGATTAAAATATGGTGTACAGCTGTTGATTACAGATATTGAAATGCCGCTTATGGATGGACATCATCTTGTAAAACTGGTGCGGGAAGATGATGAATTAAAAGATCTTCCGATTATTATTTTCTCTTCCCTGATTAATGATGACATGAAACGGAAGGGAGAGCATCTGGGTGCCAATGCACAGGTCTCAAAACCGGAAATAGGAAATCTGGTTCATATCATTGATCAGTTGGTTGGTTATGATGCTGAAAATGATGTATAAATAATAACAAAGCAGCCGCATATGTGGCTGCTTTGTTATTTTATGAATTCGATTTAATCTAATGTGAATTTTTCTTCAATATCCTGATTAAATACACAGTAAACGGTATTGTCTTCCGGCTTGATGTATAACTGCAGGGATTTTAGCTCAGATGCCTTATGTCCGTTGTCAACCCAAATCCGTTTAGCGGTTGCAACCAATTCGTTTTCTGCAATCTGCTTTTCAGAGAATTCTACGTAAATTGATGACTTCATATAACTTCCTCCTTTACTGGATAATCATTGAAACATCCTTAATATATAATATTTCTGTATGAAATGCAACTTGTTTTTTGAGGTGGCTTATTGTATAGTTATGAAAGAGTGCTCATGAAGAGGGTGAAATTATGGATGAAAATTATTTGGATCAATTATTGAAAAATGTAGAAGAAGATGACGTGGTCACCGGTTCCGGTCGGACGGGCATTACAGAGCCGGAAAAAAGTGATATGGGTCTGGATATGGAGAAAAATCTGGAGACGGATTCGTCAAATATTCAGGGTGTAGCATGGTCAGATGCGGAAATTCCAACAGAAGAAATATCTGAGCTGGATGAATTGGACAAGCTGGCGGATATGGATATGAACGATATGGATTTTGCGGATATTGATTTTGATGATATTGATGTTACAAAAATGGATTATGATGAGTTGAAGAGCCCGTTAAACACAGAAGATATAAACGATTTGCAGATAGATGAAAAATATCTGGATGAGCCGGCAGATAATGATTTTGAACAGGAATTTCTGGAAAAGAAACAGGATGAAAGTGCAGTGGACCCGCAATCTGAAATTCCGGATGATACGGATATCGATGCAATGTTTAAAGAGGTTTTTGGGGACGAAGGACCGGATCTGCAATCACCGGAGTCTGTAGAAATGCAGCATATAGAAGAACCGGAGGTAATGGACGAACAAGAAGTGCCGCTGGAAACAGAAAAAGCAGTTTCAGAGCCAGAGCAGAAGCCACCGGCAGAAGATACAGGGGACGCTTCATCCGGTGCAGATATGGATGATTTATTTGCAATGCTTGGATTGGATGCAAATACTGAAATGACGGCAACTGTTCCGGATAAGGATGAGATTCCGGATTTCGAGATTCCACCGGAAATGGAAGATTTGAAAGATCTTGGGGAAATTGAACCGGAAAAAAAGAAGAAAAGTTTTATGGATGTTTTGTTTGGGGAAGATGATTCTGATGAACCGACTCCGGAAGAACTGGAAGAAAAAAGACAGAAAAAAGAAGAAGCTAAATTAAAAAGGAAAGAAGAAAATAAAGAGAAAAAAGCAGCTCAGAATGAAAAGAAGCAGAAAAATCAGAAGGAAAAGCAGGCAAAACTGGCATCGAAAAAGGCAGCCAGAAAGGCAGAAGAAGCGAAGCTGCTGGCGGCAGAAGGTCCGGAAAAGAAGCTGAACAAGCCATTATGTGTGATTGTAATTTTGTTCTTTCTGTGCATTGGCGGTGCAGTGATTCTTGGTACAAATGTGTTTGATTATACTCTGGTGATTACAAAGGCTACTACATACTTCGAACGCCAGAAATACGGAATGGCATATCGAGAGATTCTTGGAGTAAATGTAAAGGAACAGGATAAAGATCTGGAATCCAGAATCTATACTGTTATGTATGTGGAACGGCAGTACGAGGCTTATGAGAATTACAGAGTAATGGATAAACCGGATAAAGCATTGGATTCATTGCTTCAAGGATTGGCCAAGTACGATGATTATTATCAGGAGGCACAGACATTAAATATTCTGGATGACTATAATTATGCGAAGAATCAGATTGTGACTGCCTTAAATGAGGCTTATGGTATGACAGAGGCGGATGCACTGGAGCTTCTGCAATTGCCGGATCAGGAATACACAGAGCAGATCAGACTTCGGAGTGCGGATGTTCAGTTCAATAACAGCAGCGAAACATCTTCCGGTAATGCTGTCAGTACAGAAGCGGGAACGGAAAGTGAAAATACAGTAGAGGATGTGACACAATGATAGCGATTATCGACTATGATGCAGGAAACATTAAGAGTGTGGAAAAAGCAATCCAGTACCTTGGCGAGGATGCGGTCATAACCAGAGACAGAGATCTGATCCTGAACAGTGATAAGGTGATCCTGCCCGGGGTCGGAAGCTTTGGCGATGCCATGGCTAAGATTCGGGAATATGATCTGGTAAATACGATCTATGATGTTGTGGACAAGAAGACCCCGTTTCTCGGAATATGCCTTGGTCTGCAGCTTCTGTTCAAGACAAGCGAGGAAAGCGAAGGAGTAACAGGACTTGGACTTCTGGATGGACGGATCATAAGAATACCGGATGCCCCCGGATTAAAGATTCCGCATATGGGCTGGAACTCTTTGAATATAAAGCCAGGTGCAACACTGTTTCAGGGCATAGAGGATCAGTCGTATGTATATTTCGTACATTCTTATTATCTTCAGGCGGAGCATGAAGAGGATGTTGCTGCAACGACGGTATACTCAACAAAGATTCATGCATCAGTGGAACATGAGAATATATATGCATGCCAGTTCCATCCGGAAAAGAGCAGCCGGGTTGGCTTACAGATACTTAAGAATTTTATTCAGTTATAGGAGGCGGAATAAATGCATACAAAACGAATTATTCCCTGCCTGGATGTTAATAAGGGACGGGTGGTCAAAGGCGTAAACTTTGTTGATCTGCGGGATGCCGGTGATCCGGTAGAGATTGCGGCAGCGTATGATAAGGCCGGTGCGGATGAACTGGTATTTCTGGATATAACGGCATCCTCTGATGCCAGAAATATAGTGGTAGATATGGTGCGGCGTGTAGCTGAGACAGTGTTTATACCATTTACTGTTGGCGGAGGCATCCGTACAGTAGATGATTTTAAAGCAATCCTGCGGGAAGGTGCAGACAAAGTATCAATCAATTCTTCAGCAATTGACCGTCCACAGTTGATTTCAGAAGCAGCTGAGAAGTTCGGCAGCCAGTGCGTAGTAGTTGCAATTGATGCAAGAAGAAGACAGGATGGAACCGGCTGGAGCATCTATAAGAACGGTGGAAGAGTCGATATGAATATGGATGCGGTTGCGTGGGCAATGAAGGTTGAAGAACTGGGTGCCGGTGAGATACTTCTGACAAGCATGGACTGTGATGGTACCAAGGCCGGATATGATATTGAGCTTACCAGAATCATATCGGAAAATGTAGGAATTCCGGTCATTGCGTCCGGTGGTGCGGGAACGATTGATCATTTTGCGGAAGCGTTAACGGATGGAAAAGCAGATGCGGCACTGGCAGCATCCCTGTTCCATTATAAAGAGCTAGAAATTGCAGATCTGAAAGAAGCATTAAAGCAGCGGGGAATACCGGTGCGTATATAAGAAGGTCAGAATATGAAAGAAGTAACATTAAAACACAATGAACTGGATGTAGATGAATATCTGTTGCTACGGAGTGGTGTTCATTGGAAGGTGTTAAGTCGTGAGCAGGCGAAGCTTGCACTGGAGCGAAGTTTATATATTGTAACTGCCTATGTGGATGGTGAATGTGTAGGTATGGGACGGTTGGTCGGTGATGGCGCAGTCATCTGCTATGTACAGGATCTGATCGTATTACCGCGTGTTCAGCATTTGGGAATCGGGTCTAAAATATTAAATGAACTGAAGCGGCATGTAGAAGAGCTGCGGCTCCCGGATACGGAAATGATGTTTTGCCTGATGTGTGCAAAGGGACGGGAACCGTTCTATGAGAAACACGCTTTTCTTGCAAGACCGACCGAAAATCTGGGACCGGGTATGATCCAATACTTAAATAATACTACAAAAAATCAGGATACTATGTTATAATTTATGAGCAGTAATTTGAAAAGATACAATGGAGAAGGAATATGTCAGAAACTATAGAAGAAAAACAGATGAGGCGCAGACGGATTGAAAGAATGAAAAAGATTCTGCTGATAACAGCGCTGGTTCTGATTTTAATTTCACTGATTTTGAATATTGTTCTTCTTTTCCGGGTGATTCATCTGAGTCAACTGGTAGAACAACTGAGTATGATTCAGATTCTTATGGTCTGATTTAATATATTGTCGGAGTATGGCGGCTACAAAGGAGGTTAACATGGGATTTTTTAAAGATTTCAAGAATGACATGAAGCAGGCGGTCAATGAATTGATGCCTGGTGATGAAGAAATGGTAAATGAATATGATGATGATGATATGGTGAATACTCTGGAAGAGAAACCGGAGGATTCCTATGTAAATACAATGGAACCGGAGACTGCATCCGCTTCGGAGGAGCCTGTTTCAGACGGAGAGGACTTCTCAGAGCTGGATGCACTTGAGGATCTGGATATTGATGAAGAAGATCTGCAGGATGAAGCAGCAGAGGAGACTGTTACAGAGTCGCCGGTTGCAGAAAGCACTGCGGAGCCGGAGACAGAGACGATTTCCGAAGCGCTGGAGCGTCAGGAATATGAAGAGACGGTTGCAGAGAGTGCTCAGGAACCGGAAGAAATACAGAACACAGAGATTGAGGAGGAGCCAGAAATGTCAGAGGACAAGATTATTGAGATGCAACCTGTGCAGGAACCGGAAAAAGAGGAAAAAGTAACTGCAGCGGTACAGGAAGCAGAATCTGCCGCAGAAGAAGTCAGTGACAGCACAGCATATATTACCAAGGGCACCAGAATTGAAGGAAATATCATGACAGACGGTTCTCTGGACATCATTGGTACTGTAGAGGGTGATGTCAGCAGCTATGGCAAGCTGATCGTAAGCGGTGTAGTTAATGGTAAGGTAAACTCCAGTGAGATTTATGCAAATGCTGCAAAAATTACCGGTGATATTTGTAGTACAGGCAGTGTGAAAGTTGGTGTCGGCTCTGTCATCGTGGGTAATATTGAAGCGCAGTCTGCGGTTATTGCAGGGGCAGTAAACGGAGATCTGGATGTAAAGGGACCTGTGATCGTGGATTCTACAGCTGTTATCATGGGCAATATCAAGTCCCGTTCCGTACAGATTAATAATGGGGCTGTAATTGAAGGCTTTTGTTCACAGTGCTACTCAGATATTGATGTGAAGAGTTTCTTTGCATAAAGAATATAGTCAGGAGAAAGATAGAATGGAAGAAACACGTATCTTGTTAAAGTTAAGTGGTGAAGCTCTGGCCGGTGAGAAAAAGACCGGTTTTGATGAGGCAACCGTATTAGAGGTTGCAGGGCAGGTAAAGCAGGTGCTGGATGCCGGTAAGCAGGTAGCCGTTGTGATCGGAGGAGGAAACTTCTGGCGCGGACGGACCAGTGAGCATATGGATCGTGTAAAGGCCGATCAGATCGGAATACTGGCAACGGTTATGAACTGTATTTATGTAGCGGAAATGTTCCGGTTAAAGGGAATTTCAACCAAAATCATGACCCCGTTTGAATGCGGAAACATGACAGAGTTGTTCAGAAAGGATGAGGCAGTAAAGGCACTGGAGGCAGGAACGGTTGTATTCTTTGCCGGTGGTACCGGTCATCCGTATTTCTCGACAGATATGGCAACCGTATTGATGGCAATTGAAATCGAAGCCGATGTCATTCTTTCCGGAAAGGCAATCGATGGTGTTTATGATTCCGATCCGAAGGTAAATCCGAATGCAAAGAAATACGACAAGATGGAGATGCAGGATATTGTAGATCAGAAGCTGGGAGTGATCGATCTGGCATCAGCGGTTCTGGCAATGGAGAACCATATGCCAATGAAACTGTTTGGCTTAAATGGAGAAAACAGCATTGTGCGTGCCATGACAGGGGAATTTACAGGCACATACATTCATGCATAGAAACCAGAAAGACATAGAATTTAGGAGGAATAACAATGTTAGAACAATACGAAGAGAAAATGGATAAATCCTTAGACAGCTTATTAAATGAATTTGCAAGTATTCGTGCAGGACGGGCCAATCCACATGTATTGGATAAGATTCGTGTGGACTATTACGGTCAGCCGACTCCGTTACAGCAGGTAGCGAATATTTCGGTTCCGGAGGCAAGAACCCTGATGATCCAGCCATGGGAGTCCTCTCTGATCAAAGAGATCGAGAAAGCAATTCTTTGTTCGGATCTCGGAATCACACCGAATAACGATGGAAAGTCTGTCCGCTTGAATTTTCCGGAACTGACAGAGGACCGTCGTAAGGAAATGGCAAAGGATGTTAAGAAGAAGGGTGAAAACGCAAAGGTTGCAATCCGGAATGTCCGTCGTGATGCCAATGATGCGTTTAAGAAACAGAATAAGGCAAGTGAGATTTCAGAGGATGAATTAAAGGATCTTGAAGACAAGGTACAGAAGCTAACAGATAAGTATATTGATAAGGTTGATAAAGCGGTAGAAGAAAAGACAAAGGAAATTCTGACGGTATAGGATTATCAGCAGTTCGAATACAGCGAGAACGGGGAGAGACAGGCAGAATGTCTCTTTCTGTGTTTTAGAAGGCAGAATAAGGAGGGCAGTATGGGACAGAAGTTAAATGGGAAGGAATGGAAGGTTCCGGAGCATATAGCAATTATACTGGACGGAAACGGACGGTGGGCAAAGAAGCGTGGAATGCCACGTAATTTCGGACATTTACAGGGAGCGAAGAATGTGGAGCAGATCTGTAGTGATGCCTATGATCTTGGCGTGAAGTATCTGACTGTATATACGTTTTCAACAGAGAACTGGAAACGGTCTGTTGAGGAAGTTAACGGAATCATGAATATTCTGCGTCAGTACCTGAACTCCTTCAAGACGCATGTGAAACGGGAAAAGCTGACGGTCCGTGTGATTGGAGACCGGAGCAGATTGGATGATGATATTAACGAGCTGATTGATGAACTCTGGGAGATGAGTAAGGATCATAAGGGTCTTACGCTGACACTGGCTTTGAATTACGGCGGAAGAGACGAGATCACAAGAGCAGTCAGAAAGCTGGCAGATCAGGTAAAGGAAGGTGCCCTATTACCGGAACAGATTGATGAAGCGGCGATTTCAAAGGAATTGGATACATATTATATGCCGGATCCGGATCTTCTGATCCGAACCAGCGGAGAATTGAGGCTGTCTAATTATCTGTTATGGCAGCTGGCGTATACAGAGTTCTATTTTACAGATGTATTGTGGCCGGATTTTGATAAGAAGGAACTGGAAAAGGCAATCGAATATTATAACGGAAGGGATCGGCGATATGGCGGAGTCAAGTAAGGAGAAAAAAGAAAAAACAAAGAGCTTTATGGTGAGACTGGCAAGCTCGATCGTTCTGTTGAGCATGGGAGCAGCGGCCTTATATCTTGGTGGCTGGGTAGTAGCTGTTTTTATGCTGGCAATTTCGCTCGGTGGTGTTTTTGAACTGCTTCGGGTGTTTCAGCTTCACAAATCTTCACTGGCGGTTTTGACTTATATTTTTACTGTGCTTTATTATCTGGTTATACAGCTGCAGAAAAAGGAACTGGTTTTGCCGGTTATGGTATTATACCTGCTTTTATTGCTGACAGTGTACGTATTTAAATTCCCAAAGTATGAGATAAAGCAGATGGCCTGTGTATTCTTTGCATTCTTCTATGTGGCGGTTTTGCTGTCTTATATAGTTCGTCTGAGACAGTTAAAGCATGGTGCATTATTTACGGCATTGATTTTGTTGTGTGCTTGCGGAAATGATTCTTTTGCTTATCTGACGGGAATTCTGATCGGAAAGCATAAAATGTTTCCGAATCTCAGCCCGAAGAAGAGCGTGGAGGGATTTATTGGCGGTATTATAGGAGCAGCTGCCTGTGGTCTCGGATACGGGTTTATTTTCCGGCAGTATGCATTGTATGGTGATTACAATTATCCGCTGATGTTTGCGTTGATCTGCGGAGTCGGTGCTCTGCCTGCAGTTGTCGGTGATCTGGCAGCTTCTGCGATCAAGCGGAATTACGGAATTAAGGATTACAGTAATCTGATTCCGGGACATGGCGGGATTATGGATCGGTTTGACAGTATGATATTCACGGCACCGATCATATACTATTTGGTAACGTTCCTGTTACAGAACTACTTTTAGGAGGAAACAGACGTGAGAAAGATTGCAATATTGGGTTCTACCGGTTCTATCGGAACACAGACACTGGAGGTAGTAAGAAATTATTCAGAAGATCTGCAGGTGACGGCTCTGGCGGCCAATTCAAATATAACCCTGCTTGAAAAACAGATTCGGGAGTTTCATCCGGAACTGGTAGCTGTATGGAAGGAAGAGAATGCGGCAAAACTAAGAACAATGGTTGCGGATTTGTCCGTTCGGATCGTATCCGGAATGGATGGACTGTTAGAGGTGGCAGTGCAGCCACAGAGTGATATCCTGGTAACGGCAATTGTCGGTATGATTGGAATTCGTCCGACAATCGCAGCAATCCAGGCGGGTAAGGACATTGCACTGGCCAATAAAGAGACGTTGGTAACTGCGGGACATATCATTATTCCGCTGGCAAAGGAATATCATGTAGATATACTGCCGGTAGATAGTGAACATTCTGCGATTTTCCAGTGCCTGAACGGAGAAGACAGAAGGACGATCCATAAGATTCTGTTAACGGCATCCGGAGGTCCGTTCCGTGGTAGAAGCCGCAAGGAACTGGAACAGGTAACATTGGCAGATGCGCTAAAGCATCCGAACTGGAGCATGGGAAGAAAAATAACCATAGATTCTGCCAGTATGGTGAATAAAGGACTGGAAGTCATGGAGGCCAAGTGGCTCTTTGGTGTAGAAATGCAGGATGTTGAGGTTGTAGTCCAGCCACAAAGTGTGATTCATTCTATGGTAGAATTTAACGATGGTGCAGTGATCGCACAGCTTGGAACACCGGATATGAAGCTTCCGATCCAATATGCCCTGCTATATCCGGAGCGGCGGTATCTGCCGGGAAAACGGCTGGATTTTGCACAGCTGGCATCCATTCAGTTTGAAAAGCCTGATATGGAAGTATTCCGTGGATTGAAGATGGCATATGAGGTGGGCACCCAGGGCGGTACGATGCCTACGGTATTTAATGCAGCAAATGAGTATGCAGTAGCATGCTTCCTGGAGGAAAAGATTCGATTCCTTGAAATCTATGATATTATAGAATCCTGTCTGGAAGCACATCAGAAGAAAGAAGCTCCTTCCGTGGAGGAGATTCTGGATGCAGAGCAGTGGACCTATGAATATATTGAGAGCAGGTGGAAGATTGAACACAGTTGTTAATATTCTGGTAATTATACTGGTTTTTGGCATTATTATTATGATTCATGAGTTGGGGCATTTCCTGATGTGCCGCTGGACCGGCATAGGAGTTACAGAATTTGCAATTGGTATGGGACCTTGTATTTTTAAGACGAAACGGGGAGAAACGCAGTATTCGATCCGGTGTCTTCCGATTGGCGGTTATTGCATGATGCTGGGTGAAGACGAAGAAGGCAATGAGGATCCGCGGGCATTCTCCAACAAGTCTATATGGGCAAGAATCGCGGTAATTATAGGAGGCCCGTTGTTTAACTTTATTTTAGCATTTATTGCCTCAGTGGTGCTGATTGGAATGGCAGGGTATCTGACCGGAGAAATCAATTATGTTGCGGAAGATTCTGCCGCACAGGAAGCAGGGCTTAAGGAAGGTGATGTGATCACCCGTTTAAATCAGACGAAGGTCTATGATTTCCGGGATGTTACGATTTATACACAGTTCTATTCGAGTGACGATCCGATTGCTATAACAATCGAGCGGGATGGAGCAGAAAAGACCATTCAGGTGGTGCCGAAATATAATAAAGACCTGAATCGGTATCAGATCGGAATCAGCGGTGGTTACCATTATGATGCTTCTACCGGTTATTATGAGCGTACAAAGGCGAACCTTTGGACGAATTTGAAATACAGTGCACTGGAGGTACGATACTGGATCAAAACAACCTTTATCAGCTTGAAGCAGTTGATTCTCGGTAAGGTTGGAGTCAATCAGGTATCCGGTGTGGTTGGTGTAGCAGACATGATGAATGCTACCATGCAGGAGGCAAAGGAAACCGGTGGGATTTATACCGTGGTTCTGAATGTGATTAATTTTGTGATTTTGATTAGTGCCAATCTGGGTATTATGAACCTGTTACCGTTTCCGGCACTGGACGGAGGACGGCTGTTGTTCCTGCTGGTAGAGCTGATTACCGGAAAGGCAGTACCGAAGGATAAAGAGGCATTTGTGCATGGAATCGGTTTTGTACTGCTGTTTATTCTGATGATTCTGATCACATTTAAGGATATTCGGAATCTGTTTATCAAATAAAAGAACCGACATAACGTGAAAATGACATGGTGCTGATAGGCAGCATGATAAAACAATGGAGGATGGGAAAATGACAGATATGCCATATAGAAATAAAACAAAAGTCATAAAGATCGGCAATCAGGTGATCGGTGGAGGCAACCCCATCCTGATTCAGTCAATGACTAATACAAAGACCGAAGATGTGGAAGCGACAGTTGCACAAATCCGGAAGTTAGAGGAGGCAGGATGCCAGATCATCCGATGTACTGCCAATAATGAGGCGGCTGCGAGAGCCATTGGTGAGATTAAGCAGCAGATCCATATTCCGATTGTAGCGGATATTCATTTTGATTACCGGCTGGCAATTCTCGCAATAGAGGCCGGTGCAGATAAGATCCGGATCAATCCGGGTAATATCGGAAGTCCGGATCGGGTGCGTGCCGTGGTAGAAACAGCAAAAGCACATCATGTGCCGATCCGAGTAGGTGTTAACAGTGGCTCTCTGGAAAAGACACTGGTTGAAAAATATCATGGCGTGACACCGGAGGGATTGGTAGAAAGTGCTTTAGACAAGGTACATATGATTGAAGATCTGGGATATGATCAGATGGTGATCAGTATTAAATCATCGGATGTCATGATGTGTGTGAAAGCACATGAACTGATTGCAAAGCAGACAGATTATCCGCTGCATGTAGGAATCACGGAGGCTGGTACGCTGATTCGTGGTACGATCAAGTCTTCGGTAGGACTTGGAATTATTCTGAATGAGGGAATCGGTGACACAATCCGTGTTTCATTAACAGGAGATCCGGTCAGTGAGATCGTAACAGCAAAGCAGATTTTAAAGACACTTAATCTGAGGAAGGGTGGTATTGAAGTGGTATCCTGTCCGACCTGTGGCAGAACCTCTATTGATCTGATCGGACTTGCAAATCAGGTAGAGACTATGGTTGCAGATTTTGAGAATCTGGACATTAAAGTAGCAGTTATGGGCTGTATCGTAAACGGACCGGGAGAAGCGAGAGAGGCGGATCTCGGAATCGCAGGTGGTAATGGAGAAGGTCTGCTGATTAAAAAGGGGGAAATCGTGAAGAAGCTTCCGGAAGATCAACTCTTACCGGCACTGCGTTATGAATTAGAACATTGGGGGAAATAGGGTTTCAGGAAATTGAAGACCGGGAACCGAATGAGTAACAAACAAGGAGGAGATTACATGCAGAATGATAAAATCTGCATTTTAGATCTGTTTCAGACATATAAACCGACAAAGGTACTGCAGGATAATTTTGATGATGTATGGGTGGATAAGGTGAGATTTAGTAAGCGTTCAAAATGTCTGCGTATTTTTGTGGTATCCGGACATATTATACATTATCAATATGTAGAACAACTTCAGAAGGAATTATTAAATTATGCAAAGGGGGCGGTTCCGGGAACAAAGGAACTGCGGATTTGTCTGTCTTTTCAGTTATCGGATCGTTATGGCTTCCAGGATATTTTAAATGAATATGGAGACAGTATTTTATATGAGATAAAGGCAACCGATCCGATCAATTATCTGTTGGTAAAGGATGAAGCATGGTTTGTAAACGATTCGGTTCTGACGATTCCAATGCCGGATTCCGATCTGGCAAAGTGCCGGTTCCATGAGATCCAGGAGCTCTTGATTACTATGTTCCGGGAACGATTTCAGATGGAAATCCAGGTAGGCTTTAATTTTAAAGAGGAAGATAAGGAGTCGCTGTGGGAGGCACATGAGAAGCGTCTGAAGAAGGAACAGGAGCAGTATCAGCAGCAGCTGGAACAGCTGCGCGCCATGGATGATTATAAGGATGCGACAGAGACACCGGCTGTATCAGATAAGACGGCAGATAAAGAGAAAACGGCAGGCAGTAAAGGAAAGACTGCAACCGGAAGGAAAGCAGGAGCCATACAGATGGGCAGTGCAGCCGGTAAAACAGTTGCGGCGGCTGCGGAAACAAAAGAGAAACCGGCTGGAAAAGAAGCCGGCAAGCGGGAATTCCGTCGATCTGCTTTACATGCTGCAAAAGATCCGGATGTATTCTACGGCAGAAACTGCGAAGGTGAGCTGATTGGTATTTCCGAGATTCAGGGCGAACTGGGCGAAGTGGTAGTTCAAGGGCAGATCATAAAGCTGGAGACCAGAGAAATCCGGAATAATAAGACGATCGTTACATTTAATATTACGGATTTTACGGATACAATCAGCGGCAAGGTCTTTTTGTCCAATGATGATCTGGAGATTTTTCTGGATCTGTTTAAGACCGGTGAATTTTATCGCATTAAGGGTATTGTTTCCTTTGATACCTTTGCAAATGATGTGACGATCGGATCAATTGTAGGTATTAAGAAATCCGGAGATTTCCGGACGGTCCGGGTAGATCAGTCCGTGGAGAAGCGGGTAGAACTCCATATGCATACCGTCATGAGTGATAAGGACAGTGTGGTTGACATTGCCAAAATCATCAAGCGGGCAAAGGCATGGGGACATAAGGCAATAGCCATTACGGATCACGGAGTGGTTCAGGCATTTCCGATTGCAAATCACGTACTTGATTCCAAGGATCCGTTTAAGATCATATATGGAGTGGAAGGGTATTTTGTAGATGACTTAAAGCAGCTGGTTATCCGGTCACACGGTCAGTCCTTTCGTGATACCTTTGTTGTCTTTGATATAGAGACAACCGGAAAGAATGCAAAGTTTCATACCATTACAGAGATAGGCGCGGTTAAGATTACGGAGGGAAGAATTGTAGACCGGTTTTCCCAGCTGGTGAATCCGGAACGTCCGATTCCGTATAATATAACCAGATTAACGGGGATTTCCGATGATATGGTAGCGAATAAGCCGAATATCAGAAAGGTGTTGCCGGAGTTTCTGGAGTTCTGCGGGGATGCAGTTATCGTAGCGCATAATGCGGCATTCGATACCGGATTTATCGGGAAGGCTGCCAGAGAGCAGGGGTTAAAGTTTGATAATACGATTCTGGATACGCTTGGAATGGCACATATCCTGCTGCCGCATTTAGGTAAATTTACACTGGACAGATTGGTAAAAGAGTTAAAGATCGAATTAAATAACCATCACCGGGCAGTCAATGACGCAGAAGCAACTGCGGAGATGTTTCTGAAGTTTATCAATATGCTGATGAAGCGGGATGTAGATAATCTGGATCAGTTAAACTCCATGGCAGCCGGTTCTGCGGACAGTATCCGGAAATCCAGACGATATCATGGAATCATTCTGGCTAAGAATGAGGTCGGACGGGTAAACTTATATCGCCTGATTTCCATGTCACATCTGGATTATTTTAATCGGTTTCCGCTGATGCCGAAGAGCATGATCAATAAGTATCGGGAAGGCCTGATCATTGGGTCTGCCTGCGAGGCGGGAGAGCTTTATCAGGCAATCTTAAATGGAGCGGATGACGGAGAAATCACCAGAATCGTAGATTTCTATGATTATCTGGAAATCCAGCCGCTGGGAAATAATGCATTTATGATAGAAGATGACGGCTATTCTATCGAGTCAGAGGAGGATCTGCGGGAGAATAATCGTCTGATCGTCCGGTTAGGTGAGGAATTTCATAAGCCGGTTGTGGCAACCTGTGATGTACATTTTCTGGATCCGGAGGATTCCATTTATCGTGCGATCATTCAGGCATCTGAAGGCTTCAAGGACGTGGATAACCAGAGTCCGCTTTATTTCCGGACTACGGATGAGATGTTAAAAGAGTTTGAATATCTCGGTATGGATAAGGCGAGGGAGGTCGTGATCACCAATACGAACCGTATTGCAGATATGATCGAGTATATAAAACCGGTGCGCCCGGATAAGTGTCCTCCGGTAATTGAAAATTCGGATGAAACACTGACCAGTATCTGTGATAACCGTGCACATGAGATTTACGGACCGGATCTTCCGAATGTTGTTGTGGAACGACTGGAGCGTGAACTGAATTCTATTATTTCCAATGGATTTGCCGTGCTTTATATCATTGCGCAGAAGCTGGTATGGGATTCTAATGATCACGGCTATCTGGTTGGCTCCAGAGGATCGGTAGGTTCTTCCTTTGTAGCAACGATGGCAGGTATTACAGAGGTTAATCCGTTATCGGCGCATTATATCTGTCCTGAGTGTCATTATGTTGACTTTGATTCTCCGGAGGTGCAGGCATTTTCCGGTAACTCCGGATGTGATATGCCGGATAAGACCTGTCCGAACTGCGGACATAAGCTGCTAAAGGAAGGACATGATATACCGTTTGAGACCTTCCTTGGATTTAAAGGCGATAAGGAGCCGGATATTGACCTGAACTTTTCGGGCGAATATCAGGCAAATGCCCATCAGTATACGGAGGAGCTGTTTACGAAGGGACATGCGTTCCGAGCGGGAACCATTGGTACAATTGCAGAAAAAACCGCCTATGGTATGACGTTGAAATATTATGAGGAACGGGGCATTAAGAAGCGCAGCTGTGAGGTAGAGCGTCTGGCAGTCGGCTGTACCGGTGTTAAGCGGACGACCGGACAGCATCCGGGTGGTATGATCGTATTGCCAAAGCATGAGGAGATTTATTCCTTTACACCGATCCAGCATCCGGCCAATGATCAGCATACACCGATCATAACGACACATTTTGAATACCATTCCATTGACCATAACCTGTTAAAGCTGGATATTCTGGGTCATGATGATCCGACTATGATAAGACGTCTGGAGGATCTGACAGGAGTAGACTGTAAGACGATTCCACTGGATGATAAGCGGGTAATGTCATTATTCCAGAGTACGGAAGCACTTGGAATTACACCGGAGGATATCGGCGGCGTGCCGCTTGGCTCTCTGGGGATTCCGGAATTCGGTACCGAGTTCGCTATGCAGATGCTTTTGGATACCAAGCCAACCATGTTTTCTGATCTGGTACGAATTGCCGGTCTGGCACATGGTACGGATGTATGGCTGGGAAACGCACAGGATCTGATCAAATCCGGGACTGCCGTGATCTCTACAGCAATCTGTTGCCGTGATGATATTATGGTATTCCTGATCCATAAAGGTCTGGAAAAGGGACTGGCGTTTACGATCATGGAGAGTGTCCGGAAAGGAAAGGGCCTGAAGCCGGAATGGGAAGAGGAGATGCTGGCGCATGATGTACCGGAATGGTATATCGGTTCCTGCAAAAAGATCAAATACATGTTCCCGAAGGCACATGCAGCGGCTTATGTTATGATGGCATGGCGGATTGCCTGGTATAAAATTAACTATCCGTTGGAGTACTATGCGGCATACTTCAGTATTCGCGCAGATGCATTCAGCTATGAGACGATGTGTCTGGGACGCTCGAAGTTAGAGTACCATATGGAGGAAATCAGTAAATCCGATGATCTAAAGAATAAGGATAAGGATAGTTTAAAAGATATGAAACTGGTACTGGAAATGTATGCCAGGGGCTATGAGTTCCATCCGATTGATATTTATAAGGCAGATGCGGAACGGTTCCAGATCATAGACGGAAAGATCATGCCGGCACTTTGCAGCATTGAAGGTCTGGGCATCAAGGCTGCCATTCAGGTTCAGGAGGCAGCGAAGGAAGCATTGGCAAAGGGTGGATTTTCATCCAAGGATAATCTACGAGACATGGCGAAGATCGGTAAATCGACGATTGAGAAGTTTTCACAGCTGGGACTTCTGCAGGATCTTCCAGATTCCGATCAGTACAGCCTGTTTGACTATATGGTGTCCGGCTCCTGACTGGGGAGTACCGGAAGGCATAAATAAAATTAAAATAAAAACAATAAAAACAATATAAATATATGCTTAGGTTTCTCTTGACAGAGGAACCTGGGCATGTTATTATAATTATAGTAATTTGCATGTTACTGTTCGGCAGGCATTAGCGATACATAAATGGTGAAGGTTTATGTGTGGTTGATGCTTTTTTTCATGCATAAAAGTAATCAAAGAACTCCGGACTCATGATACTTTCACCATGGAATAAGAAAGGAGAATGAGTTATGAAAGACAAAATTTTTGGAGTTTTACAACGGGTTGGACGATCATTTATGCTGCCAATCGCATTGCTGCCGGTTGCAGGCCTATTATTGGGACTTGGCAGCTCTCTGACAAACACGACAATGCTGGAGACGTATCATCTGATGGGGATTATGGGTCCCGGCACAATTCTGAACATGATATTTACGGTTATGAGTGAGGCCGGAAATGTTATCTTTGCGAATCTTCCGATTCTGTTTGCCATGGGTGTAGCCATTGGTATGGCAAAGCAGGAGAAAGAGGTTGCAGCTTTGGCATCCGTGGTTGCATTCTTCATTATGCACGCATCAATCAGTGCTATGATCACGATCAACGGTGGTGCAGAGAAGATGTTAGAGGGTTCGACCACCAATGTTTTGGGCATTACATCTCTGCAGATGGGTGTATTTGGCGGTATTATTGTAGGACTGGGTGTTGCAGCACTGCATAATAAGTTCTATAAGATCGAACTGCCACAGGTATTATCCTTCTTCGGAGGAACCAGATTTGTACCGATCATCAGTGCACTGGTATTTACATTGGTTGGTATCTTAATGTTCTTTATCTGGCCTGTAATCCAGCAGGGAATCTATGCTGTTGGCGATCTGGTTATGAGATCCGGATATGCAGGAACCTGGGTTTATGGTTTCATGGAGCGTCTGTTAATTCCGTTTGGTCTGCACCATGTATTCTATCTGCCATTCTGGCAGACCGGAGTCGGCGGAACCATGGAGGTTGCAGGACAGGTAATAGAGGGAGCTCAGAATATTTTCTTTGCACAGTTGGCAGATCCATCAACAAAGGAGTTTTCTGTATCAGCTACCCGGTTTATGTCCGGTAAGTTCCCGTTAATGATCTTTGGTTTGCCTGGTGCGGCACTGGCTATGTACCGGACAGCAAAGCCGGAGAATCGTAAGAAGGTAGCCGGTCTGTTATTCTCAGCAGCACTGACATCCATGTTAACCGGTATTACAGAGCCGCTGGAATTTACGTTCCTGTTCGTAGCACCTGTATTATACGGTGTTCACTGTGTATTGGCAGGTCTGGCTTATATGCTTATGCATATCTGTAATGTAGGTGTCGGTATGACATTCTCAGGTGGTCTGATCGACTTGACGTTGTTTGGTATCTTGCAGGGTAATGCCAAGACACACTGGATCTGGGTTGTGATCGTAGGTATTGGTTATTTTGTAGTATATTACTTCTTATTCAGCTTCCTGATTAAGAAAATGAACTTAAAGACACCTGGACGGGATGATTCTGAAGAAGTGAAATTATATAATCGGGCAGATGTAGAGGCAAAGAAGCATACAGGCAAGGGAGCAGATGCTGCATCTGATGAGGATGAAATGTCCAGAATGATCACAGCCGGACTCGGTGGAAAGAAAAACATTTCCGATGTTGACTGCTGTGCTACCAGACTGCGTTGTACGGTATTTGATGCAGATAAGGTAGATGAGGCCTTATTAAAGAGTACCGGGGCATCCGGCGTAATTAAAAAAGGTACCGGTATTCAGGTTATTTACGGGCCGCGAGTATCTGTGATCAAATCCAACCTTGCAGAGTATCTGGAGCATGCACCGGAAGAAGAGATTATGAATGAGACAGTCGAAGCTTCAGAATTATCAGGCTCAGAGGCTGTAGGAAAGAGTACTGGAAATAAGAGTGGGAATGTGGTAAAATCTATCATAATTAAAAGTCCGATGACCGGACTGGCAGGCGGCATTGAGACGGCACCGGATGAAGGCTTTGCTCAGAAAATGATGGGTGATGGTGCTGTCGTAGAACCGACAGAGGCACAGGTGGTCGCACCGGCAGATGGCGAAATCGCATTTGTATTTCCGTCCAAGCATGCAATCGGATTTGTGACCGAGGATGGGGTAGCCATGCTGATTCATGTAGGCATTGATACCATTAATCTGAACGGTGAAGGTTTTGAAGTTTTCGTACAGGATGGCGATAAGGTAAAGGCAGGTACACCGTTGATGAAACTTGATCTGGCATACATCAGAGAACATGCACCGTCACTGGTATCACCGGTTATTTGTACGGAATTAGAGGATAATCAGTCTATCCGGCTGATCGCAGAAGGAAAAGTAAAGGCAGGGGAAGATTTATTTGCCATTGATATTACAGAGTAGTTCCCTGTCAGAAAGATAAGAAAGTGATAGGGTGAGGGAATGTACCGGATTATTAAGACATTAAATCATAATGCTGTGCTGGCAACAGATATGAACGATAACCAGGAATATATTCTGCTTGGAAAGGGTATCGGATTCGGAAAGAAGGTATCGGAACGGATCGATGCACCGGAGGATGTCAGGATTTATTCATTAAAGCATGTATCGGAGTGCGGAAAAGCCAAAGAGCTGCTGCAGGATACACCGGCAGAATATCTGGAGATATCCAATCAGATTTTAAATCTGGCAGAGCAGGAGTTCGGGGCAGTTGACCGGGACATTCTCTTCCCTATGGCAAATCATATTGCTTATGCAGTAAAGCGGATTCAGGCCGGAGAGCAGATCAGTAATCCGTTAAACAGTGATATACGGATTTTGTTTTATAAAGAATACAAGATTGCAGACACGGTTCGTCCGCGGTTAAAGGAGCTGCTAGGCGTCGATATTATGGAAGATGAGATTGGTTATATCGCCTTGCATGTACACTCCAGTATCCAGGATGAAAAGGTATCGGTTTCTATGCAGATGGCAATGGTAGTGCGTGAATGCGTAACTCTGATCGAGGAGCAGGTGGGAAGAAAGATTGATATCCTGTCTTTAGATTATAATCGTTTGATGAATCATATTAAATTTATGTTTGCGAGAGCGATTAATAATGAGACTCTGAAGCTGGATATGAATGCTTATATAAAAATGAATTATCCGAAGGCTTATGAGATTGCGGAAATTGTCTGCGGGCATATTGGAAAGGCACTGCAAAAGCCATTGGAAGAGATAGAGATTGGATACCTGGCACTGCATGTTCAGAGAGCTTTAATGGAAGAAAATTAAAAAACGCAAAAAAGTTTAAAAAAGTACTTGCTTTTTTTGAATCTCTTTGTTATACTAACAAAGTCGCGTGTGACAAGTAAGAAACAAAGAGAATATGGTTCGTTGGTCAAGCGGTTAAGACGTCGCCCTCTCACGGCGAAAACAGGGGTTCGATTCCCCTACGAACTGCTAAAAGGATTCAGAAAGATTCTGAGTCCTTTTTTTGTGTGCCGGTTCCTTTTTCTGATTTCAGCATATACTAATCGTAATGACATTCCGGGAGTAATTCTATGGATTTAACAATTAATAATGAAGAACATCAGGAGCAGGGGAATATCCGGGTAGAAGTGAATTCTTCACTCGGTCGGATTCCGATTGAAAATGCAGAGATACAGATATCCTCAACTGATGGAACCGGTGGAGTTCTGGCAGAAAGCAGAACTGATGCCAATGGTATGGCAGAGATACTTTCTCTGGATGCACCACCCGCTGCGTATTCTATGACGCCGTCTGAGAATCAACCATATGCGGAATATAATCTACGGATCCGAGCCGCCGGATATGAGGGACGGTTGTTTTCGGGAGTTCAGATTTTTTCGGGAAAGACAGCTATACAGTTTTCAGAACTTCGACCGGGGCCGGATGCAGAGGAATATGATCCGATCGTGATCGGTGGGCATACACTCTGGGAGGAATATCCACCGAAGATACCGGAGGCAGAAATAAAGCCGCTAAGCGAGTCCGGGGAAATTGTATTGAATCAGGTAGTGATTCCGGAATATGTTGTGGTTCATGATGGTGCGCCGACGGATTCGACAGCAGAGAATTATTATGTACGGTATAAGGATTATATCAAGACGGTTGCTGCCTGTGAAATTTATGCAACCTGGCCGGAAGCATGCATTGAAGCTAATGTACTGGCAATTATGTCTTTTACATTGAACCGGGTCTATACGGAATGGTATCGTAATCAGGGGTATAGCTTCACAATTACTAGTTCGACTGCTTTTGATCACAAATGGATATACGGGAAGTCAACCTATGATAGCATTGATGCGGTGGTAGATCGTCTGTACGGATCTTATCTATCCAGACCGAATGTGAAGCAACCGATTCTGACACAATACTGTGACGGCAGAAGGGTAACCTGTCCAAACTGGATGAGTCAGTGGGGCAGTAAATATCTGGCGGATCAGAATTACACAGCAATACAGATTCTTCGCAACTATTACGGAGAAACGATTTATATCAATGAAACCACTGCAGTGGCCGGAGTCCCGATGTCCTGGCCGGGGGAGAGCTTGCAGAACGGTTCTTCCGGTGAGGCAGTACGTACCATTCAGGAACAGTTGAATAGAATTTCCCGGAATTATCCGGCAATTCCGAAGGTCGCTGCAGATGGCGTCTATGGTCCGGAAACAGAGGAAGCTGTCCGGACGTTTCAGAGAATCTTTAAACTTCCGCAGACCGGAGTCGTGGATTACAGAACCTGGTATAAAATATCCGAGATTTATGTTGGCGTAACCAGAATTGCAGAATTGGATTAAATCTGATATAATATATCAGTTATTGTCAGAATCTATATGCAAGGAGACGAAAAAGGTGAAGAAACTATTAGTATACCTGAAGGATTACAGGAAGGAAAGCATTCTGGCACCGTTGTTTAAGATGCTGGAGGCTTCCTTTGAGTTATTTGTGCCTCTGGTAATGGCAGCGATCATGGATCATGGGATTGCCGGACAGAATATGCCATATATCTGGAAGATGGCAGGAATTTTGATACTGCTGGCAGTTGTAGGACTTACCTGTTCTCTGACGGCACAGTATTTTGCCGCAAAGGCTGCCGTTGGATTTTCAACCGGTGTGAAGCATGTGTTGTTTAAACATATTCAGAATCTGTCCTTTACGGAGCTGGATGAAGCAGGAACTCCGACATTGATCACCCGTATGACCAGTGATATGAATCAGGTCCAGAATGGTGTGAATATGGTGCTTCGCCTGTTCCTTCGTTCACCATTTATTGTATTTGGCGCCATGATCATGGCATTTACCATTAATGTGAAGGCTGCACTGATCTTTGTGGTAGCAATTCCGTTATTATCAATCGTTGTATTTGGCATTATGCTGGTCAGCATTCCAAGGTTTAAGAAGGTTCAGGAGGCACTGGATAAGGTGCTTGGGACGACTCGTGAGAATCTTACAGGTGTCCGTGTGATCCGGGCCTTTAATCAGGAAGAAGAAGAGCGGGAGCGGTTCTTTGAAGAAAATGAGTTTCTCACCCGCCTGCAGCTGGTAGTCGGAAGGATTTCCGCAGTCATGAATCCGGTTACGTTTATCATTGTAAATGTTGCGGTAATCGCACTGTTATGGACCGGAGCGATTCAGGTAGATCATAACATCCTGACACAGGGTGAGGTTGTGGCACTGGTTAATTATATGAATCAGATTCTGGTAGAGCTGGTAAAGCTGGCCAATCTGATCATCACGATTACCAAATCCATTGCCTGCGGAAATCGGATCGAAGCAATCCTGGAGATGAAGCCGACCCAGACCTTTGCAGAGCAGCCGGTGAAAGAGGAAGAAAATCCGGAGTATGCCGTAGAGTTTCAGGATGTATCGTTTGCATATAAGAATGCCGGTGATAATGCACTGAGCCATCTGAATCTTCAGGTGCGGAAGGGAGAGACGATCGGTATTATCGGTGGTACCGGTTCCGGAAAGACAACCTTTGTCCATCTGATCCCGAGATTCTATGATGTGACCGGAGGAAGGGTACTGGTGAACGGAGTGAATGTCAATGACTATCCGAAGGAGCAGCTCCGCAGTAAGGTCGGCATCGTTATGCAGAAAGCTGTATTGTTTAAGGGTACAATTCGCGAGAATCTGAAATGGGGCAATGATTCGGCAACGGATGAAGATATTGCTCAGGCACTGGAGATCGCACAAGGTACTGAGGTAGTTGCCAAGAAGGACGGTGGTCTGGATGCCATGATCACACAAGGCGGTAAGAATCTGTCCGGCGGGCAGAGACAGCGGCTGACCATTGCACGGGCACTGGTCCGGAAGCCGGAGATCCTGATCCTGGATGACAGTACATCAGCACTTGATTATGCCACAGATGCTAAGCTTCGGAAAGCATTGCAGGAGATGGAGAATAAACCAACGATATTCATTGTGTCGCAGAGGACCGCATCCATTCAACATGCCAACCGTATCGTGGTATTAGACGATGGAGAGGTCGTTGGCATCGGAGGTCATGAGGAATTATTAAAGAGTTGTCCTGTATATCGGGAGATATATGATTCACAGTTTAAGAAGGAGGGGCAGAGAGCATGAGTACACAAAAGACAAAGCAGAAATCAGACGCAAAGAAAACACAGTCTGTAAAAACACTGAAACGTCTGATGGGTTATCTGAAGCATTACTGGTTCTTCCTGGCTGTATCGATTCTGATGGCATTTATCAGTGTGGCACTGACCCTGTATCTTCCAATCCTGACCGGTAATGCAGTGGATTGTATCTTGGGTCCGGGTGCGGTTGATTTTGCGGGAATCAGACACATTCTTCTGGTGATGGCTGTTTGTATCGGCATTACAGCAATCGCACAGTGGGTTATGAATGTATGTAACAATAAGATGACCTATTCAATCGTCCGGGATGTAAGACGGGATGCATTTGATAAGATTGAAAAGCTCCCGCTGAAATATCTAGACGCACATACCAGCGGTGAGATCGTGAGCCGGGTGATCGCGGATGTGGATCAGTTTGCGGATGGTCTGTTAATGGGATTTACACAGTTTTTTACCAGCATTGTCACCATTCTCGGAACCTTGATCTTCATGCTGACAATCAATCCGTGGGTAACACTTGTGGTTGTCTGTATTACACCGGTATCCTTATTTGTAGCGGCATTTATTGCGAAGAAGACTTATCATATGTTTCAGGTACAGTCTGAGACGAGAGGGGAACAGACCGGTTTCATTGATGAGATGATCGGGAACCAGAAAGTGGTGCAGGCCTTTGATCGGGAAAAGGAGTCTATGGAGACCTTTGATGAGATCAATGGCCGGCTTCAGAAATGTTCCCTGAAAGCAATCTTCTTTTCATCCATTACCAATCCGTCTACCCGGTTTGTAAACAGTCTGGTATATGCCGGTGTCGGAATTGTCGGTGCTGTAATTGCAATCAAGGGCGGCATAACGGTTGGTCAGCTGACATCCTTTCTTGGATATGCGAATCAGTATACAAAGCCGTTTAATGAGATTTCCGGCGTTGTGACAGAGCTTCAGAATGCACTGGCATGCGCCGCCAGGATTTTTGAATTGATCGATGAAGAGGCACAGGTTCCGGATGCAGAGGATTCGGTTGTTCTGGAACATGTAGCTGGAAATGTAGGCATTCAGGATGTCAGCTTCTCCTATGTTCCGGATCAGAAGCTGTTAGAGCATGTAAGCCTGGATGTAAAGGCAGGCCAGAGAATCGCGATCGTAGGACCGACCGGTTGCGGTAAGACCACTTTGATCAATCTGCTGATGCGGTTCTATGATGTGAATGGCGGGAAGATTCTGGTAGAAGGAGAGGATATCCGCAATGTGACGAGAAACAGTCTGCGGAATTCCTACGGAATGGTATTACAGGAGACATGGCTCAGAACCGGTACGGTCCGTGAGAATATTGCTATGGGAAGACCGGATGCAACGGATGAGGAGATTATTGAGGCTGCAAAGCTGTCACATGCCCACAGCTTTATTAAGCGATTACCACAGGGATATGACACCATGATCACAGAGGACAGTGACAGCTTCTCACAGGGTCAGAAACAGCTGCTCTGTATTGCAAGGGTTATGCTTTGCAGACCGCCGATGCTGATTCTGGATGAGGCAACATCTTCGATTGATACCAGAACGGAAATCCGGATCCAGAAGGCATTTAATCACCTGATGGAGGGCAGGACCAGCTTTATCGTAGCACACCGTCTGTCAACGATTCAGGAAGCAGATGTGATTCTGGTCATGAAGGACGGAAATATCATCGAACAGGGAAATCACGAGGAATTGCTGGAGAAGAAGGGATTTTATTATAATCTGTATAACAGTCAGTTTGCAGTATAATTGCTTGTACCATGGAAGATAGTGTGGTATAGTTGTACCGAATCCGTGAGGATTTCAGGATAGAGGAGATTGGAATGGAATATCAGTGGCCTGTAGGGATAAAACGAACAAGACAAAGAGAAGATGTGTTCCGCGTACTGACAGAGGCAGAGGAACCATTGACAGCCATGGAGATTTTCAGGCGGGTGATTGCAAACACGCAGGATTCCAATTATGCGATTTCAACCATTTACCGGTCGCTGGCTGTATTTGAAGAGAACCATCTGGTGGAGAAAACGACGCTGATGGGAGAGGATATGGCAGTTTATGAGTGGAAGCGGGAACAGCATAAGCATTATGCAATCTGTTTAAATTGCAGAAGAAAGATTCCGTTGTCGGAATGCCCGATGCACGATCTGGATATTTGCTCCGATATGGATGGATTTCAGATTACCGGACATAAATTAGAATTATATGGATATTGCAAGGAATGTCAAAAGAGAGAATGTCAGAAGAAAAACGATGAAGGGATAAGGAGGCATTGATATATGAACAATCAGACAATGATGGAGCTGGACGAAGAACTCAATGCACAGTTTGATGACCTGGTAAAGTACTGTATGGTATCGGGTGCGATCAATCAGGAGTTATATGCAGAATATGATGTAAAGCGAGGACTCCGTGATGCAAATGGTAAGGGTGTTCTGACTGGTCTGACCGAGATTGCAGATGTAGTAGGAACAAAAATCGAGGATGGTGTCCGGGTTCCGTGTGATGGTAAATTATATTATCAGGGCTATGACGTAAAGGAACTGGTAAGCAGTTATGCCAACCGCAGATATGCGTTTGAAGAGGTAACGTATCTGCTGTTATTCGGTGATCTGCCGAACCGGCAGCAGTTAAACAGTTTTATTAATATCTTGAAGAGCCTGCAGGAATTATCCGGTTATTTTGTCCGGGATGTTATAATGAAGGCTCCAAGTGCCAATATTATGAATGGACTGCAACGATGTGTGCTGATGTTATATTCTTATGATGAGAAGCCGGATGATATCGCAGTTCCGAATGTACTGCGCCAGTCACTGCAAATGATCGGAAAACTGCCATTGATCTCCGTATATTCTTATCATGCATATCGTCATTTCCATTACGGAGAGAATCTGGTTATCCGTACACCGGATAAAGAGATGTCAACGGCAGAGAATATTCTTCAGATGTTAAGGCTGGACGGTAAGTTTACAGAGCTGGAGGCAAAGGTACTGGATATCGCATTGGTACTGCATGCAGAGCATGGTGGTGGTAATAATTCCACATTTACGAATCATGTGGTTACATCCTCCGGTACCGATACTTATTCTGCAGTGGCTGCATCCATTGCATCCTTAAAGGGACCGCGGCATGGTGGAGCGAATCTGAAGGTACAGCAGATGTTCCGGGATTTACGGGAGCATGTGACAGACCTGAAGGATGAAAAGCAGATTAAGGAATACCTGCTTAAAATTCTGAATAAAGAGACCTTTGACCGGGCAGGACTCATTTATGGTATGGGACATGCTGTTTATACAGAATCAGATCCGAGAGCAGTGATCTTAAAGGATTATGCAGAACGTCTGGCATATGAGAAGGATCGTCATGATGAGTTTGAATTCTATGAGAGAGTGGAACGTCTGGCAGCAGAGGCGATTGCCGAGAAGCGTCGTCTGTTCAAACCGGTATGCGCCAATGTCGATTTTTACAGTGGATTTGTATATACCATGCTTGGAATTCCGGAAGAATTGTTTACACCTATTTTTGCAATCTCAAGAATCTCAGGCTGGAGTGCACACCGTCTGGAAGAGCTGGTAAATAAGGGTAAGATCATCCGTCCGGCATATAAGTTCGTAGGCGTGCATAAGAAGTTCTCCGATCTGGAGGAACGTTATTGATCAAAACGGTTTGTGCAGAGGATGCAGGAACATTAAGAACAGATAGAAATATTAAAGTTTGGAAAGGTATCAGAACAATGCTGGAATTAAAGCATATAAATTACCAGGTGGAGGAGAATCATCTGGAAATCTTAAAAGATATTAATCTGACCATTGATGAACGGTTCGTGGCAGTGACGGGACCGAATGGTGGAGGAAAATCAACGCTGGCAAAGATTATTGCCGGGATCGTAGAGCCGACTTCCGGTGAAATCCTGTTAAATGGCGAGGATATTACGCCTTGCAGTATTACAGAGCGTGCCAGAAAGGGAATCAGCTACGCATTTCAACAGCCGGTCAAGTTTAAGGGAATTACCGTACAGGATCTGATCACGCTGGCAGCCGGAAAGCAGATTACAGTGGCAGAGGCATGTAGTTATCTTTCAGAGGTTGGTCTCTGTGCAAAGGATTATATTCACCGCGAGGTAAATGCCAGTCTATCCGGTGGCGAGCTGAAGCGGATCGAGATTGCGATGACGATCGCCAGAGGCGCAGAGTTTACGATTTTTGATGAGCCGGAGGCAGGAATCGATCTGTGGAGCTTCAATAACCTGATTCAGGTATTTGAAGACATGCATGAAAAAATTAATGGATCAATTCTGATCATTTCCCATCAGGAGCGGATTTTAAATATCGCAGATAAGATCATTGTGATTGCGGACGGAAAGGTTGTAAAGACCGGAACGAAGACAGAAGTGCTTCCTGAATTACTGAATGCTACAGACGCAGCATGTAAAACATTAATGGACAAGATCGTTTAGGAGGGGTTGCTATGGATAAGATTCAACAATCGCTGTTGGAGCAGGTTGCGGATCTGCATACGATTCCGGAAGGAGCGTATAATATTCGTGCCAATGGCAAGCTTGCCGGACGAAACACAACAGCCAATATAGATATTGTAACCAAAGAGGATAAGCCGGGAATCGATATTATCATTAAGCCAGGTACCAGAAATGAAAGTGTGCATATACCGGTCGTATTAAGTGAAAGCGGCTTAAAAGATATGGTATATAATGACTTTTATGTAGGTGAAAATGCAGATGTGACCATCGTCGCAGGCTGCGGAATCCATAATTGCGGTGTGGACACCTCAGAACATGATGGTATTCATACCTTTTATCTGGAGAAGAATGCGAAGGTTCGTTATATCGAGAAACATTATGGGGAAGGAGACGGAGCCGGAAAACGGATTTTAAATCCGACTACGATCATTCATGTCGGCGAGGGTGCATATCTGGAGATGATCACAGTGCAGATCAAGGGTGTCGATTCTACTGTCCGGACGACCTCCGGAGATCTGGCAGAAGGTGCGACACTGGTGGTCAAAGAAAAAATTATGACACATGGAGTCCAGCACGCAGAGACGAATTTCAGCGTGGATCTGAACGGAGCCGGCAGCAGTGCCAGTGTATCGTCCCGTTCAGTAGCCAAGGATGACTCAACCCAGTGCTTCAAGTCTGTTATTAACGGAAATGCACCATGCTCCGGACATACGGAATGCGATGCAATCATTATGGATCATGCAAAGGTAACGGCAAAACCGGAGCTGACAGCCAATCATATTGATGCCGGTCTGATCCATGAAGCGGCAATCGGAAAGATTGCCGGAGAACAGTTGATCAAGCTTATGACACTCGGCTTGACAGAAAAGGAAGCAGAAGAGCAGATCATCAACGGCTTTCTGAAGTAACCATAGAAAACAGATCATAAAAAACAGGAATCCGTGACTCCGAGGATTGGAGAGAAGATTCCTGTTTTATTGTTTATGAGTTGTTAAAATGCATGCAAGGGAATGAATCAGCGGTCTGCAATGGCATTGACATACATGTAAAATGTAATCAGATAGAGACCGGATAATCCGACCAGTGCATAAATGATCCTGGAAATCCAGGACATGTTTCCGAAAATAAAAGCGACCAGATCAAAGCTGAAGAAGCCGATCAGTCCCCAGTTTACCGCACCGATAATGGTGAGAGTAAGTGCAATACAGTCTAAAACCTTATTATGCATGGATATTTACCTCCTTTTAGCTTAGTATGAAGCCGGAGGATGGAAAATATGCAAAAAGAAAATAAATCAATTTAAAAAATTACCGGATTCATCACCGTAGATCTGATACTTTATGATCTGCATCCGCTGGTCGGTAGCAGAAATAATATCGGCGCAGTCTTTCAGATCAGCAGAAATCTGCTCGGCATGTTCCACGTCCTTTTTATAGCGCAGCTGGTGATCCAGACTTGCCCAGAAGTCCATGGCAATCGTACGGATCTGGACCTCGACCTTCATCGGTTGTTTACGGTCGGAGAAGAAGACCGGAATCTCCAGGATCAGGTGCAGGCTGCGATAACCGTTTTCCTTTGGATTCTGAATATAATCTTTGGTCTCGATCAGAGTCACATCATCCTGCTTGGTCAGCATCTGTGCCACTTCATAAATGTCATCAATAAACGGACAGATCACTCGGATGCCTGCAACATCATGCAGATTCTCAATGATGCTTTCCAGAGAAATATCATAACCCCTGGTGTGAAGCTTTTTCAGAATACTTTCCGGAGATTTGATCCGGGATTTGATGAAGGAGATCGGATTCCGCTGATAACGGATGGAAAACTCATCGTTTAAGACCTCCAGCTTGGTCTGTACTTCGCGAATCGCTCCGCGATACATCATCATCAGCTCCATGTACATATGGGCCTGGTCGGAGAATGCTTCCGGGATGGTAAAAAGTTCGTTTTCCGTGCTTTGTATATTCTGTAACTGGGTAGTGCCTGTATCCATAAAAGTACCTCTTTTCGTCTGATTCTTACAAGAATAATTCTAGCATAACCAATATAGTCGGTCAATGAAACGGATATGAAATTTTCCTTGCTTTTTTCGCAAATTAATAATACAATAAACTCGGCAGAAATTGGTTTTTCAATAAAAAACCATGAAATAAATTTACAACGGAGGGCTTAATATGAGCAATAATTCTCAATTGTCTGCAAGACAAAGAATTGATGCACTTCTGGATGAGTCCAGCTTCGTAGAAGTTGGTGCATATGTCACAGCCAGAAGTACTGATTTTAACTTGTCAGACAAAGAAACACCTGCTGACGGTGTCATTACCGGATATGGAGTCATTGATACAAATCTGGTATTTGTATACAGTCAGGATGCATCAATAATGAATGGTTCCATTGGCGAAATGCATGCCAAGAAGATTGCCAATATCTATGATATGGCAGTCAAGATGGGTGCACCGGTCATTGGATTGATCGATTGTGCAGGTTTACGTCTGCAGGAGTCTGTAGATGCCTTAAATGGTTTTGCATCCATTTATGCAAAGCAGGTAATGGCATCCGGAGTTGTTCCGCAGATCACAGCCGTATTTGGCAGCTGTGGCGGTGGTGCAGCCGTAATTCCTGGGTTAAGTGATTTCACTTACATGACAAAGGAAGAGGCTAAGTTATTTGTAAACGCACCAAACGTATTGGATGGTAACCACGTATCCAAGCTGGATACCGCCTCTGCAGAATATCAGAGTGCTAATTCCGGAAATGTGGATGGCGTATTTGAAACAGAGACAGAGGTTCTTGGACAGATCCGCCAGTTAGTTTCTGTTTTACCTGCAAATAATGAAACAGATTTATCTTATTCTGATTGTGAAGATGATCTGAATCGTGTTGTAAATGTTGAGGGTTATGTATCAGATGCAAAGTCATTACTGATCACAATTTCCGACAATCAGGCATTTATTGAGACCAAGAAGGATTATGCAAAGGATATGGTAACCGGTTTTGTACGGTTTAATGGTACAACCGTTGGTTGTGTAGCCAATCAGGGAACCGAGGGCGGTGACGTGTTATCCGTAAAGGGTGCTTATAAGGCAGCTGAGTTTGTATCCTTCTGTGATGCATTTGAGATTCCGGTACTGACAGTTACCAACGTTAAGGGCTATAAAGCAACTGTAGAAGAGGAAGCAGGTATGGCAAAGGCTGTTGCTGCCATGACTGCCGCATTTGCAGGAGCAACCGTGCCGAAGGTAAATCTGATCACCGGAGAAGCATTTGGTTCTGCTTATACAGCTATGAATTCAAAGGGCATCGGCGCAGATATCGAGTATGCTTGGCCAAAGGCTAAGATTTCTATGATGGATCCGGAAGCAGCCGTTAAGATCATGTATGCAGATGAGATTGCAGCCGCAGATGATAAGAATGCGTTGATCGCAGAGAAAAAGAAAGTATTTGCAGAGGAGCAGGCGAGTGCAATGACAGCTGCAAAGCGTGGCATTGTAGATGATATTATTGTTCCGGATGCAACCAGAAAGAGACTGGTGGCCGCATTTGAAATGCTTTATACCAAGTGCGAAGAAAAGCCGGCCAAAAAGCATGGCTCAAAGTAGTGAGGTGACAGCAGAATGAAGAAAAAACTATTAATCGCAGCTTTGTTTGCTGTTATGCTGTGCCTGTCTGCCTGCAGTAAGGAAGTTGTTTTTCCGGAAAATTTCAACGCAGAGACTTATACCAATGCGGCAGTTGAGGTAACTAAGGGCGTCCTCCAGCTTGACACAGAAGCGCTGACGATTTTTTCCAAGGATGCAGATGATTATGTGTCAGAGAGCAATCTTGGATTTGATGTAGACGTATATAAATCAGCTTGTTCCGGAACTTTAACAGCCATGGATGAGGCCGGAGAGCCGGTTGGCATTCTGGATGATATCTCTTATGAGGTATCCGGAATAGACAAGGACATTGTTACGGTAACGATTCCTGTTCAGTTTACAGATTATGTGGTAGATTATGAGTTTACATTTGAGCCGAATGAAAAGGCAGAGTATAATCCATATGTAAATACTTATAATCTGACACAGGTTGTTGTATCCGCAGAGCACACTATGGGTGAACTGATGGAGCAGGCCGGAATGAATACTTTGACCGGTATGGGTGTTGTATTTATTGTTCTGATTTTCATCAGCTTTATTATCAGTCTGTTTAAGTTCCTGCCGGGAAGCGGGGCAAAGAAGCAGGCTAAGAAAGAAGCAGAGAAGAAAGCAGAAGTTACGGTAGCAGCACCGGCAGCCGCTAAGCCGGCCGCAGAGGATCCGATGAAGGATCAGGAACTGGTAGCAGTGATCACCGCCGCTGTGATTGCAGCAAATGGAAGTGGTTCTGCAATGGTAAGCAGTGACAAGTTAGTTGTAAGATCAATCAAGAGAGTATCTCGATAATATAGGAGGACATTAGAATGAAGAATTATAGAATTACCGTAAATGGTACCGCATATGACGTAGCAGTTGAAGAATTAGGCGCAGGTGCAGCACCAGCTGCAGCCGCTCCTGTAGCAGCACCAACAGCCGCTCCGGCACCGGCCGCAGCACCGGCTCCTGCAGCAAGCACAGGCGCAGGAAGTATTGCAGTAACCTCTCCAATGCCTGGTAAGATCCTTGCAGTTAAGGCATCCGTAGGACAGGCTGTGAAGAAGGGTGATGTTGTATTAGTTCTGGAAGCTATGAAGATGGAAAACGAAGTTGTAGCACCGGAAGACGGAACGATTGCAAGTATTGATGTAGCCGTAGGTGCAGCAGTAGAAGCTGGCGATACTTTAGCAACTTTGAACTAAAGCACTGTCAAAAACAAAAACTGACAGGAGGAAAATAAATGGATTATATTATTTCAACCTTGCAAAATCTTGCCGGTCAGACAGCATTCTCTAATTTGTATTGGGGAAATTACGTTATGATACTGGTTGCACTGGTATTCCTGTACCTGGCAATTGCAAAGGGATTTGAACCATTACTTTTAGTACCAATTGCATTTGGTATGTTATTATCAAATATGTTCCCCGGCATTATAGAGGAGGGCGGTCTGCTTCATTTCTTCTACTTGCTGGATGAATGGAGTATCCTGCCTTCCCTGATTTTCCTGGGTGTAGGTGCAATGACAGACTTTGGACCACTGATTGCAAATCCGAAGAGCTTCCTGCTTGGTGCAGCGGCTCAGTTCGGTATTTATGCAGCATATTTCCTGGCAATCTTTATGGGATTCTCAGGAAAAGAGGCTGCTGCAATCTCTATTATCGGTGGTGCCGACGGCCCTACCTCTATTTTCCTGGCCGGTAAGCTTGGAATGGGTGGTACTCTGATGGGACCGATTGCCGTAGCGGCATATTCCTATATGGCACTGGTTCCTGTTATTCAGCCACCGGTTATGAAGCTTTTCACAACTGAGAAGGAACGTAAGATCAAGATGGCACAGCTTCGTCCGGTTTCAAAGCTTGAGAAGATTCTCTTCCCGATCGTTGTTACCATTGTAGTTGTATTGATTCTTCCTACAACAGCACCATTGGTAGGTATGCTGATGCTCGGTAACCTGTTCCGTGAGTGTGGTGTTGTTAAACAGTTAACAGAGACTGCTTCCAACGCATTGATGTATATCGTAGTTATCCTGCTGGGTACTTCCGTAGGTGCAACTACAACTGCGCAGGCATTCTTAAAGATCAGTACCTTAAAGATTGTTGTACTTGGTCTGATCGCGTTTATCTTCGGTACAGCAGCCGGTGTATTATTCGGTAAATTAATGTGCTGGTTAACAAAGGGTAAGGTAAATCCTCTGATTGGTTCTGCCGGTGTATCTGCAGTACCTATGGCTGCCCGTGTTTCCCAGAAGGTTGGTTCAGAAGCCGACCCTACAAACTTCCTGTTGATGCATGCAATGGGGCCAAACGTTGCAGGTGTTATCGGTACTGCGGTTGCAGCCGGAACGTTCCTGGCAATCTTTGGAGTAAAATAGCAATGAGTTTGATGTTATAACATCATGATTATATGAGACAAAAGGAGGAACTATTATGGCAGATCAGGTAGCGGCTAAGCCGGTTAAGATTACTGAAACTGTATTACGTGATGCACATCAGTCACTGATTGCAACTCGTATGACAACAGAGCAGATGTTGCCAATTATTGATAAGATGGATCAGGTGGGTTATCATTCTGTAGAGTGCTGGGGCGGTGCAACATTCGATGCATCCCTGCGTTTCCTGCATGAGGACCCATGGGAAAGACTTCGTAAGTTAAGAGACGGATTCAAGCATACAAAGCTGCAGATGTTATTCCGGGGACAGAATATTCTGGGATACAGCCCATATGCAGATGACGTAGTTGAGTACTTTGTACAGAAGTCAATTGCAAACGGTATTGATATCATTCGTATTTTTGACTGTCTGAATGATCTTCGGAATCTGGAGACAGCTGTAAAGGCAGCCAACAAGGAAAAGGGACATGCACAGGTTGCACTTTCTTATACTTTAGGTGATGCTTATACTCTGGATTACTGGAAGGATATGGCAAAGAGAATTGAGGATATGGGTGCAGATTCCATCTGTATCAAGGATATGGCTGGTCTTTTGGTTCCTGTTAAGGCTACAGAACTGGTACAGGCATTAAAGGAAGGAACCAAGCTTCCAATCCAGCTGCATACACATTATACTTCCGGTGTAGCTTCTATGACATACATGAAGGCAGTAGAAGCAGGTTGCGATATCATTGATACTGCAATGTCACCACTTTCTATGGGTACTTCACAGCCTGCAACTGAGGTTATGGCTAAGGCATTTGAAGGAACTCCATATGATCCAGGATTTGATCAGAACCTGTTGGCAGAAATCGCCGATTACTTCCGTCCACTTCGTGAGCAGTGGTTAGAGAGCGGTCTGTTAAGTCCAAAGGTTATGGGCGTTAATATCAAGACCCTGTTATATCAGGTACCTGGTGGTATGTTATCCAACCTTGTTTCCCAGTTAAAGGAAATGAAGGCTGAGGATAAGTTTGATGCCGTACTGGAAGAGGTTCCAAGAGTTCGTAAGGACTTTGGTGAGCCACCGCTTGTTACACCAAGTTCTCAGATCGTTGGTACCCAGGCTGTATTAAATGTAGTTATGGGCGAGCGTTATAAGATGCTGACCAAAGAGTCTAAGGATCTGTTAGCAGGCAAGTATGGTCAGACTGTTAAGCCGATGAATCCGGAGGTTCAGAAGAAGGCGCTTGACAGCCTTGGCATGAAGGAGCCAATCACATATCGTCCGGCCGATGATATTGAACCGCAGCTTCCTAAGCTTGAGAAAGAAATGGCTCAGTACAAGCAGCAGGATGAGGATGTATTATCTTATGCACTGTTCCCACAGGTAGCAACGGACTTCTTTAAGTACCGTGAGGCACAGCAGAAGAAGGTAGACGAGTCTGTAGCAGATACAGAGAATAAGGTATATCCGGTATAATTATTAATAATCAGAAATTACCCCGTGAAACGGGATAGGATCATGAGGCTGTCGCAGAAACAGGAACTGTCAATGTGGCAGCCTTATCTATTTATGATATTTATTTTGTAAAATGGACTTCTCATAATATAGGAGATTAATATGTCAAAGGTAATTGTGGTAGGCGGCGGTGCTGCCGGTATGATGGCGGCGATTGCAGCTGCACGGAAAGGACATTCGGTCCTTTTGCTGGAAAAAAATGAAAAGCTCGGAAAGAAACTATTTATTACAGGAAAGGGAAGATGCAACCTGACGAATGCCTGTGATACGAATGAATTATTTACGAATATTATAACGAATCATAAGTTTTTATATAGTGCGGTGTATGGATTTGATAACTGGATGACCTATTCTTTTTTTGAAGATTTAGGAGTACATCTGAAAATAGAACGTGGCAACCGGGTGTTCCCGGAGTCGGATCATTCCTCAGATGTGATCCGTGGACTGGAACAGGAGCTGAAACGTCTGAAGGTACAGATCCGATTAAGAACAGTAGTAACGGCACTCTGTGCAGAACAGGGAGCGGTTACCGGTGTGAAAGTGAAATCGTTCTGCCGGGATGGAAAGGATGGCAAAAATGGAAAACAAAAGAGTGAGACTCTTTCAGCAGATGCAGTGATCCTGACAACCGGCGGCTGTTCTTATGCAAGCACCGGATCAACCGGAGATGGTTATGGTTTTGCAGAAAAGCTGGGACATACCTTGTCCGTACCGGAGCCGTCTCTGGTACCGTTTGTAATGCAGGAGCAATGGTGTAAGGACTTAATGGGCTTAACGCTTAAAAATATTGCGATTCAGGTAAAAAACGGTAAAAAAATGATTTATGAAGGATTTGGAGAGCTGTTGTTCACTCATTTTGGTGTCAGCGGTCCACTGGTTTTGACTGCCAGTACCAGATTAAAGGGATATCTGGAGGGATATGATTTCAGGGCAGAGGATCGTGGCAAGCTGCAGGATACGATCAGACAACAGGATATGATGTTGAAACAGCCGCTGGACCTGTTCGTGGATCTGAAGCCGGCATTATCGGAGGAACAGCTGGATGAACGGCTGCAGAAGGATTTTTTCCGTTATCAGAATCGGCAGCTTCAGAATGCAATGGATGATCTGCTTCCAAAGAAATTAATTCCAATCGTGATCAGTCTTAGCGGTATTCCGGCAGATAAAAAGGTGAATATTCTGACGAAGGAAGAACGGTTGACACTGGTTCATACGCTTAAAAAAATGCCGATGCATATTTTAGGATGTCGCGGATTTCAGGAAGCGATCATTACCAGAGGCGGTATAAACGTAAAGGAAATCAATCCGCAGACGATGGAGTCAAAGCTGGTATCCGGACTTTATATTGCAGGAGAATTACTGGATACGGATGCGGTAACCGGTGGCTTTAATCTCCAGATTGCCTGGAGTACCGGATATGCTGCCGGTAATGCCATTGAGTAGAAGGGTGGAAAATCAATGTATAAGATCATGCTTGTAGAAGATGATGAAAATATGGCAAATGTAATGCGGACACAGCTGCAGGCCTGGGGCTATGAGGTATATTGCATTCAGAATTTTCAGAAGGTTACGGAGGAATTTCTGGCAGTAGAACCACAGCTGGTTCTGCTGGATATTATGCTGCCGTTTTTCAATGGATACCACTGGTGCAGTGAGATACGGAAGCATTCCAATGTCCCGATTCTTTTTATATCTTCGGCATCGGATAATATGAATATCATCATGGCAATGAATATGGGTGGAGATGATTTCATTGCAAAACCATTTGATCTGAACGTGCTGCTTGCCAAGGTACAGGCAATCCTTCGAAGAACCTATGATCTGACGGGTTCAATCCCGGTACTGGAGCATAAGGGCGCAATTTTAAATCTGAATGATATGACATTACATTACGGAGAACAGATACTTGATCTGACCCGGAATGAGTTCCGGATCCTGCAGACCCTGCTAGAGCAAAAGGGAAAAGTAGTCAGCCGGAATACATTGATGATGCGGCTCTGGGAGATTGATTCTTATGTAGAGGAAAATACACTGACTGTAAACATCAACCGTTTACGGAAAAAACTGGTGGAGATCGGTTTGGAGGATTATATTAAGACAAAGGTTGGATGTGGCTATATTATTGAATAGTGATGCATAGAAATGTGGAGGGGTACCGTGAAGGACAGGTTTCGGATTCTTGGAAAATATATAAGACAACACCGGAATGGCGCTATTCTGTTGTTTGTCTGTGCAGCGGTTTTACATATAGTTCTTTATCTGTATAAGATTAATCCGGAGATTATTCTGTATGCGGATGCAATCTGTCTGTTGATCCTTCTGGTAAGTGTAGGGGTCGGATTCGCCGGTTATTACCGGAGATGGAAGACGATTCATATGATAGACAGCAGGGAAACTGTAGCAGAGAGAATTCCGGCACCTGCGACTGCGATAGAAGAGGAATATAGTCGGATCATAAGTATGATACAGGAGCAGTATGGAACGGATATGCAGAGCTGGAATCAGGAGCGTAAGAACAGTCTGGAGTTTTATGCGACCTGGGTGCATCAGATTAAGGTTCCGATCGCAACGATGAAGCTGGTATTGCAGAGCGAGGATACAGAGGAGAACCGGGAGCTTCTGGCGGAGCTTTTCCGGATAGAACAATATGTAAACATGGTCTTAAATTATTATCGGCTGGAAGGAACCGAGACGGATTTCGTGTTCCGGGACATGGATCTGGATGACGGCATCCGACAGGTGATCCATAAATATGCAGGACAATTTATTCGGAAGAAGATTCGCCTGGATTTTCAGGAAACAGGACAGACGATTCTGACGGATGAGAAGTGGTTTCTGTTTCTACTTGAACAGATTATTTCCAATGCGGTTAAATATACAAATGCCGGAACGATTACTATCCGTGGAGAAGGCGAAGGTGTTCTGGCTGTTACAGATACCGGGATCGGCATTGCACCGGAGGATATTCCAAGAATTTTTGAAAAAGGATTTACCGGTTATAACGGAAGAATGGATAAGAAAGCAACCGGTCTCGGACTATATCTGTGCAAAAAGACAGCAGACAAATTATCGATACGGTTACAGGTGACCTCGGAGGTCGGTGTCGGAACGACCGTCCGGATTTACGCAGGAAAGGAGTCACTGTTAACGGATTAAAGGACATTTCGTATCTTACAAAAATGTCACATGGAACGGAAAAGTGTCACCGGATCAGATGGAGAACCTTTACCTGAAAAAATATAATAGAGTCATAAAACAACGGTATGACAAGAATACCGGATAATCAGGAGGTTTCTATGACAATATTAGAAGTAAATAATCTGAAAAAAGTCTATACCACCAGACTGGGTGGCAATCAGGTGCAGGCGTTAACGGATGTCAGCTTTTCTGTGGAACAGGGCGAATATGTGGCGATTATGGGCGAGTCCGGATCCGGTAAGACGACGCTGCTTAATATTCTGGCTGCACTGGATAAACCAACGGCCGGAGAGGTATTGCTGGATGGAAAGAAACTATCGGATGTAAAGGAACGACAGTTATCTGCCTTTCGGCGGGACAATCTTGGATTCGTATTTCAGGAGTTTAATTTGCTCGATACTTTTTCGCTAAAGGATAATATTTTATTGCCGCTGGTGCTGGCAGGTGAGCGGTATGCTCAGATGCAGATCCGTTTGAAGCCGCTGGCAAAGAAGCTCGGCATTCAGGAGCTGCTGGAGAAATATCCGTATGAGGTATCCGGTGGACAGAAGCAGAGAACTGCGGTCGCACGAGCACTGATCACAAACCCGAAGCTGATTCTGGCAGATGAACCGACAGGTGCACTGGATTCCAGATCGACCTCGGAGCTGTTAAAGGTATTCGATCAGGTTCATGAGGAAGGACAGACAATCCTCATGGTAACACATTCCGTGACGGCGGCCAGTCATGCAAGCCGGGTTCTGTTTATTAAGGATGGTCAGGTGTTTCATCAGCTATACCGGGGCAACAGTACGCTGGAGGAACAGTATCAGAAGATCACCAATACATTGACAATGCTTCTGACAGGTGGTGATCAGTATGAATAAAGTGTTTTATCCGCGTCTGGCAGCAAGTAATATCAGAAAGAATATGCAGGTCTATCTGCCATATATCATCACTTGTATATTATCGATCGCAATGTACTATATCATGCATTCCATATCCGCCAATACAGATATTATGGATATGGGAAATACCGGTGTGTTTCTGTTAAGGATTCTTGGATACGGGCGATATATCATTGCTTTATTCGGAGCGATATTTCTGTTTTACACCAACAGCTTTCTGATGAAACGCAGGAAACAGGAAATCGGTCTGTTTCACGTGCTGGGAATGGAGAAACGGCATATTCTGATAGTTATTGCATTTGAAACCCTGTATATTGCCGGAATCAGTCTGGCCGCAGGACTTCTGGCCGGAATCTTATTTGAAAAGCTGGCATATCTGATATTGCTGAAACTGGTTGATTTTGACATTGTATTTGGGTTCCATATTTGTAAAGAAGCGCTGCTTACAACACTTGTTTTATTTGCAATTGTATTTGGATTGATCTATATAAAATCCGTGTTATCCGTGGTATGTTCCAAGCCGATTGAACTGTTAAAGGGGAATGCGGTCGGAGAGCGCGAGCCGAAAGCCAAGTGGGCACTGGCGGTGCTTGGTATCCTTTGTATCGGAAGCGGCTATTATATTTCAGTTACGACACAGAATCCACTGCGGGTTCTGGGGCTGTTCGCACTGGCTGTGTTGCTTGTAATTGTCGGTACGTATCTGCTCTTTACGACAGGAACGATCACATTGTTAAAGCTGCTTAAGAAAAATAGACACTATTATTATCAGACGAAGCATTTCGTATCGGTATCCGGTATGCTCTACCGAATGAAACGGAATGCGGTCGGACTGGCGAATATCTGTGTACTGTCAACCATGGTACTGGTCATGTTGTCAACGACTATCAGCATGTGGTTTGGTCTTGAGGATGCTATCCGTAAGATGTATCCGAGTGATATCATGATGACGGTGGAAGCAGAGCAGATTCCGGAAGATTTGAATGACGCCATTAATCAGTGTATCGAGGAAGAGTCGTTGGAGGTAAAGCAGCAGTATGTGTATCCATATTATGATTTTGCGGCCTTGAAAGAAGAGAATGTGCTGGAAGCAGACATCAATGCGTTCTCATCTGTCGGGAAATCTAATATATGCTACTGTTTTCTGATCAGCATTGATGATTATAACCGGGTATCCGGAGAGAATATCAAGCTGCAGGATGGGGAAAGTCTGGTTTATTGCCGGCAGGATCCGTTTAAGCAGGATACATGGAAGCTATATGATGAGACCTATCAGATCGATGAGACCTATCAGATTAAAGAACATCTGCAGGATTTTATTCCAATCTATTCAAACAGTATCTTTACAGAAGCGTATATGGTAATGACAGAGGCAGATATTCAGAGAATCATAGAAACCATGCAGGCAAATCAGGGAGATCTGGCCGGAGGCGTCAGCTGCCTGGAAGGCTTTGACTTTGCCGGCACCACACAGGAAAAGCATGTACTTTATCAGAAGATAGAACAGAAATTTGCAGATCAGGGATGGTTTGAGGGAAACTATGTCCAGTTGTTTGAACAGAGCAGTATCCGGGAAACGTTCCTGAATGCATATGGCGGACTTTTGTTTATCGGTATATTCCTCGGGATCCTGTTTACGGTGGCAACCATTCTGATCATATATTATAAACAGATATCAGAGGGCTATGAAGATCACGATCGATATGTTATTATGCAGAAGGTAGGAATGAGCCGGGAGGAAGTGAAAGCATCTATCCGGTCACAGATTCTGACGGTATTTTTCCTGCCACTGGTGACAGCGGCCATTCATGTCCTGTTCGCATATCCGGTTATTGAACGGTTATTGCGGATGGTACAGCTGGATAATCGGATGCTGTTTATCGGATGCATTTTTGGATGTGTACTGATATTCGGCATTTTATACGCATGCGTCTATGCAATTACGTCCAGAGTATATTATAAGCTGGTACAATGGTCATAGAATATAACGAAAAAGACAGGAAGGGTAGTATTATCTGCCATGATAACAGCATGGACAGAAATGCAGAAATGCGATATAATCAAATAAGATAGTATAATAAGGCAGGAATCCATACGGATTCCTGTTTTTCAAGGAGGATATATAAGTTATGGCAAGTGTGGCAATTGACGGACCGGCAGGGGCAGGAAAAAGCACGATTGCAAAGCTGGTAGCGAAGAAGCTGGGGGCAGTTTATGTGGATACCGGTGCGATGTATCGGGCAATCGCGGTTTATTTTCTCAGAAATCATCTGGATCCGGAGAATCCGGAGCAGGTGGCGCAGGCATGTCAGAAGCTGGAGGTAGCGATCAGCTATGAGAATGGTGCCCAGCAGGTATGGTTAAATGGCGAGAATGTGACCGGAGAGCTTCGGACAGAGGCGGTCGGAAATATGGCATCGAAGTCCTCGGCAAAACAGCCGGTACGTGATAAGCTGCTGCAATTACAAAGAGATATGGCGGTTCGTCAGAATGTAGTAATGGATGGCCGGGACATTGGTACCAATGTCCTGCCGGATGCAGAGGTGAAGATCTTTCTGACTGCATCTTCCGCAGAGCGGGCAAGACGTCGGTACGAAGAGCTGGTGGAAAAGGGAGAAGCCTGTGATATTCATCAGATTGAAGCAGATATCATCAAACGGGATGAGCAGGATATGAATCGTGCGATTGCTCCGTTAAAGCAGGCAGAGGATGCCTATTATCTGGATAGCTCGGAGCTTACGATCGATGAGGTTGTGGACTGTATTCTGAAGCAGTGTAAGGAGAAACGGATATGGAAATCATAATGGCGAAAACAGCCGGATTTTGTTTCGGTGTAAAACGGGCCGTGGATACTGTTTACGAAGAAGTTGAAAAACATAAAGACAAGCCGGATCACCCGGTTTATACCTATGGGCCGATCATTCATAATGAAGAGGTGGTCAACGATCTGGCGGATAAGGGCGTAAAGGTTATCCATAACCTGGAGGAGCTGCGACAGATTCATAAGGGCAGTATTGTAATCCGGTCACACGGAGTAGAAAAGAAGGTTTATGATCTGATCAATGAGCAGGGACTGGAGCTGGTAGATGCGACTTGTCCGTTTGTCCTGAAAATCCATAAAATCGTTCGGGAGGAATCCGAAAAAGGAAACCGGATTTTGATCATCGGAAATGATTCCCATCCGGAAGTAGAGGGAATCAAAGGGTGGTGTAAAACCAGACCAATTGTGGTGGAAACGGAAGAAGATATCGATTCTATCGACATAAAACAAGGGGAGAAACTGGTAATTGTATCCCAAACGACATTTAATAACAAGAAATTTCAAGATTTAGTTGAAATTATTTCAAAAAAAGGGTATGATATATGTGCTTGTAATACGATCTGTAATGCGACCGAGGCAAGACAGAAAGAAGCAGCGCTGATTGCCGGAGAAGTAGATGCAATGATCGTTATAGGCGGTAAGAATAGCTCAAACACACAGAAGCTATATGCTATCAGCAAACATGAATGTGCAAATACTTACTATATACAGACACTCGTTGATTTGGATTTGACTGCTTTTGAATCCGTAAGTAGGGTAGGTATTACTGCAGGGGCATCTACCCCAAATAATATTATTAAGGAGGTTCATGACAGCATGTCAGAATTAAGTTTCGAAGAATTATTACAGGAAGATGAAAAGAATCGTACCCAGGTAGCTCCGGGTAAATTAGTGGAAGGTGAAGTATTAAGCGTTAAGCCGGATGAGATCATTGTAAACATCAATTACAAGTCTGAAGGTGTGATTACCAGAGCTGAGTATACCAATCAGCCAAATGCCGATCTGACTACTATGGTTCAGCCGGGCGACAAGATTACAGCAAAGGTAATCAAGAATAACGATGGTGAAGGACAGGTTGCTTTATCTTATAAGCGTGTAGCACAGGATAAGGCAAACGATATGTTAGAGGCTGCTTGTGAAGAAGGTAAGGTATTAACCGGTAAGGTTGTTCAGGTTCAGGATGGCGGACTGACTGTTCTTTATGAAGAGAGCAAGATATTCATTCCGGCAAGTCTGGTATCTGATACTTATGAGAAGAATCTTGAGAAGTATATGGATCAGGAGATTGAGTTTGTAATTACAGAGTGCAATCCTCGTAAGAGAAGAGTGATCGGTAACCGTAAGATGCTTCTGGTTGCTAAGAAAGAAGAGGCTCAGAAGGCATTATTCGAAAGAATTGAAGTTGGCATGACTCTGGAAGGTACTGTTAAGAATGTAACAGACTTCGGTGCATTCGTTGATTTAGGTGGTGCTGACGGTCTGCTTCACATTTCAGAGATGTCATGGGGCAGAGTTGAGAATCCTAAGAAGGTATTAAAGGTTGGCGATGTTGTTAAGGTATTTATTAAGGATATCCAGGGCACAAAGATCGCACTTAGTATGAAGTTCCCAGAGGCTAACCCATGGGCAAATGCAGCTGAGAAGTATGCAATCGGTACTGTTGTAACCGGTAAGGTTGCAAGAATGACAGATTTCGGCGCATTCGTTGAATTAGAGCCGGGTGTTGATGCATTACTGCATGTTTCACAGATTGCTAAGGAGCACATTGACAAGCCATCATCTGTATTATCAATCGGTCAGGAAATCACAGCTAAGATTGTTGACTTCAAGGAAGCAGACAAGAAGATCAGCCTGAGCATGAAGGCATTACTTCCGGATGATGAGGAAGCTGAAGAAGAGACAACTGAAGAGTAATCAAAAATCTCATAGTAACATTGGATAGGAGGGAAATCATTCAGATTTCCCTCCTACTCAGTTATATAGGAAAACAGGGTGGGGCGAGATATGACAGATTATGAAGTATTTAAAAAGCAGATACTGGAGCTGACCGGAATTGATCTGAATGCCTATAAGGAGCGGCAGATGAAGCGGAGAATCACAACGCTGTCCTTAAAATACGGCTTTCAGACCTATGAGGAGTTTTATCAGGATTTAAAGAAGAATGCAGAACGCAGGAAACAGTTTCTAAATTATCTGACAATAAATGTTTCGGAGTTTTATCGGAATCCGATGCAGTGGCAGACACTGGAGGAGAAGGTGATTCCGGATCTGATTGAGGAAAATAAGGGTGAACTGAGAATCTGGAGCGCGGCCTGTTCAACCGGGGATGAGCCGTATACCATTATTATGATGATGAAGGAGAAGTTTCCGAAGGTTCCGGTGAAGCTGTTGGCAACGGATTTGGATGATGAAGTGCTTGCGTTTGCAAAGCAGGGATTATATCCACAAAAAAGCCTGGCAAATCTGCCTGAAAAATATGTCCAGAAGTATTTCCGGGAGGTAAAACCGGGATATTATCAGATTGCGGAATCTATTATGAAGGAAGTGGAGTTCCGGCAGCATAATCTGCTGGCAGATCCTTATGGTAAGAATTATGACCTGATCGTATGCAGGAATGTATTGATCTATTTTACAGAAGAGGCCAAGATCGAAGTCTTTAAAGAGTTTCATAAGTCTCTGCGTAAGGATGGCTATCTGTTCATTGGCAGTACCGAGCAGATTCTGCAGGCACGCTCCATTCATTTTGAACCGGAGTACTCATTTTTTTATAAAAAAGAAGAGATAAGATAATCCATCCAGAAGCGGATATTTTCAGACAGTTCCGGCTTCCATTCGGCATAAGAAATGGAGTCGGAGCTGTTCTTTTTATATAGCTTATCGGGTCTGCAGGCGAGTCCCTGCGGACAGGGAAAGAAAACAGAGGTGAGTCTTAAAAAACCGTTTTCTTTGGTTGCTTTCTGTTTATAATCGGTATCTACGAATGCCGCAATACTTTTATGCATAACGGTATCTTCAATCGGAAGATAGTAATAATCCTTCCAGTTCTTCAGATAATAACGAAGCTCTCCTTTCCATAAAGGAATGAACAATGCTCCGCAAGTGCCGGAAATCTGAAGGCTGCCATATACAGTTTCCTTCTTGTAGCAGAGCGGAATCGACTGCGGAAAGGTCAGGGTCAGAGCGAGGCAGGATGCCTGTTCCTGTACTGTGATCAGTTGAAATTCATGGGCTGCCAGTGATTCAAAGGATAATAAACGCAGCATGGGAATCATAGCCAGAATATCGTCATAGTTGTGCTGTAAAAGCATTCTCTGCAGATCTTTGCTCTGTTCTTTTAAATAGGTCTTATAGATCTTTATCAGTTCTCCGCCGGAATACGGATCGGTTCTTGGAATATCAAGAGCTTGCTGCACGGTCTTCAACTTTAGATCAGTCAGAGCAAGACCGGAACGGTAAGGCTTGATCAACTTATATAAATCAACACTTTCAAGTGACTCCAGAGATGGAATTGCATGCTCGAAATACTGACCGGAGGTTAAGGTCTGATACTGGATATATTTTTCTTTCAGATACCGGAGATCAAAGCCGTCTCCGTTGAAATGGATCAGAGTATGAAATGAGGAAATAACATGCAGGAAAGTATCCAGGATGGTCAGCTCCGAACGTCCGTCATCATTGAAGAGCAGCTGGTAATGCCAGGAATCGTCTGAATAGAAACACATTCCGATCAGGTATAGCATCGTATTCCCGGCTGAAAAACCGGTTGTTTCAATGTCAAACAGCAGGACATCTGCCGGCTGGTATCGGAGCTCCAAGTTGTAAAGTTCAGATTGATTTAGGGTTCCTGTGTATGTTTTCATGCTTATTCCTCGGTCTGTCAGATCAATAAATTACTATCGTTCATTATAACAAACTATCAGGTGTTTTGCAGTTATTTTTTGCTTAATGAGGATTTCTATGCTATACTAATGTACAAAAAGAACTGGAGGCGGCTATGTTAGCATATATACGTGGAACATTGGAAGAAATGTCTGAGGATTCTGTGATCCTGGATCATCAGGGAATGGGATATCAGATTTATATGTCGGCATTGGATATCAGTGAGCTTCCCGGTATCGGCCGGTCCGTTCTCATTTATATACATATGAATGTCCGGGAAGATGGAATCAGTCTGTACGGATTCCGGACGAAGCAGGCGAAAGAAATCTTCCGGCTGTTGATCGGGATTTCGGGTGTCGGACCGAAGGCGGGTATGGCATTGCTGTCGGCATTGTCAGTCGCAGATATTCAGATGGCAGTATTAAGCGGAGATGCGAAGTCATTAACAAAGGCTAACGGTATCGGAATGAAGGGCGCACAACGCATTATTATGGAGCTGCATGATAAGATTGAGCTGGAATCTATGCTGGAACCAAGGGACGATCAATCCATGGCAGAGTCTGCAGGGACAGTGGCTGACGAAGATATTACCGCTTCGGTTGCGATGGCACTGGTGAGTCTCGGGTATTCGCAATTGGAGGCAATGCAGGCAATCCGCAGAGTGGATGCCGCACAGGAAATGAATACGGAAGAGCTGCTGAAGGCGGCATTAAAGAAATTAATATAACGGTGCAGACCGGGAATGGATAGAACAGAATGAACAATCGGATTATTACAACTGAATTTACGGAAGAGGATGTGGCGATCGATGGAAGCCTGCGACCGAAATATCTGGATGATTATATCGGACAGGAGAAGGTGAAGAATAACCTGAAGGTATTCATTGAAGCGGCAAAGCAACGCGGGGAATCGCTGGATCATGTTCTGTTATATGGCCCACCGGGTCTTGGCAAAACAACGCTGGCATCGATCGTAGCCAACGAGATGAAGGTAAACTTAAAGATTACTTCGGGACCGGCGATTGAGAAACCGGGAGAGCTGGCGGCGATTTTAAATAATTTATCGGAACATGATGTTCTTTTTATTGATGAGATCCACCGGTTGAACCGTCAGGTGGAAGAGGTTTTGTATCCGGCGATGGAGGATTTTGCAATTGATGTCATGATCGGTAAAGGAGCGGCTGCGAGATCTATCCGGTTGGATCTACCGCATTTTACATTGATCGGAGCGACAACCAGAGCAGGCATGCTGACAGCACCGTTAAGAGACCGGTTCGGTGTGGTAAATCGTCTGGAGTTTTATACCGTGCCGGAGCTGACGGACATTCTGGAGCGCTCCGCCTATGTACTGGGGATTGAGATCGATACTGCCGGCGCGGTTGAAATCGCGAAGCGGTCGAGAGGAACTCCGAGACTGGCCAATCGTTTATTAAAACGTGTGCGAGATTTTGCAGAGGTGGAATATCAGGGCGGTATCACCTATGAGATTGCACAGAATGCCCTGGACCGGCTGGAGGTAGATACGCTGGGTCTGGATGAAACAGACAGGAACCTTCTATGGACTATGATTGAGAAATTCGGAGGAAAGCCGGTCGGACTGGAAACATTGGCTGCAGCGGTCGGAGAAGATGCCGGAACAATTGAGGATGTATATGAACCATATCTGATTAAAAACGGATTTATAAACAGGACCCCACGGGGACGGGTGGTAACAGAGCTGTGTTATCAGCATTTCGGATTACAGCATGAAAACGCAAAGAACGAATAAGGAGGAACAGTATGGCAGAGAAAAAAGACACACCGGTAATTATTAACGGAAAGGTTTATACCCTGAGTGGATACGAGAGTGAGGAGTATCTGCAGAGTGTTGCATTGTATATCAATAACAAGATTTCCGAATGCAAGGGAAGCGAGCATTACCGGAAGCTGAGTGCAGAACACCAGGGAATCCTTCTGGCTCTTAATATTGCAGATGATTATTTTAAGGCGAAGAAGCAGGCTGAAGCCAGTGAGAAGCAGGAAGATGAGAAGGAAAAACAGCTTTATGATCTGAGACATGAGGTGATTGAGACCAGAATCAAGCAGGAATCCGCATTAAAGCTGGTAGAAGAATATAAAGAGCAGGTGAATGCACTTCAGCGTAAGATCATCCAGCTGGAGGCAGAGCATGGAAGAAATGAGGAAAAATAACAAACAGCCGGAAATATTGGCGCCGGCAGGCTCCTTTGAAATTATGAAGCAGGCCTTTCAGGCAGGAGCAGATGCCGTGTATCTGGGAGGACAGGCGTTTGGAGCCAGAGCATATGCGTCTAATCTGTCAGACCGGGAGCTTGTTCAGGCAATCGAATATGCCGGAATGCATGGAAAGAAATTATATCTGACGACCAATACACTGGTGAAGGAATCAGAGCTGGAAGCGTTGCGAACATTCCTGCGTATTCCGTATGAAGCAGGTTTACACGCGGTAATTGTTCAGGATATGGGCGCATTATCCATGATCCATGCAGAATATCCGGAGCTGGAGCTTCATGCGAGTACCCAGATGAGTATTACAACACCACAGGCATGTCAGATGTTAAAAGAGCTTGGGGTATGCAGGGTAGTCCCTGCCAGAGAATTATCCATGCAGGAGATTTCAGTGATCAAGGAGCAGGGTGGCGTTGATATTGAAGTATTTGTTCATGGGGCACTTTGCTATTCTTATTCGGGCAGATGCCTGATGAGCAGTCTGATCGGTGGCAGAAGCGGAAATCGGGGACGCTGTGCCCAGCCGTGCCGGCAGTTATATAAAGACCGAAGTGGACGGGAGCAGTATCTGTTAAGCCCGAAAGATCTCTGTGCTTTGGATACAGTCCCGCAGCTGATTGAAGCGGGTGTAGATTCCTTCAAGATAGAAGGAAGAATGAAACGGGCAGAATATGTGATTTCTGCTGTGCAGGCATACAGACAGGCTGTTGATGCATATATGGATCAGAGAGTGTTTCAGACAGAGCAGAGAAAGCAGGAACTGGCAGATATATTTAACCGCGGAGGGTTTACGGACGGATATTTTTCCATGCATAATGGAAAAGCTATGATGTGTATGGAGCGGAATAACCATAACGGCATTTGTCTCGGAGCAGTACAGGCCGTTCAGGGAGGTACGGTGACCATCCGGCTAAGAGAGGATTTAAATATCGGAGACGTGTTGGAAATCCGAACACGGAGCGGTGAGAATATCGAGCTGACATCCGGAAAGACAGGCAGAGCAGGACAAGAGGTTATATTAAATGCATCCAGGCTGCGGCAGATCCGGAACGGAGATCTGGTCTACCGTACGAAAAACAAGCAGCTTGCAGAAGCTTTGCTTGAGGAAAATGAGCGACACCAATTGAAAGAAAAAGTTCACATTTCCGTTATTCTGCGGAAAGACTTATCTGCTACAATCAAAATGTCAAGTGATAATGAAACAGTAACGGTCACCGGCGGTATTGTAACGACGGCAGAAAAACAGCCGTTGACAGAGACCGTGATCCGGGAGAAGCTTGGAAAGCTTGGAGATGCTCCGTTTGAGATAGCGCAGATCAAACTTGATATGGATGAGAATATATTCTTTTCCATGAAGGAGTTTAATCAGCTGCGACGGGAGGCATTAAGCCGGCTAGAGAAGCAATGCAGAGAGCACTGTCACAGAATCGATACGGTATTATCAGAGTTCTCGGGTGTACAGAAGCAGAATGCAGAACCGGAGATCTTGGAAATGAAGGACTGTGAAGAGAACACTCAGGTGAGAAGACTGGCTGTCACGATTGCAACGAAAGAACAACTTCGGGTAGCAATGCAGGCAGAAGCGGTATATCGAATCGATATCGAGCTTGAGTCATTTCCGGATTCAGATATCGTTAATATGATCGGGCAGATCCGGGAACACGGAAAGCTCGCATATCTGGCACTGCCGCATTGCTATCGGCAGAACATGAAGGAACGAATCTGCCGGATGTTCCGGACAGAAGCAGATGGTTGCCTGTTAAGAACCATTGATGAAGTGGCACTTTGGAAGGAAAACGGCAGACAGATGCCGGCAGTGCTTGATTATTCTGTTTATACATATAATCATGAGACGGCCAGAATCTGTCAGGAAGCGTTTGGCTGTCATGCTTTGACACTTCCGATGGAATTAAATCGGAAGGAACTGGAAGATCTGATAATGCATACACCTGAAATACACTGGGAATGGGTGTTATATGAACAGCCGGCAGTCATGATTTCCGCACAGTGCGTTTATAAGAACAGGGATAAGTGTGAGAAGAGAAATGCGGCTGAGCTGGAGTTTTTCAATGCACACGGCGATACTTATATTGCAAAAGCAGTTTGTAAGGAATGTTATAATATCATTTATCAGAAGAAACCGATATCTCTGCTGGACAGAAGATATGATCTGGCGAAGATCAGAGACTATCGGATCGTACTGACGACCGAAAACGGAAGTCAGGCGGAGAAAATACTGGCATTCAGGCCGGAGGGGAACTGCCAGGAAGGTCACTACAAGAAAGGAATCGAGTAAGAATGATTACGGTAATCACGATCATTTCACAATATATAGGGATTGTGCTGCTGACCATTTACGGATGGTTATGCTTCAGTGTATTCAGGTCGACCGATAAGACTGTGAGAGAACGCAAGCTGACCAAGCAGATCATTTTGATTTTTGCGGTTCATTTTCTCTGGTATCTGACGTTGTTCTTAAAAACAGAATCCATAAAGATTTTGATTCTGTATGGTGCACAGATCCTGATGGCGGTATTATATATGGTGCTGTATCACCGGTATTATCCGCGATCCTCCAGATTGATCACCAACAATATGTGTATTCTGTTGTTGTTCGGTTATACAATGCTGACACGGCTTAATTTCAGTCTGGCGATCAAGCAGTTTTTGATCGCGACAGTCACACAGATCCTGGTCAGCTTCATTCCATGGATCATGCTGCAGAAGCTGGAACTCAGAAAACATTATTATCTGTATGGCATATTAGGAATTCTGACGCTGCTGACGGTATTTATACCGGGCAATGGTCTGATACATGGAATTTCACAGTACGGTGCCAGAAACTGGCTGGCATTTGAACTTCCATATGATATCACGATCTCACTTCAGCCATCGGAATTTGTGAAGATATTGTTTGTATTCTTTGTTGCCAGTATTTTGGCGAAGAGCACGGAGTTTAGGCAGGTTATGATCGCTACCGGATTTGCGGCGGCACATATCGGGGTGCTGGTACTGGAAAAAGATCTGGGTGGTGCACTGATCTTTTTTGTGATCTATGTCACGATGCTATATGTAGCGACCAGAAGACCACTTTATTTCTTCGGATGTCTGAGTGGTGTCTGTGTTCTGGGCGGCTTTGCATTCCTGCTGTTCCGAAAACAGCTGTTCCAGCATGTTATGGTCCGGGTACAGAACTGGCTGAATCCGTGGGCGGACGTTGATAACAGCGGCTATCAGATCGCACAGTCATTATTTGCGATCGGTTCCGGCGGATGGTTTGGCTCCGGACTGATGGATGGTATGCCTGAGAAAATTCCGGTGCGGGAAAGTGATTTTATTTTTTCGGCAATCGCAGAAGAAATGGGCGTGTTTACAGCATTGATCCTGATTCTGATCTGCTTTAGTGTATTTATCGGATTCATAGATATTGCAATGCGTTCCAAGCATATTTTCTATAAGAATATGGCATTTGGATTTGCTGTCTGCTATATATTCCAGATTCTGTTAAATATCGGTGGAGCGACCAAGTTTATTCCGTCAACCGGTGTGACACTTCCGCTTGTCAGTTACGGTCTGAGTTCTGTAACCAGTACGCTGATTATTTTCCAGATCATACAGGGAATTAACATTATTACGACCAGAGAGGCTGAGAAAATTGAACGAGAAAAAGAAAAAATCCTCCTCGCCGGTGAATCCCCGGAGTTTTCTCCAACGGGAAAAGCGAAGAGGCGAGCAAAACAAAATAGCTAATAGACCGATCCTGCTGGTGACCTATGTCATAACCGGAATTTTTCTGCTCATGATAGGCTATATCTGTAAATTCATGATCGTGGACAGCCAGACAGTGATTGCCAATTCCTATAATACAAGGCAGGATAAGCTGGCCGAGCGGGTGATCCGCGGAGATATTGTATCCGGGGACGGCGTTGTCCTGGCAACGAATCAGTATGCGGATGACGGTTCTTATACCCGGTATTATCCATATGGAAATATGTATGCACATGCCGTCGGATATGATAAATACGGAAAATCCGGAGTGGAATTGACAGCAAATTATTATCTTCTGACGTCAAATGCAAATATCTTTGAACGAACAGCTAAGGCATTACAGGAAGAAAAAAATATGGGCGATACCATTGTAACAACTCTGGATACCAGACTGCAGACTGCTGCCTATAACGCACTTGGTGAAGGCAGAGGAGCCGTTGTTGTTATGGAGCCGGATACCGGAAAGGTTCTGGCAATGGTCTCCAAACCGGATTTTGATCCGAATAATATCGATGATGTATGGCAGGCGGTTTCTGACGGAACGGCCTGGGATAATTCCATTCTTTTAAATCGGGCAACTCAGGGATTATATCCGCCGGGATCTACCTTTAAGGTGTTGACTGCACTGGAATATATGCGTGAGAATTCGAACTGGGAAGGCTATCACTTTAATTGTCAGGGAGAAGATACTTTTAATAACGTAACGATTCACTGCTATAACAGCACGGTACACGGAGAAGTATCTCTGGCTGACTCTGTGGCATATTCCTGCAATACTTCATTTGCAAATATCGGAACAACCCTGAACATGGACAGTTTTCATAAGCTGTGTGAAGATTTTCTGTTTAATCAGAATCTGCCGTATGGCGGTACATATACTAAAAGCAGTTTTATACTGAATGGCAGTTCGGATAAATCGCTGATCCCGCAGACCGTGATTGGACAGGGAGATACACAGATTTCACCATTACACAATGCATTGATCATGTCTACAATGGCGAATGGCGGTGTTATGATGAAACCGTATCTGGTCGATAGTATTGAAAACTATCAAGGAGTGAATGTAAAACGATTCTCTCCGTCTGCATATAAGCGAATCATATCCGCAGATGAGGCGGCGCAGATGACAGAGCTGATGAAAGGCGTTATCACATACGGTACCGGGTCGGTATTGAATACCGATGCATATACCGTAGCAGGAAAGACAGGAACCGCAGAATATAACTCTGAAGGAAAATCACATTCCTGGTTTGTAGGATTTTCCAATGTAGAGAATCCGGATATCGTTGTTTCGGTCGTGATTGAAGACGCAGATACCTCCGGAATTCGGGCGGTGAATGTAGCAAAGCAGATTTTTGATGCATATTACCAATAATGTGGTTGAAAAGGTACTGTAATCTTGGTATACTATAGAAGATTTAAGTCACACCGGGAGGATATTGCAATGATTGAGGCAACAAGCTGTGGTGGTGTGGTAATTTTCAGAGGTAAAATCCTTCTGTTATACAAGAATTACAGAAATAAGTATGAAGGATGGGTATTGCCAAAGGGAACGGTTGAAGAGGGCGAGAGCCATACCCAGACCGCTTTGCGTGAGGTCATGGAAGAGACCGGAGTACGTGCGACCATTATGAAGTACGTTGGCAAGAGTAATTATATGTTCAATTCATCAGTGGATGTTGTTTGCAAGGATGTGCACTGGTATCTTATGATGGCCGACAGTTATTACAGCAAACCACAAAGAGAAGAATATTTCGTGGATTCAGGATACTATAAGTATCACGAGGCATATCACTTGTTGAAGTTCCCGAATGAGAAACAGATTCTGGAGCAGGCTTATTCTGAATATACGGACCTGAAGCGGTGTAACCAGTGGGGAAGTAAGAAATATTTTTAGAAAAGAGGTCGAGGGACCTCTTTTTTCTAATAATACGGCATATAATGATGTAGATATACAGCGATTGGAATGAACATGGATTTGATAACAGAGGCTTGAAAGAGAGGTGGATGAGATGAGCAGGGAAGAAAAAACAGAAATGCAGGAAGATAAGCAGACAGTAAAAAAAGGGGCCGGAACAATTGACTGGATCCGGATGATCCTTGGAATTATCTGCATCTGCATTGCTGCCGGCTGTATCATTTATCTGGGAAGTTATTTCCTGAAATCAAAGCATAGTCAGGATCGGGTGAAAGAGCTAAAGCAGATAGTATCCGATGTAAAGACGGATGTTACAGAAGAATCGGGTGATATGCAGGAGCAACGGATAGAGTATGAAAAGATCAACGGAAGACTGGTGCAGAAGAAGTTTGCGGAGCTTTACCGGCAGAATCCGGATTTTATCGGGTGGCTGATGATACCGGGAACAAAGGTAGATTATCCGGTCATGCAGCATGAAGGCGATAATGAATATTATATTCATCGTAATTTTGAGGAGGAATGGGATGGTTCCGGACTTCCGTTTATGGACCTGCGGTCTAATTATATGCTGCCGACCGACAACCTGCTGATTTATGGACATAACATGAAAACGGGAACCATGTTTGCGGGAATCCTGAAATATGACTCAGAGGAATATTATCAGACACACAAGACATTAACGTTTGATACACTGGATGCAGATGGTGAGTATGAGGTGATCGCAGCATTTTATTCCCAGATCTATCCGGAAGAAGATACGGAGCATTTTAAATATTATGAGTTCTTTGATGCCGGTTCTGAGGAAGAGTTTAACGCATATGTAGAGCAGGTGCAGGCATTGACTCCATATAAGATTGATACAGAGGTTTCTTACGGTGATACATTGCTTACATTATCGACCTGTGCCTATAACACAGAGAATGGCAGATTTGTATTGGTTGCAAAACAGATTTTGACAGATTAATAGTTGACAATCGACCGGTTTTCATATATACTATCAAATGTTGACGCAAAAGTTAAGGACTTTTGTAAGGCATGCCGGCGTGTCGGAATGGCAGACGAGGCAGACTCAAAATCTGTTGCGGGCAACCGCGTGCGGGTTCAAGTCCCGCTGCCGGCATTAAAAGTGAGAATCGGAAATGTTGAAAACCAATATTCCCGGTTCTTTTTTTGAGTTCATGATCTGCGTTTCTTGCATTCGAATCTATAATCGCATATAATAAATACAGTATGGAAAAAAGCAGCAGTGGGATACAGGAGATAATATGGAAAGTTTAATATTATTGATAGTTGCAGTTGCACCGGTAATTGTATTTATGCTGGTGATCAATTTCAATGACAAAATAGAAAAGGAACCGTTCGGATTGCAGCTCGCATTAATGGGAATGGGGGTTTTGAGTACGATTCCGGCTATGCTGATCGAACTTCTGGGAGCTGCAATCTTAGGATTTGTATTGCCGGTAGATTCGATTGTTTATGTTTTTATTGAAAATTTTTTTATAGTTGCGATCACGGAAGAAGCCTGTAAATTCCTGTTCATGCTGATGATCACATGGAAGAACAGGGCATTTGATTATGCATTTGACGGAGTGGTCTATGCGGTTGCAACCTCGTTGGGGTTTGCTTTGCTTGAAAATATTATCTATGTATTTTCTGATACGATTGAACTTGGAGTGATCCAGGGCTTTTTGCCAGGACTGGGGGTCGGAATCAGCCGGGCATTTCTGGCAATTCCGCTGCATACTTCGGTTGCAATCTTTATGGGATTCTTTTATGGAAAAGCGAAGGAGGCAACGTTTCAGCACAAGCTGGGAAAGAGTGCCGGCTTTTTGACTCTGGCACTGGCGGTTCCGATGCTGATCCATGGTATTTATGATTATGCATTATCTGTCGGCACAGTGGTGATGATAGTATTTTTTGGATTTTTTGTTGTATTCATGTATATTTTTACAATCTGTATGTGCATTTATTTCTCAAAGCATGATCACAATATCACAGGACGATTGAAGGTAAAGATTACAAAAGATGGATGGCTTCGCTATGCAATTACGGATCAACGGGAAATCGTAATTCTTGGCTTGACAAGACCGTTTCAGGGACAGATACTGGTGATTCCGGAAGTAATTGAACATTATCCGGTCAGGATTATTGCACGACGGGCATTTGCTTATACAAATGTTGTAAATGTAAAATTACCATCGGGTCTGAGGTTGATTGATGATACGGCATTTTTCAATTGCCCGTATCTTCAGACTGTTATCATGCCGGAGCGGTTGATGGGAATCGGAAATTATGCATTTGAATACTGCTATAATTTACGTCAGATTCTGCTTCCGCATGTAAATTTTCTGGGAAATCATATTTTTGATGGATGCAATAACCTGACAGATATTTATTACCTCGGGAGTCAGCAGGAGTGGACACGGATCCGGATGAATATTTATGAGAACCTGACATTTTTACAGGTACATTTTTATTATAATACGATTAGAAAATAAAGTTGGTGATATAATATGAATTGTCTGGAAGCGCAATCAAAGATAGTGGCATTTATAGAAGATAAATTGGATAATGGAGAAAAACTGGAATTTATCCGGCATATCCGGAGCTGTAATAATTGTGCGGAAGAGCTGGAGATTTATTATACATTGCTGGTTGGAATGAAACAGCTGGATGATGATATTGTTCCGACGACCAGCTATAAGGATCAGATGGAAGAGAAATTAAACAGTGAATATAAGCATCTTCAGAATCGCAGAAAATTAACAGGATCGACAGTCATATTGATTATCGCTGCTTGCTGCACCATGGGATTCTTTGCATATGAGAGCCATAAAGAAAGACTATATCAGGAGGCTCAGGCAGAAATCAAAGCGGCGCAGTCGGAATATTATTATGATGATTATTTTGGGAAAAAGCTGTTTCACCCGGATGATTATAAGATGTTTGATCTGCCGGAATATCTGGAACAGTCCAAAAATAAAGATACGACCAGTTATTATGAACGGTTGCGGAAATATTTACAGGAGCAGGATACACAGATAGAGGAAGGAGAGCCGAATGGAGAAGAAACTACTACTGATTGATGGACATAGTATTTTAAACAGAGCATATTACGGACTTCCGGTTCTGTCAAATTCACAGGGACTGCATACCAATGCAATTCTTGGCTTTTTAAATATATTATTTAAACTGGTGGATGAAGAACAGCCAACGCATCTGTGCGTAGCATTTGATGTGCATCAGCCAACATTCCGGCATTTGCAGTATGAAGCATACAAAGGGACAAGAAAACCTATGCCGGAAGAATTACGTGAACAGGTTCCGGTCATGAAGGATGTTCTGCATGCAATGAAAGTTGAAACAATTGAACAGGGAGGCTTTGAAGCGGATGACCTGATCGGAACATTATCCAGAAAGGGACGGGATGCCGGATATCGTGTGACAATCGTTTCCGGAGACAGAGATCTGCTTCAGCTGGCGACGGATGATATTTTAGTCCGGATTCCTAAGACCAAAATGTCCGGAACCGTGATTGAAGACTATTATGCAAAAGATGTAAAAGAACGCTATCTGGTATCGCCAACAGCATTTATCGACGTGAAAGGCTTAATGGGAGATGCTTCGGATAATATTCCGGGAGTGCCCGGAATTGGTGAAAAAACAGCAACTAAGATCATTGAACAGTATCAGTCAATTGAGAATGCATATGCTCATGTAGATGAGATAAAACCCAATAAGGCGCGGGAAAATCTAAAGGAATATTATGATCAGGCACTGATGAGTAAGCAGCTTGCAACGATTAAACTGGATTGTCCACTGGATATCAGTCTTGATTCTATGAGAATTGAAGATATGTTTAATGATCAGGCCTATCAGTTATTTAAACAACTGGAATTGAAGAGCGTGTTAAAACGGTTTACAGTTCCGGCAGAGGTGCCGGAAACGATGACGGTTGATGTGAAGGTGCTGGAAGATTTTATGGAAGTGGAGTACTTCTTTCAACAGTTGTCTGAATGTCAGTATTCTGCGATCCAATGCGTGATCGGAGAACAGGGGCTGCTTGGAGTTACGATAGCAACAGAGACAGAAAACTGCTATCTGATTCCGATCGGCGGATTTGTAACAGAGGAATACTTGGCGGAACAGATAAAGAAACAGATGGAGTCAACAGGTAAAAAAGTGACGATTGGCTGGAAGCGTCAACTGCATGGTCTGGAGCATGTTGTGACCGGGGGAGAAATCCTGGATCTGGCAATTGCCTGCTATCTACTGAATCCGCTAAAGGATACGTATTATTATGACGATATTGCAAGAGATGTGCTGAAAATTACATTGCCTTCCCGGAAGGAATTGATCGGGAAACAGGAAATTACGGCATTGAACCTTCAGACAGATGAAATCAGAAAAATGCTGGGATATGAGGTGGGTACAGCTTTTCAGGCGGGACTTCGTATAGAAGCTATGCTAAAAGAGAAGAATATGCTTGACCTATACTGGCAGGTTGAATGTCCGACAATATATGCATTATATGATATGGAATATTATGGGATTCGTGTGGAGCGTGAGGCATTGCAGGAGTATGGTGTGCAGCTGGCAGAACGGATCCGGCAGCTGGAGATGCATATTCATGAACTGGCCGGTGAAGAATTCAATATTCAGTCTCCGAAGCAATTAGGTGAAGTTCTGTTTGAACATATGAACCTGCCGGGAGCAAAGAAAACAAAAACAGGATACTCTACCAATGTGGAAGTTCTTGAAAAAATAAAGCAGGAACATCCTATCATATCAGAAATCTTAGAATACCGACAGTTAACGAAGTTAAAATCTACCTATGCAGATGGATTGGCTGCTTATATTGCTCCGGATGAGAGGATACATGGCAGATTTCATCAGACGATTACTGCTACCGGAAGAATCAGCAGTACAGAACCGAATCTTCAGAATATACCGATCCGGATGCCACTGGGGCGTATGATCCGAAAGGTATTTATACCAAAGGATGGATTTGTATTTGTAGATGCAGACTATTCTCAGATCGAACTGCGGGTACTTGCACATCTTTCCGGGGATGAAACGTTGTTAGATGCATTCCGGCACAACCGGGATATTCACGCGACAACTGCTTCCGAAGTGTTTGGTGTCCCGCCGGAAGAAGTAACACCGTTACAGAGAAGAAATGCAAAAGCGGTTAATTTTGGAATCGTATATGGAATCAGTGCATATGGGTTAAGTCAGGACCTAGATATTTCAAGAAAGGAAGCGGCAGATTATATCGAACGTTATTTTCAGACATACCCGAGGATCAAGGCATTTCTGGATGCACAGGTCGCACATGCAAAAGAAACAGGAAGTGTAGAAACCATGTACCATAGAGTACGTCCGGTACCGGAAATTCAATCCGGCAATTTCATGCAGCGCAGTTTTGGTGAACGGATCGCCATGAATTCACCGATTCAGGGAACGGCGGCCGACATTATAAAAATAGCCATGAACCGGGTACGCAAGCGCTTGATCCGGGAGGAGCGGAGCTCCAGATTGATTCTTCAGATCCATGATGAATTATTGATAGAAACAGCAAAGGATGAAGTTGAGGCAGTCATCCGGATTCTTCATGAAGAAATGGAGAAGGCAGTAGAACTTTTGGTGCCGTTGGATATTGATATTCATGAAGCGGATAATTGGTATGATGCAAAGTAGGGGATGGTACAAATGAAGATAATTGGAATTACGGGAGGTATCGGCTCCGGAAAGAGTACGGTTTTAAAACTGCTTCGTGAAAAATATCAGGCATATATCGTAGAAGCAGATAAAGTTGCTCATGAGCTGATGGGACCAGGGCAGGAAGCTTATGAGAAAATAAAAGAAACATTTCCTGAAACGATCTTTAACGCAGATGGAAGAATTAACCGGACAACCCTCGGAAATCTGGTCTTTCAGAATCCTGATTGGTTGAACCGGTTGAATGGAATTGTGCATCCGGCAGTAAAAACGTGGATTTTAAATGAAATCGGACAACAGAAGCAGAATCATATATGCAAGTTGTTTGTAATCGAAGCGGCCCTGCTGATTGAGGACGGCTATACCGAAATCTGTGATGAAATCTGGTATGTCTACGCAGAAGAATCTGTCCGGGTGAAACGATTGATGGAGAGCCGTGGATACTCTTTGGATAAATGCAGAGCAGTAATGCAAAATCAGTCGGAGGAGGCTTATTACAGAAAGAATACATCTGCCTGGATAGACAATTCTTTGACTTTTGCGGAGACGGAAAAACAGGTGGATGCTTTATTGAAGTCTTGATTGAATTATGATAAAATAGAGAAAGTATTGGAATAACAGGAGCAGGTATGGAAGCAATATCAAAATATCCACAACCTTTGGTTTTCGGTCTGGATATCGGAACCAGAAGTATTGTGGGCACAGTTGGATATCAGGATATCACGGGATTTCATGTTGTTGCACAGGCAGTGCGGTTTCATGAATCGCGTGCTATGATTGATGGTCAGATTCATGACATCGCACAGGTTGCAGAGTCTATTCGGCTTGTAAAACAGGAGCTGGAGTTGCAGCTGGAACGGCCACTTCATGAAGTGAGTATTGCAGCGGCAGGACGAGTGTTAAAGACTGCGGTGGGATATGGGGAATATGAGTTCCACGATCAGACGGTTGTGAATCTGGAATATATTCATTCTCTGGAAATGCTTGGTGTAGAACGTGCACATGAGCAGCTATTGCAGGAAATCGGAACCGAAGATAAGTTTTTCTGTGTTGGATATACCGTGATCAAATATTATCTGAATGGGTATGAGATTACCAATCTTGAAGGGCATAAGGCATATAAGATTGCAGGAGATGTACTGGCAACCTTTCTACCGGAAGAGGTTGTAGATGGTCTGTATGCAGCTGTTGAACAGGCCGGTCTGGTAGTGTCAAACCTGACCTTGGAGCCGATTGCTGCAATGAATGTGGCGATTCCCCAGAATTACAGATTGTTAAATATTTGTCTGGTAGATGTCGGAGCAGGAACTTCGGATATCTGTGTAACGAAAGACGGCAGTATTATCGGATATGGAATGATTCCTTCTGCCGGAGATGAGATCACGGAATTACTGGTAAGGGAATATCTGGTTGATTTTGCGACGGCAGAGAAGATCAAGATGATCTCTCCGAAGAGAAAAAGCCTGACATATAAAGATATTATGGGAATTTCGCATAAGATCACACCGGCAGAAGTATATGCCAAAACAGAAGCGGTAATAAATGACATTACTCAGAGTATTGCAGATAAAATTAAAGAGTTGAATGGCGGTAAAGCGGTAAGCGCAGTGTTTGTAGTAGGCGGCGGTGGTAAGATCAAAGGATTCACAGCTGCATTGGCCGCATGGCTGAAACTTCCGGAGGAACGGGTGGCTCTTCGAGGAGAGGAAGTTATGCAGAATATACATATGCATGTGCCGAACGTTAAAAAGGATCCGTTGCTGGTAACTCCGATCGGTATCTGTCTGAATTATTATGATCAGAAAAATCATTTTATATTTGTGTTGGTTAATGAGTCAAGAGTCAGACTTTATAATAATAATCATCTGACGGTGTTTGATGCGGCGATGCAGCTTGGCTTGAAAAACGAAGATGTATTTCCGAAGCGGGGGGCAGATTTGAATTATACCCTGAACGGAAAGAACCGCTTTGTGCGCGGAATGCAGGGAGAGACGGCAGAGATTTCGGTAAATGACAGAGAAGCATCCATTAATACAGCAATAGAAGCCAATGACCGGATCAATATTCAGATATCGACCAGAGGGGAAGATGCAGCACTTGCATTGAGTCAGATATCGGAGCTTCAGAAAACGATAGCTTTTCAGGTAAATGGTCACATGGTTTCCTGTCCTAAATTTGCCAGTGTGAACGGACAGCTTCAGTCGGAATATTATCAGATTCAGGATCGGGATCAGATTGAGATTTTAACTTATTATACGCTGGATCAGTTGCTTCAGTTTCTGGATGTTCATCCGGAAGGAAGAGTGATGGTAAATCATGAGCCGGCAGCCGGAGATACAAAGGTATATGAGAATTTTACCGTGGACTGGTCTCAGGAGCTGCAATATCGTGATCTGATAGAAGAACCGGAACAGTCTGTCCGGGAGGAATCGTCAGTGACAGAAACACAGAGCCCGGAAATAACGCAGGAACAGGTGGAGACCTCGAATACCGGAAACAGTATTTCAATTCTGGCAAATGATAAGCACTATACATTGACGGGCAAGGAGAAATATGTCTTTGTAGAGGCGATTGATGCAATGAATTTTGATACTTCAAGCGTACAGGGGACAGAGCTTATCATGCGGTTGAACGGTCGTAAGGCAGAGCCTTTTGATGAATTACATAATGGAGATGTTGTGACAATTTACTGGAGGAAATAAAGTATGTTAGATGAAGAAATCATAGAACATCATCAAATTCAGTTAAAATTTCATCGTATATTGTATGTATTATTACTTGTGTTTCTATTTGTGTTTTTCTGTGGAAAACAGGAAGGATTCCGTACGTGGTATATGATATTACCGATTGGCACGGTAGTACTTGCGGTGCTTGAAACAGTTATGCTGAAATTTTCATTTTGGAACCGCGTGTGGGTGTTACAGCTTTCAACATATATACAATATCTGTTTTTTGTGCTGATGGCATATTTGCTGTATCCGTATGATTTATCGCTGTCGCTTGGATTGTCTGCGTTGGTTATAATTTTTATGTTTGAATTTTCTTATTACAGCAATATTGCAGATGATCTGGTGAATGTTCGGACAATTGTATTTTTAATAGCACCGGTATTCATTTATCAGGTTTTGAATTTTTCATTTCGTGGTATTACGATAGATGGCTTTTTAATGTTGTTTGCATATGGAATGTTGTGTGCGTTTGATATTGCAATCGTACGGCTTTATTATCTGAATGAACGGAAATTATCAAAACACATTGATCTTTTGTTGTCAGAGATTGATTCCATGGAAGATAATAATCAGGAATTGGTTGATTTTAAGAATCGGGTCCAGAAGGTAAATGATGAATTAAATCTACAGAAAATTAAACTGATTCAGATGAATGATGAGATCAGGCAGTATAATGATGAATTATCGGTTCAGGCGGATATCTTACAATATCTGAACAGTTCGCTTTCGGCGGATGTTTCAGAAGTTATGAACTATATGATAGATACGATTATTCGTGTCCGTCATGTGGAATTTTGTGGAATTTATATTGATCAGGGCGTTTTTTACAACAAGCATCCGAGATGCCACTTTAAAAGCGTATCGAATCCGGATTTAAAAGCTGTTCCGGAGATGCAACCGCTTTATCGGGAGGTACCGGATACCAATCAGCCGGTAGTGATCACATATCTTCCTCAGGATCAATATCCGGGAATCCGGAAGACCAGAGCCGCATCTATATTGGTACTGCCGTTGATCCTGGATGAGAAAAAATACGGGATCATAGTCAGCGGTTCGATATATCGAAATGCATTTGATAACAAAATCACGTTTTATGATACAGTCGTGCCACAACTAAATCTGGCAATGCGGAATATTAAATTACTATATAATACCAGACATATTGCGGAAACAGATGGCTTGACCGGCATTAATAATCGTATGCATTTTAACAAATTATTTGAAGAACAGACGAACCGGACATTGGAGAAGGATGAGAATCTGACAGTTGCCATGTTTGATATCGATCATTTCAAACATATTAACGATACTTATGGGCATCTGGTGGGAGACGAAGTGATCAAGGCGATTGCACATATGGCATATGAGAAGGTAGAAGGACCGGATCTGGGATTCATATGTCGGTATGGCGGAGAAGAATTTGTTCTGGTATTTCCGGACTGTGAACTGGCAAAGGCATTACCGGTAATCGAAGAACTTCATAAAGAAATAGCCACGACAACAGTAGAAGCCTACGATCAGAAAGTTTCCATGAATGTGAGCATCGGAGTGTCCAGTTATCCGGCATTATGTAAGGATGTGGATCAGTTGATCAAACGTGCGGACTGGTCTATGTATTATGCAAAAGAACACGGGCGCGGACAGATTAAAGTAGATGGTCCGGATGTGAAGCGGATCGGCTAGATTGTATTCATAAAAAGACAATTTTTTTACGGATTGTGTATTGTATACAAAGTTTGAACTTGTTATAATATTGATACAACATCGAAAGGAGAAATTGGCAGTGGGGTTTATAGATAAGATTAAGGCCCGGGCAAAACAGAAGAAAATGACAATTGTTTTACCGGAGACCAGCGACAGACGAACAGTGGTAGCGGCACATAAAGTATTAGAGGAAGATTTGGCAAATTTGATTCTGATTGGAAATAGAGAAGAAATCTTACGGACGGCAGAAGGCTTAAATTTAAACAAAGCGCAGTTTGTTGATCCGCATAAATGTGATAAATTAGAAGTATATTCTCAGTTGTTGGCTGAGATCCGGAAAAGCAAGGGCATGACGGTTGATGAGGCAAGAGAGATCCTGCTGACGAATCCATTATTTATGGGTTGTATTATGGTAAAGGCCGGAGATGCAGATGGTATGGTAGCCGGAGCGATTAATTCATCCGCAAATGTATTACGTGCTGCATTGCAGGTATTAAAAACAGCACCAGATATTAAGCTTGTATCTGCCTTTTTCTTAGTAGTGGTTCCAAATTGTGAATATGGACACAATGGTACCTTTATTTTTGCAGATGCAGGTCTGAATCAGACGCCAAATGCAGAAGAGATTGCATATATTGCAGAAAGTTCGGCACAGTCGTTCCGGTTACTGGTAGAAGATGAACCGATCGTAGCGATGTTATCGCATTCAACGAAAGGGAGTGCTAAGCATCCGGAAGTTGATAAGATGGTGGAGGCTACAAAGCTGGCAAGAGAGTTGGATCCAACCCTGAAAGTGGATGGAGAGTTACAGTCGGATGCGGCAATCGTTCCGGAGGTTGCAAGATCCAAGGCTCCTGGAAGTGAAGTTGCAGGTCATGCGAACGTATTGATCTTCCCGGATCTGGATGCCGGAAATATCGGTTATAAATTGGTACAGAGACTTGCCAAGGCAGAAGCATACGGACCGATCACACAGGGAATTGCAAAGCCTGTCAACGATTTGTCAAGAGGATGTTGTGCAGATGATATTGTCGGTGTAGTAGCAATTACAGCAGTTCAGGCACAGGCGCAGCAGTCAGGATGTAAAATTGTATAAGATACATAAGATGCCGGGTGAATACAGAGTTGTATTCGTTCGGCACTCTCTTTTATAAATATATATGGAGGACAGAGTATGAATGTTTTAGTAATTAATTGCGGTAGTTCATCCCTGAAGTATCAGTTGATCGATTCAGAGACGGAACAGGTAATGGCAAAAGGATTGTGTGAAAGAATTAAGATCGACGGAAGATTAAAGCATACACCTGTCGGTAAGGAGACCATTGTGTTGGATTCTCCGATGCCGGATCATACCGCAGCAGTAGAACTGGTATTGAAAATGCTGACAGATGAGAAATATGGTGTTATTTCGTCTTTGAGTGAGATCGGAGCTGTGGGACATAGAATTGTACATGGTGGCGAGAAGTTTGCAGCTTCTACGATCATTACAGATGAGGTGATCGCAGCAATTACAGAATGCAATGATCTGGCACCGCTTCATAATCCTGCCAATCTGATCGGAATTGATTCCTGTAAGAAACTGATGCCAAATGTTCCAATGGTAGCCGTGTTTGATACCGCATTTCATCAGACAATGCCGGCAAAGGCATATTTATATGGTATTCCGTATGAGTATTATGAGAAATATAAGATTCGCAAATATGGGTTCCACGGAACCAGCCATAGTTTTGTATCCAAGCATACGGCTGAGCTGCTTGGAAAGAAACCGGAAGACTTAAAGACCATCGTATGCCATCTGGGAAACGGAGCAAGTATCTGTGCAGTTCAGAACGGAAAGAGTGTAGATACCAGTATGGGACTGACACCGTTAGATGGTCTGGTTATGGGTACCAGGAGCGGTACTGTTGATCCGGCAGTGATTGAGTTTATCGCACAGAAGGAAAATAAGACAATTTCTGAAGTGATGGATATTCTGAATAAGAAGTCAGGTGTTGCCGGAGTATCCGGAGTGTCCAGTGATTTCAGAGATCTGGATACAGCAATTGCACAGGGGAATGAACGGGCTAAGATTGCAATGGATCTGTTCTGTTATCGGGTAGCACAGTATATCGGTTCTTATACAGCCGTAATGAACGGAGTGGATGCAATTGCATTTACAGCCGGTGTCGGTGAAAATAATTCCACAGCAAGAGCAGGCATTTGTTCTTATCTTGGGTATCTCGGGATTGAAATCGATGCTGAGAAGAATCAGGTGCGCGGCGAGGATCAGGTTATCTCGACAGATAATTCCAAGGTTCCTGTTCTGGTGGTTCCGACAAATGAAGAGCTGGCAATTGCCAGAGAAACCGTTGCACTGGTATCTGCTTAAAGATGGTGAGTTCTAAAATTTAAGGTGACAATAGAAGTTAGTCACCTGATGTAAAAAGGAAGTTGACAATTCGTTGTCAGCTTCCTTTTTTTTGTTTTAAAACACGTCAAGGAAGCTAGCGGAATACAGAAAAAATGCAGGAGAATCCTGCAGCAGCTTCCTTGAAGCTGACGCTGTTTAGAACTCACAGCGTTAAAAAAATAGTCTTCAAGTCGTTATTGGGGCTTGCCGGGGAGGGTCGGACGTAATTCACAATTCCCATGCCGGTTATCCTGCAGGTGTTGACATGTCCGCCTGTACAAGGATTATAAAATGCGAATCCAATAAACCAGAAAACTGGTTAGCAGAAAAAATGAAAGCATGACATATTACGGGAAGCCTTAATCGGCTTCCCGATAATTGAAAAATGTCATAGCTGATTACATAGGTAACTATGTGATGATCTATGGCATTTTGCTATGGCTGTCCTATCGGCCATACGGGGTTCTCTTTCCGGGGCGGTATGATTCCCACATGCCGCCTCTTTTTAGGATGAGAGGTAAAACGGGAAAACAAAAAGAAAAGAGGTAAAAAACACATGGGAAAAATCATTGCAATTGTGAATCAAAAAGGCGGCGTCGGAAAGACGACCACAACAAGAAATTTAGGGTATGCGTTGGCAGTGCAGGGCATGCGTGTTCTGCTGATTGACTTCGATCCGCAGGCATCATTGACTGTGACGCTTGGATATGACGACACAGACGCTATCCCGGTTACCATCGCGACACTTATGCAGCTGGCTATTGATGACGAAGACCTGCCAGATCAGACAGATTACATCTATCACCAGCAGGGCAAGGGCGCAACATTCGACTTCATCCCTTGCAGCATGGAGTTGTCCGCTGTTGACGTAAGCCTTGTCAACGCAGTATGCAGAGAAGCAGTCCTGAAAGGTATCGTTGCAGAATTTAAGGATGATTATGACTACATCATCATTGACTGCTCACCATCGCTGGGGATGCTCACGATCAACGCACTGGTAGCGGCACAGTCGGTCATGATTCCAGTTACACCGGAATACTTGTCAGCGAAAGGACTTGAAATCTTACTAAAAAATATCGTCCGGGTACGCAAGAAGATTAATCCGGAGCTACAGATTTCTGGTATCCTGTATACCATGTATCGTGAAAATCTAAGACTGACACAGACGGTCTCCGAGATCGTGACGGAAGCATATGGAAGCATGATACCGACTTACCAGACACGGATTCCATATTCCGTCAAGGTAGGAGAATCAATCCTGCAAGGGAAAGCCATACAGGAATATATGAACACAAATAAAGTAGCAGCAGCATATCAGGAACTGGCAAAGGAGGTAGGGCAGGATGGCGACAATTAGTAATAAAAGAAAGACAATCAGCGTTGATGAACTATTCGGTATCAGCAGCGAACCGGTGACGGAGCAGCAGGAAGAAGCTGTTAGGCGTGAGATCTGCAGTCTGCCGCTTGACAAGCTGCACTCCAAGCGAGACCACCGATTCCGGACGGAATTAGGGCAGAAGAATGAAGATCTGCTCCAATCCATTAAGGAATTCGGCGTTTTGGAGCCGATCATTGTGCAGCCATATCAGGATGGGTATGAGATTCTGTCCGGTCACAGACGTGCCGGACTGGCAAAGCGGGCAGGTCTAACAGAAATTCCTGCAGTCATTAAGGAAGATCTGACTGATGCCGAGGCAGATCTGATAGAGACAGAAACAAACCTCTATCAGCGCGGCTGGCACGATATGAGCATTTCAGAACGGGCATCTGTACTTTCGGCTCACTATAAGGCAGTCGCTTCAAGGGGTACTAGAATTGAGTTTTTGACATCAATTTCTGCAGAAATTAAAACCCTTTCAAACCTAGATAAAATAAAGGCGGAGGACAGTTTGTCGCAAATTGCGACAAAAGGAAATATTCGTGATTTAAGTGAATCATATGAACTGTCTAAGGATATGGTAGCAAGATACCTAAGAATCCATGAACTAATAGAAGAATTACAGGATAGATTAGATCTAAATGAGGTGGCACTTATGGCTGGCGTTGAGTTATCATACCTGTCAAATGAGAAACAAAAGCTATTAGACAAGCAGCTGAATTCCGGTTTTAAAATGGATATCAAAAAAGCAAAACTGCTCCGGGAACTGGAAGCCAAAGACGAACTGACAGAAGCAGCTATGATTCAAATTCTGTCAGGCAAGCGAGAAAAGAAACAGGCGGGCAGACCGAAGAAGTATACAATCCGGCCGGAAGTGATTAACAGATACTTTCCGCAAGGGACAAAAGAAAAGGAGGTAGAAGATACTATAGAAAAGGCACTGGAATTATATTTTGCAACTGAACAATGAGACCAAAGCAAGGAACGCTGAAAGGCGTTCTTTTCTTTTTGGCACTGAAAGAAAAGGAGGCGGTTACATGGATGAAGTAATCAAGGAACTGGGTCTGATTCCGTATGAGGAAGACGTCACGGATGAGGATGATGCAGAGGGGGTGTGGGAAGATGTCAGGTAGCTATGAGCGGGTAATGGCAGACCGGAAGCAGCTAGTCGAGCAGATCATTGAAAACATGAAAGCCGGTTATGTCATGCCAAAGGAAGCATGGAACCGGGGGTTGTTTAAAATCCAGAATCCGGTAAGCGGCGCGCGGTATCGCGGAAGCAATCAGATTCGCTTATGCTTCGCAGCGGTTGCAAAGGGATACACAGATAACAGATGGTGTACTTATAAGCAAGCACAGGAGCAGGGCTGGCAAGTTAAGAAAGGCGCCAAAGGTGTCACATGCGAGAAGTACATCTTTGATAAGTGGATCAAAGAAGAAAATCCGGAAACCGGAGAAATTACACGGAAGAAGATAGAGTTGGAGCGCCCGATGGTGAATACCTTTACAGTATTCAATGCAGAGCAGATCGAGGGCATCCCGGAGCAGCCTGCGCTAGAACCATTGCAGGAGGATGAAATCACAGAGATGGTTGATCGCTTCCGAGAATCCAGCGTGTGTCCGATCAAAGAGACGAATGAGGGACGTGCGTACTATTCGCCGGTGCGGGATGAGATCCATCTTCCGCTGCGTGACGCATTTTTAGATTCACAGTCATTGCTTGCAACGCAGCTGCACGAGATGGTACATAGTACCGGTCATTCCAGCCGACTGAACCGGCCAATCCTTAACCAGTTCGGAACGGAGAAGTACGCGTTGGAAGAACTCCGGGCGGAACTTGGAGCATACTTCCTGCAGGCAGATCTGGGGTTGTCCTTTGATACGCAGCATTTTAACTCGCATACCATGTACTTGGAAAGCTGGATCGGCGCATTGCAGAATGATACAAACGAATTATTCCGGGCGATCGCAGATGCACAGAAAGCAAGTGATTATCTAATCTCAAGATATGAGTTGGCGCTAAAACAGACAGAAGAACAGATTTTAAGCAAGCAGGAAGCTGCCGCTGTACGGATGGCAGTCAAGCATGAGCTAAAAGAAGCTGGTACCGGCATAGATCACTTAGAAAAATGGATTAGCAAGGACATGAAGAGGCAGGAAGCCTTACAGCTTCCAGAGAAACAGTATGAACCGCTGCGGGATGTTTATCAGGCGTCATTGCAAGAAGCACGGAGCTTGCAACAGGATGCAGCGGAGTTACTTGTAGAAGCACAGATACAGACAGTAAGTCTGACAAGATAGGAGGCGGGCATATGAGAATCACAATAGACAGGTCTCTTGTCCAGGCAGAGACTGAAAAGGACGTAATCAGCCGGATCCCTGGCCGGAGACCAGATGGGGTAGAAAGTTATCTTTATTTGAAGAAAGAAGATATCGTATCATCGGATAAAAATACGATTGTTGCAAATATTGAAAACGGTCATAATTACATCGTGGGAGGTAAGAATCCGGACGGAGCTGCAACACTGATTCGGGGCGAGACTTTGCAGAAATCATATATATACGCAAAGCAATTTGATCCGGAGCAGCGTCAACAGGCTGCTGAACAAAGACAGCAGACAGCAGTACAGCGACAGGTAACACAACAAGTCAACGGGCAAAAACAACAGCAAGTACAGCAGGTATCCAGACAGCAACAGGCAGTACAGCAGGACGCCGGTCAGCGACAACAGCAAGTACAACAAGTATCCGGTCAGCGACAGCAGGCACAACCAGTACAACAACAGCAAGCGCCACAGCAGACAGCACAGCAGTCGCAGCGATTGAACCAGAGTTACAGCCGCGACCAGTTCCGACAACTAAAGCTAGGACAGAAGAATCATGTGGATGTAACAAAGTTCTGGAATATCCACTTGCAGCCGGAACAGATGCGAGAGCTGCGGCTAATGCTGGAATCCAATGTAGCAGTAGACCAGTTGGGATACAACAACCCTAAGATATCCGCAGAGCAATTAAGTGAGCTGCGACGGTGTCATAAACAGGGACTAATTCCACCGGAGAATTGGAAGCAGTTAAAAGTAGATCAGCTTGCAGAGATCCGGCGCGGCATGGAAGCTGGAGTTGATACAAGACAATATGGATGGCCGGGATATACCGCTGGACAGATGAAAGAGTTGCGGTTAGGGTTGACCGCTGGATTTGATATCTCCGGATATCGGAATCCGCACTTCGCAGAATCACAGATGCGGGGGATGCGGCACCAGCAAATCTTTGAACAGGTAAAAGAACAGCTGAAAGCCTTATGGGAGAAATTCAAGGAATTCTTCCATCTGAATAACTTAAACCGTATCTGGGAATCCGTGACTGAGAAAGTATCCGACTATATGGATACGGAAGTATGCAGCGTCTACAGCTTACTGGTGCAAAGGATATCAACGAGTATTTAGTAAGTGAACAGTTTCGGAAAACGTTGCAGGAAATGGTGTTATGATTTCTTTTTGGCATTACCCTACGAAGTAGGGGCAAGCTTCCCCGTTGTCTGACAAATGTGTCACACAGCGAGCTTGTTAGGGAAGTTTCCCTAAGACCCTCTATAAGTAGTAGATAAGTAAGGAGGTAGATGTATGGCAGATATCCATATCCGGATTACAGATGATGAACGAGCGGTTCTAGTGCAGGAGGCAACACGATCCGGATTGACGATCAGCGAGTATGCCCGCCGGAAGCTGTTCCGGGATGTACAGGAAAAGGAGATTTTTCCATTGCAAGGACATAGCGCAAAGGACAGAAACGAAAGAATTTGTCTGCGTTTGTCAGAAGCGCAGGCCAAAGCCCTGACAGACCGCTGCGCCGAAGCTGGCGTTTCTGTCAGTGAATATATCCGGCGTGCGCTGGCACAGGAGCCGGTGATCGTAATATTGGAGGGCAAAGAGATTCTGCGGCAGTTATCAAAACTTGGCAACAACATCAATCAGCTCACAATGCTTGCTCATCAAGGTAAGATTACAGCGGTTGATCTTGACGAGATGCAGAGAGTGCAGAAGAAGATTTTGCAAAAGTTAATTAAAATTCAGAAACGGAGGTAAGGGAAATGGAGATTGTAAGGGACGATATGAACAAAGCACAGATGTGGCATATCAGTAAGGATGACCTGGAGAAAAAGATTAAGGACGTCAGCGACAAGCTCTGTGAGAAATATGGACTTTCGGTTTGTCAGAAAAGCGAGAAACCGAAAGTCTGGAAGCATCAGGGTGAGGATAAGGCAGCCGGTAAGGGTGAAAGTTGGAAAGAAGAAATCCGGATTGCTGCGCTGCTTGCAGCGGAGACAGCGACCAGCCGGAGAGACTTCTACTGGAAATTAAAGGAGTTGGGGGTGCATATGGATTGGCAGGATAATCATAAATATATCACATTTTCAGATACTGCCGGACACAGAATCCGGCATCACCGGTTGGAGCCGCAGGAACTATTCTCTAAGGAGGGATTGGAAGAACGATTCCGCTTAAACCGCCAGATGGAGGACATGGAGCGGGCGAGGCAGAAAGAAGCCAGGGCGACAGAAGCAGCGATCGGCAACGGGATTCATACCGTGCTGTACGCGGCTAAGACGCTGGTACAGTCGGCAGAACAGTATCCGCTGCAGCGGCATGGCATGTTGTCAGCATTAGGCAAAGCGAAGACCGAAGCGGCAAGGAAAGATTATATTGCAGAACAAAGGAAAGGACGTGGATTATGAGAAAAAAGACATGGTTATTATGGCTGCTGTTAATTCCGATCTGCTGCGCAGCAGACATCTATATTTTATACAGACTTGGAGCACCGGGCAACTGGAAGCTCTTTTTTTTGATGTTAGCACTGGAATGTATGGGAATCTGGTATCTGGCGGAGGATCGTACGCATTATAAGGCAGATCTCATTACAATTACACCAGATATCAAGACGCCAGCGCCCGCCGGACAAGGGCAGCATGGTTCGGCGCGGTGGTTACGGGAGGATGAGTACGACAAGATCTTTGATTCGGTGGTGCTGACGCCGGAGACAACCAGCCTTAAAGGTTCCGGGTTGCCCGTCGGCACAAAGAAACTAAAAAAGAACCGCATGAAAGTGTGGTATGTTGGCAATACACTTCACAGCTTAAATATTGGTGCAACCAGAAGTGGTAAGAGCCGGAGAGTCGTTATGGAAATGATTGGCATGGATGCCATGGCAGGCTATTCAATGATTATCCCGGATGTCAAGGGAGAACTGTATGACTACACTGCAGCGTACTTACGAGAGCAGGATTACGAAGTGATTGCAGTCGATTTCGACCAGAAAGAAAAATCAGCTGCGATCAACCTCTTACAGCCGGTGATTGACTTCATTGATGCTGGCAACATGCCGGAGGCGATAGATGCCACATGGGACATTGTGTCCCAGATGGTAGGCGAAGCCAAAGGCGAGAAGATCTGGAATGATGGTGAGTGTTCAACGATTGCAGGCGCCATCATGGCGGTATGCTATGACAACCGCGAGGGTGAGAACCGGAAGTTCCGGAATCTTACCAATGTGTATTACTTTCTCACCAACATGTGTACGCCGGTCAAGGGTGTATTGCCGCTGCAGCTATATCTCCGGCAAATCCCGGACACACATCCGGCAAAGGGCATGTTTGCCGTAGCAAATGTATCACCACAGGAGACGCGCGGCGGCTTTTATACATCGGCGGTACTGACACTTCGGCTGTTCACAAATCCGCTGATCTACAACATGACGAACCATTCAGATTTTAGTTATGCGGATATCGGCAAGCGGCGGATCGCACTGTTCATCATTTTGCCTGAAGATAAGATTACGTATCACTCGATAGCAACCCTATTGATGACACAGATCTACAGCAGCTTATCAAGGAAGGCTAAGGAGCAGGGCGGGATGTTGTTCCGGATGGTTGACTTCATCTGGGATGAGTTCGGAAACTTTGTGAAAATTCCGCCATTTGCTCACTGGCTGACTGTTGCAGGCGGCAAACGGATCCGCTTCAACCTGTTTGTACAGGACTTGACTTCAATAGTCAGCTGTGGCAGGCGGCGGGACAAGCCGATTCAGGCAGTATTTTTAGTCTCGTTACAGCGTTTTTTGAGGGCGGGTTTTCTGACGGAGCCGAATTTTTCTGGAAAATGGCGTATTACTGGATTGGCGGAGTTCTGTTAATTACACTGTTCATGGACGGACTGGAACTCTGGCTGGTGCGGTTGGGCGTACCGTTGCCGGCATGTGGAATGCTGGATTCCGATAGCGGAATCTGGAAGCAATACATGAGGATTTTCTTAAAAGTCATACTTACAATCATGATTAAGCTGCTGATGTGGCGGGTAAGTATGGTGTTTATGGTTGTTGGTTCTGGTGAGATTATTATCCGGTTAATCCTTGCGATCATGTCACTCATTGTTGCTTTCCGGATGCCGAAACTACTATCCGAATTGCTGATCCCAAAGAATGGTGGTGGCGCAGGCGGTAAGATTATGCAGGTAGCCAACTTGGGATTCATGATAGCAAGGAGTGTGATATGATGACACAATTAATAGATGCAGCTATCATTCTCACACAATTTGCCTTGGTAAGTTCACTCAATTATGAAATGGAACGCGCAGGCATGGATACGTATAATTATAATGCGGAAGAAGCACAGCGGAGAGCTGACAACATCAGGCGAGGGCGACCGCCAAAAAATGAATAACAAAAAACCGCCCCTGCGGACGGTTTCCTGTTTCCTGACACAATCATAAAAACTGTGTAAGATACCATTGACACTTACATCTTACAGACAGTTCCGGATTGTGTCAAGAGGACAAATAAGATTTTTGTAAAAAAGGAGGACACAACATGGAACGCTTCGAAACGAAATACGATCTTCTGAATCGGGTCTATTCAGATCCATCCATCAACAAGACGACAAAGGCAGTGATGCAGTATCTGGTTGCATTATCGAATGACGCAGGCTGCCATCCGGCAGTTGCGACTATTGCCAGGGCAATCAAACGTTCCGAGCGTACCGTACAGCGGCATATGCGAATCTTAGAGCAGCACGGATACTTAGTCCGCAAGGAGCGGTTCTGGAGACAGGAGCAGCTTACTAATGATTATTCTTTCTGTTTATCTGTAACAGAAGAAAAAGAAAAACACGTGAAAAGAACCGGTATTCCGGCAGAAACAACATTCCGGAAGCGGGAGTATCTGCATCATATTTATGCTGCGGAGCTGTCCGCGTCAGAGCAGCTTGTCTTGATCTATCTTGTGCATAAGGCAAACCGTCAGGGCAGAGTAATTAAGAGCAAAGAAGCAATAGTAAAAGATTTACACATGTCCTGGCGGTTAGTATCAATAATTCTTTGCCGCCTGCGTGAGCGGAGAATGATAGCAGGCTATGGCAGACGCTGGTATGTGCTTTTGCAGCTGCGTCCTGTAGATCATTGGCGGGAAATAAAAACCGGACAACAAGCAGAACAGAAAGAGTTATCTGCATTAACTGCAGGCGACATCTGCAGCAAGACAGATAACAGGCATTCAGACAGAGATAACAGGCAAACCAGTGATATTCAACATGAACCGCTTAAACTCATTCTTTGGGTTCAAAACCTGATACATAAGGTAAAAAAGTGGCTTCATTTATTGATCTGATGTCGTTTTTGTCACCCTGTCTATACCATTAAGTACCAAAAAGAAAAGATAGATAACCAGGAGTAGGAACAATAGGAATACCTATGTTGAGTATTGGGATAAATTTATTGTTTCCTGTTTTCAAGGGTGTGGGAATCTGGTATAATCAAACCATAGAAACGGGATAACTCTATGCATGAGCATGAAAGGAGAAAATATATGGTATCATTGACATTTGTATTTAACGAAGAACGGGTTGCAGCGGCTGGTAAGACGGTTGATGAATTGTTACAGCCTATGCGGGACTGGGCTGCACAGAAAGGCATTCAGGAAACTTCTTATGGAGTGTTTGAAATGGATGGCAATCGTGCTATGTGCTTAGTAGGGTCATTTATCGTTGATATTACAAATTCTGATTATAAATATGTCACCTATCTGGATGAATGGATATTTGATGTTGATGGCGAAGAAGAAGATTGTATAAAAGAAACATATGAATGGTATCAGGAAAAACATATAGACGTTGGATATGAAATACCAGTGGTAGCTTAAATGAAGAAACGTGTTAGAAAACAAATATCGTTTGACTTGGATTCGAATGTTCTAAAAGCGATGTTTGGAGAAAAGGACTATGTGCGTGGCTGGCATGATATACAAAAGTTTTTTGAAAAAAATGGTTTTGAACACATTCAGGGAAGTGTGTATGTCAGCAAAAAAGAAATGAGTTATCAGAAAGTCTTGCGTATTATTCAAGAATTAAAGGATAAATACCCATATCTTACAAAAGCGGTACGAAAGATCAGTCAGGCAAATATCAGTATTAGTGAAGAATATTCATTAGAGGACAAGTTTGAGTATGATGGAACGCCGGGCGAATTTGCTAAAGAAAAGAATGAGAATACTCCGACAGAACAGGAACAATATGGCTTCGATGAAGACCAGCTTAGACAGGATGCAGCGGAGTTGTTGGAAGAAGCTGCATTGACGCAGTCCTCAAAACTGACACTATAAACAAAAGTCTTGTTGAATTTAACAGGACTTTTTATTTATAATATCTTCATAGAAAACGTACAAAGGAGGGGTTCTATGAAGACACGTCCACATCATCTTACTTATTCTGACAGGCTTCACATCGAAAAATGGATCAATCAAAAAATGCGGGTTGCTGATATCGCTGCGCGATTACGGGTATCCCGCCAGACAATATACAAAGAATTGCAGCGAGGAGAATATATTAAGTTGCTTAGTACATGGGAAGAAGTCCGGGCATACTCTCCGGATATCGCAGAAACCCACTATCGTGAAAATCTATCCTGCAAGGGCAGGGGTCTAAAGATCGGTAACAATATCAAGATGGCAGAATATATCGAACGAAAGATTGTTGATGACGGGTATTCGCCCGCAGCAGTGATCGGAGAAATGAATCGTACAGGCAAGTTTGAAGAGTTCGGCTGCCGAATCTGTGTAGGAACCTTGTATAGTTACATTGATAAGGGCGTCTTTTTCGAAATAACCAACAAAGATCTGCCAGTAAAAGGCAGACGAAAAAAGAAAAAGAAGAAAGTCCGTGTACAAAAGCGGGCGGCGGCTGGTGAAAGCATTGAATACAGACCGGAGACAATCAATGACCGGTCAGAGTTCGGGCACTGGGAGATGGATACAGTTGTGGGACCGCAGGGTAAGAGTAAGTGCAGCTTCTTAACATTGACGGAGCGAAAGACCAGGCGCGAGATTGTAATGAAACTGCAGCGGCATACAGCAGAGGCTGTTGTAAATGCATTGAATGCAATAGAAACGCGTATCGGCACCGATCATTTCAGACTGATATTCAAGTCAATAACTGTTGATAATGGAACTGAATTTTCAGATTGTGCTAGCATGGAAACAACCGCCGACGGAAACGGTCAGCGGACGAAACTCTACTATGCACATCCGTATTCCAGCTGGGAGCGCGGAACAAATGAGGTCACGAACCGGATGATTCGGCGAAAGGTTCCAAAAGGCGTGAACTTTGACGCAATCACGCTTAATGAAGTGCAGCGGATTGAGGACTGGTTAAACAACTATCCGCGCCGCCAGCATGGATACCGGACAGCGGGGGATATGTTCACCGAAGAATTAAAAAAGCTGGGACTGGGTTCCTGATCGACAGATGTCTTCCCATAGAAGAAAAAAACAGGCGGATTAACCGTCTTTTTGTTGTGCTATTGATTATGTTTCTAAAAATTATACATATATGAATAACACTGAATAACAATTAAAGATATAAATGTAAAAAAATGAGGGATGAAAAGGATAAATTTTGTTAAATTTTTGTTGATTTAAGTATTGACATTTTCATATCTGCTTAAAGATAAAATTTATTGTTGACAAACAGGTATCAACTATGTATAATTGACAAGGTGTGGCAGAGAATTGTTACAGGTAATCGGATTTTCTGTTCGCAGTTATGTCAAGTTAGGCGAAGTTATGAGCTTTCATTTATGATAGATTCATAGATCAGTTCGGATTAAGGAGGTGTACACTATGTCAATTTGTCCAAAGAATAAGTCTTCAAAAGCCAGAAGAGACAAGCGTAGAGCAAACTGGAAGATGAGCGCTCCTACATTAGTTAAATGTCCAAAGTGTGGCGAGTTAATGATGCCGCATCGCGTATGTAAGGCTTGTGGTTCTTATAATAAAAAAGAAATCATTGCTGTTGATTAATCAAGACAGACGAAAGGCTATCAGCATTTGCTGGTAGTCTTTTTTTGCTTGATTTTCTTTACAACATCTGGATAATTTAGTATTATATATAAATGGGTTTTTCTGTACTGAAAAAGGAGGATATAAATGGAAGATAGAATTAAAATCGTAATTGATGCCATGGGTGGTGATAATTCGCCATGGGCTTTAGTAGAAGGTGCAGTGCTTGCAACAAAGGAGCATGAGGATGTATTTCTTTATGTAGTAGGTCCAAAGCAGGAGATTGAGGCAGAACTGGCCAAATATGAATATAATAAGGACCAGATTGAGGTTGTAGATGCACCGGATGTTATTACCTGCCATGATCATCCGGTAGAGGCAGTACGGAAAAAGAAGGATTCGTCTCTGATCGTAGGACTGAATCTGGTTAAGGAAGGCAAGGCGGAAGGTCTGATTTCTGCCGGAAGTACAGGAGCTGTTTTAGTTGGCGGACGTATGATCGTCGGAAGATTAAAAGGAATCCGTCGGTCACCACTGGCACCGTTGATTCCGAGAGAAGGCGGTGTATCGATTCTGATCGATTGCGGTGCCAATATGGATTCAAGACCGACAGATCTGGTACAGTTTGCACAGATGGGTTCTATTTATATGAAACATATCGTTGGAATTGAGAATCCACGGGTGGCAATCGTAAATGTAGGCGCAGAGGAAGAGAAGGGTAATGCACTGGTAAAGGAGACATTCCCATTATTAAAGGCCTGCCCGAATATCAACTTTATCGGAAGTGTTGAGGCAAGAGACATTCCGGCCGGTGCGGCAGATGTTATTGTCTGTGATGCCTTTGTCGGAAATGTTATTTTGAAGTTATATGAAGGAACAGCTGCCTTCTTAATGAAACAGATTAAGGGAGCCATGACATCTTCTCCGATCAGTACGATCGGTGCTGCCATGGTAAAGCCTAAGATCAAGGAAGCGGTTAAGGAATTTGATTCATCCAATTATGGCGGAGCACCACTGCTTGGAATTAACGGACTGGTTGCAAAGGTTCACGGAAGCTCCAAGGCCAGTGAAGTAAAAAATGCCGTTACACAGTGTATGGATTTCAGTAAACAGCATATTAAGGAACTGATTGCCGAGAACATAACGACAGGATCAGAAGAGTAGGAGATGAAGGTGCGCAATGCCGGCAGAATTGAATAAATTAATGGATATCATCGGATATCATTTTAAGAAACCGGAACTTTTAAAGCAGGCGTTTACACACAGCTCTTATGCAAACGAATGTAGAATCAACCGGATTTGTGATTATGAGAGACTGGAGTTTCTGGGAGATGCGGTGCTGGAGATGATCACCAGTCACGCCTTGATCCTCAGATATCCGGACAAGCATGAAGGGGAATTGTCTAAGCTTCGGGCATCCCTGGTCTGTGAATATTGTCTGGCGCAATGTGCGAGGGAGCTTCATTATCCGGATTATGTATATTTGAGCAAGGGAGAACGGCAGACCGGCGGAGCACAACGTGATTCGCTCCTGTGTGATCTGTTTGAGTCGGTTCTCGGTGCCATTTATCTGGATGGCGGGCTGGAACCGGCCACCCGGTATGTGGAGAGTTTTCTGTTGTCTGATATGGAGAATAAGCGGATGTTTTATGATGCCAAGACCAGATTACAGGAGATTGTGCAGCATCTTGAGCTGGGAGATATCGATTATGAATTACTGGATGAGCGGGGGCCCGATCATAATAAGCATTTCTTTGTGGAGGTCCGGATCGGAACTCAGAGCTATGGACAGGGGGATGCGCAAAGTCGTAAGTCTGCAGAACAAAAAGCCGCATATGCAGCGCTTCTGAAGCTGCATGCACAATATCCGGAGGCTGCTATGCAGCTCAATGGTGATAAATAGAATGGGTAGGTTTCGATATGTACTTGAAGAGTATTGAAGTATACGGCTTCAAATCTTTTGCAAATAAAATATTATTTAAGTTTGAGAACGGAATTACAGGAATTGTAGGACCAAACGGAAGTGGTAAGAGTAATGTAGCGGATGCAGTGCGCTGGGTATTAGGAGAACAGAGTGCCAAGCAGTTGCGTGGTGCGAAAATGGAGGATGTTATTTTCGCCGGTACAGAGATGCGGAAGCCACATGGCTCGGCTTATGTGGCAATCACATTGGATAACAGCGACCATGTGCTGCCAATCGATTACGAAGAGGTGACTGTTGCCAGACGGGTATATCGTTCCGGAGAGAGTGAGTATCTGATCAACGGTACACCATGCCGGTTAAAGGATATCAATAATATGTTTTTTGATACCGGTATCGGTAAGGAAGGATATTCAATCATCGGACAGGGTCAGGTCGAGAAGATTCTGAGCGGAAAACCGGAGGATCGGCGGGAGTTGTTTGATGAGGCAGCCGGAATTGTGAAATATAAGAAGAACAAGGTTGCGACCGAGAAGGCACTGGAGTCCGAACGGCAGAATTTATATCGTGTAAATGATATTTTGTCTGAACTGGAGAAGCAGGTAGGACCGTTGGAAAAACAGGCAGAGACGGCGAAAAGGTATCTGCTGTATAAAGAAGAAATGAAGAAGCTGGATGTTAACGTATTCCTGCTTGACAGTGACCGGATTCAGACAGCAATGAAAGAGGGCCGGGACAAGCTGGCAATTGTAACGAGCCGGACGGCAGAATTAAATCAGCAATATGAGTCTATCCGGGCAGAGTATGACCGACTGGAGACAGAGCTTGAGCAGTACAATCAGAAGATTGATATTGGTAAAACACAGATTACGGAATTAAAACTGGCTGTGGAACGAGCAGAAGGAGAAGTCCGGGTATTGAATCAGAAGATTGACAGTGTTCGATTGACAGATGAGCATGTCGGGGAACAGATCCGACGGGTTCAGGATGCCCTCTTAAAGCAGACAGAGGAACAACGGGCATATCAGGCGAAGAAAGCTGTATTGGATGAACGACTGGATACGGCAGATGATGTGGTCGAGGAAGCAAAGGCAAGAGCACAGGAAATTCAGGATGAGATTACCAGACTGGAAGAAAATATCGAGAAAAACAAGGCGGACATCATTGACCTGATGAATGAGAATTCCAGCATGAAGGGAAAGGTTGCCCGCTATGACACATTGCTTGAGAATATTGGTTATCGGAAGACACAGATCAATCAGCGGTATGTCCAGTTTAAGAGTGATGAAATGGCAGATCAGGAGCAGTATAAGACATTGCAGGAGGAGCTTCAGACTCTGGATGAAGAGGTTGCGAAGCGACAGGAGGCATTAACGATCTGTGATCACCGTCTGGATGAAAATACAGCCGGTACAAGAGAAAACCGGGAGAAATTATCGACTCTGCGGAATGCATATACGTCTGCGAAGGCAAAGGCGGAATCCCTGCGGAATATTACAGAGCGGTATGACGGCTACGGTAACAGTATCCGCCGTGTCATGGAACAGAAGGAACGGGATCCCGGAATTATCGGTGTCGTTGCGGATATTATCTCAGTACCGAAAAAATACGAGATAGCGATTGAGACTGCACTGGGTGGCAGTATTCAGAATATTGTAACGAAAGACGAGCTGACAGCAAAGCGTCTGATCCAGTATCTGAAGCAGAATAAATTCGGTCGTGCCACCTTCCTGCCGCTGACCAGTATCAGTAGCAGCAGTGGATTCGGAAAGCAGGAGGCACTGAGAGAACCGGGAGCAATCGGGATTGCCAGTGAGCTGGTAGAAATATCAGAGAAATATCAGGCAGTTGCCGGACACCTGCTCGGCAGAATCCTGGTAGTGGATCATATTGATCATGCACTTGCAATTGCAAGAAAATACAAATATTCGATCCGGATCGTAACACTGGATGGCGAATTACTGACACCGGGTGGTGCAATGACCGGAGGTGCTTATAAGAATTCAAGCAATCTGCTGGGACGGAAGCGGGAATTGGATGAGCTGAATCAGACCGTAGAAACCTATAGTCGGCAGATCCGGGAAGAGGAAAAGCTGGAACAGGAGCTGCGTTCTATCCGGGATGAGTTAAAGGAAGAGAAGGAGACACTTTCTAACAAGCTTCAGGAACTGTATCTGGCAAAGAATACGAACCATCTGAATCTGGAACAGGTTAATGCCAGATTGTCAGAGCATGCCAGTATTTTTGCTTCGTTGCAGAACGAAAGCAAAGAGCTGGATGCACAGGTGGAAGAAATCAACCGGAACAAGGATCAGTTATTTGAAGGAAATAAGTTCCAGGAGCAGGCCAGGCAGGATTGTGAAGCACGGATTGCCAAATACGAGGAAGACATTCAGGAACAGAAGAGTCTGCTTGAAACTGCGAATGCAAAGGTTTCCGAGCTCCTGCTGGAGTTTAATACGATAAAGCAGCAGGACGATTTCTATATTGAGAATATCCACCGAATCCGGGTGGAGAATGACAAGTTAAAAGCGGAGCTGGAGGAATACAACCGCAGAACGCATGGTGCTGCAGAAGAAATCATGGAGATCAATGAGCAGATCAATGGAATCCGGAAGGAGATGAACCGGCGGAAGGCTCAGATACAGACCATGGAAGAAAGCCTGAATGCGGATATAGCATTAAAGGAAGAACGCACAAGCTCCCATAAGGAGTTTTTCAATCAGCGGGAAGCTTTGCGGGAAGAGTTATCCGGACTGGATAAGGAAGGTTATCGTCTGAACACGCAACTGGAAAAGATTACCGAGCAGTCAGATGCTCTGAACAATTACATGTGGGAAGAATATGAGCTGACCTATAACCGGGCAATGGAGCTTAGAAATCCGGAGTTTACGGATCTTGCACAGCTTAAGAAGGAGCTGGCAGCGGTCAAGAGCAAGATCAAGTCTCTGGGTGACGTAAATGTAAATGCGATTGAAGATTACAAGAATGTATCCGAACGGTATGAGTTCTTAAAGACACAGCATGATGATATTGTAAAGGCAGAGGAGAATTTGAAACGGATCATTGCAGAGCTGGATACGGCAATGCGGGATCAGTTCAGCGAGAAATTTGCAGAGATTCAGGTTATGTTCGATAAGGTATTTAAGGAGCTGTTTGGCGGAGGAAAGGCGAATCTGGAACTGGTAGATGACACGGATATTCTGGAGACGGGAATTAAGATCATTGCACAGCCACCGGGAAAGAAGCTGCAGAACATGATGCAGTTATCCGGTGGTGAAAAATCACTGACCGCAATCGCGTTACTGTTTGCAATTCAGAACCTGAAGCCGTCACCGTTCTGTCTGCTGGATGAGATTGAGGCGGCACTGGATGATTCGAATGTAAACCGGTTTGCACATTATTTACATAAGCTGACGAAGGATACACAGTTCATTGTAATTACGCATCGAAAGGGGACCATGGAAGCAGCGGATGTCCTTTACGGTATTACCATGCAGGAGAAGGGTGTATCGACGCTGGTTTCTGTCAACCTGATTGAGAATGAGCTGGATAAATAGTCTGAAAATGGAGGCGACACTATGGGATTGTTTGATTGGAAGAAGAATAAAAAAGAGTCCAAAGAAGAACTGGAGGAGAACGCAGTTCTGACCCCGGACAATGCGGAAGTTTCTGCGGACGGGAAGAACGAACAGGATGCGAAAGCGGAAAAGGATGAGAAAAAGGCGAAGCATGCAGAGGAAGGCGGTTTCTTCAAGCGTCTGGTCAATGGAATGACAAAGACCAGAGATCAGCTTGCAGAAGGATTAAACCGGATATTCCACGGACACACCGAGCTGGATGATGATTTCTATGATGAGCTGGAGGAAGTGCTGATCATGGCAGACCTTGGGCTGGAGACAACGGATAAGATCATTGCTGATCTGAAGGCAAGGGTAAAGGAATATAAGATCCGGGAGGTAGAGCCTTGCCGGGAATTATTAAATAATATTATCAGAGATCAGATGATGGTAGATGATTCTGCTTATGATTTTGAAGACCGGAAAACGGTCATGCTGATCATTGGTGTAAATGGTGTCGGTAAAACGACTTCCATCGGAAAGCTGGCGGCACAGTATAAAAAGCGTGGAAAAAAGGTTCTGATGGCGGCCGGAGATACATTCCGGGCTGCAGCCATTGACCAGTTAAAAACCTGGGCTGACCGGGCCGGTGTGGATATTATTGCACATCAGGAGGGCTCAGATCCTGCAGCTGTGGTATATGATGCTGTTCAGGCGGCAAAGGCCAGAGGAACGGATATCCTGTTGTGTGATACGGCAGGACGCCTGCATAATAAGAAGAATTTGATGGATGAGCTTGCCAAGATGCGCAGAATTATCGAAAAGGAATATCCGGAGGCACATTGTGAGACACTGATCGTACTGGACGGCTCGACCGGACAGAATGCATTGGAGCAGGCAAGACAGTTCAGTGAAGTGACGGATCTGAACGGTATTATCCTGACAAAGCTGGATGGAACGGCAAAGGGAGGCATCGCCATTGCGATTCAGGCGGAGCTGGATGTTCCGGTTAAATATATCGGTGTGGGAGAAAAGATTGATGATCTGCAGAGATTTGATCCAACCCATTATGTAGAAGCGTTGTTTGCGGATTTTGATGTCCGTTCAGAGGTAGAAATGTTAATCGAGGAGGATAACGAAACATGGCAGTAAAGGAATTGTGCCTGGAAAAATTTGAAGAAGCATATAATATCGTGCAGAAGGTGGTGCTTCCTACAAATCTGGTATACAGTGAGTATTTTAGTGATCAGACCGGAAACAGAGTATATCTGAAACCGGAAAACATGCAGTTGACCGGTGCTTATAAGATTCGTGGTGCTTATTATAAGATCAGTACCATGTCAGAAGCTGAACGTGCTAAGGGACTGATCACGGCATCCGCCGGAAATCATGCACAGGGAGTAGCATATGCGGCAAAGGCATATGGTGTGAAAGCAACAATCGTAATGCCGACAACCACTCCGTTAATTAAAGTAAATCGTACCAAATCCTATGGAGCGGATGTGATTTTATACGGAGATGTTTATGATGAGTCCTGTGCATATGCACTGGAACTGGCAGAAGATCGTGGCTATACATTCATTCATCCGTTTGATGATCTGGATGTAGCAACCGGACAGGGATCGATTGCTATGGAAATAATCAAAGAGCTTCCAACAGTTGATTATATTCTGGTTCCGGTAGGTGGCGGCGGACTGGCAACCGGTGTATCGACCTTTGCCAAGATGTTAAACCCGAATATCAAGGTCATCGGTGTAGAACCGGCAGGTGCTAACTGTCTTCAGGAATCCTTAAAGCTTGGGAAGGTAACTACTCTGCCGATGGTAGATACCATTGCCGACGGTACGGCAGTTAAAACACCGGGAAGCAAGATTTTCCCATATCTGCAGAAGAATCTGGATGATGTGATCACAATTGAAGATTCTGAACTGATCGTTACGTTCTTAGACATGATTGAAAATCATAAAATGCTGGCAGAAAATTCCGGCCTGTTATCAGTAGCAGCCCTGAAGCATCTGGGTGTGAAGGACAAGAAGGTGGTCAGCATTATCAGTGGCGGTAATATGGATGTTATCACGCTGGCTTCGGTTGTACAGCATGGTCTGATCGCAAGAAACCGGATCTTTACGGTATCGGTTCTGCTGCCGGATAAGCCGGGAGAATTAATGAATGTATCATCCGTAATTGCAAAGGCACAGGGAAATATTATCCGGTTAGAGCATAATCAGTTTGTCAGTCTGAACCGGAACAGTGCGGTAGAACTTGTGATCACCATGGAGGCATTCGGACCGGAGCACAAGGATGCGATTATGAAGGAACTGGCAGAGCGTGGCTATCGACCGATCGAGAAGACACCGAAGAGCATTTTCTAAAATGGCAAACATATATATTGATCAATTTCATACAGGTGTATTTAAAACCCGAATTACCGGAATTAAGGGCGAAAGTCTTTATCAGGCATTGGGACGTCATCAGATAGCACAGCCGGGAGCGGTTTGCCGCGGGGCCGGTGTCTGTCGTGGATGTATGGTTCAGATTCTGGAAGAAGGAATGGAATGTCTGGCATGCAGATATATCATAGGCGATCGGGATCTTCATATTGTGATGGACCAGCCGGTATCAGAGCAGGGAATTCTGCTTTCCGATATGAAGACAGATGATTCTCAGGAGGAAAACTGGCTGTCGGAGCATTTGGATGAACTTGCATCCTTTCAATATGGACTTGCAATTGATATCGGAACGACTACGATCGCATCTGCGCTGATAGAGCTTACATCCGGCAGAATCATATTACAGCACGGATGTATGAACCGACAGGCAGGCTATGGAGCGGATGTCATATCCAGAATCCAATATGCGACGGAGCAGCATGGTACGGGAAGCGGTCTTGAAATTCTGAGCCGGAGTATCCGGGAGGATCTGCAGCTGCTATACCGGTGCTATCTTGCGGACGGCATACCGGAACAGCAGATCTACAGAGTGTCAATCAGCGGAAATACAACAATGATCCAACTGCTGTTAAAGCTGGATGTCAGCGGTATGGCAGCATATCCGTTTACACCGTTACAGCTGGATGGTATCCAGCTGGAATGGCAGGAGAAAGATATCTGTATTCTTCCCGGGAAATCTGCATTTGTCGGCGGAGACATCGTGTCAGGTGTCCAATCTCTTGAAATGGGACGCTCAGAGGCTTATGAGCTGCTGATTGACCTTGGAACCAATGGTGAACTATGGCTTTTGAACCGGGAAACAGGTGTCTGTACGTCAACGTCCTGCGGACCGGCATTTGCAAACAGTGTGTCGCAGGGGACTGTTTATGGAACAACCCTGCTGGATGAGTTGGCAGAGGCTTATCACCATGGGGTCGTCGATGAATCAGGACTGCTTCAGGGAGATGCTTTTGAACATGGTATTCTAAAGGATGATATTGTTATCACACAGGATACGGTTCGACAGCTCCAGCTGGCAAAGGCTGCGATCCGGACAGGCATAGAGCTGGCCGCTTATGAGCTACGGTTACCACTGCAGGAGATTTCACAGGTATATCTGGCGGGAGGTTTTGGCTTTTATCTGAATCCGGAGTCTGCGTACTGTCTGGGACTGTTACCGGAAGAATTCCGGGGAAAACTGAAGATTGCCGGAAATACTTCATTAAAAGGTGCAGTACTTGCATTAACAGAACCGGAACGGATGCTTAAATTGCCGGAAAATATGAAAAACAGCAAGGTGATGGATTTATCGCTGAATAAGAATTTTCAAGAGTTTTTTGTGCATCGGCTTTCATTTCCGCCGAATCATTGAAGTCAACCGTATGAAAATCACAATATTTGTTTATATTATTACTGAGGAGGAGACTTATGTTAGAGAAATTATTTCATCTCAAAGAAAATAATACCACCGTTAAAACAGAGATTTTAGCCGGTATTACAAGTTTTATGACAATGGCGTATATTCTGGCTGTTAACCCAAGTATTCTGGCGGCAGCCGGCATGGATCAGGGAGCTGTATTTACTGCAACAGCACTGGCTTCCCTGCTTGGTACGCTTTGTATGGCATTGTTTGCCAATTATCCGTTTGCGCTGGCTCCGGGTATGGGCTTAAATGCATATTTTGCATATACCGTTGTTATCGGTATGGGATATTCGTGGCAGACTGCGTTAACAGCTGTATTTGTAGAAGGTGTTATCTTCATTATTCTGTCTGTGACCAATGTCCGGGAAGCGATTTTTAATGCCATTCCTGCCAACTTAAAAGTAGCAGTCAGTGTTGGTATCGGTCTGTTCATCGCATTTATCGGTCTGCAGAATGCAAAGATCGTAATCGGTGGTTCTACCCTGGTTCAGTTATTCTCAGTTGCAAAATATAATGAAGTAAATGGCGTAAATGCTACCTTCAATGATGTCGGAATTACGGTATTGCTGGCAATCATCGGTGTTATCATCACAGCAATTCTGGTTGTTAAGAATGTAAAGGGAAATATTCTCTGGGGCATTCTGATCACCTGGGTACTCGGTATTATCTGTCAGCTGACAGGTGTATATGTACCGAATGCAGAACTTGGTTTTTATAATCTGCTGCCTGATTTCAGTAATGGTATTTCGATTCCGAGTCTTGCACCCGTTTTCTGCAAGATGAATTTTTCAGGTATCTTATCCCTGAACTTTATTGTTGTAATCTTCTCGTTCCTGTTTGTGGATCTGTTTGATACGATCGGTACTCTGATCGGTGTCTCATCCAAGGCAGGTATGCTGGATGAGAATGGAAAGCTTCCGCGGATCAAGGGCGCGCTTCTTGCAGATGCTGTAGCAACGACAGCAGGTGCCGCTTTAGGTACCTCTACAACGACTACGTTTGTGGAGAGTGCTTCCGGTGTGTCTGAAGGTGGTAGAACCGGTCTGACCTCTGTAACAACAGCTGTTTTGTTTGGACTTTCATTATTGTTATCCCCTATTTTTCTGGCAATTCCGTCCTTTGCAACAGCACCGGCTCTGATCATTGTTGGTTTCTATATGCTTACTAATGTAGTAAATATTGATTTCTCTGATTACAGTGAGGCAATCCCTTGCTTTATCTGCATTATTGCAATGGCATTCTTCTACAGCATTTCAGAGGGTATTGCAATGGGAGTAATCTCTTATGTTGCGATCAACCTTATCACAGGTAAGGTAAAAGAAAAGAAGATCAGTGTGCTGATGTATATTCTGGCAGTATTGTTTATCTTGAAATATATTTTCCTATAAGCTACAATAATATAGGATAAGAATTCAAACTAAGACCATCGTATGATACGGTGGTCTTAGTTTTTGCACAGGTATTTCACATAGTTAGATATAGGAGAAGCATATGAATATATTGACATTGGAGCATGTTTATAAATCTTATACGGACCGCAATCTGTTGGAGGATGTCAGTCTCGGCATTCAGGAGCATGATAAGATCGGTGTGGTTGGTGTTAACGGTATGGGAAAATCCACGCTGCTTAAGGTGGTTGCTGGTGTGGAGGAATGTGATTCCGGTAAAATCAGCATGGGAAATCATGTAACAATGCGGTATCTGCCACAGAATCCGGTGTTTCCGGAAGAAATGACAGTCTTAGAGGCGGCATTACAGAATAATTATGAGGAGGATGCCTACTGGAGCCGGGCGGCAGAAGCAAAGGCACTGTTAAATCAGCTGGAGATTAAGGATTTTGATCAAAAAGTCAATGAATTATCCGGAGGCCAGAGAAAACGGGTGGCACTGGTGCAGGCAATTCTGATCCCGGCGGAGCTATTGATCTTAGACGAGCCGACCAACCATCTGGATCATGATATGGCGGAATGGCTGGAAAGCTTCCTGAATAATTATCGCGGTGCTGTGCTTATGGTAACACATGACCGATATTTTCTGGACCGGGTATCCAATCAGATTCTGGAAGTAGATCAGGGACATTTATATCAGTATACAGGAAATTTCTCGGATTACCTGACCGGAAAAGCAGAACGGGAATCACAGGAACTGACAGCGGAGCACAAGCGGAAAAGCCTGCTTCGAACTGAACTCGAATGGTTAAAGCGTGGTGCCAGAGCCAGAAGTACGAAGCAGAAGGCACATGTTGACCGGATTCATGCCATGCAGGAGATCAAGGACATTCAGGAGAAGCGAAAGCTGGAGCTGGACTCCATTACGACCAGAATGGGAAATAAAACGATTGAGCTAAAACATATTTCAAAGTCTTATGGAAATCGAAGCTTAATTCAGGATTTTTCCTATCATTTTCTGAGAAGTGACCGGATCGGCATTATTGGGAAAAACGGATGCGGCAAGACAACACTGATCAAAATGCTGACAGGTGTGCTGGCACCGGATTCCGGTGAGATTGAAGTGGGGCAGACCATTCAGATCGGATACTTCTCGCAGGAATCGGAATATATGGATCACTCAATGAAAGCCATCGATTATATTAAGGAGGCCGGTGAATATGTAACCACAACAGATGGCAAGATTACGGCATCTCAGATGCTGGAACGGTTTTTGTTCGACGGTGCCAAACAGTGGGCACCGATTGAAAAACTGTCCGGTGGGGAGAGACGAAGATTATATCTGCTGCGTATTCTGATGGCATCTCCGAATGTTCTGGTTTTAGATGAACCGACAAATGATCTGGATATTGAAACACTGAACGTACTGGAGGACTATCTGGACCGATTTGAAGGTATTGTAATTGTGGTATCCCATGACCGATATTTTCTGGATCGTGTTGTGAGCCGGATCTTTGCCTTTGAACTGGACGGCATCCGCCAATATGAGGGAAATTATACAGATTATTATTGGAAGCATCGGGAATTATATGGAGATACGGATTCAGGACTGATGACGCAGGATAGTTCCGGTGAGAAAGGAAGGACCATCGGTAAATCAGACAGTGGAAACGCATCAGAAGATGGCGAAACGGGCAAGAGCTGGAAAAAGCCGGATACCCGTTTGAAATTTACATATAAAGAACAGAAAGAATATGAAACGATAGACGAAGATATTGCGAAGCTGGAGAACCGGATTGCAGAGCTGGAACAGCTGATGCCGAAAGCAGCCACGGATTTTGTGAAGCTGACAGAGTATACCAATGAAAAAGAGAATCTGGAGCAACAACTGGAAGAGAAGATGGAACGTTGGGTGTATCTGAATGATCTGGCGGAAAAAATTAAAAACGAACATATGTCCAATCACTGAGGGATGTTTTTTGGACAGGTAAATCGATTATAATACAAATTGTAATTCAGCACAGCATGGTAATTGATAATACTAGCAATCGACAGAAATTGTTTTATCAGTTACCATGCATTTATAGAGTCTAAAATAATAGCAGAATGGGAGAGAAAGTATGAAAAAACGAGTAGAAGAGGTATTAAAACTATTATTGGGGATTGTTCTTGGACTGTTGGTAATCTTTCAGTTTTCGGAAGACCGAGATGTCAGATCGTTCTTTGAATTTGATTTGGAAATACAGAGAACGTGGCAATGGGACTTTGCGGGTAATGGCTATATTCCATTGTTGATTTACGTTTTATGCAGTATGGTTGGAGTATTGATTATTACATACATCATCCGGAATTTTACAAATACGCGTAATATAAAAAAGACGGCCGGTTTTTTGAATGTATTTATCCAGATATTTCTTGGCGTTCCGGTAACAACGATGCTTTATGTACTGGCAGATCCATGGATCCAGAAAATAAACCTGGATGTTTTGTTTCGAGTCTGCATCGGTGCGATCATATACTCTGTAGTCTTTGAAATGCTATGTCTGTTCTTTGAAAAAGCCTTTTATGAGAAACTTCAAAAGGGACATAAACGTTGTAAACTGATCGTTTGTACTGTTTTGTCCGATGCCAATTATGAGGAGGGCACGGTTATCGTTGACAGGATGACCTATGAAGATTGTTATTCTGCGATGAAGAATAATCAGGAGCAGTTGACAATCCGGCAGTTCTTTAAGATTGTGGAAATGAACTGGAATGGAAAAAAAGAAGTTGATTCTTGGAGATATTATCAAAATGGAGATTTTATCAGGATTACAGATCAGGAATTATGCAAGAAGCTGATGGTATCCGAATATTCATCCCAGGTACAGTGGCAGGGATAAAAAATAAGATCATCTGAACAATCAGGTGATCTTATTTTTTTATAAGGATTCAAAATAGAATTTGCGTAATCTCCCTGCCTATGCTATAATATTTAACAATTATGGGCAAGTGCGTCCATTTACAAAAGAACAGGAGCTGAAATTATGCATTTATGCAGTTTATCAAGCGGAAGCAGTGGCAATTGCATCTATGTGGGAACCGAGGAAACCCATCTGCTGGTGGATACCGGCGTAAGTAAAAAGCGAATCGTGGATGAACTCCATGCAATTGATATGGCACCGGAGGACATTCAGGGAATCCTGATCACACATGAGCATTCGGATCATATTCAGGGATTGGGAGTATTTACCCGTAAATATTCGGTTCCGGTATATGGCACAAAGGCCACACTGGAGGCAATTAAACAGACCAAAGCATTAGGGGAACTGGATACTTCAAAATTCATTGAAATCCAACCGGATGAACCATTTCAGATACAGGATATGACGATAGAGGCATCCAGAACCTGGCATGATGCAGCCGACCCGGTCTGCTATCAATTTTTCCATCAGGGACATAAGACCAGTCTCTGTACCGACCTTGGTGATTATAATGATTATCTGGTTGAAAAACTGAAGGATTCGGACCTGCTCTTTATTGAATCGAATCATGATGTTAATATGTTATTGGTCGGTCCATATTCCTATCCGCTGAAACAACGGATTCTGGGAGACCATGGTCATTTGTCGAATGAGCGCTCCGGACAGTTTATTAAGGAGCTTCTGAATGATCACATCCGTGGAATCATGCTTGGTCATTTAAGCAAAGAAAACAATATTGCGGAGCTGGCATATGAAACCGTTGCACAGGAACTGACAGAGAATCCTTTTACGAATGATGTAAGAGATTTTCATTTATCTGTGGCACGCAGAGCAGAGCATTCAGAAGTGTTATACGTCGGATAGAAGCAGCATTGAAATCTATCATTGATCCCACATGGAAGCTGTGGAAGCGGATCAATGACAAATACATAAATTAAGGAGATTACCATGAAAAAAGCAGTCATTACAGTCGTAGGAAAAGATACCGTAGGAATCATCGCAAAGGTATGTACATATTTGGCAGATAATCAGGTGAATATTCTGGATATTTCTCAGACCATTGTACAGGGTTATTTCAACATGATGATGATCGTAGATACCGGAGCATCTTTAAAGGAATTTAAAACTCTTTCTGAAGAGCTGGTAAAGCTTGGTGAGGAAATCGGCGTTGTGATCAACCTGCAGAAGGAAGAAATTTTCGACATGATGCATAGAATCTAAGATAACGGAGGCAGACTATGATTAACATACGTGAAGTAAATGAAACCAATGAAATGATCCAGAAGGAGAATCTGGATGTCAGGACGATCACAATGGGTATCAGCCTGTTAGATTGTACCGGCAGCACATTAGACGAAGTATGCGATAAGATTTATGATAAAATTACGACTTCTGCAAGAGACCTGGTAAAGGTTGGCGAAGATATTGAGCTGCAGTATGGTATTCCGATTGTAAATAAGCGAATTTCCGTAACCCCGATCAGTCTGGTAGGCGGTGGTGTATGCCATAAAGTGGAAGATTTTGTGACAATTGCCAAGACACTGGACAGAGCAGCCAAGACTGTTGGTGTGAATTTCATCGGTGGTTACTCCGCACTGGTAACCAAGGGTATGACACCGGCCGATGAGCTGCTGATCCGTTCGATTCCAAATGCCCTGGCAGAGACTGATGTGGTATGTAGTTCGGTCAATGTTGGTTCTACCAAGACCGGTATTAATATGGATGCAGTCAAGTTGATCGGTGAAATGATCAAAAAGGCCGCAGAGCTGACCAAGGAGCAGGATTCCTGTGCCTGTACAAAGTTTGTTGTGTTTTGCAATGCGCCGGATGATAATCCATTTATGGCAGGTGCCTTTCATGGTGTTACAGAGGCGGATAAGATCATTAATGTCGGTGTCAGTGGTCCGGGTGTAGTTAAGACTGCGCTGGAGGCGGTTCGTGGTGAGAACTTTGAAGTATTGTGTGAGACGATTAAGAAGACAGCATTTAAGATCACCCGTGTCGGACAGCTGGTTGCACAGGAAGCATCCAAGCGTCTGGGTGTGCCTTTCGGTATCATTGATCTGTCACTTGCGCCGACACCGGCAGTTGGTGACAGTATTGGTGAGATTCTGGAAGAGATTGGTCTGGAATATGCAGGTGCGCCCGGTACAACCGCAGCACTGGCATTATTAAATGATCAGGTAAAGAAGGGCGGAGTTATGGCGTCCTCTTATGTTGGTGGTTTAAGCGGTGCATTTATTCCGGTCAGTGAGGATCAGCGCATGATCGATGCTGCAAGCTGTGGTGCACTGACACTTGAAAAGCTGGAGGCAATGACCTGCGTATGTTCCGTAGGTCTGGATATGATCGCAATCCCGGGTGATACAAAGGCAACCACCATTTCCGGTATTATTGCGGATGAGATGGCACTCGGTATGGTGAACCAGAAGACAACTGCAGTTCGAATCATTCCGGTGATCGGTAAAAAAGAAGGCGAGCATGCAGAGTTTGGCGGATTGCTCGGACATGCACCAATCATGCATGTAAATCCGTATAATTGTGATGCATTTATTAATCGTGGCGGACGAATTCCGGCACCGATTCATAGTTTTAAGAATTAAGCACTGATAGGAGTATTATGATCATGGGTGTGTTAAGTCATTTAAATCCGAATAGAGTTTTTTACTATTTTGAAGAAATATCGAATATACCACGTGGTTCCTATAATACAAAGGCAGTAAGTGATTATTGTGTTGCGGTGGCAGAGGGACTTGGTCTGACGGTCAGACAGGATGCATGGAATAATGTTGTGATCCATAAGCCAGCATCCAAAGGCTGCGCGCAGGCACCGACTCTGATGCTGCAGGGACATCTGGATATGGTCTGTGAGAAAGAATCCGGATGTACTCATAATTTTGAAACAGACGGGCTGAAGCTCCGGATCGATGGAGATTATGTGACTGCAAATGGTACGACCCTTGGCGGGGATGACGGCATTGCTGTAGCAATGGCACTTGCTATACTGGAGGATGATAGTCTGGTGCATCCACCGCTGGAGGTGGTATTCACCACAGAGGAAGAGGTTGGTATGGATGGAGCCATGAATCTGGATACCACAGATCTGCAGGCAGCATATCTTCTGAATCTGGATAGTGAGGATGAAGGGGTTCTGACGGTTGGCTGTGCCGGTGGTTCGACTATGGAGCTTCATCGGAAATATCAGAAGCTGCCACAGACAGGAATTCCGTATATAATTCATGTTCATGGATTAAAGGGCGGACATTCCGGAGTGGAGATTCAGAAAAAGCGGTGCAACAGTAATAAGGTTATGTCAACCATATTGACTGCATTATCTGAGAAACTGGATATTTATCTGGCATCAGTAAATGGCGGCAGTAAACATAATGCAATTCCGGTAGAGACAAAAGCGGTTGTATTGTTCCGATCGGAAGAGGATAGCCGGCAGGCAGAGCAGATGATCAGTCAGTATCAGTCCTTGTTTGCATCGGCTTATCAGGATTCCGATGCGGATATTTTGATAGAGATTCAGCCTTGCGGCGTGGAATATAAGGTGAAGAATGGTCATTTGGACGTGTTTTCTCCGGCAGATATGCAGGCGGTTATCCGGCTGTTGTTTGAATTGCCGAATGGAGTTCAGCAGATGAGTCAGCAGATTGATGGATTACCGGAAACTTCTCTGAATCTGGCAATTGTTCGGACGGAGGAGAATGAGATTTATATTGAGCTTTCAAACCGAAGCAGTAATCCGGCGGCTCTGAAATTATTGGAGCAGCAAATACAGGCAACTGCACGGATTTATGGATTCCATTCCGTTATGCAGTCTGAATATCCGGGCTGGCAGTATCGGGAGGATTCCCGGCTGCGGGATGCGATGAAACAGATTTATCAGAATATGTTCGGGAAAGAAGCAGTCGTTGAGGCAATCCATGCCGGACTGGAATGCGGGATTCTCTTATCCAGGATGCCGCAGCTTGATATTGTATCAACCGGACCGGATATTCTGGATATTCATACACCGAAGGAACGGATGAGTATTTCATCTGTGGGACGGACATATCAATATGTACTGGAAGTATTGAAGTATTTTACAACAAATTATTAAAGGAGATATACAATGGAAGAGAATGTATTTGACGTCTTAAAAGAACGTGGATTTATTGCACAGACAACTCACGATGAGCAGTTACGGGATTTACTTGGAAAAGAGAAGGTTAAGTTTTATATTGGATTTGATGCAACCGCTGACAGTCTGACAGTTGGTCATTTCCTTACAATTATGGCTATGATGCATATGCAGCAGCATGGTCATACTCCAATCGCTCTGATCGGCGGCGGTACTACCATGATCGGCGATCCAAGTGGTAAATCCGACATGAGGACCATGATGACCAGAGAGACGATCGATCATAATGCAAATCGTTTTAAAGAGCAACTATCACATTTTATTGATTTTGATAATGATAAGGCAATCATGGTAAATAATGCAGACTGGTTACTGGATCTGAATTATGTAACATTTTTACGCGAGATTGGTGTTCATTTTTCAGTTAATCGTATGTTGACCGCAGAATGCTATAAGCAGCGTATGGAGAACGGTCTGACCTTCTTCGAGTTTAATTACATGCTGATGCAGGCATATGACTTCTATATGTTAAACAAGAAATATGGTTGTAAGGTAGAAATGGGTGGTGATGATCAGTGGTCCAATATTCTGGCCGGTGCTGATCTGATCCGTCGTAAGAAGATCGCAGAAAGTCCGGATGGTGTGATTCCTGCGAAAGATCCTGCATTTGGTCTTACATTTACTCTGCTTACTACTTCAGACGGTAAGAAGATGGGTAAGACTATGAAGGGTGCTGTATGGCTTGATCCGAAGAAGACAACCCCATATGAGTTTTACCAGTACTGGAGAAACATTGAGGATGGAAATGTGGAGCGTTGCCTCGGCTTATTAACCTTCCTGCCTATGGATGAGGTACGCCGTCTGGGTGCACTGGAGGGTGCTGAGATCAATAAGGCAAAAGAAGTACTTGCGTATGAGATTACGAAGATCGTTCATGGTGAGGAAGAAGCTAAGAAGGCGCAGGATGCAGCACGGACAGTATTTGCCAGCGGCGGTGTCAGTGATCATATGCCATCAATTACTTATACCAAGGCACAGTTTGAGGCAGGAATCGACCTCATTTCGGTTCTAGTTGATACCAAGCTTTGTAGCGGACGTGGCGATGCACGCCGTAACATGGAGCAGGGCGGTGTTAAGATCAATGATGAGAAGATTACAGATCCTGCAAGAAAGTTAGAAGAATCTGATATTGCAGATGGTTCTATCATTATTCGTAAGGGTAAGAAGAACATTTATAAGGTTGTGATCGAGTAAATCTGATAACCGGAATTATAATAAAAGGTGATTGATTCGGAAGGGTTCTTAAGGATCCTTCCGTCTTTCTCATATAAATAGATGAAAATAAAGGATTACTACGAATGGAAAGATTAGCATTATCCGATGAGATACTGATGGCGGTCGAGAAACCGGCACGTTATATAGGAAATGAAGTAAATAGTGTAATAAAGGATAAATCATCTGTGGCGGTCCGGTTCTGCATGTGCTTTCCGGATGCCTATGAGATCGGAATGTCGCATCTTGGGATCCAGATCTTATATGATATGTTTAACCGGATGGAAGATGTCTGGTGTGAACGTGTTTATTCTCCATGGCCGGATCTGGATGCAATTATGCGGCAGAAGGAGATTCCGCTGTTTGCACTGGAGTCTCAGGATCCGGTGCGGGAGTTTGACTTCCTTGGTATTACACTTCAGTATGAAATGTGTTATACCAATATTCTGCAAATCCTGGATCTGAGTCAGATTCCACTGATTGCAATCGAGCGTGGAGAGACGGACCCGATTGTGATCGGTGGTGGACCATGCAGCTATAATCCGGAGCCGATTGCTGATTTCTTTGACCTGTTTTATATCGGCGAAGGAGAAACGGTGTACGGACAATTACTGGATGCTTATAAAGAAAATCGTAAGAATGGTGGGACACGGTATCAGTTTCTGGAAAAGGCTGCAGAAATAGAAGGTATTTATGTGCCTCAGTTTTATGATGTGACGTATTATGAAGATGGTACGATTCAAAGCTTTGAACCGAATAATCCGCATGCCAAACGAAAGATTCGTAAGCAGGTGGTTATGGATTTTGATTCCGTACCGTATCCGATGAAGCCGATCGTTCCATATATCAAGGCTACGCAGGATCGTGTCACATTGGAAATCCAGCGGGGCTGTATCCGGGGCTGCCGGTTCTGTCAGGCGGGGGCGATTTACCGTCCAACCAGAGAAAAGAATGTAGAACTGATGAAGCAGTATGCACTGGAAATGATAAAAAATACCGGTCATGAGGAGATCACCCTGAGTTCCTTGAGCTCCAGTGATTATGAAGGCCTTCCGGATCTGACAGAGTTTCTGATCGAGGAAATGGGAAAATTGAAAGTCAATATTGCACTACCGTCCTTACGAATTGATTCATTTTCTTTGGATGTTATGAAGCGGGTACAGGATATCAAAAAAAGCAGCCTTACATTCGCAGCGGAGGCCGGAAGCCAGCGATTACGGAATGTGATCAACAAAGGTCTGACAGAGGATATGATCCGGGAAGGAGCCATGAAGGCATTTCAGGGCGGATGGAATAAGGTGAAGTTCTATTTTATGGTAGGTCTGCCGACAGAGACAGAAGAGGACTTAAAAGCAATCCCGGAGTTATGTGAACAGCTGGCAGTTGACTATTATACAATTCCGAAGGAAGAACGAATCGGGAAGGTGTCCATCACAGCCAGTTCCTCCTTCTTTGTGCCAAAACCGTTCACACCATTTCAGTGGGCATCCATGAATACCGAAGAAGAGTTTCTGGAGAAAGCACATTATGTGAAGGAGCACTTCTTCCAGCAGAAAAACCGGAAGAGCTTAAGTTATCGGTATCATGATGCGGATCTGACGATCATGGAAGGAATTTTTGCCAGAGGCGACCGGAAGCTGGCACCTGCGATCCTGCAGGCATATCAGAATGGCTGTATGTTTGATGCGTGGCATGAAATGTTTCATCAGGAGATCTGGGATCAGGCTTTTGAAGATCATAAGATTGATATTGATTTCTATACCCACAGGGAACGTCCGGTAGACGAGATCCTGCCATGGGATTTTATTGATATCGGAGTGTCCAAGCAGTTCTTTATCCGAGAATGGGAGCGGGCGAAAAAAGCAGAGGTTACACCGAACTGTAAACAGAAGTGTTCCGGTTGTGGTGCAGCCGGCTTTGGAGGAGGTGTCTGTTTTGAAAATAAGAATTAAATATGCAAAAACAGGAGTTCTCCGTTACATCGGTCATTTGGACGTCATGCGTTATTTTCAGAAGGCAATTCGACGAGCCGGGCTGGATGTGGCATATTCTCAGGGATACAGTCCACATCAGTTGATCACATTTGCGGCACCGCTAGGACTGGGTGTAACCAGTGAAGGGGAATATTTCGATGCAGAAATGAATTCCCTGACATCCAGTGAGGATATGGTCACACGGCTGAATGCGACTATGGCACCGGGAATGGAAGTGAAAGATATTGTTCAGCTAAAGGAGGGGGAAAAGACGGCTATGGCTGTCGTGGCAGCTTCTGATTATCTGATCACGTGCCGGGAAGGCTATGGCGATATTCATGATTTCACGGATGTTTTGGATGCATTTTATTCACAGGAACGAATCGAAGTGGTTAAGGTGTCCAAAACAAAAGAAACACAGATGGATATCAAACCGTTTATCTATAAGCTGGAGGCCGGTGAGAACGGAATTTATATGCTGTTATCTACCGGAAGTGTCGATAATATCAAGCCGGAGTTGGTAATGGAGGGATTTTGTCATTATTTAAACCGTGATTACCAGAAACTGGCATTCCGGGTTCACCGCCTGGAAACATATATGCGGAATGAAGCCGGGGAACTGGTTTCCTTATTAGAGGCAGGGGTGCATTTTCATGAATCATGAGCTTATGATAACAGAATATGAAACGCATAAATGTGCGTGCTATTATGAAGAAGGAAGACTAACAGAATTAAATGTTCTGCCACCGGCATCCATTCTCGGCAATATCTATGTTGGACGGGTACAGAATATTGTGAAAAATCTGGATGCTGCCTTTGTTGAAGTACAGCCCGGAGTTGTATGCTTTTATTCTCTGACAGACAATAAGCACATTTTTCTGAATCAGAAACGGACAGAGGACGTGACGATTGGGGATGAGTTGCTCGTACAGGTGACCAAGGAGGCCATTAAGACCAAAGCGCCACTGGTCAGCTCAGATCTTCACCTGACCGGGAATCTGGTCGTTGTTACCCTGGGAGCACGTATGGTAGGTGTTTCCAAGAAGCTGCCGAACGATGAGAAGATATCACAGTTAAAAGCAACTCTGTTTGAACGCCTTCCGGAGGGATATGGCGTAATTATTCGAACCAATGCCTATGAGAAAAAACGGGAAGAGGTAGAACTGGAGTTTGAACGACTTCTGGTGCAGATGATGGATATCGTGGAACATGCAGCCTGTCATAAAGCATTTTCCTGTCTCTATCAAGAACGTTCCCCATTGATGCAATTGCTGGATGATTATACCGGACAGGCATTTACGAGAATCATCACAGATTTGCCGGATGTTTATGAGAATCTGGAAGAATATGAGGAACAGCATCCGGATGTGCAGCTGCAGTTATATGAGACGGAGTTTCAGCCGCTATATGCGATATACCGTCTGGATCGTGACTGGAAGGAAGTGACCGGAAAGCGGGTCTGGTTAAATTCCGGTGCATACCTTGTGATTGAACAAACAGAGGCCATGGTCGTGATTGATGTCAATACAGGAAAGGCAATCAACCGCAATCGAAAGCAGCAACATCTGAAAAAAGTTAATATGGAAGCCGCAGATGAGATTGTGCGACAGCTGCGGTTACGTAATTTGTCCGGCATTATCATGATTGATTTTATTGATATGGAGAATCCGGAGAATCGTGAGGGACTGATCGAACACCTGTGTAAACAATTGCGGCAGGATCGGATCCCGACAAATTATATTGATATGACGCGGCTGAATCTGGTAGAACTTACCCGGAAGAAAGTACGGAAATCACTGGCAGAGCAGATTGGTCAAAAAAATTAGAAAAAGCAGATGTTTATTCTTGACAATTATTTGAACGCTCGTTATAATATATGAGTATGCCGCACAGTGGGGTCGAAGTATGTCATCAGACATCACCGAAACTGGCGAGTAATGATAAAAGGAGGATACCAATATGTACGCAATTATTGCAACAGGTGGCAAGCAGTACAAGGTAGCTGAAGGCGATATCATTTATGTAGAGAAGTTAAATGCTGCAACAGGTGAAACTGTTACATTTGATGATGTTGTAGTCGTAAATAACGACACAGATGTTCTTTGCGGTGATAAGGTAGCAAATGCTAAGGTTACAGCAGAAGTTGTAGGCGAAGGCAAGAGCAAGAAGGTTATCGTGTATAAGTACAAGAGAAAGACCGGCTATCACAAGAAGCAGGGACACAGACAGCCATATACAAAGGTTGAGATCAAAGCAATCAATGCTTAATTAGGGTACCCCGATGATTTATATAACCATTTATCATGAATCAAAGACAAATCGTATCTGTGGCTTTCAGACATCCGGACATGCCGGTTATGCGGAAAGCGGAATGGATATTATATGCAGTGCGGTGTCTGCGTTGACGATCACAGCAATCAATTCAATTGACGAGCTGACGGACAGCCGTTATGGGCTGGAGGAGAATGCAGAGCAGGGGATGATAGATTATCGTCTGGATGCACCGGTATCAGCGGAAGCGGATTTGATTCTTCGAAGTATGGTGGTTGGATTAAAGGGTATTGAACAGCAATACGGTAAAAAGTATTTAAAAGTTAACACTAAGGAGGTGTAACAGTTATGATGGAAATGAACCTTCAATTTTTTGCTCATAAAAAGGGTGTTGGTTCTACAAAGAACGGTCGTGACTCTGAGGCTAAGAGACTTGGCGCTAAGAGAGCTGACGGACAGTTTGTAAAGGCTGGCAACATCTTATACAGACAGCGTGGAACTAAGATTCATCCAGGTGTTAATGTGGGTAAGGGCGGAGACGATACATTATTTGCTTTAGTAGATGGTGTTGTTCGTTTCGAAAGAAAAGGCAGAGACAAGAAGCAGGTTTCTATTTACCCGGTTGTTAACGAATAAGAATTTCTATGGGGACACTACTTGTTAGTGTCCCTTTTTTTAGAGAAAGGTATCAGAAAGTCAGGTGAGAATATGTTTGCAGATCAGGCAAGAATCTATGTCCGTTCCGGTAAAGGCGGTGACGGTCATGTAAGTTTTCGAAGAGAATTATATGTACCGGATGGCGGACCGGATGGCGGAGACGGTGGCCGCGGCGGAGATGTTATCTTTGTGGTGGACGAAGGACTGAATACCCTTGGCGACTTCAGACATAACCGGAAGTATAAGGCTGGAGATGGAGAAGAAGGCGGTAAAAGGCGGTGCCATGGTGCAGACGGTAAAGATATTGTACTGAAGGTTCCACCTGGCACGATCATCCGGGAGGCAGAATCCGGGAAGGTAATCCTGGATATGGCAAATCGTAAAGAACCGGTTATATTATTAAAGGGGGGCCGTGGCGGCAAGGGAAATATGCACTATGCAACCTCAACCATGCAGGCACCGAAATATGCACAGCCGGGACAGGATGCGAAGGAATTATGGCTGACTCTGGAGCTGAAGGTCATTGCAGATGTTGGACTGGTTGGATTTCCGAATGTCGGAAAGTCTACCTTCCTTTCCAGCGTAACCAATGCCCGGCCGAAGATCGCCAATTATCACTTTACGACCCTTCAGCCGAACCTCGGAGTCGTTGATCTGGGAGACGGGCAGGGCTTTGTGATTGCTGATATTCCGGGAATCATAGAAGGTGCCGCAGAGGGAACCGGTCTTGGCCTGGAATTTTTACGCCATATTGAACGGACCAAGGTGTTAATTCATCTGATCGATGCAGCATCTACGGAGGGCAGAGATCCGGTAAATGACATTCATGCAATCTGGAATGAGCTTGAAAAGTACGGAATTACAAAGGAATCCAAACCACAGATCATTGCCGCGAATAAAATAGATGTGATGTCGCCGATGGAACAGGAAACCGTTCTGGAGATGATCAGGGATGAGGTAGAACCTTATCAGATACCGGTATTTCCGATTTCTGCTGTTTCGGGAATCGGTGTGAAAGAACTTCTCTGGTATGTACAGGGAATTTTAAAAGAACTTCCACAGGAGAATATTGAGTTTGAACCGGAATTTGATCCGTCTGCATTTGCGGATGATGTAACCTTGCCGTTTGAAGTATATTATGACGAAAAGGAACAGGAATATGTGGTAGAGGGACCAAGAATCGAGCGTATGCTTGGATATACGAATCTAGAGTCGGAGAAGGGTTTCCGGTTCTTCCAGGAATTCCTGAAGAAAAACGGTATATTAGACCAACTGGAGGCATTAGGTATACAGGATGGAGATACGGTTCGATTATACGGATTATCATTTGATTACTACAAATAACAGCTATCGAAATGAGTAACAGATAAGGAGCAGGGGTATGACAAGTAAACAACGTGCCTATCTGAAGGGACTGGCAATGAATTTAGATCCGATCTACCAGGTCGGCAAAGCTTCCGTCACTCCGGAATTTATAGAAGGAATCAGAGAAGCGTTAGAAAAACGGGAATTGATCAAGATCAGTGTCTTGAAAAACTGTGCGGATGATCCGAAGGAATTAGCTGTTTTGATTGCAGAGCGTTCCGGAGCACAGGTGGTTCAGGTGATTGGCAAGAAAATTGTATTATATAAAGAATCGCGCGACCATAAAAAGATTATGTTACCTAAATAATAGTTAAAGCAGGAGTTGTCTATGGAGACAGTCGAGAAAATCGGTATCATGGGTGGTACTTTTAATCCGATTCACAACGGGCATTTAATGCTGGCGCAGTGTGCCTATCGACAATTTCATCTGGACCGGATCCTGGTGATTCCGAACCGGCTTCCGGTTTATAAGGAGTCTAAGGAGTTATTGGCTCCGGATCTGCGCAGCGAAATGATCCGGCTGGCGATTAAAGATTATCCGTATATGCGTTTTTCGGATATTGAACTTAAGCGAAGCGGTCCGACCTATTCGATTGATACGATACGGGAACTTCACCGGTTATATCCGAATGCTCGGCTTTATTTTATTATCGGTGGGGATTCTTTGACCCATTTCAGGGAATGGAGAGAGTATTCGACCCTATTGCGGGAGTGTGCATTTCTCTGCGCACCCAGGCCGGGTGCGGATTTTCAGACATTATATACAGAACGGGAGAAATTACTTCAGGAAGTTCCGGAAGGGCAGATTTTATTCCTGAATGTGGCAATGATGGATATTTCCTCAACTGAGATCCGGAATGCGATCAGGGAGCATCAGTCAACCGCAGAATGGATTCCTGCCGAAGTGAGAACTTATATTGATGAAAATCAGTTATATAGTACAATATAAACCGCTTACATTATGAGGAAGGAACCGGAAAGATGGATCGAATAGAAATACGTGAAAAACTGAAAGAACGACTGACGGCCAAACGATTTGAACATAGTCTGGGTGTCGAATATACAGCAGCGGCTATGGCAATGTGCCATGGGGTCAATGTAGAACAGGCTGCCATTGCCGGATTACTGCATGACTGTGCTAAAAATTACCCGACAGAAGAGAAATTGGCAAAATGTGAAAAGTATCGATTATCCATTTCGGATTATGAGCGTCAGAATCCGGAATTACTTCATGCAAAGCTTGGGGCGGCAGTTGCCAAAGATAAATATAAGATTAAAGACCGTGAAATCCTGTCTGCGATCACCTGGCATACAACCGGATGCCCGAATATGTCGGATCTGGACAAGATTATTTATATTGCAGATTATATCGAACCGAATCGCAAAATGCTGCCGGAGCTTCCGCAGATCCGGAGGGAGGCTTTTACCGATTTGGATATTTGTCTGATACACATTCTGACCAGTGTGTTGGATTATCTGGCTCAGGAAAACCGCGAAATCGACCCGATTTCAAAAGAAACCTATCGATTCTATGTAGAAGGAAATAACAGGAGATAATTATATGAGTGCAAGGGAATTAGCAAAACTGATCGTTCATTCACTGGAAGAAAAGAAAGCAGAAGATATACGGATTATTGATATTTCTAAGATATCAACGATTGCCGATTATTTCATTATTGCCAATGGTACAAACCGTAATCAGGTACAGGCACTGGCAGATAATGTGGGAGAGGATTGCCATAAGGCAGGATATGCACTTCATCAGACGGAAGGGTATAACAGTGCGAATTGGATATTGATGGATTATTCAGATGTAATTGTCCATATTTTTTCAAAAGAAGACCGGTTATTTTATGACTTGGAACGTATCTGGAGAGATGGAGTTCCGGTAGATAAAGCATCTTTATAAGGTCAACATTATAATGTTGACATTGGTATCACGAAGCATTATAGTTATATCATAATTAATTTGGGTGGGCGTATGGATTTAGATTTATTTTTAAAATTTAACAATGTAAAGATTAATAATATTGTGGCAAGAACCTTACGATATACCTTATATTTACTGTTGATCATATGGTGTCTTGTATTCAGTAATCTGATTAATTTTGATAAAGCAGCCATTACTTTTTGTCTTGCAAGTTGTGGCTTTCTTTTATTGATACCAACACTATTCATTAACTGTCTGAAAATCGAAAAGAATTTTATTATGTATCTGGTTGTTGTGTGTACATCATTGGTAAGTGCGGTACTTTGTTCGTTCCTTTCCTATTATGCATCAGCCATTGTACTGTTTCCGTTATTGATTGCATCTCTTTATTATAACCGAGTGCTGGTACTGTTTACTACACTGGTAAATACGGTATGTACTTTAGGGTCTGCGTTTTTCAATCTGTATTTCGGTCTGATCCCGAATGATCCGTTGGCACAGAATATCGAGAGTGCAATCTTTTATAATTTCCTGCCGAAGGAACTGATTCTGGTATTTATGTCGTTTGTAGCATATTTTATCGTAGACCGGAATAATGAGATGATGTCGGATATTTTCGTATATTCACAACAGTTGAAGAACTCACAGGAGGAGATTATACTTTCATTCTCCAACATCTGTGAATCAAAATCAAAGTCAACCGGTGAACATGTACGAAGAGTTTCGAAATACGTTAAGATTTTATGTGAAGCATCCGGCTTTGATCCAAACTATACGGATATGGTTTGTACAGCATCCATGATGCATGATATCGGTAAATTAATGATTCCGGAGGAGATTCTGAATAAACCGGGTAAGCTTACGGATGAAGAGTATGCAGTCGTTAAAAATCATGTATTATATGGTGAAGCGCTTTTACATAATGCAACCGGCGAGATTATGGAGATTGCAAGAACGATTGCCCTGCAGCATCATGAGCGTTGGGATGGCAAAGGATACCTTGGCATGAAGGGTGAAGAAATAGCATATGTCAGCCGTTTAATGGCCCTTGCGGATGTATTTGACGCATTATCTGCATCCAGATGTTATAAAGAGGGCTGGACACTGGCGCAAACCTATAATGAGATTTCACTCGGCAGTGGTACACAATTTGATCCGAAGGTAGTGGAGCTGTTTAAGGATAATTTTGATAAATTTGTAGAAGTATTTAAGTCAATACCGGATACACAGCCAGAAGAGGCTGCGGCAGAAGAACACTGGGAAATTCAAAGCTCTGTTAAAATACATTCTGACGGAGATACAAAGTCAGATGCAGTATAGTTTACATATTATTTTATTAAGATAATACATCAAGTGTTGAGACGAATGGGAAGGCAGGAAAAAGATGTTTCGAGTATTTAACGAATATTTAAAATATATTCATTTATCGGCTGATCCGGAGGTGGAATGCGCATTTAACCACTATCTGGCAGATTGTAAAGGCCTGAAGAGCTATTGTGTGACCATTCATTATAATCGTCTGGTAGTGGATATAAAACTCGCCGATTTCAGCCTGGAAGAAGCACAGACACAGTTTCAACGGATGATAGGAAAGGTTGGCTATCCATACTCACAGATGTTTGTGCGTTTTAACGAAGGCACAGTTGTACGATATCGATATGCCAGTTGTAAGGAGAACAAAGTCGGATTTTACTGTGATGTGGTATATTCTTAGAATAATAAAACAGATGGTTCATAGATTGTTTTTATGAACCATCTGTTTTATTTTGGGTCTCATTCTGATTTTAGAACTGGCGATATAATCCAATTACCCGGCCTAAGATGGTAACATCTTTTACAATAATAGGATCCATGGCATCATTTTCCGGTTGTAATCGGATATGATCCTTCTCTTTATAGAAAGTCTTAACTGTAGCAGAATCATCTATTAATGCGACTATAATTTCCCCATTTCGGGCAACGGATGTCTGTTCTACAACCAAAAGATCTCCATTGAAAATGCCGGCATTAATCATACTTTCACCTTTAACATGCAGCATAAAAGTCTGCTTATTATTGACAAACTCCGGTGAAAGAGGAAAGTACCCCATAATATTATCAATCGCAAGTAAAGGCTGTCCTGCAGCAACATCACCTAAAATCGGTACATTTACAAGTTCACGACGTGTAAGATTAAATGAGTCATCGACAATCTCAATTGCACGAGGTTTGGTCGGATCTCTTCTAATATAACCATTCTTTTCAAGTGTCTCCAGATGTGCATGAACAGAAGAAGTAGACTTCAAATGAACTGCACTGCAGATCTCACGAACTGAAGGCGGATAACCTTTTGACAGAATCTCTTCTTTCATATATTCTAAAATTTCTCGTTGCTTATCAGATATTTTTCCAGTAGCCATATATAACTCCTCCTAAATTAATTAATTCGATTTTATTCATATGGAATCATGACAAAATCATTTATCTTTCTCAACGTACATGTGTTTTATATACTATAACACATTTTTATAAATTTTGCAAACAAATGTTTCGAACAAATTTTCCGAACATTTATTCTAAAACTTATTGACATACAAACGATTGTTCGCTATAATAAACCTATGTTCGAAAACAAATGTTCGCAATAAGCAAATGGATATATTGCCAGATTAACAGGAGGTATGTATTATGAATACACGTATGAAAGCATTGAGAAATATTTCATTCTTAAAAGAGGAGATGCTAGAAGAGATTTCTGTTGGAGTCAGAATTCATCCGAAAGCAGCATTATATACAATCTGTACAGTACTGATAACTGTCGTATTGATTATATTTCTGTTAAATACAGGAAAAACTGTTAATGCTGCTCCGGAACATGAACTTCATAAATATTATACCAGCATTGAAATCCAACCGGGGGATACCTTATGGGAGATTGCAGATACATATAAAACCGAAGGATATTCAAATCGTAAAGCATTTATAAAAGAGATTCAGGAATTAAACCATATTGATGAGGATCAGATTACAAGTGGCTGCTATCTTCTGATTCCATATTATGCAGAGAAACCGCGTTAGGAGTCTTAAGGCTGTTATAAGGGCCTTAAATTAACCCAATTTACCATCCATCTATTCCGGAACCTGTAATTGCTGAAAAAATCCGTTCTTTAACCTGGGGAACGGTTTTTTTCAATTCCAGAAGCAGATTTTTGGATTCCTGACGTTTAGTAATACCATCTGCCGGACATGGATTTTTGCAAACCGGTAGCTGTTGTTCAGTCGCAAAGGATTTAATTTCTCCTTCATATGCATAAATTAATGGACGAATCAAAGTAAGCTCTGAACGTTCCAGATGAGTCACCGGAGAGAATGTATGTATTCTTCCTTCATATAGCATTGACATTAAAAAGCTATCCAGCACATCATCCTTATGATGTGCATATGCGATTTTATTACAACCTAAAGCTTTGGCTCGTTCGTTAAAAGCACCTTTTCGCATTCGGCTGCAGAGAGAACATGGATTTTCTTCCTGTCGGTATGTAAAGACGATATCTGCAATCTGTGTCTTTTCTATATAGTAGGGCACATGGAGACTTTCAGCATATTGGGATAGGAGAGAAGTATCATAGTCCGTAAAGCCTAGATCAATTGTTAATGCAACTAGATCGAAGGAAATCGGATAAAATTCTTTAAGCTTACTCAATGCATATAAAAGAGTCAGGCTATCTTTTCCACCGGAAATTCCAATAGCAATTTTATCACCTTGCTCAATCATATGATAATCTTCGATTGCTTTTCTGGTATAGGTGAGTAGTTTTTGAGGTTTCATATAATGAATTAACTCCTTATCTATTTGCTTTCATTTTTTTTATTTCTTAAAGACACGGCACCGGCAGCTTTTCGTTTATGTTCATCCTCGATTGCTGCATAATAATCAATGGTTGTGTTAATATTTTCATGTCCCAGAACATCAGCAACCAGACGAATATCGCCGGTTTCACGATAGAGCGCAGTACCATAAGTACTTCTTAGCTTATGAGGTGTTATTTTTTTATTTGGTACAGCAATACGACCATATTTTTTTACCAGACGCTCAATGGCATCGACACTCATTCGATTTCCTTTCGAGGATATGAACAAAGCCTTATCCTGACCATCTGCAATTGTAATATGTTTCCGTTCGCCCTCAATATAGTCCTCAAGCACTTGATGTACTTCATCACCAAAATAAACAATGTCCTGGCCACCGCCTTTTCTGACAATCGTTAGAGAATTGACTTTAAAATCAACGTCTGTAACATCCAGGCCAACACATTCTGAAACCCGAATGCCGGTTCCTAACATTAATGTAAGAATAGCTAAATCTCGTTGTTTCGTGCGTTCACAACTTTTTCTCTGACGTTCAGACATTTGACCGTTGCCTTTTTCAATCGCATCCAGAATATCCTGAACTTCAAAAGCTGTCATCCGGACAATATTTTTATCTTTCTTTATACGAGGCATTGGAACCAAAAGCATAGGATTTTTGATAATATTGTCGTGCTTTAAATGGTATTCATATAATCCTCGTAACGGCGCCATTTTGCGGGCTATGGATCGTTTTCCGTTTTCATGATTCTCACCATCCAGTCGCTCTGTGCTGAACTCCAGATAATGCTGGTATTCAGAAATATCATCAGATGTAAATAATTGCAGATCATCATAGGATATGTTAACAATTTCCTTTGATTTAAAGCATGGGTTCATATTCTTTGTATATCTAAAAAAAGTCAGAAGATCATATGCATATGAAATACGAGTACTTACCTGTGTCGTAAGATCTTTGTCACGAAGATAATCACGCGCACATGGTGGTAATTGACTTAATAATTCATGATACAAAGCTTTCTGATCATGATCTTTTTTCTTATAATGTTCAGAATCTTTAGCCATAAGAACACCTCCATAGATATATTATAACATTAATATATCGTAACTACTACTATTCATTTATTTATTCAAGCGGAAAAACGTAGATTTATCCGCTAGCTTGATACTGCTATTCTAGTGCAGATTTGTACCGTTTGTCAAGGCAATCAAATCTAAAGGGCCAAGTATAAGCCCAAAATGAACCACAATAAAAAGAACCATAAAGAATATGAATAATGATTCCTTATGGTTCTTTTTTATTGTGTCATTTAGATATGTTCTACAATATGTTCAATCAGTTCTACAGTACCATCTATTCCAAGTACGCTGGTATCCAGGCAGTAATTATAACTGGTAGTAGCTCCCCATTTCTTAGTTGAATAATAATTATAGTAAGAAGCTCGTTGTTTATCAGTTTTATTAATAAAATCCTTGGCTTTTTCCGGCGTAATGTCCATTCGCTCTGTTACACGTTTGATACGGTCCTCCATCGGTGCGAACAGGAAGAAATTAACAACATTTGAGTAGTCTGATAATGCGTAGTCAGCACAACGGCCAATCATAACACATGGACCTTCATTGGCGATCTTCTTAATGGTGTCAAATGCCGCCAGAAAAACTTTGTGATTGATCGGCATATCAATACCATTTGCACTAATGCCTAAGGAATATGGATCCATAACAATGGAGTATAATAAGCTACTGGTTGGTTTCTCATCAAATTTCTCAAAGACCTCTTCACATAACCCACTTTCCTTTGCTGCCCGTTTTAACAACTCTTTGTCATAATATGGAATATTCAATCGTTTTGATAAGGCAATGCCAATATCATGACCACCACTGCCACATTGTCTGCCGATTGTAATAATAGTATCTTTACCCATAATAACCGCCCCTTCCATATAGCAATTCATACATAAATATGTATAATTGTATTATAGCATAATCAATAAGATATGAGTATAATTATTTACAGTTTTTAATGTATAAATCACGAAATCATATCGCAAATTGTGGAATCGTATTATGAATTACGGAGCATCAGGATTAAATTTTGAAAATATTCAGGCAATTCGGAATGGAATTCTACATATTTCCCGGTTCTAGGATGTATAAATCCCAGAACTCCTGCATGTAAGGTCTGTCCCTGCAGGTGAAACGGATCTTTTGAAGGTCCGTAGACAGTATCTCCCAGTAATGGATGATGGATAGATGCCATATGAACCCGGATTTGATGAGTCCGGCCGGTTTCTAACTGGCATTCTACCATTGTATATTTTCCGCCAAATCGTTCCAAAACGCGATAATGTGTGATCGCATCACGACCATTTCGGACATTTACAGCCTGTTTTTTACGATCAACCGGATGTCTGCCGATTGTTTTATGAATGGTTCCATTATCTTCCGGGATATTATCATAGACGATAGCGGTATACTTTCGGGTAATGCTATGCACTTTTAACTGTTCAGCCAACGATTGATGCGCCATATTGTTCTTGCAGATAACTAATAACCCGGTCGTATCCATGTCAATCCGATGAACAATACCCGGACGTAGAACCCCATTAATTGTGGATAAATCATCCTGACAATGATACAGAATGGCATTGACCAGTGTCCCGGAGTAATGACCGGCGGCCGGATGAACGACCATACCTTTCGGCTTATTTATAATTAAAATATCAGTATCTTCATAAACAATATCCAATGGTATGTTTTCCGGTTGTACATCTAAAACTTCCGGTTCCGGAATTTCAACCTGAATATAGTCTCCTTCTTTTACTTTGTAGTTGGATTTTATAGGCTGCCCATGAATTAAGACAGCCCGGTTGGATAATAATTTCTGAATATAGGATCTGGAAAAATCAGTTAACTGAATAGACAATAATTTATCAATTCGTTGACCGGCATCAGAATCTTTTACCAGATACTCATATATATCTTGTTCAAAATCAGCCATGATTCTCATCCTTATCCTTTTCTGAATCGGGTTCTGACACATCCTTTAAGCAATCTGTCTTTGATCCTGTATCGTTTTTATGAAACAGGAAGTGAAAATCTACATTGCGGTATTTCCAGAATACCAGTAAGATAATTGCAACACCGGAAATGGTAACATACATATCCGCTACATTAAATACCGGAAAATCGATACATTTAATATATAGGAAATCAACGACTGCTCCCTGAAATAACGTACTGCCATGAAAAATACGATCGATCATGTTTCCGATAGCACCAGCACTTAAAAACAAAAGACAGATGTTTAACGGCTTATAAACCACATTTTGTGACAGCTTATAGTAAATATAGCCGGCAAGTACCAGAATAATAACAGTTATGATCAGAAAGAAAATCTGACGATTCTGGAACATACCCCAGGCAGAGCCCCGATTCTCCAGATAATATAATCCAAATAAATTTCCAAGAATTGGATGGTACGTATGCAGCTCCAGATTATTTAAGACAAGCCATTTTGTAAACTGATCTGCACCAACTAAAACAATGACTGCAATCAATGCTTTTAAATATTTCATATAGTTATAGACCCTTTCTCTGCATATTTGCTATCCGGGATTGCTGCCCGGAGCTCTTTGGATAAAAGAAAATGAGCTGCCAATTATAGTAAGAGGCAGTTCATTTCTTTTAAATATTTACAAATGAATTAGATAAAGGTAAATCCGCTGCTGGCTTCATCAGAATCGGCAAGCATAGCTCGCTTCTGTACCTTATCTTCTACTTCACCTTCATAAGCATCTACACCTTCTTCAGAAGGAGCTGTCTCTTCCTTTGGTGCTTCTGCTGCAGCCGCTTCCGGCTGCTTTTTAACTACATCAAAGGGATCTACAAAAGAAGTTTCATCCTTTTCCTGTGTGGACATACCAGATGGGCCGAATTCCATACCATAACTATCAGCATCATCTCTCTGACCAAGAGTACCGGAATCTTCTCCTGTATCAAAACCCGGAAGCTGTGCCTGCTCACCATTAGCGATAAAATCCGACATAGGATTTGAACTGATATATGCATCCTTTGCAGAAGCTGCGGATTTCGCAAAGGCTGCAAACTCTCCGGCCTCAACCTTAAACGTATCACTATTGATCAGATCAAGCTGTGCATGTAAGAACTGAGTGAACTGAGCCTTGTACTTGGTGTACTGTTGAACCAGCGCAATTGTCTGGTTATGTACTCGTTCTAATTCCTGCTTCGCATCTGCGGTATGTGCCTTTGCATTATTAACGGCTTCCATCTCAATAGTCTGAGCTTTTAATTCAGCAGTACGGATTGTCTCTTCAGAGGTCTTTTCAGCAAGAACCAAAGCTTTCTGTAAAGAAGCCTCGATGTTTTTGTAATGCTGTAATCCCTCATTAAGCATATTTACTTTATCCTTTAATTCAACATTCGAACGATATAATTCTTCGTAGTTTTCTAAAATTTCAGTAATAAATCCATCAACATCCTTTTTATCATAGCCGATACCTGATTTGAAAGATTTTGACTGTATTTCAACTGGTGTAATCATAACATTCTATCCTCCTCTGTTTCTTAAAATGTACTAAGATTTGGAGATACGGTAGATTCATTTAAAATCTCTTCCCGTAAATCTCCGGTCACTTCAATATCATGTGGTGCTGCAATAAAAATGTTATTTGAAATTGCCTGCAAAGAGCCATCTAATGCATAACATGCCCCACCAACAAAATCAATAATTCGTTGTGCCAATGTTAAGTCAATGCCTTCCATATTAATTACAATTGTCTTACCTTCATTCAGGAAATCGGTGATATCCTGTGCTTCATTAAATTCCTTTGGTCTGATTACGTACACTTTGCTACCTCTACTATTCATTGAAACTATTTTACTACTAGTGCCTGTACCGGCCTTTGGCTGTCTGACAACCTTTGGCTTTTTTGTATATGAAACCTGGTCATATTCATCATCATCATCATTTTTATAAGAAGAAAATATACCTGACTTTCCGGAGCCGGATGATACGGTGGCAGCTGTCTGACTGACCGGAGCCGGCTTTTCTTTCTTCTGACGTCTTGGCGGCTCTTGTACCAGATCAACTTCGTTGTCAAATAAATCATCATCAATACCATAATCATCATCGTCATCTGTACTGCTCAGACTGAGGATGTTCAAAAACTTGTCAATTCCTTTACCCATTTCTGATCTCCTATCTCTAAATATTATAATTCCGTGCACCGAAAATACCTGTTCCGACACGAACCATAGTTGCCCCTTCTTCAACTGCAACTGTATAATCATTTGTCATACCCATCGATAGTACACTCATATTAACATTATCAATGTTTCTTGATTTTATGTCAAGTAATAATTTGTGCAGTTTTGCAAAAATTACCCTGTTATCTTCGGGATTTTCAACAAAAGGTGCAATTGTCATTAATCCCTGAATATGAACATTCGATAATTTAGAAATTTCCTCTACAGCTGCCGGCACTTCTTCTACTGTAAAGCCAAACTTAGATGCCTCCTGTGCAACATTTACTTCAAGAAGAATATTACAATGTGCCTGTTTTTTCAAGGCATCTTTCTGGATCTCATTTGCAAGCTTTACAGAGTCTACAGAATGAATCAGAAGATCTTTATCCACAATATATTTTACCTTATTGGTCTGTAAATGACCGATCAGATGCCAGTGAACCGGGCGGCTGACATGCTCAATCTTATCAACCAATTCCTGTACCTTATTCTCACCGAATTCCGTCATGCCGGCGTCAATAGCTTCTTCAATATCTGACAGTGGTTTTGTTTTGCTGACAGCAATCAGGGTAACCTCCGATGGATCACGGTTTACACGGTGGCAGGCCTCTTCAATGTTTTTTTGTACGTCAAGAATATTCTCTTTTATCACAATCATCATCTCCTATAAGAATTTATATAATTTGACCTTCTTCTACTGTAGAAGCATCCAGAATAATTCGGTCATACATAGAAAGACTATAATCAACTCCTTCTTTTATAATTGCAAATTCATCATTCGTAGTTAATATTTCAATCTGTTTAAAAGTTGCGATTCCTTCACTGGCATAATATACACCTGTCAGCGTTGCATGACCGGCATCGGAAATATTAAACGTCTGATCCGAATCATTTTTGACGAGAACTGCACCGGCTGCAAAGTCTGCAGGATTCACATAGCAGTATGTGTCATCGGAATTATAAATGGTCGGTGCTATCTGTTGAATAGACAAGTTTCCATTCTCATCAATAGTCTGGACATTTAAAAATTTCTTTTTGGATGAATTGCTTCCCGTAGTCAGATAATCCTTCGGTACTTTTATAACATCCTTTTCCAGGATTGCACTGTTCGGAACAGAAAGTCCCTCCTGCTTGGACATAACAATCTCAATTGGAATATATCGATCATTGCAGTAATTTACCAGTAATTTGTCAAGAGTTATATTTGCAAAATACGCATCTCCGTTTTGAATCACTTCAATATCACCATAAACAACATTTGTAATATTGGGCATATACAGGGTGACGCGAGTGTCTTCTTTAAGACGCGCAGCGTCCTCTTCCGACAGTGGCAGTACCAGATTCCATATTTCACTTGTGATCAGCTTATAAACAGGACTTCCAGCCTGCAGGACATCTCCGGTTTTCAAAGAAGAACGCTGATATCCGGCTGTATCAAAATCCGTATTTGTAAGATCAGACGGTTTTTTACTTTCATATCCATCCTGATAATAAGTAACAATTCCGCTTTCCGGTGCATTAATCTGTGCAAAGGAGCCAAGGGAACCGGCGGCTGTCAGTGAATCCAGAACCTGTGCATTCGCAATGCTTAATATTTCTCCGTCGAGTTCATATTTGAAATCATATACATCCGAAAATGATACATCGGTATAATAACTTTGGAAAGCACGGATATCACTTTGTATCTCGGCGTAACCCGCATTTGATAAAACGATTTCTTCACCGGAAGCTTCAGAAATCATGTCAGACAGGGTTCCGGTAGAATCTAAAGTATAGACAGTGGCATTTTTTCCGACTTTTTCTCCATTGCGGATATAATAATTAATATATCCGGAGGTATCGGTTGAAACCAGGGTCTCACTACGAAGCGCCATTGCTGAACCACTAATGTTATCATCCATATAACTATGTTGGACCTCATATACAGAATAATGCTTCTGATTCAAGCTTCGTATGATCTGAACCCCGAGAAAAAGGAACAGGAGCACAAAAATGATCACACCGATATTTAAATTTGGTACATTATGAAGTTTTACAACTTTATTTTGCCTCATGCGATAACTCCTGTTTATTGAAACGTTCAAAAAGGGACGGGTGGAAATCACCTGTCCCAGATTATTCTTATAATGAAACCGTTACAAGTTCTTTCACAGCTGCCGTCATTTCATCTGCACTCATAGATACACTGATCACCAGATCAATTCCCTGAGAATCAGAAAAACGGGCCATTGCCTCCAGTGCCTGTTCTAATTCTGATGGTTCGATGTGTGCAATTGTCAGGAAGCTATCCAGATAAATTTCTTTCAGATTATAATCTTGTGATGCAATTCCATATAAAAATCCACAGAACATCTGAAAATTCTCAATATGAAAATCGGATATATTAATCATTCGAATCTGATTGGAAAGTTCATACATATGCTTATTGTTCTTGTCCAAATATATAATCGGTAATACACTAAGCAGTGCTGCATCGTTTGCTTTTGTTATTAATTCCTTTGTTTTTCCTGTACCTTTTCCACCTGCTATGATTTGAATCATAATTAATATCCTCCTATCATCTTATAGAAATCTACTACCACTAATTATAGTACAACCTTATTCGAAGTACAACAAGAAGTTGTGCTAATTTCATCCCGGGTAATTGTTTGATTCAGAAGCTGCTGAAGCTGATAATACAAAGAAGCCCGATATGGAGCACCACATACCAACGCAATATAATCCTGTCCATTGTTATCTTTTGCTTCTACAATAAGGCAACAGCCTGCTTCATTCGTGGTACCGGTCTTGCCTGCAACTACAGTGATTCCGTCCTCCAATGGATATCCCGCTGATATGAATAAATCTGAGTTGGAAATAGGGATTTCTACCGGATTTCCATCTCCATCTGTGTAACGGACCGTATATTCTGCAGTGCTGGTAATTTCCTGAAACTCCGGATGCCGGATCACTTCCCTAAAAATCAAATATAAATCATATGCGGTGGTATAGTGATTTTCATTATGGAGACCATGCGGATTTACAAAATGTGTATGGGTAGCGCCTAATTGTTCGGCTCGATGATTCATCTGTTCTACAAAATCATTCTCATTGCCCGCAATATATCGTGCCAAAGCCACAGCACAGTCATTCGCCGAAGTGATCAGTAATCCATGAAGCAGTTCATTGACGGTCAGGGTATCCCCTGTTTTTAATCCTAATGCAACAGCCTGTGCATCATCAAATATAATATCCGAATCAATAGTTACGGTATCATCCAGCTTTCCATTCTCTAATACCAGTAAGGCTGTCATTATTTTTGTGATACTGGCCGGATATATCTGCTCAAATGGATCAGATGCCTGAATCATTTGATTTGTGGTATTGTTAATACAAAGGGTTGCTGACGAATTCGGGCGGTTGTCATATGTTCCGTATGGAATTACAGCATATGCGGATGCAAAGCTGCTCTTTATGACTGGCACCTCGGTCAAGCTGGTTGAATAAATCCGATCTTTATCTATATGAAAATAACTGGAAGCTTCCGGTGTCATTTCATATTCCTGACAGCCACTCAGCATTCCTAAGCAAATAATAACACTGAAAATCAGTGCGATATAACGTTTCATACTTCCTCCTTCTTCAACGCAGTATTTGCGTGAATAAAGCTGCCTGGCATATTAATTATCCGGCAGCTTTATCATTTAAGCAAGCATCTGACAGCTTATTTATATACATCCCGCCACTCCAGATCTCCACGATCCAAAGCTTTGATCAGAAGCTCTGCTGTTGCCAGATTGGTTGCTAAAGGTATATTGTGCATATCACATAAGTGAAAAATATTATTAACATCAATTTCATGAGACTTCGGGGTCAACGGATCCCTTAAAAAAATCATCATATCCAGGTCGTTATTTTCAATCTGTGAGCCTAACTGCTGCTCACCACCTAAGTGCCCGGCTAAGTACTTATAAACATTTAAGTTTGTAACCTCTTCAATCAAACGCCCGGTAGTACCGGTTGCAAACAGGTCATGTTTGCACAAAATTCCCCGATAAGCTATACAAAAGTTCTGCATCAGCTTCTTTTTGCTGTCATGTGCAATTAATCCTATATTCATAAGCTCACCTCAATACTTTTTTTTATGCAGACCAACATTTAATACCAACCCAATTCCACCACAACTCGACAATAGAGAGCTTAACCCATAACTGACAAATGGCAAAGGCAATCCGGTATTGGGCAATATCTGGGTCGCAACTCCGATATTTATAAATGTCTGGAAGCAAATCAAAGTCGCAACACCGGTAGCAATCAGCATGCCTTCGGTATCTTCTGCTTTTCTTGCTATACGTATACATTGTAACACTATTAACAGTAGAATTGCAATAATAAACACACAGCCGATAAAACCTAATTCTTCTCCGACAACAGAGAAAATGAAGTCCGTCTGCTGCTCGGAAATCAGATTTGCATCCTTAACCGTTGCCAGCGAATCTGAAGAAAGACCTTTGCCTGTCAACATTCCGGAGCCGATTGCCATGACGGAATTTGTCTGCTGATATCCTGTCGTCAATGCATAGTCCTGTGGATAACGGAATGCAAGGATCCGCCCCAGCTGATAATCATTTAACAGCTTCTGTCCCGGCTGCTGGATATACCAGAAAAACACACTGCTGAGAGGAACCAAAATCAATGCCACGATTCCGATCAGCTTATAACTAAGTCCGGTTACATAGACCATGGCTACCATGATCAGAAAAATATCAACTGTCGTGGACAAATCCGGCTGCTTCTTGATCAATAACAGCGGCGGTGCACAAAACACAGCAATCAGTAACAGACTCTTCCAGGTATTCAGTTTATCCTTCAGCTTTGTCAGCAATACTGCCATACATATGATCATAAACAGCTTGGTGAATTCTGATGGCTGAATGGTCATGAAATCTCCGATACCATACCAACGCTTTGCATTATTAACAGTTTTGCCAAAGGGAATCAGTCCAATCAGCATAATCAGATTAATTCCATATATCACCAGCCATAGCTTGCAAAAATAATGGTAGTCAAAAAATGAAAGAAATGCCATTACACACAGGCAGCCAATCAGCCCTATAATCTGCTTATTTGTATAGGAACTGTCGGCACTGTTGATTACGATTGTTCCAAAAACGGTTGCAATCAGTACCAGTATTACCAGTTTGAAATTGTAATCCCGTAATCGATATCCCTTAAACATAAGTGATGCTTCCTACTTTTTTGTGTTATTTGCCTTTAATTCCTTAATCGGAATATTTGCATAAATTGCCGGAACCTTACCATTGCCACCCTCAGATTCGGTCTGGGTAATCTGGATATCCAGTCCGGATGCATCGATTTCAACATATTTTGAAATCACCTGAATGATTTCGTTTTTTATCTGCTCCATAACATCTGGTGAACAATTTGCACGATCCGATACCAGTAATAATTTCAGACGGTCTTTTGCATAATCTCCAGAGGTCTTTTTTCTTCCAAAAAACAGCTCTTTTAATCCCATAGTAATCTGTTCCCTCCTTCGCTAATTAGACTTTTTGAAAATCTTGGACAATTTCTTAAAGAAACCGTCACTTGATAAGTCTAAGTATGGTACATCTTCTCCCATGATTCTTTTACAGATATTCAGATATGCCTTACCCGGAAGTGAATTATCACCGACCAGAGGCTCACCCTGGTTCGTAGATACAACAATATTTTCATCGTCCGGTACCGCACCAATTAAATCAATTGCAAGGATTTCCACAACATCTTCAATTGACATCATATCACCGCGTTTTACCATATCCATACGAATTCTGTTCACAATGAGGTTGATTTTCTTGATTTCATTAGCCTCCAGCAGACCGATGATTCTGTCTGCATCACGGATTGCAGATACTTCCGGTGTTGTAACGACCAGTGCACGATCTGCGGCTGAAATTGCATTTTTAAATCCCTGTTCGATTCCGGCCGGACAATCAAGCAGTATGTAATCAAACTCTTCTTTCAATTCATCTACCAGCTTTTTCATCTGCTCCGGAGATACAGATGTTTTATCTCTGGTCTGTGCTGACGGAAGCAGAAACAGATTCGGATAACGCTTATCTTTGATCAATGCCTGTTTATACCGGCAATTACCTTCTACAACATCGACCAGATTATATACGATACGATTCTCCAAACCCATAACGACATCCAGATTACGCAGACCTATATCTGTATCGATCAATACAACCTTCTTATTTAATTTGGCAAGACCGGTACCTACATTTGCTGTGGTAGTTGTCTTTCCTACACCACCTTTTCCTGATGTTATAACGATTACTTCACTCACGTTTCATTCCTCCACTCCGGTATTATTTGTCATCAATCTTTGATTGATGACCTACGTGCACATCAGTGCACCACATTATTTGTCATCAATCTTTGATTGATGACCTATATATTAATATCATTCAGAACCGATTTACTTACTGGTTCGATATAAATATTATCATTTTCAACAAACGCAATCTGTGCGTCCATATTCTTATTGCCAAACAGTTTCTTCGGCTTATCCGGTGAACGGCCGATAATATCGCCGATCTGTACCTGCATCGGAGTCATGACCAGTGCAAGAACGAATGCATTTTTATTTCCGCCGGCTCCTGCTATGGCTGTTCCTTTCAGGCTGCCAAGAATAATAATGTTCCCATTCGACATAACGGTTGCACCGGGATTTACATCTCCGATCATGACCAAGCTTCCGGATGATTCCAATGTCTGGCCGGAACGCAGGGTTCCCTTGTAAAACAAGCCGTCATTCTGATCCGGATAGATGTATCGGGTACCATCATCCGCAGAAGGTGCACTCTCCTGTCGGCGTCCTTCTATGATCCGCTGGAATTTTTCCTCTGTCTCTTTATTATTATCAATCACATAGGGAATCCGTAAGGTTGTCCGCTTCTTGATCAGATCCAGAATACGCTCGATTTCCTCTGAAGACAATTCTCTTCCTTCAAAGGTAATAGCACTTTGCGCATTACTGTTAAAATATTTACTGGAATCATCAAAACGGACTCCGATCTCAATCAAAAGATCTTCAAATGGTACATCCGGATCTAAAACCAGGACGATACCATAACGATTTCCCTTTATCAATACATGTTCCTTCATGATGTCACCTCATCCATGTACAATCTTTAAACATATAATAACAATATATACCATTTTATCTAACCTTGGCAAGTATTAATCCGTATGAACACTATTTCCGGATACCGTATGGTTGTCCAGTAATTCAGGCTGGAAATAGTAAGCATATACCATACTTGCCAGTTCCTCTGCATTTCCGGATGAATATCCAAAAGGAATAACGGTTGTAACAGTGATCTCCGGATCTTCATATGGTGCAAACGAAACAAACAATGCATGGTTTGCTCTGGTCAGGTCTTCCTGTGCGGTACCTGTTTTACCCGCCACTGCAACATCCATCTGATTTAACAGACTGGTTGCGGCTGTATTATCTGTAATTACCCGGCGCATACCACTGTAAATGGAATCCCATAATGCAGAGGAAATTTCCGGATGGGATGTGATAACCGGCTCCTTGTCATAGACACTGGTCCCTTCATAATCCTTAATATCACCGATCAGTGAAAGATCATAACAATCTCCTCTGGTGGCGATGGTATTTACATATCTTGCAAGCTGAACCGGTGTATAACTGTTTTTACCCTGTCCTATAGCAGACCGGACTAAACTGTCATTGGACACGATCGGATCTGTCTCGGATACTTCAACACCTGATTTGCGGTCTAATCCAAAAACAGTTGCGTATTTGGAAAGCCGTTCCAGTCCATTCTGTTCATTAAAGCCGCCGCTTCCGTCTAAACCGAGCCGGTACCCCACTTCATAATAGAAATAATTGCAGGATACCTCTAATGCTTTTGGTATATCAATTGTGCCATGGCTGCCGGGATAAATCCAGCACCGCGGACTCGGCGTGATTTCCGTAAAGATACCACGGGTGGTAATGGCTTCATTCAGTCCGAGGACGCCTTCCTGTACTCCGGCAACGGTAGTAAGCATCTTATAAGTAGAACCGGGAGCTGTACGCTGCTGTGTTGCGCGGTTAAACATAGGAGTTGTCTTATCTGAATTTAACTTTATATAATAATCGGTATCAATCGTATTCGTCAGCCGGTTATTGTCATAACTCGGATAACTGACAAGTGCAAGAACCTTACCTGTTTTAACATCCGTAACTACCACCGAACCGGAACATGGATCCAAGGCAAGCTGGGCAGGTGTGATTTCTATTTTCTGAATCTTACGATACATGAAGCTATAGGCACTCATCTGACCACTCTCCAGAGGTGCATAATCTTCATCTTCCGTGCTTAACACACCCTGATCATATAACATCAGACAGATCTGTCTTCCGCTTGTCACTCCTGATTGTATCATATATTTGATGACCAGTTTGTCGAATTCGCTATCCTGTTTCAATTCCGTTATAATATTACTGACTAGTGCGTTATAGATTTCTTCCGAATCATAATAATCGCTGTTCAATTCAAAATTTGAAATATTAATAGCATTCTGATTGATTGCATATCTTAAATAAGCACCCAGACCGATGGTCTGATTGGTATTGTATGCAACATACGTATCATCATTATCAGGAATAACGGTGACATCTAAAATCTTTTTCTTAACAAGCATCTCATAGACATATTCCATATATTCCTGATTGGCTTCAGATAAATCTTTCATTGCCACGTCTGAATTCAACAACTCATTCTCGACAGCCGATAAAACACCGGACTGACTGGACTCAAAGCTGCCGAGGAAACTCTGCTCATTATCACTTGCATTCTCTGATCGGATATGATCCATGGACAATGTGTTATTATCAAACAACGCAAAATATACGTCATTAATCGGAATCAAAATGTTCTTCTCGGTTCCCCTGGAATTGCCCTCTGACAGATGCGCCAGTAAAATTCCGGACAGTTCCCGTTCCAGAGCGTCATAACAGAATTTGGTCAGATCGCTGTCAACGGACAGGTATACATCGTTTCCGGCTGTTGCATCACTGCTTGAGACAACTTCCAGAACACGTCCCATATTGTCTACAAACAGATTCTGGGATCCTTTTTTGCCACGTAATTGATTTTCCAAAACATACTCCAAGCCGGCCTTGCCGACAACATCCGTAGAGACATACTTATCTTCCTCTGCCAGATCTGCGTTATATTCAGCCATTTCATCCGAAGAAATATTACCAATATAGCCGATAATATTAGCAAAATATTTAGCATCCGTATAAACCCGTGTAGAGTCGACCTGTACATCCATTCCCAGAAGTTCATCCTTATTTTCTGAAATCTGGGCAATACTTTCTTCCGAAACATTCAATGCAATCTTAACGGTTACATATTGCTGAAAGCGGTTCAGCCAGAGAGAATATCGTACAGCCATTATTTTTAAAGCATCCTCTTTGGAATAACTGTCATCAATGTCAAAATTTCGGTTTTTTTTGGCATCGTTATTATTTCGAAGATACCGAAAAATATCTTCAGCCGATGCATTGGCATGTTCTTTCAGATCCTCTTCCTTACTAACGGCATAAACCTCCATCCGGAATCTGGTCAAAGCACTTCCCTCTACTGTAAAGTTCAGATTACCATTTTCATCAATAGAAATCGGAAAATCACTATAGATCACCTGATCTCCATTTCGTTCCAGAATCTGAATCGTATCATGGACGATTTTGTTTTTCAGTTCATCTTCGTCCATTTTCAGCTCTGCAGCTTTGCTTTCCAGCTGTTCGCTGTTTCCAAATGTAACAGAATAGGATATCTCATTATAAGCCAGTTCCTTGCCGTTCTTATCATATATAATGCCACGGGAAGCAGGAACCGTAACCGTCCGTTCCTGTTTATACGTAAAATTATTCAGATATTCCTGTCCGTCTACAATCTGTAAAATAAATAAACGATATATTAAGATCCCACATAAAATAAAGAATACGATAGTCAGGGGAAACAGCCGGTGGCTCATATATTCTTTGAGAAAATCTTTAATTGCTCCAAATAATTCTCGGATCATCCGTTTTCCATCCCTTCTTCTTTATCCTTCAGCCAGCGATTTATCTTCACTAATGGTTTGTATATGATTAATGTTATCAGCATTGTATAAATAATTTCCGGTATTATAACATGCAGAAAATAGAAACCGAAGTCCAGACGGCTTCGCATCAGATAAGATACAAAATATACGATCAATCCAAACGCCAGATCGTTTGCTCCGGACATCAGCATAGGAAGCAACAGGTCCTCCATATAATAAACCCTGTGAAAAAAACCGTTAATGTATCCGAGATACATATATAATAATGCATATGGACCGATCATGACACCGTAAAAAATATCCAGGAGCAGTCCGGAAATAAATCCAACAACCATGCCCTCTCTTCTGCCACGCATCATTCCGAATGCCATTGTAGGGATCAGGAGAATATTCGGCATGATTTCCGCAAATGTTATATAGCGGAATACTGCTGTTTGTAACAGAAAACATATTAAAATGATCAGCAATTGAATCAAAAATCTGCGCATGTCAATAATCACTCATTTCCTTCTTTACTCTGTTTCAATTCCAAAACAACCAGAACAGTCTGAATATTATCAAAATCTACAGCCGGAACCAGATCTGCTGACATCGTCAGATTGTTGGAATCCAATGTCAGATTCTGAACATAACCGATTGTAATCCCCGGAAGAAATTTATCGCTGATATTGGAAGTGACGAGTTCATCTCCCTCTGATACATCCAGATCCTTGTCAATATGTTCTACTCGGATATAACCGTCATCCATATATTTTTCGTCACCTACAACATTGCAGAGACTGGAATTGGTCAAAAACATGGCACTGACATTGCTGTTATCATCAATAATAGCCCGGACTTTTGAATAATTGGGACCGACTTCCGTTACAATTCCAACCAGTCCGTTTCCGGCCATGACATTACAGCCTACCTGAATTCCTGCATTGGACCCTTTATCCAGAATAAATGTATCAAACCAGTTTCCGCTGTCTTTTGAGATTACATTGGCAGCAACCTTCTCATAGTCCGGATATCTTGAATCCAATTCATACAATTTCCGGAGATCATTTAATTCATTGGTATCAGACATGATCATTTTATTCTCGGATTGATAGGCATCCAGCTGGGTACGTAATTCCTCATTCTCAGCCTGCAGATCCCGGATATCTGCCAACATATCAATCTTATCTGTCACCCAGTTGCCGACAGCGTTGATTCCCTTCTGCATAGGTGTGATCGTCACTCCGGTAATAAAGCGTAATGGGGTCAGTACTTCTTCAAATGCTACAGACGCACCGATCAAAAGCAGACATACCATAGTTAAAATTAACAATATATACTTTGGTGGAATACTCTTTTTATTATTAAATCTCATGCTTCTACTTCTTTCTGACTAAATAAAGTAATCTTATAATGTTCCGCTTTCAGCAAAGCTGTAATACAAAGAATGCCCTACAATAATATGATCCAGAAGCGGAATTTCAAGCATTGTTCCGGCTTCTTTTATCTGTAATGTCACGTCCAGATCTTCCCGGCTTGGTGATACATTCCCGGATGGATGATTATGGATCAGCACCAGATAAACCGCATTCCGATTTAAGGCTTCCAGAAAAATCTCTCTGGGAGAAATCAGGGATGCATTTACAGTTCCTCTTGTAATTAATTGCGAGTGGATCAGGCTGCACTTCTGATCTAAAAATACTGCGTAGACACATTCCTGTCCTTCATATTGCAGTTCCTTCATAAAATATTCTGCCAGAGCAGCCGGGTGTTTCAGAATCATTCCTGTTTTCAGACTGACTGCAGACATTCTTCTGGAAAGTTCAGCGACTGCCTGTAACTGGGTTGCCTTTACAGAGCCGATTCCGGGAATTTCCAGCAGTTGCTGCCTACTGAGATAGTATAACCCGGTCAGATCCTTATGATTCGGATCTTTTTCCAGAATCTTCCTTGCTAGCTGTACAGAATTCAACTCATTGCTTCCGCTCCGGATGATCACCGCCAATAATTCGGCATCTGTCAATACATTTGCTCCGTATCGTTCACAACGTTCATATGGGCGTTCCGATTCCGGTAAGTTCTTCATGTTTTCCTTCATAATATCCTTTCCCGCTTTGAAAAGGACTCCGTTATTATTAAAGTAACTTATATATTACAACACCGATGATCACACCGATAATGCCCCCAATTGTAATTTTTATTGTCAGTCCAAATGTCAGAACTATGATCCCAAGATCCAGTACGATCGGGTTGCTCAGTCCAAATGACTGGCCAAAATTCAGCCAGCTTAAAAAAGCAACATCCTTTGTCAACCAGCCAATAAATCCGCCGATTACAATTCCCGCCAGGATCATCAGAAACAGAGCCCAGTTATTTTTCCCTAAATTACTGCCTGCCATACAGAAACCCTCCTTCTGTTTTACTTGCGTTACTACTTTACCATAATTTGATACCCTTATCAACTATTCGCTGTAATGACATCATAATTCCCAGTTTTGCATGTGGATAAGTAAGACCACCCTGGAAGTAGACTGCATATGGAGGTTTTACCGGACCATCTGCCGATAGTTCGATGGACGCTCCGGATACAAAGGTTCCGGCTGCCATGATCACATCACTGTCATATCCGGGCATTGCCCATGGAGTCGGTGTTACATAGCTATCTACGGGCGCTGCTGCTTGAATACCCTCACAGAACGCAATCAGCAGTTCCGGATTTCCAAACTCAATTGCCTGAATGATATCATACCGTGGCTCTGTTGCGTTCGGGATAGCATGATAACCCAGCTGCTCATAAATATTAGCCGCCAGAATAGCGCCTTTCAGAGCCGCTGCCGTAACAGTCGGTGCCAGAAAAAGTCCCTGAATAAAGGAAGCCGTAACACCCAGACTGGCTCCAAGCTCTTTTCCAAGTCCCGGTGCGGTCAGTCTATAGGCTGCCCGATCCACACATTCCTTGGTTCCGGCAATGTAGCCGCCGATCGGAGCCAGACCTCCACCCGGATTCTTGATCAGAGAACCAACTACCATATCTGCACCGACATCAGAAGGTTCAATAGTCTCGACAAACTCACCGTAACAATTATCAACCATGCAGATAACATCCGGTTTAATGTCTTTTATAAATGCGATCAATTCTCCGATTCGTTCTACGGAAAGAGTCGGCCTGGTTGCGTATCCTTTGGAACGCTGAATCTCGATCAGATGTGTATGTTCATTGATGGCATTCCGGATCCCATCCCAGTCAAAATCACCATTTTCCAACAGGTCCACCTGCCGATATGTGATACCGTACTCAGCCAGAGAGCCTGTAGATGGTCGGATACCGATAATCTCATCCAAAGTATCATATGGTTTACCGACCGGCGACAGAATCTCATCCCCCGGCCGCAGGTTTCCGGCAAGTGCGATATGCAGCGCATGGGTTCCGCATGTAATCTGTGAACGAACCAGTGCATCTTCCGTATGGAAAATATCCGCATAGATTTTTTCCAGCGTATCACGGCCGATATCATTATAACCATATCCGGTAGACGGATACAAATGAGCTTCACTCAGCTGATTCTTCTGCATGGCATAAAGAACCTTTGCCTGATTATATTCAGCAATCCGGTCGATTTCCGCAAACCGTCCCGTCAGCGTATCTTCCGCTTCCTGACATTGGGCAAAAACCTCCCGGCTGATGCCCATATGATGATACATTTCATAAATATCTGCTTTTTTCATTGTATTACTCCATTATTTTCTGATACCGGACTATTATTTATCATTCCGGACTGTTTGTAAATTTGCTTTTAAAAACTGTAATTATTTTGTAAGAATTCCGGTGGGAGCTGTGCCAGCATAGCCTGCAGCATGGCCGCTTCGTCCGGATACTCCTGCCGCTCGATCCAGCGGACCTCATGCTCTCTCCGGAACCAGGTCAGCTGCCGCTTGGCGAAATGTCTGGTATCACGCTTCAAAATATAAACGGCTTCTTCAAGTGTACATTCCCCATCCAGATAAGCCAGAATTTCTTTGTAGCCAAGCCCCTGCATGGAAACCATGTCTCTGGTACATCCCATATCCCGGAGCTGCTTTACCTCTGCGACCAGGCCCTGATCCAGCATCTGATCGATTCGTTGGTCGATCCGCCGATATATCCGTTCCCGTTCATCATCAAGTACAAAATAAACAAACCGGTATGGTGACTCCTTCTGGCGTTGTGTCTCATTATGCTCGGATATTCTTGTACCCGTCTGGTGATAAAATTCCAAGGCTCGGATCACACGCTTGATATTATTAGGATGAATCATATCCGCAGACTTCTCATCCACCTGCCGGAGCCGGTCATGAAGTGCCTCGGATCCATGCCGTTCTGCAAAGGACTGAAGCTCTGACCGGTAACCGGTTTCCGAATCATTCTCATCAAAATCAATATTATATAGCAATGCCTGAATATAAAATCCGGTACCGCCGACTACGATTGGAATCACACCTGCGGTATATATCTTCTCCAGTGCCTCCTTGGCCATTGTCTGAAACCGGACTACATCAAAAGATTCCCATGGATCCAGCACATCGATCAGATAATGTGGAATGCCCTGCATTTCTTCGGGACGTATCTTGGCGGTACCGATATCCATATGCCGGTATACCTGCATGGAATCCGCAGAAATCATCTGTCCGTTCACGGCCTTTGCCAATTCAATGGAAAGCTTTGTTTTACCGACGGCAGTCGGACCGGTCAGTATTATTAATGGTTTTTTTGTTTTATATTGCTGTTTCATATCTGTTTCATTCCCTGCTAATTCTGGATTCGACGGAATTTCTTTTCAAGCTCTGTCTCCGTCATAGCTATAATGGTCGGTCTGCCATGTGGACAATTATATGGATTATCCAGTTGTAATAACTGATCGATCAGTGCATCCGCTTCCGCAAAGGAAAGCTTCATATTGCCCTTTACCGCAGCCTTACATGCCATGGTTGCAATCTTATAAATAAAAAGATCTATATTCAGATGATTGCCTTCTTCTGTTAGTGAGTCTACAAAATCAATAAAAATATCCTGTGCTGCCAGACCATAGGTTTCTAACGGAACTGCACGAAGCATATATTCATTTCCACCAAAGCTCTCAATCTGAAATCCCATCTGTTCAAAGAAGTCCATATTTTTCCGCAATGCTTCCTGTTCTACCGGATTCACGGAAATAACAAGCGGCGGATGAATCTGCTGGGATAAAATCTCCCGTTTCTCATACTGTTTCATCAGTTTCTCATACATAACCTTCTCATGTGCCGCATGCTGATCCATGATGAACAGATTGTTTTCGTATTCGATCAGCCAGTAGGTCTTGAACAACTGACCGATCAGACGGTGCTTCGGTCTCGCCTCCTCGGTCATAAAACCGGACTCAAAGAGGCTGATCTGATCCTTGCGGATATTTAACTGTACTTCCGGCTCCGGAGTCCCGGTTTCTGCAGATGTCTGTTCTAAGGATTCTATGGACGGTTGCTCCACAGATATATTCTTTTCAGATGGATTCTTTGAGGATGCTTCGATCCCAGAGGTTATGCGTTCAGAGGTTATATGTTCGGCGGTTACACCAGGTGCAGACGCATGCTCTAACGTAACGGTTGCCTGATAAATTGCCTCTTTTTCATGAACGGTCGGTGGTGTCTCGTTCTGAAGTCCGTAAAAGCTCTGGAAATTATCCTTTTTCTCGGAACTGTAGACTGATTCCTGTTTCCTGCGATTGGTTTCAAACGGTTCCGGAACCGATGGTGCCGCCGGCGGTTCCGAGTCTGCTTTCTTTCTGGCAGCAGTCTGGCTGACCTCCGGTATTAATTCTTTCTGTAACAGCACATACCGGATTTCCTCAAATATAAATTTATATAATTCATCCCCGCGGCTGTAGCGCATTTCCATTTTACGAGGATGTACATTCACATCCAGTAATTTGGAATCCACCGTCAGATAAATAGCCACGAACGGAAACTTATGGATCATAACAAAGGTCTTATAGGCTTCTTCGATTGCCTTGGTTATGATTGGACTCTTAATGTATCTGCCATTTACGAAATAATGCTCAAAGCTGCGGTTTCCTCTGGAAATATATGGCTTTGCCACGTACCCGGAAATCTTCATACCGTTCCGTTCTGCCTCGATTGGCAGCAGATTGGTCGCAATATCCCGCCCGTAGATATGGTACAAAATGTCCTTCAGACTTCCGTTTCCGGAGGTCGATAACTTGTTCTGTCCGTTATTTACAAATTTAAAGGAAATGTCCGGATGAGACATGGCAATCTGTTCTACCAGTTCACTGACATAATTGCCCTCTGTCATGGCTGTCTTTAAGAACTTTCGTCTGGCCGGTGTGTTATAAAATAGATTCCGGACAATAAAGGTTGTACCTTCCGGACAGCCGATTTCCTCTACATTCTGCTCTATGCCGCCATGGATCTCATAGCGTAAGCCTGTCATCGCATCACCTGTCTTTGTGATCAGTTCTACTTGTCCGACAGCAGCAATACTTGATAAAGCTTCACCACGAAACCCAAGCGAACGAACAGTTAAAAGATCCTCAATGCTGGTGATCTTACTGGTGGCATGTCTTAAAAATGCTATAGGCACCTGCTCTGCCGGAATTCCGCATCCGTTATCCGTAACACGAATCAGGGATATACCGCCTTCTTTGATTTCAACGGTAATGGCAGTTGCTCCGGAGTCTATGGAATTTTCCACCAGCTCCTTCACAACCGAAGCCGGTCGCTCGACTACTTCGCCCGCAGCAATCTTATCAATCGTTTTTTGATCCAAGACCTGTATCATTAACTGTCCTCCTTATTTTGTAAGCTTTTCCTGAAGCTCACTTAAATAAACCAGTGCTTTCATCGGCGTCATATTTGACAGATCCAGGGACTGGATTTCTGCAACCACTTCCTGTTCCATCGGATTTGCAAAAAAGGACAGCTGCTTCGGCTCTTCCTTCTTTTTCGGCTTCGCAACGGTTACCTTTTTACCTTTGCCTGCCAGATCATGTTCATCCAACAACTCGGATAATATCTCATTTGCACGCTCAATCACGTCCTGTGGCAGACCTGCCAGCTTGGCTACCTGAATACCATAGCTCCGGTCTGCACCGCCACGCATGATCTTACGCAGAAATACAATATCATCGCCCTGTTCTTTTACGGCTATGCAGTAATTGTGGACACCCGGTAACTGTCCTTCCAGTTCTGTCAGTTCGTGATAATGGGTTGCAAATAAGGTTTTCGCACCCAGCCGGTGGAAATTGCTGATATATTCTACGACAGACCATGCAATAGATAATCCGTCATAGGTACTGGTCCCGCGTCCAATCTCATCCAGGATCAGAAGACTGTTGACGGTGGCATTTCGTAAAATATTGGCAACCTCACTCATCTCCACCATAAAGGTACTCTGTCCGGATGCCAGATCATCGGAGGCACCGACTCTGGTAAATATGCGATCCACAATTCCGATATCTGCCTGATCCGCCGGTACATAGCAACCCATCTGCGCCAGCAGCACGATCAATGCAGTCTGTCGCATATAAGTTGACTTTCCTGCCATATTCGGACCGGTAATGATTGCAATCCGGTTCTCATTGATATCCAGTTCCGTATCATTCCGGATAAACAGATCATTCGGTATCATTTTCTCAACAACCGGATGTCTTCCTCCCTGTATTTTCAACCGACCTTCTTCATTCATAACCGGACGGATATAGTGGTTCTGCTCCGTAACATAGGCCAGAGATGCCATAACATCCAGCATGGCCACTGCATGTGCGGTACGCTGCACTCGTTTGATCTCACCGGAAATCTTCTCACGGATATCACAAAAGGTCTCATATTCCAGTGCGCATAGCTTATCTTCGGAACCAAGGATGGTATCTGCCAGTTTATCCAGTTCTTCTGTCGTATAGCGTTCGGAATTTGCCAGTGTCTGTTTCCGGATAAAATGTTCCGGAACCAGTTCCTTATAGGAATTGGTCACATCAAAATAATATCCGAACACCTTATTGTATTTGATTTTCAGATTTTTAATACCGCTGGCCTCACGCTCCTTGGTCTCCAGTTCGGCAAGCCATTGTTTTCCGTCGGTTTTTGCATGTTTCAGCTCATCAATATGTTCCAGATAACCATCCTTGATAATCCCGCCTTCTTTAATCTGCAGCGGTGGATCCTCGATGATTGAATCCTCCAGAAGCTGATGAATATCCTCCAGTCCGTCCAGATCTTCATAAATCTGATGAAGCAATCCCGATGGATATCCTGCCAGAAGTTGTCTGATATACGGCAGATAGGATAAGGAAGTCTTAAATGAAATCAGGTCTCTGGGATTGGCCGTTTTTAAACTGATCCGGGTCATCAATCGCTCCAGATCATAGATTGGATTTAAGTATTCCCGCAGTTCTTCCCGGTTAATTGCCTCCCGGTTCAGTTGTTCAATCGCATCCAGACGCTCTTCAATCCGGTCTTTGCGAATCAGCGGCTGTTCAATATAGGTGCGCAATAACCGGGCTCCCATAGCGGTCTTTGTTTTATCCAGCACCCACAGCAGGGAACCTCGTTTCTCCTTATCACGTAATGTCTCCGTCAACTCCAGATTTCTTCTGGTAGAACTATCCAAGATCATATAATCATCAACTGCATATAATTCCAAACGGTTCATGTGATCCAATGAGCTTTTCTGTGTTTCAATCAGATATTCCATCAACGCGCCGGAGGCGATCACTGTCAGGCTCTGGTCCTTTAATCCAAGTGCTTCCAGGGACTGTACCTTGAAATGTTTTAACAGGCAGTTTGCTGCCTGCTCTTCATTAAAATGCCAGTCATCAATTGCGGATATTGTAATATGCAAGCGTTCTCGGTAATAGTCCCAGTCCCAATCCTGACACAGAAGGGTTTCATTGCAGATAATCTCGGAAGGCTGATATTTGTTGATCTCATCTTTGCATTTCTCCTGACTGGTCACCTGACAGGTTCTTGCTTCACCGGTCGTAATGTCCGCAACGGCGATTCCGTATGCATTATCGAATGCATAGATTGACATAATATAATTATTTTGACCCTCTTTTAAATTCTGCGTGGATAGATTTGTGCCGGGCGTAATGATTTGGATCACATCCCGTTTTACCAGTCCCTTCGCCTGTTTCGGATCCTCAACCTGTTCACAGATTGCGACCTTATATCCTTGTTCGATCAGGCGATTGGCATATACCTCATAAGCATGATAAGGAACACCGCACATCGGTGCCCGTTCCTCCTGCCCGCAATCCTTTCCGGTCAGTGTGATCTCCAGTGCTTTCGATGCAGTTAATGCATCATCAAAAAACATTTCATAAAAATCACCGACTCTATAAAACATAATGCAGTCTTTATATTGATTCTTAATATCCAGATACTGCTGCATCATTGGTGTAAATGCTGCCATGTTAGTTCCATCCTTATCTTAGTATTAACCTTGCTATGTTCCGTAAATTTCTGATTTATTCCGCTAAAGTATAACACATTTTCCTTTTTCTGACTAGATTTTACCACCAATCACTATCCCAAAGAATCGTAAACGGACCATCGTTTTCCAACTCTATCTTCATGTCTGCACCAAAGCTTCCGCATTCTACCCTGCCAAAGGTTTCTGTACATTGTTTCTTGAAATATTCATATAGCTGATTGGCAAAATCCGGTGAACCGGCTCTGGTGAAGCTTGGCCTGTTTCCTTTTTTACAATCTGCATATAATGTGAATTGCGATACAACAAGAATCTCACCGCCGACATCTGTTAGTGACAGATTGGTTTTTCCGTTTTCATCCTCAAAAATCCGGAGACCGGACAATTTTTTTACATATTTATTGACCATGGCTTCAGTATCTCCATCTGCAATACCCAGAAAAATCAACAGTCCACGGTCAATGGCTCCGATTCGTTCCCGGTCAACTGTGACTGATGCATGATTTACACGCTGAATTACTAATCTCATTTGTTCTCTCCTTAATACTCTTATACGTTATCTGCTATAGCAGAAAGTCTGTGTCAGTCACTGACACAGACTTTCATGCTTTCTATCCTTCCATCGTTCCGATATAATAAAATCCTTTTGCCTGATCCAGATGAACCTTGCAGAGCTTTCCTATATAGGACTCATCTCCCGGAAAATGAACCAGCAGATTATTTGACAGGCGTCCGGTGATCATACTCGGATCCTGTTCACTGATTCCTTCTACCAATACTTCTGCCGTCTGCCCTTCCAGACGTCCTGTTCGTTTGGCGGAAGACTCAGCAACGACCTGTAACAGACGGTTAAACCGTTCTTTTACCACGTCATCCGGAATCTGATCCGGCATATTTGCAGCCGGCGTACCGGTTCGCTTTGAATAAATAAACGTATAAGCACTGTCATATTCCGCCTGTCGAACCACATCCAGTGTTTCTTCAAAATCTTCTTCTGTTTCTCCGGGGAAACCAACGATGATATCGGTTGTCAGGGAAATATCCGGAATTGCTTCCCGGAGTTTTCGAACCAGCTCCAGATAATGCTCCTTGGTATACCGTCGGTTCATTCGTTCCAGAAGCCGGCTGCTTCCGGACTGTACCGGCAGATGCATATGGCGACAGATCTTCTCAGATTTGGCCATGACTGTAATCAGATCATCAGACAGATCCTTCGGATGTGATGTCATGAATCGAATCCGCTTCAGACCCGGAATCTGCTCCACACGTTCTAAGAGCTGTGCAAACGAAATCGGATGTTCCAGCGTTTTACCGTAGGAGTTTACATTCTGGCCAAGCAGCATAATCTCCACAACACCTTCTGACACCATGTCTTCTATCTCATGAATGATGTCCTCAGGCTCCCTGCTTCGCTCCCGCCCACGCACATACGGCACAATACAGTAGCTGCAGAAATTATTACAACCGAACATAATATTAACACCGGCTTTAAATGTATATTTACGCACTGACGGCAGGTCTTCTACGATTTCCTTTGCGTCCTTCCACAGATCCACTACCATACGATCCGATTCCAGACGTGTCTGAATCAATTCAGCCAGCTTATAGATGTTATGGGTTCCGAAAATAATATCAACAAACCGATAGCTCTCCTTTAGCTTCTCTACGACCAGCTCTTCCTGCATCATGCAACCGCATAATGCAATCATCATATGCGGATTCTTTTTTTTATAATTTTTAAGAATTCCAAGGTGTCCATATACCTTCTGATTGGCATTTTCGCGTACCGTACAGGTATTTAACAATACAAAGTCCGCAGCTTCAGTCTCTGTCTCCACATATCCGATTTCCTCCAGAATACCGGCCAATTTTTCGGAATCCTTGAAATTCATCTGGCATCCGAAGGTAGAAATATGATAGGTCAGCGGCCTGCCGGCTTCCTTTATCCGTGTGGAAATGCTCGCTTTGCACTGTTCCATGATTTTTAATTGTCGCTGTGCTTCGAAATGTCCCTGTTCCTTCATGTTTTTTCCTCATATTCTATAATATTTAATATCTACTTAATGTTTCAATTCCATCCCGATATCCCAATTTCTGACATTCCCGGATAAACTGCGGCCTGAAATTCAAGGTTCCATGCACCAGATCTCCCAATGAACGACTTGGATAAATCCCCCGGAATCTGACATCCGGATAATAAGCCTGAAACCGCTTCATTTCTTTACTGAGTCCGATGACAACCATCTCCCGGAATCCGAGCTCATATAACGGCCGGATGGGAACATTATCTGTCAGGCCGCCGTCTCGATAATAGTATCCATCAATTTCCACCGGTTCATGAATGATCGGCATCGCCGAAGATGCCAGTATAATATCCTCAATCGTACCGGCGGTACGACCGTCTATACGCATATATTCTCCATGGTATACGGATTCACCAAGAAATCCACGGATAGAATTCTGATATTCATCCTTCGTGATCATTCTGGACACACTGCAGATCACCGGTATTTTGCTTCGTTTCAGTTTTACATAGGATACATACTTTCGAATCAGCCTTAACAGCTCTTCCCTGGAAAACGTGCCTTCTTTTCCGTCCAACATTGCCCATTCTGTATCAAATACCGACAACAGATCCACCTCAGACCATGCCTTTACCGCTTTCTGGTAATTTCCGCTGGCAAACAATGCTGCATTGATGGCCCCTATGGATGCGCCGGAGATTCCGCCGATTTCATGTGTAATACCAAGCTCCTGCATAGCCCGAAACACTCCGATCTGATAGGCGCCTTTTGCACCTCCGCCGCTAAGCACCAGACCGCAGGACTGATTTAAGGAATGTTTATGGATCATGAGCAACCCACTTTTCACTTATCCTTGGTATATTATATACAATCAGCTCCGAATCTGTCCGTTTCCGTGAATAATGTACTTGCTGGATGTCAATGCCAGTAGTCCCATCGGTCCTCTGGCATGTAGCTTCTGCGTACTGATTCCGATTTCTGCACCAAATCCGAATTCAAATCCATCCGTAAAACGTGTAGATGCATTTACATAAACACAGGCAGAATCGATTCCCTCTGTAAATGCTTTTGCTGCCTCTTCATTTTCCGTAATAATTGCCTCGGAATGTCCGGTACTGTACCGGTTAATATGATCAATTGCCTCATATACGGACTTTACAATCTTAACAGAGATGATCTTTGCCAGATATTCCCGACCATAATCTTCCTCCGTGGCTGCCTTTACCTTTGCACTGATTGCCTGTACCCGTTCATCGCCTCGAATCTCACAACCCTCCTTCTGGAGGTCTTCTACTAGAAGAGGAATTACCTTATCAGCTATTTTTTCGTGAATGACCAGTGATTCACAGGCGTTGCAGACACCCAGCCGCTGCAGCTTCGCATTATGAACGATTGGTACTGCTTTCTGAACATCCGCATACCGGTCAATATAGATATGGCAGTTACCGGTACCGGTCTCAATGACCGGAATCGTTGACTGCTCCACAACTGTCTGGATCAGCCCGGCCCCGCCTCTCGGAATCAATACATCAATGTACTGCTTCATTTTCATAAATCTGGCGGCTACTTCTCTGCTGGTATCTTCGATCAGACAGATTGCATTTTCATCCACATTCATGGACTTCAATGCTTTACGGATAACGGTCACCAATGCCTGATTGGTATAGATAGCATCGCTTCCGCCACGTAGAACAACTGCATTTCCGGTTTTAAAGCATAAAGAAAATGCATCTACGGTTACATTTGGTCTGGATTCATAAATAATACCAATTACACCAAATGGTACCCGGACCTGTTCAATATGCAGACCGTTCGGGCGATCAAATCTTGAAATAACCGTGCCAACCGGATCGGTCAGACTGACTACCTGTATAACTCCTTCTATGATTCCGTGCATTCTCTGCTCATTTAAGGATAACCGATCAATCAGTGCCTCTGCCATACCATTTTTTCTGGCATTTGCAATGTCCTTTGCATTTGCCTTCAGAATCAGCTCCTGCTGTTCCTCCAGTGCCTTGCTTACCTTAAGTAAACATGCATTTTTCTTTGCTGTATCCAGCAGATTCAGTGTACGTGCGGCCTGTTTTGCATTCCGGCAGACCTCTTCCAGATTAAATTCCTTTGGTTTCATAATTACCCTGCTTTCTGTTACGACCACATCCGGTCTGACATCATGCACTTCCCGCTTAATACGGCCTACAATCTGAAAATCATATGCCAAAGCTACCTTTTTCATATGAGGATGTGCGGATAAATAACGATCATAATAACCTTTGCCATATCCGATCCGGTTACAGCTTAAGTCAAATGCAACACCCGGCATGATCACCAGGCTTTCCTCATCCTCAACCGCTTCGGTTCCGGTCGGCTCCCAGATATCATACGCACCCTGCTTCATATCCGTTTCATCGGTAAAGTAATAGAATTCCATTGTATCACCGTTGACTCTCGGTGCAGCAAGCCGTTTTCCGTTCTCCTTACAGTACCGGATGATCTCTGTCGTATCGATCTCATTTCCCGTCGGCATATAAACACATACGGTTTTGGCTTCTATCAGTTCCGGAAACTGTAATACCTTGGATACACATGCTTTCGAGCATTCCATTACTTCCTCTTTTTTCAGTGCCAGACGCATCTCCTTAATTGTATTCCGGGTCATCTTTTTATTTGTCGATTGCATAAGTGCCACCAACTTCCTTTAAATTCTTGATCGTACCATCCGGATATTCAACTACCGTATTGTCCAGAGTCTGTTTCACATTCTTCCGGATTGCCTGCAGATATTCCTGACGAAGCTTTGCCTGTTCTTTCTTTTCCGCATCTGTCAGTCCTTCTGCGGTTTTTGATTTATGATATAATTCATTAATTCTTGCAACTTTCTCTTCGGTCATTGATGAACCTCCTTCAGATAATTTTCCAGCTTAAACGGGTGCTCCGGATGTGCGTGGAAAATAGTTCCCACATCCTTTCCCTGAAACAGATCCGAAAGAATTCCTATGTTTTCACCGTTCAGGATTACCATATCGGCTCCGACTGCGGTTGCAATCATTGCCGCCGTTATCTTGGTTGCCATTCCACCGGTTCCGAGATTAGTGGAAACGCCTTTACCCATAGCACGCAGCTCGTCCGTGATCTCATCCACTTCTGAAATCAGGACAGCATCTTTGTTGTAATGCGGATCATCTGTATAAAGGCCGTCAATATCCGACATCAGAATCAGGCAATCCGCCTTCACCAGTGCCGCTACAATTGCGGACAATGTATCATTATCACCGAACTCAATTTCTTCTGTTGCAACCGTATCATTCTCATTTACAACCGGGATAACTCCAAGCTGCAACAGTTCATTAAATGTATTAACAGAATTGCGGCGTCGTTCCTCTGAAGTAATAACATCAAACGTCAGCAATACCTGTGCAGAACCCTGATGATATTCTGAAAACAGCTTCTGATATACCATCATCAACTGGCCTTGTCCCACTGCAGCACAGGCCTGTTTCATGGAAGTTGTTTTCGGTCGTTCAAACAACCCGAGTGCCTTGGCTCCCACACCGATTGCACCGGAAGATACCAATATAACATCCTTTCCCTGATTTCTTAAATCGCACAAAAAACGTACCAGTTTTTCCAGCTTTACATAATCTAAGTTCTGTGTATTACTATGTACTAACGAAGATGACCCGATCTTAATAACAATCCGGTTCTTTCTCGCCAGTTCTTCACGAATCCTGCTCATTTCTGACTCCTTTTCAAACCTCATTACAGGGATGGCCCCGTATGAACCGCTATCGCTTCTGCAACCTTTATTCCATCCACTGCGGCAGAGGTAATCCCACCGGCATATCCGGCACCCTCACCACATGGATAAACGCCTTTATAATTACTGTAAAATTCTTCATTCCGTTCAATTCTGACCGGTGAAGATGTTCTGCTTTCAATACCACAGAGAACTGCATCCTCCGATGCAAAGCCCGGTATCCGGTGATCAAAAGCCATAACGCCCTTTATTATAGCATTATTCACAAACTTAGGCAAACAGTCATTTAAATTTGCAAAGGCATATTGCCCTTTAATATCAGGGATAATTGTACCGTAGGAGGTTGATATCTGATTTCGTCTATAATCTCCGAATAGTTGTAACGGTACTTTTCCGTTTCCGGCCTGATAAGCTGCCCGTTCCCAATAACGCTGAAATTCCATACCGGCTAACGGTCCTGTTCCGTTAAAGTCCTCCGGCGTAATATTTACAACGATCGCACTGTTGGAATTTCTGGCGTTTCTGGCACGATAGCTCATGCCGTTTACTGCGGTCATTCCCGGCTCTGAGGATGCATTTACAATATGTCCGCCCGGACACATGCAGAAGGAATACACTGCTCTGCCTTCTTCGGTCTGATGGGTCAGCTTATAATCTGCAGCCGGAAGAAACTTTGCTTCCGGAGAATCTCCATACTGTGCACGCCGGATCATTTCAGCCGGATGCTCGATCCGGAGTCCGACCGCAAATGCCTTCGGACTCATCCGAAATGCCCGTTGCTGCAGCAATTCAAAGGTATCTCTTGCACTATGACCGATTGCCAGAACAAGGCAGTCACACGGAATCGTATGCATACCCTGTGCATCCTTTACTGTAACGGAACAAACTCTGTCTGCATCGGCAGTATCCTTCTCAAACGCTATATCTGTCAAACAGGTCTGAAACAATACCTGCCCTCCCAGATGAATGATCTCATTTCTCATATTTTTTACAACATCCCGCAACCGATCCGTTCCGATATGTGGCTTGTTTACATATAAAATATCCTCTGGTGCCCCAAAGCTCACAAAGGTACGGAGTACCTCCCCGATCCGGCCGGTTTTGTCATGGATCATTGTATTCAGCTTGCCATCCGAAAAGGTTCCGGCACCACCCTCCCCAAACTGTACATTGCAGTCAGGATTTAAGTTGCCTCCATCCCAGAAGGACTGGATCTCCCGGACCCGATGCTCCACATTCATCCCCCGTTCCAGCAGAATTGGATGATATCCGGCCTTTGCAAGCTGATATCCACAAAATAATCCTGCCGGTCCGGTGCCGACGATGATTGGAGGATGTTGTAATGCCGGTTTATCCTCTATGAAGTCATGCGAAATCTGAGAAACAAAATCATATTTTTTGTCTGATGTTAACATAATATTTTTATTGGTTAGCAATTTTCGGATTTCCTTCTGGGTGAAGCCGGTTTCCGAAATTTCCACAGAATAGCTGTAATGCAGCTTCTGCTTATCTCTTGCATCCAAAGATTGTTTTATGATTGTATATGTTTTTATTTCCGGTTTGCGCAGCACCTTACAGATAGCTTTCTGTAGATCCTGCTCCGTATGCTGAACCGGTAATTTGATCTGATTAATTCGTATCATTTATACTCTGTCCTGCCCTTCTTCCGCTTTCCCATGCCCACATCAGATTATAGCCGCCACAGCAGCCGTCCACATCCACCAGCTCTCCTGTCAGATAACAGCCCGGACAAAGCTTCGATTCCATCGTATCCAGATCTATTTCTGACAACGGAATACCGCCTGCAGTCACTTGAGCCTGTTCCAGGGTATTCGTATCGGTAATATCTGCCGAAAATCTCTTGACCATCTGAATTAAGCGTTTTATATCCTCCGGTTTTAAATGACGAATTTCTATTTCTTCGGAAATCCCCTGATGTTTTAATAGATAACGTGCCAGCTTCTCCGGAATAATACCGGATAAAACAGAACCGATATTGCGGTATCCGGATATCTGTTTTGCCTGTTTAAACAGCGTCCAAAGCTCCTGCTCTGATAGTTCTACATATAAATCCAGATCGATCCGTACCTGCTTTCGCTTATGTAATGCCACTCCTGCATATCTGGACAGATTAAATACAGCAATCCCGGAAAGTCCGTACTGTGTAAACTGTATTTCACCATGTTCGACCGCAATTCGCCGATTGTCAATAAAAAGGGACGCCTCTCCCTTGGCACGTATGCCCTGCAACTTCTGAAAATCGGATGCCTGTACCTTTAATCCGCACAGGGATGGCAGACATGGTGTTACGGAGTGTCCGAGCTGCCCGGCCAGCTTATATCCGGAACCGTCACTGCCGTGCTGCGGAGATGCAGCCCCTCCGGCTGCGAGCACCAGCCTCTTGCATTGATATCGTTCTTCATTCGTATGGATCTGAAAGCAGTTTCGTTTTTTATTCCATTCTACAGATGTTACATAGGTATTGCATTTGATATGCCCGCCAAGTCCCATTACTGTCTCTTCCATAGCATGGACGACAGCGCCCGCCTGCTCAGAATGCGGATACAGATATCCGTTCCGTTCTGTAAACGGAATGCCGATTTCATGAAAAAACTGCTCCACGGAAGCTGCGGCGGTCTCCGGAACAACGGACCGAATTTGTTCATACCCGGAACCCCCCATGGAATGATATTTATCGGCACTGATGTTGCGATTGGCCAAATTGCATTTCCCGTTTCCGGATGCATAAATCTTCTTACCTGCCTTTTCTTTTCCTTCTAGGATCAGGCAGGAGATTCCACGTCGTCCCAGTTCTATTCCACATGCAAGTCCGGATGCACCGGCTCCGATGATCACTACCTCTTCCATCTGGTATCCTTTCTGCTCTTTTTGTTTTCTCTTTATAAAGTCTCGTATATTGTCCCGCTATTTTTAACTGGAATATGTCTGCAGAAAATCAAAAAGCTCCCTTTCGTTTTCTACATGGATTCCTTCCACCAGTGCTGACTGTATCTCCTGTGGCAGCATCCACAGTTCGATATTGGTATATTCGTAAATCGTTTCTCTGTCTGCCATATATACAATCACCGCATTATCTTTCACTGCCAGTATATAGCCCTGCTCCTCCGGTGGCTCTCCATAATATTTAGCCAGAGTCACCTGCTCCGGAGAAAAGGACTCAACAACCATGCGCTCCAGTCCCTTCTTTTTCTCGGTATCCGACGCATGCTCCCGGTATTCCTTGGCATAAATCAGCATATCCAGCCGGTTATTCCCCATCAGTTCTGCACCCGGACTGCACTCTGTCCGTTCGACCAAAGCACCGGATGCATCATAGCTTTCCATGATAATACAGGTATCTCTTGTCACCCGCTCTGCCTTTTGATTCACCGGAACACTGGATGATATATCAGAATCGGAAAGACTGTCTGCCTGTTGCTTACACTGCCTGAAAAAACTGATCTGATATCCTATGATCAGGGCCAGCAGACAGATACCGGTTCCTAAAATTAATTTCTTCCACATATAGATTCCCTCCTGAAAAGATTATTTCCAGAATTCGGTAATCTATACTGTCAAATATTACTCGTCATCCTCGTTTATATCCATATCATGAAGCAGATGCAGTTTTTTTGCAATCCTTACCATAGCATGTCCCTTCGGCATACTGAGCAGTTCCTCCTCCGTAATTCCGTTGAACAGGAACAATGCTACAAAATAGGTCAACATTCCAAGCACAAATGCAACTAAAAAGGCAATCGCATTACTGTTTAAGAAATGATTGATAATATAATAAACAGCCCAGCAGATCAGTGCCATAAAGACTGCCGCAATACCCGGGATCAGAAAAATCCTCTTGATTTCCAACCGAAAATCCAGTCTTCTGTACATAGAAATCAGATTCATCACACACAGGACAACCGCAAAAACAACGGTTGCGATCATAAGTCCCCAGACCTTCATATCAAATACATACATCAGAACAAATGCCAGAATGGTATGGATGACCAGTGCAATTGCCGAATGGATAACCGGCAGCCGCAGATAATCCGTAGCCTGAAGAATGGCATTGGTAATCGTAGATAATGCAAAGAAGAACACAAAGGAGCTTCCATAAAGCATCAGATCCCCTGCCAGCTCCGGATACCGGGTACTCGTGCCGAAGATCAGTTGGATGGCAGGACCGCCAAGTACCGCCATACCAAAGGTACACGGAATTGCGATCAGCATTGTAACCTTAATTGCGAGACTTGCTTTTCTCTGAATGCCACTGTAATCTCCCTGTGATTTGGCAGCTGCAATATTCGGAAGCATTGCAGAGGATAATGCATTTGCCATAGCTACCGGAATATTCACAAGCAGCAGATACTTGCCTGTATAGATTCCGTGCATAGACTGGATATCCACCTGCTGATAGCCAAGCTTCTCCATAACCGCATAGATCATATAATTGTCAATAAACGGACTTACATTATAAAGAGCTGCACTTAACACCATCGGAGTTACAGTCAGCACGATCATTTTAAAGATATCCGAATAAGAATCGATCGGCGCTTTCTGTCCGCATCGTACCTTTTTCTTCATAGACGGACGATACAGGAAATAAATCAGGACAACAAAAGCCAGTCCGGCAATCACACCGGCTCCGGTTCCTAAGGTGCTTCCCATAGCACCCCTGGACGGAAGTACATCTTCCGGATCCACTGTCATGTATGGACGCACCAACAGATATGCTGCCAGCACACTGACGATCGCATTAAAGATTTGCTCAAAAATCTGTGAAATTGAAGTTGGAATCATGGTTCCCTGTCCCTGGAATAATCCACGGAAGGTACCTAATATTGCTGAAAAGAAGATTACCGGTGCAAGCACCCGAAGAACCGGAACCGCCGCCTCGGATTTCACCAGAACCGGTGCTGCCACATAGCAGAAAACGGCAGCGACCAGTCCTACGATCACTGCATAGATCAAAGAACATTTAAAAATCCGTTCTGAATTGACATATTCCTTTTGGGAATTTTTAGCTGCCAGCATCTTGGAAATAGCTACCGGAAGACTGTAAGAGGAAATGATCAATATAATACTGTACACGGAATATGCACTGTCATATAAGCTGTTTCCCCGGTCTCCAATAATGTGGGTAAGCGGAATTCTGTATATCATGCCAATGATCCGGACAACGATTCCGGCAATGGCAAGAATGCCGCCCTGAATCAGAAAATTATTCTGACGGCTGCTCTTTGAGTTACTCATATCTGTTATCTCCTTAAACTACTCTGTATGGGATTTTCTTAAATCCGACGATTCTTTCAGCTGAAATGCAGCAGGCAATAATTCCCTCACTGTCAATGTTTCGATTCCGTTCGAATCCTCTAATAAAACGATTCCGTCCGGCATAAACTCAGACATTACTTGAAGGCATATTCCACAGGGATATGCCTTCCTATTTTCACTGCAAACAACTGCAATCTTATCAAATTCCCGCTGCCCTTCCGAAACAGCCTTAAAAATCGCTGTACGCTCTGCACAATTGGTGGCTCCATACGAGGCATTCTCTATATTACAGCCATAGAACACCTGTCCATCTTTCGTCAGTAATGCCGCACCGACCTGAAATCCGGAATATGGTGCATATGCCCGTCCCATCGCCTGCTTTGCGTGCCCGATTAATGTCTCATTTGTCATAAGACCTCTCCTATTCGAATGTCACTCCTGCAGTATTTGCTGCATCAAAGTAAGTAATCCATGTCTTACCCGGATTCATGGACAGCTTATCGCCGGACTCCGTATAGTAATGGATGGTTCCGTTCTCATACTTCCAGGTGATCGGGATGTATTTGCCGTTGGTTGCATAATATCCGTTACCGGACTGATTATTCTTAACCTCCATCAGATAGCCGTCTGCAGAATAAGTCTCTGCAAATAAGATCAGAACATTCTGGAAATGTAACTGTTCATTCGTCTGATCATCAATCTGCTCCTCACCATACTGAAAACGGTAATACTGCTGATCATCCTCATGATACTCAAACCACGGAATCCGGTTTGCATTAAATGCGGTTGTGATCTTCTTCGCATCAGATCCGTTCTCAAGATCCTTTACCTTGGAATTAAATGTAAACATCGGCTCGTAGCTGCTGCTATGAGTTCTGGTAAATCCGGAATTTTCAAGAGCCTTATTTAATCCCTCTTCAGAGGTATAGGCATTATGTGGTGCCACTCTGGAATTATCCCGATAGATAAAATAATTACCCAGAGCAGACATTCCGTCCATATGATCCTGTCCGCTGCTCGCCAGTTCATTATCTGCAAGGGTTGAAGTTCCGATATGGCAGAAAATCGCATCCAGCTGCTCAGCTGCACGAACATAATACTGTCTGGCACTTCTTACCGGTCCGATTTTTTCCAATCCGCTGTAATCAGAAAACACAGCCATCAGACGGGTGATTCCACCTTCTACGACCATCTCATAGATCACATCTGCCTGTCCGATTCCGGACTGCGGCATTGCCTCTCCGATATTATTGATCATAATCGCAACCGGACGGTTCTGGTTCACCTCAGGGTCTACCCACTCACCGGTCAGATCACTCTGTACCTTGCCTTCTGTATTCACAAGCTCAATATCTGTAGCAGAGCTCATTGCCTCTGTCGCAGTGGTCGCTGCGGTACTTGCTTCCTCCTTACCGCAACCGGTCATTAACACTGACAGACCAAGTACGGCACTTACACTGACTGCAACTGTTTTTTTCATGATTTTTCTCATCTTTCTACCTCGTTTCATTCCGGCCGGGAGATCAATCTCTCGTATAGCCCCTGTTCTGTAATATTTCTTCCTGTTTTGCTTCCATGATAACCCGTTCTGCATCTTCTTCATGGTCATAGCCGCTCAGATGCAACATACTATGTGCTACCAAAAACGCAAGCTCACGCTCCGGCGAATGTCCGAATTCCTCCGCCTGCTCATATACCTTATCCATAGAGATCACAATATCACCCAGCAGAAGCTCTCCGGTGTCGCTGTTAAAGTAATCTTCCGGATGATCCTCTACGATTTCAAATTCCTCCGGATGATCAAACTCGATCATTGGAAATGAAAGTACATCCGTTGGACGATCGATCTGGCGGTTCTCCCGGTTAATCTCCTGTATCTGCTCATTATCTGTCAGAAGCACATTGACCTCCACATCATACGGACAGCCTACATAATCAATTGCCGCTCCCACGATATCGTGAATAATATGAAGGTAATCTATGGATATTTCACACAAATATTCATTCTCAATATTAACTGTCATAATTCCTCCTAAATATCAACATCTAGTATCTTATTTATTATAAACAACCAGATATATTATTACAAGTGTTTCGGCTGGGTTTTTACATTTTTTCCCTTTGATCGTTTCTCTTCATAAGCATCATAAGCACTGACAATCTTCTGTACCAGTGGATGCCTCACTACGTCCCGGCTGGTCAGACGGCAGATTCCGATTTCATCGATCTTTCCAAGGATCTTAAGTGCCTCATCCAGACCGGACTTAACATTCGGAGCCAGATCTTTCTGGGACAGATCTCCGGTTATGATAGCCTTGGAACCGAATCCGATTCGGGTCAGAAACATTTTCATCTGTGCCGGTGTCGTATTCTGCGCTTCATCCAGAATAATATAAGCATTATCCAGAGTTCTGCCTCGCATGTAAGCTAACGGTGCCACTTCGATCAGTCCCTTTTCCATATTCTTCAGGAAGGTTTCTGCACCCATGATTTCATACAATGCATCATATAACGGTCGAAGGTATGGATCTACCTTGCTCTGCAGATCTCCCGGAAGAAAGCCGAGTTTTTCTCCGGCCTCGATTGCCGGTCTTGTCAGGATGATCCGGTTTACCTCATTATTCTTAAATGCCCGGATTGCCATTGCCATGGCCAGATAGGTCTTACCGGTACCGGCCGGACCGATTCCGAACACGATCATCTTCTCTTCCAGCATATCCAGATACTGCTTTTGCCCATGGGTCTTGGCCTTTATCGGCTTCCCGTTGATCGTATGGCAGACAATATCACGGTCTAACTCTTCCATATGTCCGCTTTGTTCCGTAAATACGGTTGACAATACATAATCTACATTCTGTTCACTGATCTGATTGCCGCGCTTTGACATGCCGATCAATTCTTCTATGATCGTCTGTGCCTGTTGTACGGTACTCTCATTTCCGATTATCTTTAACTGATCGCCACGCATGATCAGGGTGACTGACAATGTCCGTTCGATTTTTTTGATGTTTTTGTCAAACTGTCCAAATACATTCAGCATATGCTCTGCGGGTATCTGAATTGCTGCTTCTACTGTATTCATTCATTCTCCTCCGTTTGTCTGAGCTATTCCTGTGCTGTCAGCGGTCTTCCGTAACCGATCCGTTCCCATACAACAACCGTTCCGACAGTCACACAGGTATTATCTCTGAAATCTATTGTAACATTATTTTCCATGATTTCTACTTTTTTTTCGGATAAATTACTGATATAGTTCTGAAACCGCTCTTGTGCCCGGTTCCTTGCCTCTTCTTCTGTATAGGTATGCAGGGTCGGAATATATTCCTGATACCGGTTTACCGTAAAGCTGCATGGTAACACGTAGGTGTGCCCCAGCTTTAATTTATGATTCTCTTCTATCTGATCATAATAATCATAAGCTTTGAACGGCAGCCGAAATTCTTGCAGAAAACTTCCAAGCTCAAGAGTCAGGGAATACTGCGTTTTTCCGGTATAATCTTTCTCATAATATTGCATATCAAAGGAATCAGAGTATTGGTATACGGTTTCTGCAATCACATCTCCATCCGCAGCAACCATATCTGTTTCCAATACTTCATCATAATCATCATAAATATGGATTACACCGGAGATCAGGGTATCTCCTCTGACAACCGTCATGCCGTTTTTCACAACCGGAGTACCGTTCCGTGTGATCATCTCAACGATCACACCGTCCTTTGCCGCCACGATATCCTGTGGAGTCGCATCGGTCTGTATTGTCTCGGTTCCCTCCAAAGTTTCCTTAATCTCCACATTCAGCTGCGTCCCCTTAATCTCGCAGCTGACCCATGCAATCTCAGGAAAGACCTCTCTTAATTCCTCTTCCAGTTGATGACAATCTACCTCTGCTTTCCGGCATCCGAGCTGTACTGCATTCTGTTCGATGTAATCTGCCACCTGTGCATCAGTGTAAAAATATGTACCATGTACATTTACATCCCAGATAAACAGGGAGCCCCAGTATACCAGTCCACAGCCGATCAGTGCTCCGAGCACCAGAAGCTTTCGCTTCCGATAGCGGAACATCCAGAATGGAAGTCCATGTTTCTGTCGAATTTCCAGCTTGCAACCGGCCTTTTTTCGGATTGCATCCAATTCCCGGAATTTTGACTGCTCCATGAAAAACAGATATCCATTTTCATAAGGTTCTACTTCCCATACCAGAATCTCCTTATGCTTCATTAATGAAAGAAAGCGTTCCGGCCGGTTTCCGGATACATAGACCTGCAAATAGCCCTTTAACCAGGTTCTGATTCTGCCCATAACATTCACCTTTTTATTCTTTTAGCTATAATCTTCAAACTGAATCTTCCGAATCACACCCTGTATTTTCATATCAATATTGCCATAATATTCTATCCGCATTCCATAACCCTCGATCTGTATTTCAGAATATTTACCGGATACCCGGATTCGTTCATCCGTATACTCCATTAAGGTCTGATAATTTTCAAGCCATGCTTCTTCGGCACCGATCACCCGGAGCACCATTGCTTCCTCTGTTACATCTCTGGAAATCTGCATAAAAAAACTCTCTGACATCTTTTTATATTATATGTCAGAGAGTTTTATCCATTCCTGTTATTCTACAGAAATCACATAATAGTAGATTGGCTGTCCGCCATAATGCAACTCAATATCACAGTTTTTATATTTCTTCTCCAAAGCATCCAGTAATGCATTGGCATCATCTTCCTGTACTTCATCTCCATAATAAATGCAGATCAGCTCGGAATCATCATCAACCATATCATCCACCAGTGCCATTGTCGTCTCATAAATATCTGTGCCGACTGCCCGGATACCGGAATCTCCGATTCCCATGATATCACCTTCCCGGATTGTCTTTCCGTCAATGCTGGTATCACGGACCGCATACGTAACCTGACCGGTCTTAACCGCATGCATGGCTTCCGTCATGCCGGTGGTGTTATCCTCGATCGTCTGTGACGGATCAAATGCGATGATTGCGGAAATTCCCTGTGGAACCGTCTTTGACGGAATTACCACGATTTTCTTATCCTCTACCAGGCTCTGTGCCTGATTGGCTGCAAGAATAATGTTCTTATTGTTCGGGAGAATAAATACAGTCTTCGCATTTACCTGATCGATCGCATTCAGCATATCCTCTGTGCTTGGGTTCATGGTCTGCCCGCCTTCGATCAGATGATCAACACCAAGTCCCTCAAAGATCTCGTTGATACCCTCACCGATCGTAACGGAGATAAAGCCATATTCCTTTGCCGGTTCTGCCGGTTTCGTCTCTGCCGCCGGCTTCGATGCCTGAGCCTCCGGCTTCTTACCTTCTCTTGCCAGCTTCTCCTGATGCTCTTCCCGCATATTGTCAATCTTCATACGGGTCAGCGATCCATACGTAAGACCCTTCTCAAATGCCAGACCCGGATGATTGGTATGCACATGAACCTTTACGATATCATCATCGGAAACAACGACCAGTGAATCACCGATAGAGCTTAAATACTCTTTAAACTCTGCTTCTGTTTCCTCATTATACTCTTTCTCCAGAACTACGATAAATTCTGTACAATAGCCAAATGTAATCTCTGCATTCGGATCATCTTCGACTGTAAAATCAAATTTCTGGGTAGACTCCATAACCGGTGCCGTCACTACAACTGCCTTACCGATCAGGGCATTATATGCACCCTCCAGGACTGTCATCAGACCCTGTCCGCCGGAATCCACAACCCCTGCTTCCTTTAATACCGGAAGTAATTCCGGTGTATATGCCAGAACCTCATTGCCGTATTCGATTACAATTCTGCCGAATTCCTCAATATCCTTAACTTTGCGATGAATCTCCTTCGCTTTCTCTGCGACTCCGCTCGCAACCGTCAGAATCGTACCCTCCTTCGGCTTCATAACTGCCTTATATGCGGTTGCAACCGCCTGTTCAAAACATCCGGCCAGATCCTCTGTGGTAAGTGCAGTCTTTCCTGCAATCCCTCTGCAGAATCCACGGAACAGCTGTGAAAGGATAACACCTGAATTACCTCTTGCGCCACGAAGTGAACCGCTTGAGATTGCCTTTGACAGAGTGTCCATCGTCGGTGTCTCAATTGCACCAACTTCCTTTGCCGCTGACATAATGGTTAAGGTCATATTCGTACCGGTATCTCCGTCCGGAACCGGGAATACATTTAACTGGTTAATATAATCTTTCTTACTCTCAATGCTTTGTGCACCGGCCAGAAATGCCTTCTGAAGCAACGCCGCATCAATACTCATGATAGCCACTTTTATTTCCTCCTTAACTGATTAGTCCATAACCCGGACGCCTTCAACAAAAATGTTGATATGCTTCACCGGCATTCCTGTGAACTCTTCAATCTTATATCGTACTGTACTCATTAAATTATCTGCAACTACGGAAATGCTGACTCCATATGCAACAATAATATGAAAATCAATCGAAATCTGATTATCCTCGATTGAAACATTAACACCTTTGCTGACACTGTCACCCCGGAGCAGCTTAACCAGTCCGTCCTTCATGCTGATAGTTGCCATTCCTACAATACCAAAGCATTCAACTGCCGTCAATCCTGCATACTGGGCAATCACTTCATTATCAATTAAGATATCACCATTCTCGGTGCTCATTCGTCCTTTCATACGATAACCTCCATTCTATTCATTTTATCCAAAATGCATATTAATGATATTATAACCGCTTTTCAAAAAAAAAGAAATACAATTTTTCTATATTTTCACTTGCAATTCTAAAAAAAATCTGTTAAAATTGACACGTTGTGAATTTAGGTATAAAAATACGAGGAGGTGCTGTATCATGGCAAAATGCGCAATTTGTGATAAAGGTGCTCATTTCGGAATCAAAGTGAGCCATTCTCATAGAAGAGCTAACAGAATGTGGAAATCAAATGTAAAGTCTGTTAAGGTACTTGTGAATGGAGCTCCAAAGAAAATGTACGTATGTACTTCTTGTTTGAAATCTGGCTTAGTTGAGCGTGCATAATAAAAACGGTATGGTCGAATGACTATACCGTTTTTATTTTTATATAAATCTATATAACTCTTCTACTTGCAGAACAGGCAGTATGACAAAAGCAGGCAGATTGTAATACACACAAATGTCCAGAATCCGTCTGTGAAGCAGTTAATGATCATTCCCACTGCCATAAAAAAGAGAGCAAATCCACATAATCTTTTCATGTGTGTCAGCCCTCCTTTTGCTTTCTATATGCTATTATATGTAGTTCCGATCAGAATGTTTCCAGAAATATCTCCCGGAGCTGAAGCTTCTTCGTTCCATGATAAACCAGATAAATTCCATAGACTCCATCCGGAATCCGGAACTCTGTCCGGATATCGGTCCAGGTTTCCGGTAACCGACTGACATCAAGCGTTCCAACAGATATCTTCTGTTCTGGATCCGTAAACAGTTCGATATAGGCATCCATATCCTTCTGCCCTGCCTTTTCCTGCAAGGGCTGCTTTTCTTCCTTATGATACTGAAGGAAATTATCATCATCCATACTGCGTTCATCCGTCCGTAACGGTCCCTGATAAACGACCCGGTTGGCATCTGTTTCCGTCCGGGCAGATATCCCGAATGCCGTTACTCCGTTACATTCAAAATACTTATATCCGATCAGCGTTCCGTCTTCGATTTCTGCAATGAACCGTTCCTCGCCCAGATTGGTTACGTTCGGAAACGGTATCTGGAAAATACTGTTGGATCCATGTGGCATATGTCCATTGGTCAGATTACATGCGATCACTGCCGGATACCGTCCTTCGCCCTTTAACGGCCCGTCATTCAAGCCACAGCTGGTAATCTCTACCTGCGGAATCCTTCCGTCCTCCAGGATCTGAATCTTTTCGGCACAGGCCTGTCTGCTGTAATCGGACTTATGAGTCAGTCTGTGATAAAAGACGTACCACTGTTCGTTTATTTCCACGATACTTCCGTGTGTGGTCCCTGTCATATTCAGCTTCTCATCTACCGTGCGTCCCTGATAACCGATATCACCATTGGAAACGATCGTACCGCCGAATGTAAAATCACGATCCGGATACCGGCTGGTGGCATAACAAAGCTCATGATTCTGCCATGAGGAATAGACAAAGTAATACCGGTCTCCGACCTTTCGCATGGATGAGCCTTCAAAAAACGGATGCGTCTCAAAGCCGGTTCCCTTTACCCGGTACGGAATGATATGCTTAGCCTCTTCTTTCACTGTCAGCATATCATCCTCCAGAACCACCATACAGGCACCCATGATACTATCCGGATAGCTTAAGATCTCCTCTCTGCTGCGTCCGAACATCTCGATTTCTTCCTGCATGTAGGAATCATTTTCCATGAAATCTTCACGCTCTTCATAATCATACTGTGTTCCGTAATAGATTCGGATCGTACCGTTATCATTTAAGGCCGCCGGATCAAAACAGATATATTTCATCATTGGACTGCCATCCGGATTTTTAACAACTCCGAGATATTCATACTGTCCGGCCGGTTCCTCACAGACGGCAACACCGATTGGTCCCTGATAACCGCCCTGTCCGTAATCACCGCCCATGCAATAATATAGGTAATACCTGCCGTCATTTCCCTGTACTACATCCGGTGCATACATATACTGCGGATCCGGATAACGCGGGTCCTGTTTTGCCTGATAAATCACACCCTCATATCTCCAGTCCGACAAATCCGTAACCGGAGCGGAATAAGCGACATAATCCAACATACAGAAGGTGTATCCACCTTCCTTGTCATGCGAACCGAAATGATATACCCGGTCTCCGAACACATGTGGTTCTCCGTCCGGAATATATTCATTTAACGGTAAAAACGGATTATATACCTGCTGCTTCTGAGTTCCTTTATTCTGATCTTTCATCCTGCCTTTTCCTCCTGTTCTTCTCTGTCATTGCATCCAGATGCTTCTGATCCTTCTTATTTTCCCGTATGCTCAGTCAGATAAACAAGCCATTTCTGACAATATTCCTGATTCAGATGGATTCCATCCAGTGCCGCATCATCCGGAAGTACCCCGTTTACGGAAACGGCCTCTGCCACGTTCACATAGGTAACCTTCTCTTCTTCTGCCATTTTCTGAAGCAGCTCATTATATTGACTGATCTTATCATTCTTTACATAACTGTGTGTATCGGATACTGCCTGACTGACAGGAAGGACCGACTGTACATAAATCTCAGCCTCCGGGTGCGTGGCACGGATATCCTCCAGTATTTTCCTGTAGTCATCAATAAATATATCTGCATTCACCCAGCCGGTCTCATTCACACCAAACATCAGATATACCCGTTTAAACTCGGTTCCTGCAACGGCATCCATGACCGTCATATTCGTGCCGTCCTTTGCGATCACCGGATCCGTATACACCGATGCCACATTCAATCCCTTGCAGGCATAATATTTTGCATGAATCCCACTGAGCAGGACAAAGCCTTCGGTTCTGGAATCTCCGATAAAGAGGGCATCCTCAAAGGTATCTGCTGCTACTTCGGTTGTCTCAGCAGTCTCGGTTACTTCCGGTTCCGTTGACACACTTTCCGGTCCGGTATTTTCTGCATCAGTGGTTTCTGTCTCCGATGTGGCAACAGTTTCATTGTTTTCTGTCTGTGTTGTCGGATCGGTTGTGTCCTTTTCGTTATCCTTCTTATTGGTCGGTCCGGTCTCTGTCGATATATTCTGATTTTCTCCGGGCACAAGGATGCTGATTTCCTTATGATGCATATAAAGAAACCCTGCTCCTGTCAGTATCATGATCATTGCAGGTATCAATATATATAACAATCGTTTTTTGTTTTTATTCTGTTTCATATGCCATACTCCTTTTTATCCTTCTGCTTCTTTCAGATCTTTCCGGGTCAGATGTCTGAAACAGATAAAAAGTTGATATTATTTCTAAAAATCAGGTAAAAAAAGAGATAATCATATCTTACGATACAACTATCTCTCAATTCTGATACAACTCGTACCTAAAATAAGCTACTTACCATTCATTAATCTTCAATTGCTGCCTGATCGTCGCCTTCAATCGCCTCTGCAGACTGCTTATTCTTGTATTCCTTTGCATAATCAGCAACCTTATCTACCAGCTCCGGTACCATATCCAGAATCTTGGTGATGCTGTCCTGATTCTTGATGTTTACCAGCTTGGTATGTCCGTCCTGAATAACCAGTACGGCACTTGGAGACATCTTTCCGCCCAGACCGCCGGCACCGCTGTTCTTGGCACTGCCATCTGAAAATGCACCTGCAGCCACACCAAATGCTACATCTACTAATGGAAGAATAATGGTATCACCAATCTTGGTCGGTTCCCCTACTACGGTTTTGGTAGTTAAGAATGAATCCATTCCGTTAAATAATGTACTTACTGTTGTGTTAAAATCGTTACTTGCCATGATTAATTTCCTCCTATAATCGTTCTAGCTTTCTGAACGGTCTTGAAAAAGTCTCGCGTCAGCATAAACCGCAATAACAGAAATGTCATACGGCCGATCTGTACTCTGCCTTTTGCATAAATCTTTCCTTCAAATATCTGCTGTTCAAAATCCGGTGCGATCACAAAATGATTCCGATATACCGGATACAACATACCTACGACGCCTAACAGCTGACCGGTCGTTGCCGGATCTTCCAATCCAAAATGAATGCTCCCCTGCAGCTTCCTTGGTCTTACATGTTTCCACATCTTTTTCAGAAGCACCTTACCATCTTTTAATACTTTCTTCGTATATGGCTTTTCCAGTAAACTTCTGACTCCCGTTATTTTCTGAAGAATCATATCCCTCTTCTTTATAACCTTGTTCATATTTTCCGCTAAATTGGCAAAAAAGTCAAGTATTCTTGCCATTAACTCTGAAATTTTATCATGAACCCGCATCGGGATCGTTACCACCCACTCCAGTCCGGATTCGATTCCCTCATAAATGCGCATGAATATACTCTTTTTCTGCGGTTCGGATTTCGTTTTTTGCTCCTGCTCATAGATCTCAAACTCATCCTCGACTACCTTTACCGGAACCTTCTCCGCTTCGGATGGCTTTGCTTTATCGGAGGATTTATCACTCTCTGCTTCTTCATCCGAGACTGCCCGGTAATGCTTATCTTCTTCGTCATTGGTCGATATCATAAAACCAAATGATTTCAGATAATACAGAAACTTATTATTCCCGTACACACCTTTTAAATCCAGAACAAAGCATAGCCATTGAATCCGTCCGACAGCCTTCACATCCCCATAATATTCCGCATCGATCGTATAATGGAATGGTGCCAGTAACAGTAACAACACCAGAAGTAATACAATTCCAAGCAAAATCAGAAGTGTGATGCCCAGTACCTTCAGTATTAACAATATTACATGTACCAATTCATCACCTCCTCGGATCCAGTCCCAGATATGCTCCAACGGCAAATCCACCGGTATTCTGATATACCTCATCCACGATCAGTCGTACCAGTTCCTCTGCATCCTCCCTGGAATCTGTGATTCCGATCACAATTGCCGGGTGTTCCAGCTCATCATAAATCGGCTGGCGCAGCTCTTCATATTCATATATTTCCAAAACTCCGTCCTGAAATACCGGAAGTGTAATGCAAAAAATCGATGAAAGCGACTGATTTCGTTTCATCTTCCGCATAGTAGGAATCACCTTCCGATCCGGAATCCCCCGGACGTACATACGACTAAACAGTTTCATGAAATTCCTGTTATTCCTCCATCATCTCATCAATGATACTCATAACCGCTTTTAACTCACTGTTGTTATTGCAATGCTCCAGTGCATAATTCAGATAATCGGATATCTCCTGCTGGCTGTTAAAGAATACCGGAACATTGCCAAGCACCATTGCCATTCTGGCACGATTGATCAGTTTGTTCTGTGTTGCAAAGCTTCTTGCAAACTCCTCTACCAACTCGTCCTCAATCTGCTTGATATACAGACTGTCTGCAATCTCCGGCTGTAACTCATCCGGCTTCAGATCTATAAAAATACTATTACATAACAGTTTCGAAATACGGTTCAGATCCGCATAGGTTTCACTCAGATTCAACTGCTCCAGCATCTCCTGATTTCCGGACCAGAGATCAAACAACAGTCCCTCGCATTTCATCAGATTCTCGGTAATCGCTTCCGGTGCACCCTCCAGAGCAAAGAAACAATCTTCTGCCATCTCATCGATCGGTGTCTCGTTTGCCATTGCTTCCAGAACACACTCCAATACCTTTGTGGCATAACCGATCTCCGGACTGTCCTTCGTTACATAGACAGATGCTGTCATGACAGCATACAGATTATTAATGATTTCCTCCAGCATCAGATAATCGGAAACGACATCCTCAATGTAGGAAGCGGTATCCTGTAACCGGTCTACAGCCTCTTTCCACTCATCCTTTGTCAGATTCATATAATCCAGCTGCTCATAAGAGGTTAGCGTCTCATATAATACCGGATATTCCGTTTCAAATCCCTCCGGCTTATATAATCCGGAGCATGCCCGGATCGTTTCAGCAAAATCATCTACCGTGCTGCATTCCGCACCTGTATAGATTTTCAGACTCTCGTTCAGGATTTCATAGAACCGGTTCTTGGTGATGCGGATCGGCAGCTGGGATACCACCATCTGGATTTTGCTGTTGACTACCATCTTATCATTATCCTGAAACAGATATTTAAATACCTTCTGACCATAGGCTTCCAGATCCACATCCTCGTCTACCAGCTCATAGGAAAACTCCAGGCGATTCAGTATGTACTCATAAATCTGAAGAGCATCTGTATAACTGGTCAGAACACGCATCTTTGCCGTCACATGATTTCTTACATCATTGATCTTCTTTAAGTCCTGTTTCCGGTTCTCATACTTCTTGTCCAGAACATAGAATCCGGTAAACTGCTGGATCACATCCAATGCTTCTTCCACATAGGCTTCTTCCCGATGGACATCCTGTCTTCTTTCGTGAAATGTATACAGATTCATCGCCAGCTGGATCAATGCGTGCTCATAGTAGTAATAATTCATGAACTCCGCATATTTCGGCAGATTCTCCTCCATGTTTTGTTTGTTTTCCAATTGCTTAATAACTAACTTCTCCTGCTTCTGCATGTCCTTCTCCTCTATTTCTTATGTTCATGCGTGAAAATATGATCACTGCAATATTCTAAATTACCTTTACACTTGGAACAGAACCGGAACTGTAATTCCGGATTGGTAAGCTCTGTCCTTCCGCAGATCGCACAATAGTGTCTGGCGCCGCCATGACCGGCAGTGCTTGCCTTGACCTGCTTCTTATAATTGCGCTTCCGTTTCACTTCCTTCGGAGAGTACTTCTGATAATTTCTGGTTGCCAGGAAGAATACCAGGAAGTTCGCCACCGAAAGCAGAATGGATACCGCACCTGAGATTGCAAATACTGTAGTCGCCGATGACTGTGCCGCCACTGCCAGCATAATATACTGTATAACGTTCCAGCCCAGCAATACACCATCCAGGATTGCCAGCCATTTCATCTTTACCGGAATCAAGAACATAAAATACACCTGCTGATCCGGGAAGATCGCCGCAAATGCCAGAAATGATGTCAGATTCAGATAATACGTACTGGATGACAAGCTGATGGCCTGATCAAATCCACCGATCAGACCGGTGACCAGATAGATCAGCATCGGTGCGATCGTCATCATTATCAGACCCATAAAGATAAACAGATTATACCGGAAGGTTCCCCATACATTCTCCAGCGTCCGTCCGATCCAGAAATAAAACATAAACATAAATATCAAAAACAGACTCGGACTCTGCGGTACCGTACATACCCAGGTCACCAGCCGCCAGACCTGTCCGTGACAGATTGCTTCCGGATTCATCGCCAGAATGCTGTAAATACCGGGTGCAATCCCAAGGCTGTCCATAAAATACAATACATATCCGATTGCATATGCTCCCAGAATGTATACGATCAGATTCTTAATTGCATATTTTCCAAATTTTCGTTCCAGCTTATTGATCCACTGCATGCCTTCTCTTCCTTTTCCTATTCTTATCAATATTGCTTTACATAGCTTTTCTAATTATATCCTATTCAATCTTCAAACGCAAGCCTGCTTCCTCTGCTTTCTAAAACCTTAATATTCTCTTTATAGACAATTTAACTATCATGGGATGCATATCAATATCTATGCATCCCATAAGCATCCCATAAATGAAGTCCTGTATGATCGCCATGCTTCCGTCTGTATACCGGCCCGGTTATGACGGTGTTCTCGGGCTCATGACCGGATAATGCAGAACATACCCTGCCGGCACCGGAAGCTCCTGCAGGGACGGATTATACTCTGCAAGCTCCTGAAACGTAGTGTCAAACAGTTCCAGAATGTCCTTTAAGGTGTCCCCCTCCTGCGTGATATACGACCGTTCTCCGGTTCCGCCCGGCACTTTGGAATCCTGTACGACCGGCAGACACAGTTCATCACCGGCCTGCAGATTATACACATTCACATACGGATTGTTTTTCATAACATCGATCAGCTTCAGATCATAGTCTCTGGCAATTTTATACAGTGTGTCCCCTTCTTTTACAACATAAACAAAACCACGGCATTTTTTTGAATTGCTATACATTTTGACCCACTCCGCAAAAGTTCTCTCACTAATCAGAATATGCAATTTATAATGCAGTGTGAATTTACGTTTTATTTACAGTTTCTTAATCTTCTTGATAGCTTTTGGTTATTGAGTTTTTCGACAAATTACCTTATAATAATCAGGTGCGCAAAGAGGTTATTTTGTTTTTAGAAGGAGGGCGACAGTTTTGTCGCATAGAAACATGAGTTACACAATTGGAATTGATATCGGTTCTACAACCGTTAAGGTTGCAGTTCTCGATGACGAACATCATATTTTATTTTCAGATTATCAACGGCACTTTGCCGATATTAAAGGGACTCTTGCACGTCTGGTCGAGGATGCCCGCAGTAAGCTGGGTGAGCTTAATGTCAAGCCGACCATTACCGGTTCCGGCGGTCTTGCAATTGCCAAAATCTTAGATGTCCCGTTCTCACAGGAGGTTGTCTGTGTGACCGATGCACTTCAGATGTATGCACCACAGACAGATGTCTCCATCGAGCTTGGCGGTGAAGATGCCAAGATCATTTATCTTACCAATGGTATTGAACAACGTATGAATGGTGTATGTGCCGGTGGTACCGGTTCATTTATCGATCAGATGGCATCCCTGCTTCAGACAGATGCAGCTGGTCTGAATGAGTATGCCAAAAATTACGATACCATCTATCCGATTGCTGCCCGCTGTGGTGTATTTGCCAAGACAGACATCCAGCCTCTGATCAATGAAGGTGCTACCAAGGAGAATCTGGCTGCATCTATTTATCAGGCAGTTGTAAACCAGACGATCAGTGGTCTGGCATGCGGTAAACCAATCCGGGGAAATGTCGCTTTTCTTGGTGGTCCGCTCCACTTCCAGTCTGAATTACAGAACGCATTTGTACGTAATCTGAACCTGACAGAGGAGTATATTATTGCACCTGACAATTCCCATCTGTTTGCTGCCATCGGTGCCGCTCTGAATGCTGAGCATACGGAGAGCGTTGCCAGTCTGAAGTCTCTGGATGAGAAGCTTCACAGCGATATTCAGATTGAGATGGAGGTTGACCGTATGGATCCTCTGTTCCATGATCAGAAGGAATATCAGGATTTCTGCGAATCCCATAATCGATATACCGTTAAGAAGGGAGATCTGGCTACCTATGAAGGCAACTGCTTCCTCGGAATTGATGCCGGATCTACCACTACCAAGGTTGCTCTGGTCGGCGAAGACGGCAGCCTGCTCTACTCTTTCTACAGCAGTAACAACGGCAGTCCGTTAAATACCAGTATCCGTGCGATTCAGGAGATTTACTCCCGGATGCCGGACAGTGCCAAGATCGTCCGTGCCTGCTCCACCGGTTATGGTGAAGCGCTGATCAAGGCTGCTCTGATGCTTGATGAGGGCGAGGTTGAGACGATTGCCCATTATACGGCAGCCGCCTTTTTCGAGCCGGATGTTGACTGTATTCTGGATATCGGTGGTCAGGATATGAAATGTATCAAGATCAAGAATCAGGCAGTTGATAATGTTATGTTAAATGAAGCCTGCTCTTCCGGCTGTGGTTCCTTTATTGAAACCTTTGCCAAGTCCATGAATTATAAGATTGAAGATTTTGCTAAAATAGCATTGTTTGCGGAGCATCCGATCAACCTTGGTTCCCGTTGTACCGTATTTATGAATTCAAAGGTAAAACAGGCACAAAAAGAAGGTGCAGATGTATCCGACATTTCTGCGGGTCTTGCTTATTCTGTTATTAAAAATGCATTGCTTAAGGTTATCAAGCTGACCGATCCGAGAGATCTCGGAAAGAATGTCGTTGTTCAGGGCGGTACCTTCTATAATGATGCGGTGTTACGAAGCTTTGAGCTGATCTCCGGTATCACTGCGATCCGTCCGGATATCTCCGGTATTATGGGTGCCTTTGGTGCTGCCCTGATTGCTCGTGATAATTACGATGGTGAGACGGAAACGACTATGCTCTCCATCGATCAGATCAATAATTTAAAATATGAAACTTCCATGGCAAGATGTAAGGGCTGTACCAACAGCTGTCTTCTTACCATTAACCGTTTCTCCGGCGGCCGTCAGTTCATTACCGGTAACCGTTGTGAACGGGGAATCGGGCAGAAAAAGAATAAAGATCATGTACCGAATTTATTTGAATACAAGTTCAAAAAACTGTTCGGCTACGAACCGCTTTCACCGGAGCTGGCTTACCGTGGCGAGATCGGTATTCCAAGAATCCTGAATATGTACGAGAACTATCCGTTATGGTATACGTTCCTGACAAAGCTTGGATTCCGTGTTATCTTATCTCCGCCTTCGAGCCGTGATATTTATACGCTGGGTATCGAATCCATTCCAAGTGAGTCCGAGTGCTACCCTGCCAAGATTTCACATGGACATGTTATGTGGCTTCTGAAGCATAACATTAAGACGATTTTCCATCCATGCGTTGTCTATGAACAGAATGAAACACCGGATGCATATAACCATTACAACTGCCCAATCGTTACTTCCTATGCGGAAAATATCAAGAATAACATGGAAGAGATCCGAAGTGACGATATCACGTATATCCGTCCTTTTATGGCACTGGATAATCGGGAAGCACTGGTCACACGTCTGTATCAGGAATTTTCAAAATATTATGATATTGACCGGAAAGAAATCAAGGAGGCACTGGATGCAGGATTTACAGAATATGAAGCTGTAAAAGCTGATCTGCAGAAGAAAGGCGAAGAGGCTGTCCGGTTCTGCGAGGAAAACAATCGGATGGGTATCGTTCTGGCCGGTCGTCCGTATCACGTAGATCCTGAAATCAATCATGGTCTTCCGGAACTGATCAATTCGTATGGCATTGCAGTCCTGACTGAAGACTCTGTCGCTCATTTAAGTCAGGTAGACCGTCCGCTGATCGTCTCAGACCAGTGGATGTATCACAGCCGTTTATACCGCGCTGCCAACTTTGTCAAGACCAGTAAGAATCTGGAAATGATCCAGTTAAATTCCTTTGGCTGCGGTCTGGATGCCGTTACAACGGATTGCGTAAACGATATTTTATCCGGTTCCGGCAAGATTTATACCGTGTTAAAGATCGATGAGGTCAGCAATCTGGGTGCTGCCAGAATCCGTATCCGGTCTCTGATCAGTGCGGTAAAGGTACGGAATAAGAAAGGAATCGAACCACATCCGATTTCTTCTGCATATGAAAGAGAGATCTTTACAAAAGAAATGAAGGATGACCGCTATACTGTGCTTGCACCTAATATGTCCCCAATTCATTTCAGTATGTTAATGCCGGCATTCAGTAAGAGCGGAGTCAACTTCGTAACGCTTCCGGATCCGGATAAATCCGCAGTGGATGTTGGATTAAAATATGTAAATAATGATGCCTGCTACCCTTCTATTCTGGTTGTCGGACAGCTGATCGAGGAGTTGCAGTCCGGGAAATACGATCTGGACAAGACCGCTCTGGCAATCACACAGACCGGCGGTGGCTGTCGTGCAACTAATTATATCGGATTCATCCGTCGTGCATTAAAGAAAGCCGGCTTTGAAAAGGTACCGGTAGTTTCCATTAATGCCGGGGGCATAGAAAGTAATCCGGGCTTCAAATATAACTACACCATGATCCGTGCTTCTATTCAGGCTGTTATTTACGGAGATGTATTCATGCGGTGTCTCTATCATATGCGCCCGTATGAGCAGGTTCCGGGTTCTGCCAATGCATTACATGAGAAATGGGAAAAAATCTGTATCCAGGCAATCAATGACGGTGCTTCCATGAGCAGCTTCCGTAAAAACATCCGGAGCATCATCCGGGAGTTTGATGCCCTTCCGATCAAGGAAGATCTGAAGAAACCAAGAGTCGGTGTGGTTGGAGAGATTCTGGTAAAATTCCAGCCATGTGCAAACAATCAGATTGTGGATCTGTTGGAGGCAGAAGGTGCCGAGGCTGTTATGCCTGATCTGTCCGGATTCCTTGATTACTGTGCATACAATGCCAATTATAAGCATGAGTTTCTTGGTAAGACTAAGAAGTCTGCAACGATCAGCAATCTGGTGATCAAGTACCTGGATATCTTCCGCTCTACTGCAAGAAAAGAGCTGGAAGCCAGCAAACACTTTAACAGCATTGCACATATTGAAGAACTGGCTGAATATGCAAAGCCGATTGTATCCCTTGGTAATCAGACCGGTGAAGGCTGGTTCCTGACTGCCGAAATGGTCGAGCTGATCAAGACCGATGTGCCAAACATCGTCTGCTGTCAGCCATTTGGTTGTCTGCCAAATCACATTGTCGGTAAAGGTGTTATTAAAGAATTACGTGCCGCTTATCCGAAGGCCAATATTGTAGCTGTCGATTTTGATCCGGGTGCTTCTGAGGTTAATCAGTTGAACCGCATTAAGCTTATGCTCTCTACCGCCCAGAAGAACATGCGGGATGCCGAAAAAGCTATAACTGTCAATAGCGCTACACCGTTACAGGAGGCAGCAGCCAGCGAAGCCTAAGCTAATCTGACCTATTATCTTTTGACCGGAATCATTCACATGATTCACATCAAATATTCATATGTATAAAAATGCACCGGCAATCAGAGGGTTCTACTCCTGACTGCCGGTGCATTCTTACTATGATACTCTAATCATGAACTGTGTATTATATCGATAAATCATCTATCTGTCTGATCGATCTCCGAATAGTAAATCTATACATATAGATATCTAGGATTATCAATATGATCATATAGAACAAATATATAAATCGAATCCCGGAATGCGGAATCAGATACAGCAAAAATCCGGTACCACAGATTATACCGGCAGCCAGAATTGCAAATGCCATGTTAAAAAAGACATTTAGATTTCCCCGCAGGGCATTTAACTCATCCTCCCAGATCAGTTTCGGATGCATGGAATCCAGCAGGATTCCGAGACAGGTAATAAAGAATACCATAAGTCCTCCCGCAATTCCGTAATAAACAGCCATAGATACCGGCAGTTTTAATATAATTGCCAGTATCACCACATCAATCAGATAACTCGGATAACTGAACAGCAGGCTGATCAGTCCCTTTACATGAATCTGCAGTGAATACGGAACCGGTATATATTTCATAAAATCTATATGTGCTCCCTCTCTGGTAAAGGAGCTTGAGGCCAGTCCGTTCGCGGCTGTAGTCAGCGCTCCCAGTCCAAGGAACAGGCACAATGTCAGTACCACTGCCATCACATTGCCTGTCTGATACATGGTTATAAATTTCTGTATACTGCCACTACCCTTCTGCATCATACATACCACAACAATGATCACAGGCCAGAAGAAATTAATCAGTACGCAATTGGATACAAATGCCGGTGTCCGCAGAATCGTCCGCATTTCCTTCTTAAAATAGGTCTCAAATACAGACTGGCTCTTTAATCCCTTTGCTGCATGTGTATTGTGTTCCTTCTTGTTTGCTACTGACTTAAAGCTATACAGTCCCGGAAGATAGATGATATTTGCAACTACCATGAAAAGAGCCAATAATCCTACGGTCAATCCCAGATAAAATAACACATCCGTCCATGACCCCGTTGCAGCCGAATGAACCAGAAGGTATCCCGGATAAAAGATAATGTTCATGGTATTTAAGAATGCATTATTACCACTGGTCAGAGATTCCACATAGGTTTCTATCGAAAATCCCTCCAGTCCCCGGAACGACAAAAACGCTCCCAGAATCAGAAGAATCGTCAGTATGGCCATCACCACATTCAAAACCTTACGATTCCGGATACCCTGAAACAGATACATTACGATCATACCGATCATACCGCAGTAGACCAACGGAACGACCGGTAAGGTTATCGTTCCGAGGATTCCGGTTATCACACCGATCGGACTGAGTCCGATTGCAAGCACATAGCCGATATAAGCACTGAAAATAATCATAAACTCCATTACGCTCTCTGCCAGATAAGTCACCCAGAATTTGGCAAGGATCAGCTCATGCGTACGCACCGGCAACGGAAGTAAATAATCCAGATCGGAAGAGAAATAAAATTCATTAATAATAACATTCAAACCGAATATCATAGCACAGGCGGAAATAAACTGTACAATAAACAGCATTCCTTCGTCTTTTCCGCCCGCTTCGATCATTGCCAGTGTCATAAAATAGGCAATCGCACCTACAATGATACAGCACGGAATCATGATAAATAGCATAGCCGCTCCGCCAAATACGGTATAGGTACGTTTATTCTTTTCATCCTTTGGCATCTCCATATCCTGGCCACGCCGTAAAAGTTTTAACAAATACAAGACCTGTTTCATTCTGTTGCCTCCTCTGAGCCACCGTTAATCTCAAGGAAGATCATTTCCAGACTCTTTCCGGGATAAGTCTGCCGCAATTCATCAAGGGTACCGTTAAATACAATTTCCCCCGTCCGGATAATAATGATCCGGTCACATAGCTGCTCTGCCACCTCCAGAACATGTGTGGAGAAAAATACACAATTTCCCTCTGCCGCATGCTCCCGCATCATATTCTTTAACTCATAGGCAGCCTTCGGATCCAAACCGGTCATCGGCTCATCCAGAATCCAGACCGGCGGATTGTGAACCAATGCCGCACAGACCATCATCTTCTGCCTCATACCATGAGAATAATCACTCATCGGCTGTCCCAGCACATTCTGAACCTCGAACCGCTCGGCCAGTGCCCGGATCCTCGGCTGCCGGTCTGCCTCAGGCACCTGATAAATATCTGCCATTAACTGAATAAATTCCATACCGCTTAACCGCAGGAACATATCGGGATTATCTGCAACATATGCCAATGATTCTTTCGCTTTTAATGCCTCTTTCTGCATATCATAACCATGAATTGAAATCTTTCCCTCTGTTGGCTTCAGGATTCCGGTTAACATCTTGATCGTAGTTGTCTTACCGGCTCCGTTCTGTCCGACAAAACCTACAATTTCCCCCTTATTAATGGTAAACGTTAAATCATTGACTGCCGTAAATTCTTTTCCGAACTTCTTCGTTACATGTTCTATCTGTATCATGATTTGGTCCCTTCATATGTATTATTTATTATAATTATCTTCGACTCTTCTGAAAATCTTCTATCCTTTCTGCCCTTCGATAACCTCTGTTTTTATCATACAAGAGTTCTTCTAAAACTTCAACATTCATTTCGATACATTGAATCCCATTTCAAAATATGATAGGATAAAGGCATATGATATAAGAAATGGAGTATACCAATGAATAAAAAAGAAACCTTAGAAATCCGAAAATTATTTATGCAGGAATCATCCTGCCTGTCCAAGATATGCAGCTGTTATGTGGACTATAATAAACAAAAAGTATGTACCATGCAGGAGGCATTCCTGTCCCTTGCCAAGGATGAAGCATTAAAATACAATGACCTTTTTAAGGCAACGTTATCCGGAACCATTGGCAAGAATCTATTAAACATGGAGTTTCCTACAGAACAGGAATTCAATGGCGGTACGCAGGAGTTTCTGATGAAACTTCGTTCTTCCGAGCTGAAGGATGATGCACTTCTGCAGGAGTTTTATGACCGTGTGATCACAGCTTTTGATTATCCGGAAAACTATTACATTATTCTGATCTATGGAAATTATGATGTGCCGGGACGTGCAACCGATGGTGCTGAAATGTTTGATGCTTCTGATGAAGTATATCAGTTCCTGCTCTGCAGCATCTGCCCGGTTAACCGGAGCAAGGGAGGGCTTTCTTATCTGTCCGACAGTAATGTGATTGGGGAGCGCATCCGTGACTGGATCGTAGAACCACCAATGAAAGGATTTCTGTTCCCGGCCTTCAATGATCGTGGTTCCGATATCCATAATGTATTGTATTACAGCAAGAATCCGGAAGACACGCATCCGGAACTCATTGAACAGCTCCTTGGCAGCGTAACTCCTATGTCTCCGGTCAGTCAGAAAGAGACGTTCCAGTCTCTATTGCTGGACACTCTGGGTGAGGAAGCCGATTATGAAGTGGTCTCTTCCATTCATGAGAATCTGAATGAAATGATTGCCGAAACCAAGAACAATCCGGATCCACTCACTCTCAGTCGCAGTGAAATGAAAAATCTGTTTGAAATCAGCGGTGTTCCGGAACAGGAATTACAGGATTTCGATCAAAAATACGAGGAAATTGCCGGAGCCAAGACCAAGCTCCTTGCATCAAATCTTACCAATACCAAGAAATTAAGTATTGAGACACCGGACATTGTCATCAAAGTAAACTCTGATCGGACCGATCTGATCAAGACTCAGTACATTGATGGTCGGCAGTGTTTCGTCATTACCGTTGATGACCATGTTGAGATCAATGGTATGAATGTCCGGACCATGAAATCAGATACCTGAAAACAGATACTCCGCAGGAATCCTGATCCTGCGGAGCCTTTGATTTTTACTCTTATTCATTTTTATTCGGATTGAAAGCTTCTACATCCGATCTATAAACTTAATCCCATTCTTCTGTTCGTATTTCATCTGATACATGGCATGATCTGCCCAGTCAAAAATGTCCTTCACATCCTCCTGATTCTTCCATGGAACCACACCGGCACAGAATTTCACATCACTCTGAATCTGTTTCAACGACTCTATTACTTCCTGTTTTGTCACATTCTTGGTCAATATTACAAACTCATCACCGCCAAACCGTCCGAGAATACTGTTCTCGCCAAAGATTCGTACCAGAGCAGCCGCCATTTGCTTCAATACCTCATCCCCATACTGATGACCATACCGATCATTGATCTGCTTGAAATCATCCAGGTCGAGAATCACAAAGTAAAACTCGCCCTCCGGTGCATCATTTACATATTCCTGCATTTTTATAAATGCAGCCTCTTTCCGGTATAATTTCGTCAGTCCATCAACATCTGCTTTATAATTCAGATGTTCCTTCTCCATCTTCTGATCGTGAATATCCTCAATCCGTCCGATGACACTGATCACCTTTCCGCTTTCATCAGCCAAGCTCTTATAATGTGTTGAATGCCAGCGATATCCACCACCGGATACAGTTGACAGGTACTCCAGTGTCCCCTCTGTCACTTCCTTGCAGGCGCCGGATAATGCTTCCTCAAACTTCGCAATATGCTTGCTGTGAACCAATGGAAATCTCCGCATAAAATTCGTATAATTCGGAATCACTTTCCGTTTCTTGTTATCAGGAAAATTATAAGAAAAGACCATAGTATCAGTCATCGGACTGTATTCAAACAGTAATCCATATGCAGTTGCTTCCAGTATTTTATATCGTTCCTGCTGGATTGATAATTCTGCATTCACCTTTTTAAGTTCTTCCAGATGAATTTCATTTTCTTTTGCATCTGTTACATTGAATATAACCGTAAGATATATCGGATAATCTGATAATTTACTGACAATTGCTGTTGCTCTTACCTCAAAGTATCCAAGTGTTCCATCATGAAGATATCCCCGGAAATTATAATTAATCGGCTCGCGTTTCGGCGCATGTTCCAGAATACAATTCAGGAACCCTTCCGCATCCTCCGGGATTAATGTCTCTAATACATTCTCTTCTTTCTCTTCATATTCTTCCTGCGTATAACCGATACATTCAAAATATGCCTCATTTAAGTATAAAGCCCTGATTGTTTTACTTACTTCAAATAAACCAACACCGGCTCGCATCCCCTTTAATAACAGAGTTAAAACCTCATTCAAATCATCCCCAAGATATTTTAAGCGATGATAATCTGTAATTTCATATGACTCCAACTTTTCATCTGCTTTCATTTGTATGTACTCCTCTCATTCGGATTACCAATAAAATAATTATCCCACACCTCTTTCTCTATTTCAACTGCATTTATTTGCTTTTTCTATTTTTTTTAATAACAAAACCGCCTTCTGACCACCATACATCTGTATCATGATCAGAAGCCGGTTCTGCTTCAACTATTATTCATAAAAAAGTATCAGAATTAGTTACCCATCTGTGCAGCCACTTCTGCAGCAAAGTCTTCATTCTTCTTTTCCATACCTTCGCCTACTTCGAAACGAACGAACTTAACAACCTTCAGGCTCTTATTTACAGACTCAAGATACTTAGCAACTGTCTGCTTGCCATCCTCAGCCTTAACATATACCTGATCCATAAGGCTGATTTCCTTGATCTGCTTTGAGATACGTCCTTCTACCAGACCATTGAAGATCTTATCACCAACGATGGCATCCTTATCATTCATAGCAATCTCAGCCAACTGTGCCTTTGCTTCCTTTGAAAGGAAGTTTGGCAGATAGTTCATATTGCTCTTGTGCTCTTCATATGCAGCAACATCCTCTGCGCTCCATACACCTGCTAAAGCCTTGTCCAGTAACTTCTGTAAGATTGGCTTTGGAAGTGAGAATGGATCATTTAATGCACTGTCAATGGTAATTTCTCTTAACTTTGCAATCTCATCTGCTGAGATATCTGCTCTGCTGATATACTGTGGATTCATAGCTGCGATCTGCATAGCAATATTTGTAAGAGCTTCCTTCGCTGCATCTGAAGAATCGCCATCAGCTGCTACTAAAACACCGATTCTTCCGCCACCGTGAATATAAGATGCAACGCAATCAGCAGTAACCTTCTCAAATCTTCTGATAGAAAGCTTCTCACCGATCTTAAGAGTCTTCTCATCCAATTCTGCCTTCATATCAAGGATCGAGCAAACGTCTTCGCCGTCGCCGGCCTTCTCTACATCTACAGTCAGAGCTTTATCTGCTACGTCCTGAACAAATGACTGGAATACTTCATTCTTAGCAACGAAGTCTGTCTCGGAGTTTACTTCAACTACAACTGCTGTATTACCATTGATTGCAACCTTGGCAACACCCTCAGCTGCGATTCTGCTTGCCTTCTTCTCTACTTTAGCAGCACCGCTCTTTCTTAAAACATCAACAGCCTCGTCCATATTACCGTCTGTCTCAGTCAGTGCCTTCTTACACTCCATCATACCGGCGCCAGTTAATTCTCTTAATTCTTTTACCATTGCTGCTGTAATAGCCATTTTTATATCCTCCTATATAAATAATACTTACTTCTTTAAGAAAAGCCTTAGTCATGGTGGCTAAGGCTTTTTGTTTTCATGATCGAATTACTCTTCGGTTGCTTCCTCAGCTACAGCCTCAGCCTCTTCAGAAGGAGCTGCGTCAGCACCCTGATTTGCCTCGATAACTGCATCTGCCATCTTAGAAACAATCAGCTTTACTGCACGAATTGCATCATCATTACCAGGAATTACATAATCTAACTCTTCCGGATCACAGTTAGTATCTACGATACCAGCCAGCTCAATACCAAGAGTATGTGCTTCCTGAATACAAATTCTTTCCTTTCGTGGATCTACTACGAAGATCATGTCCGGAAGCTTCTTCATGTTCTTGATACCGCCAAGGTTCTTCTCTAACTTCTCCATCTCTTTCTTGATCTGGATAACTTCCTTCTTAGGCAGAACATCAAATGTTCCGTCTGCTTCCATCTCTTCATACTTCTTTAATGTAGCAATACGGGTCTGGATGGTCTTGAAGTTTGTAAGCATACCACCTAACCATCTCTCATTTACATAGTACATACCGCAACGCTCAGCCTCAGTCTTGATAGCTTCCTGTGCCTGCTTCTTAGTACCTACAAACAGGATTGTACCGCCTTCTGCTACACAGTTCTTTACTGCATTGTAAGTCTCATCTACTTTACCAACAGACTTCTGCAGGTCGATAATGTAAATACCATTACGCTCTGTGTAAATGTATGGAGCCATCTTAGGGTTCCATCTTCTTGTCTGGTGTCCGAAATGTACACCTGCTTCCAGTAACTGCTTCATTGAAATAACGCTCATTTTTCTACCTCCATGGTTTGATTCTTCCCGGAATTTCTGTAACCTGTCTACCTCGAGCTGCGGCACCATACAGGCAATCCATTCCAGTGATTATTTTTACACCGACTGATATAATATCATAATCTGTCAATGGTTGCAAGCTTTTTTCATTAAAAACGGAAATATATAAACGGATTGAATCCGGAACCTGTCATATAACAGATAGAAAGGATAAATACCCCTCCTATCACGGCCAGATAAAGACTGTTCCATACCTGTTTTCTTCTGCCGTTTTCCACGAATCGTTCCGTAAACCGATCGACCACCGGAAGACTGAACAGGATTCCGAGTATCATAAATGTCACCTGCTCCGGATTGATATTGGTATATACGGCGTTCCAGTTCCAGTGTGTCACGTTGACCATCTGCAATAAATACTGCCCTGCCTCCGGCAGAGTCTCCGCCCGGAAAAACACCCATGCGATCATTACGATCAACAAGGTATAGATGTGCCGGAACACCCGCGGTATCCGCTCCAGGAATGCTCCGAGCTTCCAACGCTCCAGCACCAGAAACACACCATGAAACAATCCCCACAGGATAAAATTATAGCTAGCTCCATGCCAGAGTCCTGTTACAAAGAATACGATAAACAGGTTCCGATAGGTTCTCCAGGCCCCCTTCCGGCTTCCGCCAAGCGGAATATACAGATAGTCCCGGAACCAGGATGACAGAGATATATGCCATCTGCGCCAAAACTCCCGGATTGATCCCGAAATATACGGATAGTTGAAGTTTTCCAGGAAATCAAACCCGAATATCTTTCCAAGTCCGATCGCCATATCCGAATATCAGCTGAAATCAAAATAAATCTGCAGACTGTAGCAAATGATTCCTATCCATGCCATAGACATAGATCCGACTGCCAGCTTATCGTCAAACGCCATGGGGGCAACCTGAGCCAATGTATTGGACAATAATACTTTCTTAATAAATCCCCGCATAAACCGGACCGTGCCCCGGTATGCCTTATCAAACGTGATCGTCCGGTGTTCAATCTGTTCCGCCACATCAATATACCGTACGATTGGTCCTGCGATCAGCTGTGGAAACAGCGAGATGTAAAGTGCCAGTTTTAAAGGATTCCTCTGTGCCTTTACTTCTTTCCGGTATACATCGATCACATAAGACAGTATCTGAAAGGTAAAAAATGAGATACCGATCGGCATGGTGATTGTTTCCAGAAACGGATGCTGTTTCACCAATGACAGGTCAAATACCGAATCCACTGTATCCGCAAAAAAGTGCAGATACTTAAACCAGACCAGTATACCAAGGTTATAGATCACACTGAATATCATCCATGCCTTTCGCCCGGCCTGACTGTTTTCCTTTTCTATCAGCAGGCCCAGTCCATAATTGATCAATATGGATACCAACATCAGAATGATATACTTCGGCTCACCCCATGCATAAAATATCAGGGATGCCAATAACAGCCACAGATTCTTTCCTTTTCCCGGCATCAGGTAATATCCAAGGACCGTGATTGGGAGGAAATAAATCAGAAATACAAATGAACTGAATACCATATTATTCCCCTCCGATCCTTCGAATCTTATATGCCAGATTTCGGTTATCTGCACTGCCGGAATCTGCCGGACAGAAGGAATATGGTGCCACGATTTCCAGCATAATATCGATATTCCCGCTCTCGGTTGTCTCTATCTGGGATACCGGAATCTGAAAATTTATCACATCCTCTGTATAATCCGCTTCTGCAATCAGATTACCATTGGCATAGATCTGCATCGTCTGATCCAGATGCTCTCCATTGGCTGCCTTGAGCTGCATGATCGGAAGTTCTAATTGTATCTGAAGATTTTCACTCTTTTCCGGAAGCTTCACCTCATATAGCATATGTGGAGAAGCCCAGCGGAAGCTGCTTCCGTCATTCTCTTCACCATAGACACCGACATATGCGAATGACTCAGAATGTTCTGTCTTTTTCGAGCACAGATTTTCATATATTTTCTCGTAGATTTCAGGCTGAAGATTCGATACATTTTCAACATTTGTTTCCAGCATGATAATATCTGCATCCTGTACTGCATATCTGAATGCATCGCTATTTAACAGATTCTTTGTATCAGCTCCGCTTCCACGATTATAATCCTGCATGGATATACCGTAAAACATCCGGTGCAGTTCTGAAAAAAGACAGTTGTCTCTGGAAATCTCCATTAATTTATTCGTAAAACTGCCGCCCTGCACAAACATCCGGGGCATGTCATATCCGGAATCAAATATGGCCTGTTCATTTGCCTCATAATACTGTGAATCCGTTGCTGCCCAGAATGTATTCAGCATCTTGGCAAGATCCTGATCCTGTTCATCATCCGAATCCGCTGTCACCTCAATATCCGGCATTTCAAGCTGTTTCACCCGGATTCCGTATTCCTGTTGTAATTTTGCAAGTATCTCATTCATAACAAGGACTGCAGACACGCGGTTCCAGTGTGTGCCTGAATTATAAAATACCGGTCTCTCCGTATTCTGAAGCACCTCATTGCTATCCAGGTAACAGACACCCAGTCTGTCAAATGCCTCCTTCAGACGGATATAATTCCGTTCCTCCGGTGCATAATACGTTGTTTTTGCCAGATAGCTCTGCGGGATATCCTCTCTTCGATAATCCGCTTTGCTCGGTGTAATTACATAAATAAAGCCTTTTCCCTGTGACTTTGCCGCTTTCTGTATATCGCTGATCTGCTGTGCAAGTCCCTCAATTTCCCGATCTGTCAGCAGAATATCCGCATCTGTTCCCAACGCTTCCTTTAAGTAGGAAGCTTCAAAATAACAATCTTCTTTTCCGATTACAACAGAGTTTGATGTGCGAAATGCACTGTAACGAATCTGATTATAAATTCTGGTATTAAAATTATGCATAGAATAATTCGCAGCCGTATAATTTTCAAGATCCGTCTGATAGCTGCCGTCCATCCATGCTTCTGCACATAGCTCCGGCTTCTGATATTTTGTCCAGCTTCCGTTTAATGGTTTCTGATTACCAAGATGAAACAGACTGGTTACCATCAATGCCAGCAGACCAAGTGCGGTCAGACCTACAAAAATCTTCTTCTCCATTTATGTTACTCCTTCCGGTCACCCGGCTCCGCGCCCTACTGTGCAATTTGAAAGACATACCGATAATCTTTGATTTCATACGGACAATCCGTGACTGCAGTTAACGTCTTTATTGTTTTATTATAGGAGTCCTCGATTCTTCCCCAATCCTTTTCCGAAAGAAATGCATACTGATCCCGATTCTCATAAGCTTCCAGCACAGGTACAACTCCGATCACATCATCCGTCCAATATACATAGGTCGGGGCAAAGTTCCAAGCGGTCAGTCTGGTTTCACTACCGCTCTTTTCAAATTCCATATCCAGAATCAGTCCGATATCCTTCATGACGCCATTCTCATACCGCTGGCTGGATATGAAGTTTCCCATCGAATAAATCACATATCCGGTTCTGGTCGTACCATCCGGGTTCGTAATTTCCCGGATTTCCATCGGCTCTACCACATGCGGATGTCCGCCAATGATCACATCTGCTCCGGCATCAAACAACATATCTACACACATTTCCTGATAGCTGTCCGGCATTTCACGATACTCGGTACCAAAATGGATGATCGGCATTACAATATCTACACCGGCTTCCTTCAATGCACGCACATTGTCACACATTTCCTGAAGCTTGTCCTCTTCATAATTGTATAAGGAATTTACACTATATGTCGCATCTGACGGCACCGGGATTCCATTCGTCCCATATGTATAGCAGGTGAAACCAAACGTAATTCCGTTCACATCAACAATGGTCAATGCGTCCTTTTCTTCCTCACTTCTGGCAGTGCCAAGATGCTTCATTCCGATGGAATCCAGATAATCCAGCGTCGCAAATACCCCATTCTTACCGGAATCCAGTGAGTGATTATTTGCAGTCGCCAGCATATCGATTCCGACATCCTGCAGATTATTTCCTAAGATTTCAGGTGCATTAAACATCGGATAGCACGCATAGCCCAAAATATCACTGTTTGAACCCTTATACCGTCCTGCAAATGTAGTCTCCAGATTGCCGAATGTAAAATCTGCCTGCTCCAGATAAGGCTTCACATACGTAAAGCTATCTGCATAATCGAATGTATCGGTTGCTGCATCATATCCTCTGGTGATCTGCCATTGATGCATCATAATATCACCGACTGCTGTCAGAGTTACATGTCTGGTTTCAACCGTACTCTGTAGTCCATCCGATATCGGATTCATCTGTGCAGGAGAGGACACGGAAGCCATAACCGCTTCCGTATCTCCTTCCAGATGCATACAGATAAATGCACCTAATACTGCGAGTATAATAAATTCAACAAAGATGATAACTACATTTTTCTTCATTATTTCCTCTTAATTCAACTGCTCTGTTAATACTTCCTTTGCTTTGGCAAGTGCTTCTTGAATGCCGGAAGGATTCTTACCACCGGCCTGAGCCATGTTCGGGCGGCCACCGCCGCCACCGCCTACACATGGGGCAATTGCCTTGATCAGATTACCGGCATGTGCGCCCTGCTTCATTGCCTGATCCGTTGCCATCACGATCAGGTTCACCTTGCCATCCTTTGCGGATGCCAGTACTACAACGCCTTCACCTAACTGCGTCTTTAATTGATCTCCCAGATCCCGCAGACCGTTCATATCAACGTCTTCTACTGCAGTTGCCAGGAACTTGATTCCCTGAATCTCTGTTACCTGACTTGCCACATCACCGAGAGAATCCTTTGCCAGCTTACTCTTCAATGACTCATTCTCACTGGTCAGATCCTTGATTTCTGTCATCAGATGATTCAGCTTTTCTGCTAAGGTTGCCGGAGTTGCCTTCACTATCTGTGCAGCCTCATTTAACTCCTGCTCCAGTTTCTTATAATACTTAAATACACCTTCGCCGGTCAGTGCTTCAATTCTTCGAACACCGGCTGCAACACCTGCCTCTGACAAGATTTTAAATGTCATAATGTTGCTGGTATTTGCTACATGCGTACCACCGCAAAGCTCGATAGAAAAATCACCCATGGATACAACACGTACATTATCGCTGTACTTCTCACCGAACAGTGCCATTGCTCCTGTCTTCTTTGCTTCTTCAATCGGCATAACCTTGGTTACAACCGGAAGTGCTGCCTGAATCTCATCATTTACAATCTTCTCTACCTGCTCGATTTCCTCCTGGGTCATCGGTGAAAAATGCGCAAAGTCAAATCTTAACCGGTCCGGAGTAACCAGAGAACCTTTCTGTTCTACATGGGAACCAAGTACAGTCTTCAATGCCTTCTGTAACAGATGGGTTGCACTGTGGTTCTTACAGGTATCTGCTCTTCCTTTGGTACATACCTGAAGTGTAACTGTATCGCCGGTCTTTAACATACCTCTGGTCATAGTACCAACATGACCAATCTTTCCACCTTTCAGCTTGATAGTCTCTTCTACCTTGAATTCACCATCTGCAGTGGAAATGATACCGGTATCACCTTCCTGACCACCCATAGTTGCATAGAACGGTGTCTGTTCTACGATCACGGTTCCGTGCTGTCCGTCAACGATTGCTTCTGTAATTTCTGTATCGGTTGTCAGTACGGTAACCCGTGACTCTGCAGTTAAACGGTCATACCCGATAAATTCAGATGTAATGGCCGGATCGATCTCATCATATACGGTAGCATCTGCACCCATATAGTTTGTGGTCTTTCTTGCTTCTCTGGCAGCCTTCCTCTGTTCATCCATGGCAGTCTTAAAGCCCTCTTCATCTACCTCATAGCCTTTTTCTTCCAGAATCTCCTTAGTCAGATCCAACGGGAATCCGTAAGTGTCATAAAGCTTAAATGCATCTGCACCAACCAGTATCTTTGCATTTTTTGCAGCAAGCTCCTCTTCCATGGATGCAAGGATTGATAAGCCCTGATCAATGGTCTTGTTAAACTTTGCTTCTTCCTGCTGTAATACATTGAAGATAAATTCCCGTTTTTCATCCAATTCCGGATATCCGTCCTTAGATCCTTCAATTACGGTCTCGGATAATTTAGCAAGGAAGGTTCCGTCAATACCGAGCAATCTGCCGTGGCGTGCTGCACGACGGATCAGACGACGAAGCACGTAACCTCTGCCCTCATTGGTCGGCATGATACCATCGGAAATCATAAATGTTGCCGAACGGATATGATCCGTGATCAAACGAATGGATACATCCTTTGCTTCGTCTTCCTTATACGAAACTCCGGCAAATTCACATACCTTGTTTCTCAATGCCTGCAGGGTATCTACATCAAAAATAGAATCTACATCCTGAACAACCACTGCCAGTCGCTCCAGTCCCATACCGGTATCAATGTTCTTCTGGATCAGTTCTGTATAATTACCGTTTCCGTCATTCTCGAACTGGGTAAATACGTTATTCCATACTTCCATATAGCGGTCACAATCGCAGCCTACGGTACAGCCCGGCTTTCCGCAACCATACTTCTCACCACGATCATAATAGATTTCTGAACATGGACCGCAAGGACCTGCACCATGCTCCCAGAAGTTATCTTCCTTTCCGAAACGGAAAATCCGGTCCTCCGGAATACCGATCTTCTTATGCCAGATCTCAAATGCCTCATCATCATCCTGATAGATAGACGGATATAAACGATTTTCATCAATTCCGACAACCTTTGTTAAGAATTCCCAGGACCATTCAATAGCTTCATTCTTAAAATAATCTCCAAATGAGAAGTTACCGAGCATCTCAAAGAATGTACCATGTCTGGCTGTTTTACCAACATTCTCGATATCACCGGTACGGATACACTTCTGACATGTAGTCACTCTTCTTCTCGGTGGAATCTCCTGTCCTGTAAAATATGGCTTTAACGGTGCCATACCGGAATTGATCAACAGCAAACTGTTATCATTATGCGGAATCAATGAGAAGCTCTTCATCTTTAAATGCCCCTTGCTCTCAAAGAACTCCAAAAACATTTTTCTTAATTCGTTTACACCATAGCTTTTCACGGTTTTATCCTCCTGAACCTGCAATTGCATCTACTGTTGTACAGATGCTTCTTTCTCTGCTTTTTTCTTATTTACTATCTTACGGATCCCTATACCGGCAAATACCGCCGCCACAATGGTCAGTGATAATACGATTGCCTTAAATCCATACTGTCCGAGCTCTGTTAAAAATAAATCAAAACCTTCCATTCTGCATTCCTCCTATTATATCAGAATCCGTCCTGACGTGTTCCTGTCCTATCTGCGCTCCACCAGCTCTCTGGTGATATCTTCCCATGTCAGTCCTTTTTCTACCATAAGTACCATCATATGATATAAGAAATCTGAAATCTCATATTTCAGTTCCTCTGCATCCGGATTTTTCGCTGCGATCACCATCTCGGTTGCTTCTTCGCCGACCTTTTTCAGAATCTTATCGATTCCCTTGTCAAAAAGGTAATTCGTATAAGAGCCTTCCTTCGGATTCTCCTTCCGTTCTGCAATCACATCATAATCTTCTTTTAAAATTGTTAACGGATTCTCATCATTATAATCCCTCTTAACCAGGTTTTTAAAGAAGCAGGAATAGCTTCCTGTATGACAGGCGGCTCCAATCTGCTCTACCTTTGCCAGAATTGTATCATTATCACAATCCAGACTCAGGGACTTGACATACTGATAATGTCCGGATGTCTCACCCTTTAGCCACAGCTGCTGTCTGCTACGGCTGAAATATGTCATCTTTCCGGTCTCAATCGTTTTCCGGAAAGCCTCCTCATTCATATAAGCAACCATCAGAACTTCATTTGTCTTATAATCCTGAACCACTACCGGAATCATTCCATCTGAGTTCAGCTTAAACTCTGAAAACGGAATGGCCGATACAAATGTATTTACCTGTAATCCATTCTGAATAAATGCCTGTTTCAGCTCCTTGGCATGTCCGCCGGTTTCTGCTGAAACAATCACACCCTCTACTCCGGATGCTTTCACAAAATTTCCAAGGAACTGATAATCTTCCATACCATCCGGAACATGAACCATAACCGGCAGCTGATCCTGTTCGCAGATTTCTTTTATCAGATCAAGGTTTTCACCGATTTCTCCGTCAATCGCCAGATAAATCTCTCCATATCCATGTGCCGCCATCTGTGACGCATACTGCTTCAGATTCTTTACATAGTAGCCATTCAGCATTCCGGAAATCTTATCTGCTCCAAACCTTCCGACCACTTCCTTAATAACTTCTTCCTTTTCTGTCATCAGGCACACACCGGCCGCTCCGGCATAGAGCACCTTTTTGACATCTTCAAACCGTTCCGGAGACATTCTGACACTGATCGGAATATCCACGTTTCTGGAAATTTCCTTAATTGTCTCCAAATTCTGCTCACTCTCATATACAAAATGCAGTTCATCCACACCGGCATGTTCCAGTGCTTTCGCACTTTCTACTGCGTTTGCCTGATCGATCATAGCAATTATCTTTATATAATTCATAACAGCCTCCTATATTGTACCCTTAGTAGATAATACATCCGTGATACGGATATCGTATGAAGACGCTTCATCCAGAGCCTTTGCAAATGCCTTGAATGTAGCTTCTATAATATGATGATTGTTGCTGCCATGAATTTCCTTAATATGAAGATTCATTCCTGCTGCATAAGAGATTGCATAGAAGAATTCCCGTACCATCTCTGTATCAAAATATCCCACCTGATCTACTGTAAAAGTCTCATCAAATACCAGGTATGGACGTCCGCTCAAATCAATGGCACACAGCACCAGAGTTTCATCCATCGGAAGCATAACGGAACCATAACGTTTGATTCCTTTCTTATCTCCCAGTGCTTTTCGAATCGCCATGCCGAGTGCAATTCCGGTATCCTCGATCGTGTGGTGGGAATCCACATACAGATCTCCCTTTACAGACACATTCAGATCAAACAGTCCGTGCCGTGCAAAGCTATTCAGCATATGATCAAAAAATCCGATTCCGGTGTCGATGGTTGTCGCACCGGTCCCGTCCATATTAAAGTCAATCTTTATATCTGTCTCATTTGTCTTTCTGCTCACAGAAGATTTCCGACTTGCCATCTGTCTCCTCCTTTTTCCTAACCCTTTCACCAATCTCTTATCTACGATCTTTACTTTCCGTCAAATCTGACCCGGATAGAATTGGCATGCGCTGTCAGCTGTTCAGATTCTGCAAATGCGATAATATCTTTATGGATCGGTTCCAGAGCTTCTCTTGAATAATATATGATGCTCGATTTTTTAATAAAGTCATCAACACCCAGCGGTGAAAAGAACTTTGCGGTTCCGTTTGTCGGTAATACGTGGTTCGGTCCCGCAAAGTAATCACCCAGCGGTTCAGAACTATACTCACCCATGAAGATAGCACCCGCGTTCTGGACCTTCGTCATTACCTCAAATGGATTCTTCGTCACAATCTCCAGATGCTCAGAAGCAATCTGATTCACTGCATCCAGTGCATCCTCCATAGAATCAGCCACAAGCATATATCCGAAATTCTCCAGAGACTTGGTAATAATGTCCTTTCTGGATAATTCCTTTACAAACCGATCAACTTCTACAGATACCTGATCTGCAAGAGCTTCACTGGTGGTTACCAGGATCGCACTTGCCAGCTCATCATGTTCTGCCTGCGACAGTAAATCTGCGGCAACATATCTCGGATTGGCCGTCTCATCTGCAAGCACCAGAATCTCACTCGGACCTGCGATAGAATCAATTCCCACAAATCCGTTTACTGCTTTCTTCGCCAGTGCCACAAAAATATTGCCGGGTCCTACGATCTTATCTACCCGCGGTATGGTTGTGGTTCCGTAAGCCAGCGCTGCAATTGCCTGTGCGCCGCCGACCTTATAGATTTCATCAACGCCCGCTTCACAGGCTGCTACCAATGTGGTTGCACATACTTTACCTTCTGCATTGCAAGGCGTTGTCATCACAATGCTTCCGACACCTGCCACCTTCGCCGGGACAATATTCATCAGAACCGAAGACGGATAAACTGCTTTACCGCCCGGTACATACACACCGACCTTGCTTAAGGCAGTTACCTTCTGACCGAGAATGGTTCCGTTTGGTTTAGAATCAAACCAGCTATACTGTTTCTGTTTCTCATGATATTCCCGGATATTTACTAATGCTTTCCGGATTACATTTAACAGATCTGCAGGCACTTCCCTGTACGCTGCCTCAATCTCTTCCTTCGTTACCTGCATCGTTTCCGGTGTCAGTACTGCATGATCAAACTTCTCCGTATAAGCTAATACTGCCTGATCTCCGTTCTTTGCCACATCGTCTACGATGGCCTGTACGGTCTCTGCATAGTTTCCGTAATTATTCGGGCTCCTTTTTAATAAATCATTTAAAATATTTTTCTTTGTTTCTTCTGTCAGTTTTACCTTACGCATCTTCTGCCTCCTAAGCAATTCTGCTTTATTTTGAAATCAATTCATTCAAATCATTTAAAAGCGTCCGGATTCTCTGGTGTTCCATCTTCAGGCTTACCTGATTCACAACGATTCTGGCTGACAACGGACAGATTTCTTCCAGTACCTCCAGACCGTTTTCCCGAAGCGTAGTTCCGGTCTCTACAATATCTACGATCACTTCTGACAAGCCGACAATCGGTGCCAGTTCTACCGAACCGTTTAATTTTACGATCTCTACGGTCTGATTCTTCTGGCTGTGGAAATAATCCTTTGCAATGTTCGGATATTTGGTTGCTACACGGATAATCTCATTCTTTTTCAACAGCTCCTTTGCGGAAGCCGGTCCGCACACACACATTCTGCACTTTCCAAGGTTCAGATCCATAACCTCATACAGGTTTCTGCCTTCCTCCAGAATGGTATCCTTTCCTACCACACCGATATCTGCTGCACCGTATTCTACATAGGTCGGCACATCCGAAGCCTTTGCCAGAAAAAACTTCACCTTCAGATCTTCATTTACAAATAACAGTTTCCGGGTATCCGGATCTTTCATTTCCTCACAAGTAATACCGACCTGCTCCAGTAATCCCAATGTCTGCTTTGCCAGACGCCCTTTTGCAAGAGCAAATGTTAAATATCTCATTCTTTTATCCTCCAGCTTATTCCCTGCATTCAAACGTATGCTGTCCTGCCTGATCCAGATAGATCAGTGTCTCAAAATGCTCTCTCTTTGCATATGCCTTATATTCGTCCAGGGTCTTCTTCTGCGACATCCGGATCAGTTCTACCTTACGTCCTTCTTTTCGCATAGTGGTGCCGAGTTCAACTGCCTTCTGCTGAAAGTCCCGCTGATACAGGATCACAATATCCTGTTCCTCAATTACGACTTCTATCTTCTGTCTGCTGATCGCATTCATCAGCTCATCTATCACAAACGCAAATCCAATCGCCGGAGCCTCTTTTCCGTATTGACGAAGTAACGCGTTGTAACGTCCTCCGCGTACAATTGCAGCACCGGTCCCGTAAGTATAACCCTTAAATAAGATTCCTGTATAATATTTAAAATCACTCAGCATGCTCAGATCAAAGCTGATATGCTCCTCACAGTGATAAAATGCCAATGCCTGATATACTTTCTGAAGACGATCTAATGCTTCTAATGAGCGGCGGTTCTGAACCAGCTTCTTTGCCTGCTCCAGCATATCTACACCTCCGAAAAGATGTTCAAACGATACCAGTACCTGCTTCAAATGTTCTGAAATATCCAACTGTTTTACATATTCCTGCAGGCCAAAGAAATTCTTATTCTGAATATATGCCCGGATATGGCTCTCTTCTTCCACACTTAACCCGGCTTCCTCGATCACGCCCTTAAAGAAATCAACCTCTCCGACTTCCACCTGAAATTCCTCAAGTCCGGATGCCTGAATGCAATCAACCACAGTTGCCAGAATTTCAGCGTCTGCAGCCGAGCTGTCATCATTCACCAGTTCTCCGCCAACCTGTGTCACTTCACATAATTTACCCTGATGACTGATCTTATTTGTAAAGGTATTGCCTTCATAACAAAGACGAATCGGCAGATCTTCTGTCTCATAATACTTTGCAACACATCTTGCAATACTTGGTGTAATATCCGGTCTTAATACCAGTGTGTTATTATCCCGATCAAAGAATTTAAACATCTCATTAGATGGAGCCGAACCTTTTTCCTTGCTGAAAATATCAAAATACTCAAAGGTCGGTGTCTGAATGTCCCGATAACTATATAACTCTAACACATGATGGAGTTCACTCATGACCTTTCGCTTTCTCTTATACTCGCTGTCATAAATGTCACGTACTCCGTCCGGAGTATGTAATAATTTTTCTTCCATCTGCGTTCTCCTTCACTTTTATAAAATGCCGAGCACTTCGTTCCTCGTGCTCGCGGGCTTTCGCCCTATAAAAACATACATCCTCTCGACTCCTGCCATGCTGCGCATGCCGTCGTCGTTTGCTGTATGTTTGCGATATGTCAACCGCAATGCCGAGCACTTCGTTCCTCGTGCTCGCGGGCTTTCGCCCTATAAAAACATACATCCTCACGACTCCTGCCATGCTACGCATGCCGTCGTCGTTTGCTGTATGTTTTTGCATTGCTCAATGCATTCGCGTATATTATACCACATTTTGGGGATTTGACAAGTTTTAATGATGGTGTCCTGTTTTGTCCTTGTTTTGTGATAGGCAGAATCTTATTTTACGATATAGGAGAATACCTCGATTTCTTCAAATCCCAATGTACAGATCTTCCGGACCGATTCCCGAATATCCGTTTCGTCATTATAATTTCTGATCCGTGGAATCCGGATTTTGCATTTAGACTGTAATCCCATGTCTGCAATTTTTTGCAGATTTTTTAATATTTTTTCATTTGTTCTGCCTGTATAAGACTGATAAATAGAAGGATTCATTGTTTTGATATCTATAATAAAGAAATCAACCGATTCCAGAACGCTCTCCAGTATTTCAGGTTCTGCATACAGGGAAGTTTCTATATTTACATGCATGCCTTGCGGTGTCACCCCGGCAAACCTGCGGATGGCTTCTGCATGAAGCAGGGATTCTCCACCGCCAAAGGTCACACCGCCACCCGTTGCCAGAAAATAACAATAATCCTGCAACACAGTCTCCAACAATTGCTCCGGAGTGTATTCCTTCCAACTGTTTTTCTTCAAAATATCTGCGTTAATACAGTATTGGCATGCAAGCGGACAACCGTGCAGTGCAACCAGTGTGGTAACACCACTGCCATCTGTTGTCATGCGGTGTCTGTTTATGGATTGGACCTTAAAATTCACTGTCCGGTTCATATACTACATCACCCTCTAATTCAATCACTTCTTCGGTTCCTGCCTCAGTTATGTCTGTCGACTCGGTACTGATCATCTCTGTTGACTCGGTACTGATCATCTCAGAGCTTTCCGCTTCAGAACCGATGGTCTCAATCTCACCTTCGAGATCTCCATATTGGTTTCCGCAACCCGCAAGACCCAGACTTAAGGTAGCCAGTCCGGCTACCAGCATTCCCTTTGCCGCCAGTGCCTGATTCAACTGTTTCTCCTCATGTGCACACTTCGGACAGGTTCCCTTACATTCCCCCCGATAGGTACATTCCGACTGATGAAGATCCACACCAATCCTGTCTGCCAGCTGTTTTCTAATCTGCTTTAATCTCTCACATTTCGCCTTATTTCTGTTCATCCTGATTCCTCCCATAATCGCTGCTACGCTTTGTATTTGAATTTATTTTAACTGTTTCGTTATATAAGTGTCAGAACCGGTTAAAACTGTTGCAGTAATTTATAGAATATTCCTGCTACTGCCAGGATAACGCCTCCTCCTATCAGAATCAAAAGTATCCCCCTCAACGTTTCTTTCACAGATATCGGTCGTATCTCTCTTTGAAGCTCCGCCAGATTCTGTACCTGTCCCCAGGTTCTGTTTCCACAGCTTTGACAATCACATTTTTTTGCATATGATTTATAAACCGGTTGCCGGACTACATATCCTCCCCTGATAATCGTCTGTGTCTTACGGGAGCTTTTCATCATACCGCCACGCATCACATTCTCTGCCGGTACCGCAAATACAGCACCGCATTTCTCACATTGTACCCATGCCGGAATTGTAATTCCGGAAGCCGCTTTCTTAATTCTTCTGAAAATTCGGATTACGCCATATAATACCCATGCCAGCAACAGGATGCCCATGACCACAAGGATAACTTCTTCTGTTTCCATAACTGCCCTCTTATATAAATTCAAAAACTGTTATTCTGCCTTTTATTCCCGGTTCATCAGATCCCGGCTTAACGGTTCCAGATAATGAACCAGAATTCCGCCCTTCGCCCGGATGAAATTAGCCGGATCCAGTTCCTGATATTTGAAATTCTTCGGATGTCCTTCCCGAATCCGTTCCACATACCGTTTCAACTCCCGGAACGGCATATAATATAACTCATTCCGGGTCGTAAAGAAGATGATCAGAAAGCTGACTCCCTGTTGTTGTTCAAACTCCTTCATGAATTGATACTGATGCTCATGAATGTTCTGCATCGAAAAGGTATCCGTCGTGCATTCCTTGGCATCAAAGCACACCGGTACTCCCTGTACTACTCCGATATAATCAACCGTGGAATCCTTCTCAAAATACGCCAATGTAATCTGACTGCTTTCTTTATCGATCTTAATCGGCTTGATTGGGGTCGGAATCTTCTGCACCAGTGCCAGTCCTTTATCCCGATAGTTTTCATTTGTAAAATTAATCAGGTCTTCCAGTGTTGACCCCCGGAGTCCCCGGCTATTCCAGGTTGCCATATGTCAGTTCCTTTCCCCATAGCTTCTCCAAGACTTCTCTATATTTTTCCGGCAGTGGTGCCATCCATGTTTTCTCTGATAAATGGCGGAAATGACCGTCCATCACCGGAAATACGATTCGATATGCATGCAGACATTGATTCTGGATTCCGTATTGGTTGCGAAATTCCCGGTTTCTTCCCGAATCACCGTATTTGGCATCTCCCATGATCGGATGCCCAAGACTTGCCAGATATGCCCGGATCTGATGACTTTTTCCGGTGATCAGCTCTACTTCCAATAACGAATAGTCCGGACCGGCATTGCACGGCCGATACTTCGTTTCTATCATAACCGCTCCTTCTGCAGGCTTCTGCAGAATCCGGACCTGATTTGTCTTCCTGTCTTTCACCAGATATGCTTTTCCGCCTCCGGCTTTCGAAACCTTTCCCAGAACCAGTGCCAGATAATACTTATGCACCGTCCGTTCCTTTAAAAGGGACGAAAGCATCTGACTTCCGGCAAGCGATACACCGGCCAATACGATTCCGCTCGTATTCCGGTCAAGCCGGTTACAGACAGATGGAGTAAAGGTTATCAGCTGTTCCTGCGTAAGCTTCCCGGCAGCCAAAAGATACCGGATCATCTGTTCATTAATCGAATCATCCGATGCCTTTGCCTTCTGTGACAGGACCCCGGATGGTTTATTCAGGATCAGAATATCAGAATCCTGATACAGGATACGGTTCTCTGAAAGGACGGTTCCCTTTGAAGACACTTCTCCACCCACAAATTCGGTCTTTTTATCTTTATGAAACTTTGCAAACGTGTCATCTGAGAGGTAAATCTGAACCGTATCGCCTTCTTTTAACAGTTCCTTTCCATCTGCCCTCGACTGATTCACCTTGATGTTTTTCTTACGAAGCATCTTATAAATAAAGCCGGACGGTGCCTCATTTAATATTTTTCCAAGTAATTTATCCAGACGCTGTCCTGCTTCATTTTTACCGATTGTGTATTCTTTCATCCTGCCTGCTCCTCATTCCGCCCGATATTCCTTACAGACATACATCCAGCATCCGGGTCTTTAACCGGTTGCATTTCACTTCCAGATTTTCTTCCGATACAGGATTGGCCGTCACCATATCCAGCAATTCTCTGACATCATGTGCGGTATACACCTGATATGTATATCCGGTCTTATTTACGATTCCCTGCACATATTCCCGCTGCTTTTCTTCTCCGTATTTTTGTTCATTCGAGCCACCCCAAAGCAGATAAATATTTCCCTGGTCGATCACCACCGCACTTGCAAATGATACTGCCTCATAAGAGCTCAGTGCCATATCATAAAGCACAATACAGTTTTTCCTGCCGGACAATCCATTGCTGATCAATTCTCCATCCTCCGGAATCATCGAATGAAACTTCGCAGCTATGATCCAAAGTGTCAGCATCTTGGCAAATGGCAATGCCAGAATGATTGGTATCAGAATCGCAACATGCTTTACCGTTCCGAATATCAGATATACTGCTACCGTACCGGCTATAATACAAATGGCCAGGATCAGCATCAGCATTCCATAACGTTTCTTATATGCATTTATATATCCAAGGGTTCCTTTTTCCATTCTTCTTCCTCGCTTCTTCTATTCTGCATCCCTTGCCAATTCCTGTATCGCAGGATAATAATCCCTGACCGCATACTCCGCTTCCTGCACCTTTGCCTGCCAGATATGACTGCTTGCAGCATCATCAATTGCACAGGTATGCATTCCGGCATTTTTTCCGGCCCGGATTCCTTCCACGATATCCTCAAAAATCAGACAACGTTCCGGTTTTACCCCCAGTTCATCCGCTACCAGAAGATAAATATCCGGATTCGGTTTCCCGTGTGCAACTTCACAGGCAGTATGCACCGAATCGATCAATCCACGGATTTTCTGCCCTTCCAGTGCAAGCTCTGCCAAATGTCGTGAGTTACTGGTTGCCACACCTGTCCGGTATCCCTTCTGCTTCAGAAGGCAGAGAAATTCCATGGCTCCGGGCTTTAACGGAACCTCCTCCGCATACTTTTCTTCTGCCATCCGGTTCCATGTGTCCTTCATGACTTCTATAGAATCCGTAATCTGATACTCAGTTTTTATATATTCCGCTGTCTCAGAAAAGCTCATGCCGGAAATCCGTTCCTGTAAGCCATCCGGAACAACCAGACCATGTTTTCTGAAATATTCTTCATCAATGGCATTCCATACCCACATGGAATCTACCAATGTTCCATCCAGATCAAATATGACTGCCTCTATTTCCCGGAACATCCGTCCACGCATTACAGCCACCTCCAGCCGGCCAGATATTTATTCTTAAGTGTGCCGTTGGTTAACTTTCCCCAACCGAGCGGATAACCATCCACACATATTAATGTCATACCGTTTTCTCCTTCTAATTCAATTGTTTCTCCTTTCAGATACCGGATTACCCGCTCATCCGCCACATCCAGAGAGACTGCATGATCATATTCATTCATTTTCAGTGCCATTGCCAGCGACTGGCTCGGTTCAAACCGATTCTTCCGGATTTCACCCAGAAACAGACCATTCCGTAGCACGCGCATCCCCTTTACCGATGGCATCTTCTCCGGAAGGTAATACAGCCGCTCCTTCTGTAATTCCATGCGGCATTCATCCCAGTTCCAGTCAATGTGCTTCAAGAAATCTCTTACCTCATCCGGAAGTTTTACCCTTTCCGGACGATACCAGTTCACTGCATCAGCCATCGGCTTCTCTTTCTTATGCAACAATGCAACAAAATGTCCTTCCCCATGAATCCGCTGCGGCCATAACCGACGGCACTTCGTCACATCCTGATTACCATTCAGGCTCCATTCCGGATGTCCGGAATCAAAGCCTTCATATCTCGGAAGCTCTGCCAGCTCCAGCTCCGGATCCAGCTCCAACAGGAAATCCATTGCCTGCTCGTTCTCCTCCGGTGAAAATGTACAGGTCGAATATACCATTGTTCCGCCCGGTTTCAGACACCGTATCATTTCCTTTAAAATACTGTGCTGCAGATTCACAAACAGTTCTACACCATTCGTTTCCCATGCTTTCACCATAGAATTTGCTTTCCGGAACATGCCCTCTCCGGAACATGGTGCATCGATCAATATCTTATCAAAAAAGCCTTCAAAGTTATCAGCGATCACATTCGACGGTTCACTCAGTACCAGCATATTGGGTACGCCAAAAAGCTCCAGATTCTTAAGCAATGCTTTTGCCCTGGAATTACTGATATCATTGGATACCAGTAGACCTGTTCCATGAAGCTTTGCAGCCAGCTCCGTTGACTTGCCACCCGGTGCCGCACAGATATCCAGAACCCGGTCCCCTTCCTCAATCGGAATCACACTTGCCGGAGTCATGGCACTCGGCTCCTGAATATAATACAGACCTGCATAATAATATGGATGCTTCGCCGGCTGCTCCGACTCATCATAATAAAATCCGTTTGGGCACCATGGAACCGGCTTCAACTCAAACGGAGATAGTTTCAGAAAATCCTCAACTGATATTTTTGCAGTATTCACCCGCAGCCCGTGATAACATGGGCGTTCCAGTTCTGCTTCATAAGCGCCAAACTCATCCTGCAGCATCTCTTTCATACGTGTTTCAAAACGTTCCGGTAATTTCACATTCATTCTCCTGCTTCTAATTTCTCATCTGTCATCATTCTGCCCGATAATAAAAACGCGTCAGGGCCCGTCTTATATTCCTTTTAATTCAGACTCTGTGCCTTATAGCCTTCTGCTATGATATCCAGCTCTCTGCTGAATCGCTCCAGCTGCTCCAAATCCTGCGTGGCAAAGATCTGATAAAACTCATCCTGGATCTTCAAAACCTCTCTTTTATTTGCTACATGATATAAATTCTGGATATTGATCAGAATATCAGATACGACATTCGCCTTGATCGTAAACATATTCTGTGCGTCAATGATCTCATCGCGTACAGAAGACATCTCGGAATCCAGAGCTACAATTGCATCGGATGCTGCATATAAGCGCTCCCGTACATGTGCCGGCATATTACCATGGTACTTATACTGAAGAGAATGCTCGATCGTAGCCCAGAAATTCATCGCCATCGTCCGGATCTGAATCTCTGCCTGCAGACGCTTTGTTCCTTCTAATGTATAGACATCATAATAGACAATAATATGATAGCTTCGATATCCGCTCTCTTTGTAATTTGATATGTAATCCTTTTCGCATTTGATCTCCATATCCTTGCGATTCCGAATGATCTCAACAACCTTATCAATGTCTTCTACAAACTGACACATAATACGGATTCCCGCAATATCATCAATCTCATCCTCAATCTCTTCAATTGCCAGATGCTTCTTATTCATTTTATCAAGAATACTGGAGATCTTTTTGACCCGTCCTACCACCTGTTCGATTGGAGAATACTGTCCTTTACTCCGATATTCTTCAATAATATGATTGAATTTTACTACCAGTTCATTTACCGCAAGCTGATAAGGCGACAAAATCTCCCGCCATAATTGTATTTCCATGTATAACCACCCCTGATATTTTTATCACCCATCACTGATCGATGACCTGCGTGTGCATCCGCACGCCTCCTTAGTACATTGTCTCATTATATCATGTCGCCTGTCGGCTCCATGTTGCTTTCGCATTATGCCGGTATGTGCAAGCACATCCCGTCGCAATGCTCATTATATCATATCTTTTTTGAAATTCCAACGAAAGCCGCTCTCAAAAGCAGACCTTTCTCTACACTTTTCCCTGTTTTTCCTGAAGTTTTTTCAAAAACAGATATGGATTAATGCTGATTTCTGTTCCATCCTCCTGATAGAAATAGATTCCGATATGCAAATGCGTATCAAACATTCCGGTAGTACCTTCTTCACCGTAACCGGAGTTTCCCATAAATCCAAGCAGTTGTCCGGCATATACAGGATCTCCCGGCTTCAGCCCTGCCGCATAGGAATATAAATGTGCATAGTAATAATAAATACCGCCCTCAGACTCTATTCCGATCCGCCAGCCGCCAAGTGTCAGCCACCCCATATTCCGCACCACACCGTCCGTCATGCTGATGACCGGGATTCGTCCGGGTTCATTCCGGATATCCATAACATCCGTTCCCTCATGCACCCTGTTACCACCATATGTCCGCTCTCCATACCAGGAATCACAATATTCAATCTCCTGAATATAGGACTTTTCAACCGGGAAATATTTCAGCTCCCGGTTTATGGTATTATCTATCCTCTGAAGCTCCTCATCATAGCTTTCGATTGTCCGATACGGATTCAGATACCCCTCGGGATCCGCCCGAAACCGTTCCAGATTCTTCTCGTATCGCAGCGTATAATTTATCGTTGCCTGTGCATCCGCCACATGCCACTCTACTCCGATTATCAGAAGCAGCGCCACTATCAGCATACCTCTGCGGCAGATTTCCCTGAAGTATCCTCTTTGATTCATATACGATACTCTGCTATTCCGGATCCTCTCTGTTCATCTTATGCCCTACATCCGGGATTCAGAACTCTGCGCTCCTGACGGACATCCCTATGACTGTTTCTCGTATCCGGCATCCACCGAAAGGTCTCTGCTATCTGCAGCCTGCGTAGCCAGCATATCACACCGCTCATTCTGCGGATGCCCGGCATGTCCTTTTACCCAATGATATTGAACCGAATGCTTACTCATTGCCTGCAACAACCGCTTCCATAAATCTATATTTTTAACCGGATTTTTGGTCCCGAGCTTCCAGTTTTTCTGAAGCCAGCCCTCAATCCAGTTCTCATTAAATGCCTTGACCACATATTGAGAATCCGAATAAATATCTACCTGACACGGACGATTCAGTGCCTCCAGCCCTGTTATAACCCCCAGCAATTCCATCCGGTTATTCGTTGTCTGGCGATAACCTCCGGAATACTCTCTGATATGTAACTGTCCTTTCGGATCCGTGTATTCCAACACCGTACCATAGCCACCCGGTCCCGGATTTCCTCTGGAGGATCCGTCCGTATATATAATTACGTGCATTTAAATCTCCTTCCCAATCTCTGCAACTGACAGCCGGATCAGTTGTTTAAACTGTGCAGATACCCGGTCTGCTGTTTCCTGTACTTCTGTATGAGATAGCTTTTTATCCGAAATACCGCTTGCCATATTGGTAATGCATGAAATACCGCAGATTTTCATGCCCATATGATTGGCTGCTACAGCTTCACAGGTCGTACTCATACCGCAGGCGTCCGCACCAAGCAGCCCTGCCATCCGCACCTCTGCCGGGCTCTCATATGCAGGTCCGCTGAACTGGATATAAATACCCTCCTGTAATGGAATATCCAGTGTTTCTGCCGCACCCTTTATCTTATCTCTCAGTTCCTTATCATAAATCTCCGACATATCCGGAAAGCGTGCTCCGAGTTCTTCAATATTCGCTCCGATCAGCGGAGATGGTACAAAGGATGAAATCTGATCCTTTAACAGCATTAAAGTCCCAGGTTTCAGAAATGGACTGATACCGCCGGCTGCATTGGTCAGACATAAGGTATCCGCTCCAAGGAGCTTCATCAGCCGGATCGGTCTCACTACCTCCTGCATGGTATACCCTTCATAATAATGCACTCTTCCCTGCATGATCACAACCGGCACCTGCTCCAAATATCCGAATACGAATCTTCCCTGATGTCCTGCAACGGTTGATCTCGGAAATCCCGGTATCTCGTCATACGGAATCACTGCTTCACATTGAATCTCATCTGCAAGTGCCCCCAGTCCGGAGCCTAACACCAAGCCGAGCTTTGGTTGAAAATCCGTAATGTTTCTACATGCCTGATAGCATTCTTTTAATCTTTCATACTCTGTCTGCATATGTACCTCCGTCCTGAAATAACTTCTGATTACTCTAAATGATACACTGTTTTCGATATATCCGCAACTCCAAAAGACGATTCCGGGCTATATGACTTATAACGATCAATAACAGAAAATGCCTCTCTCCGGAGTCACTGCTTTCATAAATTTCCATCCTTGTTCCATCTCCGGGTCGAGGCACTCCCTGCCATTATTCTGTTTGTTCTATTTCTGTATCGTTAAATAATAATACATACCATGCCGCCATTTCCGTCATTTACGATTTTTTCCATTGTATCCTGGAGCTTTGCCTGGCTCTCATCCGTAATCTTACCGGTTTTCGCCCGGATTCCGTCATCAATCAGCTGTTCGATCGTCTTTCCGAAGATATTAACGTTCCAGATATCTTCCTGTCCTTCTGCTCCGATATATTGTACCAGATCCTTCGCCTGTTCTTCTGAACCCACAATCGGTGCGATCTCCGTTGTGATATTAGCCTTGATCATATGAATCGACGGCGCCTCTGCTTTTATCTTCACACCGAATTTATTTCCGTGCCGAATCACCTCCGGCTGATCGATCCGAATCTCTTCGTGGTTCGGTGTCACAAAGCCATATCCCTTATACCGGACCGCATCCACAGCCTCTGCCACCTGTTCGTATTCCTTCCGCTTCTTTGACAGCTCCTTCAATACATTCATAAACTGATATTCATTCTCAATCACGCATCCAAGCATGTCACTCAGCATCTTATAATAAAAAGCATGGTCAACCTGTACCAGCAACCGGACATTACCGGTATCCAGTGAAATATTATCTACTTTCACCCTTTCAATATATGTATCCTCCGGTATTTCCAGCCGATATATATCGCGGATCACATGGATCTGATTCATCACGGATTTTGCCATAGCTATTAGTGCCGTTTTTACATCGGATTCCGGCTGCAATGCCTCGGCCCATTTCGGAATATGAAAATCCACCTCTGTTACCGGAAATTCCAGCAGAACTGCCTGAAGAATTTCTGTTACATCGTCTTTACGCAGCTGATCTGCGTTTACGGGAAGCACCTTTACACCATAGGTTTGCTCCAGTTCCTCCGCCAGCTTCTGTGTTTCCTCCGCATACGGCTTCATGCTGTTTAACAGGATAATATAAGGTTTTCCGAGCCCTTTGATTTCCTGAATCGTCCGTTCTTCCGCCTCCAGATATGCAGTTCTTCCGAGTTCTCCGAAGCTGCCGTCTGTTGTCACAACGATTCCAATCGTTGAATGATCATGGATTACCTTCCTGGTTCCGATCTCGGCAGCCTTTGAAAACGGAATGTCATAATCAAACCATGGCGTTTTTACCATACGTTCTTCTCCGTTTTCTTCATGTCCGACAGCTCCGGGAACCATAAATCCCACGCAGTCGATCATCCGCACCTTCATTTCCAGATCCGGATTCATACGGATCGTAACAGCCTCCTGTGGAATGAATTTTGGTTCGGTTGTTGTTACCGTCTTGCCGGAAGCACTCATTGGCAATTCATCCCTTGCCCGGATCTGTAATGGTTCCTCCTCAATATTCGGCAGTACCATCAGATTCATGAACCGTTTAATAAAGGTCGATTTTCCGGTTCTTACCGGTCCCACCACGCCTATATAAATCTCTCCGTTGGTTCTGCTTTTCATATCTTCATATAAATCATATGTACTCATTCCACTATCCATAGAAAAAGACCTCCCGCTCGTTCTGTAATCTGTCCATCATGTTGTACATGATATATTGTTACAGTATATGCAGGAGGTCCTGTTTCTATGTTATTCTGTTTGTGGTTCTTTCTATCCTCGGTTGTTCCCGGTTCCTATTTTGTTCCGTCCGTAACTCTATTTCCGGCTGCCATTCTTTCTCCGGTTCTCTGCAATCAGAACTCCGGCTCCTAGGCATGCTGTCAATCCAAGGATCATAACAACCTGTATCGGACTACTGTCACCGGTCTTTGGACCGGCCACCGCAGTCGTTGCCTCCGTTGTCACCTCTGACGTCACTTCAGTGGTTGTTACAGTTGTTAATTCAGTGCTTACAGCCGTTGTCACCTCAGTAGTCGCTGTTGTTGTCGTTTCAGTCGTTGTTGCTTTTTTCTCATAGGTATCTACAATATCAACCTTAACAGTCTCATCAGTCACTACATCTGCATGTGCCGGACTTTCCACCGGTGTTCCATCAATAGAATATTGAATGCTCTTCATTATATATCCATCAATATCATAAACTGTCTCTTTTACCAGATACGTTCCCGTCGGCAATGTTAACTTAAGTGTATATTTTCCGGTCAGTACATGATAAGTAAAGTCTTTTAATGTATATTCTTTCGTGGTATTTGTTGCTGTATCTGTAACCGTAAACTTCAATGCCTGTTCGGCATCTTTTCTGCTTACACCACCCTTTAAGGTCTTAGTAATCTCCAAAGCTCCGCTTGTCGGTGCTGTTTCATAATCATCCTCAAATGCCACCTGCGTTGTCTGATCCTTAACTACCTCTGCATTGGTCTTTTTACCCTCTGTCAGAGTACCGCCGGTCACCTTATATTTTACACTCTTAAGAATATATCCATCAATATCATATGCTGTTTCTTCTACAATATACTCTCCGGAGGTTTCTTCCAGCCTCAGCGTATACTTTCCGGTCAGGGCATGATAGGTAAAATCTGCCAGTGTATAATTCTTCACCGTATTATCCGCTGTATTTGTTACACGGAATTTCAATGCATGTTCTGCCTCTGTCCGGCTGGCATCACCTTTGATTTCCTTTGTGATTTCCAGATATCCCGTATTCTTACTGTATGTGTTAGTATAATCAACGGTTCCAACACCACCTCTTAACACCTCAAGTGTTGCTGTTTTTCCGTCTGTCTCGGTTCCTGCATTGATCACATAGGTGGTTGTGTCCAGTAAATATCCTGCAGCATCCCTTGTACGCTCTTCCACAGTATAAGTTCCGGGTGTTACAGAAATCTCCAGTTCATACCGGTTCGTTGTCTGATTAAAAGTAAACTCACTCAGTCCATAGTCCCGATAAGCCGTCTCGCCCTGTTTTCTCACACGGAAGGTGATCAGGTTAAGTACCTCTTCAACCGGCACCTCACCTGCTAACGCCTTTGTCAGCTTCAATGTACCTGCATTATCACTGTAATCATTGGTAAATGCTACCTGTATTGTCTGACCATCTGTCAGAGTTATGGTTGCTTCATTTCCGGTTCTGGCAGTTGTACTATCCACCCGATAGGTAGTAGAAACAACATATCCTGCCTTGTCTGTGACGGTCTCCGTTACAAAATACCGTCCAATCGGCAGATTGTTGATAGTCAGAATAGCCTTCTGCTGTGTCTCATCATAATCAAAATCTGCAGCTGTATAAACCGTACCTGTGGCTGTACCTTCTTTCTTTACTTCAAACTTCAGAAGATCTTTCACATCATCCCAGTTCTGGACTCCTGTCACCTGTTTGGTCAGAATCAGTGAGCCGACCTGCTCGGTATACTGATTCTCGTACGATACCACTGCTTCCGTATCCTTCTCAATCTCCAGATTCGATACTACCGTACCGGTCTGCGTTCCGCCACCGTTTACGGTATAAGTTGTAACACGTTTATATCCGGTCTTATCTGTGATAGTCTCTGTTACCGTATAAGTACCAACCGGAAGATTATCCACGATACATTCATATTTTCCGGTTGTCGGATTTAATGTAAAATCTGCAGCTGTATATGTCGTTCCGACTGTTTCTCCATCCTTCTTTACAATGAACCGGATAGAATCCTTAACAGCATTCCAGTCCAAATCTCCTGTGACTGCCTTTTCCAGCTTCAAAGAACCATATTCTATCAATGGTTCATATGTATTGGTAAATAATACAGTCTGGGTCTGATTTTTTTCTATCCTGACATTTGTTGTCCGGCTTCCGATGATCTCAGTTCCATTACCTATCTTATAGGTTGTATTCTTCAGTGTTCTGCCGGTCACTGTCTGCAAAGTCTCTTCTACTGTATAATTCGAAGCCGGATCCAGCTGATTCAGAGTCTTGCTGTAAACATCACCGTCTCTTACCATATCATTGCCGGTAAATGTTGCCAGAACAATCGTACCACGTTTTACGGTAAAGGAAATCCGATCCTTCACCTCATTCCAGTCTGCGTTTACCACACGCTTGGATATTTTTAACCGCCCTTCCTCTGAATTCTCATATTCCAGAACATTCTGATCTTCACTGAAGGTCTTAATATCAATACCCGCAGGTAATGTGATTCCGGAAGATCCGGTCAATACAAAATAATATGGATATGGGTTTACCGCAAATCCATCTTTGGATGCAGTCTCATATAATACAAAGTACTTATCTATTGGCAGATCCTTAATCACAATCTTGCCATCTGATGCAGATACAGTGATATTGTCTTTAATAATATCACCATCAACCATTTTTCTGTTTACTGAATCATATGTCGCATACCGCAGCTGGAAGGTAGAACCATCCAACGCGATCTTATTGCCATCCTGATCGGTCCAGTATTTGAACAATGTAATATCACGTAACTCGGAAACAGTCTGGTGCTTTGGAGTATAAGCCACATGCACGATTGATTTTTCGCCCTTTGTCTGGCTGGAATTATAACCATTCAGGCTGAATCTGTTATATGCATTTTCTGCAGTCAGACTGTCATTCTGCTGAGATGATCCAAGTGGATATACCTTAATGGTAGAATTTACTTTTGCTTTATAGGTAAGCTTCAAATGTTTGCCATCCGGAATGGTTAGGGTCAATGTCCGCTTATCAGCAGATAAAGAATAGTCATAATCTACTCCTTTGGTTAATACTGCCGTTCCGCTATCTGTTACCTCTGTCAGCACAACAGAGCTTAATATAAAGTCCAATGCCGAACCAATTTCATCAATTGCTGTGATCGTATCACCGTCCACCAGATCCAGTGCATTCGGATTGATATCAACTGTATAACTGACATCAGGCGCGGAATCTTCCGTATATTCACCGGTTTTGGTGATCAGATTCTTCGGTGTTAGCTCTCTGGTATCTGTTGCATTACCAATATCCGTACCATCATACTCTGCAGATACTCTGTTCACGATTGTTTTCTTTGTTCCGTCATTAATAAAGGAGCGTTCATCTGCGATCTGGGTTGTATATGTAATTCTGACAATCGCAGAATCCGAACCTGCCGCCGCCAGAGCTTCCACCTTCTGTACCATTTCCTCTGTCACAATAAAACTGAACTTGATCTTTCCTGCTGTTGCAGTATCCGTTGTAATTGCTACAGTACCATATTGACTGCCGTCAAACGGATAACCATTGTTATATACCTTCTGCAGCCAGATAGCATTTACTGTTTCAGTTCCCTTCAATTCCATGGTTGACGGAATAGCGTCTGTCAATGTGATTGTTTTTCCTTTTGTCAGGTTTTCAATTGCAGATAAATTCACATTTACAGTGTATGTAATTTCATCCTTCGTTGTAGATACGGTACCTGTCTTATCAACCGCATTTTCTTTTTTGCTGGAATCCTTCCATTGAGCCTCAGCCTGTTGGTTAACGGTTTTATTCAGCTTATTATTATGAAATGTCAGATTTGCATAATTATGGAATACGGTCTTGTTTGTCCAGTCATCTGCGACTATCGTAGTCTTATATACAAAATTAAGCACGCGGCTACTATTCGCAGTCACAAATGCATCCTTCAGGGTAATCTTATATCCATTCCAGGAATTCTCAAATTTTTCAACGATATCCTGTCCATCGGTAGTGATCACTCCGTCTGCAACAATTGCCTTGCCATTATAATAGACTGTATTCTGCAAGGTATGAAGCGCCATATCCCCTCCGACATTATCTGTGATCTCCACCTTGCTGATTGGCATGACTGTCTGATCCGGAATTGTTACCGCAACTGTCCATGCCAGCTCCTTCGTTGTAGAATCATAAGATTTCCATGCCTTGTCAATAAGCTTTATATCCGGTGCATAAGAATAATCAGCCTCACCTTTTACCTCTTTACCGCCAATAGTGGCCTTGAACGTATTATGGAAGGTATATCCACTGATTTTAATTGCCTCCAGCAGTTCAGAAGCTGCCTTGGTTGTATACTCAAGATAATATTCCCCATCACTGACCTTTGTAAGAGCCGTCTTTACCGTTGCACTGCCGGCATCCTGACCTGCTCCCGGTATGTCCAGCATACCCGTGATATACTCTTCAATCGTTTTTCCGGAATTCTTAAAGTCCTCCAGAAAATCATTTAATTTAATCGTAATCTTCCATGTGATCAGACCGGTTACCGGATCATAAGAAGTTCCGCTCTTATTAATGGACGGAGGTGTGACATCTGTATAAACAACACTGGATTCTGTCTCTTTATCAGTATCCCGGTTATTCTTATAGGTTGCTTTTATTTTATTTCCATAGGTTTCAATCTGTGTATTTGTAACGTTATAAATGGCCTTATCAACATCCATGGTATACTCTAATTCAATATACTCATCCTTTGCAAGAATGACATTTCCCAAAGCCGCATTCAGTGCATCCATGCTGGAATAGCTTGCTCCCTGTGTTACTCCGACATTCGTTCCATTTACGGTCTTTACCGTAATATTCCTCAGATTGCTTAATCCGCTTCCCGCAATATCATTTAAATTAATACCGCTGACCACACCGTTTTTCGCAGTCAGTTTCACCTTAAATGTCTGTGTCAGACTGGAACCGGATACCACTGCCTTACTATCTCTTGACTTATATACTTCCAGACTGCTCTCCGTTCTATCTGAATAATATTTGATTTCAACCGTTGAATCCCTGCCGACTTTAAATGGAACCTTTTTACCGTTATTTTCTTTGGAATTCTCCACATCCACAACACCGTCATATGTAGAAGTACCTGTACGTTCCCCCTCCTGCAAGAAGGCCTCATCCGTAATCGTATAAGTTGCGATTCCGTTAGAATCAATTGTAACTTCACCAACCTGGTTGCCGTTCTTATCCGTTACAGGCTGTCCACTTTGCGGATTTAAAGTTATATTCCCAAGGTATTGCTTTAAATCGATCTGAAACTGCTTCGGTGCTGTCGTATCAATCAAATTGGATAATTTCCATGCACAATTGATCTTTACGATATCACCTTCATATACCTCTGTCACATTCGAAATCGGAATGACCGTATCTCCTCTTTTTATGTAACCGTCAAAGGTCACGACTTCAAAATCATCTGCGGCAACAACATCCGAAACAGCTGCCGGCACCAGAGTCAGAATCATTAACAATGATAAGGCTCCTGCCAGCATCCGTTTCCAGAATTTGCTTCCTTTTACATTTCTAAATAAATTTCCCATCTTTGACTCCTTCCCAGATTTTTCTGTTTTGTCATTTCATCCATAATTTTATGCTATTATTGGTATCGTCTCCGTAGTCGAATCTCTTAACCCTTTATGACTTTTTATTATGCTTTTGCTTTATTATGGTTTTGTTTTTTAAGATAACATAAAATAAAGAAAAAATCAATAACTATTCCTGTTTTATGGCATATTTTAGTATATTTTTGTACGAAAATACGTTTTCAGTTTTTTCTTATTTTCCGGTCCCGCCATATTTTACAGCCCGGTTCTCCTTTACAGGTGCCACACTGCAGATTCCTGTTTGTTTGTGGATAAAACCGTTCCGGATAATAATGGTAGTTCCATTCCCATGATCCGGTTACAACAAGTGCCATTCCGAACAGACTGAGACCGTAAAATCCACCCGTCACAGCCAGTGGAAGCACAAGCATCCAGGTGTCCCAGTTATAGATCCTGCACTGTGTACAACACCGGTTTTTCATAAAAACATCCCGGAACGGGCACCAGATCAGCTGACATACCATATCACCGATATAAAATAATCCGGTCAGCACCAAACAGAACCTGTCATCCAGCCTCCAGAACCTGTGTCCCGCGAACAACCCGACTGCTGCCAACATCCAAGCTGCAAATACCCATCCTGCTCTCCTGTCTGTCTGTCGTTTATGATCCGGATCAATCTGTACCTCATCCGATTCCTGTATTGGCTGATAGCCGGCTTTTCGATATTTATCAGCGCCTTTCGACCGCAGTTTTTTTATTGGCAGAAGCTTTTCCAGCATATACCAGAACCATGCCAGCCAAAATAGGTGCATCACTGAAAAATGCCGGAAGAAATTCATTCCTTCCAGCACCTTCATCTCTCCAGGAAATTTCAATATGGTAACCAGAATGCCGGCAAGCATCAGGATACGGAACAAAAATTTACTCCAGTTCAATCTATATTTTTTCTTTAACGTATCAGGAAAATCCTTCATGGTTTTCCTCACTCTCTTTCTCTTATGACCAGTCACATTCCGAAGTTCTGTTTCTCATAAGCAGGGATGTCACCGCATCCTTTGCAGACCGTCCTTCAAAAAGTACCTGATTTACCTGTTCTGTGATTGGCACCTCTACATTATATTTCTTTGCCAGTGCCAGAGCTGCTTTTGCGGAATATACACCCTCAACGACCATTTTTACCTCATCCATGGCTTCCTGATAGCTCTTTCCCTGTCCGATCAGATAACCGGCATTATGATTCCGGCTGTGAGTACTGGTACAGGTTACGATCAGATCTCCAATTCCGGACAGACCGATAAAGGTTTCAAACCGTCCGCCCATTGCCAGACCCAGTCTTGTAATCTCTGCGATTCCTCTTGTAATAAGAGCTGCCTTTGTATTATCGCCAAGTCCCAGACCATCTACAATTCCGGCAGCCAGAGCAATGACATTTTTCAATGCAGCCCCCAGCTCAATACCTACCATATCCGGACTGGTATACACACGGAACACAGGGCTCATAAATGCCTCCTGTATTTCTTCCGCTGTTTTCTTATCATGTGCTCCTGCTACGACAGTTGTCGGTATTCTTCTTCCGACCTCTTCTGCATGGCTCGGACCGGACAATACGCCTACTCTTGCCTGTTTTATCTCATCCTCGATAATATCCGTCATATTCATAAGGGTTTCTTCTTCAATTCCCTTTGCAACATTTACGATCAACTGGCCTTCCTTCACATACGGTGCGATCATTTTAGAAGTGGAGCGTATAAAAATGGAAGGAACCGCCATAACAAGAATATCTTTTCCTGCCACACTGCTTTCCACATCATTGGTCACAGCGATCCGGTCCGGGATTCTGACACCCGGCAGCTTCTCCACCTGTTCCCGTTTTTCATCAATCATTGCTACTTCCCGCTTATCGATCGACCACAATGTCACCTCATGTCCGTTTTCATGTAATAATACAGCAAGTGCAGTTCCCCAGCTGCCTGCTCCCAATACACCAATTTTCATGTTTATCCCCGCTTTCTATCTAGTTTCTTCCGTTGCAGCTTCCTGCTTCTTCTGTCCGAGTTTATTCTCCTGTCCGTGGATCAGACGCACAATATTAGTCTTATGTTTATAGATTGCCAGTCCTGCCAGACATCCCAGTACGATGATACTTTCCGCAACATACTGCTGTCCCAGATGGTATATACTGTGCATCGGATTGATAATTACAAATATCGAATACATGATCCACATCTGAAGCATAAGTACAATAGAGCCAAGGGATACGTAACGGCTGATCGCTACAACCAGAATAAACACGATCAGGCACGGAATAATAATTCTTAAATCCAGGAGACTGATCACGGCTCCAGAAATAGCTGAGATTCCCTTTCCGCCCTTGAATCCCATATAAAACGGAAATACATGTCCGAGTACAACTCCGAGCCCGGTATAAATAACCAGCAACAGGGTCATATCCGGCACGAACTGACGAAATATCAGTCTGGTGATCAGACATGCGATCACACACTTTAAGCAGTCACCAAAATAAACCATGATACCGGCCTTCTTGCCAAGCACACGTAGTGCGTTGGTCGCTCCGGAATTACCGCTTCCATACTGTCTGATATCAATATGATGAATCTTTCCTATTATATAAGCAGTCTGAAATAATCCGAACGCATATCCTCCGATCAGGCAAAGGATCCGGTATAAAATTTCCATTCCCATGTTACTAAGCTTCCTTTCTTTCTCTTATGATGAACTTCAGCGGTGTCCCCCGGAACCCGAAGGTATCCCGGATACGGTTTTCCAGATATCTGGTATAGGAAAAATGCATCAGTTCTTTATCATTTACAAATACAACAAATGTAGGCGGTTTTACTGCCACCTGTGTCACGTAATAAATCTTTAACCTTTTGCCTTTATCTGATGGTGGCTGCTGCATGGCAACCGCTTCACTGACGATCTCATTTAAAACTCCGGTTGCAATCCGAAGCGCATGATTCTGAATCACTGCATCAATGGTCTCAAACAGTTTTGGCAGCCGCTGACCTGTCTTTGCCGAAATAAATATCATCTCTGCATATGGCATAAACGACAATACATCCCGGATATCCTCCGTAAATTTATAAATTGTTTTTTCATTCTTTTCGATCAGATCCCATTTATTGACGGCAATGATCATACCTTTTCCACGCTCATGTGCGATCCCTGCAATCTTGGCATCCTGCTCGGTCACTCCCTCTGATGCGTCAATCACCAGAATTGCAACATCACACCGTTCTACTGCCGATACGGTACGGATGATACTATATCGTTCAATATCTTCCTTGATCTTACTCTTCCGCCGCAGACCTGCCGTATCAATAAATACATATTCATGTCCGTTTCTCCGGACCTCTGTATCAATCGCATCCCGTGTAGTTCCGGCAATATCCGATACGATCACACGCTCTTCTCCGAGCAGCTTGTTAATGATCGATGACTTTCCTGCATTCGGGCGGCCGATGATCGCAATTCTCGGACGTTCATCCTCTTCTTCCTCTTCTGTGCCATCCGGAAAATGCTCCACAACCTCGTCCAGCATATCACCTAGTCCCAGTCTGGAGCTTGCGGATACCGGTCTCGGATCTCCCAGACCCAGATTATAGAATTCATATACATCCGGCATGAATTTATCGAAATTATCTACTTTATTAACCACTAAAACAATTGGCTTGCGGGATCGTCTGAGCATATCTGCCACTTTAAAATCCGCATCTACCAGTCCCTGTCTGACATCCACCAGAAACATGATCACATCTGCAGTCTCAATTGCAATCTCTGCCTGCTCCCGCATGAATTTTAACAATACATCATTGCTCTCCGGCTCAATACCACCGGTATCGATCAGTGTAAAATAATGATTTAACCAGTTCACATCCGCATAAATACGATCTCTGGTCACTCCGGGAGTATCCTTTACAATGGATATCTGCTCACCGGCCAGCACATTGAACAATGTTGATTTTCCTACATTGGGACGGCCTACGATAGCCACGATTGGTTTACTCATTTCTATCTCTCCTTATATCTGGCCCGTGTCGATTCGCCTTCTTCCTGCATCCGACCCGGCCTATGGGTAATCTCTTCTTCTACAACGGACTGAATAAAGCCCATACCATTCGATTTTACAATATGAATCGGTACTTGTAAAGTCCTTTGCACATCTTCCAGGGAAATGTCATCCAGGAAGATATCTTCATCTGCTTTCAGAACTACGGACGGCATAACGATCCAGTCTCCGAGGTCTCTGTCCTTTAACTGCGCCAAAATGTCAGTTGCCGTCAATAATCCGGTCACCGTGATCCGTTCTCCAAAGAAATGATTTGTGATGCAGACCACCTGCAGATCCATATTCGGATACCTGCTCCTGATCTGCTCGGCCGCCCAGCAGATTGTCGGATAGATCAGCTTTGCCGTTATCAGTGTCACTCTTCTCTTCTGATCACCGCCCGGACAATGCCGCAGTGCTTCCTCCAGATCATCCCGGAACATTCTCACCATTCCGACTCCGTTTTCATACTGGATATATCCATCATAACGATCCGCCTCCGGTACCTCCTGTCCTGCCAGAATATACCACTCATCGCTGGCATGGATAAAATGAATCCCGTATTTTTCAAAAGCCTGTTTCTGGTATTCATGTATAATATCCAACACTTCGATGGCATCTTTCTTTTCAAACGGTTCCAGTGGATAAAGACCATCCCGGAATTTCGTCAGTCCTACCGGTACCACCGATACACTCCGCATATGCGGTGCATAATTCAACAGATCCCGGATTGACCGTCTTAATTCAGCTCCGTCATTCACGCCCTTGCACAGTACGATCTGACCATTCATCGGAATCTCTGCCTCATAGAGCCGGTCAATCTTTTTCAGTGCTTCTCCGGCAAACCGGTTCGTCAGCATCTTACAACGCAGCTCCGGATTGGTCGTATGCACGGATATATTGATCGGTGCCAGATGGAACCGAATGATCCGGTCGATATCCTTTTCCGACATATTGGTAAGCGTAATGTAATTTCCCTGCAGAAAGGAAAGCCTGGAATCATCATCCTTAAAATACAGAGTTTCCCGCATTCCCTTTGGCATCTGGTCAATAAAACAGAACATGCACTTGTTATGGCAGGAATGGTATTCATCCATCAGACTGTTTTCAAACACAAGTCCGATGTCCTCTGTATAATCCTTTTCAATCTCCAGTTCCCATTCTTCACCACTTGCTTTCCTTATCAGAAGCACAACGTATTCTTCCTCGATCAGGAACTGATAATCAAATATATCTTCAATTTCTTCTCCGTTTACAGCCAGCAGAAAATCACCGGCTTCTATCTCCATTTCTTCTCCAATGCTGCCCGGTTTCACTTCTTTTATTTTATGCTCGTACTTTTTCTGAAAGCCACCGCCTGCCGGATTCGGTTTAGATTCCGGCTCGTACTTTCCATGATTGTTACTCATGATGACTCCTTTCCGGCAGCATGATCACTGCAGCCAGATTCCCGCGCATGCCATGGCTGGCTCTGTGTGAAAACAGAAGCTCCGGATTACAGCAGGTGCACAGATCCGTAATATCCAGATGCTCTGGACGAATACCTGCTTCCTGCAGGATCCACTGATTCGCTTTCCACAGATCCAGATCATAATGTCCTTCTCTGCCTGCCCGCATCAGCTCCGGGTATTTATCCTGAGGAAACCGCTCCCGGAATGCATCTGCCACATCCCGGCTGATCTCATAGCAATTACCGCAAATAGACGGTCCGATCGCACATACGATATCCTCCGCCCGGCACCCGTAATGATTCTTCATATAATCTATCATCACTGCCCCCATTCCTGCGACGGTTCCCCGCCATCCGGAATGTGCAGTTGCTGCTACCTGTCTGACCGGATCATAGAAAAATAACGGCACACAGTCCGCATAGAATGTAACCAGCGGAATCCCCGGGCAATCCGTTACCAGTCCATCGATACCAATAATATCCGTATCCTTTACAATCCCCTTACCGGCATCCTCTCTGGTTACACTGCGGATCCGCGTTTCATGAACCTGATCCGAAAAAACTGCATTGGATGCATCGTAACCGATCGCAGCCGCCAGTCTCCGGTGATTCTCCATAACCGCTTCCGGATCATCTCCCCGATGAAAGCTTAAATTCATAGTGCCAAGATATCCCCGGCTGACTCCGCCAAGTCTTGTACTGAATCCGTGAATCACACCTGCTTCCGAAAGCTTCCGGAATGTAATGTATGTTACTCCGTTTACGCAGTGCATCTGCGTTGATTTATTCTGATTTGCATAACGAATTTCTTCCACTGCTGCCTCCTGCTGTTGCTTCCTTCCCGGAAGCCCGTTAAAATGCATTCTTAATATACTGTATTTCTTCTCCTAAGATTGCCGCCACATCAAACCGGACCGGAGTCTGCTCTGATAATCTCCGGCTATATAGATAATAAGCGGCCACCTGCCGGATGGTTCGTTGTTTTCTCTCCGTAACTGCCTCAGCCGGATATCCCTTCTCGGTGGAGCCCCGATACTTCACCTCCACGAAAACAAGATAGGATCCATCCTGTGCAATGATATCGATTTCGCCCTGTCTGCACCGGTAGTTTCTTTCCAAAATCTGATATCCATGCTGTTTCATATATTCAGCAGCCTTCTCCTCATACTGCGAACCGGTCTGTCTTTTATTCATATATTGATCATCCTTTACTGATCTAATTTCTTGCGGATTCGGTCCATCTTATCTACATACACCAGAATCTCCGCAACAACACCATATAACTCGGGAGGAATATAATCTCCGACCTCTAATTTCAACAGAGTATCTGCCAGTCCCTGATCCACATAGGTCGGAACATCATGCTCCTGTGCCTGTTCGACGATCCGCTCCGCCAGTGCGCCCTTTCCGGACGCCACGATCTGTGGTGCCTGATCCTTCGGATCATATGTCAGTGCCACCGCTTTTTTTACTTTTGATTTCTCGTTTTCCTGCATTCCGGCGCCTCCATCAGGTTCTCATATCAAATGTATACCGTTTCTCCCGGTCTCCACACTCTGCCTTCATCATTTCCGTTACAACCGTGTCTTCTCCTGTATGTGCTTCCGGTTCCTGTTTTGCCGGCTTCCTCTCTGCCTTCTGGACCTCACTGGTATAAATAAATCCTTTCGTCTCCAGCTTTTCCTGCAACTCCTGCATATGACTGCGGATCACCTCTGCCGACTGTTCATCCTCCATGGTAAACCTTGCATGCAGCTGCTGATCCCGCAGGGATACCAGAATGTCCGTCATGCCAAGACTTGGCATATCCAGATGCAACAACACTCTGGTTCCATCCTCCGATACCCGTGCCTGTTTTCTTCTGGTATATACAAATAATTCAGAATTTGCCTGTCCGTTCTCCAGATTTAACGGAACCTGTGCATATACAAACTGTTGATTCAGATCCTGCATAAACCGGAGATTTTCCCGCATATTCTGAGAATTCTTCGACAAATCGGAGTGAGAAAATCCAGCCGACTGAAATGCCTCTTCCATTTTGGAAGACTGCGAAAACATCGTCTCGTATAATTCATCGATTTCCTTCGGATTCCACATCCGATCCGGCCGCATCCCCCAACTGTCACGGATTCCCTTTGTCAGCAGTCCCCGGTAATCGTCACTCTGCAAAAATGCCTGTAAAGCATTGAGATTCTGCTCTACCGCTGTCATCGGATTCTCCGGGTTTCCGGATTGCTTTATTGCATTTTTTCCCAAATGTTCCGTCAGATATTGTGTAATATCGGCCAACATCTGACCGGCTGATTTATCATTTCGTACCAATGTCACTGCATCTTCTCTGGGCACACCCAATGTCTTCAGATTCTGACGAAGCGATGCCATCCACGCTTCATCTGCCTCCGGATTCTGATTTATAACAGATGCTGCTCTGGACTCAGACGGATTCCCCGTTTTTCCCGATGCCTGCCAGTTAAATATCTCAAGTAATGCCTGATTCAGCCTCGGAAGCTGTTCCGGCTGACTCTCTGCCGACATATTCTGCAGGATATTCTCTAACGACTGAAGAACGGTATCTGTCTGCATTGTCAGCCGATGCTCTCCTCCGGCATATGCCTGAAACTGTTTTATGTTTGCCTCTGTAATAGGAATATTCAGACGATTCATTGCCACCAGTTGGCGAATATCCGCAGACGGATATTCGATTGCCTGCTGCATGATCACCCGGATGGACTCCCTGTTTAACGGCATTCCTTCCCTCATCATATTCTGCACGATCTGTATATTTCGTTCGCTGTGACTGAACCCATTTGCTGTCAGTGCACGTTCTGCGGCTCCAATACTCCCCGCATTCTCATTCTGCATCGGATGGATGATCAGCTGATCTCCCTTGTTCTCCCGGACCTGAAATGCCATCTGCTGTCCGATATTTAATTCCACCTGCTCTCCAAGCCTTGCAAATAATATCTGCTCCGGATTCAGCTGGATCTTAATACCCTGACCGGTAATGTCCAACACCTGGCCTCTGAATATCTGTCCTTCCGTTAACATAGATAAAGGCACAGAATCCCCATTCGGATAACTGCCGGACATATCGGTGGCATGTACACCGGTTATCTCCTGTCCTCCGGGCTGTTCTCTGCCTGTCTGTAAATTCAAATGTTCAAATGTAGGGTAACCCTGTCCTAAAATATTCATACAAGTTCCTTTCATTCTTACACATAAAATAACTGTTTAAATCATATGGTTTTCAGATAAAATTTTTAATAAAAGTCTTCCGGTGAATCTCACATGGTCCATATTCCCGGATCGCAGCAATATGCTCTGCGGAGCCATAGCCCTTATTTCGCGCGAATCCATATTCCGGATACATCTCGTCATATACACACATCAGCCGGTCCCGTTCTACCTTAGCCAGAATACTTGCTGCTGCGATTGAAATACTCTTGGTATCTCCTTTAATGATCGGAACCTGTGGCTGTGTTACTTCCGGAATCGTAACAGCATCATTTAAAAGAATCTGCGGTTTTACGGAAAGCTTACTGATTGCCTGTCTCATTGCTTTATAATCCGCCTGCAGAATATTGATCTCATCAATGGTCTCCACATCCGCAATACCTACTGCATAAGCAACTGCTGCATTCTTTATCTCATCATATAACTCTTCCCTGCGTTTCTCGCTCAATTGCTTGGAATCATTTAAGTACAGTAGATTCACATCCTTCGGAAATATCACGGCAGCAGCCATGACCGGACCTGCAAGTGGACCTCTGCCAACCTCATCAATTCCACACACATAATCATAGTCCTTCCAGTACTGATACTCAAAGCTTTTCATTGCTTTAATTCGTTCCAGCTCTGCATACCACTGCTTCAGCCTCTTATCTGCGCGTTCCAGTTCTTTTCTGACACCGGAACGTTCATCTGTCCGAAACTGTTCTATATATGCCGGCAGCTCCTCATAAGAAGCATGCTGAAGTATAATCTTTATCTCCTGTACACTACTCATCTTATCCTCACTTCTAATCAATCTTTCCAAATCTTTTCCATGGCCATAACCGAAAAACAGCTTTTCCCTGAATCCGGTCTCCAGTGATCGGTCCTATCTCTTCCGAACGACTGTCCTTACTGTTATTTCGATTATCTCCCATAACAAAATACTCATTTTCACCAAGTATTACCGGCCTTGCGGCAATTCCACGCATACTTTCCTGAATTGTACTCTTTCCGTAATCTTCTGAAAGCTTTTCCGCCTCATTATGCAGGATCCCGTCTGTATCTTCATATAGCGTTTCTGATGTTCCGATATAAATATCACCATTTCCATCAATATATACGGTTTCTCCCGGCAAGCCAATGATCCGTTTGATAAAATAGGTCTCGCTGTCTTCTACCGGAAAGACAACGATATCATACCGCTCCGGTTCATGCAGTCTATAACTTAATTTATCCAGCCATACACTTTCTCCATCATGCAGAGTATCCTCCATGGAATGCCCAACCACCTCTGACCGGCTTCCTATAAATGTATGAATCAGAAAAACGATTCCTATAATTCCTATAATATATAATACTATCTTTATCAGCTCATGTTTTACATGCAGCTCATCATCATATTCAACCTGACCTTTTTGAACAATTCCCAAGTCTCGCACCTCTAACTTTGTCTCTTAAACCTCCGGACGCTCCAGCGTGATCCGTCCAAGTCTGCCGGAACGATAATCATCTAACAGCATTGCCGCCGCCTTATCATAATCCAACTGATCACCCTTTAACCGACACTGCCGGTTCACCGCAATCTGCTCCAGTATCTGATATGGTTCTTGATTTTCTTCTGCCTTATAGACCTCTGCTATCGTCCCCGGATACTCCTGTTTCAGATATTCAATAAACCGAAGTGCCAGCTCCTGAACATTCAGAATATCATCCTTGATCGAACCGATGTATGCCAGCCGGATCCCGACCTCCTGATCTTCAAACTTCGGCCATAGGATGCCCGGTGTATCCAGCAATTCTACATTCTTATTAAGCCGGATCCACTGTGCGCCTTTCGTCACACCCGGTTTGTTTCCTGTTTTCGTACAGGCTTTTCCCACATATGTGTTAATGAACGTGGATTTACCGACATTCGGGATTCCGACGATCATGGCCCGCAATGGGCGATTCAGGATTCCACGTTTCCGGTCTCGTTCGATCTTCTCCTTACATGCCTCTTGGATTACATTCGTCAAAGATTTCATACCGGCTCCGGAGCGTGCATTGATCCTGCGGACCGAAAAGCCTTTTTCCTTATAATACTTCTCCCAGCTTTCTGTCAGACGCTCATCTGCCAGATCGGATTTATTTAATAATATCAGCCGGAACTTATTCTTTGCCAGCTCATCAATATCCGGATTCTTACTGCTCAATGGCACTCTTGCATCCACCAGTTCAATTACAATATCTATTAATTTTATATTTTCCTGCATCATCCGAACAGCCTTTGTCATATGCCCCGGATACCATTGAATGTTCATAGTCTACCTCTGTTTTGTTTCGGCAGCCATCGGTAAGTGACTTTGCCGAGAATTTCATTTTTTAAAATATTTCCCATATTTGCGAACCGGGAATCCTCACTGTTATTTACATTATCTCCAAGTACAAAGTACTCACCCTTCTCCAGTGTAACACCTTCCAGTGCCAGACCCTCTGTCAGTATATTCTCATCAAACGGAAGATCAGAAAGTGCCGCACCATCAATAAAGACATGACCATCTTTAATCGTAACCGTTTCTCCCGGCAATCCGATCACTCGTTTTACATTATAATAACTATTGTCGCCTTCCCGCTGTTTAAATGCGATCAAGTCAAATCGTTCCGGCTCATGAAACAGGTACCTTGCCTTATTCACAAGAACCAGATCTCCGTTCTGCAATGTCGGTTCCATAGACTGACCTACGATTTTTAACGTCTGCCCTCCGAACGAAACCAGACTATATCCTAAAATGATCATAATTAAGATCAGAACCACATAGCCACCCAGTTTTCTCATCAACTGCCGCTTATCTATTTCTTTTCGTTCACGATTCCTTACATGTTTTAACCTGTTCCGGTTCGCCCGCAGGTATGCCCGTCTTCCACCTCTTCTATGCATATATCGTCACCCTTTCCATATCATTATAGTACAAAAACATATGGAATAACACAACTATTTTCCTCGTTGCTATAACAAAAAAAGCAGGGTTTTCGTCCCCTGCCTTTTTTGTAGCAATATCAGAACTATTATTTCACTAATTCCTTAACCTTAGCACGCTTACCAACGCGATCACGTAAGTAATTAAGCTTAGCTCTACGAACCTTACCATGACGAACTACTTCAACCTTTGCTACATTTGGGGAATGCAGTGGCCAGGTTCTCTCAACGCCGGTACCGTTAGATGTCTTTCTTACAGTGAATGTTGCACGATTGCTTCCGCCCTGCTTCTTCAGTACGGTGCCTTCGAAAATCTGAATTCTCTCACGATTTCCTTCCTTAACCTTTGCATGAACACGTACGGTGTCACCTACGTTAAACTCCGGTACGTCTGTCTTGCACTGTGCAGCTTCGATGTTCTTGATAATATCGTTCATTTGTGTGACCTCCTTATTATTCAGATGTTCTTGCCGAATCTCTGTCAGCAGAGGACCATCCACTTTTCACAACTTCACTAATGTATCATAATTTCTCCCGAAATGCAAGCATTTATTATATTTTCAGCTTGAAATTTGACAACTGTTCCGGAATCCGATACAGTAGATATCATCATATCACAGATAAACAAAAGAGGGAATACATAGTATGAGCAAAATCATTATTATCGGAGGCGGAATTGCCGGATTAAGTGCCGGAATTTATGCCAGAAAAGCAGGCTTTGAGACAACTATTTATGAGAAGAACGGAGTTCCCGGCGGCAACTGCTCCGGCTGGAACCGGAACGGATATCATATTGATAACTGTATTCACTGGATGACCGGGACCAGAGAAGGTTCCACCCAGAATCGGATCTGGCATGAGGTTGGCGCCCTTACAGACTCCATGAACCTGATCAAACGGGACTCTTTCTATGTATCCGAATGGAATGGTCAACAGATCGCACTATGGAGGGATGTCGAGCGTACCCGACAGGAAATGTTAGCTATCTCTCCGGAGGATGAGAAAGAAATCAACTGCTTTATCGACTATGTACGTCTGGCAGATACTGTCCTTACCTCCAGACAGGAGCCGAAGGAACTGTTGCATACGATCGATGAGATGACCTTCTCTCTGACCCATGCTGAGATGGCTAAGGCTTTTATCCAGTACATCGGTCTGAATCTGGAAGAACTGGCGATGAAGTTCAAGCATCCGCTTTTACAGCATATTTTTCTTGATTTTATGGCAAAGGAATACGAGGCCTACTGGCTGCTGCTTGCTTATTCCTTCTTTGTTTCCGGCAACGGAGATCTTCCGGAAGGCGGATCTATGGGAGTTGTCCATCACATGACTGAGACCTACCGCTCTCTCGGCGGAAAACTGGAATTAAATACTCCGGTAGAACAGATTCTGATCAACAAGGAGAAATTAAGCATTGAGCCCCCGATTGACAAGAATACTTTAAAAACAAAAAAGGTAAAAAAGCTGATTGCCAGAAATGCAGATGGCGTCCGTCTCTACAACGGAAAGACAGTCTCTGCCGACTATATCATCTGTGCCTGCGACATCAACTATACCTTCCGGCAGCTGCTGAAGAAGTCGTATATTCCAAAATCAATCAAGAAGGTATACTCCAACAAGAAGGATTATCCGCTCTACAGCTCCTTTCAGGTTGCTTTCTCTGTGGACGGACTTCTTGATGAGATCAACGATACCCTCAGCTTCAACTGCTCTCCTCTGGATGTCGGCTATCGCCGGATTGACCGGATCTGCGTGAAGAATTACCGCATCTACGGCGACTACATCGCACCGGAGGGAAAGACCGTTATCCAGTGCAGTATCGTTCAATATGAGAAGGATTTTAAATACTGGAAGAAATTATATAATAAGAAAGAGCAGTATCTGCGTGCCAAACAGAACACTGCTGAAGCCGTAAAGACCCGTATCGAGGAACGCTTCCCTGAATACGAAGGAAAACTTCATCTGCTGGATGTATGGACTCCGGTCTCTTACGCCAGACGATTAAATGATTATAAGGGGGCCTATATGCGATTTATCACAACAGCAACCAGCACCAACGCCTTTCTGTCTTCAGAAGTGAAGGGTCTGCGCAATGTCTATCTGGCCAATCATTGGCTGCGGTATCCGGGCGGTATTCCGACAGCCGCTTATATGGGCCGACAGGTGATTGAAAAAATAAAAGAACAGGAGTCGTAATGACCCCGGTTCTTTTATTTCTTACCCGTCTGTCTTGCCAGCAAATCCGGTCTACGCTCCTGCGTCCTTTTCACAGACTGCTCATGCCGCCATTTTTCTATATTTGCATGATGTCCGGAAAGCAGAATATCCGGCACCCGCATTCCCATAAATTCTTCCGGTCTGGTATACTGCGGATACTCCAGAAGATTCTCATGAAATGACTCGAACTCTGCAGACACCTCATTATTCAGAACACCCGGCACCAGCCTGGAAATGCAGTCGATCATCACCATTGCCGGCAATTCCCCGCCGGTCAGCACATAATCTCCGATTGAAACGTTGTCTGTCACGATCATTTCCAGAATCCGTTCATCCACACCTTCGTAATGCCCGCACAGAACAATGAGATCCTCTTCTTTCGCCAATTCCTCCGCCAGTCCCTGATTAAACACCTGTCCCTGTGGCGTCATGTAAACTACCCGCGGTTTTCTCTCAAGTCCATCGGTAATATGCTTCCAGGTTCGGTAAATCGGTTCTGCCTGCATAACCATACCGGCCCCACCGCCATATGGATAATCATCTACATGTCCATGTTTTTCGGTTGTAAAGTCTCGGATATTCACCGCTTCGATCTGAATCAGATTATTTTTCATTGCTCTTCCGGTAATACTGGTCGAAAGCCCCTGCATTATCATCTCCGGAAATAATGTCATTACATGAAATTTCATTCCAACATTCCTTTCATTAAACGTACCACTACTTTCGGTTCTTCTACATCCACATCCAGGATACACTGTTCAATTGCCGGAATCAGAAGCTCCTTTCCGGATTCCATTCTGACTACGTATACATCATTTGCTCCGGTTTCCATGACATCGGTCAATATACCAAGACAATTTCCGTCCTCTTCATAGACCTTTGCATCTATAATATCTGCGATATAAAACTCGCCCTCTTCTAACGGAACCGCATTCTCTCTGGTAACCCAAAGACCCGCTCCCTTATATTTCTCAACATCATTAATATTATCTATCCCTTTAAACTTTAAGATTGCCTGATTCTTAAAGAATTTACATCCCTCTACTTCAACCGGGATCTTCTGCCTGCCTGTATCGATCACACATTCCTTCAGGTAGGAAAATCGATCCAGATTATCAGTAGTCGGATAAACCTTTACCTCTCCACGGATTCCATGTGTACTTGTAATCACTCCTACTTTTAATAAATCTTCCATTTTATTCTCCATTATACGAAAGAACCACCGAAGGAGTTTCCTCCGTCAGTGGCTTTCTGTCATCGTTATCCGATTTTCACTTCAACCTTTTTGTCACCTTTTGAAGCTGCTGCTTTTACTACAGTACGGATTGATTTTGCAATAGATCCCTGCTTACCAATCACTTTACCCATATCATCAGCGGCTACCTGTAAGTCGATCGTAATTACACCATCGGATTCAGTCTGTGTTACAACAACCTCATCTGGGTGATCAACTAGGGATTTTGCAATTAGTTCTACTAATTCAACCATATTCACATGCCTCCCTATTTCTCGATACCAGCGTGCTTCAGAAGTTTTGCAACAGTCTCAGTTGGCTGAGCTCCGGTAGCTAACCATTTCTTTGCTGCTTCTTCATCGAACTTAATAACACTTGGTTCCTGGTTTGGATCGTAAGTACCGATTTCTTCGATAAATCTACCATCTCTTGGTGATCTTGCATCAGCAACTACTACTCTATAAAAAGGAGCCTTCTTGTGTCCCATTCTTCTTAAACGAATCTTTACTGCCATGTTTTTCACCTCCTTAAAAAAATTCTATAATTAAATGATTATAGGCTTAACTCAAAATGGGAATCGCATTCCCCGGCGTCTCTTACCGCCCTTCATACCGGCAAACTGTTTCATCATCTTCTTTGACTGTTCAAACTGCTTGACAAACCGGTTTACCTCCGAAATATCAACTCCAGCACCGGCTGCTATTCTGCGTTTCCGGCTGACACTCATAATATCCGGATTCGCACGCTCCTCCGGTGTCATTGACAGGATGATCGCCTTTGGATGAGCTGCTGCATTATCATCAATCTGAACATTCTTTAATTGACTGCCCATTCCCGGAAGCATCGACAGCATTTCCTGCATGCCTCCCAGCTTATCCATCTGTTCCAAACTATCCAGAAAATCGTTATAATCGAAGCCGTTCTTCTTCAGCTTCTGGGTCATTTCCTTCGCTTTCTCTTCATCAATGGCTGCCGTGGCTTTTTCAATCAGAGATTCCACATCTCCCATGCCAAGAATCCGGCTTGCCATACGATCCGGATAGAACTGCTCCAGATCCGAAAGCTTCTCACCCATACCAATATATAGAATCGGCTTTCCGGTTACCGCACGGATAGAAAGTGCAGCACCGCCTCTGGCATCACCGTCTAACTTCGTCAGAACAACGCCGTCAATTCCGATTTTCTCATTAAAATTCGTTGCAACATTCACTGCATCCTGACCTGTCATGGCATCTACAGTCAGCAATGTATAAGTAACTGCCACCTGACTCTTGATCTCTTCCAGTTCCTCCATCATTGCTTCATCTACATGAAGCCGTCCGGCTGTATCCAGAAATACCAGATTCTGATGATTCTTGGATGCGTGCTCTATCGCTGCTTTTGCAATATCTACCGGCTTGTGGTTGTCCCCCATGGTAAATACCGGAACACCAACCTTTTCACCGTTGATCTCTAACTGTTTGATCGCTGCCGGCCGGTATACATCCAGCGCTGCCAGCAATGGTTTCTTGCCTTTATTCTTAAACTGTCCTGCCAGCTTCGCTGCGGTGGTTGTTTTACCTGCACCCTGCAGACCACACATCATGACAACCGTAATCTCATTGGAAGGAAGCATCTTTATCTCGGTGGTCTCTGAACCCATCAGATTTACCATTTCTTCCTTTACAATCTTAATGACCATCTGTCCCGGATTCAATCCGTTCAGAACATCCTGTCCGATTGCCCGCTCACTGACTGTATTAATGAATTGCTTTACAACCTTGAAGTTAACATCCGCCTCCAGCAATGCGCGCTTAACTTCCTTCATCGCCTCCTGGACATCCTTCTCTGTTAATGCACCCTTGCTTCGCAGCTTCTTAAATACCGTTTGAAGTTTTTCTGATAAACTGTCAAATGCCATTCAAGCCTCCTAATATTCTTCCAAAATCTCTCGGGATAACTGTTCCATTTCCTCAATCCTGCCAACCAGAGCAGAATCCGCATTTGCCTCTTTAAGCCCAGCTGCTATCTTCTGGATCTTAGCTACCTTCTGTTTCGTATTCCGGAATTTCTCCACCAGCTTTAATTTCTCTTCATATTCTTCAAGGATTTTATCACATCGCTTGATCAGATCATATACACCCTGACGACTAATGCCTTCCATCTCGCCCACTTCCGTATATGACATATCCTGAAATACGATATCCTCGTAAATCCGTTTCTGGTGCTCTGTCAATAATTCACCGTAAAAATCATATAGCATGGACTGTCGCAGAATCTTTTCTACTTCCATGTCAGTCCTCCTTGTAAAGGTTATTTGCTTTACACGTTGCTATTATATATAGGCCGCTTCTGTTTGTCAAGCTTTTTTCCTTGACAAAACGCATATTTTTTTTCTTTTTTGTTTTTGAACTTTTCGAAGATTCTTTTCGCATTCGTTGACACTGCTCCTTTCCTTATGATAATATGAACTTTGTGTGCAGGCTTTCTCCTGCTACATAATAATGCTGTGAGAATGAATTCATTCTCAGAAAGGACAAACAATGAAAAAGAAATTAACCTGTTTAGTTGCAACACTTGCTCTTGGCGCATTGCTGCTCAGCGGTTGCGGAAAGAGTGCCGGCGACAGCAAAACATTTACTGTTGGTTTTGATGCTGAATATCCTCCTTACGGATATATGGACGAAAACGGAGAATATACCGGATTTGACCTGGAACTGGCTCAGGCAGTCTGTGACTTAGAGGGCTGGACACTGGTAAAGCAGCCGATCGTATGGGATAACAAGGATAACGAGTTAAACTCCGGTTCTATCGACTGTATCTGGAATGGTTTCACCATGGACGGCCGTGAGGATGACTATGCATGGTCTGATCCATATGTAGATAACAGTCAGGTAATCGTTACCTCTGCCGATTCCGGCATCACCAAGTTATCTGATTTAAGTGGCAAAACTGTTGGTGTTCAGGCTGCATCCGCTGCTCTTTCCGTTTTAAGCGATGAGGAACAGCAGAAAGCACTGGCAGATACCTTCGGTAAATTACAGGAGTTCGCTGATTACAATACTGCTTTTGCAGAACTGGAAGCCGGCTCTGTAGATGCAATTGCTATGGATATCGGTGTTGCACAGTACCAGATTGACAGCCGGAATAACGGTTCTTTCATTATTTTAGACGAGCATCTGAATTCTGAGCAGTACGGAATCGGTTTTGCATTAAACAACACGGACCTGCGTGATACCGTTAACAAGGATCTTCATACCTTAAAAGAAAATGGTACTTTTGATGAACTTGCTGAGAAATATGGTCTTACTGATATGGTTTGCTTAGATTAAGAGGGATTGTTATATGTCGTTTTCGGTTATTGTCAGCCAGTTAGCCCAAGGTATGTTAACCACTGTCAGTATCTTTTTTCTGACCCTGATCTTTTCCATGCCGCTTGGCTTTCTGGTAGCATTCGGAAGAATGTCTAAAAACCGGATCATCCGGTCTATTACACAGTTTTATATTTCTATCATGCGTGGAACGCCTTTGATGCTGCAGTTAATGGTTGTCTACTTCTTTCCATGGTACTTATTTAAGATCCAGATCGGTAGTGGCTGGAGATTCCCGGCTATTATCATCGGATTTGCGATCAACTATGCAGCTTATTTTGCAGAGATCTACCGTTCCGGTATCGAAGCAATTCCAAAGGGGCAGCATGAGGCAGCAAAGTTACTGGGATATACCAAGTCCCAGACCTTTATCAAGATCATTCTGCCACAGGTAATTAAGATCATCCTGCCTGCGGTTACCAATGAGATCATTACACTGGTAAAGGATACCTCTCTGGCATTTACCTTATCCTGCATTGAAATGTTTACGGTTGCAAAACAGATTGCCGCAGCAGAGACTTCCATGGTTCCGTTCGCGGTGGCTGCACTCTTCTACTATATATTCAACCTTCTGGTATCCTTTATCATGGGCCGGGTTGAAAAGAAGCTAAGCTATTACTAGGAGGTGTCAGGATGTCTGTAACAGAAGTTAAAAATCAGGAAAATCAAATATCAGAGGTTCCATATCTGGAAATGAATCATGTCCGAAAATCTTTTGATGATCTGGAAGTATTAAAGGATATCTCCTTAACCGTTCATCAGGGTGAGGTCGTTTCCATTATCGGTCCATCCGGTTCCGGTAAGTCTACATTGCTTCGCTGTGCTACACTTTTGGAGACCATGGATGAAGGAGATTTATCTTATCTCGGAAGATCCGCTGCGACTATGACAGACGGTCATACCGTATATGCGAAACCGTCAGAGCTGGATACGATCAAGCAGAGCTTTGGATTGGTTTTTCAGAACTTTAATCTTTTTCCGCATTATAGTGTTCTGAAGAATCTGACAGATGCTCCGATCCATGTTCAGAAACGGCCGAAGGATGCGGTATTTGCAGAGGCTGAAAAGCTCCTTGCACAGATGGGTCTTTCCGATAAGGCAGATTACTATCCGCATCAGTTATCCGGCGGCCAGCAGCAGCGTGTAGCCATTGCCAGAGCTCTGGCATTAAATCCGGATGTACTCTTTTTTGATGAGCCAACCTCGGCACTGGATCCGGAGCTTACCGGCGAAGTTCTGAAGGTCATCAAGCAATTAGCCGAAGAACATATGACAATGATTATTGTTACACACGAAATGGACTTTGCCAGAAAGGTATCCGACCGGGTACTCTTCATGGATAAAGGCTACGTCGTTGTGGAAGGAGCACCGGAGGACGTCTTCCATTCCGGAAACGAACGGATGCAGGAGTTCCTTGGAAAATTGAAGAATTCATAATCTCTTTAAAACCTGAAAGGGCTGTATCGTGAAATTACGACACAGCCCTTTTTATTCTGTTCTATAACTACAGGATTTCTTTTGCCCGCCCAATATCCGCCTGCATCTGTGTAACCAATGCATCCAGATTGTCGAACTTCTGCTCTGCCCGCAGGAAATGAAGCAGTTCTACCTCCAGATATTCTCCGTAAATATCCCTGTTAAAATCAAAAATATAAGTCTCCAGTCCTACCTCTGCCTTCTCACTGACAGTTGGCTTACAGCCCAGATTGGCAATTCCATAATATTCGTTCCGCTTCCAATGGATCCGGACCGCATAGACTCCGTATGGCGGTACAAGCTTATCCTCCGGCACCTTCTGATTCGCAGTCGGTATCCCGATCGTGCGTCCCAATGCCTGTCCATGCACTACCGGTCCGGATATGGTATATCCGTGTCCTAAGCATGCGGTTACCTGCTCCATATCACCGGACTCAATCGCTTCACGGATAACGGAAGAGCTGATGTCCCTCTTCTGCTCCTGCAGTTTATCAAACACTTTCACCTGGAACCCTTTCCTGTGTCCAAGCTGTTCTAACAGTGCCGCATCTCCGGCACGATTCCTGCCGAAATGGAAATCACTTCCCACCGCCACCGCTTTTACATCCAGCTGTCCGATCAATATCTGGTCTACGAACTCTTCCGGCTGCAATCTTGCAAACTCTTCTGAAAATGGATATTCCAATAGTACCTGTATCCCTGTATCGACAGATTTTCGAATCTTCTCAGCATGACTGTCAATATGCTTTCCGACACCGATCTGCCGTCCGGCCGGTGCAAATGTAAAAATCACTCCGGTCATTCCCTGATCCTGCCAGGTCTTTACCTGCTCAAGCAATAACTGATGGCCTCTGTGAAATCCATCAAATTTCCCCAAAGCAATCGCTGTATTCTGTAATTTTAAGTCCTTCACTTCTGTAATGTGCTGCATATCTAATCCTGCTTTTATCAAATCTCATTATAAAAACATCTTGTACGGGCGGAATTCTCCCGCTCCAAGATCATATTCATAGATTCCCGTAAATCTCTTTCCGGAATCATATACCAGATATCTGGCTGCCTCATCCATGTTGTCATCTTCACAGGTTTCCGTCTGTGTTCCTTCCGTCATAGAAGCAATGCACTCTTTGCGGAACTTATTTCCGTTATGGATCAGTCTGTCACCGGCCTCCGTTACCGTAAGCTTCGGCAGCTCTGCATACATTTCATCAATAGCCGTTATATAGCCGGCCAAAGTGCCATCCTTCTCATGTGCCTCGATCTCGTCCAGCCGCAGACTCTGCGCCGCATGAAACCCACAGGCTCGGGTACGGATCAGCTGTTCCATACATCCGCCACAGGAAAGACTCTCTCCAATATCCCGGCACAGGCTCCGGATATATGTTCCCCGGCTGCACCGGATCCGTAACCGGATTCTCGGCAGATCCATATCAAGGATCTCCAGCGTATAGATAGTCACAGGTCTCGGTTTCCGTTCGATCACCTGCCCCTGCCTTGCCAGGTCATATAGCTTCTGACCATTTACTTTAATTGCTGAATACATGGGCGGTACCTGTTCATACGTACCAACATAAGATGCAATCACCTGTCGCACCTGCTCTTCCGTTACATCAACCGGTTGTTCCGTCAATACCGTTCCGGTCATGTCCTCTGTATCTGTGGTCGTTCCAAGCAGCAGAACAGCCTCATACTCCTTATCATGATCCGGCAAAATATCACACAACTTAGTAGCCTTTCCAAGACAAACCACCAGAACGCCCTCCGCCTGCGGATCCAATGTTCCGGTATGTCCGATCTTCTTCTGATGAAGAATTCCCCGAAGCTTCGCTACCACATCAAAGGAAGTGTAGCCCGGCTCTTTATATACATTTATAATACCGTCATACATATTAAGCCTCTTTCAATGCCTGTGCGATCTGTGCAAGCACCTGTGCCTCTACCTCAGCCTGTTCTCCTGCCAATGAGAATCCGGCTGCCCGGATGTGTCCGCCGCCGTCATGTGTTAATGCGATCTTGCTGACATCTACCTTTACATTGGAACGCAGACTGAACTTATATACATTCGGCTCATACTCATAATAAAAGACTGCCACCTCAATGCCTCTGGTTACACGGATCTGATCTACCACGCCATCTACATCTACACTGCTTGCATGATAATGATCAAATACATCCTTTCTAAGGCAGGTTACAATACACTGTCCATCCAGTTCCATATGACTGTTTAACAATGCCTGTCCCAGAATCTGGTTCTGCATAAATGTCTTGCTATAGAAAGTATCATCAATCGTCTTCTGAGGATTGGCTCCCAATTCGATCAGATCACCCGCTACGCACATAGTTTCCTTCGTTGTATTGCTGTGCTTAAATACTCCGGTATCATGTACGATTCCCAGATATAACGACTCTGCACAATACCGGCTGATCTTATCCCGCTCCAGAATGCCATAAATCGCTTCACAGGCTGCAGATGCATCCGGCCGCACCAGACAGATATCGCCATATCCCGGATTACTTGCATGATGATCGATCGCTGCCTTTCGCTTTGCAGTCTCATAATAGACACCAAATTCACCAAACCGGTCGGTGCTGGCACAGTCGAGCGCCAGACAAAGATCATAGGTCTTTCTGGTATCTGCCGCATGGCTGATCTTATCTGCTCCCCGCAAAAACAGAAACTTATCATCGAAGTCTCCCAGATAAATATCCACCTGTTTTTCCGGATAATTATCCGTAATATAATTATACATTCCCGTACAGGAACCCACGCAATCTCCATCCGGACGGATATGTCCCAGAATCACAATCGTATGTGCTTCTGAAATAGCCTGTAAAAACTGATTCATTTCTTACCTCTCTTCTTCATCGATTTTCTATAATTCTTCATGTCCCTCTTCCGGTTCTCCGGAATCATATTCTTCCACATGTAAATCCGCAATCTTTTTGGACATTGCCGCACCATAAGCAATAGAATCATCCAGAATAAATGTAAGCTCCGGTGTATTCCGTAAATTCACCCGATGTGCAAGCTCCCGTCTTATATACCCTTCCGCACTCTTTAAGCCGGTCAAAGTATTCGACTGTTCTTCTTCATTTCCCATAACACTGATATATGCCTTACAGGTTTTTAAATCCGGTGCCACCTGTACATCTGTAACCGATGTCAGGAAATGGATTCTCGGATCCTTCACTTCCCGGATGATCATACTCAGTTCCTTCTGAACCTCACTATTGATTCTCGTGTTTTTCACACTATTTTTTCTCATTCTATCATCCTCTATTTTCTCCATCTGAAAACATCTGCATTTCTGCAGATGTCCCAGACAAATATTTCTACTAATGTCAATTATCTCGGAACCTCAACCATGATATAAGCTTCAATCTGGTCAAATTCCTTAATATCATTAAATCCTTCAAATACAAGACCGCATTCAAATCCGGTCTTAACCTCTTTTACATCATCCTTAAATCGCTTCAGAGATGCCAGCGGTCCCTCAAAGATCTGCTCGCCTTCACGGAAAATCCGGCAGGTTGCATTTCTCTGAATTACACCATCCAGTACATAAGAACCGGCAATGGTTCCAACGCCGGAAGCCTTGTAGGTCAGTCTTACCTCTGCATGACCGATCACCTTCTCCTCATAGATTGGATCCAGCATACCCTTCATAGCAGCTTCAATATCCTCGATTGCATCATAGATAACACGATACAGACGCATATCTACCTTTTCACGCTCGGCAGTTTCCTTTGCGGTTGCATCCGGACGGACATTAAATCCGATAATGATCGCATTAGATGCAGATGCCAGAATAACGTCTGACTCATTAATTGCACCAACACCGGCATGAATCACCTTGATAACAACCTCTTCATTGGAAAGCTTTAAGAGACTCTGTTTAACCGCTTCTACAGAACCCTGCACATCTGCCTTTACAACCAGGTTCAGTTCCTTGACATTACCTGCCTGAATCTGCGAGAACAGATCATCCAGGGACATCTTGGACTTGGTCTCTGCAATCAGTTTCTCCTTCTCATATGCAATGAATGCCTCTGCCATTGCTCTGGCTTCCTTTTCGTTCTCAGTAGCCACGAAAATCTCACCTGCATTCGGCACACCATTTAATCCAAGGATCTCAACAGGAGTAGAAGGTGTTGCTTCCTTCACTCTGCGATGCTTATCATCTACCATGGCACGAACCTTACCATGTACATTGCCGACAGCAATCGTATCACCGATTCTTAAAGTACCCTTCTGTACCAGGACAGTTGCAACCGGACCACGTCCTTTATCCAGCTCTGCCTCAATGACAATACCTCTTGCTTTCCGGTTCTTGTTCGCCTTCAGCTCCATAACCTCTGCCGTTAACAGGATCATTTCAAGCAGGTTATCAAGACCTTCCTTGGTATGTGCAGATACCGGACAGAAAATGGTAGATCCGCCCCATTCTTCTGCAACCAGATCATATTCCATTAATTCCTGCTTTACACGCTCTACATTCGCGCTTTCTTTATCGATCTTATTAACTGCTACAATAATCTCAACACCGGCAGCCTTTGCATGGTTAATCGCCTCTACTGTCTGCGGCATAACACCATCATCCGCTGCAACTACCAGAATTGCAATATCCGTAGACTGTGCACCACGCATACGCATGGCAGTAAATGCTTCATGTCCCGGAGTATCCAGAAATGTAATAGTCTGACCGTTGACTTCAACCACAGATGCACCGATATGCTGTGTAATGCCACCGGCCTCATCACTGGTTACACTGGTCGTACGAATGGCATCCAGAAGGGAGGTCTTACCATGGTCTACGTGTCCCATAACACAGACAACCGGTGGTCTAGGTGTCATTAAGGATTCATCCTCTTCTTCCTCTTTCAGCATCTCTTCAATTAAATCTACCTGTTCCTCTTCCTCTGCAATAATATTATATTCCAGTGCAATTTCAGCAGCTGTCTCATATTCAACATCTGAATTTACAGTTACCATATTACCTGCCAGGAACATCTTCTTGATCAGCTGGTTTACAGGAATACCGATCTTATCTGCCAGCTCCTTCACTGTCATTACAGGAGGAAAAGCAATGGTACGGATTGTATCCTTATCTTCCTTCGGTTCCGGCTTTGGCTCCGGTTTAATGAACTGGCCGCTTCTCTTCTCCGGCTTTGCCTGCTTTGCGGAATTATTGGCATTGTTATTATTGCCATTTCCATTGTTTCTATTATTATTGTTATTGTTGTTACCGTTATTATTCTTATTATTCTTATTATTCTTTTTATTTTTCTTATTGTTGTTCTCAGCCTGGAATGTCACAATGGTATGCTCCCGTTTACCATTGTTGTTCTGCTGATTCTTATTGCCGCCCTGTTTATCGTTCTTTCTCTGTTCCGGCTTCTTCTCTGCCTTTTCCGGTTGTTTCTTTTCTGACGGTCTTTCCTCCGGTTTCTTGTTCTCAGGCTTTTTATTCTCCGGCTTTCTGATCTCTTTCTTCTCCGGTTTTACTTCCGCCTTCTCCGGCTGTTTTTTCTCTGCCGGTTTTGCCTCCGGTTTCTGCTCAGCTGTCTTCTGTGCAAATGCCTTTCTGACAATTGCTTCTTCCTGTTCATCCAACGCAGACTGCGGCTTTTTGCCGGTCACACCGTTTGCTTCCAGAACTGCAATAATATCTTTACTTTCGATTCCTAACTCTGTTTTTAATTGATGTATTTTAATTTTTGCCATCCGTTACACCTCCAAATTTTTCTGCATATCGATCTTTTTTACAATCTCCTTACCAAGTCCCTCGTCCAGAACTGCCAACGATGCTCGCATCTGCTTTCCGATACAATGTCCCAGAGCTTCCTTGGTAGCATAGATTGCAAACGGTATCCGGTAGTAATCACATGAATCTCTGAATGCCTTTTTGGTATTGTCTGAAGCATCTTCTGCCACCATTACAATATAGGCTTTCCGTGCTTTTATTGCTTTCTCTGTTGAAAACTCTCCACTGACAACTTTTCCTGCTTTCGCAGCAAGCCCAAGCATAGATAATACCTTATCTGGTTTCAAGTGCCTTCAACTCCTTACCTAATTCTTCATATACATCAGCCGGTATCGGCATTTTGAATGACCGTTCCAGTCCCTTAGACTTCTTTGCCTTTTCCAGGCACTCTCCGGACATACACAGATATGCGCCCCTGCCGTTTTTCTTACCTGTCGCATCCAGTTCAATCTGACCCTCTGTTGTCCGAATGATGCGAATCAATGATTTCTTATCTCTCGGCTGTCCACATCCGATACACTGTCTCATTACTGCTTTCTTAGCCACGTAATCACTTCCTTACTCGCTCTCACTTATTATGAAAGAGTCTCTGCTTCTGTAGGTTCCTCTTCCGGCTCAACCTGTGATTCACTCTTAATATCTATCTTATATCCTGTCAGACGTGCTGCAAGTCTTGCATTCTGACCCTCTTTTCCGATTGCCAGAGACAACTGATTATCCGGTACAATTACCTTGGCGCTCTTCTCATCAACATCTACTGTCACAGATACAACACTGGATGGACTCAACGCATTTTTAATAAAAATGGCAGGATTAGAGTCCCATGTGATGATATCTATCTTTTCTCCACGCAGGTCACTGACAATTGCATTGACACGGGCACCGTTTAATCCTACACAGGCACCTACCGGGTCTACGTTCTCATCATTCGACCATACTGCAATCTTGGAACGGGAACCGGCTTCTCTGGAAATCGCTTTGATTTCTACTGTACCGTCCGCTACTTCTGTTACTTCCTTTTCAAACAGACGCTTTACCAGCTCCGGATGTGTACGAGAAACCAGAATCTTAGGTCCCTTGTTACTTTCCTTTACTTCAATGATATATAACTTTACACGATCTGTCGGACGGAAAGTTTCGCCCGGAATCTGTTCGTTCTCTGTCAGGATGGCATCGGTCTTGTCATCTAAGCTGATGCATACATTTCTTCCTACATAACGCTGAACCACACCGGTCACAACATCCTTTTCCTTACACTGGAAATGATTGAAAATAGATTTTCTCTCTTCTTCCTTAATCTTCTGCACAATTACATTTCTTGCATTCTGTGCCGAAATTCTTCCGAAGTTCTTCGGCTGTACTTCAACTCTGACCACATCACCGACCTCATATCGCGGATCATGCATTTTAGCTTCTTCCAGACTGATCTCTGTTGCCGGATTGATAACATCCTCTACCACCTCACGCTCAATAAATGCACTGAACTCGCCGGTCTTGCGATCCATCTGTACCTGCATATTAACGTCGCTGTCTTTATCCTTCTTATAAGCATCAACGATTGCTTTTTCAATCGTCTCCATTAATACTTCCTGGTCTATTCCTTTCTCTTTCTCAATCTGAGCAAGTGCATCCATAATTTCTGACATCTTTTTTTCCTCCTTAATCATTAAAAGTCAAATGCTAATCTTATCAGTGCAATATCTTTTCTGGCAATCACTGCCTCATTTTCTTCCAATTCTATTGTTACCGTATCCTCATCATAAACTTTCAGAATCCCGGTAAACTCCTTCCCGTATTCTCCGGCCTTATAAAGCTTCACCTCTACCTCTGTTCCGAGGCTCTTTTCAAAATCCCGTTCCCGCTTTAACGGTCTTCCGAGTCCCGGAGAACTCACCTCCAGGATATAAGCCTGCCCGATAAAATCATCTTCGTCAAGCTTTGCTTCTAATTCATGACTGATCATTACACAATCATCAATTGTAATGCCGCCCTCCTTGTCCGCATACACTCGCAAATAATAATTTGCGCCTTCTTTTACGTACTCTACATCCCACAGTTCAAATCCATGTTCGTCCAGAATTGGCTGTACCAATGCTTCGCATCGCTGTTCAATTTCTGCCCGTTTCATACTCTGATCATCAGCCTCCATCCTTTATAAAAAGCTTTGCAACCAGACCGTGACCATGATTTTCCGTTAAAGAAACAGCCAAAACATAAGATAAGAGTGGACTTTCGTCCACTCTTACTGTCACACTGGTATCACAACTATTGTTAATATAACACAGTATTTCCAAATATGCAAGTTTTTAATCTTCATAAACTGTAATTTCAATACACTGGACCTTATCATCACCATCATATTCCAGATAAAGTTCTGTCTTGCCATCTGCAGAATCATAATATACACCATCATCTGTTGTACTGTCCGGGTCGCCAAGCAAGCTGACAACCTCTGACTTACTGGTTCCGAAAGTAACTCCGTTAGCTATTTTTACACTCGTTGCTGTACAGGCTGAAGAATAATTATCAACATTAAGCCCCGTCAGCTTCAGATCCGATTCAGAGTAAACCGTGCTATCTGATGTATTTTCTATAAAGCCCCATACAGAATATCCATCTGCAGAATCCAGTAGTACAAAGTGGTATTCCCCGGAGTCCCAGCCATCTGTAGCCAGAGAATCCATGTCATCTTTCGATTTTTCATTAACGGAAAAACCGGTACTTTCAAATGAAACCGGCAAAGTATAAACTGTTCCGTTAATCATGATCTGATTTACATCTGTCAGATTTGCATTGGAAGAAGGTAATACTTCCTCTGAGGCTCCGAAACCATCCTCTGTATAAACCGGATCATAATCTCCGGGTACATAATCAAAATCATCATCAATACTGTTATCCTCAAGTGTATTTATAATTTCTTCCCAGTCCATTTCACCAAATGATTTACCGGCTGAAGATAATATACCCACCATCAGGAACATAAAGATCAGACCACTGATCAGACCCAGAGCACTTACGATCAGACCTGAGATTCCAAGTCCCTTGCTTGAGTTCTTCGTCAGACAAACAATTGCCAGAATAATACCTACCAAGCAGAAAATAAGCGGAACAACCATAATTCCACAGGCAGAGGTTAAAAGACCCAGAATACCGAAAATCAGACCAACGATTCCGGCTGCTTTGCCCGGTTTCTTCTGCTTCTGTGGCGGCTGAACCCCCATCTGTGCCTGCTGACCGTAATATGGTTCCTGATATGTACCAGCCTGCTGATATGGTGCCTGTTGTGGCTGCGGTACACCCTGCTGATATGGTGCCTGCTGTGGCTGCGGTGCACCCTGCTGATAGGTTCCGGTCTGTGGCTGCGGTGCGCCCTGCTGATAGGTTCCGGTCTGTGGCTGCGGTGCGCCCTGCTGATAGGTTCCGGTCTGTGCTGTTGCTGTATCTTTTTCTGTTACGGTGAATGGATTTGCTGCCGGTTTTTCCTCCGGTTGTGCGGATACTGCTTCATATGTCGGCTGTACTGCTTCTATTGTCTCCGTAGTCTCTACTACAGGTGTCGGCTCTGTTATCTCCGGTGTGACTGCAACTGTCGGCTCTGTTACCTCCGGCATAACTACGGATGTCGGTTCTGTTACTCCCGAAACCGGTTGTGATGGTTCCGGTATAACCGTCTCTTCCTGCTTCTGTGGCTGAATTGGATTTCCGCAATTCTGACAGAATGAATCTCCCGCATTCACCGTAGATCCACATACACTGCATTTTAATTCTTCCATATAATCCCTCCAATTTATCTCCTATTATTTATCAAGCTTCTATACAAGAATTGTATCATAGCTTTCCTGTTTTAGCAATGAGTGAAACATTTTCTTAAGAGCTCTGTAAATCTTTGCTAAGGAAATATTGATATAACAGTTCTTTAAACACATACGAATAGGTAAGCCTCCGGACATCACTTCCCGCATATACCGGCAGGCTCTGAAAGCATGCCCCGTTTATATAAATATCCAGAGTTCCTACCACAGTATCTTCTGTGATCGGTGCCTCCGGATCCGTAATCAGATTTTCCTTTATTTGTATATCTTCTCCTGCACGCACCAGCAGCCGAACGGTCTCTCTGATTTCCGGTTCTATCACTGAGATTCCCTGCCCATGAAGTATTGTGAGACTGCTGATCGTCTGTTCCGGCGTTACGATCGTCTGCTTTTCATACTCTGTCATGCCATAATCCATAAGGCCTCTCGTGTCCTCCCATTTATAGGTCTTATGTGGTGGCCAGCCGGATGCGAGAACTACCGTGATCAGAGTTTTCTCTCCCCGTCTGGCAGCTCCGGCAAAGCAATATCCAGCCTCTCCGGTAAAACCGGTCTTGATTCCCAGTGCTCCGTCATAAGAGGTCAGAAATGCATCCTTATTCACAACAGAAACCGTACGTTCTCCCTGAAGCTCCTGAAACGTATGTGCCGGTGTCCGGATAATTTCCAGAAACTCCGGATTCTGAATCGCATAGCCGGCAATCCTGGCCAGGTCACAGGCGGTTGTCTGATGTCCCGGAGCATCCAGACCGTTCGGTGTTATAAAGTTGGTGTCAAATGCACCTATCTCCTGCGCTTTCTCATTCATCAGCTCTGCAAAAGCTTCTACCGAACCACCGATATGCTCTGCAATTGCGACTGCCGTATCATTGTGCGATTCCAGCATCAGCGAATAAAGCAGATCCTTCAGATAATATTGTTCTCCTTCTGCACCGTTCATCTGAACATCCGGCTGTGCCGCCGCATTTTTCGAGAATGTGACCACATCCTCCGGGTTACCGATCTCTAATGCCAGAATACAGGTCATGATTTTGGTTGTGCTCGCCATTGCCTTTTTCTCATATCCGTTCTTTTCATACAGGATTCTTCCGCTGTCCGCATCCATCAGGGCTGCTGCCCCGGCATGCAGCTCCGGAATTTCCGCGCTTTCCACTTCTGTGGCCTGTGTTTCGGAATCCTGTGCCTCACCGCTCTGCAACTCTCCGGTTTCTGTAGTGTACTCTTCCGTAACAGCCTCTGTTTCCACTTCCGCTACGGTATGCTTTGACAGCTGTCCAAGTTCTATCAGTCCGGTCCCAAACAGGATCAACGTAACTGCCAGAATCCCCGCAATTTTCCAGATATCCTCAATCTGTCTGAGGTTTTCTATCTTTTCCTTTAATTGGCTCCAATCTTTTTTCATAAAAAAATACCTGCCGGTCTGCTTATGATATTGTATCGCAGACGGCAGGAAAATATGACCGTTTTCGCACATTATGTATTTAACGTAATATTAGCCTCTTCAATGGCCTGCTGTTCAAAATCCGCAATCTTATCCGGTGTGATCAGTGGCAGATCATCCGTTGACTTCACACCAAAGCCCCGAAGAAAGTCCTCAGTCGTACCGAACAGGATCGGTCGTCCCAGTGCATCCAGACGTCCGACCTCCTCGATCAGATTATACTCTACCAGTTTATTGATGGCATGCACACAGGATACCCCGCGGATTGCCTCGATCTCTGCACGCGTAATCGGCTGCTTATAGGCAATGATCGATAATGTCTCCAGCTGTACATCTGTCAATGCATGTTTCTGGGGCAGATTCACAATCTTGGACAGAACCTCATAATACTCATTTCTGGTACACATCTGAAACGAATCATCCAGCTCTATGATCCGGATTCCCCGCTCCTCCTGATCATATTCATCCATCAGATGATGAAGCAGCTTTCTGGTCGTATCCGTATCATGTTCGATTGCTGCCGCAATCTGGCTGACTGTAACCGCTTTTCCCATAGCAAACAGTATCGCTTCGATCGCCGATTCTAACTTCTTTATCTCCTGTTCCATATTCTATCTCCTATTCCAGTGAATCTATCATAATATCATCAAATAATCCGTCCTGCCGCACCGTGATCGCACCGACCTTCATCAGTTCAAGAATAGCCATAAAGGTTACGATTACATTGATCTTTGACGCCTGTATTTCAAGCAAAGTGCGGAAACTGATACCTTTTAATCCCTTCACCTGATCCCGGATCGTATCCATCCGTTCTTCAATACTGATCTCTTCCCGTTCAATCGTACCGAACTTACTTCGGATTGGGTCAATCTTTTCCACCTGCTTTTTCATGACCATCTGAAAAATCTCATTCAGGCGATTTAAGGTCAGTCCATCACATAGTTCTACCGGATCAATCTCTTCCCGGTATTCAGCTACCTCCTTTGGAATTGCTGGAGATCTATAGATACTGCCTGCGGCATCCAGCTCCATATCCTTAAGCTCTGTTGCAGCATACTTGTACATCTTATACTCCAGTAACCGCCGTACCAGCTCTGCCCGTGGATCCTCTTCCTCTTCTTCTTCCTCTTCCTCCTTTGGCAGCAGCATCTTCGCCTTAATATTGATCAGTGTAGCCGCCATGACCAGAAATTCACTCATCACATCCAGGTCCTGTCGCTGCATCTCACCCAGATACTCCAGATACTGCTCTGTGATCGTAACGATCGGAATATCATATATATTTACCTGATTCTTTTCGATCAGGTGTAAAAGCAGATCTAACGGTCCCTCAAACACCTGAAGCTTTACATCTATCGACATGATTTCTCCTCAGCTTTCAATACGATTTATTATAAAGAAAAGCGGAGCAAATGACAACTGCTTCTTCAGCCTTTTCTCTTCAGCTCCACAACCATGATTTCCGGAATATTATTGACGCGGATTTTCAACGTATGATTTCCAAGGCCGCCGCTCAGAAGCATGGTACTGTTCCCCTCTTCGTAACAGCCTCTGTCATATTTCGGAAAAATCCGGACTCTTGGCGAGATTGCGCCTCCCAGTCCCGGAAACCGCACCATTCCCCCATGCAAATGACCGGATACGATCAGATCTGCTCCCCATGCTGCATATTCTTTGAAATATTCCGGTGTATGTGCGATCATGATATTAAACTGCCTTTTATCCGGTTCACCAATCATCTGATCCATGATTTCCGTTGAAAGTGGTTTTCTGTGAAACCTCTGATAATAATCCAGACCAAGCTCCAGCCCGTATACCGGAATTACAGCCTGTCCCTTCCGGAGTTCTGTCCTCGCATTTTCTAACAGAACTATTGTACCTTTTAGCTTGTGCAGATAGTCTTCCCACATACTACCGTACTGCTCCGTATCCTGCTTCACCCGCTCTTCATGATTGCCCAATCCATAATATACCGGATATCTCTCTGCAAGCGAGCAGATCAGGGCAGCGGCGATCTCTGTCGGCTGCCCCGGATGCCCGACCAGCATATCTCCGGCAAGGAGAATATAATCCGGCTTTTCCTCATTGATCTTTGCGATTAACCGCTCATTATTTTCTCCAAACTCTGCATTATGAAGGTCCGCCAGAATCAGGATCCGGCTGCCGTCAAATTCTTCCGGAAGCTTCTCTGAGCTTATGCAATAATGACTCACAGATAATTTTCGATTCTCGATCGTACTGACAACCGCTATGCTCAGAAGCATACCTGCCAGTATAATTCCAATTATTATTAAAATCTGCATGGGTTTCCTTTCGTATTCCGCTATCAGCCTGCCTCCTTCAGAAAAAACAGACGATAAACTGCCTGCTGAAAACAAAATCCATAGGTTTGTTTTTCAACCGTTTCTGCTGCCCGGATCGGAATTGCGCCAATCCGTTCTCCATCATAATAATAGACTGCTTCTCCGATCACACTGTCCTTTTCAACCGGAGCCGTCAGCTCTGAGTAATTCATTTCCTTCTGTATATCCTCCGGATGCATATCTCCGGTCAGGACACAGCTGAACATTTCCTGTTCCGGATAACAAGACACCATTTCTTTTTTCCCCTGTTTTACGGGAATCTGACTACCGGAGGTCAATACCATATCATCCTGATACAATCTGCAATTTGCAAATCCGTAATCAAACAGCGTACATACTTCGTTGTTTCGTATTTCCTTGGTTGCTGCTCCCATAACTACTGCAATCAGGTGTACATCCTCCTTGGATGCTGTTGCCGAGATGGAAAATCCGGCTTCACTGGTATATCCTGTTTTCAATCCATTACAATATGGATAGAACTTTAGTAATTTATTTGTATTTGCCAGTCCGAACTCGGAGGAACCTCTGGCTGTCACATGTGTGATCCGGTCCATCCATATGGTCGAGTAGTTAAATACCTCCGGATGCTTCACTGTCAGTTCACGGCTCATGATCGCTATATCTCTGGCTGTGGTTAAATGTCCGTCCGCATCCAGCCCACAGGCATTTTCAAAATGGGTATTCACCATTCCCAGCTCTGCCGCCTTCTCATTCATCATCGTCACAAATGCCGTTTCACTGCCGGCAATGTGCTCACCCATTGCCACAGCCGCATCATTTCCGCTGGCTATGATAATACATTTGATCATGTCTTCGACCGTCTGTGTCTCTCCGGCCTCAAAAAAGCACTGGGAGCCACCCATGGATGCCGCATGTTCGCTGATCGTTACCGTATCCGTCAGATTCATTTTTCCTGTATCCAGCCGGTCAAATATTAACAACAGTGTCATCACCTTTGTTACGCTGGCCGGATGCCTCTGCTCATCGGCATTCTTCTCATATAAAATCTGTCCGGTCACCGGTTCCATCAGAATGACAGAGGGAGATTCCAACTGCAGAACATCTCCGGTTTCCACGACTGTTTCCGTGACTGCCTCCGGTCCTCCCGGATCTGCTGTGCCATCCGATTCCGTTGATTCACCGGCCTCTGTCGTTCCGTCTGTCTCTGTTTCCGGTACCTGAGCAACGGTATTTCCTGTTGTTACATTCAGCGTTATATAAGCTCCCAAGGTCAGTAAAAGTCCGAACACTACGATTCCTGAAATACTTCTTTTCCTGTTCCGGTTCATACTGTACTCCGATTACTTCTTATTGTCACTATATTCCGCCGTCCGGGAAAACAGAACCTTTTATTTCAGGATAATCCCTTTTACGATCGGTTCCGGCTGCATCCGCACGGATGATATCTCGTATGCATTAATCAGACGATTTTTCGCCTCTTCTACCTGATCCTCCTGATTGCCGTAAATATATGCAAACGGCTCTTTCGTAGTTACCGCATCTCCCAGATGTCTTATCAGTCTTATACCAACGGTCGGATCGATCACACTGTCCTTGGTGGTACGACCGCCTCCCAGGATCAGGGATGCCATTCCGACCTCACTGGTCCTACATGCAGTCAGATATCCATCCTGCGCCGGATATACCGGCAGTTCAATCGACGCCTTCGGAAAATGTGTCTCCGGCTCATATATCCAGGATGCATTGCCCCCCTGTGCTTCCACAAACTCGGCAAACTTTCGAAGTGCCGCTCCGCTGCGAATTGTTTCCTGTAACATCTCTGTGGCCTGTTCCACCGATTCTGCCTTACCTGCTCCCAGTACCATATAGGAAGCCAGCGTCATCGTAACCTCTGTCAGCCTCTTTTCACCATCTCCGCACAATACCTGAATAGCCTCCTGCACCTCCAGTGCATTTCCGACCATTTCTCCCAATGGTTCATTCATATCCGTAAGCACTGCATAGGTCTTCTTTCCTGCCATATGCCCGATAGATACCATCGTTTCTGCCAGTTTTCTCGCATCCTCCGTGGTCTGCATAAATGCACCTGACCCGGTCTTAACATCCAATACGATCACATCCGCACCGGATGCCAACTTCTTACTCATAATACTGGATGCGATCAGAGACAGATTGTCAACTGTAGCTGTCACATCCCGCAGGGCATAAATCTTTTTATCCGCCGGTGCCAGATTTGCAGTCTGACCCGCAATCGCCAGCTTCAGACGATTGACATTCCCAATAAACTCCTCTCTGGTCAGACCTGTCCGAAATCCTTCAATGCTTTCCAGCTTATCAATCGTTCCACCGGTATGTCCAAGTCCTCTGCCACTCATTTTTGCTACCGGTATGCCAAGACTCGCTAACATTGGTCCCAGAATCAGAGAGGTCTTATCACCTACTCCTCCGGTACTGTGCTTATCTACCTTGATTCCCTGTATTTCCGACAGATCCAGCTTCTCTCCGCTGTCTGCCATTGCCATTGTCAGATTTACGGTTTCCTCCGGATCCATTCCTCTGAAATATACCGCCATCAGAAAGGCAGACATCTGGTAATCCGGAATCTTTCCCTCCGTATATCCCATAACGATCTCATAGATCTCGTCCTTTGACAGGGTACCGCCATTTCGCTTCTTTAATATCAGATCATACATGTTAAATGGATGGTTCATGAAACAGTTCCTCCTTTCTGCCTGTGCCAATCTTCAGTGTCTGCAGTCCAAAAATCTCACAAAGTGTCTGTCCTATATCTGCAAAGGTATCTCCTGTATGAAGATTCTTTCCGTGTGCGAATGCCACATCCTTACTGTACCAGAGCACCGGTACATACTCTCTGGTATGATCGGTTCCTTTATACGTCGGATCACAGCCATGATCTGCAGTGATCACCAGCAGATCCGTTTCCTGCATGGCATCCAGAACCTCTTTCAGTCTCAGATCAAAGGCCTCCAGTCCGGCTCCATAGCCTGCTGCATCTCTCCGATGTCCCCATTTGGAATCAAATTCTACCAGATTGGTAAATATTAATCCCCTGCTTACTGTTTTCATATAGACAAGTGTCTGATCCATTCCATCCATATTATCTTTCGTATGAATGGCTTCTGTAATCCCTACGCCGTCAAATATATCCTCAATCTTACCAACCGCTGCTACTGTCAGACCTGCCGTCTTCATATAGGAAAGCAGATTCTTCTCATCCGGTTTTCTGGAGAAATCCCGTCGGTTGGCAGTTCTTACAAAGCCACTGCCTTCCCGCACGAACGGTCTTGCAATAACTCTGGCTACATTATGCTCTCCGGTCAGAATCTTCCGGGCGATCCGGCAGATCTCATATAAACGCTCCGGCGATATCACTGCCTCGCAGGCTGCAATCTGAAACACGCTGTCCGCGGATGTATAAATGATCGGATAACCGGTCCGGATATGTTCTTCTCCCAGCTCCTTGATAATCTCTGTTCCGGATGCCACACAGTTTCCCAGATACCCTTTGCAGCCCGTTTGTTTCAGAAACTCATCCATAATCTCCTTCGGAAAGCCTTCCGGATAGGTAGGAAACGGAGTCGGTGTATAGATGCCGATCATTTCCCAGTGTCCGATTGTCGTATCCTTCCCCTGTGAACGTTCCTGCAATCTTCCATACGCACCGATTGGATGCTCTGTCGGTGGAATTTCCACCATACCGTCAATGTTTCCATACCCCAGACTTCTGAGATTCGGCAGCTGTAACCCTCCACATGCCTCTGCCGTATGTGCAATGGTATTGGCTCCTACATCTCCGAATGCCGCCGCATCCGGTGCCTCTCCCATTCCAACACTATCTAACACAATCCATACTACCCTTTGAACCATAAGCATGCCCTCCTTATATTCTATCCGGCTATATATCCCAGATACCGCATCAGGAATATCCAGAATGTTAATGTAACGCTTGATAATAATGTTGTCAGTACAATAATACTGGAAGACAGCACCTCATCTCCATCCATATTCTTTGCCATGATATACGCTGTCGGTGTTGTCGGTGACCCCAGCATAATGATCAATGCCAGAAGCTTTTGATCGCGGAATCCAAACCAGATAGCTAACGGTAAAAAAATAGCGGAAAGTCCGACCAGCTTGATCAAGGTTGAAACAATGGTCGGTTTAATTCTCGCCAGTGCCTGCTTTCCTTCAAATCCGGCTCCGATAGCGATCAGTGCTAACGGTGATGCCATGCTTCCCAGATTACTGATACTCTTTTCTACCATATGTGGCAGTTTTAACTGAATCAATGATGCTATCATTCCCAGCGCAATTCCGATGATGATCGGGTTTTTCGCAATATTGATCAGGGTTGTCTTGATCCGCCCTTTCTGGGAACGCACCTCCTCATTATTGCTCTCCAGCGTTAATATCGTTACCGCAAATATATTATATAACGGCACGGCACCAATGATCATAAGCGGTCCCATACCGGAATCTCCATATATATTCTGGATAAATGCAATTCCAAGAATTGCGGCACTGCTCCGGTATGAGCACTGTACAAAGGCTCCGACCTGTGATTTATCCTTTAAGAACAGCTTCGCCAGAATCCAGATTCCCAGAATACTGATCAACGTAATAACTGCACAGAAGCCTATGTACTCTCCGTCAAAGCTATGCCGGATATCTGTCGCCCATAAGTCCAGAAATAACATACACGGCAGACATACCTTAAATACAAACTTATTGGCGACTGCCACAAAGCCTTCGGTCAGCATTCCGATCCGTCTTAAAAAATAGCCCACCAGCATAACTGCAAACACCGGTACGGTTGCATTTAAACTATATATAAAACTATCCATTGTAATACCACGTTCCTTTTGGGTGTTTTCTTAAAAAACCATTGTTCCCCGGCATTTTCGCTGGGAAACAATGGTTTTATCTTTCCGTTTTCCTGATTACAGTAAATCGGCAACTTCCAGGATCAATTCCTTTGAAAGATCCCAGCCAAGACACGGATCCGTAATGGATTTACCATAACATCCGCCATCCACCGGCTGATTTCCGTTCTCGATATAGCTTTCTACCATGACACCCTTTACCAGCTTTTTAATATCTGCAGAGTGACGCATGCTATGAAGAACCTCTTTTACGATTCTAGGCTGTTCTGCCCACTTCTTACCGGAATTATTGTGGTTAGCATCTACGATGCAAGCCGGATTCTTCAGGTTAAACTTCTCATATAACTCTACCAGAAGCATCAGATCCTCATAGTGGTAGTTGGAAATAGACTGTCCGTGCTTGTTTACCGCACCACGCAGAATACAATGAACCAGATCGTTTCCGTCTGTCTTGGTCTCCCAGCCTGTATAAAGGAATGTATGCTTCATCTGACCTGCCATGCAGGAATTCATCATAACCGTTAAATCTCCACTGGTTGGATTCTTCATTCCTACCGGAATATCCATACCGGAAGTTACGATCCGGTGCTGCTGATCTTCTACGCTTCTTGCACCAATGGCCACATAGGACAAGATATCCTCCAGATACTGCCAGTTTTCAGAATATAACATCTCATCTGCAGCTGTCATTCCGGTTGCCGCAATTGCATCAATATGCATCTTACGAATGGCCTTTACACCTTCAAACAAATCCGGTGCCTTCTCAGGATCCGGCTGATGCAGCATACCCTTATAACCGGCTCCGGTTGTTCTGGGTTTGTTTGTATAGATTCGCGGAATGATCAGGATCTTATCTTTGACCTCTTCCTGAACCTTCGCCAGTCTGGTTACATAATCCAACACTGCAGTCTCATTATCTGCAGAACAAGGACCGATGATCATAATAAACTTATCTGATTCACCGGTAAATACCTTACGGATCTGTTCATCCCGATTTTTCTTGATTGCTTTTAATTCCGGTGTCATAGGAATCAGTTCCTGTAATTCCTGAACTGTCGGGACCTCTTTAATGAAATGTAAACTCATCCTTCTATCTCCTTCTACTTTTTATCTTTTGATGGATTCATAAATTTGCTTTTATTAATCTCATAATAAACAATTCCAACGCAGAGCATTCCGCCTACAATGTTTCCGAGTGTTACCGGAATCAGATTAGACAGATATCCGGATGCACTTAATGCAGAATGGATCTGATCTGCTGTCATGCCATAGGCTTCCTCCGCAACCTGTACATAGTTTGGATTAGTAGCTGCGAACATACCTGCCGGAATATAAAACATATTCGCTACACAGTGTTCAAAGCCGGAGGTGACGAATGCCATGATTGGGAAAAAGATAGCAAACAATTTTCCGATAATGTCTTTCGCTGTACCTGCCATCAGAATTGCCATACAGACTAAAATATTACATAAAATACCGGAACAAAATGCCGGGAAGAAATCCAGGCTGCATTTCCCGACTGCCACCTTAATCGTATAAGCGCCAAGCAATCCGGATGAATAATCAAACTGGTTCGAATAAAAGGTAAGTGCAGTGGCGATCAATGCCCCTGCCATATTACTGAAATACACAACTACCAGATTCCTAAGCATCTGAAGCACCGTTACCTTCTTGTCCATGATATCCATGATCAGAAGACAATTACCGGTAAACAACTCACCACCTACCAACACGATCATCATCAGACCAACCGGGAATACGGTACCTGCAAGCAGTCTCGCCAGACCGACATTCTGAATATTGTGAACAGCCACATTCGATGCCTGTCCGCCGATAGCAATGAATGCACCGGCCATTAATCCCATGATGATCATCTTCCATATGTTCAGATTTGCTTTTGTAACACCTGCTTTGATATTTCCATCAATCGTCTCCGCCGGTGTATTATAAATATTTTCCATGATCCTTTTCCTCTTCTTATGGTATTTTATTTATATCCCTATCGTTCTTACTTCTGGTTCTTCTCTGCCAGCACGGAACGATTCTTGATCAGATAATCAAGCAATGACACTACAGTTAAGATCAATGCTGCATAGATCAGAATCTGCTCTGCAACATGAAATCCAATTGCTGCTGAAGGTATTGTTTCACCCAGATTCAGAATCAGAAGAATTACCATCAGCATCTGAACCGTTGTCTTAATCTTTCCCCAATAGCTGGCTGCGATCACGATTCCGTTGTCGGATGCGACCAGCCGAAAGCCGCTGATGATAAACTCTCTTGCAATAATCACAATAACAACCCATGCCGGAATCCGGTCCAGAGAAATCAGTGCGATCATCGCTGAACAGACTAACAGCTTATCGGCAAGCGGATCCATGAACTTTCCGAAATCCGTAACCAGATTATATTTCCGAGCAATTTTTCCATCCAAAAAGTCTGTCAGACTCGCTACGATAAAGATTCCGACTGCAATCCATTTTCCTCCCGGAATCTCCTGGACCATCAGTGCTACAAGAAAAAAAGGAATCAGTATTGTTCTGAAAATTGTCAGTTTATTCGGTATATTCATATACGACCTCTCCAATCAAATCATACTCATTCGCATCTGTAATACGAACTGTTACCATTTCTCCGGATACAATTTCTTCCTCTGCCGATACAAAAATATATCCATCTACATTCGGGGCTTCCCGGTAAGATCTGCCCATATATACATCATCCTGATAAAGATATCCCTCAATCAGAACCTGCATGACTTTTCCTATCATTTTCTGATTATTATCATAAGATACTTCCTGTTGCAATGCCATGATTTCTTCCTGCCACTGCTTCTTCACATCCTCATCAATCTGATCCGGCATATCCGCGGCTCTGGTGCCTTCTTCCGGTGAATATGTGAATACTCCCAGACGTTCAAACTCCATTTCATCTACAAACTGCATCAATGCATCATGCTGTTCTTTTGTTTCACCCGGAAAGCCCGTGATCAATGTCGTCCGGATCGTAATATCCGGCATCGCCTTCCGCAATCTGGAAACCACATCCCGAATCTGTGCCTGATTCGTTCGGCGTCCCATCGCTCTTAAGATAGCATCCTCCGAATGCTGGATCGGCATATCGATATAATGACATACCTTCGGATTCTCCGCCATGGTCCGGATCAGCTCGTCTGTAATCTCTTCCGGATAGCAATATAATAAACGGATCCACTGAATGCCTTCCAGCTCACTTAACCGGTTCAACAGCTCCGGCAGCTTCTTGCCGCCATATAAGTCCTGTCCGTAGACCGTTGTCTCCTGTGCTACCAAAACCAGCTCCTTATACCCGGCATCTGCCAGCTTTTTCGCCGTCATCAGTACCTCATCCATCGGAATACTTCTGTAATTACCACGCAGATATGGAATAATACAATACGTGCAACGTTTATTGCAGCCCTCCGCAATCTTTAAATATGCCATTGCATTACCGGTCGTTACAACACGGTCTGTCAGATTAGTCGGCAGATACTCCACATCCTTACAGCATATCAGATGCTTTCCAGCGGTTGCCTGCTGTACCACCGTAACAATGTCATCAATATTGGTCGATCCCATGATTGCATCGACTTCCGGAATCTCCGCCTGAATCTCTGCCTGATATCGCTGTGCCAGACAGCCTGTTACGATCAATGCCTTTAACCGGGCTGTCTTCTTTAGCTCTGCCAGTTCCAGGATCGTCGTGATACTTTCTTCTTTTGCGTCGTGGATAAAGCAACAGGTATTTACAACTGCAACATCTGCTTCCTTTTCTTCATTTGTAATATTATATCCATGTGTTTTCAATAGGCTGAGCATGACCTCACTATCTACCAGATTCTTGTCACAGCCCAGTGATACAAATAATATATTCATCCCTGTTCCTCTGCTATGCTTTCCGGATTTCCACTGCCTCTACACAGTTATGCATCAGCATTGCTATGGTCATCGGACCAACACCGCCCGGTACCGGTGTGATCGCACTTGCGACCGGTTCTACCGATGCATAATCCACGTCTCCACAAAGCTTGTTATTCTCATCCCGGTGAATGCCGACATCAATGACAACGGCACCTTCCTTTACATAGGATGCATCAATCATCTTCGGTCTGCCGATCGCAACCACCAGAATATCTGCCCGTCCGGTCACTTTCTTCAGATCTCTGGTTCTGGAATGGCATACGGTAACGGTTCCGTTTTCACGCAGTAACAGCATCGCCATCGGTTTTCCTACGATATTACTTCTGCCGAGGACTACGCACTCTTTCCCTTCGATTGCAATCCCGGATCTCTTTAACAACTGAATGATGCCGGCCGGTGTACAGGATACAAACCCTGCCTGTCCGATGCTCAATGCACCTACACTCTGCGGATGGAATCCATCCACGTCCTTTTTCGGATCGATCGCCTGAATAATATGATTCTCATTGATATGCTTCGGAACCGGTAACTGCACCAGAATGCCATAAATGGAATCATCATGGTTTAATTTATCAATAATTGCAAGCAGCTCTTCCTCGGTGGTTTCCTCCGGAAGCTCATAAGATACCGACTGGATTCCGATGTATTCACATGCTTTCTTCTTATTCCCTACATAGACTGTAGATGCCGGATCATTTCCTACCTGAATCACCGCTAATGCGATTTCTATACCCTGAGCCTTATAGGCTGCTACCTGCTCCTTCAATTCATCCTTGATCTGTTTACTGATCTGTTTTCCATCAATAATTGCTGCCATTTATGTCCTCCTGATTTCTCTTGTCTGCTTAGAATAAGCCGACTGTTTTTCCTGTCTCATCTACATAAATCCGCTCTGCGGCCGGATGCTTCGGGAGTCCCGGCATCGTCATGATCGTCCCGGTGATTGCTACTATAAATCCGGCACCTGCACTGACATATACCTCCCGGATCGTTACTTCAAATCCGCTTGGTCTTCCTAACTTCTTCGGATCATCCGAAAGAGAATACTGATTCTTTGCCATACAGATCGGAAGCTTGTCATATCCCAGTGCCGTCAGGCGTGCGATTGCCTTCTTTGCTGCCGGTGAATACGTAACACTGCCTGCACCATAGATTTCCTTTGCAATCGTCTCTATTTTCTCTTCGATTGATAATTCTGTATCATAAAGCGGTGCATAATGACTCTCCTTAGTCTCCAGTGTATGAAGCACTGCCTCTGCAAGTGCAAGACCGCCTTCTCCGCCTTTTTCCCATACTTCTGCCAATGCGAAATTACAATCCCGCTCTTCACAGAAATTCTGCACAAAGGTAAGCTCTGCTTCCGTATCTGTCACAAACCGGTTCAGGGTAACCACAATTGGAACTCCGAACTTCTTCAGATTCTCAATGTGCTTCTCCAGATTTACAATTCCCTTGCTTAAGGCATCGATATTTTCCTGACTTAATTCATCCTTTGCTACACCACCGTTATATTTCAATGCACGCACAGTTGCTACCAGAACAACGGCATCCGGCTTTAATCCAGCCTGTCTGCACTTAATATCCATAAACTTCTCTGCGCCAAGGTCCGCACCAAAGCCTGCTTCTGTAATAACATAATCAGCTAACTTCAATGCTGTCTTTGTCGCGCGGACACTGTTACATCCATGTGCAATATTCGCAAACGGACCACCATGAACGATTGCAGGTGTATGCTCTAAGGTCTGGATCAGATTCGGCTTGATCGCATCCTTTAAAAGAGCGGTCATGGCTCCTACTGCATGAAGGTCTGCTGCAGTTACCGGCTCTCCGGTATACTTATACGCTACAATAATACGTCCCAGCCGCTGCTCCAGATCCTGCAGATCATCTGCAAGACATAAGATTGCCATGATCTCGGATGCTACTGTAATAACAAAGCCATCCTGTCTGACAACACCATCCATCTTGCCGCCCATGCCGACAACGATATTTCTCAATGCACGGTCATTCATATCCAGACAACGCTTCCATACGATCTGCTTCGGATCGATTCCAAGCTCATTTCCCTGCTGAAGATGGTTGTCCAGCATAGCTGCCAGCAGATTGTTCGCTGATGTAATGGCATGAAAATCTCCGGTAAAATGAAGATTCAGCTCCTCCATCGGTACCACCTGTGAGAATCCGCCACCGGCAGCTCCGCCCTTAATTCCAAAACAAGGACCAAGAGATGGCTCCCGAAGTGCAATCACTGCCTTCTTGTTCAGACGGCCAAATGCCTGTCCAAGACCTACGGTAACAGTCGTCTTACCCTCTCCGGCAGGTGTCGGATTGATCGCTGTTACCAATATCAACTTACCATCCGGATTTTTTTCAATCCGGCTCATTAACTCATCACTTAATTTGGCCTTGTATTTTCCATATAATTCCAGATCATCCGGCTGAATATCCAGCTTCCCTGCGATCTCTTCAATTCTGTTTAATTCTGCTTCCTGTGCTATTTCAATATCTGTTTTCATCTTAAATCCTTTCTGCCCGTGTTTACCAGACTACCACTAGCCATCCTATCGAATTCCCCGGCTATTGTCAACCCCGCGCTTTCCTTATCCTCTAATAATACTCTTCCACCCATTCCTCAAACTGCTCTTTCGACATCAGTATGGTTCGTGGCTTTGTACCCTCATCCGGTCCGACCACACCGGCCTCTGCCAGCTGATCCATGATTCTTGCCGCCCGGTTAAAGCCGACCTTGAACTTCCGCTGAAGCATACCGATTGATGCCTTTTCACTCTCGATGATCAGCTCTGCCGCCTGCTTGAAATATTCATCCCGGCCGGAATTATCCGACTGGGTTCCGGATGCGGATGCCGCACCCGAGGATGCTGCCGCACTGTTTTCTATCTGACTGGCGATTTCCGGATCATAGGTTATGTCACTGCTCTGATCCTTCAAAAAGTCTACCACTTTACTAACCTCTTCATCTGATACAAAGGCTCCCTGTACACGCACCGGCTTCGGATATCCGGTCGGGTAAAACAGCATATCACCTTTGCCAAGCAGCTTCTCCGCTCCGGACATATCCAGAATGGTTCTGGAATCGACCAGAGAAGATACTGCAAACGCAATTCTTGATGGCACATTCGCTTTGATCAATCCGGTAATGACATCTACCGACGGCCGCTGTGTTGCGATAACCAGATGGATACCGGCCGCTCTGGCCAGCTGTGACAGTCTTACAATTGCGTCTTCTACGTCTCCATGCGCAACCATCATCAGATCTGCCAGCTCATCCACGATCACCACAATCTGCGGCAGTTTCTTTATTTCACTTTCTTCTTTATTTACCTGCGCCTGTACCTCTTCAACCTTCTTGTTATATCCTTTCAGATTCCGTACATTATATTCCGCAAACAGCTGATACCGTTTAGTCATCTCAATCACTGCCCAGTTCAAGGCACCGGCTGCTTTCTTCGGATCTGTTACAACCGGAATCATCAGATGCGGAATACCATTATAAGCAGTCAGCTCTACCACCTTCGGATCGATCATGATCAGCTTCACATCCTCCGGATCCGCCTTATAAAGGATACTCATAATGATCGTATTGATGCAGACTGATTTACCGGAACCGGTAGCTCCGGCAATCAGCAGATGCGGCATCTTCGCAATATCCGCTACCACCGTCTGTCCGCTGATATCTTTACCGACTGCAAACCCTATATCGGATGGGAACTTCTGGAATGTATCTGTTTCCAGAAGATCACGCAGCATAACGGCTGAGTTTTCCTTATTGGGAATCTCGATTCCGATTGCCGCCTTTCCGGGTATCGGTGCCTCAATTCGAATGTCCGCTGCCGCAAGATTCAACTTTATATCATCTGCAAGTCCGACAATCTTGCTGACCTTTACACCCTGTTCCGGCTGCAGTTCAAATCGGGTTACTGCAGGACCACAGCTATAATCCGTTACCCTTGCACGGACTCCAAAGCTATCCAGCGTACTTTGTAACCGATCAATAGTTTCCTGAATATGTGCATCATTATTTTTCTTTGAACCCTTTCCTCTGGTCAGAAGATCAAGCGGTGGCCGCTGATATCCGTTTTTTGTAACAGATGCGTTGCCTGAACCAGTGTCTGTTCCTGCAGGTTTCGTCGAGGCCATTTCTGTTTTCGTCTCAGATTCCGTTTGCTCCGGTTCTGTCAGCTCCCGCTCTGCTGACTTCAATTCAACCGGCTTTGCTTCTGTCGGTTTCGGCTTCGGTGTCCTTCTTCTTACCGGTGCAGGTTTTTCTTCCTCCGGTTCTAACGGAGTCTCCGGCATCTGCACATCCTCTTCCATCTGCATGGTAATTTCATGGATACCACCCGGAATTTCTCCGGTCGCTGCCGGTTCTTCCGTCTCCTCCTCATAGGTCATGGTAATCTCATGAACCTCTTCCTTCTTTAGCGGATCCTCGCTCTTAAACTCTTCATGTTCAAGAGTTCCCTGTTCGCCGTCTGTCGGTAATACCGTCAGATTCCGAAGCAGCTTTTTATCAATCTTCCGGTTAAAACGGTCATATTCCGGTTCTCTGGCAGCTGCTTCTTTTTCTAACTGCGCTTTCGCCTTTTTCTTTTCTTTTTCCGCACGTCGTAATTCAATCTCGTTCTTTCGTTTCTCTTTTGCGGCAAGCTCCTTCGCTTCCCGTTCTGCCTGCTTGACCGCTCTGGCTTCATCCAATGTCATACGATCTGCCTGACGCTTCTCCTGATACTCCTGACCGCGTTCCTTCGCATCCTGAAATCCTTCTTTCATACGAGCTCCGCCATTTTGTAGCAGACGAATAAATGATTTCTCTGTCATCAGAATAACCATGATCAAAATAACCACGATCAATACTAGATAACTGCCTACAACTCCGATTCCATTCTTTAAAAGCAGTGCGAGACCGCCCCCGATAAATCCGCCTCCGGACTTCTCTGCAAATGCGGTAAGGTATAAATCGCCTGCTTTTGTTCCATCCGGAATCCCGACGATCAACTGTGCCAGCATGGATATATCCAGACATACCACTCCGGCATAGACGGTTTTCTTGATTGCCTGTGTGGAGAAACCGTTTGCAAACAGAAACGCCATTCCCACAAACAGGAGAATCGGTAATATGTATTGTATACAACCAAACACACCAAAGAGAAATCCGCTGATTGCATTTCCAACCGTTCCACAAAGTCCAAAGTTACTGACTTCCAGAAATATTGCCACTGCACAGGCTATAATCAGGACAATTTCCAGATGAAATCCATCCTCTTTCTTTGCCAGTGCCTGTTTGGCCTGCATCGATGATCTTGCTCCTGTTGCCTTCGTTCTCTGCTTCGTACTGCCGGTAGATGTCCTGCTCCGGCTGCTTCCTGTATTTGTTTGTGATTTTCCAGTGCCTTTCTTCTGGGCCATTCGGTTCACTCCTATTTCTTACTATTTTTTAGTTTTTCTAATTTTATTTCTAATTGTGTAGGTGTCACTAATATCTTTCTCGACATCATGCCATTATCTGGTCCAACAACTCCTGCCTTTTCTAATTGATCCATAATCCTGCATGCATGATTAAAGTTAATTCTAAATTTTCTTTGTAACATACCTATGCTTGCTTTATCATTGTCAACAACAATCTTTGCTGCCTCTTCAAAATATTCATCCAAAATAACTGTAAGATGATCATTATTATTGTATGAAATATTTGATATCTGCATATCATCTTTCTTCAAGTAAAACTCATCATCATCTAATCCAAATACCAATGAGTTTTCCCCATCCGCTATTTCTATCCACATATTATCTAAATTGGTTGGAAGAATATCTATTTCTGCATAAACAACATTTCCAGTTTTTATCTTATCTATAGACAGATCATCTAAATTATAAAAAATTTGCATGCGAAAAATATTACTATTTTCAAATTTCTTTCCTACATCTGTATTCCAAAATCTAATATCACTACCACAATAAAACGTATATATTAAAGATGGGTCACCCATAGCAAAGTTGCTTTCTGCACAGTAATAATGCAACGGTGTTAATGCATACTGCCTCATAATATTTATTTCAGTACTTCCATTTGCCTTATGGAGAAATTCCATTAAATATTGATATGATTGAAATTTCATTTTTTCAAAAATATAGCTACTATATTTTTCAGTCAACTTTACATAACCCATATTTTCATATACAGGTATCTTTTTAATATTACTTATTTTACGAATATTTACATTACCGTCCATCTGTTTCATTAAAAATTTTCTATCCCATAGCACTATTCCAACTTGCTCTGCTAATTTTTGAGCTGAATTTGTAAAATAATTATTTGTAATAATTATTCCAACATGTGCATGATAAAATTTCATTCCTGCATATATTTCCTGAACAGCTTTATTTCCAACGGTCTGCGAATACCTTTTACATTGAATAGCATATTGAATACCATCTTTACTTGCTAATATATCAACACCTTGATCACCACTCGCATTTGTTACCATTATATTCTCATATCGATTTTTTCTTAAAACTTCTGCACATAAATATTCAAATTTATGCCCATCCATATTATCTATATATTCTATCCAAGAGTTTACTACCGAATCCTCTGTATGCGCATCTATTTTCCTTTTTTCATAATCTTGAATAATTAAATCATTTATGTGCATTTGTGTTATTAACTCAGCATATTCATCCTTTGATATACTCAGCATTCTGTTTTGATCAATTATATTAAAAAATTGCAATTGCTTGATTATTTCATTTGCCTCAAATGCCGATATCTTAAATCTTCTCACTATCATATTTTCTGATATATATTTTCTATCCAGTGCTATGTAAGCAACTTTTTCAAATATCGTGTGCAATTTATCACCAATGTCATATTTCCACTTTTCAATTAATTGTTCGTTATCATTTATCATTTTATTTTTCACCAAATTCTACAGTACAAAGTAACAGACTACGGATGCAATACCTACAATCAGGCAGTAAATGGAAAATACGGTAAATTTATTCTTCTTCACTATTAACAACATTGCCTTAATACATAAATAGCCTACAACTCCGGCAACGATCATTCCTGCCAGATAGTTCCAGATCAGACCACCTGAAAACTCTGCTACCGTAAAATCCTTCAGTTGTAACACCATAGCCCCGAGAATAGCCGGTATAGACATAATAAAGGAATACTTGACTGCGAACTCCCGATTAAAGCCCCGGATCAGGCAGGCTGTAATCGTGGTACCGGACCGGGATAAGCCCGGCAGCGTTGCAACGCCCTGTGCCAGCCCGAGAATAACTGCATCTTTATAGCTTGCCGTTTCTTCTGTCTTTTCTCCAACTTTAATATGATCTGCCATAAACAGAATGATTGCGGTCAGGATCAGGCAGATACCCGGCAGGATCAGATAATCTGAAGCCGAACCAATAATCTTTTCCAATAGTACACCCATAATTCCGGTCGGTATCGTACTGATAATGATCATAAGCACGAATCTGCGATATGTACTGGTGATTACCGGCCGATATGCATGTTTTTCTTCCTTCTTCCGGAATAGATTTGCGATCCAGATTCCTGCGTTGCAGATCCATAGTCCTACCATACAGCAGCCATTGACGAACAGTTCCTTAATATCTTTCCAGTATACAAAGCAGATAGCCACCAATGTCGCTGCATGCAGTAATACATCATACAATAATCCTGTGTCTGTATTTACATGAAATATATTTTTAAAGATCGCCAGATGTCCGGAGCTGCTGACCGGCAGAAACTCCGTTAATCCCTGTATCAATCCCATAATAATCGCTTCTAAAAATGTCATGAATAGATTCCTCCCTTTATCCATGCTAATCTAACAAGTCTTGTTCTGTGTCCGGATCATTTCATGCAGCTTTGTCACTGCATCATGGATCCCGCCGACTGAATCGATCAGTCCTTCTCTGACCGCCTCATGCCCAACCAGCATGGAGCCAATGTCCTTTACCAGCTGCTGATTATTCATCATAATCTGCCGAAGCCGTTCTTCCTTTACCATGGAATGCTCGACCGTAAAGGCAATGATACGATCCTGCATCCGCTCAATGTACTCATAATTCTGCTTGACGCCTATTACCATACCGTTCATCCGGATTGGATGAACCACCATCGTAGCTGTGGGTGCAATAAACGAATAATCACCGGATACCGCCAGTGGCACTCCGATCGAATGACCGCCACCCAAAACCAATGTTACGACCGGCTTTTGTATCGAGCTGATCATCTCTGCAATCGCAAGCCCTGCTTCCACGTCTCCACCCACTGTATTTAACAACACCAGCATGCCATTGATCTGATCGTTATCTTCAATCTCCGCCAGCATCGGTAATACATGCTCATATTTGGTGGTCTTTGAGCTTGACGGCAGACACTCATGCCCTTCAATCTCACCTATAATATTCAACAAGTGAATTCGGTGGTGTTGTCCATTATTCTTCAACATAAACTGTCCGGAGTCATGGATCAGTTTCCCGACACTTTCTTCCTTCTGCTGCTCCTGATAAGATATATCCTCTTTTGAAGGCCTGTCCTGCTTTGTTTCCTTTTTTTCCATAGATCCCTCCTGTCGCACCGTAATGAAACACGTTGCTACCATAAGACTAAATCAACATCTCCCGGAATCCTCCGGTTGATGTTGATTTCGTTACTATAGTATATGGAATTTCCATGGAATTATACGGTGCTTACAGATTATAAAAAACAACTACACCAATAATGATTCCCAGGATCAGACCAACCGTTACCTGGCTTGGGGTATGTCCTACATATTCCTTCAATATAGTTTCACCCCATTTATCTCTGCTCGTCTGATCAAGCTTTGCTTTAATATCCTCGTTTTTAATCAACACATTCAAAATTGCGCCCTGCTTTCCGGTCTCTAACCGGACATTCATTGCATCATACATAACAATGAATGCAAAAATAGCCGAAATTGCAAATTCAAACGAATCCGGTCCAAACTGTAAAAATGCTACTGTTGCCAGTCCGCCGACTGTCGCGGAATGTGAACTTGGCATTCCGCCTCCTCCAACAACACGTTCCCAGTTCCATTTCTTTGTCATACACAGATGAATTATGACTTTCAGGATCTGTGCTGTCAACCATCCCAGTATCGGTGCTACCAGTATCGGATTATGCAAAGCCAACTGAAATTTGTTCATTCTCTGTCTCCCTTTCCCTGTCTGCTGCTACATCAAAACTTCTATCTCATTTGCTTCGGCCAGATCGGAAGCAGCAATGTAATTTCCATCTACAGGCTTACCGTTAACTACCAGAGAACTTACTCCGCTCTCCTTACCTTCCGGATTCTTCACTACCATATGCAGCTTCTTGCCACGGAATACTTTATCAATCTTAAACTCTTTCCAGTCAGAAGGTACGGATGGATTGATCTGCAGTCCGTCAAAGTCCGGACGCATACCCAGAATACCCTCTACGCAGCCAACCATAACCGTAGATGCTGTACCGGTCAGCCAGTGTACATGAGCTCTGCCTTCGAACGGACTCTCTACGCTCTCGGTAAACTGCCCGTGACAATATGGCTCCAGTTTCCGGATCTCCGCCTTGTCATTCATGGATGCCGGTGAGCTTTCGTCAAAGTACTCAAAGGCACGATTACCATGTCCCATTAACGCCTCTGCCAGAATGATCCAGCCCTGTGGCTGTGAGAAAATACCTCCATTCTCCTTGGTCGATGGATTAAAGAGTAACATCAATGCTCCGTCAAATGCATGATCCACATAGGAAGGAGCCATCAATCGAACACCGTATGGTGTATTCAACTCCCGATGTACAGACTCCAGTGCCAGCTCTGCCTGTTCCTTATCTGCCAGACCACTGATCACAGCCCATGACTGTGGGTTCAGCCACATATTTGCTTCCGGATCCTTCTTGGAGCCGATGACCTGACCATCCTCCTTGAAGCCACGGATATATCTGTCATCCTCCCAGCAAAGGTTCTGAAGTGTATCCTCCAGCTCCTTCTGGATTTTATCAATGTACGCTGCATATTCCTGATCCTGACGATCTTCTGCGATCTTTCTGATCATGGACATTGCATAATAAAGCTGCATTGCTACAAATGTTGACTCACCCAGCTTACCCAGTCTCAGACAGTCATTCCAGTCTGCATGCAGACCTGCCGGCATTCTGTGATTGCCCAGATGATTCATGGAGAAGTCGATTGCCCGCTTCAGATGCTCATAAACGGTATCCTCTCCGCCATTTGCATATACGATCACCTCATCCAGGAATGCCTTGTTTCCGGACTCGGAAATATACTTATAAACTGTCGGGAACAGCCACAAAGCATCATCTGCACGATAAGCCGGATGTCCGGTTGCACGTACATAAGACTCGTCATCCGGTGTATCCTCATGACCTGCATTATGATCAAACTTCACAAGCGGAAGTCCTGCACCGTTATTTACCTGTGCGGATAACATGAACCGGATCTTTTCCAGCGCCATTTCCGGTGCCAGATGAATCACACCCTGAATATCCTGAACCGTATCCCGGTATCCATATCCGTTTCTCAGACCGCAATATGTAAAGGATGCAGCCCTTGACCAGATAAATGTCATAAAGCACTGATATGCATTCCAGGTATTGATCATGTTATTAAAAGAATCGCTCGGAGTTTCTACCTGCAGGTTATTTAACTTGCCATGCCAGTAATCGATCAGCTCTGCAAGCTCTGACTGACAGGTATCAGCCACATTCGCATAAGAGGCAATAATTGCATCTGCCTCCTCTTCCTTCTTCTCGCCCAGAATAAAGGCAAGCTCTTTGGTCTCTCCCGGCTCCAGAGTCAGAACTGTCTGAAGGGCGCCACAGGCATTGGAATTATAGTTTAAGACTCCGCCGCAATCGCCCTGTTCCACAGCAGCCGGATTTCCATAGCCATGATATCTTCCGAGGAAGCTCTCACGATCACCACAGTAAGAAGACACCTGCTGTCCTGCCATACCGAAAAATCTTGCGGAGCTGTTGCTTCCGTTAATGGAATGTTTGTTTACATTCTCATTGATCATCTGTAAAATCTTATTATTTCTAAAGTATGTACGGGTGATGAATAATGTATACTGCAGATTTACCTGATCCTGCTCATAATTTCCTTCGTTGGTAAACTCACAGTAACCAAAAACAGAAATCTTACGCGGACGATCCGACTGGTTAGTCACCTTAAGATTCCACACCTCATAAGTCTTGTCAAGTGGTACATAATATAATGCCTCGGAATGAATTCCTGCATAATCTGCATGCATATTTGTATAAGCAGTACCATGATGGCATTCGCTCTTGTAGCTGTCCAGATCTTTGCCTACCGGCTGCCAGGATGCTGACCAATAGTCTTCTGTCTCTTCATCCCGGAGATAAATGTAACGGCCCGGCTGATCAAAGCTGTTGAAAATATAACGGATCACACGTCCATTCGCTCCGCTTTTTACAAAGCTGTAGCCTCCCGCATTGTTGGAAATAATTGCACCATATTCCGGTGAACCCAGATAGTTTGCCCATGGTGCCGGTGTATCCGGGCGCGTAATCACATATTCTTTCTTCGCACCATCAAAGTAACCATAATTCATGTTGTATTCTCCTTTATATTTCTTTTATTTTACAAAATAACCCACGCTGATTTATTATAGCAAAAAAGTCCATTAACCGCAAGGGACAATGGACTTTTCACATCATCTGATTCTGATTAGTTTAATTCCGGTTCAGCATCCTTTAAGCTTAAGCTGATCTTACCCATTTCAACACCGATACACTTAACGCGAACCTTGTCTCCGATATTTACAACATCCTCAACCTTGGCAACGCGCTCTTTTGCAAGCTTTGAAATATGGATCATACCATCCTTGTTCGGTGACAGCTCTACGAATGCACCATAAGGCATAATTCTTACCACGGTACCTTCATATGTCTTGCCAACCTCGATTGGATCTACGATAGAATGAATGATCTGCATTGCACGGTCGATGCCTGCACGTTCAATACCACAGATATATACAGTACCGTCATCATCAATATCGATCTTCACACCGGTCTCATCAATGATTGCATTAATGGTCTTACCCTTCTGACCAATGATTTCACCGATCTTATCCGGATCAACCTTCATCTGCTCGATCTTCGGTGCATATTCACCAACGGTCGGACGCGGTTCGGAAATTACCGGCTTCATACAGGTGTCCATAATGAACAGACGGGCTTCTCTTGTTCTTGCAATTGCTTCTTCTACGATTGGGCGTGTCAGACCATGGATTTTAATATCCATCTGGATTGCTGTAATACCCTCTGTCGTACCGGTTACCTTGAAGTCCATATCACCGAAGAAATCTTCCAGGCCCTGAATATCTGTCAGTACGATGTAATCATCATCGGTATCACCGGTTACCAGACCACAGGAAATACCTGCTACCATAGCCTTTATCGGAACACCGGCTGCCATCAATGACATGCAGGAAGAACATGTAGATGCCATAGAGGTAGAACCGTTTGATTCAAAGGTCTCTGATACGGTACGGATTGCATATGGGAATTCTTCTTCACTCGGAATAACAGGAAGAAGTGCTCTCTCTGCCAATGCACCATGTCCGATCTCACGACGTCCCGGACCTCTGGATGGCTTTGTCTCGCCTACAGAGTATGATGGGAAGTTATAGTGATGCATATAGCGCTTGCTGGTCTCGTTCGGATCCAATCCATCAATCTTCTGGATCTCAGAAAGAGGTGCCAGTGTACATACATTACAAATCTGAGTCTGTCCACGGGTAAACATTGCAGAACCGTGAACTCTAGGAATAATATCAACCTCAGCCGACAATGGACGGATCTGATTGATCGCACGGCCGTCCGGACGCTTGTGATCCTTTAAGATCATCTTACGAACCGTCTTCTTCTGATACTGATAAATAGCCTCGCCTAAAACAGCCAGCCATTCCTCGTTATCTGCAAATGCTTCTTCTAACTTTGCAGTGATCTGACGAATGTTCTCTTCTCTTACCTGCTTAACATCTGTAAAGACAGCCTCCTCCATCTCTTCCGGAGTTACGATTGCCTTCATTGCCTCAAATAATTCAGCAGGAACTGCACAGCTGATATACTCATGCTTCGGCTTTCCAACCTCAGCTACGATCTTATTAATGAATTCAATAATTGTCTGATTGATCTCATGTGCTTTGTAGATAGCCTCGATCATCTTAGCTTCCGGAACGATATTGGCACCGGCCTCGATCATAATAACCTTCTCACTGGTAGATGCAACCGTTAACTGTAAGTCGCCTTCCTTCCACTGTTTCTGGGATGGGTTTACGATGAACTCTCCGTCGATAAGACCGATCTGCGTCATTGCACACGGACCGTCAAACGGAATATCCGAAATACAGGTTGCAATGGATGCACCAAGCATAGCCACCAGCTCCGGACGGCACTCAGGATCTACGGACATAACCATATTATTCAGAGTAACATCATTTCTGTAGTCCTTCGGGAATAACGGGCGCATCGGACGGTCGATGACACGGGATGTCAGGATTGCATTCTCAGATGCCTTTCCTTCTCTCTTGTTAAATCCGCCGGGAATCTTTCCTACTGCATACATCTTCTCTTCATATTCAACACTTAATGGGAAGAAATCGATCCCCTCTCTCGGCTTCTCAGATGCAGTTGCGGTTGAAAGAACAACTGTATCGCCATAATGCATAAATGCACAGCCATTTGCCTGTGCTCCGACCCTGCCAACATCTACACGCAGAGTTCTTCCTGCAAGTTCCATTGTAAACTGCTTATACATATTCGTATCTCCTTTTCTTCGATTTTGTATAAGACACCGAAACAACTAAAAAAATCATTGCACCAATGACCTTTTTAGCGGTCTCGGTTAGCGTCTTACACAATCTGTTTTATTTTAACATACTAATATTCAAAAAACAAGTCAAATCCCTGTCAAACACTACATTTTCTATTGCATCTTTTATTGATCAACTGTTATCAGATCCTGCTATAACAAAAAAAGCAGACAACAGTCAAACTGCTATCTGCTTTCTGTAGTATTACTTTCTTAAGCCTAACTTCTCAATTAAAGCTCTGTAACGGTTGATGTCCTTCTTCTTTAAGTAAGCCAGTAAGTTTCTTCTCTGACCAACCATCTTTAAAAGACCTCTTCTGGAATGATGGTCATGTGGGTTAGCCTTGAAATGCTCTGTCAGATCGTTAATTCTTGCTGTCAGTAAAGCTACCTGTACTTCCGGTGAACCTGTATCGCCCTCTGTACGTCCGTATTCCTTAATAATTTCTGCTTTCTTCTCAGTTGTAATCATGTCTTTATCTCCTTTCTTTTTATACAGCCGATACTAAGATACAGGTCGGAGTGTCCCGAATCCGAGCATTGGCTAAAATCACAACGCTGTTATAATATCATAGAAATCAAAATCTGTAAACCCTGACTTTTCATTCTTTTCCCAAAAATTTCACAGGAATTTCATATGGTAATATTGACTTCAAAAATACCACGGCTTAAAATAAATTTATCATTATTATACGCAATAATTTCATTGAAACGGAGGGATTTTTATGTTATTTGGAGATAGTATGAAAAAAATTATGTTAGCCGGCATCGGTGCTGTTGCCGTTACCGCAGAAAAATCAAAGGAGTTGGTCGATGAACTGGTTGTAAAGGGGGAATTGACCGTAGAACAAGGTAAAGTCCTGAATGAAGAATTAAAACACAAAGTCAAGGATACCATTAAGGACAACGTCCAGATTCAGATTGTTCAGCCCGAAAACAAGACCCCTGCCGCTGAGCACGTTATTTCTCAGATGGAGAACTATACTCCGGAAGAACTGAATGCAATCCGTCAGAAGCTGGATACATTAGCTGCCGAGAAGCAGTCAGCCGATACGCAGACTGCAACAGAAGCATCTGATGATAACGAAACAGAATCACAGGAGTCCGAGTCATGACTTATACCGCCAGAACCGAAAACAAAAAGCGTCTGCAGGAAATTACGCAGATCATAAAGAAACATAATCTGGTTAAAAACGGACTTTCTCCGGAAGTACTTCGATTGTTACTGGAAGATCTCGGACCAACCTTTGTAAAGCTCGGTCAGATCATGTCAAAACGTACGGATATCCTGCCGGCTGCCTATTGCACTGAACTGGAAAAGCTTTGTGCCGATTCCAATCCTCTGCCGGTTGATGCTATTACAGATGTTATTGAATTTGAGTTTGGCCGTCCGATTGAAGAGATCTTCCAGCATTTTGATACAAAACCGCTGGGTTCCGCTTCCATTGCGCAGGTACATGCCGCAACTTTAATGGATGGTCGTAAGGTTGTTGTTAAAGTACAGCGTCCACATGTTGCAGAGACCATGCGGGAAGATATTGCCATCATGCGGAAAATCATCCGCCCTCTGAAATTCGCGCCAAGCGTTGGCGGTACTGTTGATTTTCATATGCTGTTAGACGAATTATGGAATGTTTCGCAGCAGGAACTGGATTTCCAGATTGAGGCACAGCATTGCCGTCAGTTCCAGGAAAACAACAAGGACATTGTATATGTGGCTTGTCCTGCGATTGAAGACCATCTGACCACCTCCAGAGTCCTTACCATGGAATTTATCGATGGTTTTTCTATTGATAACAAGGAAAAAATTCTCGAGAATGGTTATGACACCGGTGAAATCGGAACAAAATTAGTTGAAAATTACTTAAAACAGATTTTAGATGATGGATTTTTCCATGCAGATCCTCATCAGGGAAATATCATGATCCGGGACGGCAAGATTGTCTGGATTGATATGGGAATGATAGGAACACTGACCTCTCATGACCGTACTCTGTTAAAGGATGCCGTAAAGGCAATTGTTCATAAGGATAACAACGAGATCATCCGTGCGATCATAGCACTGGGAGCTGTAAAGGGCGAGTTTGATTATACCCATCTTTACTCTGATATTGATATGCTGCTTGACCGCTACTATTCCATGGATCTCGGTGACATCAATCTCGGCAGTATGATGCAGGATGCGATTCAGGTTATTTCCGAAAACCATATTGTCCTGCCACCCGGAATCTCCATGCTGGCAAGAGGGCTTCTTACCATTGAAGGTGTACTGACAACCATTTCTCCGGAGACTAATGCCGTGCAGATAGCCAAGCAGCATGTGATCCGAGATGTCCGCCAGAATCACGATATCAAAAAGACTCTGGAGCATACCGCCCAATCCATGTATGTTTCAGCAGAAAAAGCATTGGATATTCCTGCTCTGACAACAGATCTCTTAAATATGACGCTCCGCGGGCAGACAAGATTTAATCTGGATCTTACAAGTTCCAAGTCTTTAATGGATCAGTTTGGACGTATCATGAACCGGCTGGTTGTCGGCATTATTACTGCCGCACTCTTACTTGCATCCAGTCTGATCTGTACAACCAACATGCAGCCTCAGACCCTAGGTATTCCGACACTGGGATTCATCGGTTATCTGGCGGCACTGGTACTGGGTATCATCCTGATTCTTGTTTCTCATCATAGTAAGGATAAATGACCGGATTCCATGTATCAGACAAAACAGGAGACAGAATCGGAATTTTTCCGTTCTGTCTCCTGTTTTTTATCCTATGCTATAAGTATATCCCAATCGATATTTATCTGCAATCTGTGCAATAAACTCTGAATTAGTCGGCTTTCCACGTTCGGAACTGATCGTGCATCCAAATATTTCCTGTAACACTTCGGCATCACCACGACTCCATGCCACTTCAATTGCATGCCGGATTGCCCGCTCCACACTGGTCGCCGTTGTATTATACTGCTTTGCGATTGTCGGATATAACAGCTTTGTAATATAATTTAAAACTGCAATATCATGAACCGCCATAATAATTCCGGTCCGGATATACTGATATCCCTTAATATGAGCAGGGACGCCGATCCTGCGCATAACATTTGTAATCTCCGTTTCCAAATATGCATCTGCATCCATTCGTTCCTGTCCGCCCCTCTGACATGTCTCATAGCTTCTAACATCACGTAAACCGTTCTCCCTCAGCGGCTTATGTAATTGAAGTACCCGATTATATAATGTCTCAAGACGATAAGGCTTCATGACATAATAATCGGCTCCGGACTGGCAGGCGCAATCCATAATAACCGGATTGTCAACCGAAGAAATAACAATCACTCTCGGAAGCTTTGGAACCTCCAGATTCTCCATCAGCTTTTCCATAATACCCAGGCCATCCAATTCCGGCAATATCATATTCATTAATACAATATCCGGTTTTAAGAAAAGAATTCTGTCATACGCCCCCTGACCATCGTACTCCACACCGACCACTTCAATATCCGGCTTTTGTCCAAAAAAATCCAGTAATCTTTTCCCCTCATCTTTGCTGTTTACAGCAATCATCATTTTAATCATGAAATCAACTCCCTTCTACAATTTCATTCTTTATTATACGTCGAATGTCGGAAGTTTTTTCGAATTATAATGGAATTCAAATGGAATTGATTGTCATTTTTTGTATTTTTTAATATTAATTCTAAACATATTTAGCAAGAGAATAGTTCCGATATACCGCCCAATCATATTCTGTCATGTACTCTCCGTAATACCGTTTCCCGGCATCTTCTTTTCCGGCAAGAAGATCATACAGATCACAGTCCAGGAGTTCCAGATTAATCCGCCGGTTCCCCCGGGAGGTTATCAGTAATTCTTCTATATCATACTCCTTCAGCTCCTGCTGTAATGTTTTACATAATTTACTGCATAGAGATTGCGTAGCACCGTCTTTCGGCCTGTCTCCCCACAAGGTTGCAATAATCTGATCGGAATCAACCGTGCCGCCTTGTCTGTCAATCAGCATGGCTAACAATTCTTTTGCCTTTGCACTCTTAAACATAACCGGCTTTCCGTCCACAAATAAGTCAAAATATCCAAATGTCCTGGCATAAATCCTCTTTCGTCTATTCTGATATAACAGTCTGACCATCTCCAGTTTATCTTCTATTTCTCCCCTGGTATATGGTTTTAGCAGAACAAGCGTATGTCTCTGATGCAATATTCTTTCTAGGTTTTCTCCGGATTGTGTTATATATAAAACTATTAACTGCGGATATTGCTCTGCAAGCTGTTCTCTCAGCTCCTGTCTGTCCTGTTCCGGCTGCCCATCATACAAAACCACCAGATCGATGGGCGTTGTCTGCAGACATTTCTGTGCCTCCTGTGCCTCTTCATATTTTCCGGCAATTACCAGATCCGGCATTTCTGTCAGACATTCCTCAAAGTCCAAATCATCTTGATCATTTCCTAATAGTATGGCATTCATGACTACATCCCCCCGTCCTATATCTCATAATATCGGTCGTCAGGAATCATGGATACTCATTTAACTGATTCTGTTCAGATATGCTTCATTTACCGCAAGAACTTTCTCCATCGCATCCGGTCCCGGTGCTCCGATTGTATTTCGCTTTGCCACACAAGTCCTTAAGCTGATTGCTTCATAAATATCTTCTTCAAACACCGGACTTTCTGCCTTAAACTCTTCCAGTGTCATATCATCCAAAGCAATATTCCGCTCGATGCAATGCAAAACCAGTCTTCCGACAATACCATGTGCATCCCGGAACGCAACACCATGATTTACCAGATAATCCGCAGCATCTGTTGCATTCGTAAAACCACGTTTGGCACTGGCCTCCATGCGTTCCTTATTTAAGGTCATAGTATCGATCATACCCGTAAACAACGCCAGACAGCCCTTCACTGTATCAATTGCATCAAATGTCAATTCCTTGTCTTCCTGCATATCTTTATTATATGCCAGCGGAATTCCTTTCATCGTTGTCAGCATGGATGTCAATGCCGCATAAACCCGTCCGGTTTTACCGCGTACAAGCTCTGCAATATCCGGATTCTTCTTTTGCGGCATAATAGAGCTTCCTGTACTATATGCATCATCCAGCTCGATAAACTGATATTCATTTGAATTCCACAAAATAATTTCTTCGGAAAAACGGCTCAAATGCATCATAATGGTTGAAAATGCAGATAACATTTCAATCAGGTAATCCCGATCTGCAACAGAATCCATACTGTTCAAAGTTGGTCCGGCGAAATCAAGCAGTTCCGCCGTCATCTCCCGGTTCAACGGATATGTAGTACCTGCTAAAGCTCCGGCTCCCAACGGACAATAATTCATTCTCGCATAAATATCTTCCAATCGGCTATAATCCCTCTTGAACATTTCCATGTAAGCGCCCATATGATGTGCAAATGTGATTGGCTGCGCTTTCTGTAAATGAGTAAAACCAGGCATGTAGGTATCTACATTTTCCTTCATTAAACGATGAAGCACACGCATCAGTGCAACCAGAAGCTCTTTTACTTCCCCCAGTTCATCCCGGATATATAATTTCATATCCAGTGCTACCTGATCATTTCTGCTTCGTCCGGTATGAAGTTTCTTTCCCGGTTCTCCTATCCTGGCAATTAAGTTTGCTTCCACAAAACTGTGAATGTCCTCATATTCGCTCGTGATCTGCAGTTTTCCGGCTTCCACATCTTCTACGATTGAATTTAATCCTTTTATAATGCATTCCTTTTCTTCATCCGTTAAGATTCCGACTGATGCCAGCATCGTTACATGTGCGATACTTCCCCTCACATCCTGCCGGAAAAACTTCTGATCAAATGAAATAGATGCATTAAAATTGTATACTAACTGATTCGTTTCTTTTGTGAAACGACCTCCCCATAACTGTGCCATCTTCTTACCTCTTTTCTAGAATTCTAGGTGCTATTTTACACTAAACAGACTAAATTCTCAACCCCTATCCGGTTTTGGCACAGTTACTTTCTGTCAGCATTGCATTCCAGTTTTTCTCTAAAAGCATCTTCTTGATAATCATACATCTGTTTTTTTAATTTATACAAGTAACTCTAAGGATAAAAAATACAGTATTCCACGGAATTTTTCCATATTATTCCTGTCGGTATTTATTTTTTTGACCCTTTGGGTTTCTGTACATTCTTTCAAGCTCGCATACAATGATAAGTGGAGGTAAATTATGGTAGATCAAAAGAAAATCGGCATTCGTATTCAGGAATGCCGCAAGAAACAACACATGACAGTTGAGCGTCTTGCAGAAGCCGCCGGAATTTCTCCAGAATTCTTACGTGCAATTGAATCCGGTCAGAAAGGTATGTCATTAAATACCCTTTCCAGCCTGGCTGTTGCTCTTCAAACTTCTGCAGACTACTTGTTATATGGTTCTTCTTCAGAAGAAAAATACACAGTATTGGTTCAAATTCTGGAATCCTGCTCTACGGAACGCATCCAGGATATTGCTCATCTGGTCAAAAATATTTTGGAACTAAGTAAATAGCAATGCATAAATCGGATTCTGTCTGCATTTTATCTCAACTATCTGAACGATTCAGGTGAACATCCAGCTGGTTGAATGGAATGCAGATTTTTTCTGCATCAAATGCCAGCTTTATACGTTCCATGAGATTCCATTTTGTTTTCCAATAAGCATCTGTAGGCACCCATACATGAACAATCACTGTTAATGCACTATCACCGAATTCATCAAGCGCAATATCGATCGGCTCTTCCTGTAACACCATCGGCTCGCTTGTCACTACATCCTGAAGAACCTTTTTCACGTTTCTTAAATCCGCTTCATATTCCACCGGCACTACCAGATCAATCCGGCGTTTCTCCTGCTTCGTCAGATTCGTCAGGCTTGTATTGGATAAGGTTCCGTTGGGGATTACTACCACTTTCCCATCAAATGTACGGATTCTGGTATAAAAGATATCGATTGAAATAACAGTTCCTTCATTTCCATGTGTATCCTCTTTTATATAGTCCCCGATCACAAATGGTTTCAGAATCAGGATCAGCACTCCACCCGCAAAATTTGACAGGCTTCCCTGTACTGCCAGACCGATTGCAACACCTGCAGTTCCAAGCAACGTCACAAAGGAAGTAACCTGAATACCCATAATCGAGATGACTGTAATAAATACCAGAATATATAACAGGATATTTATGATAGAGCCTAAAAAAGAAGCCACAGTCGGATCTAATTTTGATTTACCAAAGGATTTCCGGACTACCTTCATGATCCATTTGACCAGACGGAGTCCTATCACCAGACATATCAGTGCCAGCAAAACCATACCTGCTTTGCTCATCAGCCACTGACCTGCCCGCCTCATCTGTTCCTCCAGAAATGTCATATCTGCCTGTGCTGTCAGCCTCATTACCATACTCATGATTTATCACCTCATCAACTAAAATACTGATTAAAAACAGGCGGTCTCCGTCAGAAACCGCCTATATGTTTACTTATAAAATTTAAATACTGATATAGACAATGGAGCAATGTATATGGAGATTGAATTCTCACGTTCATCGCAGACAACCTTCTTGCTCTGCTTTAATGTCTTATTCTTCTTACCTTCGCCGCCAAATTGCTCTTCCTCACTGGTAAATATCTCTTTATACTTTCCGGGATATGGTACACCGATATTGTAATTCACATGTTCCACCGGTGTGAAATTACATACGATCACTAAGGTATCTTCCTTCTTCTCGGTCTTTCTGGCAAATACCAGCAGACTTTCATTGGACGCAATACTGTTGATCCACTCAAAACCTTCCGGGTCATCATCCAGTGCATAAAGTGCCGGCTCCTGCTGATACAAATGGTTTAACGCTCTGCAATAATCCCGGATACAAACATGCGCATCGAATTCAAAGATACCCCAATCCAACTCATCAGATTCATTGAATTCCTTAAACTGTGCAAACTCCTGTCCCATAAAGAGAAGTTTTTTACCCGGATGCGTCATCATAAAGCCATATGCAAGACGCAGGTTGGAAAATTTATCTTCATAGCCTCCCGGCATTTTTGCGATCATGGACCCCTTCTCATGAACCACCTCATCATGTGAAAGTACCAGAATAAAATGCTCGCTGTATGCATATACCATACTGAATGTCAGTTCATTATGATGATACTTTCTGTACAACGGATCTAGCTTCATATATTCCAGAAAATCATTCATCCAGCCCATATTCCACTTAAAATCAAATCCAAGACCGCCATCAGCAACCGGATGGGAAACCATCGGCCATGCCGTAGATTCCTCTGCAATCATAATACAGCTCGGATACCGTTCCTTCATGACTGTGTTTAACTGCTTTAACATATCAATGGCATCCAGATTCTCATTTCCACCGTACATATTCGGCAGCCAATTGCCAAAATCGCGTCCATAATCCAGATATAACATCGACGCGACTGCATCCATCCGGATTCCGTCCACATGGTATTTATCTGCCCAGAATAATGCATTTGCGATCAGGAAGTTCTTCACCTCCGGCTTGCTGTAATCAAAAATATAGGTTCCCCAGTGTGGATGCTCACCACGGCGCGGATCCTCATGCTCATAGACACAGCTTCCGTCAAACCGTCCCAGGCCATTCTCATCCTTTGGAAAATGTGCGGGAACCCAGTCAATGATAACAGAGATTCCCTGTTCATGCATATAATCCACAAAGTACATAAAATCCTCCGGACTTCCATACCGGGCAGTCGGAGCATAATATCCGGTCACCTGATACCCCCACGACGGATCATATGGATGTTCCATAACCGGCATCAGCTCAATATGTGTATAGCCCATATCTTTCATATATTCCGCCAGTTTTACTGCCAGCTCCCGGTAATTATAATACTCTCTTCCGTCTGTCGGACGTTTCCATGCTCCCAGGTATACCTCATAGATTGACATCGGTGCCTTTGATGCTTCTATCTTATCGCGATTCTGCATCCATGCATCATCTTTCCACTCGTACTTCCGAAGATCTGTAACGATCGATGCATTACATGGCCGCAGCTCTGAAGCATTTCCATACGGATCAGACTTCATCTTCAGTTCTCCGTTTCTGGAACGAACCTCGTACTTATAAATCTCATTCTCACCGACACCCGGAATAAATAATTCAAAGATACCAGAATATGGAAGTCTCCGCATCTGATGAATCCTTCCGTCCCAATGATTAAAATCTGCAACCACACTTACACGTTCCGCATTCGGTGCCCACACTGCAAACAACACTCCGGCTACACCGTCCACTGTCATAGGATGTGCACCAAGCTTTTCATATATCTCATAGTGCATACCTTCATTAAACAGACTGATATCAATCGAATCGATCACCGATTCAAACATATACGGATCAATATATGTATATTCCGTTCCATCTTCTTTCGTCATACGGATACTGTAATCAAAGCGCTTGCATTTCGGAATCTTTACGGTAAAAAATCCGCTGACCCGTTTTGCCTCTAATGCATATTCTTCTTTTGTCTTTTCATTGATAACCGTAATCTGTTTTGCCATTGGCTGAAACACATTTACATAAATATCATCAATGCATTCATGCATTCCAAGAATATGATGTGGATCATCATGTCTTGCTTTTACCAATGCATCTACTTCCATCCAGTTTATCGCAAATACATCTTTTCTTGTCTTCATTCTCTTCTCCCTTTACAATTCATGAATAAATATGCCGCTTCGAAGCTTAGGCTCAAACCATGTTGATTTCGGCGGCATCAGCAGACCTGCATCTGCAACTGCAAACAATTCCATAATTGAAGTCGGATACATCGAAAATGCAAGATACATATCAGAATCAGCCCGTTTCTCCAGTTCTTTCAGTCCCCGGATTCCACCTACAAAGTCTATTCTCTTATCTGTCCTCGGATCCTGAATTCCAAGCAGCTTACCCAATACCAATTTCTGAAGAAGTGACACATCCAGTCCTTCCACGGGATCTGTATTTAAGTATTCCGATTTTATCTGCAAGTGATACCATGCGTGATCCAAATACATACCAATTTCTGCTTTTCTTGTCGGTGAAACCGGCACATCACTTTCTGTCACATGAAAGCTCTCTGACAGTTTCTGCAGAAATTCTTCTTTCGTCATGCCATTCAGATCCTTTACTACCCGGTTATATGGCAGGATCATAAGCTGATCATGCGGGAACAGAACAGACAGAAAATAATTAAATTCCTCTTTTCCCGTATAATCCGGATGTTCTTTTCTCCGCTTTAATCCAACCTTTACGGCTGACGCTGCCCGGTGATGTCCATCAGCAATATATATTTCCTGAATCTTCTGAAACTCCTGACAGATTGTCGTCACATCCGGCTCCGCATCTACGACCCATACCGCATGTCCGATACCGTCCGGTGACACGAACCGATAAACCGGTTCTGTCAGCTTGATGCGTTCCACCAGCTGATCAATCGTCTTTTGTGCACGATATGCTAAGAAAATCGGTCCGGTCTGCGCATTACAGGTATCCACATGACGGATACGATCCTGTTCCTTCTCTTCTCTGGTATTCTCATGTTTTTTAATCACATTATCCAAATAATCATCAATAGAAGCACACGCAACCAGTCCGGTCTGTGCTCTTCCATCCATCGTCAGCTCGTATATGTAATAAACCGGCTTGTCTTCCTGGATGTACATTCCTTCCCGGATCATGGAATCCAGAATTTCCTTTGCCTTCTGATATACCTCCGGTGCATAGGTATCTACACTATCATCAAACTGTGTTTCAGCTCTGTCAATCCGCAGAAACGATAATGGTTCCCGTTCTACTTCTTTCTTCGCCTCTTCCCGATTATATACATCATATGGAAGGGCAGCAACCCGATCCACAATATCTGCTCTTGGGCGGAATCCCTGAAATGCCTTTATGTCTGCCATACCCAAAGTCTCCTTTTCATGTTTCTTCCGTTTCAATAAATTACAGATGATTTTATTTTACATCATCCAAAGCAAAAATCCAAGCATAAATACAAAAAGAAGAAAAAACGGAACAAATCTGCTTGTTCCGTTTCTCTCTTTTCAAAAACTATATCATTTATGCAGGATCCTGCCGATTAACCTCTTAGTTTCTTAACAGTTTCCCTTAAGGATTCATCAAATTCTTCTTCTGATGAGTTTTCGAATACAATTAATTCTTTGATATTTGTTGGTGGATTATAGTTCTGAGATGCTACATATTCATCCCAGTGCTCCAGCTTCCATGTATCACGATCTGAGTTTCTCTTGATCATTCTCTGATGGCATACATCAATCCGGGTATTTACCCATACAACTACGAGTTCTGCATCTTTCTTTGCAAGACGCTCACGCAGCTTATTTAAATAATCATCATCCCGAATCTCATCTGTGAAAGGTGCATTGATCAATACAGTATCATTATATTCCAAAGCTTCCATCGCAATATCCAAAATAGCATAATACTCATAATCACGAATCTCTTTCTGGAAAAAGTCTGATGAACGATTATACTCCTGGTGTGCTACCTTAAATATCTGCTTTGAAAGTACAATCAATGTATCTTTGTCAAGATATACACAATTTGTTAATGCCTTCGCCAGCTGTTTCGTTACATGTGTCTTTCCGCAAGCCGGTGGTGAAGTAACTAAAATCAAGTGTTTCATTGTTGTCCCTCCTGGTTATTATCACTACTGAAAAAGTTTAGCATATATTTTCCTCTTCTGCAATATTAAAGTCATAAAATATGACAGCATGCTGACATATTTGTCATTCAATGGCGACCGCCTCCGCCACTGTGACCGCCTCCGCCGCCACCACCGCTATGGCCGCCTCCGCCACCGCTGCTGGAGCTCTCAATATGACGGCTGGTCGTATGCTTGGAAATAAACTGGTCTTTTCTTGCTGCCAGGCTGCCTAAACCGCCTTTTACATAGGTAGACATATCTGTTGTTTTTGTTCCAAGCTTTTTCCCTAAATTCAATAAAACAAAAACAGCTGCTACAACAAGTGGTAAAATAAACACCCATTTGTCTTTAATATGAACCTCTGCAACATTCGGGCTTACCATATCTGCAGCCAGATGATTCAGCATGCGGCAATAACTCCGATACGGATTTGTATTGGAATATTCCCAGACATCATTTTCTAATTCCAGTAAGCGGTCACCGCTCAGATAAATCTGATATGCTTTTTCAAAAAAGCTATCCCCTGATGCGCCATGGTAGGACAAAAATGCAGACTCGGCATATCCATTCAGATCATACCAGTTATCTACATAAATCACACCTGCTCCGACAGAGTCACCTGCATCCGGTTCCGATATATGCCCGTCATAACCAAACTTAAAATATTCATAAAAATCTTCCGCAAAATTGATCGTCCGGTTATAGCTTGAATCATATGGATCACTTCCGACATCCTCATCAATCGTTACGATCACGATATCAAGTCCGAGCTGAGCTTCCCGCTTTGCAATCTTCTGTTCCAGCTTCTGTTCCTGCTTATCTGTCAGTACATCTGCATAATCAAACACACGCTGCGTGGTTGTACACGTTGTATTGTTTCGTTCCGGCACCTGCGCCTCTCTGGCAGCAAGCATTGCCTTCTCATACGCAAACGGAATGATTGCCAGTGCCAGCGCTATGATGCAGAGTACAATTATAAAAGTTCTAAATTTTTTCATCTTAGAATACCTCCACAAAATATTGTAATGCCAGCATCAACAGCATTCCGACTACCAACAGACTTCCACCGGAAAGTGCGATTCTTCCAATGCTTTTAGGCATTTTTCCATATACTTTCCCTGTCTGGCCATTAATATAATATTCCAGGTCTTTTCCATGATAACGATATACATACTTCCACACCGGCAGCATAGCAAATTCTCTGGCTCTTGCCCTATGTTGAATATCATTTCTGGATGGTATCAGAGACGTATATCCGGTCATAGTTGCTTTCAGCTGTGCATCCGCATCTCTGTCAACCTTGGTTTTTGCCCTTCCTTCCAGTTCATCCGGCGTCTGATTATAGGTCTCCGCCTCAAATCCGGACATATACTTTGCTTCAAATTTCTGTAGTTGCTCATAGGAATACGGCTCCATCAGATCCATGATCCCATCCGGCATTTTAATGGATGCGTCCACCGGAACCCGGTTAAAATCAAGCTCCATCCTTCTGTATACATGATACTTGGAGGTCTCTGTATACTCTGTATCACCGCTTCTCCAGGTTCTGACCTTTGTTCCGATACCGTCCCATTCTGCGGTCACATCATAACTGTATAGCCAGAATGGAACATAATCGCCTTCCATATTCTCCAATGTCCGCTGAGACAGAAAATCTCCCGGACAAAACAACCGGTCTTTAAACTCTTTTCGTAACAATTCTGTTGCCTGATTTTTGGTAAAACGAAACGGAAGTACCAGATCCGGTCCGTACGGATAGGTAATCTTCTCATCAATAATTGTATATGTACCACAATATTCACATTTTGTTGCCGAAGTAAAATCTGTAACCGTTAATTTACCTCCACAGGACGGACAGGCATAACAATCATCCTGTTTTACGATTTCCTCCGAATCTATTGCATTGCAGCTTAAGCATAGCATTTTCCCTTTCTCGGGATCATATACCATATTACCGCCGCAATTTACACATTTAAACTGCATAGTCTCCTCTCCCTTTCCGATTCTATTTCAATGTCCCGTTTTCCATCTGCTCCTGAACATTTGTATCCTTTGCATCATGTTTTGGATCTGAACATGCTGTAAGTCCTGCCAGCATCAAAACAGCCAGTCCGATCACCAGTATCCGTTTCATCTTAACATCCTCCCGAAAATTATAATAAAAAAATTATAACACAATTCACCAATACAAGCAATCTTACATACTATATCATTGTAATCTTATCATTGGAGGCAATGACATGAGCGATTTATCAGCAACTCAGTGCGGCGGATGCGGAGGCTGCAATTGCGGTTTCGGAGGAAATAACTGTTCCTGCTGGATCATCATTCTGCTGATCTTATGCTGTGGATGCGGTTGTGGTAACAATGACGGTTGTGGTTGTGGCAACAACGGTGGCTTTGATTCCTGCTGGATCATCATTCTGCTGATCTTATGCTGCGGATGCGGTTGTGGCAACAACAGCGGTTGTGGCTGCGGTAACAACGGTGGCTGTGGTTGCGGCTGCTAATTTTCTTTTCTCATCTCCAAAGCGATCTCTTCTAAATAACAGGGAGCTGTCAACGGCAGTTCCCTGTTTCTCACATTTGGTATTCAAACCGGTTCTCCTGCATATATTCTTTATAAGATATGGCATATATTTCCCATTCGCAGCCATTGGAAAGGAATCCCATGAAACAATCATTGCAGCATCCGCTAGACAAAATTTATCCTAATAACAGCCTTTTCCTGCTGGAAGCCATGATTCCTTATCTGGATGCCTCGTTTCAGCTTCCCATTGCACTTCTGATCAAGATTCATGAGCTTCAGATGCTTGTTAAATTCTTTCATAATCCGGCTCAAATGGAATCCTGTGGTTTTAATCGCAGCCAGTGCGGAAATGAGGAACTCCTATCTATGCTATGCCAGACTATGGGAATGAATCTGCCGGAGCAGATGGCCGGTATGCAGGCCATGATGAATATGGCAAATGCAGCGAACCTCTATCCGCAGACCGGTTCCGTTCCGCAAACCAATCCGGCTCCGCACACCGGCTCTGATATCATTGCAGATACTGATCAGCCGGAGTCCACTGATTCCATGTCTCAAACCAGAGACGACATGATAGATGCCATACGTCAAATCTTATCTGAACAGGAAGGAGAATCTTATGAATCCGAATCAATTACGTAACATCCCCCCTGCCAAGCTTCGTATTATTCTGGACTTAATGGAAGCCAGTCGTGGAAAAGGAACAGACTCTATTATGCCGCTGCTCATGCAGGCAAACCAGAAAATGCAGCAACAGGGGCTGCAATTTACGCCAAACGAATCCCAGCTGATTCTTGATCTTTTAAAGGAGGATATGACACCGGACGAAATTCGGCGTCTGGAGATGATGCAGTCCATCATTTCTAATTTTCACTCCTGATATTTTATCGTTTCCTCCCATGCTTGCCTCTTTCATACCCGGAACTGCCGTTTATCTTCCGGTCTACTGCCACTTTTCAATTGCATGACTGTGAACTGCAAGCCGGTGAACGTAACGCTCCATCTCCTCTCTGGAACTGAATTCCGATACATGTTTCAAAATCTGTTCCTTTGATATATTATCATAGCCTTTCAGAATCTCATCCAACATCATCTCCGGACTCTGCTTCAGATTCGGAAAACCGGTAAAAGCTGCCATCAGTGCTGTATTCTGAAACAAAAAATCATTGTCAAACATAAAAATCACCTCACGGTTAGTATGAACCGGGAGGTGATTTTTATACTTTTATATTCTGTTGTAAAAATTACTTCTGAACAATATTTACGATCTTGCCCGGAACATAAATCTCTTTTACAATCGTACCGGTAAGCTTGTCAGCAATCGCCTGCTTTGCTTTTTCAAGAACTGCATCCTTTGCCTCATCTACACCGATCATAACGGTCGCACGAGTCTTTCCGTTAATCTGAACCGGAATCTCTACCTCGTCATCCTTCATGTCTTCTTCGTTATACTCCGGCCATTTCTGATGGAATACGGAATATTCTCCACCTAACTGCTCCCATAATTCCTCTCCGATATGCGGAGCGAATGGTGCGATCATAATAACAGCAGCCTTTAAGGTCTCCTTATCCACACCGGTCTTCTTGGTCAGATCTACGAACTTGTTATTATATTCCATAAATGCACTGACAACCGTATTCAGACTGAACTGCTCAAAACGGGTTGTTACATCCTTGATCATTCTGTGACGCAGCTTGATCAGTTCCTTTGTCTCCGGAACATCCTTATCCTTATTGGTCATTACCATCGTATAGAAACGATTGATGAATCTGTATACACCATCGATTCCGCTGTCATCCCAGATAGAATCCAGCTCCGGTGGTCCGATAAAGAGCTCATACAGACGTAAGGAATCACATCCGTAATCCCGTACCATATCATCCGGCGATACGATATTTCCCAGAGACTTACTCATCTTGGTAGCCTGACCGGTCTCACGGTCTCTACCGCATACCATACCCTGATTAAACAGCTTATGGAATGGTTCATCAAAGTCAATTACTCCGATATCATGTAAGAACTTGGTATAAAATCTTGCATATAACAGATGAAGTACGGCATGCTCAACACCACCGATATACATATCTACCGGAAGGTACTTATCAGCTTTTTCACGGCTTACTAATTCCTTATCATTCTTTGGATCCACATACCGCAGGAAATACCAGGAAGAGCCTGCCCACTGTGGCATGGTATTGGTCTCTCTCTTTGCCGGCTTTCCGCAGCAAGGACAGGTTGTATTTACCCAGTCTGTAATATCTGCCAGCGGAGACTCTCCGGTTCCGGTCGGCTGATAACGCTCTACATCCGGAAGCAGCAATGGAAGCTGATCCTCCGGTACCGGTACGGCTCCGCAATCCGGGCAATGAATGATCGGGATTGGTTCGCCCCAGTATCTCTGACGGGAGAATACCCAGTCACGCAGCTTATAATTGGTACGCTTCTTACCAAAGCCCATCTTTTCGATCATTTCCGGCGCTTCCTTCTTCAGTACGGAAGATTCCATACCGTTCCACTCACCGGAATTGATCATTGTACCGGATGCTTCAGTATAAGCCTCTGTCATATTTTCAATTTCTTTTCCATCCTTTGCAATTACCTGAATGATCGGAAGGTCAAACTTCTTTGCAAATGCAAAGTCTCTGTCATCATGTGCAGGTACACACATGATCGCACCGGTACCATAATCTGCCAGTACATAATCGGACAGCCAGATCGGCACCTTTGCTCCGTTTAACGGATTGATCGCATAACTGCCGGTAAATACACCGGTCTTCTCCTTATCCTGCATACGATCAACGTTAGACTTCATGGATGCATCATAAATATACTTGTCTACCGCTTCCTTCATATCCGGTGTAGCCAGCTCTGCCGCAAGCTTATGCTCCGGAGCCAGTACCATAAAGGTTGCTCCGTATAAGGTGTCCGGTCTGGTTGTATATACCGTAATGGCCTCATCCCGACCATCTATCTTAAAGTCTACTTCTGCACCATAAGACCGCCCGATCCAGTCAGACTGCATCTTCTTAACCTTCTCCGGCCAATCCAGCGTATCCAGGTCTTCCAGCAGCCGGTCAGCATATGCTGTGATCTTCAGCATCCACTGTCTTAAGTTCTTTTTTGTGACTTCGGAATGACAGCGTTCACACTTACCATCTACAACTTCCTCATTTGCAAGACCGGTCTTGCAGGATGGACACCAGTTGATCGGCATCTGCTTCTCATATGCCAGCCCTTTCTTGAACATCTGCACAAAAATCCACTGTGTCCATTTATAAAAGTCCGGATCTGTGGTATTTACCTCGCGGTCCCAGTCATAGATTGCCGCGATCTCATTAATCTGACGCTTAATGTTCTTGATATTCTCTGCTGTAGAAATGCTCGGATGAACTCCGTTTTTAATTGCATAATTCTCTGCCGGAAGACCAAATGCATCCCATCCCATCGGATGAATCAGATAATATCCCTGCATCATCTTGTATCGGCTCCATGCATCACTGATTACATAACCTCTCCAGTGTCCGACATGCAGACCATTGCCGGAAGGATATGGAAACATATCCAAGCAGTAATACTTTGGCTTTTTTCCATCGTCTACGTTGATTGGATTTTCTTCCCAGCCCTTTCTCCATTTGTTTTCAATTGCTCTGTGATTATAAGCAATAGCCATTATTCTATCCTCCTGCTTCCTGTATCTACCTATAAACTGCTTTTAGTAGTCATAATCTTCGTAATCATCATACATACCGTTGGCATAATCATTCAGAATATTACGATTATTCTGACGCTTTACCCGTTGCTGCGGTCTTGCGCCTTCTTCCTTATTTCGCTTGGACTCTTTCTTCTTGATCGTCTTCTGCTCACGTTCCAGCCGTTTGATTGTTTCGAATTTATCCGGCTGTGGTTCTTTTACTTTTTCTGATGTCTTTGGTCTGGATGAACGATATACTTTTCTTCCGTCGTCATCGTCCTTGTCCTTGGCATAATTATTATATCCTCCATAGGAACCCCGGGTATCCCGTGGCTTATATCCACTTTTTCCGTCATTACTTCTGAAATTCCGGTTGTTATTATCCCGTCTTCTGTATTCACCATGACTCTGTCCAGTACGGTTTTCATTATTGCCCCGATTGTTACGATAATCACCGTTGCCTCTGGACTCTCCGTTACCTCTGGACTCACCATTGCCTCTGAATTCACTGTTATTTCTTGAATCTCTCGGTCTGTATTCCCTGTTGCTGCGACCTTCTCCCGATCTGCGGGAATTATCCTGTGTTGCTCTTCTTTCGTGACCGTTATAAGAACCTTGCGTTGCCACCTTTCTTCTCCTCTCGTTCCTATGTAACTTTTAAAAACAGTTTTCCCTCTGTTTCCACTCTTTTCATTTTAGACAAAAACCGTATAAAGTCAAGCAAAATATCGTCTTTATTGTTGCCATTTCTATGGTTTTTTAGTATATTTAATTCACAGATAACAAATCAGAAAGGGATTATATTATGAATGACAAATCTGTAAATAATAAAACAAATGTCTCTGACGGCAGTCTGTATCTTGATCAGGAGGCCGAAGATACCATCACTATTTATCTGGATGACTGTGAAGTGGAATGTGGAATCATCGCAAGTTTTCCGCTTGATGATAAGGATTATGTTGCCCTGCTTCCATTGGAAGAGGTAGAAGGCTTATCTGAGGATGAGATTCTTCTATATGCATATACAAAAGATGGCGATGAACTGAATCTGATTGAAATTACAGATGAAGATGAGTTTGACCGTGTTGCGGACACCTTCGATGAAATGCTCGATGATGCCGCTTTTAATGATCTTTAAACCTAATGCTCTTTAAACAGGATACGGATTGTGGTACCTGCACCGCATTCACTTTCCAGGAACATTTCTGCCTGGTGCTGGCTGACAATGTGCTTTACGATCGCCAGCCCAAGGCCGGTTCCTCCGGTTGATTTTGACCGGCTTTTATCTACCCGGTAAAATCGTTCAAAAATCCGATCCTGATGTTCTTTCGGAATCCCGATTCCGTTATCTTTTACCACAAGCTCCACATTCCCGGTCTCCTCTATCTCATGTACCCGGACCAGAACCTTTCCTCCGCGGTTATTATATCGGATCGCATTATCACACAGATTGTAGATCAGTTCCTCCATCATCTGTTTATTTGCCTGTATCACACACGGCTCACTATCCAGTTCAACTGTCACCTCCTGCTTTTGTGCATTTAACTCCAGCATATGGATGCAGTTTTTTGCTACGGACTCTAAATCTACCGTTTCATACGCTATGGATGCATGATTCTCTTCCGAAACATCCAGTTCCGACAATCGAAGGATATCATTGATCAATGTAAGCAGTCGCTTGGCATTTTTATGAATCTCTCCGGCAAACCGCTTGGCATCCTCCTCCGTTGCCATTCCATTTTCAATCAGCTCTGAATAGCCCGAAATGGAAGTCAGTGGTGTCTTCAGCTCATGGGATACATTTGCTGTAAAATCCTGCCGCATTCTCGCAGCCTTAATAATATCCTCATGTTGTTTCTGTATCGTTGTTACAAATGGTGTTAATTCTTTATATTCGGATGATTTCTGCGGTGCATCCAGATGCCGGGCCAATTCTTCGATCGGTTTTATAATACTTCTCGTCAACAAATTAGATAATAAAATACTGATTCCGATCAGAATGACTACCAGAATAGAAATCGGCAGAATTGTTTCCTGTAATAGATTCCAGACACTCCTTGATTCTTTGGCCACACGCAGAATCTCACCGTTCTGCATTCTAAGTGCATAGTAAAAGATATTCTGATTCAACGTATCCGAACGCCGGATACACTTCCCTTCACCATTTAGAAGCGCCGCCTTTACCTCCGGTCTATCATCATGATTTTCCAGTTCTCCGCTATCTACCTGACTATCATATAAAACTGTTCCATCCTCTCCAATTACGGTAATCCGGATTTCATCTTTCCGGGCATTCTCTGTCGCTTTCGAGTCATACACTTCCTGCTCGATGCTTCCCTGCAGAACATGAGCATAGCTTTTCAGGCTGTCCATGATCTCCGCCCGCACAGCTCTATAATATACAAACGTAGTTGCTGACAGTGTCAGCAATATAGCACAGATCGTCAGAAGAATATATTGTGCATTGATTTTCCGTTTCATCCATCTTTACTCCATAATATAACCTACATTACGAATGGTCTTTATCCTGGAACCGGCATCCTTCAGTTTTTGTCGAAGTGTCTTTATGTGCATATCCAGCGTTCTGGACTCTCCTTCAAAATCAATCCCCCAAACTCTTTCCATGATCACGTCCCTGGTCATAACGATTCCGGCATTCATCATCAACAGCTTCAGAAGCTCATACTCCTTAAATGTCAGTTCACAGACTTCATCGCCTACCGTAACCATATGCTTCTTACAATCAATTGAAACTTCTCCCAATGTTAAATGCTGTTCTTCCACAGACTCACCGGTTCTGCGCAATACGGCTTTTACTCTTGAGATCAGCTCCATAACACCAAACGGTTTTGTAATATAATCATCCGCTCCTAAATCCAGGCCTTTTACCTTATCCAGTTCTGTTGTCTTGGCTGTCACCATAATTACCGGAACCCGTTTCGTCTCTGACATGCTGCGGAGTTTCTTGATAATTGCCAGACCGTCTTCATCCGGAAGCATTATATCTAAAAGGATCAGTTGCGGAAGTTTATCTGTGATCCGCTTGTAAAATTCCCTAGCATTCCCAAATTCCTCTACATGATATCCACTGTTCTGCAAAGCAAAACGCTCTATCTCCCGAATATTCTGATCATCTTCCACAACATAAATCAATGCCATTTTACTGCCTCCAAGCTTCAACTTCTATGGCAACATATATTTTTCTGTATATTTTACCAATGCTTCATGATACTGTGAATCTTCTCCCTTTTCCAGATTCTCTACATACTCATGAGACGCATATGCATCATCCGGAATCTGGATCAGACTGATTGCAATATTTGAGCAATGGTCCGCGATCCGCTCGTAATTCGTAGTAATATCTGATAATGAAAATCCTAGTTCAATCGTACACTTTCCTTTTCTTAACCGCCGTATATGTCGTTTCTTGATCTCATCATTCAGACCGTCCACAACCTCTTCCATCGGTTCTACTTCTTTGGCCAGCTTTACATCCTCGGTTTCAAATACCTGTACGGATGTTGATACAATTTCCTGGATCAGAGCTGAAAAAATAATAATTTCTTCTTCTGCCTTTTTGGAGAATTTCAACTCTTTTTCATACATCTCTTTTGCTGACTGCGCAATATTAACTGCATGATCGGAAATCCGTTCAAAATCACCAATACAGTGCAGGAGCATGGAGATTGTCAGACTATCCTTCTCTGTCAGGCTCCGGCTGCTTAACTTCACCAGATAATTTCCAAGTTCATCCTCATACCGGTCAACCAGACTCTCCATTCTGCATACCTCCTGCAGTTTATCTTCATCATATTTTTTCAGAAGATCCATGGCCTGGAATAAAGCTTTTTTACAGATCTCTGCCATTTTCACTGCGACATTCTTACACTGTGCGGTTGCGATCGGCGGTGTATCCAGGAATCTTGCATCCAGTACCTGGAAGTCGGATTCTGCCGCATTCAGCTTTGCTTCCTCTGCGCTATCCCGGATCGTCAGACAGCTTAACTTCACAAGTCCGTCTGAGAACGGAAGCAGGATACAGGTTGCAAATATATTATAAATACTATGGATCACTGCAATACCAAGTGCATTTGCCGGTTCATCCAAGAAAGCAAACTTCATAAATGCATTTGCCGTATAGAACAATACAAGAAATACAGTACTTCCTATAATGTTAAAATACAGATGGATCAGGGCAGCTCTTCTTGCATTCTTTGTCGTACCGATAGATGATATCATCGCTGTAATACAGGTTCCGATATTCTGACCCATAATGATCGGCAGCGCCATACGATAATCAATCACACCCGTTACACTTAATGCCTGAAGAATACCTACCGATGCAGAGGAACTCTGAATGATCGCAGTCAGTGCTGTACCTGCCAGTATACCCAGGACCGGATTCGTAAAAGTGGTCAGGATTGCCGTAAATTCCGGAACATCCGCTAACGGCTCTACAGCCTCGCTCATGGTAGACATACCAAACATCAGAACTGCAAATCCAAGCAGGATACTACCGATATCATGATTCTTTTCTTTTTTGGAAAACATCAGTAAAATAACACCAAACAATGCCAGGATCGGAGTAAAAGACTCCGGCTTAAACAACTGGACGATCAGACTGTCTCCTTCTAAGCCAACCAGACTTAACAGCCATGCCGTAATCGTGGTTCCTACATTGGCACCCATGATAACACCGACCGCCTGTGACAGCTTCATGATTCCGGAATTAACAAACCCGACTACCATTACGGTTGTAGCTGACGATGACTGGATGATCGCAGTCACACCCGCACCCAGAACAACCGCCAGCAATTTATTTGAGGTCAGTTTTTCCAGAATCTTCTCCAGCCTGCCGCCGGATGCTTTGGTCAGACTCTCACCCATTACATGCATTCCAAACAGAAATAATGCAAGTCCGCCAATCATTGATAATACATTAAAAATGCTCATTCCAATATGACTCCTCTAATATGATTTTCGGACTTACGGTTATTATGGTAACCTTAACCTGTAAATTAAAATTCACCTTTGCGTAAAGCCCATGTAAATTATGACATAGAATACTACTATTTTTCAAGCCTATAACCATAAAAAGTTATTATCTGTCGAAATAAAGTCCACATTGTTTATAAAGATCACCCGCTCAATTCCATTCTCACGAATGTATTCGCTCACACTTTCATGATAATACCTGAGATCCAGCATATGGATTTCCCGGTATTGATCTGCCAGAAACGGTACCAGACTGTTTGCATAAGAATCTTTAATGATCAATACTTTTTCGGTATTCACACCATTACTTTTTATACGAGCAACCGGATAATTTCCTCCAAAAAATACTGCATATTTATCCTTCCGCTCTGCATAGGACATATCATACATCGTATCGGAGCTGCGTGCTTCCTCTTCGTATTCTACGGTATAGGTGCCTGACGGATTGGTGAGCAGATTCACCTGATCTGCCTCCTGATCAAACACCGGTGCCTTGGAATACAGAGATCCGTAAAACGGCTCCAGCACGGTCTGATTGTATTGCTCATACGGAACCGGTTCCAGTGACAGGTTGTCACATAATTCTTCATATGCATAATAGGCACCCAGTGTCGTCCAGTGATGATCGGTCTTATAGTATATAGATTCCGTCTTATGCTGCTTTAGGATTTTCGTCGGATCTACAACCTCCGCACTTCCGGAAAGCACCTCCTCTGCCTGTCCGATCACCGTCTCCTGCGAATAGGTCTCTGCCAGTGCCGGCAGCTTTTCCGGATAGATCTCACTGGCATTCGGTGCCAGAAGCATCGTCATCGGAACATCCGGATTCTCCTCCGCAAATGCCCGGATGTATTCCAGATTTTTCTGCAGCTGATCCCCCGGCTTCTGATAATCCTGAATCAGATAGCCATCCTTACCGATAAATACCTGATTGATTTCCGAGATCCCAACTGCCCGGTTCAGTGCCACATTCGACTTCACGAACCAGTCCTTACCCAGAATCTGATCTGCCGTATAGCTGTCAAAATCCGTGGTAAACTCCCCTTTCAGATAGCTTTTCCATGTGAAATCAGGCCGTATGCTCAGATAATGGTTCTCCATTTCTGAGAATTCCCGTTGCGGATTAAAAATATACCCCAGTCCAAATGCAAGAAGAAATCCCGAAAATACAATTATGACCAATTTATTTCTCATACCCGCTCCTCCTAGAATCTGAAATATAAAAACGGATTAAACGCATCACTAGCCAGACTGCCGGTCGCCATCAGCATCACAAGCAGGATGCCCAACAGCTCTGCCACGGATACTACCACGGTTCTCGCCTTCTCCGGTATCCTGCCGGCACATTTCTTCACCAGCTGTTTCGGATACGGAGTCGCTGCAATTCCCATGATCATAAATACCGCCAAATACGACAGCCAGTAATAGCCGGTGCCGGAGTTCCAGACCGGTATTCCGCCAAATCCAAACATTCTTTTTATCACAATACCAAGTTTCGACAGATCATCATATGAGAAGATCACCCAGCTCAGATTAATGAAGAACAGTGCATATAAATGCTGCACTGCTACCGGCAGCTTCTCCAGTATCTTTCCGAATCCCGCTTTCTCGATCATCAGCAGAACAAAGAAATACAGCCCCCAGAGAATAAAATTCCATGCAGCACCATGCCAGAAGCCGGTCAGAAACCAGACCAGAAACAAATTCAGATAGGTTCTTACCTTTCCCTTGCGGTTTCCTCCGAGCGGAATATAAATATAATCCCGGAACCAGGTACTTAATGACATATGCCAGCGCCGCCAAAAATCCGTAATACTTTTCGAAATATACGGATAGTTGAAGTTCTCCAGGAAATGGAACCCGAACATTTTTCCAAGTCCGATCGCCATATCCGAATATCCGCTGAAATCAAAATATATCTGAAACGTAAAAGCGATTGCAGATAACCAGTAAAGTCCGACCGTCACCTGAGCATCCGGCATATTACCGACCAGATCAAACACGCTGCCGGCAGTATTGGCCAGCAGTACTTTTTTACCAAATCCAATTACAAATCTGCGCACACCATCGGCAAATTCCGGAACCGATTCCTTTCTGTCTTCCAGCTCCTCCGCCACCGTCTGATACCGCACGATCGGTCCTGCAATCAGCTGCGGAAACAGACAGACATAGGTTGCCAGATGTAGAGGATTCCGTTGTGCCTTCACTTCTTTTCTGTATACATCGATCGTATAGGATAATGTCTGGAATGTATAGAAAGAAATTCCGAGTGGCAGAGCAATTTCTAATAACGGAAGCTTTGTCCCACTGACTGCACCAATCGTATGATTATAATTATCCAGGAAAAAATTACTGTATTTGAAAAATGCAAGCATTCCGATACTAAATACAATACTGCCGGTTACCGCTGCCTTTGCCCCTTTAATTTTTCCCGTTTTCTGACAATTCTCACATACAATTGCCAGAACATAGTTTACAAGAATGGTTGCAAGCATGACCAGAATGTATTTCGGCTCTCCCCACGCATAAAAAATCAGGCTCGCTATAAGCAATACCAGATTCTTAAGCTTTCTCGGTGTTATAAAATAAACTGCCAGCACGATCGGCAGAAAAACAAACAAAAATGTAGTGCTGGAAAATAACATAATTCAATCCTCCTGTATATTAACAAGATAATAATCCCTGTTCCAATACAAATTCAAGACTTAATATCCTAGTTTCTCCTGATTTCTGAAAATAGATTCCTATTTTCTTCCGGTCAAGATATGTAATCGTCCCTTCTCCGAAACTACGATGACGGACCGTCTCACCCACTACCAGCTTTGAACGGTCAAACCGGATCTCATTTACAAATCTTGACGGACTGAGCGGTTTATTATACCGTTCCTTTAATACATAAATATGCAGATATGTCTTTGCACGGGTAACCGCTACATAAAACATCCGGCGTTCTTCTTCTATTTCATCCGGTTTTACTGCTTTTTTATATGGTGTAATTCCCTCATTCGCCTGTAGGATAAATACGACCTGATATTCCAATCCTTTGGCACTGTGCATGGTTGAAAGTGTCACCGCATCCTGATCTTTTCTAAAATCTACCTGTTGTTTTCTCTGTTCTTCCAATTCTTTTCCATATTCTTCAATATGAAGAAACCAGCTTTCATAATCCCGATATGGTTCTGCCATAGATTGGATCTCATCCAGAATATCCATCAGCTCTTCCGTTTTCATTTTCCGGATCTTTGCATACTCTTCCAGATATTGATCATACCCGATTCCTTTCCGTATATAATTAATAGCCGCAAACGGAACCATCTTCCGTAGCCGGTTCAAATCCGAATTCAGCTTTTGAATTGCTTCTACTGCCCATGCTTTATCCTGCACCTGCTCCAATATGCGATCCAGATCTACCGGTCCTTCCGGCAGCCATTCTCTGCGAAGATAGCGCTTCGGCCGGTTCCAGATCTGAAGATAATCCGCACGCTCTTTACTTCCGATAGCAATCCGGATATATGCCAGAATCTGTTTTGCGATCCAATGTTCATAACAATTCGGCAGATGATCCCGCATCCGAAACGGCAGGTTATATTCCATCAATGCATTCACTGTCCTACGCGGATCCATATTGGTCCGAAATATTACCGCCATCTCCCGATAAGGGATTCCCCGGTCATGATATATCTGGATCTGCTTCCGGATATCCTGTGCTTCTTCTGCCGGTGATTTCAATTCATGAATGCAGATTGGTGCAACATACGGTTGCTCCGACCTGATTTCTTTATCATATCGCTTCGTGTTATTTGCGATCATCCGCAGACTGCCCTCTACGATCTCGCGGCTGGAACGATAATTTACATTTAACAGGATAACTTCTGCTTCCGGATAATCTTTTGTAAAGCCTAACATAATTTCCGGTCTGGCTCCCCGGAACCGATAAATAGACTGATCATCATCCCCTACCACAAACAGATTCTTTCTGTCGCCGGAAAGCATCCGTACGATCTCATACTGGATGTGGTTAATATCCTGAAACTCATCGATCAGGATATATTGAAACTTCTCCTGCCACTGTCTGCAGATATCCGGTCGCTCCTTCAGAAGCTCATACGTATATACCAGCATATCATCAAAATCCAGCTTTCCTTCACTCTGAATCCGTTCCTGATAACTCTGATAAAGCTGTCGGAATTCCGCCTCTCCGCAAGTCGTACTGTAATAATGTTCTATTGGCATATATTCACTTTTAACTAATGTGATTTCGCCAATCAGATTCTGAATAAACTCTTCCTCATCTTCATACTCCAGCTCCATCTTCTGAACCAGTTCCGTGAGAATTTTTCGTTTTTCTTCTTCTGACACGATCTGATTACCTGTATAACCATAGGCACGGCGAAGTATCCAGAAAAAAATAGAATGAAACGTACCAAAAGTGCAGGGAACATTCGCTCCCTGCATCTTTGTTCGGAACCGCTCCTGCATCTCCATGGCAGCAGCCTTCGTAAAGGTTACCACCAGAATATTTGCAGGATGAATTCCGGCTTCTTCAATTAAATACCGGGTTCTGTCTGTTATAACAGCAGTTTTACCGCTTCCCGGTCCTGCAAGAACCAGACATGGGCCATCAATATGCCGGATTGCCTGTTCCTGTGCTTCATTAAATTTCATATTACTCCTGATTTGCCTGTTCCAGCTTCCGGATACCTGTCTCCATCCGCTTCAATGACTCTTCTTTTCCAATAATCTCCATAATCTCAAATGCTCCACCCGGTGTGGACTGTTTTCCGGATACAGCTGTACGGATCGGCCATAAACCGGTGCCGTTTTTGATACCTTTTTCACTGATATATGCCATCAGTCTGTCATGAAGAGCATCCAACGTCCAGTCATCAAAATCCTTCAGAATCTCATACTCTTCCTTCAGAATCTCAAGAGAATTCTGAAGATTCGTCTTCATCTTCTTATGACAATACATCTGCACATCATAATCCGGAAGCTCTTCGAAGAAGTCTACCAGTTCCTTTACATCCGGCAGAATCTCCATACGGGTCTGTACCAACGGACAGATTTTGTCTAAATCCAGATCTTTCGTGATCACTTCACGAATATATGGCGTCACCAACTCTTTAAACCGGTCAGCATCCATGGCTTTCAGATACTCACCGTTCATCCACTTTAACTTATTAATATCAAATACGGACGGAGATTTATTGATTCTGTGGTAATCAAACTCTTTCACCAGCTCCTCCAGTGAGAAGATTTCCTGATTACTGTCCGGACTCCATCCTAATAATGCCACATAATTAACTACTGCTTCTGCCACAAATCCCTGCTCGATCAGGTCTTCAAATGAAGAATGTCCGCTCCGCTTGCTCAGCTTCTGGTGATTCTCGTCCGTGATCAACGGGCAATGGATATATTTCGGCTCTTCCCAGCCAAATGCCTGATATAACAGGGTATATTTCGGTGAAGAAGAAATGTATTCATTTCCACGTACAACATGTGTAATTCCCATCAGATGATCATCTACAACATTTGCAAAATTATAGGTTGGAAATCCATCTGACTTGATTAGGATCATATCATCCAGCTCATCATTCGAAACCGTAACATCTCCGTAAAGCTCATCATGGAAGGTAGTGGTTCCTTCTGTCGGACTGTTCTGTCTGATAACATACGGAACACCGGCTGCCAGCTTCGCCTCTACCTCTTCTTTGCTCAGATGCAGACAATGTTTATCATAAACAACGATTTCCTTCGTCTCACCACTCTCGGTTGTGATCGTCTGTCTCAGAGACTCCAGGCGCTCCTTATCACAGAAACAATAATATGCCTTTCCCTCTTCGATCAACTGCTTCGCATATTTAAGATAGATACCTTGTGCCTGACGCTCACTCTGGACATACGGACCAACTCCGCCGTCCTTATCCGGTCCTTCATCATGCTTTAATCCGGTCTTGTCCAATGTCCGGTATATGATATCCAATGCTTCCTCTACAAATCGTTCCTGATCGGTATCTTCGATCCGGAGGATAAAATCTCCGCCTTCATGCTTTGCGATCAGATATGCATACAAGGCAGTTCTTAAATTTCCGACATGCATCCGTCCGGTCGGACTCGGTGCAAATCTGGTTCTGACTTTACTCATTCCAGTCACTCCTTATTTGTTTGCTCCACAGCAATATTTAAACTTTTTACCAGAACCGCATGGGCAAGGATCATTTCTTCCAACCTTCGGCGGCTTAACAACGGTCTTGGAGCTCTTCTCTTTCTTATACAGGGCCTTTCTCTGCTCCGGAGTCAGAAGTGCATCCCACTCCTCCAGTGTATACAGCCATTCTGCATTACATCCAACCATATTCATATATAACTTCGGAAGATCAATATCAAGAGAAACCTTGGTATCTGCTTCCATCTCTTCGATATTATTCGGAGTCTTTAAGCTCTCATCAATGCCATCCAGAAAACCTACCATCAACTGCAGGGTTGTCTCATACTTATCTGCCAGCTCCTGTACGGTACCTTCTACTACTTCATCCGGATTCTTTAACAGTTGCTGATAGATACCCTTCTCAACGGTAAAGTAATTCAGCCAGAACTCTTTTCCTTCCGGTGTTCTGTCATCCAGACCATATGCGTAATCACGCCACTCTTTTAATAAACTCATATCCTAGTCCTCTTCTTTCTCTTTTTCTTGTATATCATGTCATACATTTTTGTCTTTTCTATGTCATTGCAATCCGCATTGCCCGACTTTCACAGTATAGCAAACCTCCTATGAGATTTCAACTGTTTCCTGCTCCCAGTCCCATTTCATCGCCTGCTTCCATTCGTCCTGTCTGTCCGCATACTGCTGCTCCAGCCATTCAATAGCCTTCTGTCTTCCATCTTCGCTTAGATCAAAGCGTTCCCGCTGTTTTTTCTCATCCGGCGTTGCCTCATAGGAATATGGTTCCTTCCATATGGTAACCATTAGATATGGGATCTCCGTTTCTGTCTCTGCGCCATCCTTCACGGTAACCGTTTTCTCCGTCTGCTTTTCAAACATAAACCGCATTCCCTGAAAACTGCCACTCCATTTCTGCTTCTTAAAATACTCTAACGGCATATATTCTGTCCGATCTAACATTCTGCTTCCTCCATAAATACCCGAAGTGCTTTATATTCTTCCTGCATTCTCTGATATCCATGCTGATAGAATTCTTCCCTCTTGCTTTCTCTGGTCTCAAACTTACTGATGCATGGCATCTTCGGCCGAATCACCATGATCTTTCCCTCCGCTGTCAGCCGCTCCATCTCTGTCTTCTGCGTCTGATATACATCAGCCCGGTTCAACAATGCATCTGCGAATTTTGGATATCGCTTTCCATAGGCCGCCTTGATCAGAAACTTATACTTATTATAATCTGTCGGGGTCTCATTTCCGGTCTTCGTCATAATGATCACAACCTTATCGCACCCCTTTTCAAATGCCCGGTTATATGGAATGGAGTCCACCAGACTGCCATCCATATAATCATGCCCGTCCATCTCCACCGGAATGGAAAGCAACGGTACGGAGCAGGATGCCTTGACTGCCGTCAGCGTATGCTTGTCATCACCGGAGCCGTCTATATACTCCGCCTGTGCCGTATCGCAGTTTACAACCACGACCTCATGTTCCACCTTTGTCTCATGGTGTGCCTTAAAATCATATGGGAACGTCTTATAAGAAAATTCAAATACCATCTTTTCCAGATTTAAAAAGCTTCCGGTCTTGATCAGCTGTGCAGGACCATAATAAGAATCCTTCTTCCCCGGACTTATGATCTGCTTGGTCCGTCCTCTCTGTCCGGACAGAAAATTCATCATATTTCCCGCTCCGGCTGATACGCCTGCAATATAATCAAATGTTACATGTTCATCCATCAGAAAATCCAGAGCACCCGCTGTAAACAGTCCCCGCAATGCTCCGCCTTCCAGAACTAATCCTATCTTCATCCTGTTATCATTCCATTCTATTCTACATATCTTTGTATATTTTATACTGCTTTATCATGTCCGCCATAAATGCAGACGCCTCATTTAATCATATTCAACTGCACTGAAAATGCAAGGTTTTTTCTGAAATTTAATCCTTATTTTAGGATTACCACTGATAGCAAGCTACAAAACCGCATATCCTGCAGCCACAATCCGGATTCCGTATTGCACAAGCGTCATAACCACCAGACTGTTACTGATAAAGATCACAGCTCCTGCAACGACATGAAATCTCCGGACCGACTTGGGCTCCTTTAGGATCTCCGTCCGTACGATCGGATACGAAGCCGGTGCTGTCAGAATCGACAGGATCGTCACCTTAAATCCAACTACACCCTTCATAATAACAAAGCAATCTACAAACAATAATAGCAATGGGATTCCTACTACGATTGCAAATATAACCGAAGCGATCACCGTATTCTTCATACAATGCAGCAGCTCCTCCTCCTGATATGCCATACTATCCGGATAAAACATTCCTCCGGGATTGATCAGCAACAGTGCCGGATAAATCAGGCATCCCAGAATATTTGTAGCTTCAAATAAATAAACCAATATCGGATTTCTTTTCATATGTACTCCCCCTGACCGGTTACATTCCTTTGTTTATTCAGTAGTGTAGCATATCTTGTTCTGTGTGACCAGTCAAAAATCCGGTCATTGAATATCGATTTCCTTCCACAGAATCCTCTTCTTCCGAATACTATGCAGACATGGAAAAAGGCTCCGGCGGGGAAACCGGAGCCTCATGGATAAAGGGGAGGATCGTAGTCCTTTTCTTCCGAAAAGCACTTACGTTGTAACCGAATCGGTATTACCGCTTCGATTAATTATAGTATAAACACTTTTCCTCTTCCTATACATCCTGGCTTAATATTTTAATTTAATTGGCAGACTTCTTGACCGGTACACCTTCCAGATTCATAACCTTGCGGATCGGAATGGATAAGCCGTATGCAACCGCAATCGATGCAACATCCTTCACGATATACGGAACAACCGCAAGCATAAATGCCTCCATAAATGTCCGGGAAGTGATCTTCGCAAACTGAACAGTTCCGCACAGATAGCAGATACACAGTCCTACGATTCCAAAAAGGATCGCCAGCCACTTCTTCTCTACGAGATCGATCATTCCACAGGCAAAACCCAGGAACAAAAAGCCCCAGATATAACCACCGGTTGGACCGGCAATGGCTGCAAATCCTGCATTAAATCCGGTAAATACCGGAACTCCGACGATTCCAAGCAGAATATACACAAATATAGACAGGGTGCCACGGAATTTACCCAAACAGAAGCCTGCAAGTGCTACTGCAAAAGTCTGCAGTGTAAATGCGATCTGCCATGGTGTCGGGATGGAAATCTGTGCAAGTACAGCGGTCACTGCTGCAAATACACCTATAAATACAATACTTTTTACCGAAAATAACGGTTTCTTTTCTTCATTCATCTTTTGATGCTCCTTTATGATCTGTCATAGATTTTCTGTGTCATTCATTCTGCTTATCCGCGCATTCGGCTTCTGTTTTCACCGGGCGGACACTCACTTCTCCGGAAGAAAGCACCTTGCGGCTGCCATCCTCACATTCCAGGATCAAATGCCCATCTTCGTCAATGTCAACAGCCACTCCGTATACAGGTGGATCTGTCAGCGTTTTAATCTTCTGCCCTAAAAGAAAAGAACGTTTCTTATATTCCGGCATAAAGCTCTTCTCTGTCAGATGCTCATAATACTGCCAGAAATGGTTGATCATACCTGCCGCGATCCGGCTTCTGGCATCGATATCCGACTTTGCCAAACCGAAATCCTTCTTATTCTTAAAAATAGGACCTGCAATTTCCCGTATTGCTTCCGGAAATCCACCTTCCGGTTCCCGAACATTAAATCCGATTCCGGTCACAGCATATTCGAGCATACCGTTTTCCACATTCACAGATGCTTCTGTCAAAATACCACATACCTTTTTTCCATGACAGAACACATCATTAACCCATTTGATCTCCGCACGGTTACCGGATGCTTCTTCAATTGCTTCTGCTGCCGCTACCGCTGCCGCCGTTGTCATAAACAGGGATTCCTGCGCCGAGAACTTCGGTCGCATCAGGAAGCTGATATAAACACCGCTGACCGGCGGCGAATAAAAGCTCCGCCCCATTCTTCCACGTCCGGCTGTCTGGGACTCCGCAACCACCACAATTCCTTCCGGTTTGCCCTGCGCCGCATATTCTTTTGCTCTGATATTCGTAGAATCAATCGTCTTATATACTTCCAGCTGCAGATGCTTCATCTCCGGCAGCAGGTATTTGGAAATACTCTGCACTGATAAAATATCAGTGGCCGGATTCAGACAATATCCTTTATTTGTCACGGCTGTGATTGAATATCCTTCTTCCTGAAGACTCTTAACCGCTTTCCAGACAGCATTCCGGCTGACATTTAATCTTACTGCCAGCTCTGCGCCGGAAATATGTTCACCCTTTTGCTGTTCCAGAACTTCTAACACACTATCTTTTACATTCATTTGTTTGGCCTCACAATTTTTGTACGTTGTTATCCTAACAGGTTTCTTTTTAATTGTCAACCCATTTTATATTTTCAGGTGACAATCACTTTCCGTACCTGTGAAGCACCCATGCAAAGCACAGGCAAAGAACGGCCAGCACTCCAAGATATTTTATATGAATCCCCTGAATCTCCAGTTCCTTCTGTTCCAGCTCCACTGCTTCAGAATTTATAACTGTACCACCCACACTCTGTAGCTTCAGTAACTGGCTGCTATCAATCGTCCGTTTCCCAAAACACACCCGGATTCCGGTCTGTCCCTTTTCCAGTGCAAGGGAATCTCCGACTGTCACAGCAAGCGGTCTGTCCGTACCGAAATCCGTATCCGCTGCCTCCGCCAGGATCGTGACCTTCTCCCCCGATTCCTCCTTCCAGGTCAGCTCCATCTGCGAATCGGTATTGTCTATCACCTGTGCATTCTGCAGTAACTGCTGCCAGGCGGCCGAATTCAGATAATAGATTGCCATTGCCGTATGATTGGCCGGAATTCCGTATACCGTCTCCAGATATTCCTCGGATAACTGCAGATAGGACAGATCCATGGTTCCCCAAGTGTCTCCCACTGTAATGGTTCCTTCTACCTGTCTACTGACCGCTTCAACGGAAGGCAGTTTCCGGATACGGATTATCCTGTCGTTTTGCTGACTGACAGAACCCTCCGAAGATAAAACATATTCCATCCTTGTCTGAAGCCTCTGATAAAGCGCCACGCCATGTACCATTGCCAGAATCATTCCGGACAGACCAAGCAGGACCGCAGCCAGCTCCAATTTTACCCGATCATTTTGTTTCCGATTCCGCAGGAAGGTCTTCCACCATTTCATCCGCATCCGTTCCCTTCTGTTCTCTTTTTCCTCTGTTTCTCTGTATCAGAAGTATCACAACTACCACTACGATCACGCCTGCCAACACAGCCATAATGATCCACCATTGCCCGGTCTGATCCGGCTCCTGCGTTTCCTGATCCGTAAATGGGGACTCGATCGTGACTGTAAACTCTGCCGTTTCCGTATATTCCTTTCCGTCCGCATCCTCATAATAATATGTCACGGTTCCGGTTGTAGCACCATATAACGATGTTCCCTCTGTCAGACCGCCGATCACGACTCTGCCGCTCACGGACTTTACACTTCCTGCCTCCATATCTCCGATAAATAATGTACCGTCCGGATTCAGCCCATCTCCCATGATCTCAGCACGCACATTATAAATCATTGTCCTTCCAAGATTCATTGCCTGAAAGCTTGCCTCTGTAACATCCCCCACCTGAACATGGTCTGCGATCACGATCGGATCAAACTGCACCTTCATCGGCTGCCCGACCATCACCATAGCATTCCCGCTTCCGGAATAAGAGGTTCCCCGGATATCTGCATAATCCATGGATACCAGCAGCTCATACTGTCCCTCTGGAACAGATGCCGGAATCTGATAATCAAACGCCACCTCTGCGATACCACCCGCAGGAATCGTTCCCACATAAACACTGTCTGAAGCACTCTTTAAGATAAATGCATCCTCCTTTGATGCAACCGTCACCACCATATTCTGGACACTCTCGGATGTACTGGTATTCTTCAGTGTGATCGTTGCCGTCATCTCATCCCCTGCCATCAGGTTTTCTCCGGAGACCTTACAGGACTCCACCAGCACCTTCGGTGCAAATACCACCGGTTCTTCTGTCGTAGCCTCTGTCGTCGGTTCCGCATTCGGATCTTTACCGTCTGTGATCGTAACCATAACCGAAAATTCCGCTGATACATCATTTCCATTTTGATCGACGGCCTGTATCCTGACACCGACCGGATAGCTTCCATTGTAACGATCGCCCTTTAATTCCAGTGCAAATGAGATCAGATATCCTTCCACCGTTCCGGTTCCGTCATTGACCGGATTCGCCTGCTTTCCAATGCTCCGCTCATAGTTTTTTCCGACAAACGGTGCAGATGCGGAATCTCCCAGATTCAGGGATACCCGGAGCCGGTTGTCCTTTAATTCCTGTTCACAAAGAAGCGGAACGACAAGCCATGCCTGTCCGTTTTCCACTCTCGGTACATATCCGTCGGAATAGGAGTTGTTCATACCCTCGTACCGGTTCTGATTATCAATCGTAAGCTTTACCGTCGATTCCGATTTCTCATCCGTTGCCGAGGTAGGTTCTGTCTTCTCACCGGTCATAGCTGCCGGTTCTGCATTCTTTATATCGGCTGCGTATACCGTAGTCGGAAAAAACAGCAATGCCATACATAGCAGTAATGCCCCTGTCCGCTTCCATACCTTCCTTCTGTCCATCATCCTAATTCCTCCATCTTCCATATATCCTCCATATCATGTACCCGGTCACACAGCTCCCTGATATCCTGTGCATTGTGACTGGCAAGCAGCATGCTCTTTCCCTGTTGCTTCAATTCCTTTAACAGCTCCCGCATCTGTGCCGCCCCGTTCCGATCCAGACCGTTAAACGGCTCATCCAGGATCAGAACCTGCGGATTCTCCATGATTGCCTGTGCGATTCCAAGTCTTTGCCGCATACCGAGCGAATACTTGGCCACCGGCTTCCGATTCTTCGGATCCAGTCCGACCCGTCTGATCGTATCCCGGATTTCCTGTTTTCCGATCCGTCCTTTTAAGTCTGCCAAGATCTTCAGATTCTGATATCCGCTGATGTCCGGAATAAAGCCCGGTGTCTCAATAATGACTCCCAGCGAATCCGGAAAATCACAATCCTTTCCGACCTGTTGTCCATTCACCAGAATCCTGCCCTTATTCGCCTTTAAAAATCCGCAGATACATTTCATCAATACGGTTTTTCCGCTTCCGTTATTTCCTACAACGCCGAAGATTTCTCCCGGCCGGATAAGGAAGTTCACGTCCTTTAAGACTGCATCCTTTCCAAATGATTTATATACATGCTCCACAACCACTCCTGAGCCTTCTTCCCTTCCTGCCATAGTTCTTCTCACCTTTCTTTCCCAAGTCCTGTCCTGCTTTCGCTTATATTTCACTGACTTTTGACGTCTTCCTATTTTCCCTGCGTACCACTGAAGCAGAATGCATAGGTTCTCATCTTAAGCATGGAAAGCCAAAACAGGATCAGACTGCCGCCTGCAAAAAACAGGTATGATACCCATAATCGCGGCAGATTATCATATCCGAAATTATGCATATAATAAGTCGCATGATTCAGCGGTGATATCCAGCCGAATATAATATTGGCGATCCGAACCCGTTCCTGCGGAAGATGCAGCCATTTTAATAAAAACTCCGGCTTCATCAGAAATCCAAATGCCGTAAATGCAATTCCGCCGATCATTCCATAGCTTCCCTTCCAGAGATTCAGATACAGGATCAGACTGGACATGAATACGGAGTATCCGAGCATCAGTCCGAAGATATGACCAGTACACCGATATGGAAATGATAGTTCCAGCACCTTAACAAAGGCAGGAATCGCAATCTTCGTTCCCAACTGGGAATAGCCGAGGATCGCCGCCGTATCACTCCAGAGGTTTGCCAGATAGGTATGACTCCCCGACAGAATACAGCCGGACAGTAAGATAAATCCGACAAACAAAAGTGTGGCACATATCATATAAAGAATCTGCCCGAGCATCCAGGTAACCCGGTCCATCCGCACTAGCAGAAACGGCACCTCATTTCCCAGATTCGGGATATCCGCAAACAGTAACAGCAGACAAAGGGATATCAGCATAATGGAATTGGCATCGCCAAAGGTCCAGATAAACGGCTCCAGCATCTGAAGATTGGTATCGTGCTGTTGTGCAAATAGGATTACCTTATTGGATAACAGAAAACAGATCACGAATCCCAGTCCGAATGCCAGCAGGATCTGCGGATTCCGCCGCCACCTTCTGAAATTCGCTATTGCTGCCAGAAACAGTTGTCTGATTTTAACCACGTTTCATACACCTCCTGAGTATTCCATAATAAAGGAAGCCGAAAATCAGGATCAGCATTCCCAGCAGCAACCGGACTCCCTGCTCCTGAAAAACCCACTCATGCGTCGGATGAAACCACTCATACGGATACAGACAATATAAACCCGGGAAATACCGTTCATGCAGGATTATCAGAATATAATACAGAACAAAGGAGCCTCCGTATGCCAGATAACGGTTGTTTGACCATGCTGCCAGAACTGCCGCGATCATTGCCCACAGACAGCCGGACAGAAACAGCAGATCCGGATTGCAATCCATGAATTTCAGATTTTTCTGAAACAAGGAAACCAGAAACAATGCCCCTGCCTCCGCCAGTCCGCCTGCAATCCCACAGCTTACATATTTTCCTAAAATATAAGCCGTTATCGTTGTCCTCGGTAAACAGGCCTTCAGAAATCCATTCTGACTTTCCTTTAACCATGCTGTTGTATAGGGAAATGTACAGACCACCGGTACGCACATCCGGAATGCATCGGAATCATACCCGGCTGTGCATAACACAAGAATCATGGATCCAAGTCCCAGTAAGAACCCTCTTGATTTTAAAGCCCTTATCATATCTGTTTCAAAACTGTTCATGCTTCTCCTAATATCCCAATGTACGATCGATCAGACTGCCATCAATGGCATTGATCGTCATGACACTTTCATAATTTGTAATTCCCCATGCGTTATCCGTTACCGTTCCGTAAAAATCCCAGACCGGGACCAGGAGCCCGGTATCATAACTGTTTGCTTCACTGACTCTTGCGTATCCGAGCACTACACGGTCCACCTTGATCGATCTTGTATTGACAATTTTCTCATATCCGGAATTATCCGGTGCCTTCGTGATTGCTATCATTTTTTCAAACGTTGTCTTAATCTCATCAAAGCTCTTCATGGATGCGTTTTCAACAACTGTATCCTGTACCTCCAGCGGTGCGTTATAATCGAATCCTACGATTCCGCTGTCATTGATCCGGAACACAATGCTTTCCGGCGGCCACTCCTTCTTTACATAGCTGTCACCGCTCCAGCCTTCCTCATGTTTACTCTCTCCACTTGTCGTAAATGCCCCGTCAATATTCCGCATATACTGGAGAATGTATTCCTTCCGGTAATGAACCGCTGATTCCGTATCGTAATCGCATTGACTCCGGATATCCTGCTCTTCATAGGCCAGATCTCCATCCATATACTGGAAATCTGTCAGTCCGATCTCCTCTATAAAAGCATCTGCGACTGCAACCGCCTCCTTCAACGAAAGCGTGGTCGGCTCATCGGTAAGTTCTTCTGTCGTGATACTTCCTGCCTTATCACTTCTTCCTCCAACAATACTATTTACAAGGGCATCGACCCCTCCGGCACTTTCAAGTCCGATCCGGTAATTACCTCCTCCATAGGAAGGTCCCTTCTTCAAAAGATTCATGTCTGTAGCTCCGATATCCGCATATGCCGTAAACTCATATCCATGCTTTCCGCTCCGATACCGCAGGCAGTTTCCATAGTCATCACTGTTTTGTACAAAGATGGATCGATAGGTTCCATCCGCTCCATCTGTCGCTCCGTAATAATCCTCTCCGTCCGGATTTAATCCCTGCTGCCAGCTATAAAATTCAGAGGATGCATCCTGATCCGCTACTCGTTTTATCTGCCCATCGGATATATAATCCTGAAGATCGACCGTAGCAGGTGCATTCTCATATGCAGTCTGCAACTCATTGATCCTTTCCTGCAGCTCTGCTTTTGTAACCTCTGCATTCTGCTTGGCCAGCTCCGGGTCACCACCTACACTGTCTAATTCTTCCTGTGAGTAATTGCCACTTTCCAGATTTGCCAGCTGGAACTTCAGCTCCTGGATTTCCTGTTCAATATCACTTCTTTTACGTACAGACAGCATACTTCCGTCATATACGGTCTGTCCGTCAAACAGATTTTCCTTTACCTTATCTAACAATTCCTGCGTGATCTTCGTCTGTCCGACCCGTATGACCGACATCTGATTCGTTTCCGGAATATCCACCTTCGCATCCACAGTCACATCGATTCCCAGATTCTCATCTTTGATCGTCGTCTGATAACTGTCATATTCCTTGAAATCCTCCATATCGGCTGCCGTCTCTGTATTCTGTGCTGCCTCAACCAGCTTATCCATATCCTTATTTACCACAAGCGATGAATCCGGGCTCTTCTGACATGCCGTCAGGCTGACTGCCAGAAGCACTCCGAGTCCTGCACATAATTTTCTTTTCATATTATTCCTCCATTCATAGATAACTAAAAATGCCAATCTGCATTGCACACAGCCTCTATCACTGTTCTGCATTCAGATTAGCATCTCTCTTTACATCAAGTATTCATCGTTTTTTAAACAAATTGTAAATTCAGTCAAATTGTAAGATCATCCGGGTGCCCTCTCCCACATGACTTTCGATTTGCATACTTCCATGATGACGTTCTACGATCAGCTGTACCAGGGCCAGTCCAAGTCCTGCTCCGCCCTTTTTCCGGCTTCTCGATTTATCCACCATGTAGAATGGTTCCAGGATCTTATTTAACTCCTCCTCCGGTATTCCACTGCCGGAATCCCGGACTTCTATCTGATGTCCGGATGCCCGCAGCCAGATCCTGCTGCCCGGTTCACTTGCCTTCACCGCGTTATCAATCAGATTGATCACCACATCGGTCATCAGATCCAAATCCATCTGAAACACTTCCCCATGTTCTTCCACCTCCAGCCGGATCTGTTTCTCATCCAACAGCACCTGACAGGACTGAATAGCTGCATCAAAGAGCTCCCGTGCAGAATGATCCGTCATCGTAAGCTCCGTATTCTGATCCAGCTCTAACAGCTTCATCATCTTCCGTGACAGCCGTTCCAGTCTTCCGCACTCGGAATAAATATATGACAGGGCTTCTTCCTTCTCCTCGTCCGGCAGCTTCATCGTAAGCAATGTCTGTGCATATCCGGAAATCGCAGTCATAGGGGTCTTCAGCTCATGGGTCAGATTTCCCATAAACAGTGTCTTCTTATACTCAGATTCCTCCAGCCTGTGAGTTCTGGCCTCAACCGCTTCAGCCATCTTATTAAAGCTGTCTCCCAGTTGTCCGAACTCATCCTTTCGAATAATCTCTATTCGCTGGTCATAATGTCCCTCCGCCATACTTCTCGTTGTATTATTTAAGGTTTGCAATGGTTTTAACAGCTGTCTTAAGAGCAGCATCAGGATCAGGATCGTGATCCCTGTAATGCTCCCTGTGATCAACAGCATATATATTGCCATCCTTATCATATTCTGCTCTACATATGTAATATCCTCCAGATGATACAGGATGCAGTTTGATGCCACATTCATCCGGAAAACAGCATAATTTCTTCCGTCAATCCGCATGATCCGATATTCCATTTCCTCATAGGAGACATACTTATCCGCCTCCAGCTCCTTCGCTGTCAGAGAGGTATGATTATAGATCTCCATTGCCGTTCCATACGGATCGTCCACCTTATCGTCAATCATATAACAGACATTATAATCATCCTTCTGCTGCTTCAGAAAATATGACAGATACTGCTGTGCACTGATTTCCCGGTCTTCCTGCTTATTATAATCCGTCAGCTTCTGTTTCAGCTGATAGCAGTTCCGATATACTTTCAGCAGGGCATCCCGTTCCCTGACCTGTGCATCCAGCTTCCAAATAATTCCATTGCCGACCAGAGATGCCAGAAGCACTGCTATGGCACTTACCAGTAATATCTTCGTCCTTACCTTCATGACTATTCCTCCAGACGGTACCCCATCTTTGACACCGTCTTAATCGCCTCACTCAGTCCCAGCTTTTTACGCAGTTGTCCGATATGGACATCTACGGTTCTGGTCTCTCCCATATAGTCTACACCCCAGACCATCCGGAGCAGATTTTCTCTGGAGATTGCCCGGTTCTTATTCTTAGCCAGTACCGCCAGCAATTCAAATTCCATAGGCTTTAACGGAATCTCCACTCCGTTCTTCCGTACCGTATGCTCTTCCATATTGATCTCCATATCCAGTATCCGGATCACCGGCTCCAGCTTATTCCTTCTCTCCAGTACCTTTTCCATCCGGACCATCAGCTCCAGAATTTCAAACGGCTTCACAAGATAATCCTCTGCACCTCCGGTCAGTCCCTGAATCTTGGAATCCAGATCATCCTTTGCCGTCAGAAAGATTACCGGAATATCATACCGCTTCATATCTTCTAACAGCTCAAACCCGTTCTTTCCCGGCAGCATCACATCAAGCAGTGCCAGATCATACATATGATCCTCCTGCAGACCCTGTTCTGCCTCCAGTCCGTCCTGATAGATCCGGGTCTCATAGTTCGCTACCCTCAGGTTCATGGCGATCATTTTTGCAATTGCCTCTTCATCCTCTATGATCAATATCCGATTCTTTGCCATTCTGCCTTCCTCTCATCCGTCTTTTATTTCTCTACTATACCGTTAAACACAGAAAAAGCCAAGTGAAAACTTTCTTACACCTGGCTTTTGATCTTCTATTTTTAACCGGCTTCAAACTGGGAATTGTAAAGGTCCGCATAGAATCCGTTCCTTGCTAATAACTCCTCATGATTTCCCTGTTCAATAATATCTCCGTCTTTCATGACCAGGATCAGATCCGCATCCCGGATCGTACTCAACCGATGGGCAATCACAAAACTGGTCCGTCCCTTCATCAGGTTATCCATTGCCTTTTGTATCCGGGTCTCTGTTCGGGTATCTACAGAAGAGGTCGCCTCATCCAGAATCATGATCGGATTATCTGCCAGAATCGCTCTGGCAATCGTAAGAAGCTGCTTTTGTCCCTGTGAAACATTGCTTGCCTCCTCATTTAATTCCATCTGATAACCACCCGGCAGGGTCTGTATGAAATGATGCGCATGTGCTGCCTTTGCCGCTGCGATCACTTCTTCATCCGTTGCATCCAGCCTTCCGTACCGGATGTTTTCCATGATCGTGCCCTTAAACAGCCAGGTATCCTGCAGAACCATTCCAAATCCGTTTCTTAAATCATGGCGGTTAAATTCCTTAATATTATGTCCGTCTACAAGAATAGCTCCGGAATTGACATCATAAAACCGCATCAGAAGCTTCACCATGGTTGTCTTACCGGCACCGGTCGGTCCTACAATTGCAATTTTCTGTCCCGGTGTTACATCCGCACTGAAATCATGGATGATTACTTTATCCTCCTGATAGCCGAATGCTACATGATCAAAGGTTACATTTCCTTCTATCTTCTCCAGCTGCAACGGATGCTCCGGCTGCAGGCTCTCTTCTTCCTCACTCAGGAACTCAAACACACGCTCTGCTGCCGCCGCCATGGACTGCAGCATATTCATAACCTGCGCAATCTGCTGGATCGGCTGTGTGAAGTTCCGCACATACTGGATAAATGCCTGAATATCACCGATGGTAATCACATTCTGAATTGCCAGCATGGCTCCGGAAAATGCAACAGCTACATAGCCAAGATTTCCGACAAACATCATGATCGGCTGCATCATACCGGACAAGAATTGTGATTTCCATGCCGATTCATACAGTTTCCGATTCGTCCGGTCAAATGTCTCTATCGAATCCTTCTGTTTATTAAATGCTTGCACGACCAGATGACCGCTGTATACCTCTTCTACCTGTCCGTTCACATTTCCCAGATATTCCTGCTGCTTCTTAAAGTATTTCTGGGAACGTTTTACCACCAATGAGATCAGAAGCAGACTGATCGGCAGGATCACGATCGTGATCAATGTCATCAGCGGACTGATCGTCAGCATCATAACCAGAACTCCGATCATGGTTGACACCGATGTGATCAGCTGTGTAATGCTCTGATTCAGGCCCTGTCCCAGGGTATCTACATCATTGGTGATTCTGGATAATACCTCTCCGACAGTTCTGCTTTCAAAATACCGCATCGGCATCCGGTCGATTTTCTCTGAAATCTCCTTCCGCATACGATAACATACCTTCTGGGTCACACCCGTCATGATCCAACCCTGTACAAAGCTGAATAATGCACTGATCACATATAATCCCAATGCAAACAACAGGATACTTCCGATCTTTGCGAAATCCAGACCACCGGTTCCGTTTACTTTCGCCATCAGGCCACCGGCAAGCTCTGTTGTCGCATTTCCAAGCACCTTCGGTCCGATAATATTAAATACGGTACTGCCGATTGCAAAGATCAGCACTACAACGATTCCGGCCCTGTAGTTTCCGAGATATACCAGCAGCTTCTTTATCGTTCCCTTGAAGTCCTTTGCCTTCTCGCCGGTCATGCCTCTGCCCATACGGCCTCTCGGTCTTCCTGTATTCTCACTACTCATTGGAACCAGCCTCCTTTCCCTGACTCTTTGCTATCTCTTGTTCAGACAACTGAGATCTGGCAATCTGCTGATAAACCTCACAATCCTTCAGCAGACTCTCATGTGTTCCCTTGCCCACAATCCGTCCATCATCTAAAACCAGAATCTGATCCGCATGAAGAATCGTACTGATTCTCTGTGCCACAATGATTACGGTACTATCCTTTACATTATCTCCCAATGCCTTTCTGAGTGCGGCATCGGTCTTGAAATCCAGTGCTGAAAAGCTATCATCAAAAATATATATTTTCGGGTTCTTTGCAATTGCTCTGGCGATTGACAGCCGCTGTTTCTGTCCACCGGACACATTGGAGCCACCCTGTGCAATACTGCTGTCGTATTTCTCACTCTTTTCATTTATAAACTCTGTTGCCTGTGCAATCTCAGCCGCCTTCTCCAACTCTGCCTCCGTTGCATCCTCCTTACCAAATCTTAAGTTCGATGCAATGGTTCCGGAAAACAGGATGCCCTTTTGCGGAACCAGGCCGATCTGGTTTCTTAACGACTCCTGTGTTACTTCACGGATATCTGTTCCGTCAATGGTGATCCTGCCGTTTGTCACATCATAAAACCGTGGGATCAGCTGGATCAACGTTGATTTTCCACAACCGGTGCTTCCTATGATTGCCGTCGTCTTTCCCGGCTCTGCCGTAAAATCAATATCCTCCAGCACACATTCCTCTGCACCCGGATATTTAAAGTCTACATGATGAAATTCCACATAGCCTTTCACATCCGTTAACTCGCCTGCACCCTCTGTATCCTGTACCAACACCTCGGTATCCAGAACCTCTTCGATTCGATTTGCAGCCACACCGGCTCTCGGCAGCATAATTGAAAACATGCAGATGACCAGAAATGCCATTACAATCTGCATGGTATACGTAATAAATGCGGTCATGGTACCAACCTGCATGACACCGGCATCGATCCGGTTCGCAGCTACCCATACGATCAGCACGGATAACCCATTCATCAGTAACATCATGACAGGCATCATAAAGGTCATGACCCGGTTTGTAAATAACATGGTCTTTGTCAGATCCTTATTCGCATCATCAAAGCGTTCTTCTTCGACATCCTCACGGACAAATGCCCGAATTACCATCAGACCGGTCAGAATCTCTCTGGATATCAGATTCAATCCGTCTACCTTCTGCTGCATCTGTTTAAATTTCGGCATGGCAATCTTCATCAGAATCCCGACAAATACCAGAATCGTAACAACCGCAACCAGAATGATCCACTCCATACCGGCCCCGGTATTCAATACATGGATCACACCGCCAATACCAAGAATCGGTGCATAGATCAGCATTCGGAGCATCATGGTCGATACCATCTGCACCTGCTGGATATCATTGGTACTTCTTGTGATCAGAGATGCGGTCGAGAACTGATCCATCTCCCGGTTTGTAAAGGTGACCACCTTTTTAAATACCTTACCTCGAAGCTCCATACCTACTTTCGCACCGATCCGGGCTGCCAGAAATCCTGCTGCAATAGCTGCCGCAGCCATCAGCAATGTCAATGCCAGCATCTTTCCGCCGGTTTTTAACAGATACTGTCTCTGTAATGCATGGATATCTCCTCCGGCTGCCTGATACTCCTCTGCCGCATAAGAAATCGCTATAGAGGTAAGCATGGTCGATCCAATCTGCTCTGTCTGACTCTCCATCTCCTCACGCATCTGCCGGATCATCTGATCTCTATCCGATTCCTGCGCCTGCAGCATTTTTTCTGTCATTGTCTGAATACTCTCCTCCGACATCTTACGCATACTGGCATTTAAAAGAATCACCGTCTGAAACTCCTGATCTGCTTCTGTCCAGCGTTCCGGATCCTCTGTAATTGTCAGATGATAGTTCCCGTCATCTGTTTCTTCGTAAATAGACTCCCAGTCTGCCTGTTCTTCTTTTGTCATAAACATGGTAAGTTTCTGATATTCTTCTCCGGTGATCAGCTCAGGTACTCCATGCTCGATTCCCTGATTCTGAATACCGGTATCAATGATCTTAGATGTATACTCCGGTAATGACAAATCGCACTGTGCCTGAACGATCAATAGTACGATTACAAATACTATCCAGTACCACTGATCTTTCATGTAACGAAATATTTTAAACATGCTATTCTTTCCCTTTCTGATTAAGTCAGTGAAAGTATAGCACGTTATCCCGGAAAATAAAATTAAATAAGAATTAAGATTTTTTAAAAGGTGTTTTATTTTTTCTCACTGTCGCCCGTCTGTCCGGAATTCTTCCTGCCGCCAATCAGGTCCAGAAACCAAAGCAGCACCCATAATGCAACAGAGACTCCCATTGTCAGTCCAAGCATTGGAATGGACAATGCACTTCCCTGTATACTTGTTACAATGGTTGCAACTACCAGCCCGACAATAATGATGATCGCAATCCACGCAAAGATCTGTTTTACTCGTTTCATACCTCTGTATCCTTTCCGATTTTCTTAAAATACGCACGTATCTGTTCCTCATAGCCTAAGGTACCCGGCTCATAAAAACGGGTGCCTGCCAGTTCATCCGGAAGATACTGTTGTTTCACATAATGGTTCGGATAATCATGTGCATACTGATATCCTACATGTCCGAGCTTTCTGGCTCCACCGTAATGTGCATCCCTTAAGTGTACCGGAACTGCACCTGTCTGCCGTTCCTTTACAGTCTGCATGGCCTGTGATATTGCATTTACTATTGCATTGCTTTTCGGTGCACAGGCAACATAAATTGCTGCATGTGCCAGGATGATCTGCGCCTCCGGCATACCGACCCGCTCTACTGCCTGTGCGCAGGCGGCTGCCACCTGTATGGCCTGCGGATCCGCATTTCCCACATCCTCTGATGCACAGATCATGATCCTTCGGGCAACAAAGGTAACACTCTCACCGCTGTATAACATCTTCGCCAGATAATAGACTGCCGCATCCGGATCGGAACCACGCATACTCTTAATAAATGCCGAGATCGTATCATAATGATTATCACCATCTTTATCATACTTTAGGGAACGTCTCTGAATACATTCCTCCGCCACCGGAAGTGTGATATGGATCTTTCCATCCTCCTGCCGGTCTGTTGTCAGGATTCCCAGCTCCACCGCATTTAATGCACTTCTGGCATCCCCTTCTGCCATATCTGCCAAAAAATCCTCTGCTTCTTCATCAATGACCGCATGATAGGAACCCATGCCCTTGTTTTCATCATAAACAGCACGGTTGATCAATTTCTTAATATTATCCTTACTCAATGGGTTCAACTGAAACACATTTGACCTTGAGAGCAAAGCGCCGTTTACCTCAAAATACGGATTCTCTGTCGTTGCTCCGATCAGGACGATTGTTCCGTCCTCTACAAACGGCAGCAGGTAATCCTGTTGGGCTTTATTAAACCGATGGATCTCATCTACGAACAATATCGTCTTCTTCTGATACATTCCCATGGTATTCTTCGCCTTGGTAATAACCTCTTCCATATCCTTCTTGCCGGATGTGGTCGCATTGATCTGTGTAAACTCTGCACTGGTTGTATTGGCGATCACCATTGCCAATGTGGTTTTTCCGGTTCCGGGCGGGCCATAAAGAATAATGGAGCTTAACTTATCTGCCTGAATTGCCCGATATAATAACTTATCCTTTCCTATAATGTGTTCCTGTCCGACAACCTCCTCTAATTTCGTCGGCCGCATTCGCTTCGCCAGCGGCGACTCTTGTTCCATACTCTGCTGACGCATATATTCAAACATGTCCATATCTATCACCTGTATTCTTATATTCTCGTAAAAACAGAGACTGTCACAACCATAACAGTCTCTGCCACTTAAATCATTCCCATACGTTTCAGATTCATCTCAAATTCCAGAATATCAATCGGCTTGCTCATGTAGCAATCATATTGATTTCCTGCCATTTCCTCATCAAATCCACCTTCATCCAGTGCACTGATCATAATGATCTTAGCCTTTTCCTGTGCGATCAATGCATATTTTCCTTCAATTCCGCGAATCGCATCCAGTGCCTTATATCCATCTAATTTCGGCATCATTACATCCAGGCAAACCAACTGATATGGCTCTCTGTCGTCCAGTGCCTGCATATAATTCTTAACCGCCTGAAATCCATCGCCTACCACAGTTACATCACCAAATTTAGCAAGAAGCTTGGTTAGGAACTTACGATTTGCAGCATCATCTTCTGCTACTAATATTTTCATAATGAGTGCCCCTCCTATTCTTTTACCAGCATCAAAATTTTATCTATACTCTCCATCACTTCTGTTCGTAAAGTCTCAGAATGAATGGTTAATCTCCTGTCTAATAACTGACTGCTTAATATCCCCATCAGAATACACTTCAGTTCTTCCGCCGAAAATGTCGAATGAATCTCTCTGTCCGACATTGCATTCTGAATCAACTGTAATAAAAACCGATTACGCTCTTCAATACAGGCTCCAATGATTTCCCTCGTCCCCGTATTATGAAGCAGCTCTTCATAATTCAATACAATTGCAGATATTTCTATATAATTATCATAATAAATTGCGTATGTATCAAAAAATTCGTGAATCTTTTCTACATTCGAAACATCTTTCCCCTGCACGGTTCGGATAATACTTCGGTCAAATCGTGCAAAATACTCCACTACCTCAATAAGTACCTCATTAATACCTCCAAAATACTTATAAATCAATGTTTCTGACATGTTCTCCTTCATTGCCAGAGACTTTGTGGACAAAGACGCTAATCCTGATTCACTTATTATCTCGATTGCGGATGCAATGATCCGATCCTTTCGAGAAATAAAGCTATCACTCATAAGTAGTCCTCCCCTTGTTACCTTCTCTAACGGTAATCCAATTATAACCTTCCCTATTGTCATTTTAGGAGATGCACTATGGTTTGTCAAGCTAGAATGGAAAAGGAGTCCCCATTCAGGAACTCCCCTCCATCAATTGCGATTTTGCAAGATAAGCCAATCCAAATATTAATAAATAATGATATATATTATATCTAAAAAGGTACTCGTTGCTAGTTCGTATTGATTAACACTTTGTTACATTTACTGCCTGTGGACCTTTTTCGCCTGTAACAACATCAAATTCAACAGCCTCTCCATCTTCCAGAGACTTAAAACCTTCCATGTTCAGTCCTGAATAATGTACGAATACATCCTTGCCTGACTCATCACTGATGAATCCGTAACCTTTTTGGCTGTTAAACCACTTTACTGTACCTTTGCTCATTTTAAAACCTCCAAAATATAAACTTATGGCAGTACTTACCATGAATTTAGAGTAACACATTCCTTTTTTTCAGTCAAGCGGTCTCCTCTGATATTCAGCTTAATTTCCCGTAAAATCTTTGTAAATATGCCACTTTCCAACATATTAAAAATTTTTTTTAATTTTTCCGCATTTTTCGACAATTTTTTATTGCATTTTTACATTTTGTGAGGTATCCTATCAATACATTATTAGTTATCCACTAATAATTCTACAATTCTGACTTTCGTTATCCATTTCCGGATCCGGACATTGCGTTAACATCAGAGAAACACAGTATTACCATATGAAAGGGGACGATTCATGACATTTTCTTATAAGATGATATCTTAAATTCATTCTATTTTTTCTATTTTTTCATTCAGGAAAGGAGTCATTTCATGACATATAATCAATTTCTAAACTATGTAAAAGAGCAAAGTGTGTACGAGTTCGACCATCCGGAGGAATATAAGGTTTCTATTAATCATGTAGTTAAAAACAACTCTGTAGAACTTGATGGCATCTGCCTTCACAGAGCCGGTGACACCCTGTCTCCCACTGTCTATTTAAATCACTTCTATGAAGAATATTTAGAAGGACGCCCCTTGCATTCCATCTTAAGTGAAATAGCTGCAACCTTGAGTAGCGAGGTGCCTGAATTGGAGGTCAATACAAGTCTCTATGATAATTATGATGCGATCCGGCACCAGATCATATTTCGATTGGTAAATTACGAACGAAATGAAGAACTGTTAACATCCTGTCCATATCTTCCCTTCTGTGATCTTGCCATTACTTTCCGCTGGCTGGTCCATTCTGATTCTTCCGGTATTGCTTCCGCTTTAATCACCAACAAAGAAATGGAATTATGGAACATTACACTGGAAGAATTGTATCAGACCGCAAGTATCAATACCCGCAGACTCTTTCCAGCCACGATTCAGCCAATTCAGCAGCTACTGTCCGAATATCTGGATAAGGATGCCGATATTCAGGAACTACTGGATCAGACCCCCGATGAATTACAGCTTTTTATTCTTTCCAATGAACCACGGATCAATGGTTCAACCAGTATGATTTACGATGGTATTTTAGCTGATTTTGCAAAGAAAATAAAAAAAGATCTCTATATTCTTCCCTCCAGTATCCATGAGGTTCTTTTAATGCCTGCCACAAAAGAAATAGAAGAACAGGCACTCTTAAATCTGGTCCGGGATGCCAATCGAACAGTTGTCGGACTACCTGATATTCTATCAGACTCTATTTATCGTTTTGACTCCAAACATAATCGTATTATAATGATCCAGAGAAATTGGAACGAATAATTCTAAAAGCCCTGCCGGACATATCCGGACAGGGCTCTGTTTTCTTTACTGGTTCAGATAATCCGTCAAAAAGTCTAACAGCTTCTGCATTTCTTCTCTGGTACCGATCGAAATCCGCAAATAATTATCAATCCTTGGCTTTTCAAAGTATCGGACATAAATCTTATGCTCCTTTGCTGCTTCAAAAATCTCCTTAGCCGGTACTTCCTTATGAGATGCAAATATAAAGTTTGCTTTGGAATCCGGAAAAGAAAATCCCAATTTCTGCATTTCACTTTCAAACCAGCTTCTGGTCTCCATGATTTTCTCTGTCGTTTCCCGGAAATATGATTCATCCTTAAGAGATGCCGTGCCAAGCAAAATCGATGGCAGGTTCATGGTATAGGAATTGAATGAATACTTCACGTCATTTAATGCCTTGATGAGTTCCTGATTTCCGATCGCATATCCGATCCGGAGACCTGCCATGGACCGTGACTTTGAGAATGTACGGACAACCAACAGATTCTCATATTTTTCTAGTAATGGCAATGCAGTAGCCCCGCCAAAGTCAATGTATGCCTCATCTACAATAACTACTACATCCTGATTATGCTTCAAAATGTCCTCTATGAAAGTAAGATTCTCATAAATACCGGTCGGAGCATTCGGATTCGGGAATATCACTCCACCGTTTTCTTTATAATAATCCTCTTTCCGTATCTTAAAATCCTCTGTCAGCGCCGGTGTCTCATACGGAATCCGATAAAGACCGGCCCACACATCATAAAAGGAATATGTAATATCAGGAAACAGAATCGGCTTCTGCGAATTAAAGAATGTCAGAAACGACATTGCCAGTACATCATCCGAACCGACTCCGACAAATACCTGTGATCGATCCACATTATGATACTGTGCAATTGCCTCTACCAGCGCACCGGCTGTCGGATCCGGATATAACCGCAGGTCACCCAGATTTTCATGAATCTCATTCACCTTCGGTGACGGCGGATACGAATTTTCATTCGTATTTAACTTCACAATTCCTGTTTCCTTCGGCTGCTCTCCCGGTGTATACGGTTCTACCTGCCGGATATTCTCTCTCCACTGATTCATGCTCTGTCCTTCTTTCTGTCTTATTTAGGTGTATGGTAGCACAAATCGTTTCAAAATTCCATTCTTTCCATGATTTTTTTTGAACAACAGAACGAACCCAGTCCCGCTGCCAGAATGAGCATACCAGTCAGAATACAGGCTACGGCAGGCTGCAAAGACCGGATCATCCGCTCCACTGCATCTAGCAACCCCTGGTTATGTTTCATCAGAAATTGAATCCCCATTGCCACCAGAAAAACCGCTCCCAGTATAATGAAGTTCATAATTTTTCCTTTTTCTGCTCCATATTTTAATCGTATCGGAATTAAAAATTCAAGATATACCCAGTTTATCAATAACATCACAAGCATTTGTAAACCGAAATCCCGGCTCCATATCTGCTCTCCCCGGATAGCAGAGACACCTACGATAATCACTCCGCTTCCAAACCAGCCGGCTATACTCAACATAGCAGAAAACAGATATTTCTCTACAACATATTCTTTTCGTTCAATCGGAAGTATAAAAATATACGGATAACCATGATCATATTCATCATAACTGAGTGTGCTTATGGCAAATGTAGACGCTATAAAAGTAAGATACCCTATTACAAACGTCTTGTTCATTCCGCTTATGATCATAATGATCCCGATTGCAAGAATAAGGATCATTGACTTGCCCTGATTTTTAATTGTCAGGAAATCCTTTGTTAATAGTCCTCTCATACTCTGTCACCTCGAATCATATACATTATAATATCGTCAATCGACACTTTCTCCGTTATGATATCCGGATAATTTTCACGATAATACCGGATCTGATCTGTCAAACAATCCACTTCATATGTTCCCTTCATTTTACGAATCAAATACTTCTTCTCAAGCTTTTCATACTGCTGTTCCGTAGCCTTTAAGACTCCATACCGGTCAAGCAGCCGGTCTGTATCCTCATGAAGCAGGATTTTTCCTTCATAAATCAGATATATCTCATCACATAATCCTTCCAAATCACCGGATATATGAGAACTGATCAAAATCGAACGTCCTCCCGGCTCCATATAATCCCTGATTCGGTCCAGTAATTCGTTTCTGGATATAACATCCAGACCCGCTGTCGGCTCATCCAGAACCAATAACTCGGCATCATAAGACATAGACAGTAACAGATATAACTTTGCCCGCATTCCGGTTGAAAATTCTTTTATCTGTTTCTGCATCGGCAGTTGAAAATGTTTGCATTGTTTCCGAAACTCTTCCTCATGAAAGGACGAGTAAAATTTCTTCATAATTCTACAAACATCAGAAACTGTATAATAACCACTGAATCCGGAATCTGCAAGTACAACTCCAATCTTCTCGCGTTCTTTTTTACTCCATTCTTCTATCACTCTGCCATCTGCCAGGATCTGTCCCTCATCAGGCGAACATAGTCCAAGGATTGCTTTCATGGTGGTACTTTTTCCCGCACCATTCGGTCCGACGAATCCGATGATCCGTCCCTCCGGTATCTGAATCGAGCAATCCAATTGAAATTCACGATATTGCTTTTTTATATGATTCACATCTAAATTCATGTCAGATCCTCCAAAATCAACTGATATAACTCCTGCAATTCCTGCCGGTCCATGCCACAGCTTCTCCCTTTCCGAACGGCCTGTTCCAGAAGTTGTTCTACTTCTTTTTTCTTCTCTTCCAATATTAGCTCCTGATTCGCATTCGTCACAAAACTGCCCTTTCCATGAACTGTAATAATAAATCCTGCCGCTTCCAGTTCATCATACGCCTTCTTCACTGTCAGCATACTGACTCTCAGATCTTTTGCTAAGGTCCGAACAGATGGTAACAATGTGTCTTCTTTCAGCGTTCCATTCATAATATTTTCTTTAATCTGGATAACAATTTGCTCATAAATTGGTTGAAAAGAAAAATTATTGATCACTATATTCATAACTACCTCCTTGTATAACAGTATATAACAGCATTCAACTGTTGTCAACTGTTATATACTGTTTGTTTTTATATTATAAAAACACCCTGTAAGCATCGGACACAGCCGGCTTTCTTACAGGGTGTGGTTTATTCTTATAATAATCTATATATGACTCTGCAATTCATGCAGCTTCCGCCGGATCGCATCATATGCTTCCTCCGGTGTCCTGCTGTTCTGCACTGCCAGTTCCATCGGGCAGCTTCCTGTATTCGCACGATTGCGGATTGTTGCTGTCGTAACATCATGGATAGCTGTAATCCCATGCTGTGATAGAATCTCAATTGCTCCCTGACTCATCACCTGTGCATATACCTCCCGAACATCCAGCAGAATATACAGATATGCGGCTGCACTTCCTACAATCCGGTCTGCTGCCGCATAGCCCTTGAAATGCTTTCCGGCATCAATCCATTGCATTAACGGAAGTACTCCATGTTCCTGACTGAACTGACAATCATCCTCTTTTTTCAACACACAGGTATATGTTTCATTCGCTAACAACAGATCCTTCGCCTGTGCCAGATTATTCGTGTACGCCTGTTTCATAATTTCCTCCGCATTCAATTCTGTAAACGAGTAACGGAAGCAGGAGCCACTGTAAAATCAGTCCCGGAATACCTGCAATAATACTATTCCAGATCACTGCTGTATGAATAGTTGTATTTCCCAATAAATAAACGGATGCCAGAATCGCACCGGCACGTACTGCGCGTCCGCCAACCTGTGCCAGCAATACCTTTGCGATTATAGGCATCTTGGTCTTCCGTAACAGTCCGGCAAACAGTCCGTACATGCATAATTCAATCATCATAAACGGCAGCATGGCTGGTCCCGGCATGGCTGTTAAACCAAAGCTGACCAACGGACTTAATAATCCTGCAATTGCTCCGGCATATGGTCCGGCAATCAAACCAACCAGCAGAATCGGCAGATGCATCGGCAGAAATGTTTCTCCCAGTGCAGTACCCATATTGGATACCATACCTACAACATGAAATAATTGCGGAAGTACCACAGCAACTGCAATCGCCCCGATTGTAGCAAATACCTGTCTCTTTACTGACAATTTTTTAATTCCATATGTTTTAGTTATCTGATCATTCATTATTTTTCCACCTTTCATCTTTTATTTTACTATCAATCAACATTTATTATATGATAATTGATATCAAAGCTCATTCATCTTACTTAACTTGGCTGCCTGGTCGGCTGCTATGCACGCATCAATGATTTCCTGAATATCTCCGTTCATAATCTTATCCAGCTTATAAAGCGTCAGGTTAATCCGGTGATCTGTCACACGTCCCTGTGGGAAATTATAGGTCCGGATTTTTTCCGAACGGTCTCCGGTTCCGATCTGACTTCTTCTGGCTTCCGCTTCTGCATCATGCTGCTTTTGCTGTTCGATATCATATAATTTCGCACGAAGCAATGCAAATGCCTTTTCTTTATTCTGCAGCTGTGATTTCTCAGTCTGACTGTAAATCACAATACCTGTCGGATAATGTGTCAGACGAACTGCAGAATCTGTAGTATTGACACACTGTCCGCCATTTCCGGATGCACGCATAACATCGATCCGGATATCCTTCTCATTGATTTCTACATCGACATCCTCTGCTTCCGGCATAACCGCTACCGTGATCGTAGATGTATGGATTCTTCCGCCGGACTCTGTCTCCGGCACACGCTGTACACGGTGAACACCGGACTCATATTTCATAAAAGAATATGCACCGTCACCAGTAATCATAAATGTCACACTCTTCATACCGCCGATTCCGATTTCCTCGCACTCCATAAGCTCTACCTTCCAGCGCTTGCTCTCGGCATAATGTACATACATCCGGTAGATTTCTGCCGCAAACAATGCAGCCTCATCACCGCCGGCACCGGCACGGATTTCTACGATAACATTCTTATCATCATTCGGGTCTTTAGGCAGTAACAGAATCTTCAGATCCTGTTCACACCTAGCTACTGCCTCTTTAGCAGATGCCAGTTCTTCCTTTGCCAGTTCCCGCATCTCCTCATCCGGTTCGTTCATCATAGCCAGACTGTCTTCGATCGTCTGCTTTGCATCCTTATATTCCTTATACTTCTCTACCAATGGTGTCAGATTGCTGTACTCCTTCATCAACTTCCGATACCGGTCCTGATCATTTGCTATCTCCGGAGAATTTAATTCCTCCTGAATTTCCTCATAACGTACTAATATATCTTCCAAATGGTCAAACATAATAAACCTCCTGTATTGCTTTTAATCTTCTTTTATTCTGCTGCCTTTCTGCCGATTACAACCCGATCCAGTCCGGTATAATCCTGCCTTACCTGAATCTGCTCAAATCCAGCATCTACAAGTATCTTCCGGACGTCTTCTGCTTGATCAAATCCAATTTCAAATAATACATAACCCTCATCCTCTAAAAACTGCATTGCTTCTCTCGCAATCCTTCTATAAAATATCAGACCGTCATCAGCTCCGTCCAAAGCCAGTCTTGGCTCATATTCCCGCACCTCCGGCATCAGCGTATCTATAACCCTGCTTGGTATATAAGGCGGGTTGGACAGAAGAATCCGATACTTCTTTCCCTGCACACCTGCAAACAGATCCCCCTGACAGATTCTTACATCTACCTGAAGTGAAACGGCATTTTTCTCTGTAATCCGAAGTGCGGCTTCCGATAGATCTGTTAATGTTACATCCGTTTCCGGTCTCAGCTTCTTCACACTGATGCCGATACAGCCACTGCCGCAACACAGATCCAGAACGGTAGTCCTCTGTCCGTCATCAGAAGGTCTTTCATCGATTCGTTTCAATGCTTCCTCTACCAGAATCTCGGTATCCTGTCTCGGGATCAGAACATTCTCATCCACCTGGAAGTTATATCCCATAAATTCCTGTTCCCCGATAATATACTGTAGCGGAAAATGCTGTGCCCGCTTTTCAATCGCTTCGTTATATCGGTGTTCCTGACCGGCTGACAGCTCCTGTTCCGGATGCAATAATACATAAGAATGATCACACTCTAAGATCCATTCCAACAGATATCTGGCATCCAGACCGGGGTTCTCGATTCCACAACGTTTCAATTCCTGACTGCCTTTCTGCAGTGTCTCCTGAATTCTCATAAAATCACACCTTATTCATCCTCTTCTGCTGCTTCCTCTGCATTTTTCTCAGATGATGCATGCTTCTCAGATGCTCTGTGCTTCTTTTCTGCCTTTTCCTGTGCTTTCTCTGTCTTATCCTGACGCAGATCCTCCTGATAAGCTCTCCAATCCAGAACGCCTTCCACTGAAGCAATCGCCACCTCCAGCATATCAAGCTCCGGCTCTCTGGTCGTCATTCTCTGAACCCATAATCCGGGTGCACTGATGATCTTAATGATCAGGCTGTCATTCTTACCTGCCAGTCGAAGCACTTCATAGGAAACACCGGCAATGACAGGAACCAGAAGCAGTCTTAATACGATCCGCAAAACTGCACTGTCTACATTGATCACCATAAAAAATAAAATACTGATAATCATAACCAGAAACAGAAAGCTGGTTCCGCAACGTTTATGAAACCGGCTGAACTTCATAACATTCTCCGGTGTCAGCGGAACTCCGGCCTCCAGGCAGTTAATAGTCTTATGCTCAGCCCCGTGATACATAAAGACCCGCTTAATATCCTTCATCTGTGATATGGCAAATACATACAAAAGAAAGATTGCAAGACGGATCACACCCTCTAACAATGCCACAACTACATTATTATCAATTCCACGCCGGATATATTCGGAAATCCATGCCGGAAGTAAAATAAACAGTCCGACTGCAAGAATCACGGAAATCATAACCGAGAAAAACATTAAAATGTTTTCTCCGCCTTTTTTGGCTGCTTTTTCTGCCTGACTGTCCTCTTGCGTTTCCTCACCTTCTTCATAGAAGGATGCGGAATACGTCAGCGTCTTCATACCGATCACAAGCGATTCTATAAAATTAACTACTCCACGGACGATCGGAATCCGAAAAAACGGGATTCGCTCTCCCAGAGATTCATATATCTCAACCTTTGTCTCAATCGTCTGGTCCGGCTTCCGTACTGCAACAGCATACTGATCCTTATTCTTCATCATAACGCCTTCGATCACAGCCTGACCACCTATATAGATTCGTTCCATAGATTCCTCCACTATTTTTAACCTGTTTTATAGGACTATCTGTCTTTTGAGAATTTAATTACTGATAACTTTCTGAATTTGAAAAAAGGTTGGGATTCGTCAATCCCAACCTCATATTAATCCTTTTATTACTGGTTTACACCATATTTACGATTGAACTTATCAATACGTCCACGAGCCTTAGCTGCCTTCTGCTGTCCAGTGTAGAATGAATGACACTTAGAGCAAATTTCAACGTGGATATCTTCTTTTGTTGATCCTGTAACAAATTCGTTACCACAGTTGCAGACAACCTTTGCCTGGTAATAATCTGGATGGATTCCTTCTTTCATCTTTTTCACCTCACCGTTACTTAAACTATCTATGAGAGCAGGCTTGCGCCCTTCTTCCGCTCAACAACTTCCTCATTTTAGCATAGACTTTCGTACTTTGCAATAGTATTTTCATATTTTTTTACTTTTATCGTCGTCCCAGAGATTTTTGTACCAAATCCAGGAATTCCTGATTGTTTTTCGTCCGTACAAACAGTTTTAATACTTCTTCTATTGCTTCTTCACCCTTGGATCCACCAATCTCACGCCGGATCAGATACATGGCATCCTGCTCTTCCTTTGAAAGAAGCAGATCCTCTCTCCGCGTACCGGACTTTGTAATATCAATTGCCGGGAATATCCGTTTTTCGGAAAGTTTCCGGTCAAGCACCAATTCCATATTACCGGTTCCCTTAAATTCTTCAAATACCACGTCATCCATCTTGCTTCCGGTCTCTACCAGTGCAGTTGCCAGAATCGTCAGACTACCACCCTCCCGGATATTTCTGGCTGCGCCGAAAAATTTCTTCGGCATATGCAGGGCCGCCGGATCAAGACCACCTGTTAATGTACGTCCGCTTGGCGGAACGATCAGGTTATAGGCTCTTGCCAGACGGGTTATACTGTCTAACAGAATCACTACATCTCTTTTATGTTCTACCAGACGCTTTGCACGTTCCAAAACCATTTCCGATACACGCTTATGGTGCTCCGGTAATTCATCAAATGTGGAATAAATAACTTCTACGTTCGGTCCTTCAATAGATTCCCGGATATCCGTCACTTCCTCCGGTCGTTCATCAATCAGAAGAACCAGTAAATGTATATCTTTATAATTACGGCTGATCGTCTTTGCCATCTGCTTTAACAGTGTTGTTTTACCGGCTTTCGGCGGTGAAACGATCATACCTCTCTGACCTTTGCCGATCGGTGCTATCACATCCACGATCCGCATCGGGATCTCAGCTCCCGGCTGCTCCAATTTTATCTTCTCGTTTGGAAAAATCGGTGTCAATTCCTCAAAAGCCCGACGCTTCTGTGCTTCTAACGGATGAAATCCATTCACAGAATTAATATATAGTAATGCACTAAACTTCTCAGTCGGGAGTTTTATTTTGGTATTTCCATTTAAAATATCTCCGGTTTTTAAATTAAACCGTCTGATCTGTGCCGAGGATACATAGATATCATTATCACCCGGAAGGTAGTTCGCACTCCGGATAAATCCATAGCCTTCCATAATTTCCAAAATACCGTTTACTGTATTTCCGCTATCCAATGCCTGAATTTCAGGATTTTCGATTTTAAAAAATTCATCTCCGGTAAACACTTCATTTCGTATATTAATCGTTCGTTTTTCATCCGAAGGCTTCTCTGTACGTTCGGTCCGTTCCATACGTTCCGTCCGTTCTATTCTCTCCGGTCTCTCTGTATCATAGACCTGTTTTTCCTGGACCTCAATCCGGCTGTTGCGGCTTTCTGTTCGATACTCCATCTTTGCCGCCGGTCTGCTGTCATATTTCATCATTTCCGGCTGTCTTGGCTCTTGTCTTCCCATTCCTCTGCTCGGATGCGCCTCGGCTCTTTTCTGTTCCGGCCGCATCTTTCTGCCCGGCGAATCCATATGCCTGCCATTCATCTCCTGCTTTTTAATGGACGGCATCCTCCTGCCGTGCGGCTCTGATTCTGTCCGCTGCCCGCCACCGGATTCCTGCCCGGATGCTCGATCCGCCGATTCTTTTACAGCCGTCTCCCCGACCTGTCTTACTTTTTCCTCCGACAGCTCCTGTAACTTTGAAATCAAATCCGCTTTCTTCATGGCGGAAACACTTTTTAATCCTTTGCTTCTTGCGACTTCCCGCAATTCAACTAATGTCATAGTACTAAAATCCATTTGTCTTCCTCTCTATATGCAGCTATAATCATTTGGGTTCTTTTATTTTGGGTTCTTTTATACAATAAATACTATTAAATCGTTTTTAACTTAAAAGTTCTAATATGTTCTTATCAGAAATATGAGCTTTAGAATAATAATTCAGTTGCATTATACCATAACTCCCAACACCGGTAAAGCTTTTTTTCCTGTTTTTTCATTTTTTCCCCGATTTGGACTTGCAGTGGTTTTATTCAGGTGATATAGTTAATTTTGATTGACTTGCTATCAATAAATATTACAGATAAGGATGAATATGTATTATGGACGTTTATGAAAAAGCTTTAAAACTCCACGAAGAATGGAACGGAAAAATTGAAACAAAATCTAAGTGTTCTGTTAAAACAGCGGAAGATTTATCTCTTGCATATACTCCCGGTGTTGCGGAACCATGCCGCGAGATTGCAAAGGATCCTTCCAAAGTTTATCTATATACCGGAAAAGCCAATACTATCGCAGTCGTATCTGACGGCAGCGCAGTTCTGGGTCTCGGAAACATTGGTGCCGGTGCTTCCATCCCGGTCATGGAAGGCAAAGCTGTCTTATTCAAAGAGTTTGGCAATGTAAACGCCGTCCCGATCTGTCTTGATACACAGGATACTGAGGAAATTATTCAGACTGTCATCCATATTGCTCCTGTTTTCGGAGGAATCAATCTTGAGGACATTTCTGCTCCCCGGTGTTTTGAAATAGAAGAACGTTTAAAGGAAGCGCTGGATATTCCTGTCTTTCATGATGACCAGCACGGAACTGCCATCGTTGTATTGGCCGGTATTATCAACGGTCTTAAGGTCACCGGTAAGAAGAAGGAGGATTGCAAGGTTGTTGTAAACGGAGCCGGCTCTGCCGGAATCGCAATTGCCAGACTGCTGCTCCGCTACGGCTTTAAGCATCTGATCCTTTGTGATAAGGTCGGTATGTTAAACCGTCATACTCCGAATATGAACTGGATGCAGGAAAAAATGTGTGAGATCACGAATCTGGAAGAACAGGATGGTTCTTTGGCAGATGCTTTAGTCGGTGCCGATATCTTCATCGGTGTTTCCGCACCGAACATCGTTACTCCGGAAATGGTTGCCTCTATGAATCAGGATGCAATTCTGTTCGCCATGGCTAATCCGGTTCCTGAAATTATGCCGGATGTTGCTAAAGCTGCCGGTGCCAAGATTGTCGGTACCGGTCGTTCCGATTTTCCGAATCAGGTTAACAATGTGGTTGCCTTTCCCGGAATTTTTAAGGGTGCTCTTGAAGGTCATGCGCGTCAGATCACAGAGGAAATGAAGCTGGCTGCTGCCAATGCAATTGCCGGTCTTGTATCTGATGACGAATTGAGTGCCGATAACATCATGCCGAAGGCTTTCGATCCAAGAATTGCCGATGTTGTTGCAGCAGCGGTAAAAGCCAATATCTAAAGGAGTGGTACTATGTCAGACAACCGTCTTACATTATATAAATTAATTATTCTCTTTATGTTGGATCGGGTTGATTTCCCTCTGACAACTTCCCAGCTGTCACAGTTTATCCTCGATAAAGGCTACACAAATTATTTTAATTTTCAGCAGGCATTAAGTGAATTAGAAGATGCAGGCTTCATCCGTTCAGAGCTGATCCGGAATACAACCCAGTTTCATCTGACAGACGACGGCAAAGAAGCCCTGGATCTCTTTGATTATAAGATTTCTTCCGCAATCAAGGATGATGTGTATGCATATTTTGAGGCTGAGAAGATCAATCTTCGAAATGAAGTAGAAATATTTGCAACCTATTATCCTGCCAAGCGTAATGAATACACCGTTCAGTGCACCATTCTGGAGCACAGCGAGACTCTGCTTGATATCAAGCTGAATGTTCCGACACTGGACCAGGCTACTATGATCTGTGACACCTGGCAGGAAAAAAGTAATACGATTTATGATTATCTAATCCATCAGCTCTGGGACCTGAATTAGAAATTCATCGAGCAATTCCCATATTTCATCCCTTCCCTGCTTCGTTTCTGCAGAGAATGGGATGATTGGAGTTCCCGGTACTGTCTTTAACTTCTCTCGAATAATTTTCAATTGCTTCTGTATCTGACTTCTTTTTATCTTATCCAGCTTTGTTGCTATGATCACCGGATGAAATCCGTTATCCACGATCCAATCATACATAATACAATCATTCTCCGACGGTTCATGTCTGATGTCTACCAAAAGGAATACCAGCCGCAGCTGCTTTGAGGAATGCAGATACCGTTCGATCAGCTTTCCCCACTTCGCCTTAATTTCAGCAGACACCTTCGCATACCCATAGCCCGGAAGATCCACATAATAAAATGCTTCATTAATGTTATAAAAATTAATCGTTTGTGTCTTACCCGGCTGTGATGATGTTCTTGCATAAGACTTTCGATTCATCAGAGCATTGATCAGGGAAGATTTTCCTACATTGGATTTCCCTGCAAATGCAGCCTCCGGAAACTGATTTTCCGGAAGCTTACTTGTAATACCACATACGGTTTCCAGATTTACACTTTTAATTATCATTTCAACCTCCAACAAACCACTGTCTATTTTGTATCAATTGCACGTTTTAACACCGTATCCATATCAGAAACATATGTGATCAGCATTCCTTCCGTAATCTCGCTGTCAAGCTCTGCTACATTTCTCCGGTTTCGTTCCGGCACCAGAACTTCCTTTATTCCATGCGTCTTCGCTGCGAGAAGCTTCTCCTTCAACCCTCCGATTGGTAATACCCTGCCCCGCAGCGTAACCTCTCCCGTCATGGCAATATCTCCTCTGACCCGTTTTCCGGTTGCTGCGGAATAGATAGCTGTTGCCAGTGTGATACCGGCTGACGGTCCGTCCTTCGGAACCGCTCCCTCCGGTACGTGAATATGGATATCCTGTTTTTCAAACTCCTGCTTCTTCAATCTGGATCTTACATAGGTCAGAGCAATCTTTGCCGATTCCTTCATAACATCTCCGAGGTTTCCGGTCAGCTCCAGTTTTCCGGTTCCGGGTACCAGGTTTACCTCTATGGTCAGGGTATCACCACCAACACTCGTCCATGCGAGACCTGTTGCTTCTCCGATCTTTGAGCTTACATCCCAGTCCTCTGCCTCATACTTCGGCGTCCCGAGATACTCCTCCAGATTGCGTTCTGAAATGCGCAGGGATTTTTTTTCGCCTTCTGCAATCACACGATCTGCCTTCCTGCATAACTTGGCAATCTGACGCTCCAGCTCCCGCACACCAGCTTCTCTTGTATATTCCTCTATAATTCTGTCGATTGCCTTGTCACTGATCGTCAGCTGGGATGCCTTTAGGCCATGCTTTTTCCGCTGCTTGCTGACCAGAAACTCTTTCGCAATATGGAACTTCTCATTCTGTGTATACCCGGACACTTCGATAATCTCCATTCGATCCAGCAGTGGCTTTGGAATCTGACCGACATCATTTGCCGTAGCCACAAACAGAATCTGACTTAAATCAATCGGAACCTCAAAATAATGATCGACAAATCTGCAATTCTGCTCCGAATCCAGAACCTCAAGCAGTGCAGATGCAGGATCTCCCTTATAATCATTGCCGAGCTTATCTACTTCGTCTAACAATATCAGCGGATTGTTAACGCCTGCTTTCATAATGGCAGATGCGATCCGCCCGGGCATTGCTCCGATATAAGTCTTTCTGTGACCTCTGATCTCTGCTTCATCCCGCACACCGCCAAGCGAAATCCGGATATATTTCTTATTTACTGCCGTTGCAATGGAACGGGCGATCGAGGTTTTACCGGTTCCCGGCGGGCCCACCAGACACAGAATCGGACTGTCTCCTTCTGCAACCATGTTTCGTACTGCAAGTGAATCCAGAATCCGCTCCTTTATCTTATCAAGACCGTAATGATCTGCATTTAAAACAGCCTCCGCCTGTCGGATGTTACGATTGTCTTCTGTTGTCTGACTCCATGGATAATCCAGTAGTGTCTCAATGTAAGTTCTTGCTACCGTAGACTCGGAAGAGGTGACCGGAATTCCTTCCAGACGTTTAATCTCCTTCTTTAACTTCTCTTCTACTTCCTCCGGTGCCTGCAGCTTCGCTAATTTTTCCCGATATTCTTCAATATCACTGACAGTATCCCGGTCTCCGAGTTCTTCCTGTATCAGCTTCTGCTGCTCACGCAGAACATATTCCCGCTGGTTTTTCTCTACAATGGTCTTCAGCTGTTCCTGCAGTTCCTTACGAATCTGATATATTTCTGCTTCACTATGCAGGATTTTCAACATTACCACACACCGGTTCTCAATATCCGGAATATCAAGAATCTGTTGTCGTTTCTCATACGCCAGAGGCAGCTGTTCTGCCAGTGTATCAATTAAAACTCCCGCTTCCCTGATTCTTGTCAGCTTACGCAGCGCCAGTGGTGTAAGATTCATCCCTGCATCATAACAGGACCGAACTTCTTCCATCAGACTGGTGCAGTAAGCATATTCCTGCTCCGGTACCAGTTCGCGGTCCTTCCATTCCTGCACCTCTGCTAAAAGATAACCGTTCCGTTCTTCAAAATCAAACAGTTCTGCACGTGCCACACCTTCTACCAGCACCCGGACAATATTTTTCGGAAGCTTTACCATCTGCTGAACCTTTACCAGACATCCAACTTTCTGCAGACTCTCTATACCGAACCCCTGGGAATTATCCTTGTCAAGCTGAGTCACCGCAAACAGCTCCTGATTGCCCCCCATTGCCGCCTTAACCGCTTCAATGGACTCTGTGCGGCTTATATCAAAATGTACAGTTGTATGCGGCAGGATTACGATTCCCCGCAATGCAACCATAGGTATTGTACATTGTTCTTTCATTCTTCTTCACCTTCTGTTTCCATTAAGTTTCCATGTAAACAGTGTGCCGGGAACAAGTCCCGGCACAATCTATTTATGCAATTTCTCCACTGTTTTTCTTCAAGTGCTGCTGCAAAAGTGTCTTCTTCGCAACCGGTCTCTCAGAATACTCAAGCTCCGGTTCTCCGGCATTCTCTACCATATCCTTTGTGATCGTGCACTTTGTAATATGATCGTCGGATGGAATCTCGTACATCAGATCCATAACAACATCTTCCATAATTGCACGCAAGCCTCTGGCACCGGTATTCCGTTCCATAGCCTTTGCTGCCATAGCCCGTAATGCCTCCGGCTGAAATTCCAGATCAACGCCATCCATTTCAAACAATTTCTGATACTGTTTTACCAGTGAGCTCTTCGGTTCTTCCAGAATCCGAACCAGTGCTTCCTCATCCAGCATATCAAGTGTAACCGTTACCGGCACACGTCCTACAAACTCCGGAATCAGACCATATTTTACATAATCCTGTGGCAGGATCTGCTTTAACAGTTCTCCTACATTCGGTTCCTCATTCTTCTGCACTTCCGCATTGAAACCGATTGCCTTCTGACCGATCCGGTTTTCAATGATCTTATCCATGCCGTCAAACGCACCACCGCAGATAAACAGAATATTGGTCGTATCTATCTGGATCAGTTCCTGGTGCGGATGCTTTCTTCCACCCTGTGGCGGAACAGAAGCAACGGTACCCTCAATAATCTTTAGAAGTGCCTGCTGTACACCTTCACCAGATACATCTCTGGTAATCGATACATTCTCGGATTTCTTGGAAATCTTATCGATCTCATCAATATAAATAATTCCATGCTCTGCACGTTCAATATCAAAATCCGCTGCCTGTATCAGTTTCAGAAGAATATTCTCAACATCTTCACCCACATAACCGGCCTCTGTCAAAGCAGTTGCATCTGCAATTGCAAATGGTACGTTTAACAGCTTTGCCAGTGTCTGTGCCAGATAAGTCTTACCGGAACCGGTCGGACCTACCATAATGATATTACTCTTCTGTAATTCAACTTCAAAATCCTTCTCGGATAAAATTCGTTTATAGTGATTGTAAACTGCAACCGACAAAATCTTCTTTGCCTGCTCCTGTCCGATTACATAATCATCCAGAAATGCCTTGATTTCCTTTGGTCTTAACAGATTAATCTCTGTATCCACAGCCTCTTCCAGCTCTTCCTGAATGATTTCATAACATACCTCGATGCATTCGTCACAGATGTATGCGGAAGGTCCCGCAATCAGCTTACGAACCCGATCCTCCGGCTTATTACAGAACGAACACTTCAAAGGTTTTCTTTCATCACTTCGATTTGCCATTTAGTCACCTCAATCAAATTTGATACATTACTGACGACCGGAAATAACCTGATCGATCAAACCATATTCCTTAGCTTCCTCAGCGCTCAGCCAATTATCACGATCCGTGTCTTTCTCAAGTATTTCGATTGATTTTCCGGTTTCTTTTGCAAGAATCTCATTGATCTTACGCTTTGTCTTTAATATATGCTCTGTTGTGATCTGCATATCACTTGCCTGGCTTCCGCTTGGCATTCCACCCATTGGCTGATGGATCATGATTTCCGCATTCGGAAGTGCCATACGCTTGCCCGGTGTACCTCCGGCCAGTAAGAATGCACCCATGCTGGCAGCCATCCCACAACAGATTGTTGACACATCGCACTTAATATACTGCATGGTATCATAAATACCGAACCCGGCTGATACAGAACCACCCGGACTGTTAATATAAAGACTGATATCCTTTGACGGATCCTCTGACTCCAAAAACAGTAACTGTGCAATTACCAGACTTGCTGTAGTGTCATTTACCTCTTCACCTAGAAATATAATTCTGTCCTTTAACAAGCGCGAATAAATATCATAAGAACGTTCGCCTCTGCCTGTCTGCTCAATGACATAAGGTACTAAACTCATAAACTTACCTCCTTATATAAAGGTTTATGCTTTAAACCTCTTTCGCAGCCTCTACTACCAGATCCACTGCTTTCTGGATTGCAATGTCCTTCTTAATAGAATCTGTCTCATGCTCTCCGATTACTTCCTTTAATTTCTCCAGCTCCATCTGGTACATAGAAGCCATATTTTCCAGTTCCTTGTCAACATCCTCTGCTGATACCTCAATTGCTTCTGCATCTGCAATTGCTTCTAATACAAGACGTGACTCAATTCTACGTAATGCTTCCGGCTTGCACTGCTCCTTAAATGCATCCATATCCATGCCGGTAAACTGTAAATACTGCTCTAACTTCAGTCCCTGATAGCTTAAACGCTGAGCAAACTCATCTACCATCTGCTCCTGCTGCATCTCTACCATAGCATCCGGGATTTCCATAGTTGCATTCTCTACGATCTTATCGATAACCTTACCTTCTTTTTCACGCTTTGCATCAGCTTCTTTCTTAGAAAGCAGGTTCTTCTTAATATCTTCCTTATATTCATCCATTGTGTCAAATTCAGAAGCTTCGCTTGCAAATTCATCATCTAACTCTGGAAGCTCTGTAGCACGGATTGCCTTAACGTTAACCTTGAACATTGCCGGTTTACCTGCAAGTTCTTCTGACTGATAATCTTCAGGGAAGGTTACATTTACTTCTACTTCATCACCAATATTCTTTCCAACCAGCTGATCTTCAAAAGTATCAATGAAAGAATGTGAACCCAGCTTTAACGGATAATCGCTTCCCTTACCGCCTTCAAATGCTACACCATCAACAAAGCCTTCGAAGTCAATTGTTACTTCATCATCCATCTGTGCAGCACGATCCGTCACATCTATGCTTCTGGAATTCTGCTGCTGGATACGCTTCAGCTCTGCTTCCATATCCTCATCTGTTACTTCTACTACCTGCTTTTCAACTTCGATGCCCTTGTAGTCACCCAGAGTTACTTCCGGCTTTAATGCTACCTCTGCCGTAAAGATGAAGTTCTTACCCTTCTCCATCTGAACTACATCAACCGTCGGTCTGGATACTACTTCCAGATCACTCTCTGCCATCTCACGTGGATAAGCATCCTGAATACAGATATTAGCTGCATCTTCATAGAACATTGCAGGTCCGTAAAGTTTCTCTAAAAATGCCATTGGCACTTTGCCCTTACGAAATCCCGGAACAGAAATCTTACTCTTCTGTTTATTATAAGAAGTTGTCATTGCCTTCTCAAATTCTTCAGCCGGCACCTCAATTGTAATCTTAGCCATATTCTTGTCTAACTTCTCCACTGTGTAACTCATTTTATTACGTCCTCCTTGTAAACGTTACTTTGCATGTTTAAACGGGTCCAAGCCCACTAATCACTAAATTATAGCACAACCATCTTCCATATGTCCAGTGTTTTGAAACAAAAAGCGTCTGAAGATACAGATATCTCCAGACGCCCTCTTTTATTCCTGATTCATTATATGATACAGGGTAACTGCTTACTTGTTAGACATCGACTTCATCTGAGCTTCTACCAGCTTCTTAGTCATCTGTCCACCAACAGAACCGTTCTGTCTAGACGTTAAGTCACCATTGTAACCCTGCTTTAAGTCTACGCCAACCTCTGACGCACACTCCATCTTAAAACGATTCATTGCTTCACTCTTTGAATATTTGCTAGACATACTTTTTTTACCTCCATCGATATTTTTATTTTAAGACCTCCGGCAATTCAAGAACCGAATCTCAGTTTCTGAATTGCTTGTTGTCTTACTTATAGTATCTTCCGGATTTCTTAAAGTATTATGGTAAGTTATGGTTGTTTTTTCTTGCAAATTCCAAAGCCAAATCCTGCTGCTGCCAGACCGAGAATACCGATCCATACAATCGGTGCCGCATCACCGGTCTGTGGTGACGAGCTGTTTTTGCCGGACTGTAATGAAATGTTTGTACTCTTCGGTGTTACAGATATATCTCTTGTAGAAGCTTCTGTATCGGTCTGTCCGCCTGTCGATGGCTGCTCTGTGGTCGCCTCCGTCGATGCTGCGGTATTATCCGTTGCTGTTGTAGCTGTATCTTCGGTAGCAGTACCTGTCGTTGTTACATCGGAATATACAACTGCGTAGGTTGAGAACAACGCACTTTCTATCGTATATGTATTTGGATTCGTATCCAGATCCGTCAACCGCTCTGCCTTATTATCGTGAATCCGTATCACGCTTAAATTATCATGGGATGCCAGCTCACTGCTTAACGGTATTACGATCCGTAATGTCTTTCCTCCCGCAATCGCCGTCACCTGCTTCTCTGAAATAACACCATAGGCTCCGATACTTCTCTTCCATATTGATAAATCCAGACCCATTCCCAGTGTCTCGCCCTTCTTCATCTTCCGGTTCAAGGCTACACGATCTGATTCCGGAATCTCGGACTCGGACAATCCATTGACCTTCATACAGAATTCAATGATACCGCCGGATTCAATGACGTTGTAATCTGCCGGGCTTCCGAAGTTTGTACTGTCTTCAAAAATATTTTCAAGACCGATCACACTGACTCTTGGTGTTGTCTCATCTGCATATTCCACAGATGTTGCCTGACCACTCTTTAATACCAGTTCAATCGCTGAAACCGGCTCGATCACCGTCTGATTCTGAATGACTACACCTTCACTGGCTACACGATTATCGTTCACTGCCTGTACGGTATAACTGCCGTTTGCGACATTCGCAAACATGAAGTTATCACCATTCTTTACATTCTTGGACTGTACAATATCATTTCCGTTATAAAGCACAACTGCGATTGGTGATTTATCGGTTGCATCCAATGTCTCATCCACAACCGTACCTGCTATTGTAATACCCTGTGTTTTGGTACCGCCGGTCTGGAAGGTTCCCGTATGATCACAGCTCTGACCATCCTGTGCGATTGCCTTTACTGTAAACAGGTAACGTGAATCTGCTTCTAATTTATTTAATTTTGCTGTAAATGCCTTATTACCGTTTGCATCGGTTGTAATTACAAAACTAGCCGGCTTCTGATCTGTCTTACCTGTATCTGCAAGTCCATATGCCAGTGAGACACCGGACACTTCAAAGGTTCCCGCATATACCTTACCGCTGATCACCATACCACTTGTCGCATTTCCGGTCACTCCGGTCACAACGATCTTCATCGGCTGGAATGCATCCGCTATACCAACATTGCCTGCCAGATCCGTAGCATGGATCACATAGCTTCCCTTCATTGCTGCCGTAAAGCTTGCAGAGTAGGTGCCGTCGGATTCCTTTGTAAAGCTTAACTTTCTTGTATCCGTGTCGTTATAAACGACCTCCAGACTGCTTAATCCGCTGATCTTCTCCTGTACCTTGAACGAAATCACACTGTTATTACCGTTTCCGCCGGACTGGATATCCGTGATCACCGGTGCTGTTTCATCATAATAGATCTGATATAATCCCTCACCGGAATTTCTCATGCCGGATTCAGTTTCTGCCCATACCCGGATGTTCCAAATACCTTCCTCAGGAAGATTAAACGTATCCGTAACCCGTTCATACCGGTACGGTTCTTCTGTTCCTTCTTTCCATATATGGTAGTAAGTATTGATCTTCGTACCATCCGATGTTTCTTCCGGTTCTGTAATCCGGATTGTTGGATTTTCCGTATACCATCTCTGTCCTTCACTAAGTTCCGGACTTACTTCCAATACCGGATCCGCAGGCACTTCTGAAGAAACCTTTTCAAATACAAGTGACAGATCACTGCTATTGCCAGCACGGTCAACGGCTTTAATCGTATACGTACCTTTCTTTGTTACATCAAATGTATACGTATCATCTTTTCCATCTACCTTACTATATGGATAAGCACCGTCTGCATCCTTCAGAGTCAGCATGTCCACGCCGCTTTCCGTATCCGTTACCGTAAAGGTAATTGTTTTCTTTATTGCCCAGTTCTGATCATAATTCTCCGGACTGATCTGAATCACCGGTGCAGTTCCGTCTACCACAAATGTAACCGGGTTTGACAGTTTTGTGCAGTTTCCTGCATTATCATATGCTGTCACCATTACTTCATAGCTTCCGCTTTCGGTAATCGTCCGCCGGAATGTTTCATTATTAATAATCTGACTCTGATCTTTTACTGTTTCCTTCTCAGCATCTGCAATTACAGTTCCGTTTCTGGTGATTGTCCATTCAATATATGCAACACCTGCATCCATATCCTGCACTTCTGCGGTCAGATTTACCGTTTTATAGAAATAATTCTCACCTTCGTATACACTGTTGCCTTCCGCATCTTTGGCTGTTACCGTCAGATCCGGTGTTTCATCCTCTACTACCCAGTAGTTTGAACCGTCAACGCCGATCATATCCGCCTTATCCGATACATTACCTGCAAGATCGCTTGATTTCAGAGCAATCGTTCCCTTATATTTTACATTAACCCGGAAAACAGCCGTCCCATTGATAATAGCCACTTCTGTTCCGTTCTCATCACCATCCAGATAATAAATCAACTTATCCGTACCGCTTAATGCATCTGTAACCGGCACTGTGATCTCCAGATTTTCCCGGAAGAAATTGCCAAAGCTTAAGAAGTTACCAATCTTGCTGAGTCCGGACGAGTTTACAGTCTTAACCACAATCTGATCCGTATCAATCTCCGGAGCTGTAATATCTACATAAATCTCCAGTTCCGCAATTGAAGTAACTGCCTTGGTCGTACTGTTGGCAAGCTGTACATACAACGGTTTATTGGCACTGCACATTTCCTCTGTAACAATACCACGCTGTACAAACAGCCCCGGTTCATAGGTCCTGGCAATTGTTGTCGGATCATTCGTCAGATATACCATATCGTAATGAATGCCGGTCGCCATCACTTCCGGATTCGTCCGATAATACCACTTATTGTTTGCAAGCTGGTTTCCTGAAATGAAATAGTCATCCTGATATACCGGATTCTCCTGCTTTACAACTAAGGTTCCTTCTGTCACTTCCAGAGTATAGTTTTTCAGATTATTTAACAAATCCTCATTCTTTGTATCAATTCCAATCCGATAATTCTCTCCCGGCAAATAATCAGGCTTACCGTAATCACAGATGTAATGTCCGAGAATTGCATTTTTAATCGTCTTCTCATCCGCATCCGCAACCGCCTCCGGCAGGTCAGATTTTTCTACTTCAACCATAAACACCGGATCCTGTCCGGTAAGGATATAATCCTGTCCGGTCGGATATGACGGTTTGGTAGTTACATGTACCGTCCGTCTGGTAATGCTTCCGCCTGCCACCTCAGCTGTTTCGGCAACTGTATAATACTCTGCGTCCGCACCTAATACATAGATGTCGGAAATCATAATAGTCTTATCTGTACCTACATCCGGATCCGTAAACATACCTTTCTGGGATGCATTATTTACGGTTACCTGTGCTCCCGGATTGGCACCGGTGAAATGAATGGAACCGATCGGAACCTCACAGTTACCGTCATAGGTCTTTGTCATATTATCCACTCCGGTCACGGTCAGCATCCGCTTTCCGAGATTCAATGTCAGATTCAGCGAAGTATCACTCTCGCCTGTGTTCCGGTTATCGTGAATATTAAAGGTCAGTACCACTGTACCGACAGTCTGCACACTGCCTGCGGTAAGCGAGATCTGATTCTGCTGTGTAGATACCGAAATTCCGGTTAACTCTGTCAGATTATCCAGTGTGACCGTACCATTCATGGTCGTACCACTGGCATCTATAAAGGTAGGTGTGAAATCACCATCTCCTTCTTCATTATGGAAGATCGACAATATCTCATCCAATGCATCGCTGAAGGTATAATTCAGTGTTGCCGTAGACAGTCTGGCTGTCTGATATTTCCACTGAGCAGTCATCTTAAATGTGCCGCCGGACTCCTGGGTCAGGTTCAAAACTTCACCGGCATCCGCATAAGTTACGCCATCCTGACCTAACCAGCCATTAAATACATAGCCTGTCTTCTTAAAGGTATTCGCAGGCAGTCTCCGCTTGGTTCCGTAATATGCCTGGATCGTATCCATGCTGCCGGTTGCTTCCGGGTCTCCCGATTCAAATACAATATTATATGGATTTGGTTTCCAGTCCGGATTGACTTCAATATCAGAGTCTCCGAAAGTATACTCTGTATCCACGTCCACTTTCATAACATCACTATCATTAATACGCCACTGCGCATATGTATAACCATATTTCTTAAAAGTCGGCTGATTTACCAGTTGAACCTTTGCTGTTCCATCCGATCCGATCACTGCACGTACCTCGACTGCATCCCCTACATCACCGCTTCCCCGGTTAAAGGTTACCTTATAAGCTGTACGTTCATAATATGCATATAATTTCAGAATATTATTCCCGTTAAATGATTCCACATTTACGGTATCAATTCTGGTCTCAAGCTTGTCCTTAGATGTAGTCCAGCAGACAAACTTAAAATAATCTGCTTTTCCGGCTCCCATTTCCGGAGCAGTCAGTGCATATCCTGTTGCAAGTTCTGCTTCACTCTTCGTATCAGCCGACTTGGCAACGCCATTCGCTCCGACATCATATGAGATTGTGTAAACAATCTCCGGATCTGCCGCTTCCGGCTGCATTTCTTCATTCGGTTCTTCTAAAACCTCGTGATCCGGATTTACATCCATATAGCCTGTCGGCATATCTGTATCCGCCATATCACCGCTGTTTGTATCACTGGCAAGACTGATCAGATACCATGCCTGTGAAATGATCAGCACGCAGCAGACCAGTGCGATCACCGCCCGCTTCGGCCGCTCCATGCATTTTTCCACAAGCAGGAAAAACAGACTGATCACGGATATCAGTGCCAGTGTCGGATACTTCATCCACGGATGTTTTTTCCCCATCTGTAATAACTTCTGAATTACATATTCTTTCGCTTTCATTCACTCACCTCATACTATTCTATCTAACGTCCTGTTACCCCTGTTTACCCAGTCCGGCTAGTATATTATAATATACCCATAACAGTGGACACGCGAATTAGTGTAGTACCTACTTTTAGGACACCCTCACCATTTGTATCCCTGTTTATAAACACACCCCTAAGTAACACCTTTTTCTTGGACACCCT